>Ga0209906_100006_pt1 | contig 677229 bp, 651 predicted proteins | sample FECB24metaG_FD_188303 | JGI IMG/M metagenome (GOLD analysis project Ga0209906, IMG submission 188303) | Cyanobacterial communities from the Joint Genome Institute, California, USA from Joint Genome Institute, California, USA - FECB-24 metaG... ...
GCCAGAGGCGCGGCAGACCCTCGCGCCAGAGGCGCGGCAGACCCTCGCGCCAGAGGCGCGGCAGACCCTCGCGCCAGAGGCGCGGCAGACCCTCGCGCCGCAGGCGCGGCAGCCTCTTGCGCCGGCGCCCGAGGCGCCGCCCCCGCGCGAGGCGCTGCCCGAGCGCGCCGCGGCGGCGGCGCACGGCCTGGCCGCCGGTCCGGCCGCCCGGCCGCCCGCGGAGCCGCCCCTCCGCCGGCCCTCCGCGCCGCCCGCGGCCCAGCCGGCGCGCCCCCCGCTCGTCGCCGAGCCCCGGCCCCTGCCGGGACGGGCGATCTTCCGCGCCCCGCCGCCGCGGCTCCTTGCCGGACGTCCGGGGCAGCCCGGCGCCGGCTCCCCCGGGACGGCCGCGCCTCAGGCTTCCGCACCGGCTGCCGCAGACCTCGCCGCCGAGCCGGTGCGCCCGCGCCGGCCCGTCCTGCCGGACGCGGCCCAGCGGCGGGCCGCCGCGCTGCGTCCCCGGCGCCCCGGCGCTGCCGCCGCCTCGGCAGCGCGCGCCCCGCGCGACCCCGCCCCCTCGCGGCTCAGCTACCGGATGAACCGGCTCTGGCTGACGCCGCTCTTCCGCGCCTTCCTGCAGGTGGGGGTGCCCGGATTCGCCGCGGCGCTCGCCATCGGGCTCTGGCTCTCCGACGAGGACCGCCGCGCGGCGATCGCCGGCAAGGGGGCCGAGATCGTGCGCCAGGTCCAGGAACGCCCGGAGTTCATGGTGAACCTGATGTCGGTCGAGGGCGCCTCGCCCGAGATCGACGCGGCGGTGCGCACGGCGCTGCCGGTGCACTTCCCGGTCAGTTCCTTCGACCTCGACCTCGAGGCGATGCGCGCCGCCGTGTCGGAGATCGACGCCGTGGCCTCGGCCGATCTCAGGATCCGCCCCGGCGGCATCCTGGAGGTGACGGTCGTGGAGCGGGTGCCGGCCGTGCTCTGGCGCGGCCCGAACGGGCTGATGCTGCTCGACGCGGGCGGCCACCGCGTCGGCCCGGCCGAGAGCCGCCTTGCCCGGCCGGACCTGCCGCTCATCGCCGGCGAGGGCGCCGAGCGTGCCGTGCCCGAGGCGCTGAGGCTGATCGAGGCCGCCGCGCCGGTCGGATCCCGCCTGCGCGGGCTGGTGCGCATGGGCGAGCGGCGCTGGGACGTGGTGCTCGACCGCGGCCAGCGCATCCTGCTGCCCGCCGAGGGCGCGGTCGAGGCGCTGGAGCGCGTGATGGCGCTGGCCGAGGCCGAGGAGATGCTCGAGCGCGACGTCACCGTCATCGACATGAGATTCGGCCAGCGTCCCACGCTGCGCCTGTCGCCCGCGGCACTGGAGACCTTCCGCGGGAACCCGATCGAAGCCGGAGCAACCAACGGATGACCGACCTCTACCAGTCCCAGCGCGCCATGCGGCGGATGCGGAAGGCGGCGATGGACCGCCGCGTGATCGCCATTCTCGACGTGGGTTCCTCGAAGATCGCCTGCCTCGTCCTGCGCTTCGACGGGCCCGACCGGTTCCGCGGCGAGGACGGCATGGGCTCGCTGGCCGGGCAGACCCAGTTCCGGGTGATCGGCGCCGCCACCACCCGCTCGCGCGGGGTGCGCTTCGGCGAGGTGGACGCGATGCAGGAGACCGAGCGCGCGATCCGCACCGCCGTGCAGGCGGCGCAGAAGATGGCGAACGTCCGCGTCGATCACGTCATCGCCTGCTTCGCGGGCGCCCAGCCGCGGTCCTACGGGCTCGCCGGCCAGGTCGAGGTGGCGGCCGGCACCGTGACCGAGGACGACATCGCCCGCGCGCTCGCCGCCTGCGACGTGCCCGACCTCGGCCACGGGCGCGAGGTCCTGCACGCCCAGCCGGTCAACTTCGCGCTCGACCACCGCTCGGGCCTGGGCGATCCGCGCGGCCACATCGGCAACCGCCTGTCGGTGGACATGCACCTTCTCTCGGTGGACGAGGCGGCGGTGCAGAACCTGCTCTACTGCATCCAGCGCTGCGACCTCGAGCTTGCCGGCCTCGCCTCCTCGGCCTACGTCGCGGGCATCTCCAGCCTCGTCGAGGACGAGCAGGAGCTCGGCGCCGCCTGCATCGACATGGGCGGCGGGACGACCGGCGTCTCGGTCTTCATCAAGAAGCACATGATCTACGCCGACGCCGTGCGCCTCGGCGGCGACCACGTGACCTCGGACATCTCAAAGGGCCTGCAGGTGCCGCTCGCCCAGGCCGAGCGGATCAAGACCTTCCACGGCGGCGTGGTGGCGACCGGCATGGACGACCGCGAGATGATCGACATGGAGGGCGAGAGCGGCGACTGGGAGCGCGACCGCCGCCGGGTGAGCCGCAGCGAGCTGATCGGCATCATGCGGCCCCGGGTCGAGGAGATCCTCGAGGAGGTGCGTGCCCGCCTCGACGCGGCCGGGTTCGACCACCTGCCCTCGCGCCAGATCGTGCTGACGGGCGGGGGCAGCCAGATCCCCGGCCTCGACGGGCTGGCGACGCGAATCCTCGGCCAGCAGGTGCGACTCGGCCGCCCGCTGCGGGTGCAGGGCCTGCCCCAGGCCGCCACCGGGCCCGCCTTCGCGGCCGCCGTGGGGTTGTGCCTGTTCGCCGCGCACCCGCAGGACGAGTGGTGGGACTTCGAGATCCCCATGGAGAGCTATCCGGCGCGCAGCCTGCGCCGGGCGGTGAAATGGTTCAAGGACAACTGGTAAGCCCAACAGATTGTGTCATACGGCGAAATCCCGCTGACCGAGCCCTTTCGCCCGCCACATTTTGTGGGGTTGAGGTTGATTTTTCGTGACTCTTCGCGGGGCGCGGATAAGATCGGGAAAATTTGACGGCCGGCGGAAGGCAGGAACGCCGGAAAATCCTACAGGCGGACAGGATCCATGGCACTCAACCTCACGATTCCCCAGCAGGACATGAACGAGCTCAAGCCGCGCATCACCGTCTTCGGGGTGGGCGGCGCCGGCGGCAACGCGGTCAACAACATGATCGAGAAGGAGCTCAAGGGCGTCGAGTTCGTGGTGGCGAACACCGATGCCCAGGCGCTCGCGCAGAGCCGGGCGAACACCCGCATCCAGATGGGCGTGAAGGTCACCGAGGGCCTCGGCGCCGGCGCCCGGCCCGCCGTGGGCGCCGCCGCCGCCGAGGAGACGATCGAGGAGATCGTGGACCGCCTCGCCGGCGCGCACATGTGCTTCATAACCGCCGGGATGGGCGGCGGCACCGGCACCGGCGCGGCCCCGATCATCGCCCAGGCGGCGCGCGAGCTCGGCGTGCTGACCGTGGGGGTCGTCACGAAGCCCTTCCAGTTCGAGGGCGCCAAGCGGATGCGCCAGGCCGAGGAGGGGGTCGAGGCGCTCCAGCGGGTGGTCGACACGCTGATCGTGATCCCGAACCAGAACCTGTTCCGCCTCGCCAACGAGAAGACGACCTTCACCGAGGCCTTCGCCATGGCCGACGACGTGCTCTACCAGGGCGTGAAGGGCGTCACCGACCTGATGGTCCGCCCCGGCCTCATCAACCTCGACTTCGCCGATGTCCGCGCGGTGATGGACGAGATGGGCAAGGCCATGATGGGCACCGGCGAGGCCTCGGGCGAGGACCGGGCGGTGCAGGCCGCCGAGAAGGCGATCGCCAACCCGCTTCTCGACGAGATCAGCCTGCGCGGCGCGAAGGGCGTGCTCATCAACATCACCGGCGGCTACGACCTGACCCTGTTCGAGCTCGACGAGGCCGCGAACCGGATCCGCGAGGAGGTCGATCCCGACGCCAACATCATCGTCGGCTCCACCCTCGACGACTCGATGGAGGGCCTGATGCGCGTCTCGGTCGTGGCGACCGGCATCGACGCGGCCCCCGCCGCCGAGGTGCCGCAGCCGCGCCGCCGCACCGCCGCGCCGCTGGTCGCGGAGTCGCGCGCCGAGGCGCGCGAGCCGGCGGAGGAGTTCGCGCCCGAGCCCGCCGCCGCGCCGGCCCGGCCGGCGGCCGAGCCCGCCTTCGCCGCCCGCGAGGAGGAAGAGGAGGAGCCCACGCTCTTCTCCGGCATCGACGAGGCGCCGGAGGACGAGCAGGCCGAGGACGGGCTTCCGCCCCCGGCCTACAACCCCGCCGCGGTCCGTGCCGAGCCGCCGGCCGCGCCGGTCCAGACCGCCCCGCGCGAGGCCGCGGTCCGCGAGGGGTCGGTCCGCGAGACCTTCGTCGCGCCCGCGGCGCGCCCGGGCGTCGCGCCGGCGGCGGCGGCGCGCCCCGGAACGCCCTCGGCCGAGACGCTGGCGCGGCTGCGCGCCGCGGTCAGCAAGGTGCCCCCGGGCGGCGTGCCGCAGCGCCCGGCCGCGGCCCCCGCGCCGCAGCCCGAGCGCGCGGGCCGCTTCGGCATCAACTCGCTGATCAACCGCATGACCGGCGGGCATGGTCCGCAGCAGGAACCCGAGCGCGCAGCCTACGGCGCGGTCCGGCCGCAGCCCCCGGTCCGGTGCGATGCGGCGCCGCGCGCGGCCGTGCCCGAGGCCGGGACGGAGCACGACCCGGATCAGGAACGCATCGAGATCCCGGCCTTCCTGCGCCGTCAGGCGAACTGAGGCCCGTCACATCTGCATCGCCGGGGGCCGGAGCGATCCGGCCCCCAACCCATTGAAAGGACGCAGCTTCCTGCCATGACGATTCGATCCGGCAGAAACCTGCGCAGGGCGGTGCGTTAATATTTCATGAAGTTGCAAAGAGTGAATTGAGACGCGGGGGCCGGATCGCTACCTCGGGGCGGTAAAGATGGCGCGCCACGAGCAGCGTGCCGCAGATTGAGGTCGATCGTGCAACTCACCCTGAAAGCGCCCGTCGGGTTCAGCGGAACAGGCCTGCATTCCGGCCTGCCGGTGCGCATGACCCTGCGCCCCGCCTCGGCCGAATACGGCATCTGGTTCCGGCGCACCGACATCCCCGGCCGCGACGGCCTCGTTCCCGCCCGCTGGGACGCGGTGGTCGAGGCGCGGCTCTGCACCCGCATCGCCAACGCGGCCGGCGTCGAGGTCTCGACGATCGAGCACCTGATGGCGGCGCTCGCGGGCTGCGGCGTCCACAACGCGCTGATCGAGATCGACGGGCCCGAGGTGCCGATCCTCGACGGCTCGGCCGCGCCCTTCGTGCGCGCGATCCTCGCCCGCGGGCTGGTCGCGCTCGATGCCCCGGTCAGGGCGCTGCGCGTGCTGGAGACGGTCGAGGTCCGCGACGGCGCGGCCTGGGCGCGGCTCTCGCCCGCCGAGACGCTGGAGATCGACTTCGCCATCGACTTCGCCGACACCGCGATCGGCCGCCAGCACAAGGCGCTGTCGCTGGCCAACGGCGCCTTCGTGCGCGAGCTTGCCGACAGCCGCACCTTCTGCCGCAAGGCCGACGTCGATGCGATGCGCGCGAGCGGCCTGGCGCTGGGCGGCACCTACGAGAACGCCGTCGTCGTCGATGGCGCCGAGGTGCTCACCCCGGGCGGGCTCCGCCACGGCGACGAGCCGGTGCGCCACAAGATGCTCGACGCGCTCGGCGACCTCGCGCTCGCGGGCGCGCCGATCCTCGGGCGCTACACCGGCAACCGCGCCGGCCACGCGATGACGAACCGCCTCCTGCGCGCGCTCTTCGCGCGGCCGCAGGCCTTCCGGATGACCGTCTGCGGCCCCGACCTCGAGGGCCGGCTGCCCGGCGCCGGGGTCTGCCGCGACGACCTGCTTGCGGTGGCCTGATCCGGGGCGCCGGGACGCCGGCGATTGGCGTTTTGCGCCCCGGATTTTTCTGTGCTAGGACACCGGCATCGGAGGGCGCGCCGCAGCGCAGACCCTTCCATGTTCAAGAAACGGGACGGGCATCGGGCATGAGGGGCGGTCGCTGGGCGTTTCGGGGGATCGGGGTCGCGGTCCTCGCGCTTTCGCTTTCAGCCTGCGGCGGAAACCGGGAGCCGCCGCTCGAGAGCTTCTCGGCCGAGGAGATCTACACCCGCGGCGAGTTCGAGCTGGAGGCCGGCGACCCCGAGGCCGCGGCGCGTTACTTCGGCGAGGTGGAGCGGCTCTATCCCTATTCGGAATGGGCCAAGCGTGCGCTGATCATGCAGGCGATGGCCTACCACCGCGACCGCGACTACGAGAACAGCCGCGCCACCGCGCAGCGCTTCATCGACTTCTACCCGGCCGACGACGACGCGGCCTATGCCCAGTATCTGCTCGCGCTCAGCTACTACGACCAGATCGACGCGATCGGCCGCGACCAGGGGCTGACCTTCCAGGCGCTCCAGGCGCTGCGCGCGGTGATCGAGCGCTATCCCGACAGCGAATATGCCCGCTCGGCGATCCTGAAGTTCGACCTCGCCTACGACCATCTCGCCGCCAAGGAGATGGAGATCGGCCGCTACTACCTCAAGCGCGGCCACTACGCCGCCGCGATCAACCGCTTCCGCGTGGTGGTGGAGCAGTTCCAGACCACGACCCACACACCCGAGGCGCTGCACCGGCTGGTCGAATCCTACCTCTCGCTCGGGCTGACCGACGAGGCGCAGACCGCCGGCGCGATCCTCGGCCACAACTTCCGCGCCAATCCGTTCTACGAGGACAGCTATGCGCTCCTGACGGGCCGGGGCCTCCGGCCCGAGGCGCGGGGCGAAAGCTGGCTCCGTCAGGTCTACCGGCAGGTCATCCGGGGCGAATGGCTCTAGGCGCGGGCCTCGGGCCATGCTGAGGCAGCTCGAGATCCGCGACATGCTGCTCATCGGGCAGCTCTCGCTCGAATTCCGCGAGGGGCTCAACGTGCTCACCGGCGAGACCGGGGCGGGCAAGTCGATCCTGCTCGACTGCCTGGGCTTCGTGCTCGGCTGGCGCGGCCGGGCCGAGGTGGTGCGCGCCGGCGCCGCCGAGGGCGAGGTCACGGCCGCCTTCGACCTGCCCGAGGGCCATGCGGCGCGCGCGGTGCTCGCCGAAGCCGGCCTGCCGGCGGGCGACGAGCTGATCCTGCGCCGCGTCGCCACGCCCGACGGGCGCAAGACCGCCTGGGTGAACGACCGGCGCGCCTCGGGCGAGGTGCTGCGCGCGCTGTCCGAGACGCTGGTGGAGCTTCACGGCCAGCACGACGACCGCGGCCTTCTCGACCCGCGCGGCCACCGCCGGCTGCTCGACGCCTTCGCCGGCGCCGAGGCCGACCTGGCCGGGGTGCGCGCCGCCTGGGCCGCGCGGCGCGCGGCGGCCGAGGCGCTGGCCGGGGCCGAGGCGGCGCTCGCCGCCGCCCGGGCCGAGGAGGACTTCCTCCGACACGCGGCGGCGGAACTCGACGCGCTCGCCCCCGAGCCGGGGGAGGAGATCCGGCTCGACACCCGGCGCCGGCTGATGCAGGCGGCCCGGCGCATCGGCGAGGACATCGCGCGCGCCCATGCCGCGCTCGGCCCCGAGGGGGCGGAGGGCCGGCTCATCGACGCGGTGCGCTGGCTCGAGGGCGCCGCCGGCCGCGGCGCCGAGGGCCTCGGGGGCCGGCTCGACGCGCCGCTCGCCGCGCTCGGCCGGGCGCTCGCCGAACTCGGCGAGGCCGAACGCGGCGTCGCCGACTGCCTCGAGGCGCTCGACTTCGACGAGGGCGAGCTGGAGCGCACCGAGGAGCGGCTCTTCGCGATCCGCGCGCTGGCGCGCAAGCACGGCGTGCCGCCCGACGCGCTCGGGGCGCTCGCGGAGGACCTGCGCGGCCGCCTCGCCGCGCTCGACGGCGGCCGGCGCAACCTCGATGCGCTCGCCGCGGCCCTTGCCGGGGCCGAGGAGGCCTATGACGCCGCGGCCTCGCGGCTCTCCGCGCTGCGCCGCGAGGCCGCGGGGCGGCTCGACGCGGCGATGGCGGGCGAGCTCGCGCCGCTGAAGCTGGAGCGTGCGGCCTTCGCCACCGAGATCGGCGCGGCCGAGCCGGGCCCCGAGGGGCGCGACGCGGTGGCCTTCACGGTGGCCACCAACCCCGGCGCCCCGCCGGGACCGATCGCCCGGATCGCCTCGGGGGGCGAGCTCTCGCGCTTCCTCCTCGCGCTCAAGGTCTGCCTCAGCCGCGGCTCCGAGGCGCTGACGCTGATCTTCGACGAGATCGACCGCGGGGTGGGCGGGGCCACCGCCGATGCGGTGGGCCGCCGGCTGGCGCGGCTCGCCCGGGGGGCGCAGGTGCTCGTCGTCACGCACTCGCCGCAGGTCGCCGCGCGGGGCGCGCACCACTGGCGCGTCGAGAAGGCGGTGAGCGGCGGGGCCGCGCGGACCGAGGTCGTGCCGCTCGGGCCGGCCGAGCGGGTGGACGAGATCGCCCGGATGCTCGCCGCCGACCGGGTGACGGAGGAGGCGCGGGCGGCGGCGCGGGCGCTGCTGGCCGGCTGAGCGCGGCGCGGGCGGCGGGGCCGGGGGGTTTCACACCCCCCGGACCCCCCGTGGCGTATTTCCGACAAGAGGAAGGGGGCGGGCCGGTCAGGGACCGGGGCGCGGGCGGGGAGACCGGCCGGGGGCCGGCCTCCCTGTCTCCGGCCCGAGGGCGGGGCGGGTCAGGCCGCGAACTGGTCGTAGGCCTCGAGCGCGCGGGCGCCGTACATGTAGGCGGGCCCGCCGCCCATGTACATCGTGACCGAGATCGTCTCGGCGACCTCCTCCCGCGTCGCGCCGGCGCGGATCGCGGCCTTGACGTGGAAGCCGATGCAGTCGTTGCACTGCCGGATGATGCCGATGGCGAGGCACATCAGCTCCTTCTCCTTCACGCTGAGCGCGCCCTCGCCCATCGCGGCCTTCGCCATGCCGGCGAAGCCCGCGGCGGCCTCGGGGGCGCAGTGGCGGTAGCTTGCGAGGTTGCGGTTCGCCTCGGTGATGTAGGCCTTCCAGTCCATGACGAAGGGCTCCCGGTTCCTGGTTCCGGGAGCCCTTCTGCCGCGCCGCGGGCACGGGCACCTTGAGGCGGATCAAGCCAGCATGGCGAGCGGGTGTTCGAGGTGCCTGACGATCGCCTCGAGGAGCGCCGCGCCGAGCGCGCCGTCGATCACCCGGTGATCGACCGAGAGCGTGACCGACATCACCGTGGCGACCTCGATCGCGCCGTCGGCGTTCACCACCGGCTTGCGGACGCCCGCGCCCACGGCGAGGATGCCGCCGTGCGGCGGGTTGATCACCGCGTCGAAGTTGTCGATGCCGAACATGCCGAGGTTCGAGATCGCGAAGCTGCCGCCCTGGTATTCGTGCGGCGCGAGCCTGCGGTCGCGGGCGCGCCTGGCGAGATCCTTCATCTCGGCCGAGAGCGCGGAGAGCGACTTCAGATGCGCATCCTTCAGGACGGGCGTGAAGAGCCCGCCCTCGATGGCCACCGCCACCGCGACGTCCGAGGGCTTCAGCTTCAGGATCCGGTCGCCCGCCCAGACGGCGTTGGCGTCGGGCACCTCCTGGAGCGCGAGCGCGCAGGCCTTGATGATGAAGTCGTTGACCGAGAGCTTCACCCCGCGCGGCTCGAGCTCGGCGTTGAGCCGGGCGCGGAAGTCCATCAGCGCGTCGAGCCGGATGTCGCGGCGCAGGTAGAAGTGCGGGATCGTCTGCTTGGCCTCGGTGAGCCGCGCCGCGATGGTCCTGCGCATCCCGTCGAGCTTCATCTCCTCGAAGGCGCGGCCCTCGTACATCCTGAGCACCGTCTCGGCCGCCATCCCGGGGGGCATCGCCGCCTTCGGCGCCTCCGTGGCCGGTGCGGGGGCAGGGGAGGGAGCCTTCGCCGCCTCGGCCGGACGGGCCGGCGCGGCCCCCGGCTGCGCCGCCTCGACATCGGCCTTCACGATCCGCCCGTGCGGGCCCGAGCCCTTCACGGCGGCGAGGTCGATGCCGCGCTCGGCGGCGATCCGGCGGGCGAGGGGGGTGGCGAACACGCGCCCGCCGCCGGCCGCCTTCGGCGCCGCAGGCGCGGGCGCAGGCGCGGGCGCAGGCGCGTGGGTGGTGGCCGGGGCAGGCGCGGGGGCCGGGGCAGGCGCGGGGGCCGCCGCCTTCGGCGCGGCCGCGGCGACGCTCTCGCCCTCCTCCACCAGCACGGCGATCGGCGTGTTGACCTTCACGCCCTCGGTCCCCTCGGGCACCAGGATCCGGCCGACGATGCCTTCGTCCACCGCCTCGAACTCCATCGTCGCCTTGTCGGTCTCGATCTCGGCGATGACCATGCCGGAGGAGACGGCATCGCCCTCCTTCACGTGCCACTTCGCCAGCGTGCCTTCCTCCATCGTGGGGGAGAGGGCGGGCATCAGGATCTCGGTTGCCATCTCAGGTCTCCTCCGCCAGGACGATTGCCTCGAACGGGGCGCGCGCGTCCCGTCCCGCCTTCCGCTCGGCCACGGCCCGGGCGATGATGCCCCCGGCATTGCGGCCGAGCCACTCGTAGGCCGTCTGGTGGCGCGGCGCGCCCGCCGGGCCCGCGCCCATCGCCGCCTCGGGCACCAGCGCCACCACCCGCGCGCCGCCGACGTCCACCGCCACGCGCCAGGCGCCGCGGCCCGCGTCGCGGCCCAGGACCTCCAGCCCGCTCACCGGCCCGCTCACCGGCCCGCTCACCGGTAGGTCACCGCGCGCACGGCCTCGACGACCTCCCGGGTGGTGACGAGCGCCAGCTTCTCGAGGTTCGCCGCGTAGGGCATGGGCACGTCCTTGCCGGTGAGGTTGATCACCGGCGCGTCGAGCCAGTCGAAGGCGTGCTGCATGATGTAGGCCGACAGGTGGTTGCCGATCGAGCAGACCGGCCAGCCCTCCTCCACCGTGACGCAGCGGTTGGTCTTCCGCACGCTCTCGATCACGGTGGCGTAGTCGAGCGGGCGCAGCGTGCGCAGGTCGATGACCTCGGCCGAGATGCCCTCGCCCGCCAGCGCCTCGGCCGCCTCGAGCGCGTAGGTCATGCCGATCCCGAAGCTGACGATGGTCACGTCCGTCCCCTCGCGCCAGACGCGCGCCTTGCCGAAGGGGATGGTCAGGTCGTCGATCGCCGGCACCTCGAAGCTGCGGCCGTAGAGGATCTCGTTCTCGAGGAAGATCACCGGGTTGGGGTCGCGGATCGCGGTCTTGAGCAGGCCCTTGGCATCGGCGGCCGAATAGGGCTGCACCACCTTGAGGCCGGGGATGTGCGCATACCAGGCGGCGTAGTCCTGGCTGTGCTGGGCGGCGACGCGGGCGGCGGCGCCGTTGGGGCCGCGGAACACGATCGGCGCGCCCATCTGCCCGCCCGACATGTAGAGCGTCTTGGCGGCCGAGTTGATGATGTGGTCGATCGCCTGCATGGCGAAGTTGAAGGTCATGAACTCGACGATCGGCCTCAGGCCCCCGAAGGCGGCGCCGACGCCGATGCCGGCGAAGCCGTGCTCGGTGATCGGCGTGTCGATCACCCGCCGGGCGCCGAACTCGTCCAGAAGCCCCTGGCTGATCTTGTAGGCGCCCTGGTATTCGGCGACCTCCTCGCCCATCAGGAACACGGTGTCGTCGCGCCGCATCTCCTCGGCCATCGCGTCGCGCAGCGCCTCGCGGACGGTCTGCGTCTTCATCGGCGTGCCCTCGGGCCAGTCGGGCGAGCGGTCGGCCTTCGGCGCGGCCGGGGCGGCGGCGGCCGCCGCCGGGGCGGGGGCAGGGGCCGCTGCGGCGGGGGCCGGCTCCGCCGCTGCCTTCGGCGCGGCCGCGGCGACGCTCTCGCCCTCCTCCACCAGCACGGCGATCGGCGTGTTGACCTTCACGCCCTCGGTCCCCTCGGGCACCAGGATCCGGCCGACGATGCCTTCGTCCACCGCCTCGAACTCCATCGTCGCCTTGTCGGTCTCGATCTCGGCGATGATCTGGCCGGACTTGACCGCATCGCCTTCCTTCACCAGCCACCTCGCCAGCGTGCCCTCCTCCATCGTGGGGGACAGGGCGGGCATCAGAACTTCCGTCGCCATCGTCTCGTCCCTCCCTCAGGCCTCGGCGTAGATGTCGGTCCAGAGCTCCTCGAGCGGCGGCTCGGGGCTTTCCTTCGAGAACTCGGCGGCCTCGTTGACGATCTCCTTGATCTCGCGGTCGATCGCCTTGAGGTCGTCCTCGGTCGCGTGCTTGCCGGTCAGCAGAAGCTGGCGGACATGCTCGATCGCGTCGCGCTCCGAGCGCATCTTGTCCACCTCCTCGCGGGTGCGGTACTTCGCCGGGTCCGACATCGAGTGGCCGCGGTAGCGGTAGGTCATCACCTCGAGGATGTAGGGGCCCTTGCCGGCGCGGCAGTGCGCGACCGCCTTCTCGCCGGCGGCCTTCACGGCAAGCACGTCCATCCCGTCCACCTGCTCGCCGGGGATGCCGTAGGCCAGCCCGCGCTCGTAGAGCGAGGGCGACTTGGTGGAGCGCTTCACCGAGGTGCCCATGGCATACTGGTTGTTCTCGATCACGAAGATCACCGGCAGTTCCCAGAGCTCGGCCATGTTGTAGGTCTCGTAGACCTGGCCCTGGTTCGCCGCGCCGTCGCCGAAGTAGGTGAAGGTCACGCGGCCGTTGCCGAGGTACTTGTCGGCGAAGGCGAGCCCCGCGCCGAGCGGCACCTGCGCGCCCACGATCCCGTGGCCGCCGTAGAAGTGGCGCTCCTTCGAGAACATGTGCATCGAGCCGCCCTTGCCCTTGGAATAGCCGCCGATCCGGCCCGTGAGCTCGGCCATCACCCCCTTGGGGTCCATCCCGCAGGCCAGCATGTGGCCGTGGTCGCGGTAGGAGGTGATGCGCTTGTCGCCTTCCTCGGCCGCGGCCTCGAGCCCGACCACCACCGCCTCCTGGCCGATGTAGAGGTGGCAGAAGCCGCCGATCAGCCCCATGCCGTAGAGCTGGCCCGCCTTCTCCTCGAATCGGCGGATCAGCAGCATCTCGCGGTAGTAGCCGAGAAGCTCCTCCTTCGAGACGTTGGGCCTGGCGGGCGTTTTCGGCGCAGGTCTTGCGGCGGCTTTCCTCTCGGCCATCGGGGGCGTCCTCCCTCTCTGCGGCGGAATTAGTTTAGTGTTAAACGATCAATTACCGCATCGCCGCGGGAAAGGAAAACCGAAAAGTGACCCCGCGTCGCCGGCGGCGGCGCGGCGCCGGGGCAAGGCCGGGCGGGGGCGCTGGCCGCCGGGCGGCGGCGGGCGCGGGACCGGGGGGAAGCTAGCGGATCACCACCTCGTCGTGGCGGATCATGCCCAGCACCTCGCGCGCCCGCTCGTCGAGCAGGTCGAGGTCGAGGTAGCGGTCCGAGAGCCGGCGGGTGAGGTTCTCCATCCGCTCGACCTCGGCCTCCAGCACCGCGAGGTCGGCCTTCAGCTTCTCGCGCTCCGCCGCGATCTGGATCCGCCGGAACAGCCCGTAGTCGCCCTGGACGGCCGCGAAGGTGAAGTAGGTGCCGGCGGTGAGCGCAAGGGCGAAGTAGGCGACGACGCCAAGGGTCGGCCGGTTCGGGGTCTCGCTCATGCCTGTCCGCTCGATGCCATGTCCTGCCGCCTCTCGCGGGCGGCTGCGCCGTCGAGATTGGCACAGCGCGCCGGGCTTGTGAATCCCCCTTCTCCGCAATTCCGCGCCCGTGCAGGATGCGCTAGACTGCGGTCGTGGACCCGATCCGCGAGGTGACGAACCAGCCGGGGCCTCCGGCCGCGGCCGACCCCTGGGCGGCCGACACGGCGCTGCGTGCGGCGGCGCTGGCCGCAGGCGCCGACGGGGCGGCGCTCGCGCGCTACGGCGCGGCGCTCGCCGATCCCGCGCTCCGCGAGGCCGCGCGCGCCGCCGAGAAGCACCCGCCCCGGCTCCACCGCTTCGACCGCGCCGGCCGGCGGATCGACACGGTGGAGTTCCACCCCGGCTACCATGCGCTCCTCGGCCTCGGGCTCTCGCTGGGCTACGCCGCGGGCCCCTGGACCGGGGGCCGCCACGCCACCCACGCGGCCATGGTCTACCTGCACTCGACGGTGGAGCCCGCCAGCTGCTGCCCGATGACGATGACCTACGCCGCCGTCCCCGCGCTGGCCGCCGAGCCGGGGCTCGCCGCCGAATGGCGCCCCCGCCTGACCGCCGCGGCCTACGACCCGGCGGACCTGCCCGCCGCCGCCAAGCGCGGCGCGACGATGGGCATGGCGATGACCGAGCGGCAGGGCGGATCGGACCTGCGCGCCAACGCCACCCGCGCCGAGCCCGCGGACGGGGCCTGGCGGCTCGCCGGCCACAAGTGGTTCTGCTCGGCGCCGATGTCGGATGCCTTCCTGACGCTCGCCCGGACCGGGCAGGGGCTGACCTGCTTCCTCGTGCCGCGCCGGCTTCCCGACGGCGGGCTCAACGCCATCCACCTGATGCGGCTCAAGGACAAGCTCGGCAACCGCGCCAACGCCTCGGCCGAGATCGAGTATCACGGCGCGCTCGCCTTCAGGCTGGGCGCGGAGGGTCGGGGCATCGCCACGATCCTCGACATGGTGCACCACACCCGGCTCGATACCGCCGTGGCGCCCGCCGGGATCATGCGCGCCGCGCTCGCCGAGGCCTGGCACTGGGCGGCGCACCGCACCGCCTTCCAGCGCCGGCTGATCGACCAGCCGCTGATGGCGCGCGTGCTCGCCGACCTCGCGCTCGACCTCGAGGGCGCGGTGGCGCTGTCGTTCCGCGTCGCCCGCGCCTTCGACGGCGCCTCGGAGGGCGACCGCGCCTTCGCCCGGCTCGCGGTGGCGCTTGCCAAGTATCTCAACAACAAGCTCTGCCCCCGCGTCGTCGCCGAGGCGATGGAGGTGCTGGGGGGCATGGGCTACGTCGAGGACACGCCCCTGCCGATGCTCTACCGCGAGGCGCCGCTCAACGGCATCTGGGAAGGCTCGGGCAACGTCATCTGCCTCGACATCCTGCGCACGCTCTCGAAGGTGCCGCTCGCCGGCGAGGCGCTCGCCGCCGACCTCGCCGAGGCGCGCGGCAGTTCCGCCGCCTATGACGCGGCGCTCGCCGCCCATGCCGCGCGCTGGCGCCGGCCGCCGGACGAGGCCGAGGCGCGGGCCTTCGCCGAGGACACGGCGCTCCTGCTCGCCGCCGCGGCGCTGGCGCGGACCGCGCCCGCCGGGGTCGCCGGCGCCTTCGCCGCCACCCGCCTCGGCCCTCGCCGGATCACGCCCGGCACGATCGAGGGGGTCGATCCCGCCCCGCTCCTCGCCCGGCTCGCGCCGGGCTAGGGAACCGGCCCCGGCGCCTCGAGGATGCCGAGCCGCTCGGGCACCGAGACCGTGACCGCGAGGCCCCCGAGCGCGTCCGATGTGCCGAGCTCGATCCGCCCGCCGTAGGCCTCGAGCAGGTCGGCCGCGATCGCCAGCCCGAGCCCCGTTCCCGGCGCGCGCGTGTCGAGCCGCACGCCGGGGCGCAGCACCTCCGCGCGCTGCGCCTCGGGAATGCCCGGCCCGTCGTCCTCCACCCGGATCGTCACGGTCCCGCCGGAGGCCGCGGCGGCGACCCGCACCGTGGCGCGGCACCACTTCAGCGCGTTCTCGATGAGGTTGCCCAGCACCTCCTCGATGTCCTGCCGGTCCATTCCCACGGTGAGATCCGCGGGGATCTCGACCGACAGGCTGCGCCCGGCCGCCTGCGGGCTGCGGCCGAAGAGCCGCGCGAGCCGCGCGGCCGAGTCGGCAAGCGGCGTGCGGTAGCCGGCCGCCGCGGCGTTCCCTGCCCGGGCCCGCGCCAGCGACCGCAGGATCTGCGCGTCGATCCGGTCGACCGCCTCGCGCGCCGCGGCCAGATCGTCCCTGCGCCGGGCCCGTGCCTCGATCTCGTTGCGCAGCACCGCGACCGGCGTCTTGAGCGCGTGGGCGAGGTCGGCCGCCTGCCGCCGCGCGGTCTCGATCACCTTCCGGTTCCGCTCGATCAGCGTGTTGATGTCGGCGACCAGCGGCGCGACCTCCTCGGGATAGGCCTCCGGGTCGAGCCGCCCGCCCGCGTCCCACCGGTGCATCACGTCCTCGCGCAGCCGCCCGAGCGGCGCGAGCGCCGCCCCGGTCAGCAGCACCGCGCCGAGCACGCTCAGCACGGCGACGAGCGCGAAGGCGGCTGCGAGGTTGCGGGTGGCGAGCCGCCGCTCCTCGGCCAGCGCGGCGAGCGACTCGGCCACGCGCAGGTCGAAGGTCCGCCCGTCCTCCAGCTCGATGAGCTGCGCGATCCCGCGCACCGGCCCGTCGGGCCCCGCGCCTTCCCAGAAGACCGCGGCGGGGCGTGCGGGCGGCGCGGCGGGCAGCGTCGCGTCGAGCAGCGAACGCGAGGCGGCCACCGTCCCGTCGCCCGCCACCGCCTGCCAGTAGCGCCCCGAATAGGGCCGGGCATATTCGGGATCGCCGAGGTAGAGGTCCATCTCCCCGGCATCGCCGTCCGCCAGCGCCAGCGCCGTCGCCGCGCGCGCGTGGCGCGCGGCCAGCGCCGCGTCGAAGCGGGTCGCGGCCGTCGTGCTGAAGTAGACGAACAGCGCGAAGAACCCCAGGCCCGCCGTCAGCGCCCCCCAGAGCATCGCGCCCCAGATCGCGCGCCGGCGGAGCGAGGTCATCCCGCGCCGTCGATCATGTAGCCGCGCCCGCGCGAGGTCACGATCAGGTCGGCGCCGAGCTTCTTGCGCAGCCGGGCCACGAACACCGCGATCGTGTTGGAATCGCGGTCCCCGTCGTATTCGTAGATGTGCTCGGAAAGCTCCGTGCGCGAGACCATGCGGCCCAGGTTGTGGACGAGGTAGGTCAGCACGGCGAGTTCCTGCTGCGTCAGGTCGACGATCATTCCCGCCTTCGTCGCCCGGCCCGAGCGCAGGTCGAGCGTGACGTCCCCGCGCTCGAACAGCGGCCGCGTCCAGCCCCCGCTGCGCCGGATCAGCACGCGCACGCGCGCCGCGAGCTCGGCCATGTGGAAGGGCTTGGTCATGTAGTCGTCGGCGCCCGCGTCGAGGCCGTCCACCTTCTCCGACCAGCTCCCTCGCGCCGTCAGGATCAGGACGGGCGTCGCCACGCCGGCGGCGCGCCAGTCCTTCAGCACCGAGATCCCGTCGCGGGAGGGCAGCCCGATGTCGAGGATGATGAGGTCGTAGGGCTCGGTCGCGCCGAGATGGCCGGCATCCTCGCCGTCGCGCGCGATGTCGACCGCGTGGCCCTCCGCGGAGAGCGCGGCCTTCACCTGGTCACAGAGGGCGGGTTCGTCTTCGGCCAGAAGGATGCGCATGGTTCGGACGCGACACTAGGAAGCAACAGGCCCCGCAATCAACTATTTCTTGCCGCCGCCGTTGCCGTTGCCGCCGCCGTTTCCGCCGCCACCACCGCCGCCGTTGCCGTTACCGTTGCCGTTGCCGCCGCCGTTGCCGTTGCCGTTGCCGTTGCCGTTGTTGCCCCCGGCATTGCCGTTGTTGCCCTGGTTGCCGCCCGCGTTGCCCCGCCCGCGCCCCTTGCCGTTGTTGCCGGCGCTGGCGGCGGCCTCGGCGCGCACCTCCCGCGCCGCGCGCGCGTTCGAGGGCACGAACCGCCCGGTGCGGGCATCGACGACCACGCTCACCATCCGGCCGTCCGGCCGCATCACGATGACCTGGTAGTAGACCCCGCCGATGTCGAAGGCGCGCACGTCCATCGGCTCGCCGCGGACCTCGCGGCGCACCATGTCGAGCACGGCGGCCATGTCGGCGCTGGCACCCGAGGCCGAGAGGCGGCGCAGTTCGTCCTGCCCGAGTTCGCGCGCCGCCGCGCCGCCCGCGGCGAGCGCGGGCAGGACGAGCAGGCAGAACGCGGGCAGGAGCCGGACCATCATCACGGTTTGTTAACGCCTCGCGCATGAACCCTGCATGAACGGGGTGTTCCGCGGCGGTTCATCCTGTCTGTCGTCTGATGGCCGCGGGGGCGATGCCGTCCGGCCGCCCTGCCGGTGCCGCGATGCGGCCGGCGGGATCCCGCGAAGGGGGCGGGAAGGCCGGGCACGAGAGTGCTGGAGGAAGGACATGTCCGTGTCCTGCAACACCGCGCCGCTGCCCCGGCGCGCCGCCCGCCCCGCCGCCGCGGACCCGGTCGGGGGGTTCTGAGCCATGGCCTTGCTGTTCGATCTCGCCGTCGCATGGCTGGCGCTCATGTTCCTGATCTACATCGCCTTCCTGGCGATCGGGCTCAACCTCATGCCCTCCGGCCCGCATGCCCGCGTGGGCGCCGGCGTCGCCATGTTCGCCCTGTTCATCGGCGGGGTGCAGCCGTTCTAGGGCCCCGCCGCGGCCCGCTCCGGCCGGGCCGCAAGGGCTGACCGGGGGCTGACACGGGCCGCCTCAGACCGCCGACCATCCGCCGTCGATGGCGATGGCCTGGCCGCTCAGGAAGGCCGATTCGTCCGAGGCGAGGTAGACCGCGAGCGCCGCGATCTCCTCCGGTGTCGCGATCCGCCCCATCGGCTGGCGCGCCACGAAGGCCGCGCGCACGGCCTCGACGTCGCCCCCCGGTCCCGCCTGCGCCGCGATCCGCGCCCTGAGCGAGGGGCTGTCCACCGTGCCGGGGCAGATCGCGTTCGCGCGGATGCCGCGCCCCACGAAGTCGGCCGAGAGCGCCTTGGTGAAGCCGATCAGCGCCGCCTTCGTGGTGCCGTAGACGAAGCGGTTCGGCGCCCCGATGATCGACGAGGCGACCGAGGCCACCGTGACGATGCTGCCGCCGCCCGCCTCCAGCATCGCCGGCAGGAAGGCCCGCGTCACCCGCCAGGCGCCCTTCACGTTGAGGTCGAACGAGACGTCCCAGTCACGCTCCTCGCAGTCGAGGATCGTGCCGTGGTGGACGTAGCCCGCGCAGTTGAAGAGCACGTCCACCGCCCCGATCCGCGCCGCCAGCGCCGCGACCGCCGCCCCGTCGGTCACGTCGAGCACATGCGTCTCGATCCCCGCCGCGGCAAGCGGCGCGAGCGCGCCCGCGTCGCGGTCGGTGGCGACGACCTCGGCGCCCTCGGCGGCGAAGGCCCGCGCCGTGGCAAGCCCGATGCCCGCCCCAGACGCCGTGCAGAACGCCCGCTTCCCCTTCAGCCGCATCGGCCTGCCCTCACATCACCGCGCCGATCTGCCAGGGCACGAACTCCGCGCCTCCGAACCCCAGCGCCTCGCTCTTCGTCCGCTCGCCCGAGGCCACGCGCAGCATCAGGTCGAGGATCTCCCGCCCCTTCTCGGCGATCGGCACGCCGCGGCTCACGATGTCGCCGCAGTTGATGTCCATGTCCTCTTCCATGCGGGCGTGCATCTCGTCGTTGGTGGCGAGCTTGATGCAGGGCACGGGCTTGTAGCCCGAGACCGAACCCCGGCCGGTGGTGAAGGCGATCAGCGTCGCGCCGCTCGCGATCTGCCCGGTCACCGAACAGGGGTCGTAGCCGGGGCTGTCCATGTAGACGAAGCCGCGCGTCGTGATCGGCTCGGCGAACCGGTAGACGCCGGCGAGCGGCGCGGTGCCGCCCTTGGCGACCGCGCCCAGCGATTTCTCCAGGATCGTCGTGAGCCCGCCCTTCTTGTTGCCGGGCGAGGGGTTGTTGTCCATCTCGCCGCCGTTCCGCGCGCAGTAGTCCTCCCACCAGCGGATCCGCTCGACGAGCTTCTCGCCCACCTCGCGGCTCACCGCCCGGCGCGTCAGCAGGTGCTCGGCCCCGTAGATCTCCGGCGTCTCGGAGAGGATCGTCGTCCCGCCCTGACGCACCAGGAGGTCCGAGGCCACGCCGAGCGCGGGGTTCGCGGTGATCCCCGAATAGCCGTCAGAGCCGCCGCACTGGAGCCCGACCACCAGCTCCGAGGCCGGCACCGTCTCGCGCCGGGCGCGCGCCGCATCGGCGGCCATCTCGCGCAGCATGGCGACCCCGCGCTCCACCGTCCTGCGCGTGCCCCCCGTGCCCTGGATCGTCATGTAGCGGAAGTTGCCGTCGGCCCGCATCCGGCCCTGTCCGATCAGGTCGGGCACCTGCATCACCTCGCAGCCGAGCCCGACGAGCAGGATGCCCGCGAAGTTGGGGTTGCGCGCATAGCCCTGGAGCGTCCGGTAAAGCGTGGCGTAGCCCTCGTCCTTCCCCGACATGCCGCAGCCCGTCCCGTGGACGATCGGCACCACCCCGTCGATCCCCTCCGTGGCCCAGGCCTCGCGCTCGGCCGCCTCGGCGATGAAGCGCGCGACGCTGCCCGAGCAGTTCACCGAGGTCAGCACGCCGAGGTAGTTGCGCGTGCCCACCTTCCCGTCCGCGCGGCGATAGCCCTGGAACGTCGCCAGCCGCTCGGCCGGGGGCAGGGGACGGGCGTCGGTGGCGAAGGCGTAGTCCTGGTCGTGGTCGCCCATCCCGAGGTTGTGGCTGTGCACGTGCTCGCCCGGCGCGATCGGCGCCGTCGCCACGCCGATCGTCTGCCCGTAGCGGATCACCCGCTCGCCCGCCGCGATCGCGCGCGCGGCAAGCTTGTGGCCGCGCGGCACCGGGGCGGGCAGCGGCACCGCAAGCCCCGGCACGGCCGCGCCCGCCGGCAGGTCGGCCAGGGCCACCATCACGTTGTCCTCGCCGTGAAGCCGGATCGCCCCTTCCATCGCAGGCCCTCCCCTTGGCCCGGTGCCGCGCCGCGGGGTCGGCTTGACACACCCCCCGGCGCCACTAACATGTTAGCATGCTACAGGCGCCCGAGACGGAACTGCAAGGGCCCGGCGGTGTGGCGCGGCTCCGTCCGCTCGCCTCCTTCTCAGGCTCGCTTTCCAACCGGGTCTACCTCTCGCTCAGGGAAGCCATCGTCTCGGTCGGGTTCGGGCCGGGGGAGATCCTGCGCAAGGGCGAGATCTGCGCCGCGCTCGGCGTCTCGCGCTCGCCCGTGGCCGAGGCGGTGGCGCGGCTCGCCGCCGAGGGGCTCGTCGATGTGGTGCCCCAGGCCGGGACATTCGTCGCCCGCTTCTCAATGGCCGAGGTGCGCGAGGGCGCCTTCATCCGCGAGGCGATCGAGCTTGCCGCCGTGGAGCGGGTCGCCGCCACCATCACCGGGGCCCAGCTCGCCGAGCTGCGCCGGAACCTCCGCGTGCAGGAGGTTCTGGTGGCCGACGGCGACGCTGCCGGCTTCTACGCGCTCGACGCCGAGATGCACGGGCTGATCCTGTCCTTCACCGGATACCGGCGGCTCGCGCAGGTCGCCGCGACGGCCTGGGTGCATGTGGACCGGGCGCGCCAGCTCATCCTGCCGATCCCCGGCCGGGTGGCGGCGACGCTCGAGGAACACCGCGCGATCCTCGCCGCGCTCGAGGCGCGCGACCCCGCCGCCGCCCGCGCCGCCACGGCGCACCACCTGCGCCAGCTTCTCACCTATCTCGAACCGCTCGAGCGCGAGCGCCCGGACCTCTTCGCCCCCGCATGACCCGCATGACCCGCCCGAACCGCCCCCGCTACGCCTGCCGGCTCAACGCCTTCCGCACCGCCGGGGGCGGCATCGCCGAGATGCTCGCCGGCGCCGCACGGGTGGGCGGGATCGACGCGGCCGACCTCAACTTCCCCGACCACTTCGCCGGCACCACGCCCGCCGCGCTGCGCGGCCTGCTCGACCGCCACGGCATGGCGCCGAACGGTCTCGCCATGCGCTACTACACCGAGCCCGGCTTCCGCCTCGGCGCCTTCACCCACCCCGACCGCGCGGTGCGCCGCGCCGCCATCGACCTCACCCGCCGCGGCATCGACGCGGCGGCCGAGATCGGCGCGCCGCTGATGACGATCTGGCTCGGGCAGGACGGGGTGGACTATTCCTTCCAGGGCGATTTCGGGCGGATGTGGGACGATGCCGTCGCCGCGCTCGCCGAGGTGGCGGCGCACAACCCCGCGATCGACATCTCGGTGGAATACAAGCCGAACGAGCCGCGCGCCCACGCGCTCCTGCCGGACGCGGCCACCACGCTTCTCGCCATCCGCGAGGCGGGCGCGCCGAACCTCGGCGTCACGCTCGACTTCGCGCATGTGCTCTACGCGGGCGAGATCCCGGCCCATGCCGCGCGCCTGATCGCGCGGCACTCCCGCCTTCTGGGCGTGCACCTCAACGACGGCTACGGCAAGCGCGACGACGGGCTGATCGCCGGCGCCGTCCATCCGGTGCAGACGGTGGAGCTCTTCGTGGAACTCGCGCGGATCGGCTACGACGGGGTGATCTACTTCGACACCTTCCCCGACCACGGCGGGCTCGACCCGGTGGACGAGGCCCGCGCGAGCATCGCGCTCGTCGAGCGGCTGCGCGCGGTGGCGGCCGGCCTCGCCGGGGATCCCGCCCTCGCCGAGGCGACCGCCCGGCAGGATGCCGCGGCCGCGACGCGCCTCGTCGCCGCCGCGCTCTACGGCGCGCATGGCAGGGCAGGCGGCGGCTCGGGCGGCGGCTCGGGCGGCGGTTCGGGCGGCGGTTCGGGCGGCGGGGCGGGGGGGCCATGAGCCTCTGGGTCGTCGGCTCGCTCCACCTCGACGTGATCGTGGAGGCGCCGCGCCTGCCGAGGCTCGACGAGACGCTTGCGGGGCAGGCGGTCAGCTACCGCTTCGGCGGCAAGGGCGGCAACCAGGCCGTCGCCGCCGCGCGCATGGGGGCGCGGGTGGCGATGACCGGGGCGGTCGGCTCCGACGCCTTCGCCGAACCGCTGCTCGCCGGCCTCGACGCCGCCGGGGTGGACCGGGCCCGCGTCGCCCGCCTGCCGGGCGCCTCGGGGATGAGCGTGGCCATCCTCGATCCGCGCGGCGACTACGGCGCGGTGATCGTCTCGGCCGCAAACCTCTCGGTGACGGGCGAGGGGCCGCCGCCGCCGGGCGCCACGCATCTCCTCCTCCAGAACGAGATCCCCGAGGCCGCGAACCTCGCCGCCGCCCGCGCCGCCCGCGCCGCGGGCCTGCGCGTGGTGCTGAACGCCGCGCCCGCCCGGCCGGTCGCGGCCGAGCTGCTCGCGCTCGCCGACCTTCTCGTGGTCAACCGCCTCGAGGCCGCCCAGCTCACCGGCCTGCCCGAGGACGCCCACGAGGCCGCCGCGCTCGCGCTTCTCGAACGCGGGCCGCGGCACGTCGTCGTCACCCTCGGGGCCGAGGGGCTGCACTGCCGCTGCCGCAGCGACGAGGCGGTCACGCTCGCGGCGCCGCAGGTCGCGGTGGTCTCGACCCACGGCGCGGGCGACGCCTTCACGGGCGCGCTCGCCGCCCGGCTCGACGCGGGCGCGTCGATGCCCGAGGCGCTCGCCTTCGCCCAGGGCGCGGCCGCGCTCCACGTCTCGACGCCGCCCGACCGGCGCGCGGCGATCACCCCGCGCGAGGTCGCAGCGCTGATCTGACCCGTCCGGCCGGGCGCGCGCGGGGCAGGCGGGTACGTTCCGGCGGTGCACGGGCCGTGCACGCGCGGTGCACGGGGTGTGCAGCCCGCCCGCGCCGCCCGCGGCGGCGGCTAGAGCCGGTAGAACTCCGCCGCCGTGCCGCCGAAGACCCGCGCCCGCTCCGCCGCCGAAAGGCCCTGCGTCAGGGCCTCCGCCGCCTCCCGCCACCGCCCGTATTCGCAGCGCAGCCGGCACACCGGCCAGTCCGATCCCCACATGATCCGGTCGGGTCCGAACACCTCGAAGACGTGCGCCACATAGGGCCTGAGGTCGTCCACGGTCCAGTCCGGGTCCGCCTCGGTGACGAGCGCCGAGAACTTGACGAAGGCCCCGGTCTCGGCCGCGATCCGCGCCATGCCCTCGGCCCAGTGCCGGAAGGCCTCGGGCGAGCGGTCGCGGATCTGCGGCTTCATGCAGTGGTCCACCACCGTCCGCATCTCGGGGTAGCGCGTCAGGATCGTCAGGAAGTTCCCCAGATGCCTGGGAAATCCGAGCGCGTCGAAGGTCAGCCCCAGCTCCGCCACGGCCCGGAAGCCCCACTGCACGTCGGGCCTCAGCATCCAGTCGTCGTCGGGAATGTCCTGGATCATCGGGCGCACGCCGCGGAACTTCGGGTGGCCTGCGAGCCGCTCCAGCTCCTCCCGGTCGGCGGGGCGCTCGAAGTCCACCCAGCCGACGACGCCCAGCACATGCGGCGTCGCATCGGCGATCCCCAGCATGTATTCCGTCTCGTTGACCGTGGGCGCCGCCTGCACGAGGACGGTGCCCGCGATCCCGTGGGCGGCCAGCTCGGGGGCGAGGTCGGCCGGGCCGTAGGGCCGCGCCAGCACGGGGTCGTCCTTCGGCATCCAGCCGTAGTCGCCCCGGCCCGGGTGCCAGTAGTGCTGGTGGGCGTCGATCTGCCTCATGGCGCGTCCTTCCGCATCAGCCCCTCGGCCTTCAGCTCGTCCCAGAGCGCGTCCGGGATCGGCGTGCGCGCCGCGACGAGGTTCGATTCCATCTCCGCCACCCCCTGCCCGCCGGGGATCACGGAGACCACCGCCGGATGGCGGAGCGGGAACTGGAAGGCGGCGTCGATCAGGCGCGTGGCATGGCGGGCGCAGACCGCCTCGATCCGCGCGACCCTTTCGAGGATCTCCGGCGGCGCGGGGTCGTAGTTGTAGAAGGCGCCGGGCTTCGGCCCCGTGGCGAGGATGCCCGAGTTGTAGGGCCCGCCGATCACGATGCCGATGCCGCGCGCCTCGGCCATCGGCAGGAAGGTCTCCAGCGCCTCCTGTTCGAGGAGCGTGTAGCGCCCGGCGAGCAGGAAGATGTCGAAGTCGCCCCGCTCGGTCAGCCACTGGCAGGGCTGCCATTCGTTGACACCGGCCCCGAAGGCGCGGATCACGCCCTCGTCGCGCAGCTTCAGGAGCGCCCTGTAGCCGCCCGCCATGAACTCGTTCAGCCGCGCCTCCAGCGCCGCCTGGCTGCCGTGGTTGAACACGTCGAGGTCATGCGCGAAGAGGATGTCCACCCGGTCCACCCCGAGCCGCTCCAGCGAGAACTCGAGGCTGCGCATCACCCCGTCGTAGCCGTAGTCGTAGACCTCCTTCCGGGCGGGCACGTCGAACCACTTGCCGAAGCCGTCCCGGCGGTCGGGGGTGGTCGCCCTGAGGAGCCGCCCGACCTTGGTCGAGAGAACGTAGGAGTCGCGGTCCTTGCCGCGCAGGAACGGGTTGAGCCGCGTCTCCGAGAGCCCCAGCCCGTAGAGCGGCGCGGTGTCGTAGAAGCGCACCCCGGCCGACCAGGCGCGGTCGAGCACGGCGCGCGCCTCCTCGTCGGTGATCGCCCGGTAGAGGTTGCCGAGCGGCGCGGTGCCGAAGCCGAGTTCGGTGAACGTCAGCCCCCCGTTGCCGAGCCGGTCCCAGTGGCGTGTCGCAAGCGTCATGGCGATCCTCCCCCGGCGGGAGGATGTCCGCAGGCGGGGCGGCGCGCAAGCCTCGCGGAAGGCCGGGCGGAGGCGTCGCGCGCGGTCCTGCCCGCGTCGCTCGGGGGGCTTCTGCCCGGCACGCTTCGCCGCTAGGCTCGGGGTGAGAGGGGGGAGAGGCGATGGAGAGGTTCCGCAGCGTCTTCGGGGCCGGCAAGCCCGTGATCGCCATGGTGCATCTCGGCGCGCTGCCGGGCACGCCGCTCCACGATGCCGGGGCGGGGGTGGAGGGCATCGTCGCGGCCGCGCGCGCCGACCTCGCCGCCTTGCAGGCGGCGGGCTTCGATGCAGTGATGTTCGGCAACGAGAACGACCGGCCCTACGAGCTTGCCGTCGATCCCGCCTCGACCGCCACCATGGCCTACGTGATCGGCCGCCTCCGGCCCGAGATCACGGTGCCCTTCGGCGTCAACGTGCTCTGGGACCCGATGGCGACCGTCGCGCTCGCCGCGGCCACGGGCGCGGCCTTCGCCCGCGAGATCCTGACCGGCGCCTATGCCTCCGACATGGGGCTCTGGGTGCCCGATGCGGGGCGCGCGCTGCGCTACCGCGACCGGCTGGGGCGGCGCGACCTCGTGATGCTCTACAACGTCTCGGCCGAGTTCGCGGGCTCGCTCGACCCCCGGCCGCTGCCCGACCGGGCGCGCTCGGCGGTGTTTTCCTCGATCCCCGATGCGGTGCTCGTCTCGGGGCAGATCACCGGCGAGGCGGCGGCGCTGTCGGACCTCGAGGCGGTCAAGAAGGCGGTGACGGGGGTGCCGGTGCTTGCCAACACCGGGGTGAAGCACGAGACCGTCGCCGATGTGCTCGCCGTGGCCGACGGCTGCATCGTCGGCTCGGCGCTGAAGGAGGGCGGCGACACCTGGAAGCCCGTGGACCCCGCGCGGGCGGCCGACTTCATGGCGCGCGTGCGCGCGGCGCGGGGCCACTGATGCGGGCGCTGGTCGAGGAGCTGATGCTGATCCCCGGCCTTGCCGGGCACGAGGGCCGCGTCGCCGCCGCGATCCGCGCGCATCTCGACCGCATGGGGCTCGACAGCCAGATCGACCGGCTGGGCAACCTGATCGCGACGGTCGAGGGCGACCCGGCGCTGCCCTCCGTCATGGTCATCGCCCACATGGACCAGCTCGGCTTCGTCGTCCGCAAGGTGGAGGCGGACGGGCTGATCCGGCTCGAGCGGGTGGGCGGCGTGCCGGAGCGGGCGCTCGCCGCGCAGGCGGTGCTGATCTCGACGCCGAAGGGCGACCTGCCGGCGGTGATCGGCAACAAGAGCCACCATGCGACGGGGCCGGAGGAGAAATACCGCGTCGTGCCCTATGCCGAGCTGACGGTGGACGCGGGCTTCGCCTCGGGCGAGGAGGCCCGGGCGGCGGGCGTGCGGATCGGCGATCCGGTCGTCTACCTGCCGCGCGTGCTCGACCTCGCCGGGGGGCGGATCGCCGGGACGGCGATCGACGACCGGGCGGGCTGCGCGGTGCTGCTCGCGCTCGCCGACCGGCTGACGCTCCGGCAGGGCGGGCCGACGGTGCACCTCGTCTGGTCGGTGCAGGAGGAGTTCAACCTGCGGGGAGTGGTCCCCGCCGCCCGCGCGCTCGCCCCCGACATCGCGCTCCAGATCGACCTGGTGCTTGCCTGCGACACGCCCGACATGGCGCATCGCGGCGAGGTCGCCCTGGGCGGCGGGCCGGCGATGGCGCTCCATTCCTTCCACGGTCGCGGGACGCTGAACGGCCTGATCCCGCACCCCGCGCTGGTGCGCCACCTCGAGTCGGTGGCGGAGGGCGCCGGCATCCCGCTCCAGCGCTCGGCCCATACCGGCGCGCTGACCGAGACCGCTTACGTCCAGCTCGAGGGCGAGGGGATCGCCTGCCTCGACCTCGGCTTTCCCATGCGCTACTCGCATTCCGCGCTGGAGGTGGCGGACGTGGCCGACCTGGAGGCGCTGGTCGACCTGCTCGACGCCGCGCTTGCCGGCATCGACGAGGATTTCACGCTGGAGCGGACATGACCCTGACGCTTGGCATCGACATCGGAACCTTCGAGTCGAAGGGCGTGGTGGTGGATGGCGCGGGCCGCGTGGTGGCCGAGGCGCGCCACCCCCACGAGATGATCGTGCCGCGCCCCGGCTGGGCCGAGCACCGCGCCGAGGAGGACTGGTGGGGCGACTTCGTGCGCATCACCCGGGCGCTCCTGGCCCGCCCGGAGGTCCGGGCCGCCGAGATCGCCGCCGTGGCGGCCTCGGCCATCGGCCCCTGCATGCTGCCGGTGGATGCGGACGGGCGGCCGCTGATGAACGGCGTGCTCTACGGGGTGGACACGCGCGCGGCGGCCGAGATCGCGGAGCTGACCGGGCAGATCGGGGCCGAGACCATCCTGGAGACCTGCGGCAATGCACTGACCTCGCAATCGGTCGGCCCGAAGATCCTCTGGCTTTCAAGGAATTCGCCGGAGATCTTTGCGCGATGCGCGAAGATCCTGACCTCGACCAGCTACATCACCTGGAAGCTGACCGGGGAGTATGTGATCGACCATTACACGGCGGCGAACTTCTCGCCGTTCTACGATGTCGGCCGGCTGGACTGGACCGAGGACCTCGCCCCCGGCATCGTGACGCGCGACCGGCTGCCGCGGCTGATGTGGTCGGCCGAGATCGCCGGCCGGGTGACGCCCGCGGCGGCGGCCGAGACCGGTCTGCCCGAGGGCATCCCCGTCACCTGCGGCACGATCGACGCGGCGGCCGAGGCGGTGAGCGTCGGCGTGCGCGCCAGCGGCGACATGATGGTGATGTACGGCTCGACCATCTTCATGATCACGCTCACGCCGGAGCGGGTGCGCGACGGGCGCCTGTTCTACGCCCCCTGGCTCTTCCCCGGCCAGCACGCCAGCATGGCGGGCCTCGCCACCTCCGGCACGCTGACGCACTGGTTCCGCGACCGCTTCGCACGTGAACTTCCGCGCGAGAGCGCCTTCGCCACGCTTGCCGCCGAGGCGGAGGCGAGCCCGAAGGGCGCCAAGGGGCTTCTCTGCCTGCCCTACTTCTCGGGCGAGCGCACGCCGATCCACGACCCGCTCGCCAAGGGCGCCTTCTTCGGGCTGAACCTCACCCACGACCGGGGCGATCTCTACCGCGCGGTGCTGGAGGGCATCGCCATGGGCACCGCCCATGTGGCCGACACCTGGCGCGAGGCGGGCACCGCGCCGGCGCGCGTGCTGGCGGTGGGCGGCGGCACGCGGAACGGCGTCTGGATGCAGGCGACCTCCGACCTCACCGGCCTGACCCAGATCGTCAGCCGCACGACCGTGGGGGCGAGCTACGGCGACGCCTTCCTCGCCGCGCTGGCGGTGGGCGCGGCCGAGCCGGGGGACATCGCCCGCTGGAACCCGCCCGAGCGCGAGGTGGCGCCGGAGCGCGTCGCGGCCTACGAGCGGCAGTATCCGCTGTTCCGCCGGCTCTACGAGGCGACGAAGGGCATCGCGCACGCGCTGGGCTAGGGGCGCGCGGGCAGGGCGGCAACGTTATTGCCTTGTACAGGATTATGTACATATAACTGGGAGCAACAGGAGCTCCAAAATGGCTGTGATGACCTTCTCCGAAGCGCGCGCGAACATGCGCGAGGTGATGGATCGGGCGATCCACGATCAGGAAGAGGTGATCATTACCCGCCGCAAGGGCGAGGCGGTGGTTGTCCTGTCGCTGGAGAACTGGTCGTCCATTGCCGAGACGCTGCATCTTCTGTCGACGCCGGCGAACACTGCGGCGCTGCGCCGTTCGATCGCTGAGCTCGATGCCGGCGGCGGGTCGGAGCGGGAACTCATCACAAGGTGAAGCTCGTCTTCTCGGACCAGTCCTGGAGTGAGTATCTCTACTGGCTCCGGCACGATCCCGAGATGCTGGCGAAGATCAACGACCTCATTGAGGAGTGCCGCCGGCACCCCTTCAATGGCCGCGGCAAACCTGAGCCGCTGAAGGGCGACCTGAGCGGCTGGTGGTCGCGCAGGATCACGCGGGAGGACAGGCTTGTCTACCGCGTCACCGGCAAGGCCGAGGCACAGGCGCTGGAAATCGCCCAGCTCCGCTTCCACTATTGACCCTGCCGTTTCTACTTCACCGCCCCGGCCGCCATCCCCTTGATGATGTAGCGTTCGAGCACGATGCCGATGACGATGAGCGGCAGGATCGCGGCGAAACTGAGCGCGGCCATCGACCACCAGCTGATCCCCTGCGAGCCGGTCTGGCTCGCCACCATCACCGGGAGCGTGACGGCGTTGGTCGAGGTGAGGAGCGCGGCGAAGAAGTATTCGTTCCAGGTGAGGACGAGCGATAGGATGAAGGCCGCGACCATGCCGGGAAGCGCGATCGGCAGGATGATCGTGAGGAAGGCCCCCCAGACCCCCAGCCCGTCCACCAGCGCGGCTTCCTCGAGCTCGGTCGGGATGCCGGCGAACTGGTCGCGCATGATCCAGATGACGATGGGCAGCACGGTGAGCGTGTAGAGCAGGATCAGCCCGATCCGCGTGTCGTGCATCGCGAGTTCCCGGTAGAGCACGAGGAACGGGAGCGCCAGCACCACCGGCGGCAGGATGAGCTGGGAGAGGAAGAAGAACGAGATGTCGGCGTTCCGCATCGGCCCGAAGCGGTAGGAGAAGCGCGAGAGCCCGTAGGCGGCGAGCGAGCCCAGCACCAGCGCCAGCGCCGAGGCGGAGACCGCCACCACCGCCGAGTTGGTGAAGCGCTTGAGGAACTCCGCCCGCACGGTCGACTCCGCGCCGATCGTGTCGGGCGAGAGGCCGAGCGAGCGCCAGCCGAGCCACTTCGGCTCGTAGTCCACGAAGGGGATCATGTTGCCCTGCATCACGTCGGGCGCGGCCTTGAAGCTCGTCGTCGCCGTCCAGTAGATCGGGAACAGGCAGATGACGGCCCAGAGGATGAGCACGGCGTAGATCGCCGCGCGCGAGGCCCACCAGCGGGCGCGATACCTCAGGTCGGATTCCCCGTCGTGGAAGATCTGCGTGGTCGGTCCTTCGGTCATGTGCGCGGCCTCGTCCAGCGGTCGGCGAGCTTCATCAGCACGGTCATGAAGATCACGATCAGCACCAGGTAGACCATGGCGAGCAGCGTGCCGTAGCCGACGTTCGAGCGGTCTCGGTATTCGCGGAAGATGAAGCTCGTCACGCTGTCGGTCGCGCCGCCGGGGCCGCCGGCGGTGACGTTGATGATGATGTCGGCGAGCTTCAGCTTGAAGATGATGCGGATCAGGATCGCGGTGACCGAAACCGGCAGCATCAGCGGGAAGGTGACTTCCCAGAAGCTCTTCCACGGCCCCGCGCCATCGACCCGCGCGGCCTCGGTCAGCTCCCGCGGGATCGCCTGGAGCCCGGCGAGGAGCATGATCATCATCAGCGGGATGAAGGTCCAGGCATCCATCACCATGATCCAGAATCGCGCCATCTCGGGCGAGCCGAAGAACGAGGGGTTCTCCCATCCGAGCCAGCGGGCGAGCCGGGCGAGGGGCCCGAAGCGGATCTCCATCATCGACTTGCCGATCATCCACGAGACGGCGACCGGCGAGAGCATGAGCGGCAGCAGGAACGCGACGCGGAAGAAGCGCCGGGCGCGGATCTCGGAGTGCAGGAGCAGCGCGAGCCCGAAGGCGATGGCGTATTCGACGAGGATCGCGGCCGTGTACCAGACCATGTTGGTGAGCGCGTTCCAGTAGAACGGATCGGCCCACATCTGGCGGACGTTGGCGAGCCCGTTGAACCTGCGGCCCGAGAGCGAGGCGAGGTTCCAGTCGGTGAAGGCGATGGTCAGGCCGAAGACCAGCGGGAAGACGACCATCGCCACCGTGAAGAGCGCGGCCGGCAGCACGAACACGAGCCGCTTGCCCTGCTCGCCCTTCAGCATCACCTGCCCGATGCAGAGGCAGGTGCCCCAGAAGGCGTAGGCGTAGAGGGTGGGGCGCCAGTTGGTGAGCCCGAGGTCGAGGACGCGCGCGGCGTTGAGCGCCTGGGCGAGCGCCACGAGCACGAGGAGCGCGAACGAGCCCCAGATCAGCGCGCGCCCCAGCGCACGCCGGGCGGGCGTCAGGTCGTCGCGGGTGACGACGTGGAGGAGGTCGCCCTCGGGGGTCATGGCCTGAACGTTCGCGCGCGGACTTCGGGGTGGAGAAGGCGCGCCGGAATCCCGGCGCGCCCGTTTGTCAGGTGCGGGGCAGCGCCCGGGGACGTCACATCCCGAGCGATGCCTTGTAGAGCGCGATCTGCTGCTCGCGGCCGATCTGGTCGGTGATCTTCTCCCAGGCGGCGGCGATGGCGTCGGCAGTCTCCTGCGCCGAGGCATACTGGCCCGCGTAGCCCTTGGCGAGCTCGTCCTCGGCGATCGAGTAGTACTGGAAGATGCCGGGGATGCGCGGCTCGATCGCGGCGTTGGGGTGGTTGTAGCTGTCGGCGTTGGAGCCGAGGTAGTCTTCGACGAACGCCCGGTCGTAGCCGGCCGCCTCCCACTCCTCGTAGTTGAAGTGGCTGTTGCGGTAGGGCTGGAAGCCCGAGGGATAGGCCGCCATCCAGAGCGAGATGTCCTTGCCGCCGAGATGCGCCGCCGCCGACCAGGCCGCCTTGCGCTTCTTCTCGTCGCCCGAGACGCGGCTGGTCACGTAGATGCCCCAGCCGATGTAGGCCATGTTGGGCGCGAAGTTCTCGCGCTCTTCCCACTGGCCGGCGTTGTGGTTGTAGACGCGGGTGGCGCCGGGGTTGATCGAGAAGCCCACCACGTCGCCGACGACCGAGGTGTCGGAGGTGCGCGCCATCGAGCCCACGTCGCCCCACCAGCAGATCATCGAGCCCGTTCCGGCGAGGAACTGCTGGAAGGCGGTCGTGCCGGGGTCGGCGTTGATCTGGTCGGCCGGGTAGGCGCCGGCCTTGATGAGGTCCATCACGTCCTGGATCGCCTGCACCCATCCGGGGTTGTTGACGCGCGGCTTCATTGTGTCGGGGTCGAAGAGCCAGGCCTTGTCGTCGGGGTGCTTGACATAGGCCGCGGCGCGGTCCTCGAGGAAGTAGAAGCCGAAGCCGCCCCAGCCCTTGAGCGGGTCGAGGAAGCCGTGCGCCGGCAGGCCGGTCAGCGGGTCGGTCTGGCCGATCAGCGCCTTGGAGACCTCGTTGACCTTCTCCCAGGTCGTCGGCACCTCGGCACCGCCGATCGCGCCCTCGCCGAAGTAGTCCTTGCGGTAGGCGAAGGTGTGGCAGTCGCCGTCGATGGTGATGCGGTACTTCTTGCCGTCCCACGTTCCGACGGGGGGCTGGAGGTAGCCCACGAGGTCGCTCTCGTCGATCTGCTCGGAGACCCAGTCGGGCATCTCGTCCAGAAGGCCGCGGCCCGCGGTGTCGCCCTCGAAGGGTGCCCCCATCTCGATGATGTCGAAGTCCACCGTGCCGGTGGCGATCGACTGCTGGAGGCGGGCGTTGTAGTCGGCCTGCGCGAGGTCGATCCAGTTGATCTTGGCCCCGGTGTAGGCCTCCCACGGCTTCAGGAACCCGCGGAACAGGAAGTTGTGCAGGTTCTGGTTGTTGAGACCCATGAAGGTGAGTTCAACGCCCGCGAACTCGCCCTCGGCCACGCGCTCCTTCGTCGGGCCGAGGCACATCTCGCCGACCTTCTGCCAGTCGGCATCGGTGGGCGAGCCCATGCCCACGCCCGGGATCTTCAGGATCTCGGCGCGGAGGTTGTCCTGCGCCAGCGCCCGGCCGGGGGCGAATCCGACCGCCGAGGCCGCGCCCATGGCGGCCGCGCTCTGCAGCAGGCGGCGGCGGGTGAGTCCGTTCTTGACGGCATAGTCGTAGAGCTGCGTCTTCATGGAATTCGATCCTCCCTGATCGTGTTCGCCGCGCGGTGCCGGGGCGTGACCGCCCTCTCCCCTTCTTCCCGCGTCAGCGGCCACGATCCACCCTCGGGGCGGCGCCTGTCAAGAATCTAACATGTTAGTATGGTCAGGGCGTGGACAGGGGCCCCGGCCCTCGGTTACGAGTCGGACCGGAGGCAGGGGGGCGGATGGCGGGCGTCACGATCCGGGAACTGCGCAAGAGCTACGGCGCCGTGGAGGTGATCCACGGGCTCGACCTCGACGTGGGCGACGGCGAGTTCGTGGTGCTCGTCGGCCCCTCGGGCTGCGGCAAGTCAACGCTCCTGCGGATGATCGCCGGGCTCGAGGGGATCACCTCGGGCCGCATCGCCATCGGCGAGCGGATCGTCAACCACCTGCCGCCGGCGGAGCGCGACATCGCCATGGTGTTCCAGAACTACGCGCTCTATCCGCACAAGACGGTCGCGGCCAACATGGGCTTCCCGCTCAAGATGCGGGGGGTGCCGAAGGAGGAGATCCGCGCCAAGGTGGAGCGGGCGGCGCAGATCCTCGGGCTCACGCCCTACCTCGACCGCTACCCCCGCGCGCTCTCGGGCGGGCAGCGCCAGCGCGTGGCGATGGGCCGGGCGATCGTGCGCGACCCGCAGGTGTTCCTGTTCGACGAGCCGCTGTCGAACCTCGACGCCAAGCTCCGCGTGCAGATGCGCACCGAGATCCGCGAGCTGCACCAGCGGCTGCGCACGACCACGGTCTACGTCACGCACGACCAGATCGAGGCGATGACCATGGCCGACAAGATCGTGGTCATGCAGGGCGGTCACATCGAGCAGGCGGGCGCGCCGCTCGACCTCTACGACCGGCCGGCGAACGTCTTCGTGGCCGGGTTCCTCGGCAGCCCGTCGATGAACCTGATCGAGGGCCGCGTGGCGGACGGCGCCGTGGACGCGCTGGGCACGCGGCTGCCGCTGCCGGCGCCAGCCGCGGAGGGGACCGAGGTGCTCTACGGCATCCGGCCCGAGCACCTGTCGCTTGCCGCCGAGGGCGGCATCGAGGGCACCGTGGCGGTCGTGGAGCCCACCGGGTCGGAGACCCATGTCGTGGTGCGCGCGGGCGGCCGGGAGATCGTCGGGCTGTTCCGCGACCGCCGGAGCGTGAAGCCCGGCGACCCGATCCGGCTCGCCCCCGATCCGGCCGCGGCGCATCTCTTCGACAGGGCATCGGGGGTCCGGCTGTGACGCGCACCGTCCTCGTCTACGGCGATTCGAACAGCCACGGCACGGCGCCGATGCCGACGCTGATGGACATGCGCCGCTTCGGGCCGGAGGAGCGCTGGCCCGGCGTGATGGCGGCCCGGCTCGGCCCCGGCTGGCGGCTGATCGAGGAGGCGCTTCCGGGGCGCACCACGGTGCACCCCGACCCGGTCTCGGGCGTGCACAAGAACGGGCTGGCCGTGCTGCCCGCGGTGCTGGAGAGCCACGCGCCGATCGACCTCGTGATCCTGATGCTCGGCACCAACGACCTCAAGGCGCGCTTCGCGCTGCCGCCGGTCGAGATCGCGGTGGGGGTTGAGCAGCTCGTCCGCCATGTCCGGCAGGGCTTCAGCGGACCGGGGGGCACGGCCCCGGCGCTGCTGCTCGTCTGCCCGCCGCCGGTCGAGGAAGCGGGCTGCCTTGCCGAGGTGTTCGCGGGCGGCCCCGCAAAGTCGCGCCGGCTCGCCCCGTTCTACGCCGAGGTGGCGGCGCGCTGGGGGGCCGCGTTCTTCGACGCGGGGACCGTGATCGGCCCCTCGCCGGTGGACGGGGTGCATTTCGAGGCGGAGGACCACCGCCGGCTGGGCGCGGCGATCGCCGGGGCCGTTCAGGCGATGACGTTCTGAGGGAGGAGAGGGGATGCTCAAGGGAATCGACCCGCGGCTCAATGCGGACGTGCTCTATGCGCTGCGCGCGATGGGGCATGGCGACGTGCTGGTGATCTCGGACACCAACTTCCCCTCGGACAGCGTGGCGCGGGAGACGGTGCTGGGCGAGCTGCTCACCATGCACAACCTCAGCGCCGCCGAGGCGGTGGAGGCGATCCTGTCGCTGATGCCGCTCGACACCTTCGTGGAGGACTTCGCGGCGCGCATGGAGGTTGTCGGCAAGCCGACGGAGATCCCGCCCGTCCAGAAGGAGGTGCAGAAGGTGATCGACAAGGCCGAGGGGAAGAAGCGCACCATGGTCTCGGTCGAGCGGTTCGCCTTCTACGACCGGGCGCGCGAGGCCTATGCGGTCGTCCAGACCGGCGAGCGGCGGTTCTACGGCTGCTTCCTTCTGCGCAAGGGCGTGATCGGCCCGGATGAGTAGGAAGCCGGAGCCGCGCGCACCCGCCCCGGCACGGGCGGCGCCCGCCCGAGGTGGGCGCGGAAGCGCCCGCCTGGGGGGCGGGCGGGCGCTGCCCGTGCTTGCGCACGGGTGGGTCCGGCGCCGGTTCGTGTCCGTCAGGAAGGAGATCGGGGGATGCCCAAGATCGTGATCCTCGGCGTCTTCGTCGCCGACACCGCCTACCGCGCCGACCGCCAGCCCCGGATGGGGGAGACGATCCTGGGGCGGTCCTTCGCGCTCGGCCCCGGCGGCAAGGGCTCGAACCAGGCGGTCGCCGCGGCGATGGCGGGGGGCGAGGTGCATTTCGTGACGCGGCTCGGCCGCGACCCCTTCGCCGAGATGGCGAGGGCGACCTGGGCGAAGGCGGGCGTGACGCCGGAGGTGACCGAGGACGCCGAGAGCTACACCGGCGCCGCCTACATCTTCATCGAGGAGGCCACCGGCAACAACGCGATCATCATCGCCCCCGGCGCGGCGGGGCGCATCTCGGTCGCCGACATCGAGGCGCGGGCGGGGCTGATCGGCGGGGCGGGGGTGTTCGTCACGCAGCTGGAACAGCCGATGGAGGCGGCGTTCCGCGCGCTGGGCATCGCGCGCGCGGGCGGGGCGCGGACGATCCTCAACCCCGCGCCGGCCGCGCCGCTCGAGGACGCGATGCTGGCGCTCTGCGACTTCGTCACCCCGAACGAGAGCGAGGCCGAGGGGATCACCGGGCTTCCGGTGACCACGCCCGCCGAGGCCGAGGCGGCGGCGCGGGCGCTGCTGAAGCGCGGGGCTGGCGCGGCGGTCATCACGCTCGGCGAGAAGGGCGCGCTCTACCACGACGGGGCGCGCACCGTGCACGTCCCCGCGCTGAACGCGGGGCCCGTGGTGGAGACGACCGGCGCGGGTGACGCCTTCAACGGCGGCTTCGCGGTGGCGCTTGCCGAGGGGCGCGACCCGGTCGAGGCGGTGCGCTTCGGCTGCGCCACGGCGGCGATCTCGGTCACGCGGGCGGGCACGGCGCCCTCGATGCCGGCGCGGGCCGAGATCGAGGCGCTCCTCGCGCGCGGATGACGCGGATGCCGCGGATGACGCGGACGACCGGCTCCGGCCGCGGACGCCGCGCACGGGGCACACGGGGCGCTTGACCGACGCGCCTCGCCGGCGGGAAGATCGCGGCGCATCACCGGGAGGGAGGCGGCCATGGCGGCGGACGGGGGAACGGCACGGGTGCCGGCGGGCGGGCTGTCGCACGTGCGGGGGCCCGTGGACGTGCCGCTGATCGAGGCGACGATCCCCGAGGTGCTCGCGGCGACCGCCGCCCGGTTCGGCCCGCGCGAGGCGGCGGTGTTCCCCGCCCACGGCATCCGCTGGACCTGGGACGCCTTCGCGGCCGAGGTCGATGCGCTGGCCGGCGGCCTTCTGGAGCTGGGGCTCGCCAAGGGCGACCGGCTCGGCGTCTGGGCGCCGAACCGGCCCGAATGGCTGCTTGCGCAGTTCGCCACGGCGCGGATCGGCGTGATCCTCGTCAACATCAACCCGGCCTACCGCGTGCACGAGCTGGAATATGCCCTGCGCAAGACCGGCTGCGCCGCGCTCCTCCTGGCCGAGCGGTTCAAGGGGTCGGACTACGTGGCCATGCTGCGCGAGATCGCGCCCGAGCTCGACGAGGCCGCGCCGGGGGCGCTTGCGGCGGCGCGCCTGCCCGACCTGCGGTCGGTCATCGTCATGGCCGACCGCGCCCCGGCGGGCTGCTTCGCCTTCCCCGACGTGGCGGGGCTGGGCCGCGGGATGCCGCGCGCCCGGCTCGACGCGGCGAGCGCCGCGCTCGACCGCAACGACGCGATCAACATCCAGTTCACCAGCGGAACCACCGGCCTTCCGAAGGGCGCGACGCTGACCCACCGCAACATCGTCAACAACGCGGCCTTCGTGACGGCCCAGATGGCGCTGACCGAGGAGGACCGGCTCTGCATCCCGGTGCCGTTCTACCACTGCTTCGGCATGGTCATGGGCACGCTCGGCTGCGTGACGAAGGGGGCGAAGATGGTCGTGCCGGCCGAGGGCTTCGACCCCGGCGCGACGCTGGCGACCGTGGCGGAGGAACGCGCGACCGCGCTCTACGGTGTGCCGACGATGTTCGTCGCCATGCTGGAGCACCCCGACTTCGACGCCTTCGACCTCGCCTCGCTGAGGACCGGGATCATGGCCGGCGCGCCCTGCCCGATCGAGGTGATGAAGCGCGTGCAGGGAAGGATGCACATGCGCGAGGTGACGATCGCCTACGGCATGACCGAGACCTCGCCGGTCTCGTTCCAGTCCTCGGTGGACACGCCACTGGAAAGGCGCGTGGCCTCGGTGGGCCGGGTGCACCCCCATGTCGAGGTGAGGATCGTGAACGAGGCCGGCAACACCGTGCCCGTGGGCGAGCAGGGCGAGCTTCTCACCCGCGGCTATTCGGTGATGAAGGGCTACTGGGAAGACCCCGAGCAGACCGCGAAGGCGATCGACGCGGATGGCTGGATGCATACCGGCGACCTCGCCCGGATCGACGCCGAGGGCTACTGCAACATCACCGGCCGGGTGAAGGACATGATCTGCCGGGGCGGCGAGAACATCTATCCGCGCGAGGTGGAGGAATTCCTCTACACCCACCCCGACGTCAGCCAGGTTCAGGTCTTCGGGATTCCCGACCACCGGCTGGGCGAGATCGTCGCCGCCTGGATCGTGCCGAAGCCGGGCGCCAGCCCGACCGAGGAGGGCATCCGCGAGTTCTGCAAGGGCCAGATCGCGCATTTCAAGATCCCCGCGGTGGTGCGGTTCCGCGAGAGCCTGCCGATGACGGTGACTGGCAAGCCGCAGAAGTTCCTGATGCGGGCCGCGATGGTGGAGGAGCTGGGCCTTTCCGAGGAGGCGACGGCCTGAGGCGGCCGGTTCAGCCGAACAGGCCGCGGAACCGCTCGCGCAGGACGTTCTTCTGCACCTTGCCCATGGTGTTGCGCGGCAGTTCGGGCAGGATCTCGATCCGCCGGGGCTGCTTGTAGCGGGCGAGCGCCCGCGCCATCGCCGCCTCGATCGCGGCCAGGTCGGGGGCGGTGCCGGGGGCGGGGACGATCACCCCGACCGCCGCCTCGCCGAGATCGGGGTGGGGGACGCCGACGACCGCGCTTTCGAGCACGCCGGGCTGCGCGTCGAGCACCATCTCCACCTCCTTGGGGTAGATGTTGTAGCCGCCGGAGATGATGAGGTCCTTCTGGCGGCCGACGATGGTGACATAGCCGTCCGCATCGACCGTGCCGAGATCGCCGGTGACGAAGAAGCCGTCGGGGCGGAATTCCTCGGCGGTCTTCTCGGGCATCCGCCAGTAGCCGAGGAACACGTTCGGCCCCCTGACCTCGATCACGCCGACCTCGCCCTGTGGCAGTTCCGCCCCGGTGGCGGGGTCGGCGATGCGCAGCTCGACGCCCGGCAGGGGCAGGCCGACGGTGCCGGCGCGCCGCTCGCCCGCGTAGGGGTTCGAGGTGTTCATGTTGGTTTCGGTCATGCCGTAGCGTTCGAGGATGCGGTGCCCCGTCCGCGCCTCGAAGTCGGCATGGGTCTCGGCCAGCAGCGGCGCCGAGCCCGAGACGAAGAGGCGCATGTGCGCCGTCGCCTCACGGGTGAGGCCCGGTTCGGCGAGAAGGCGGGTGTAGAAGGTGGGAACCCCCATCATCGCGGTGGCCTGGGGCAGAAGCCGCAGCACCTCGGCCGCGTCGAAGCGGGGCAGGAAGATCATCGCGCCCCCCGTCGCCAGCACCACGTTCGTCGCCACGAAGAGGCCGTGGGTGTGGAAGATGGGCAGCGCGTGGAGGAGCACGTCCTCGCGGGTGAAGGCCCAGGCTTCGGCGAGGGTCAGCGCGTTCGAGAGGAGGTTGTCCTGGCTCAGCATCGCGCCCTTCGACCGCCCCGTGGTGCCCGAGGTGTAGAGGAGCGCCGCGAGGTCGCCCCCGGCGCGGTCGGCGACGCAGTCCGAGGGCGCGAGCGAGGCGGCGCGGTCGGCGAAGCTGCCCCCGCCCGCGGCACCCAGCGTCTCGAGCCGCGCGCCCGCCGCCTCCGCCACGGGGCCGAGCGCCCCGGCGCGCGCCGGATCGCAGAGGAAGAGCCGCGCCTCGGCATCGCCGAGGAAGTAGGAGACTTCTTCGGCCGTGTAGGCGGTGTTGAGCGGCAGGAACACCACGCCCGCCTGCACGCAGGCCGCATAGACCGCGAGCGCGTCGGCCGATTTCTCGACCTGCGCGGCGAGGCGGTCGCCGGGTGCCAGCCCCGCGTCCTCGATCGCGGCGGCGAAGCGGGCGGCGCGGTCGAGGAACGCCGCGTAGGATAGCGTGCCCCCGTCGGCAAGGTGGAGGAAGGGGCGGGCCGAGCCCCGGTGCGGGGCGAAGAGGCGGTCGTGGAGCGGGTTCGGCATGGCGGGTCTCCGGGCCGGTCGCGCCGGATAGAGCATGCCCCCGCGCCTGCGCGCAAGCGGGCCGGTCAGGCCGCGGCCTGCGCGCGCAGGAGCATCCCGTAGAGGTCGCGCGGCTCGTCTGGGTCGGCGATCATGTCGAGTTCCTCGAAGAAGCGCGTCCCGCGGATCCTGCCGTGCACGTAGCGCAGCGCCGAGAAGTCCTCGACGGCGAAGCCCACGCTGTCGAAGAGCGTGATCGCCCGCGCATCCTGCCGCCCCGGCGCGGCGCCGGTCATCACCTGCCAGAGCTCGGTCACGGGATGGTCCGGCGCAAGCTGCTGGATCTCGCCCTCGATGCGGGTCTGCGGCGTGTATTCGGTGAAGATCGCCGAGCGCAGCAGGATGTCGCGGTGAAGCTCGGTCTTGCCGGGGCAGTCGCCGCCGACCGCGTTGATGTGCACGCCCGCCCCGACCATGTTGTCGGTCAGGATCGTGGCATACTGCTTGTCGGCGGTGCAGGTGGTGATGACCTGCGCGCCGAGGATCGCCTCCTCGGGCGTGGCGCAGGACGTGAGCTTCAGCCCGGAACCCGCGAGATTCCGTATGCATTTCTCCGTCGCGGACGGGTCGATGTCGTGGAGCCGCACCGCCTCGATCCCGCAGATCGCCCGGAAGGCGAGCGCCTGGAACTCGGCCTGGGCGCCGTTGCCGATGAGCGCCATGGTCCGGGCTCCGGCCGGCGCGAGCCACTTCGCCGCCAGCGCCGACATCGCGGCGGTGCGCAGCGCGGTGAGGATCGTCATCTCGGAGAGAAGGACGGGGTAGCCCGTGGCGACCTCGGCGAGCATCCCGAAGGCGGTGACGGTCTGGAGCCCCTCCTTCAGGTTCTTGGGGTGGCCGTTGACATACTTGAAGCCGTAGAGCGCGCCGTCGGACGTGGGCATCAGCTCGATCACGCCCACCGGCGAATGCGAGGCGACGCGCGGGGTCTTGTCGAAGGCCTCCCAGCGGCGGAAGTCGGCCTCGATCTCGGCCGCGAGGTCGGTCAGGACGCGCTCGACGCCGAGATGAAGGACGAGCTTCATCATGTTGTCGACGCTCACGAACGGAACGACGTTCAGCCTTCTCATGCGAAGCTCCTCGTGGGCCGGTCGAACACCTTGCGGCCCATCAGCGATCCGACGAGGTCAACCATCAGCCGCGCCGTGCGGCCGCGTTCGTCGAGGAAGGGGTTGAGCTCCACGAGGTCGAGCGAGGTGACGAGGCCGGATTCGTGGAGCAGCTCCATCACCAGATGCGCCTCGCGGAAGGTCGTGCCGCCGGGAACGGTCGTGCCCACGGCGGGCGCGATGGCGGGGTCGAGGAAATCGACGTCGAGCGAGACGTGCAGAAGCCCGCCTTCCGCCCGCACCCGGTCGAGGAAGGCGCGCAGGGGCGCGACGGCGCCGAGTTCGTCGATGGTGCGCATGTCCACCGGGACGAGATCGTGTGCGAGAAGGGCGGCGTGCTCCTCGGGGTCGACGGAGCGGATGCCGTAGAGGCAGATGCGCTCGGGCGGCAGCGGGGCCGGGAAGGGCGGGAAGGCCTCGAAGCCCTCGCGCCCGGCGGCATAGGCCACCGGCGTGCCGTGCAGGTTGCCCGACTGCGTGGTGAGCGGCGTGTGGAAGTCCGAATGCGCGTCGAGCCAGAGCAGGAACAGCGGCCGTCCGGCCCTGCGAGCGTGGCCGGCAAGGCCCGCGAGCACCCCGAGGCCGAGCGCGTGGTCGCCGCCCATCACGACCGGAAAGCCGTCAGCCATGGCCGCGCGCGTCGCCTCGGCCAGCGCCGCCGTCCAGGCCACGGTCTCGGCAAGCGCGTGGACCGCCGGGTTGGGGCAGGCGGCGGGCGCGGCCGGGGCGGGGGCGAGGTCGCCCCGGTCCTCCACCGTGTGGCCGAGCGCTTCGAGTGCCCTGGCGATGCCGGCGACCCGGTAGGCCGCGGGGCCCATCAGGCAGCCGGGGCGGCGCTGGCCGCAATCGACCGGGGCGCCGAGAAGGATGCAGTGCCGCTTCGTCATCGGATCGTCCTTTCGCAGGCGGATATGTTTCCGCTTTGCGCCGGCCGGAAGCCGCCATAGTGTCGGATCGGGCAGCGGAATTGCCGATGTGGAAAAGGACATCGCCGGAATGGACGAAACCGATCAGGCGCTGATCGCGGAACTGAGGCGCGACGGGCGGGCCGCGCTGTCGGACCTTGCCGCCCGGCTCGGCATCGCCCGGGCGACGGTGCGCGCGCGCATGGAGCGGCTGGCACGGTCGGGCGAGATCCAGGGCTTCACCGTGCTGACCCGGGGCGACGCGGCCGAGGCGCCGGTCAGGGGGCTGATGATGATCGGCATCGAGGGGCGTGGCGCCGAGCGGATCATGGCGCGGCTGCAGGGTCTGCCGGAGGTGACGGCCGTCCATTCGACCAACGGCCGCTGGGACCTGATCGCCGAGATCGGCGCGCGGACGCTGGAGGAGTTCGACGCGGTGCTGTTCCGCATCCGCGGCTTCGAGGGCGTCGCGTCGAGCGAGACGAGCCTGCTTCTGTCCACGCGCCGGGCGGGGCGGCGCTGAGCGGCCGGTCAGGCGCGCCGCGCCCGGAGGGCGATGAGCCAGACCGCCATCAGCCCGAACGAGAAAAGCGCGTTCCACGAGGCCATGGAGAGGCCCCACATCTCCCAGGCGACCTCGGTGCAGCGCACGATGTCCACCGCGCCCTCGGTGGAGAGGAGGTCGGCCCCCGAGAGCCCCGCGAGGCTGCCGCCCGCCGAGCAGGTGGACGGGCCCTCCCACCAGCCGCGCTCGACCCCGGTGTGATAGATGCCGAGCCCGCCCGAGGTTGCCGCGGCGAGGGCGCCGAGCGCGGCGACCGCCGCCGAGGGGAATGCGGCGCCGAGGAGGCCGAGCGCCACCGCGGCGGCATGGGGCCAGCGCTGCCAGAGGCAGAGCGCGCAGGGCGCGAGCCCGCCGAGATACTGGAAGGCGAAGGCCGCGAGCAGGAGCACCGCCGATCCGGCGGAGGCAAGCAGTATCAGGGACTTGCGGGTCACAGGTAGCCCACGAGCGCGAAACTTCCGATCAGGAGCGCGACGAACGCCGTGAAGAGTAGCCCCAGCCGCCGCTCGATGAAATCCCGCATCGGCGCGCCGAAGCGCCACAGGAGCCAGGCGACGACGAAGAACCGCAGGCCGCGCGCGACCAGGCTGGCGATCACGAAGACCCACGGGTTGAGCGCGGTGGCGCCCGAAAGGATGGTGATGACCTTGTAGGGGAAGGGCGTGACGCCCGCGACCAGAACCGCCCAGGCGCCCCATTCGTTGTAGCGGGTGGCGAACTCGGCGAAGTAGGCATCCTTGCCGTAGAACTCGAGGACCGGGCGGCCGACCTGCTCGAAGAGCGCGAAGCCGATCCAGTAGCCGAAGATGCCCCCCAGCACCGAGGACAGCGTGCAGAGCCCGGCGATGGAGAAGGCGCGGTGCGGCGCGGCGAGCACCATCGGGATCAGGAGCACGTCGGGCGGGATCGGGAACACCGAACTCTCGACGAAGGCCACCACCGCGAGCGCCCACATCGCGTGGCGCGAGGCTGCGAGCCGCATCGTCCAGTCGTAGAGCGCGCGGATCATGCCGCCTCCCCCGGTTGCCGGGCGTATCAGCCACGCCGGCGTGGCGGGGTCAAGGCGGATCGCGGGCGGGCAGGGGGCATCCTGGCTGACGGGTCGGGGTGCCGGGCAGGAGGCACAGAGGTCGGTCGCGAGCTCCTCGGCCGCCTGCCGAAGGTCCTCGGCGAAGCGGTCGGACTCCGCGTCGCTGTCGCCCTGGACGGAGGCGTCGAGGCCCGTCTGCCCGCCCGCCACCGACCCGTCGGGGCAGGAGACCTCCACGTCGATCCCGAGGATCGCGTCCATCGGGCCGCTGCCGTTGCGGTGGGTCACGGTGTGGAGGGAGAGGGCCGCGAGCGCCTGCGCCTCGGCCGGACCCACGCCGGGGATGTCGGCAAGTTCGACCATGAGCCCCCCGCGACGGCCCCCTGCGACGGCCCCCCCGCGTCTCCCCTTGCGTCACCGTGGGCTTGCAGCGAAACTCCCTTCCACGGCGCGGTGCGGGAGGGTCCGGGATGCAGTGGCGGGGGCGGCGCGGCAGCGACAACATCGAGGACCGGCGGCGGCAGCGGAGCGCGGTCGCGCCGATCGGCGGGGTCGGGCTGCTGGCCCTCCTGGCGATCGGCTACTTCCTCGGCGTCGATGTCAGGCCGCTTCTCGAACAGGCGGCGGCGCCCCAGGGCGGCGGGACGGCCGAGCTGACCGAGGCCGACCGGCAGGTGGGCGAGTTCGTCTCGGTGACGCTCGCCGACACCGAGCAGATCTGGAGCGAGGTCTTCCGCGAGCAGGTCGGGCGGGCGTACGATCCGGCGACGCTCGTGCTCTTCAAGGGCGTCACGTCCTCGCCCTGCGGCAGCGCGTCGGGCGCGACGGGGCCCTTCTACTGCCCGAACGACCGCAAGGTCTACCTCGACACCGACTTCTTCACGACGATGGCGCGCCAGCTCGGCGCCGGGGGCGACTTCGCGGCGGCCTATGTCGTCGCCCACGAGGTGGCCCACCACGTCCAGCACGAGCTCGGCGTGCTGAACCAGGCGAACGCGGTGCGCGCGCAGGCGGGCCAGGCGGAGTCGAACGCGATCTCGGTCAGGATCGAGCTTCAGGCGGACTGCTTCTCGGGCATCTGGGCGCGCCACGCCGAGGAACGCATCGGCGCGATCGAGCCGGGCGACCTCGAGGAGGCGGTGAACGCCGCGCGCCAGATCGGCGACGACACGCTCCAGCGCAATGCCGGCCGCGTGCCGCAGCCGCACACCTTCACGCACGGCACCTCGGAACAGCGGGCCCGCTGGTTCGCCATCGGCTACCGCACCGGCGACCTGCGCGCCTGCGACACCTTCTCGGCGCAGACGCTCTGAACGTTGACCCGGCCGCGCGGGCCGGGCTAGAGCGGGGGCGTGCCCGAGTGGCGGAACGGTAGACGCAGGGGACTCAAAATCCTCCGCCGCAAGGCGTGCGAGTTCGACTCTCGCCTCGGGCACCATTCCCGGTTGATCGAACTGCCGCGCGCTTGGGCAGGAACGCAACAGATCGGCGAAAACCAACCTCAGGCGGGTTCCCCGGAGCCGACACCCGGTTTTCACACTTTTGCCTTGGGTGACCGTTAGGTAATTTGCGCAAGATGTTGTGCGAGGCTCCGATACCCGGCGCCGCGGGCAAAGAGTTGTTTGGCGGTGCGGGCCTAGGCGCAGGTAACGAGGGCAGGCAACCTAGATGGCGACGATCATCGGCGGAAGGGGCGGCGACCTGATCAACGGGTCGAATCCGTCCGGAAACCCCGCGACGGACGGCCCCGACAGCATCGACGGCGCGGGCGGCAACGACACCATCTCCGCGCTTGGCGGCAACGACACCATCCTCGGGGGCGGGGGCGCCGACTCGATCGACGCCGGCGACGGCAACGACACGGTCGACGGCGGCACCGGCAACGACACGATCTTTGGCGGTGCCGGCAACGACACGCTGTCTGGCGGCACCGGGGCCGACTCGATCGACGGCGGCACGGGCGACGACACGCTGATCGGCGGCGACGGCGACGACACGCTGATCGGCGGCGCGGGCATCGACACCGCCGACTACAGCGCCGGCAACACCGCGATCAACGCCAACCTCAGCGGCGCGACCGACACGGTCGACAGCGCTGGCAACATCGACGACGACACGCTCGTCGGCGTCGAGAACATCATCGGCACCAACCTCAACGACACGATCGTCGGCGACGAGGTGGCGAACCGCTTCCAGGGGCTCGGCGGGAACGACATCCTGACCGGCCTCGGCGGGGCGGACACGCTCGAGGGCGGCGACGGCAGCGACACGCTCGTCGGCGGGATCGATGGCGACCTCCTGCTCGGCGGCGCCGGAACCGACCTTCTCCAGGGCGACTCGGGGAACGACACGCTGGTCGGCGGGGCCGGTGCCGACACGCTGATCGGCGGGGTCGGGATCGACACTGCCGACTACAGCGCCTCGGGCGCGGCGGTGAACGTCAACATCGCCGATACGCTCGCCGAGAGCGGCGGCGATGCGGCGGGCGACTCGCTCTCGGGCATCGAGAACATCATCGGGTCGGCCTTCAACGACACGCTGACCGGCGACGACAACGCGAACCGCCTCATCGGCGGCGACGGCGCGGACTCGATCAGCGGCGGCTTCGGCGGCGACTACATCGAGGGCGGCGCGGGCAACGACACGATCGTCGCCGGCCCCGACACGCCGCCGACGACCACCCCGCCCGCCGCGGCGAACCTGTTCCTCGACTGGGATGCGCAGGGGCCGAGCGGGGCCTCCATCGAGGCCGGATTCACCCAGTCTGTCGGCGGGGTGATGAACGTCCAGGTCACCTATACCGAGCAGACGCCCGCCTCGAGCTTCAACATCGACGACGGCCCGGGCGCCGGCGCCGCGGATGCGGTGCCGATCTACGCGGTGGCCGGCGAGATGCCCGGCGGGCGCAGCTTCGACACGACCTCGGCCGGCGTGCTCTACCGGACCGGCGGGCCCGGCGTCTCCGAGGTCTCGCTCGACTTCAGTGCCGCGAGCGGTTCGGGCATTTCCGACCAGGTGCGCGACGTCTACTTCCGCATCGTCGACATCGACAGCGCCGGCTTCCGCGACCAGGTCGTGGTGTTCGCCTTCGACGCGCTCGGCAACGCCGTCCCGGTCACGATCACGACGACCTCGTCGGGCCTGACGGTCTCGGGCAATACCGTGACCTCGGTCCAGGGCAACTCGGCGCTGCCCTCGGGGGAGAACGGCTCGGCGCTGTTCTACATCGCGGGCCCGGTCTCCTCGATCGTCATCCAGTACACCGACCTCAACACCCCCGGCGCGGCGCAGGCGATCCTCGTCTCGGACGTCCACTTCACGACGATCCCCGAGACGCTTTCGACGGCCGACAACGACACCGTCTTCGGCGGCGACGGCAACGACTCGATCCTCGGCGGCTTCGGGGCGGACTCGCTCTCGGGCGACGGCGGCAACGACACGCTCTCGGGCGGCGCGGGCAACGACACGCTCCTCGGCGGCGACGGGGCGGACGTGCTGTCCGGCGGCGCCGACAACGACAGCCTCCTCGGCGGGGCCGGCAACGACACGCTCGCCGGCGATCCTGGCGACGACACGCTGATCGGCGGCGCGGGGACCGACTCGGTCACGGGCGGCGACGGCAACGACTCGATCGACGGCGGCGACGACGCCGACATCCTGCAGGGCAATGCCGGCAACGACACGATCCTGGGCGGGGCAGGGGCCGACACGATCGACGGCGGCACGGGGGCCGACTCGATCCTCGGCGGCGCCGGGGCCGACAGCATCGCGGGCGGGGCCGGAAACGACACGATCGACGGCGGCGCCGACAACGACTCGATCGACGGCGGCGCCGACGACGACAGCATCCTCGGCGATGCGGGCAACGACACGCTGCTCGGCAACACCGGCAACGACACGCTGATCGGCGGTGCGGGAACCGACTCCATCCTCGGCGGCGACGGCAACGACTCGATCGACGGCGGCGACGACGCCGACATCCTCCAGGGCAATGCCGGCAACGACACGATCCTGGGCGGGGTGGGGGCCGACACGATCGACGGAGGCACGGGGGCCGACTCGATCCTCGGCGGTGCCGGTGCCGACAGCATCGCGGGCGGTGCCGGAAACGACACGATCGACGGCGGGGCCGACAACGACTCGATCGACGGCGGCGCCGACGACGACAGCGTGTTCGGCGGCGCGGGCAACGACACGCTCCTTGGCAACACCGGCAACGACACGCTTTTCGGCGGAGACGGCGACGACCGGCTGGACGGAGGGACGGGCGACGACTCGCTCGTCGGCGGCGACGGGCAGGACACCTTCGTCGGCGGTGCCGGCGCGGACCGCATGGACGGCGGCGTCCAGCAGGACACGGTCGACTATTCCGCCTCGGGCGCGGGGGTCAACGTCAACCTCGGGCTCGGCCTCGGCTTCGGCGGCGACGCCGAGGGCGACGTCCTCGGCGGCATCGACGGGATCATCGGGTCGGCCTTCGACGACACGCTGATCGGCTTCGACGGGCAGGGAACCGACCCGTCCGACACCTACACCAACATCTTCTTCGGCGGGGCAGGGAACGACCTGCTCGACGGCCGGGGGGGCGACGACATCCTCGACGGCGGCGCGGGCAACGACACGATCATCGGCGGCGCGGGCGCCGACACGATCTTCGGCGGTGCCGACCGCGACACCGTGATCGGCGGGATCGGCGATGCGGCCTTCGGCGGCGAGACGGGCGACGACTTCGACACGCTCGACCTGCGCAACCTCGGCCGCCTCGTCATCACCTACACGAACACCGATCCGGCAAACCTCGCCGGGTTCGTGACCTTCTTCGATCCGGTCACGGGCGATCCGATCGGCACGATGACCTTCGCGGAGTTCGAGGAGGTCATCCCCTGCTTCACCGCCGGCACGCTGATCGCCACGCCGGACGGCCCCGTCCCGGTCGAGGCGCTGCGGCCCGGCGACCTGGTGCTGACCCGCGACAACGGTGCGCAGGCGGTGCGCTGGATCGGCAGCCGCCACCTGTCGGCAGCCGAGCTGACCCTTCTGCCGCAGCTCCGGCCGATCACCTTCTCGGCCGGCGCGCTCGGCGCCGGCATGCCGCTCCGCGACCTGACGGTCTCGCCGCAGCACCGCATGCTGGTGCAGTCGGCCGAGGCCGAGATGCTCTTCGGCGAGACCGAGGTGCTGGTTCCCGCGCGGCACTTCGTCGGCCGCCCCGGCGTCGGCGTGCGGATGCCGGAAGCCGGCGTGACCTACGTGCACCTCCTGCTCGACACGCACGAGATCCTCCTGTCGGAGGGCGCCTGGAGCGAGAGCTTCCAGCCGGGCGACCATGTCGTGGGGCGGCTCGACGAGGCGACGCGCGCCGAGGTGCTCGCGCTGTTCCCGGAGCTTGCGGAGATGCCCGCGGCCAGCGCCTTCCCTGCGGCCCGCATCACGCTCAAGGCCCGCGAGGCGGCGCTCGTCGTCTGATCGCGGCCGCCCGCGGCGTCAGTTCCCCGTCGCGGCCCTCCAGGCCGCCCAGTCCTCGGGGGTGTCGAGGTCGGTGACCGCGCGGCGCCCGGGCAGGGCTAGCGTGCGCACGTCCTCGGGCGGGGCGAGAAGCGCGCGCGCCCCGGCATCTCCGGTCAGCGCGGCCATCGCCTCGAACAGGCGCGCCGGAATGAGCACCGGATGCCCGGGCGTTCCGTCCTCGGCCGCGGCGCGCCAGACGGCGTCGGGCGCGGCCCCGTGTGCCGCGATCAGCCGGGCGATGTCCTCCGCCTCGATCTCGGGCAGGTCGGGCAGCAGCACGATCAGCGCCGCCGCCCTCTGCGCCGCCGCGGCCCGGGCGCCGGCGCGCAGCGACGCGGCCATGCCCTCCCGCCAGTCCGGCACCTCGATGGGCTTCGCGAGCGTGCCGAGCAGGGTGGCCCGGCGCGCCCTGTCCTCGGGCTGGACGCTGACCCAGACCTTCCGCGCCCCGCCCCGCCGCGCCGCGTCGACGGCCCGGCGAAGCTGCGGCACGCCCCCGACCCGCTCGAGCAGCTTGTCGCCGCCGCGCATGCGCCGCGCCGCGCCCGCGGCCGGGATCAGGACGTGCTCGCCCGCCATGGCGCGAGCCTAGGCCGGCCCGCCTGGCCGGGCAAGCGCTCGCCGCGCCCTCTTCCCCTTTCGCAAGTATCCTCGGGGGAGCGCGAGGGGGCAGACGGCCCCCTCGCCCCTCAGCCGCGCATCCGCGCCCCGTCGGCATCCCAGAGCGGGCCCTCGATCAGGCGGGCGCGCCGGCGCTCGCCCAGGATCTCGATCGCGACCTCGAGCCCAGGCCGGATCGCCCCGACGGGCAGGAAGCCCTGCGCCACCGACTTCCCCGTCCAGTGCGAGAAGCCGCCGGACGTGCAGAACCCGACGACCTCGTCGCCGAGCCAGATCGGCTCGTAGGCCACGACATCGGCATCCGCTGCATCGACGACGAAGGCGCAGAGCCGCCGCCTCGGCCCCTCGGCCTTCGCCGCGGTGGCGGCGGCCTTGCCGATCCAGTCCGCGGGCTTGTTCCAGCGGATGAAGCGGTCGATCCCGGTCTCGGCCGGGGTGTAGTCGGGCGAGAACTCGCGGCTCCACGAGCCGAAGAGCTTGTCGAGCCTGAGCGACATCATCGCCCGCATCCCGAAGGGCTTCATCCCGTGCGCCCGCCCGGCTTCCCAGAGCGCGTGCCAGAGCGCGCGCTGCTTCATCAAATCACAGTAGATCTCGAAGCCGAGATCGCCGGTGTAGCTCACCCGCTGCACGAGGCAGTCCACCATCCCGACGACCATGCGGCGCGCGTCCATGAAGCGGAACGCCCCGGCGCTCACGTCGGCGCGCGTCACTGCGGCCAGCACCTCGCGCGCCTTCGGCCCCGCGATCTGGAAGCCCGTGATCCGGTCCGAGACGTTCTCGACCGTCACGCCCTCCTCGAGGTTCGACTCGAACCAGCGGCGGTGGAAGTCCTGCGCGCCGTAGCTGCCGGTGATCTGGAATTCGGTCTCCGAGAGGCAGGTCACCGTGAAGTCGCCGATGATCCGCCCCTTCGGCGAGAGCATGGGGGTGAGCGACAGCCGCCCCGGCCCGGGGATCAGGCCGGCCATGATCCGGTCGAGCCAGGCCCGCGCCCGGGGGCCCGTCACGCGGAACTTGCCGAAGTTCTGGATCTCGTTGATGCCGACGGCCTCGCGGACAGCCCGCACCTCGCGGCCCGCGGGCCCGAAGGCGTTGGAGCGGCGGAAGCTCGGCGTCTCGTAGCGCGGCTCGTCGCCTTCCGCGAACCAGTTGACCACCTCGAGCCCGTACTGCTGGCCCCAGACGGCCCCCATGCCATCGAAGATGTCGTACATCGGCGTGGTGCGGAACGGCCGGGCGGCGGGGCGCTCCTCGTTGGGGTAGCTCACCGAGAAGCGCATCTGGTAGTTCTCGATGACCTTCGGCACGGTGTAGCCCGGCGTCGTCCAGGTTCCGAAGCGCGCCACGTCGAAGCCGCGGGGGTCGACCTCGGTCTCACCGTGGATCATCCATTCGGCGAGGGACTTTCCCATGCCGCCGCCCTGGCTGAAGCCCGCCATCACCGCGCAGGCCGACCAGTAGTTCCTCAGGCCCGGCACCGGGCCGATCAGCGGGTTGCCGTCGGGGGCGAAGGTGAAGGGGCCGTGAATCGTGCGCTTGATCCCGGTGCGTTCCAGGACTGGGAAGCGGCGGTAGGCGAAGGCGACCGAGTCCTCGATCTTGTCCCACTGGTCGTTCAGAAGCTCGGGGCCGAAATCCCAGGGCGTGCCATCGACCGACCAGGGCTCGCAGGGCTTCTCGTAGAAGCCGATGCAGAAGCCGCGCCCCTCCTGGCGCAGGTAGCTTTCGCCGCCGGGGTCGATCACATGCGGGAACTCGCGGCCCTGGCCGAGGATCTCGACGATCTCGGGGATGTCGTCGGTGACGAGATACTGGTGCGCCATCGGCAGGAGCGGCAGGTAGATGCCCGCCATCGCGCCGACCTCGCGCGCCCAGAGGCCCGCGGCGTTCACCACGTGCTCGGCGTGGATCGTGCCCTTCTCGGTCACCACGTCCCAGGTGCCGTCGGGGCGCGGATTGGTCTCGAGGACGCGGTTGTGCAGCACGATCTCGGCGCCCCCCATTTGGGCAGCCTTCGCATAGGCGTGGGTCGTGCCCGAGGGGTCGAGGTGCCCGTCGAGCGGATCGTAGAGCGCGCCGAGGATGCCCTCGACGTTCACCAGGCCGTCGGTGAACTTCCGCACCTCCTCGGGCGTGAGGATCTCGGTATGGAGCCCCATGTAGCGGTGCTTGGCCCGCTCGGCCTTCAGCATCTCGAACCGCGCGGGGTTGTCCGCGAGCGTGATGCCGCCCACATGGTGCAGGCCGCAGGACATGCCGGTGATCCGCTCGAGCTCCTTGTAGAGGCCGATCGTGTAGCCCTGAAGCGCCGCCATGTTGGTGTCGCCGTTGAGCGTGTGGAAGCCGCCCGCCGCGTGCCAGGTTGAGCCAGAGGTTAGGTCCGACCGCTCGACGAGCATCACGTCGGACCAGCCGTATTTGGTGAGGTGGTAGAGCACCGAGCAGCCGACGACGCCGCCGCCGATGACGACGACCTGGGCATGGGATTTCATGTGGGCACCTTTCGCATGGCTGCGTTCACCCTTCCCGCGCGGACTGGGGTCGGGCATGCCCGGATGCGACATGCCGTGTCGCCGCCGCGCAGGGCGCCGCGGCGGCCTAGCGTTCCGGGATCAGCCCCCGCGGGCTGAAGCGCAGCACCAGAAGGAGCACGACCCCCATGGTCAGCAGCCGCATGTGCGCCGCCGCGTCGCTGAGATGCCCGGCAAGCCACGAACCCTCCGGCAGGAGCGCCGTGACCCCGCCCAGGGCCCAGAGCCCGATCGGCTCGACCATCACCCAGAGCCAGTAGATCAGGAAGCCGCCGAGCACCGCGCCCCAGTTGTTGCCCGAGCCGCCCACGATCACCATGACCCAGACGAGGAAGGTGAAGCGCAGCGGCTGGTAGGCGCCCGGGGTGATCTGGCCGTCGAGCGTGGTCATCATCGCGCCGGCGATGCCGCAGACGGCCGAGCCGAGGACGAACACCTGCAGGTGGCGGCGCGTCACGTCCTTGCCCATCGCTTCGGCGGCAACCTCGTTGTCGCGGATCGCGCGCATCATCCGCCCCCAGGGCGACTTCAGCGCGAGCTGCGCGAGCACGAGGATCACCACGAGCACCACGGCGAAGAGCCCCGCATAGGCGAGCTTGACGGCGATCCCCGAGAGCGTCGCCGGATCGGTCCCGAGGGCGGCCGCGCGTTCGGCGAAGGCCGGGTTGGCCTGGAGGTCCACCTCGTAGGGCACCGGCCGGGGGATGCCGATCACGTTCTTGACGCCGCGCGCCAGCCAGTCCTCGTTCTTGAGGACGGCGATGATGATCTCGGCGATGCCGAGCGTGGCGATGGCCAGGTAGTCCGAGCGCAGTCCGAGCGCGGTCTTGCCGATGAGCCACGCGGCGCTGGCCGCGATCAGCCCGCCGACCGGCCAGGAGAGCAGGATCGGCAGCCCGAGCCCGCCGAGGTAGCCGGCGCTCGCGGGGTTCACCGCCTCGACGGCTTCCTTCGCCGGGTCGAACACGAACCGGTAGAGGGCGAAGCCGCCGATCAGGATCACCAGCATGGCGAGCGTGCGCGCCCGCCCGGGCGGCATGGACTTCCAGGCCAGCATCGCGCCGGCGATCGTCGCCGCTCCGCAGACGAGCCCGAGCATCAGGCGCAGGCCGCCGGCGGCCCAGGCATCGGGCACGGGGGGCATCCCGATGATCACCGCCGCGAGGCCGCCGAGGGCGACGAAGCCCATGATCCCGATGTTGAAGAGCCCGGCGTAGCCCCACTGCATGTTCACGCCGAGCGCCATGATCGCCGAGACGAGCGCCATGTTGAGCACGGTGAGGGCCACGTTCCAGCTCTGCATGTAGCCGGTCGCCAGGAACAGGCCGGCCACGATGGCGAAGAGCAGGACGGGCGGAAACGGACGGCTCATATCGATTGCCCCCTGAAGAGGCCCGTGGGGCGGAACAGCAGCACGACGATCAGGATCGCGAAGGAGACGGCGAACTTGTAGTCGGTGGACAAAAGCTGCACGAGCCCCTCGGGCTCCCACCCGCCGGGGGCGAGGTAGCCGAGCACCTTCTTGAGGGGATAGGTCACCAGCACCTCGGCGAAGGCGATCAGGAAGCCGCCCGCGATGGCGCCGAGCGGGCTGCCGAGGCCGCCGACGATGGCGGCGGCGAAGATCGGCAGCAGGAGCTGGAAGTAGGTGAAGGCCTTGAAGCTCTTGTCGAGCCCGTAGAGCACGCCGGCCGTCGTGGCCAGCGCGGCGGCGATGATCCAGGACACGGCGACCACCTTCTCGGGGTTGATGCCCGAGAGGAGCGCAAGGTCCTCGTTGTCGGAGAACGCGCGCATCGACTTGCCGGTTCGCGTGCGGTTGAGGAACCAGAACAGCGCCGCGACCGCGATCGCCGCCGTCACCACCGTGATCACCTGCGTCGTGCGGATCGCGAGCGGTTCGGCGAGGCCGGTCATCTCGCGGAAGTCCCGCGCCGAGATGATGAAGCGGGTGCCGTCGTCGAAGTTGATGTCGTTGACGCCGATCAGGAAGCGGACGAGGCCGTTCATGATGAACATCACGCCCATCGACACGATGACGAGGATCACCGGGCTTGCCTTCTGGCGCCGGTAGAAGCGGTAGACGCCCCGGTCGGTCAGGAGGACGAGCGCCGCGGTGGCGGCGATGCCGACCGGCAGCGCGAGCAGTGCGGTCGGCAGCGGGGTCAGCGCGATCCCGGCTTCGGTCAGCGCCCAGGTGACGAGGATGGTGATGGCGGTGCCGAAGGCCATCGTGTCGCCGTGGGCGAAGTTCGAGAAGCGCAGGATGCCGTAGATCAGCGTCACCCCCAGCGCGCCGAGCGCGAGCTGCGCCCCGTAGGCCGTGGCGGGGATGATCACGAAGTTGAGGAGCGCGACGAGGGCGTTAAGGGCGTCCATCAGTTGCCGCTCCGTGCCTTGTCGGCAAGTATCTGAAGCGATCGGCTGATTTCACACGCCACGCCGAGGCAGATGCCGGCGAACGCCGTGAGAAGGCCGCTATCAAGGTCAAAGGTGCCCCGTTCCCAATCCGGGCCGAGGAGGCGGCTTCGGAGCTCCGGACTTTCGTTAAGCCAAGCTCCAGTCACGAAAAACAACGAACCAATGACGAGCAGGACCCACGCGAGGATCATGCCGATTCTCGTGAAGACCATACCCTATCCTCCCAGGAAGGTGCGGCGGACTTCGGGGTTGGCCAACAGCTCGGCCCCGGTGCCGGTGTAGGCGTTGCGTCCCTGGACGAGCACGTAGCCGCGGTCGGCGATCTCCAGCGCCTGCCGGGCGTTCTGCTCCACCATGAGGATGGTGATACCGGTGCGCGCGACCTCGACGATCCGGTCGAAGAGCTCGTCCATCACGATCGGACTCACCCCCGCCGTCGGCTCGTCGAGCATCAGCACCTTCGGCTCGGTCATCAGGGCGCGTCCGACCGCCACCTGCTGGCGCTGGCCGCCCGAGAGCTCGCCCGCCGCCTGCCGGCGCTTCTCCTTCAGCACCGGAAACAGCTCGAACACCTGCTCCATCGTGCCGCGGAAGTCGTCCTGCCGCAGGAAGGCGCCCATCTCCAGGTTCTCCTCGACGCTCATCGAGGGGAAGACGTTGTTCGTCTGCGGCACGAAGGCCATGCCCTTGCCGACGCGCGCCTGCGGCGAGAGGGCGGTGATGTCCTCGTCGCCGATCCGCACCCGCCCGCCGCGCAGCTTCAGCATCCCGAAGATCGCCTTCATCGCGGTGGACTTGCCCGCGCCGTTCGGGCCCACGATCACCGCGATCTCGCCCGCGTGGGCCTCGATCGTGCAGTCGGTGAGGATGTCGGCCGCGCCATACCCGCCCGTCATCCGCTCGCCCGCAAGGAAGGCGGAGCCCGCCGTGCCGGGGGCAACCGCGCGGACCGCGCCGCCCGCCTCGGCATGGGCCATCTCGACGCCGCCCGCCGTGCTCGACTTGGTGATGCTGCGGTCCTTGTTGCCGCGGTTGTCCTGCCAGGGGTTGCCGTCCGTCGTCCCGCTCACGCGCCGGCCTCCGCCTTCATCTTGTTCTTCATGCCGCGACCCAGGTAGGCCTCGATCACCGCCTCGTTCTCCATGATGTGCGCGGCCGAGCCCTCGGCCAGCACCTTGCCCTCGGCCATGACGATCACCGGGTCGCAGAGCTTGCCGATGAAGTCCATGTCGTGCTCGATCACGCAGAAGGTGTAGCCGCGCTCCCGGTTCAGGCGCACGATCGCGTCGGCGATGGTGTTGAGGAGCGTGCGGTTCACGCCCGCCCCGACCTCGTCGAGGAACACGATCTTCGCCTCGACCATCATCGTCCGGCCAAGCTCGAGCAGCTTCTTCTGGCCCCCCGAGAGGTTGCCGGCCTTCTCCTCGGCGAGGTGCGAGATCGTCAGGAACTCCAGCACCTCGTCGGCCTTGCGGGCCAGGCGCGCCTCCTCCTCGCGGACCCGGCCGCGCGCGAACCAGGCATTCCAGAGCGTCTCGCCCGACTGTCCGCCAGGCACCATCATCAGGTTCTCGCGCACCGTCATCGAGGAGAACTCGTGGGCGATCTGGAACGTGCGCAGCAGTCCCTTGTGGAACAGGTCATGCGGCGGCAGGCCGGTGATGTCCTCGCCGTCCATGGTGACGCGGCCCGAGGTCGGCCGATAGCGCCCGGCGATGCAGTTGAAGAGGGTGGTCTTGCCAGCGCCGTTCGGGCCGATCAGCCCGGTGATGGAGCCGGTCCGGATCGTGAGGCTCGCGCCGTCCACGGCGCGGAAGCCGCCGAACTGCATATGGAGGTCGTCGACGACGATCATCCCTTCCCCTGTGTCATTCTCGGCCGGGATGCGTCGCCCCGGCCTTGTTTTGCAGAACAGCCCGGGGCATTGCCCCGGGCTGCTCCCTTTGTCAAAGCAATTCGCCGCTCACCGGTAGCGGACGGTCACCATCTTCCCGCCCTGCATCTCGATCTCGCGGTAGTTGCCCGCCGATTCGCCGGGGCCGATCAGCTCGACCGCGGAGGCGCCGACGTAGTCCACGTCGCCGCCGTCCTTCAGGATCTGGAGCGCCTTGGCCAGTTCGCCCGGAAGGATCGGCTCGCCCGGAGCGTTCGCCACGTCCATCACCTTGTCCTTGTAGACCTGCGGATCGCTCGAACCCGCCGCCTGCATCGCGAGGATGATCAGCGCCGCGGCGTCATAGGCCTCGGGCGAGAAGGCGTTGGTCGGGTTGAAGCCGGCTTCCTCGCCCATCTTCTTGTAGATCTCGACGCCTTCGCTGTCGGTGCCCGGCGACTGCCCGAACGAGCCTTCCGTCCGCGCGGCGAAGTTGTCCTCCAGCGCCTGGCTGACCATGCCGTCGGGGAACATGAAGACGTCGAAGGCGCCGGTGTCGAGCGCGGCGTTCACGATGCCTGCGCCGCCCTGGTCCACGTAGCCCGCGACCACCAGCACCTCGCCGCCGGCCGCGGCGAGCGCTGCCACCTCCGACGAGTAGTCGGCCTTGCCGTCCTCGTGCGCGGCGTTGATCGTGACCTTGCCGCCGGCGGCCTCGAACGCGGCCTGGAAGCTGTCGGCGAGGCCCTTGCCGTAGTCGTTGTTGGTGTAGGTGACCGCGACCGTGGTAATCCCGCGGTCCTTGAGGATGTCGGTCATCACCTGGCCCTGGCGGGCATCGGACGGCGCCGTGCGGAAGAACAGGCCGTTGTCCTCGGCGGTCGAGAGGCCCGGGGACGTGGCGGAGGGCGAGATCATCACGATCCCGTTCGGCACGGCGACGTTCGTGAGCGCAGCGCCGGTCACGCCGGAGCAGTCGCCGCCGACGATCCCCTTCACGCCCTCGGACGTGATGAGGCGTTCGGCCGAGGTCGTCGCCATGCCTGCATCGACGCAGCCGGTATCGCCGCGCACCGGGGTGATGGTGGAGCCGTCCAGCAGCAGGCCCGAGTCCGACGCTTCCTTCATCGCGAGTTCGGCGCCCGCGGCCATGTCGGGCGCGACCGATTCAAGCGGCCCGGTGAAGCCGAGCAGGATGCCGAGCTTGATCTCCTCGGCTGCGGCAGCACCGCCGACGAGCGCCAGCGCTGCGCTGGCGAGAAGCAGTCTCTTCATTGATGTCTCCCTGTCAGGTCAGATGAACCCTGGCGGGCAACCTAAGGCGGGGCGCCGCAAAAGGAAAGCCTGTCGGAAGGTCAGGCCGGACGACGGGTCAGGGAATGATCCGGTTGTACTTCGTGCCTTCGAGCGTGGCGCCGACGATCAGGCCGGCCTGACCGAAGACGAAGGCGATGACCGGGGCCAGCGCCGTCGTGGTGTCGGTCAGAAGCATCTCGCCCTGGTCGTTGAGCGCGTACTTGGCGTTCGCCCCGACCGCCCAGCCCGGCGAGGCGCGGAAGTCGGCCAGCGCCTCCTGCGTCATGAAGAAGAGCGCGTGGGCATACTGCTGCGCGCCGATCTGGAGGCCGAAGCTCGCCTGTGTGGCCGAGTAGTAGTCGACGGTGATGTCGTTGACCCGGAGCGCACCGCGCCCGTAGGAACCGCCGAAGCCGAAGCCGGCCTCGGTGATGAGCGGCATCCAGAGGATTCCGGCTGCCTTCGTGGCGAGGTCGCGCGTGTTGGGGTAGCGCGAATAGAGGAAGTCGCGCGTCGCATCCACCCGCTGGTCGATGCGCGCGCCGCCGTCCGAGCCCACGCCATTGGCGCAGGCGGCAAGCCCGGCGCCCGCGCCGAGCGCCATGAATCCGCGTCGGGAGATGCCCTGCATCGCTCGTCCTTTCCTGTCGTCCGCCTCTGCCCGGCCTGTCTCCGGCCGTTGTCGCGCAGTATAGGGGAGGGGCGGCGCCGTGTCACCACAAGATGTGGCGGATCGCCGCGATCGCCCGTACCGGCGGCGGCACGGCGCCGATCACGCGGGCGGGGCGGATGCCGCGCCCTGGCAGCCCGCAAGGCCGGCAAGGCGGCCCAGTTCGGCCTCGAGGCGGGCCTGCCGCGCGGGGCTCCAGCGGATCCCCGGCTCGGGCCAGAGCGCCGAGACCGTCAGGCGGCCCGCCCTGCGGTCGGCCTTCGCCTCGAGCCGGCCGACGAAGCGGTCGGCCTCGAGGATCGGCAGGACGTAGTAGCCCCAGCGCCGCTTCGCCGCCGGCACGAAGATCTCGTTGCGGTAGTCGAAGCCGAAGAGCCGCGCGAGGCGCGCGCGGTCGCGCACCGCCGGATCGAAGGGGTTGAGGAGGCGGAGCCGCCCGGACGGGGCGGGGGCCGCGGCGAGCCGGGTCTCGATGTCGGGGGCCGCCACGGCGCGGGTCCAGCGGCCGTCGGCGCCCTCGACCTCGACGGGCACCGCGCCCGACCGGGAGAGCCAGCCCGCGACCTCCGCCGGATCGCAGGCGTCCCAGAAGGCGCGGATCTCGGCCGGCGTCGCCACCGCAAGGCGGTCGAGCGCGCCCGCGCAGAGACCGGCGACCTGCGCCCCGTCGTCCAGCTCGGCCTGCCGCCAGCGTTCGGGGATCACCCGCTCGGTCAGGTCGTAGACCTTGCGGAAACCCTCCCGGGCGTGGGTGGCCAGCTCGCCCGCGTGCCAGAGGAAGTCGAGCCCCGCCTTGTGCGCGGGCCGGATCCACATCTCCTGCGGCCGCGCGCCCCTGCGCTCGAAGTCGCCGCTGGAAAGCGGCCCCTCGGCCGCGATCCGGTCGCGCAGCGCGGCGAGTTCCGCTGGTGGCGGCAGCTGCCGCTGCCACCAGGCAGACCGCTCCATCCGCGCGCGGCGCCGCCGGAACTGGCGCGTCCAGAGGGGCCAGAGCGCGATCGGCAGCACCGAGGCGTCGTGGGTGAAGTGCTCGAACACCTGCCGCCGGGCCATCAGCCCGCCGAGCATGTCCGGCTGCCAGGAGGGGCAGCGGCTCCACAGGATGTGGTCGTGCGCGCGGGCGACGACCGAGATCGAGTCGAGCTGGACGAGGCCGAGGCGCTCGACGAGCCCCGGCAGGTCGCGCGCGGGCGCCGCCGGCCCGGCCAGCCCGTTCTGCCAGAGCCAGAGCCGCCGCGCGTCGCGGTTGCGGATGCGGAGCGCCATTCCTCTCCCTCGCCCGTGTGCTCGCGGCCGCCGAGGGTAGGGATGGCCGCGCCCGGGCGCAACGGCGGGGCCGGGTTCATGCCCGGCCCCGACCGCCCCTCGCGGCTCAGGCCGCCAGGCTTGCCGGTCCGGCGGCCTCCCATGCGAGACCCGGCCGGTAGCGGGCGGCGACGCGTCCGTTCTCGAGCGCGAAGAGGTGGAGCCAGCCGTTGTCGAACAGCTGCCGCACCTCCGCGTGCCGGGCCAGAACCTCCGCGATCGCCTCGCGCGGCGCCTCGATCATCACCGAGAGCCGCAGCGGCTCGTGCGCGAGCTCGGTGCCGTCGTGCACCGCCTGCCACGGCAGGCCGGGCCGCAGGATCCCGCCGTTGCCCTGCACCACGCCGATGCCGCCCACCACGTTGTGGATGAGCTTGTTGCCGCCGCCGAAGGCCTCGGGCGCAAGCGCGGAGCCGTAGTACTGGAGCGAGATCCAGCTCGCCACCACGACCGGGGCCGTCAGGATCAGCTCCAGCGTGGCGAAGCCCGCGTCGGCCTGCCAGTCGTAGCTGTGCAGGAAGGCGCGCCCGCCGAGGTCGCGCCCGGCGGTGACGCCGCGCGGCGCGGCGATGAAGGCGGCGCAGCCCGCGAGGCCCCATTCCGGCCTGACCTCGGCCCAGTCGGCGGCGCGGCGGGCCAGGCTGTCGGCGGTGGCGCCCGGCAGCCTCCGGGCCCGCTCGGCCCGGGCGATCCGTCCCGCGGCGGCAAGCCAGGCCTCGGCCCGCGCGAGGTCGGCCGCGTGTCCGGGCGCGGGTAGGTCGCGGTAGAGCGTCACCGTGTCGGTCACCGTGTCGTGCAGGCCGGCGACGAAGAGGGTGTCCTCCGGCAGCTGGATGCCTTCCGCGGGCAGCCCCGCCCGCGTCTCGGGGTCGTTGAGGAGGGCCGCGAGCAGGCGCGCCGAGACCTCCCCCGTCTGCCCGCCGCAGGCGCCGCAGTGATACGCGCTCTCGTGCGGGTTGTTGGTGACCTGCGCGCCGTGGCCGACGAGCAGCACGAGACGCGCGTGGTCCCCGGTCAGGCTCATCGCGCGCAGGACCGCGGCGGCGGTGCGCGCCTTCTCGGCCGGGGCGAGGCCGCCCTCGATCCGGGGCGCGGGCGCGGCCTGCGCGCCGCGCGGACCGAGGCCGAGCGCATCGCGGACGAGCTTCGCGCCATAGGCCGGCCCGGCCGCTTCGACGAAGGCGAAGGAGGAGACCGCCGCCTGCCGGAACCGGCCCCAGGCGCGGCGCGCGCGGGCGGCGATGCGGGCCTCGGCCTCGGCCGCGTCGGGGAGATGGCTCGTCGCGGTGAGCGCCGGCGTGAGCAGCACCGGCAGGTGCGCCTCGGTCTCGTCGGTGCCATGCGCCCGGTGGGCCGCAGGCAGGCCGAAGAACCCGGCGAAGCCGAGGGTCTCGATGCCGGCATCCTGCGCCTCGAGCGCGCGGCGCATCACCTCCGAGCGCACGTCGATGCAGAATGCCGCCTGCATCGACGGTCTGGCGGCGCTCTGCGCAGGGCCGCTCAGCAGGGCGGTGAGCCGGCGCTGGTGCGCGTGCTCGGCCGCGGCCTGGAGGATCGCGTCCAGCACCTGGCCTGCGTCCGGCGTGACCGGCTGCGCATGGGCGGCGACGGTCGCCTGCCATGCCCCCGCGATCTCCGGGCACCGGGCGAGAAGCGCCTCTTCCCAGACGAGCCGGATGGCCAGCAGGTCGGTCGCCGTGGCGTCGCTGCCGCCAGCGAGCTCGGCCTGCCAGAGCAGCCAGCGCGCGTGCTGCGCCCAGCCTCCCAGATCGACGAGCAGCCGGTGGAACGCCGTCACGGCGGGCTCGGGGCCGAGGCCGAGCCGCTCGGCCGCGCGCAGGATCGCGCGCTCGGGGGTGTCGGGGGCCTCGGCCACATGGGCGCAGAAGCCGGCGAGCCCGGCGATCTCGGGCGTGAGGTCGTGCGTGGCCCATTCGCGCCACGCCGCATAGGCGCCCTGACCGGGGCGCGGCGTCCAGAGCGCCTGGCCGCGGTCGAAGTGCCCCGCCGCCCAGAGGCCGAAGCTGCGTGCGATCACCGCCGGCCAGTCGGTTCCCGACGCGCGCGCGGCCAGCTCGGCCACCGTCGGCAGCGCCTTCGGGGGCGGACAGTCCGCGGCGAGCCCGGCCCGCAGGGCCGCGGTGTCGGCCGGGCGGAGCGGCGAGGCGCAGCCGGCGAGCGCGGCGGCAAGGTCGTCCTCGGTGATCTCGCCGGCCGCGAGCTTCGCCGCATAGGCCTGCCGCGGCTGGGTGATCCGGACGCCCGCGACCCGCGCGAGGCGCGCCGCGGCGTGGGCGAGATCCTCCCCCGTCTGGCCGAGGAAGGGGTTGACTGCCACGGTGGCGTCGAGGGGGAAGGCGGGCGGGATGGCCCGCACGGCCGCCTCGGCCGCCTGGAAGAGGCCCGTCATCCGGGCCGGCGCGATCTGGCTGTGCCTGAGAAGCATGGTCCCTGTCTCCGCTGAGGTGTCAGTTGGGGGAGGCGGCCCGGTATCCGCCGATCAGGCGGTCGAGGGCTGCGTTGGCATAGAGGCCGTTGGCGAGATGGACGCGCAGGCCCGCGGCCGCGGGGTGGTGCGCCCAGAGCGGGAACAGCGCCTGAGCCACGGCGAGGATCCCGAAGGACAGCACCGCCAGCACCACCAGTGCCCATTCCAGCGGCCCGGGCACCGGCGGTGCGGGCGTGTGCGGCCCCCAGAGCGTCTGGGCGAGGACATGGAAGCCGAAGTAGGCGAGCGCGGCGGCGAGCGAGGCGGCGACGGTCCGCCGGGTGAGCGCGCGCGGCGCGGCGTCGGCGAGCCCCTGCGCGATGAGGTAGGAGACGCCGAAGATCAGGATCGCCCCGAGCGCCAGCGCCTGCACCGACTTCGGGCCTGCAACGAGCGTGAAGGCAAGCGCCACGGCGGCGTAGAGCGCAAGCGCCAGAGCGAAGGCGCGCGCAACCGCTCCCGGCCCCGGGACGGCGACCGGCCCCGGCCGGCGGAGCGCGTTGACCGCGCGCACGGCACCGCCCGAGCCGAGGAAGGCATGTGCCTTGTAGAGCGAATGCGCCACGATGTGCAGGAGTGCCAGTGTCCAGAGCCCGAGGCCGCACTGCAGGAGCATGAAGCCCATCTGCGCGACGGTGGACCACGCGAGCGCCGTCTTGACCGCGCTCTGGGTCAGCATGACGACCGCCCCGAACAGCGCCGTGAGCCCGCCGAGCATCACGAGCGCGGCCATCGCGCCGGGGCTCGCCTGGACCAGCGGCGCGAGCGTGATGAGGAGCACGCCGCCCGAGTTGACGATGCCGGCGTGGAGGAGCGCCGAGACGGGCGTGGGCGCCTCCATCACCTCGGTGAGCCATCCGTGCACCGGGAAGGCTGCGGTCTTGAGCGCGGCGGCAAGCACGAGGAGCGCGACGGCCGCGTGCGCGGACACCGGCAGGCCCGCTTCGGCAGCCTGCGCGAGCGCCGCGATGTCGGCCGTGCCGAAGGCCTGCCAGAGCAGGACGGCGGCCGCGGCCAGCGCGGCATCCCCCGCACCCCAGACGCGCGCGAACTTCGCCGCCGCCCGGCGCGCCTCGGGCCGCTCGGGGTAGAAGAGGAGGAGCCGGTGGAGCGCGATGCCGACGGCCACGAAGGCGGCGACCATGACGGGCAGGCTGCCCGCCTGCACGAGGACGAGAACCGCGGCCACCGCGGCGAGCGTCAGCCCGTGGAAGGCGCCCTCGCGCGCTTCGCCGTCGAGATAGCGGCGGGCGTAGCGCACCACCACCCAGCCGACGAAGGCGACGAGGAGGGCCATCGTCGCGGCGACTGCGTCGAGGCGCACCGAGAGAGCCCCGCCCAGGGCCTGCGGATGCGCCGGACCCCAGAGCACCAGCTGCCCGAGCCCCGCGGCGGACAGAAGGAGTGCGGCGAGCGCGGCCGCCTCCGCGAGGGCGGGAAGCCCGCCGGGACGACGCCCGGGCCGGGCGAGGAAGACGGCCGCCGCCGCGAGGAGGACGAGGGGGGCGATCAGGGTCAGCGGGGGAAGCGATGTCATGGCCAGCTCCGTCGGCAGGATCACGCAGTTGATCTAGCGGTTGCGGTGCATCCAGAAAATTACATATATTCTCGCCAAACGTTCTATTGGATAGAACAATGCAGCCCGTGAACCTGCACCATCTTCGGCTGTTCCGCGCCGTGGCGACCGACGGCACGCTGACGGGTGCCGCCCGGCGCCTGAACCTTTCGCAGTCGGCGCTTTCCACGCAGATCCGCGCACTTGAGCACAGTCTGGGCCACGCGCTGTTCGAGCGGCGCGGCCGGAGGCTGGTCCTGACCGAGGCGGGGCGGATCGCGCTCGACCATGCCGAGGCGATCTTCCGAACGGCTGCCGATCTCGCCGCCACGCTGCGCGAGACCGGCACCCGCCGGAGGGCGCTCAGGGTCGGCGCGCTCGCCACGCTCTCGCGCAACTTCCAGATGCAGTTCCTGCGGCCGCTCCTCGGGCGGCCCGATGTCGAGCTGGTGCTGCGATCGGCCTCGCAGGAGGAGCTGCTGCGCGGGCTCGAAAGCCTCGCGCTCGACGTGGTGCTCACCAACCTTGCCCCGGCGCGGGATGCGGCAAGCCCCTGGCTGGTGCACCGCATCGACGAGCAGCCGGTGAGCCTGGTCGGCACGCCGCGCAGGGTGGGGGCGCCGCCGCGGCCGGTGGCCGAACTGCTGGCGGCCGAGCCCATCATCCTGCCCGTGCCCGAGACGGCGATACGCGCGGCCTTCGATGCGCTGGCAGCGCGCCTCGGCATCACCCCGGCGATCGCCGCGGAGGCCGACGACATGGCGATGCTGCGCCTTCTGGCGCGCGAGGACGCGGGCCTTGCGGTGCTGCCGCCGATCGTCGTGCGCGACGAGCTTGCGTCGGGGCACCTGGTCGAGGCCGCCTCGCTGGACCCGATCCGGGAGACGTTCCTGGCCGTGACGCTGACGCGGCGCTTCCCCAGCCCGCTGCTGGCCGAGGTGCTGGCCACACGTCCGGGCTGAAGGGTGGCGGCACGGCCCAGCTTGCCGCGGACCCGGATTCATCGTAGATCGTCGATGAACGATGAATCGGCACGGGGAGGCGCCGGCATGGACCGGGACGACGAGACCATCGCCGCGCTGGCCAAGGCGCTCGCGCATCCCGCGCGGATCCGGATCCTGCGGCTCCTCGAGGCGACGCCCGGCTGCATCGGCGGGGACATCGTCGGCGCGGTCGGGCTGGCGCAGTCCACCGTCTCGGAGCACCTGCGGATCCTGAAGGCGGCCGGCGTGATCGTCGGCGAGATCGACGGACCGAGGGTCTGCTACGCGCTGAACCCTGCCGCGCTGGCGCCGCTGTCGGCCTTCGTCGCCGGCCTGACGGCACCGGCGACCGACGCCTGCTGCGTTCCGGCTGCAAGGGAGCGCGCATGAGCCTCTTCGAACGCTGGCTCACCCTCTGGGTCGGGCTCTGCATCCTTGCGGGCCTTGTCCTGGGAATCCGCGTGCAGGGGGTGTTCGCGGCGATGGCGCGGCTCGAATATGCCTCCGTCAACCTCGTGGTCGCGGTCCTGATATGGGCGATGGTCTACCCGATGATGGTGGCGGTGGACTTCGGCGCGCTGAGGGCGGTGGGCCAGCGGCCGAAGGGCCTTGTCATCACCCTTGTCGTGAACTGGCTGATCAAGCCCTTCACGATGGCGGCGCTGGCCGTGCTGTTCTTCGATCACCTGTTCCGCGGGCTGATCGACCCGGCACGGGCGCCGGAATACATCGCCGGGCTGATCCTGCTCGGCGCGGCGCCCTGCACGGCCATGGTGTTCGTCTGGTCGCAGCTGACGAAGGGGGATCCGAACTACACGCTGGTGCAGGTGTCGGTGAACGACCTCATCATGGTCGTGGCCTTCGCGCCGATCGTGGCGTTCCTTCTCGGCGTGACCGACATCACGGTGCCGTGGGAGACGCTGCTCCTCTCGGTCGTGCTCTACATCGTGATCCCGCTAATCGCCGGCAGCCTGACGCGGCGTGCGCTCGTCCGGCGGGGCGGCGACGCAGCGGTTGCGGACTTCACGCGGGCGGTCAAGCCCGCCTCGGTCATCGGGCTTCTCCTGACCGTGGTCCTCCTCTTCGGCTTCCAGGCGGGGACGATCGCCTCGCAGCCGTTCCTGATTGCGCTGATCGCGGTGCCGATCCTGATCCAGTCCTATCTGATCTTCGCGCTCGGCTATGCCTGGGCCTGGGCCTGGCGCGTCCCGCACCGCATCGCCGCGCCCTGCGCCCTGATCGGAACGTCGAACTTCTTCGAGCTGGCCGTCGCGGTCGCCATCGGCCTCTTCGGGCTGAACTCGGGCGCGGCGCTTGCCACCGTGGTCGGCGTGCTGGTGGAGGTGCCGGTGATGCTGAGCCTCGTTGCCTTCGCCAACCGCACCCGTGCGAGGTTTCCGGCATGAGCTTTCCGGTCGTGATCCACCACAATCCGGGCTGCGGCACCTCGCGCAATGCGCTCGCGATGATCCGCGCGGCAGGCTACGAGCCGGTCGTGATCGAGTATCTCCGCGAGGGGTGGACGCGCCCCCAGCTGCTGGCGCTGTTCGCCGCGGCGGGGATCACGCCGCGCGAGGCGCTGCGCGTCGGCGGCACGCCGGCGGAGGCGCTCGGGCTGACCGGTCCCGGCGTCGCCGACGCGGACCTGCTCGAGGCGATGACGCGCCACCCGGTGCTCGTCAACCGGCCCATCGTCTGCACGCCGAGGGGCGTCCGGCTCTGCCGCCCGAGCCACCGCGTGCTCGACCTGCTCGACCGGCTGCCGCCGGGGCCCTTCGCCACCGAGGATGGCGAGACGATCATCGACGCGGAGGGCAACCGGCTTGTCTGACACACCGAACATCGACGGCGCGCTCCTGCCTCCGATCGACCGCGACCGGCTGTTCGCCGCGCCTGCCGCGACGCACGCGCCGCGCATCCTGATCCTCTACGGCTCGCTTCGTGCCCGCAGCTTCTCGCGCCTTTCGGCGGAGGAAGCGGCGCGGATCCTGTCGCGGCTCGGGGCGGAGGTGCGCTTCTTCCATCCCTCGGGCCTGCCGCTCGTCGATGACGGCACCGACGCCAGCCATCCCAAGGTCCGCGAGCTGCGCGAGCTTGTGGCATGGTGCGAGGGGATGGTCTGGTCGAGCCCCGAGCGGCACGGCGCGATGACCGGGCTGATGAAGACGCAGATCGACTGGATCCCGCTTTCGGAGGGCGCGGTGCGGCCGACGCAGGGCAAGACGCTTGCGCTGATCCAGGTCTCGGGCGGGTCGCAGAGCTTCAACGCGGTCAACCAGATGCGCATCCTCGGCCGCTGGATGCGGATGCTCACGATCCCCAACCAGTCCTCCATACCGAAGGCGTTCCAGGAGTTCGACGAGGCGGGGCGGATGCGGCCCTCGCCCCTCTACGACCGTATCGTCGATGTCATGGAGGAGCTGGTGAAGTTCACGCTCCTCACGCGCGACAGGGCCGCCTACCTGGTCGACCGCTACTCCGAGCGCAAGGAAGGCGCCGAGGCGCTGATGCGCCGCGTGAACCTGACCGCCGCGACGTGACGGCGCCGGGCGCTCAGCCCGCACCGGAATGCAGGGCGGGGCGGGCGTAGAAGGCGCGCTTGGCCGCCTCGGTGGCGACGACGTAGAGAAGGACGACGCCGAAGCCCGCCGCGAGGACCGCCGGCGGCAGGGGCACGAGCCCCACGGCACCCGCCATCGGCCCGAGCCAGGGCAGGGCCACGGCTACCGCCCCCACGGCGAGGGTCGCGGCGACGAGCAGGAACGCCGGCCGGCTCTGCCAGAAGGGGCGCCGCGTGCGCAGGACCATGACCACCGCGATCTCGGTGAGAAGCGAGACCACGAACCACGTGCTCTGGAACAGGCTCTCGCCGGCGTTGAACACCCAGACGAGGAGCCCGAAGGTGAGGAGGTCGAACAGCGTGCTGACGAGCCCGAAGACAAGCATGTAGCGGCGGAGCGAGCCGATGTCCCAGCGGGGCGCGCGTTCGACCGCCTCGGGGTCCACCCGGTCGCCCGCGACGGCGAGCGAGGGGATGTCGGAGAGGAAGTTGTTGAGCAGGATCAGCGCGGCCGTCAGCGGCAGGAACGGCAGGAACAGCGTCCCGATCGCCATGCTGATCATGTTGCCGAAGTTCGCGCTCGTGGTGATCGAGATGTACTTGAGCGTGTTGGCGAAGGTGCGCCTGCCGTCGAGGATGCCCTGGCACAGCACGCCGAGATCGCGTTCCAGGAGCACGATGTCGGCGCTCTCGCGCGCCACGTCGACGGCCTGATCGACCGAGATGCCGACGTCCGCCTGCCGCAGCGCGGGGGCGTCGTTGATGCCATCGCCGAGGTAGAGGACGGAGTGCCCCCGTGTCTGGAGCGCCCTCACGAGCCGCTCCTTCTGCTGCGGGTCCACCTCGGCGAAGACGTTGCGCTCCTCGGCGAGGTGCCAGAGCGCCTCGTCGCGGGTGCGCGCGAGTTCGGCGCCGGTGATCACCGCGGGGTCGAGCCCGACGGCCCCGGCGACGTGGGCGGCGACATGGCGGTTGTCGCCGGTGATGATCTTGACCGTGATGCCGCTGGCCGCGAGGTCCGCCAGGGTCTCGGCGATGCCCGGCTTCATCGGGTCGGCGAAGAGCAGGAACCCCTCGAAGGTCATCGCGGCCTCGTCGGCGGTCTCGTAGCGCGGCTTCGGGGGCAGCCGGCGGGTGGCGAGGCCGAGGACGCGCACCCCCTGCCGGCCCCGGTCCTCCACGAACGCGGCGAGCCGCGAGCGGAGGGCCGCGTCGAGGGGAAGCTCGTCATCGGCCCTCCGCAGCCTGTCGCAGCAGGCCAGCACGGCGTCGAAGGCGCCCTTCGTCACCATGAGGTGCATCGCCCCGTCGCCCTCGGCGACGACGATCGTCAGCCGCTTTCGCAGGAAGTCGTAGGGGATCTCGTCGATCTTCGCGGGTGCGGGCAGCGGCACGCCCCGTGCGGCGGCAGCGGCGACGATGGCCTCGTCGAGCGGGTTCTCGATCCCGGTCTCGAGATGCGCGTTGATGAGCGCAAGCCGGAACGCCTCCTCGGACGGCACCCCCTCGGCATCGGTCGCCGCCTGGAGGCCGACCTCGCCGCTCGTCAGCGTGCCCGTCTTGTCGGTGCAGAGCACGTCGGCCGTGCCGAGGTTCTCGATCGCCGCCGTGCGGCGCACGATCACGCCGGCCTCGGCCATGCGGCGCGCGCCCGCGGCCATGGTCACGCTCACGATGGCCGGCAGGAGCTCGGGGGTGAGGCCGACCGCCAGCGCGACCGAGAAGAGCAGGCTCTCGATGACCGGCCGCTCGAGCAGCAGGTTGGCGCTCAGCACCAGCGTCACGATCACCATCATCACCCGCATCAGGAGGATGCCGAGGCGCCTCAGGCCGCGTTCGAAGTCGGTCTCCGCCTCGGCCTCGGCGATCCTGCCCGAGATGCCGCCGAGCGCCGTCGCGCGGCCGGTCTTGACCACGAGTAGCCGGGCGGTGCCGCTGCGCACCGAACTGCCCAGGAAGGCGGCGTTGGTGCGGCCGGCGAGCGGCGCGTCGGCGGGGGAGGGATCGGGACGCTTCTCGACCGGGAAGGACTCTCCCGTGAGCGCCGCCTGCGTGACGAGGAAGTCGCGCGCCTCGAGGACGACGCCGTCCGCAGGCACCAGGTTCCCCGCAGCCAGCAGCACCACGTCGCCGGGCACCACCGTCTCGGCGGGGATCTCTTCCGCCCGGCCGCCGCGCAGCACCCTGACCTTCAGCGCGAGCCGCTCCTGCAACGCCTGCACGGCGCGCGAGGCGCGGTATTCCTGCGCGAAGCTCAGGAGCGTGCTGCCCGCCACGATGGCGAGGATGATCGCCGCCTCTGTCCATTCGCGGATCACCAGCGAGACGAGGGCCGCGAAGATCAGGATGAGGACGAGCGGGCTTTCATACTGCCGGAGAAGCAGGCGCGCCGCGCCGTGCGTCGACCTTGCGCCGATGCGGTTCGGGCCGAAGCGGTCGAGGCGCCGGGCGGCCTCCTCGTGGTCGAGCCCGCCGCCGCCGGAGCCGAGATCCGCAAGCAGCGTCTGGGCCGGGATCGACCACCAGGCTTCCCGAGGCTCAGCCACGGCTTGCCCCTGCGGGACATCCGGCCCCGGCGAAACGGCCTGCGACCCGCGCCGTGCCGCGCCGCGATGCCGCGCGCCGGCTGCTGGCACCTGCCCGTCCGGCAGGTTCGATCCGACCGCCCGTTCCCATGATCTGCCCCGCCTGCGGCGGCCCGATGCCCCGGGAGGATAGCCCTCCGCCGCGCATCTTGCCAGCCGCCGACGCTGCGGAGGGCCTTGCCGCGCCGCCGCACCTGACGGTCGTCCCGCGCGGCGGGCCCGGGCCGCCAGGACGCTCTCTATCCGAGAGCGAGCCAGACAGCCGTTCCGACGAGAAGGAGGGCCATCGCCCTTCCGAAGGCCGCGGAGGACGATGGAACGATCGCAACGCGGCTCGCCCGCCCGGCGAGCAGGACGACGGCCCCGAGGATCATGCCCACCACGGCGAGGCTGACCAGCATCACCGACGCAACCGATGCGAAGTCGGAGAGCCCGCCCGGTGCGGCCGAGGGCAGCAGCATGAGGTAGAAGAAGAAGGTCGAGGGGTTGCCGAGGCAGAGCGCGGTCCCGGCGGCGGCGGCTGCTGCCCGGTTCGGCGCAGGCAGCCCCTCGGCCTCGCTCCCTCCGCTGCCGGCCCAGATCCGCCCGGCGAGCCAAAGGAGGTAGGCGACGCCCGCGAACCGGAGCGCTGCGAGCAGATCGGCACGACTTTCCAGCACCACCCCGAGCCCAAAGGCGATCGCGAGGATCGCGATCATGTCTCCGAGGCAGACGCCCGCGGCGAAGGCCGCGGCGCCTGCCATGTCCCGCCGGAGCGCGCGCGTGGCGATCACGGCAAGCAGCGGGCCGGGGGCTGCCGTGACGGCCGCCAGTGCCGCCGCGTAGGCTGCGAGGCCGGACGTGTCCATGACCTGATCCCTTCCGAAGGCCAGACGGTGCCGGCGGGCTTCCCACAGTCGACGATGGTCGGTTCGGCAGACAGCCCTGCGGCTGCCGAGCCCGTTCGCGGGCGGAGATCTGCGGCCGCAGTGGCGGGCGGGGCGATCTCGCGCACGAGCTTCTCCTCGATCGCCGCGGCGAAGCTCTCGAAACCGGATGCCTCCATCACGAAGGCATCGGTCCCCGCGAGGAGATGCACGCGATACCACTCCGACAGCTCGGCCCGGTCCGTCTCGATCGCGAGGGCGTTGACGGTGATGCCCCGCTCGAGCGCTCGGGCGCGGGCGGCGCGCAGGCTTTCGTGGCGGGAGGGAAAGGGCGTGACCGTCTCGACGCCGTCTCCCGAGACGTTGATGACCCGCCGCAGGGCGCAGGTGCCCGGTGCCTCGAGGAGGTCCACCGCCGCCCCCAGGCCGCGCCCGATCCCGGTGTTGCCGGTGACGAGGCGGGGCAGCGACCCGAGGGCGGCCGAGAACGCCTCGGCATCGGCCGACGACCTAAGGCGGCGGAGCGGCAGGATCTGCGGTTCGAGATCGCCGTCGCCCCAGAGCACGACGCCCACGTCCACCTCGCCGGCCGCCGAGAGCGCCGACTGCACGCGGCGGGCTGCGAAGGCGCGGGCATAGCCCTGCCGCTGCAGCCGGTACTCGGCGTCATCGATGCTGCCCGATGCGTCGATGGCGAGGACGAGCGCGACGTCCGCACACCTGGCGGAAGCCTCGGCGGCGGCGAGCCCCAGGACGAGAAGTGCCGTGAAACTCCATGCGGACATCGGACCGCTCCCTCGCACTCGACCCCGCGTTTCTCGCGTCCTGCCACGCGGGCATCCATCGACCCCAAGGGCGCACCGGCTGTCCCGACCCGGCGTGCGGCGCGCTGCGGCCACGGCCCCGACCCTGACCCGGGCCGGCCCTCCAAGTCCTGAAGGATTGCCGAAAATGCGCTGAGAAATGCGGGCTGCCCCGTCCGGTCCCGCGTCTCGGGCTCGCCGCATCCCCCACGCGCCGCAATCGCGCCATGCGGGGCGGAACGCGTCTGCCGGACGGAGAGCCATACCGTCCTCGGACGGGCACCGATCAGGACGCAGCCCCGGCGTTGGGAGATCGGATGATCCCTCATCGCCTGCAGCACCGCGTCCGGCCGCGCCTTCGGTGCCGTCAGGCCTCAGCCATGGTCCTCGGACCAGTGGCGTCGCATGGCTTCGATCCGAGCAGATCGTTCGGAACGGCGTCATCCAGCATCGCATCCGCCAGCAGGCGCTCGAGCTTCCCGTTCTCGTGCCAGGGCTGCTTCAGCCGCTTCGCGTCGGACAGGTCCATCCCACCATGCCTGGCCTTCAGCTTGTAAAAGGTCGCGGGGCTCAGACCATGCTTCCGGCAAAGCTCGGAGATGGGAAGTCCCGCCTCCTGTTCCTTGATCATCCCGATGATCTGGGCCTCGGTGAAACGGCTTTTCCTCATCTCGTCTGCTCCGTCAGGTTGGGCAGACTCTGCATCACGGCGAGGGAACCTCCGGGGGCAGGTCAGTGGCAAGTCCTTCTGTCACCAACACTTGCGGTCTGGCCCCGAGCAAACCACCGCCACCGCTACGCGCCATTCAGCCAACGCACCCTTGGGCTGCGCCTACCGCCCGTTGCGGCTCTGTTCCCCTCGAAGGCGATGGAGACAGGGGCGGAAGTTTTGGCGGGGTCGAAAGTCAGGCCATTGGAAATGCTATGAAAAATCCGACCGAACCGAATTCGGCGAGGTTCACCCGAACGGAGACGGAGCGCCGTTCGGAGCCCGGAACGGGCCCCGCGCTCAGTCTCAGAGGTTCGCATGGGGGCGGCAAAGCCCTTTGAAAACCGGGGCTTTTCCGCGCCGCGCCGGGCGCCTGTCCGTGTTCGCAACAGGGATTATGGCGGAGAGGGTGGGATTCGAACCCACGGATGGCTTGCACCATCAACGGTTTTCGAGACCGCCCCGTTCGACCGCTCCGGCACCTCTCCGCAACTGGTGGGTCGACCGGGCGGCGTGTAGCCGCTCGCGCGCGGTCGCGCAACCGCTTTGTTTGGGGCTTCGGACGGGCCCGGCGGGCCGGGAGGCTCGGGATCCGCCCTGCAACCCGTTCCGCGCGAGCGGCAAAGTCCGGCCTATCGGCGGGCGCACCTTGGATTCGCCGCGCCGGGCGCGTAAATCGTAGGTGCACCCAACGGAAAAGCGCCATGACCCGCCTGATCGCCGCCGCCCTCTTCGCCCTTGCGCTCGCGTCCCCCGCGGCCGCCCAGCAGGCGGGGCGCATCGACCCCGTGTTCGACGCCCTCGGGCTCGGGGAACTCCTTGCCATCATGCGCGAAGAGGGCCAGGGCTACGGCACCGACCTCGAGACCGAGCTCTTCCCCGGGCGCGGCGGCGCCGACTGGTCGGCGGTCGTCTCCCGCATCTATGACGTCGAGCGCATGAGCCAGCAGATCCGCAGGGGCCTCGACTCGGAACTCGACGACGCCGCGATCGCCGCGATCACCGACTTCTTCTCGGACGAGCGGGGGCGCCGCATCGTCGAGCTGGAACTCGCGGCCCGCCGCGCGCTTCTCGACGACACGGTGGAGCAGTCGGCCCGCGATACCTGGCAGGCGCTCCAGGACGAAGCCGGCCCGCGCTGGAGCCAGCTCGAGGAGTTCGCACGGGTCAACGACCTCGTGGAGTCGAACGTGGCCGGCGCCATGACGGCCAACTACGCCTTCTACATGGGCCTGATCGACGGCCGGGCCTTCGATGTGCCGATGACCGAGGAACAGGTCCTGTCGGACGTCTGGAGCCAGGAGGACCAGATCCGCCAGGATACGGCAGACTGGGTCTACTCCTTCGGCGCGCTGGCCTACCTGCCGCTCTCGGAGGAGGAGTTCGCCGAGTATATCGCCTTCACCGCCACGCCCGAGGGCCAGGCGATGAACTCGGCGCTGTTCTCGGCGTTCAACGCGATGTTCACCGAGATGAGCCGGGAACTCGGGCTTGGCGCCGCGCGCTTCATCGCCGGCCAGGACATCTGACGCCGCCGGGGGCGCGCAGCGACAGGTCTGCGGGCCCGCTTGACACCTCTGCCCGGTTCATGGATAAGCCCGCATCTCCGCGGGCCGCCTCCGGCGCCGCGGCAATCGTCAATGTCGCCCCCGCGGGGGCGCGCTGCCCGAGGCAAGGCAAACGCCGGGTGAGACCCGGGGCCGAAGGGCGCGGCTGAGAAGGAAGAGACGCATGTTTGCGGTGATGAAGACGGGCGGCAAGCAGTACCGCGTCCAGGCGGGCGACGTGCTGCGCGTGGAGAAGCTGGCGGCAGAGGCCGGCGAGACCGTTCAGTTCAACGAAGTGCTGATGGTCGGCGGCGATGCGCCGGTCGTGGGCGCCCCGCTGGTCGCCGGCGCGGCGGTTCAGGCCGAGGTGATCGACCAGATCCGCGGCGAAAAGGTGATCCACTTCGTGAAGCGCCGCCGCAAGCATGGCTCGCAGCGCACCAAGGGGCACCGCCAGTATCTGACCCTCGTCAGGGTCACGGAGATCCTTGCCAAGGGTGCCGACAAGTCGGGCGTCAAGGCCGCCGTTGGTGCCGGATCGGCCCCGATGCAGGCGGCCCCTGCCAAGACCGAGAAGGCCGAGAAGGCTGGCGAGCCGGCGAAGGCCCGCAAGGCCGCGCCGAAGAAGACCGAGGACGCGGCCGCCTCCGGCGAAGCGAAGGCCGCCGCCAGGAAGACGGCGCCGAAGAAGGCCGCGGCGACCGCCGCGAAGTCGAAGGAGTAACGGGCGATGGCACACAAGAAGGCAGGCGGTTCCTCCCGCAACGGCCGCGACAGCGCAGGCCGGCGTCTCGGCGTGAAGCTCTTCGGCGGCCAGGAAGCCGCCCCGGGCGCGATCATCGTGCGCCAGCGCGGCACCAAGTGGTGGCCGGGGCAGGGCGTGGGCATGGGCCGCGACCACACGATCTTCGCCATCGAGGGCGGGCGCGTGACGTTCCACAAGGGCCTCAAGGGCCGCACCTTCGTGTCGGTGCGACGCGGCCAGGGCGCCGCGGAGTAGGCCGAGACCTCCGGCCGGACATCGGGGGATCGGCGGAGACGCCGGTCCCCTTTTGCTTTGCGCGGGGGCGCCCGTCCGGTCCGCACCGCGCGCGCGTCATGACTTTGCCGCGTTCCCGCGCCAGACTCGCGCGGGTGCGCGGTCATCCGCCGGCGCGGCTTGTGGGCCGGGCGAGCGGCGCCCATCTGGGCTGTGGGGGGAAGTTTGCGGTTCGTCGGCCCGGGCAGTGCTGCCCGGACGGACGTGTTCTGGAGGAGGGTCATCATGAAACACGGCAGCATCGGCGTGGCGCTTCCGGTGATCGCGGCCGAGCGCTTCGTGCTCCGGCCGCTCAGGGCGTCGGATGCGGGGCTGATCCAGCTCTACGCCTCGGATCGCCGCGTGGCGGAGATGACCACCACGATCCCGCACCCCTATCCGCCGGGTGCGGCGCAGGCCTTCGTCGAGCGGACGCTCGACGGCGACGGTTCGCGCGCGGTATGGGCCCTCGACGGCAGCGGCCACGGATCCTCCGAGCTTCTCGGCGTGCTCTCGCTCGCCCGGCTCGACCGCGACCAGGCCGAGATCGGCTACTGGGTCGCCCCGGCGCTCTGGAACGCCGGCTATGCGTCCGAGGCCGTGAACGCGATCGTTGCCGCCAACCCGCTGAAGTCGCAGGCGCTCTTCGCCACGGTGTTTCAGGACAACCCCGGCTCGGCACGGGTGCTGACCAACGCGGGCTTCGAATACGTCGGCGACGCCGAGGCCTATTCGGTCGCGCGCGGCCGGATGGTTCCGACCTGGACCTACATCCGCAAGCTGGGGTGAAGCGACCCGCGGTGCACGACATCGACCTTCCCGCCGGGCGCTTCCGTCTCCGGCCGATGCGGGAACCGGACGCGGCCGACCTGCGCCGGATCGTCACCATCCCGTCGGTCGGCCGGATGCTGTTCCTGTTCCCCGCCGTCTGGACAGAGTCCGAGGCGGCGGACTTCATCGCGCGCTGTGCCTTCCGCGGCGCACTGCCCTTCCGGCTCGCCATCGCCGGAGCCGGGGACCGCATGGTCGGATCGGTCGGAGTTGATGACGGACCGGCGCCCGAGGTCTTCTATTTCCTCGATCCAGCCGAGGCGGGGGGCGGGGCGATGACCGCCGCGATGCGTGCCTTCGTCGGCTTCCTGTTCGGCCGCTTCACCCTCGAGGGCCTGACCGCTCGGGTGTTCACCGACAATCCCGCCTCGGCGCGGGTGCTGGAAAAGCTCGGCTTCGTGCGCACCGGCGAGGCGACGGCTGTGTCGGCGCAGCGGCTTGAGCCCGCGCCGGTTTGGCAGTATCGGCTGAGGCGGGAGGCGTTCCGGGCCTGAGCCCGGTGCCCGGAAGGACCGCCGATGAAGTTCCTCGATCTCGCCAGGGTCACGATCCGCTCGGGCACGGGCGGCGCGGGATGCGTCAGCTTCCGGCGCGAGAAGTTCGTCGAGTTCGGCGGACCCGACGGCGGCGACGGCGGGCGGGGCGGCGATGTCTGGGCCGAGGCGGTCGAGGGTCTCAACACGCTGATCGACTTCCGATACCAGCAGCACTTCTTCGCCCAGAACGGCCGGCCGGGCGAGGGGCGCCAGCGCACCGGCAAGGACGGCGCCGACGTGGTGCTGCGCGTGCCGGTCGGGACCGAGATCCTCGAGGCAGACCAGGAGACGGTGATCGCCGACCTGACCGAGGTGGGCCAGCGGGTGCTGCTTGCGAAGGGCGGCAACGGCGGCTGGGGCAACCTGCACTTCAAGACCTCGACCAACCAGGCGCCGCGGCGCGCGAACCCCGGCCAGGAGGGGGTGGAGCGCGAGATCTGGCTGCGCCTCAAGCTCATCGCCGACGCGGGGCTCGTCGGCCTGCCGAACGCGGGCAAGTCCACCTTCCTTGCCGCGGTCTCGAACGCCCGGCCCAAGATCGCGGACTATCCGTTCACGACGCTGGTCCCGAACCTCGGCGTCGTCGGCATCGACGGGCGCGAGTTCGTGATGGCCGACATACCCGGCCTGATCGAGGGCGCCTCGGAGGGCCGCGGGCTGGGCGACCAGTTCCTCGGCCATGTCGAGCGTTGTGCGGTGCTGCTGCACCTCGTCGACGGCACGTCCTCGACGATCGCGAAGGACTGCCGGACGATCCTCGCCGAGCTTGCGGCCTACAGCCCTGCGCTGGCCGCAAAGCCGCGGGTGACGGCGCTCAACAAGGTCGATGCGCTCGATGCGCGGACCCGTGCGGCGCGGCGCCGTGCGCTGGAGAAGGTCGTGGGAGGGCCCGTCCTCGAATGTTCCGGCGTCTCGGGCGAGGGGGTGGAAGAGGTGCTGCGCGCGCTCTGGCGAGAGATCGCGAAGGCCCGCCGCGCGGAGGCGCGGGCGCCGGAGGAGGGGCGGCCGTGGCAACCCTCCTGACCCGGCCCGACGTGCGGACGGCGCGGCGGCTCGTCGTCAAGATCGGCTCGGCCCTTCTCGTGGATCAGGAGACGGGCGCGCTCCGGGCCGACTGGCTGAAGGGCCTCGCGCTCGACGTGGCCGAGGCGAAGTCGCGCGGGACGGACGTGATCCTCGTCTCCTCCGGCTCGATCGCGCTCGGCCGGCGGGTTCTCGGCCTGCCGCCGGGGCCGCTCGCGCTGGAGCAGAGCCAGGCCGCGGCAGCGGTCGGGCAGATCCGGCTGGCCCGTGCCTACGAGGAGGCCCTGGCCCCGCACGGGATCACCACGGCGCAGGTGCTCGTGACCCTCGAGGACACCGCCGACCGCCGTCGCTACCTGAATTCCCGCGCCACGACGGCAACTCTCATCGGCCTCGGCGTGGTGCCGATCGTCAACGAGAACGACACGGTGGCGACCGACGAGATCCGCTTCGGCGACAACGACCGTCTGGCGGCGCAGATCGCGGCGACGGTCGGGGCGGACCAGCTCGTGCTCCTGTCGGACGTGGACGGGCTCTACACGGCGAACCCCAGGCTCGACCCCTCGGCCCGGCGGATCGAGGTTGTCGAGGCGCTGACGCCCGAGATCGAGGCGATGGCGGGCGATCCGGTGTCTGGCCTCTCCAAGGGCGGCATGAAGACCAAGCTCATGGCCGCGCGCACTGCCGTCGCTGCGGGCTGCGCGATGGCGATCGTCGAGGGCTCGGCCCCGCGTCCGCTCGCCGCGCTGGCCGGCGGCGCCCCCTGCACATGGTTCCTGCCCGACGGCGACCCCCAGGCGGCGCGCAAGCGCTGGATCGCCGCGATGAAGCCGAAGGGAGAGGTCGCGATCGACGCCGGCGCGGCGAAGGCGCTGGCCGAGGGCAAGTCGCTCCTCCCCGCCGGGGTGCGGGAGGTGGCAGGCCGTTTCGGGCGGGGCGACCCCGTGGTGATCATCGGGCCGGGCGGCGAGACGCTCGGCAAGGGCCTCGTCCGCTACACCGCCGAGGAGGCGCGCGCCATCGCCGGGCGGCGGTCGGGTGACATCGCGGCGATCCTGGGCTATCCCGGCCGCGCGGCGCTCATCCACCGCGACGACATGGTGGTGTGAGCCGGGGAGGATTTCCGCCTGGCGGCGGAAGCCTCCGGCGGGGATATTTTGAAAAGGGGAAGCGGGGACCGAGGGGGCCCGGCACCGATGAAGGACATGGAGAACATCCCCGCGCTGATGCAGGAGATCGGCGCACGGGCACGGGAGGCGGCGGCCGGCCTTGCCTTCGCCGCACCCGAGGCGAAGCGTGCCGCGCTCGAGGCCGCGGCGGCGGCGATCCGCGCGCGCGAGGCCGGGATCCTCGCGGCCAATGCCGAGGACATGGAATACGGCCGGGGCAGGGGGCTCCGGCCGGCGATGCTCGACCGGCTGCTCCTGACGCCGGAGCGGGTCTCCGCCATGGCCGGGGGCGTCGAGGCGATCGCCGCCCAGAAGGATCCGGTGGGCGAGGTCATCGCCGAATGGGAGAGGCCCTCGGGGCTCCGCATCCGCCGCGTCCGCACGCCGCTCGGCGTGATCGGGGTGATCTACGAGAGCCGCCCCAACGTCACGGCCGATGCCGGCGCGCTGTGCCTCAAGTCGGGCAACGCGGTGATCCTGCGTGGCGGATCGGAAAGCTTCCATTCCTCGCGCGCGATCCATGCCTGCCTGACCGAGGGCCTGCGCGCCGCCGGCCTGCCCGAGGCGGCGATCCAGCTCGTCCCCGTGCGCGACCGCGAGGCGGTGGCCGAGATGCTGCGCATGACGGCCTTCATCGACGTGATCGTGCCGCGCGGCGGCAAGGGGCTCGTCGGGCTGGTCCAGCAGGAGGCGCGGGTGCCGGTCTTCGCGCATCTGGAAGGCATCTGCCACGTCTACGTCGACCGCGACGCCGACCCGGAGAAGGCGCTGCGCGTGGTGCTGAACGCCAAGACCCGGCGGCCCGGCATCTGCGGCGCGGCCGAGTGCCTGCTGATCGACCGTCCGGTGGCCGACACGCTTGGCCGCCGCCTGGTCGACGCGCTGATCGCGGCCGGCGTCGAGGTGCGCGCCGAGGGCATCGCGGGCTCGCGCCCGGCAGCCCCGGACGACTTCGGGCGGGAGTTCCTGGACATGATCATCGCCGCGAAGGTCGTCGACGGGGTCGACGAGGCGATCGCCCATATCCGCCGCTACGGTTCGTCCCACACCGAGGCGATCCTGACCGAGAACGACGCGACCGCCGCGCGGTTCTTCGAACGCCTCGACAGCGCGATCCTGATGCGCAACGCCTCGACCCAGTTCGCCGACGGAGGCGAGTTCGGGATGGGCGCCGAGATCGGCATCGCCACCGGGAAGCTGCATGCGCGCGGGCCGGTCGGCGCCGAGCAGCTGACGAGCTTCAAGTATCTCGTGACCGGGGACGGCACGGTCCGCCCGTAGGCCGGCGCACGGGGTTCAGAACGCCAGGCGGATCGACGTCTCGCCGGTCTCGGCCGCGATCCGCCGCCCGAGCGCGGCGGCGGTGCGGGGCGCGAGGGCGAACTGCACCTCGCCCGGCTTCAGCGTGCCAGGGAGCGGACCGCCAGCAAGCAGCGCCCAGAGGGACGGATCCGCCGCCACCCGCGTGCCCGTGGCCTCGATGCGCCAGCGGCCTCCCTCCGCCGTGACCCGGACCTCACCTCCGCGCGGCAGCGCGCTCTCGACGCAGTGCAGGAGCAGGAAGGCCACGCGCGCCTCGGCGCGCAGGCAATCCCCCGGGACATCCCAGCAGACCGACAGGCGGCCGCCCGCGTGGCATCCGCCGAGGATCTCACGCGCCTCGGCGGCAGAGAGCGTCTGACCCGGGGAGGCCAGCCCGAAGGCGATGCGGAAGAGCTTGAGCCGCGCGGCGGTCTGGGCCACGCTGTCGGCGACGAGCGACAGCTCCGCCGAGCCGGGAGCGGACCCACCCATCTGCAACAGCTCGACTCCGTTGGCGATGGCCCCCACGGGATTGACGAGATCGTGGCAGATGCGCGAGCCGACGAGCGCGCTGAGCGCCTCGGCCTCGCCTGGGCCGCAGGCGATCCCGGACTCGGCCGGCGGCGGGGTGCGGAAGGAGGGGGCGGTCATGCGCGACTGGGCCTCGGTGAGGACGGGATGAAGGGGCTGAACGCGATCCTCGAGCCCGGCATGCTGGTGCGCCACCCCGCCTGCGAGGACTGGGGCATGGGGCAGGTGCAGAGCGTGATCGGGGGCCGGATCACGGTGAACTTCGAGCATGCGGGCAAGGTGGTGATCGACGGCGCGACGGTGGAACTCATGCCGGTGCTCGGCTCCTCGTGACGTGCGCCCGCCGGCCCGACAACCGGCCTGGGCGGAAGCGTAGCGACGGGCCCGGCACGGTCAAGCCGGTTGCGGTTGCCAAGCCGGGTGCGTGCCCGTAGAACCCCAGCCGCGTCCGAGGATCGCCACACAGGGTTAAGCAATCGTGAACGCCCCCGCGCCGCAGTTCGAGGCCCGGCTAGCCCGCGACGCGGAGGATCTGAGGGCCGCCCAGGCGCTGCGCTACGAGGTGTTCGTGGCCGAACTCGGCGGAGACGGCGAGCTGACCGACCATGTGGCGCGCCTCGAGCGCGACCGGTTCGATGCCCATTGCGACCATCTCCTGCTGATCGACCACCGCAGGGGAGGCGAGGTCGTCGGCGCCTACCGGCTCATGACCGGCGCCGCGGCGGCTGCCGGCCTCGGCTTCTACTCGGCGGGCGAATACGACCTCGGCCCGCTCCTTGCCTCCGGCCGCCGTCTGCTCGAGCTCGGCCGGTCGTGCCTGCACCGCGACTACCGCGGCGGGGCGGCGATGGTGCCGCTCTGGGCGGCGATCGCCGACTACGTCGCCCGGCACCGCATCGAGATCCTGTTCGGCGTGGCGAGCTTCCACGGCACCGACATCACCGCGCTGACGCAGCCGCTTTCCTACCTCTTCCATGCCCACCTCGCGCCGGAAGACCTGCGCGTGCGCGCGCTGCCCGACCACTACCAGCGGATGGACCTGCTGCCGCCCGGCGCGGTCGACCGCAAGGCGGCGGTGCTCGCCATGCCCGCGCTGATCAAGGCCTACCTCCGGCTCGGCGGCTTCGTGGGTGACGGCGCCTTCGTGGACCATGCGTTCAACACGACCGACGTCTGCCTGATCCTCGATACCGCGCGGATGGATCCCCGTCAGCGCGCCCGCTACACGAGGCCGCCCGCGTGACCGCCTGGAACGAGGCGGCACCGCCGCCGAACCCGCCCCTCGGGCCCGGCGGGTGGCTCCGCGTCTGCCTCAGGGGCGCGCTGCTCGGCCTGCTGACCTTCGGGGGGCTCGGGCTCCTGCTGCTCCTGCGCCTTGCCGAACGTCCGCTGTTCGGCCTCCGCCGCCCGGTGACCCCGCACATCACCCGCTTCGTCTGCCGCACGGCGTTCGTCATTCTCGGGATGCGGCACACCGTCCGCGGGCGCCCGATGTCCGGGCACGGGGCGCTTGTCGCCAACCATGCCTCCTGGCTCGACATCTTCGCGCTGAACGCCTGCGATCTCGTCTACTTCGTCTCGAAGGCCGAGGTCCGCGGCTGGGCGGGCATCGGCTGGCTTGCGCGGGCGACGGGAACGCTGTTCATCAACCGCGACGGCCGCGAGGCGGCGGCGCAGAAGGCGCTGTTCGAGACGCGGCTCGATGCCGGCCACCGGCTCCTGTTCTTCCCCGAGGGCACCTCGACCGACGGGCTGAGGGTGCTGCCCTTCAAGACGACGCTCTTCGCGGCGTTCCTGACGCCGCACCTGCGCGAGACCTGCGCGATCCAGCCGGTGACGGTGATCTACACCGCGCCCGAGGGCGAGGATCCCGCCTTCTACGGCTGGTGGGGCGAGATGGACTTCGCCCGGCACCTCCTCAAGGTGCTGGCACAGCGCCCGCAGGGCGCGGTCGAGGTCGTCTTCCACGAGGCCCTGCCCGTCGCCGCGTTCGGGGATCGCAAGGCGCTCGCGCGCGCCGCCGAGGAGCGGGTGCGCTCGGCGCTTGCCTGGAGCGACAGCTGAGGTCCTGCGGGCTGCGGTTCTGGCCCGGCCCGTCCGCCGCGCTCCCGCTCCTCCCTCGGGATCGGGGCGCCGGGTGTCTCGGTCTTCCCCGGCACCGTGCCTTGCGGGATCTTCTCCGGGGGCGTCGCCGGATCCGGGCGGGCTCGCGCTCCACGCCCTCGTGGGCTCCGGCCGGCTTTCGTCGATCCGGCCCGTCCTCCGGTCGGTCGGGATGCGGGACCGAACTTCGCGCGGCGGTGGCGTGCGGGCGGGCGGCATCCTATGTTTCGGCCATGACGCTGCACATGCCGTTCGACAACAGCTATGCCCGGCTGCCGGCGCGGTTCTACGCCCGGCTCGACCCGACGCCGGTGGCGGAGCCGCGGCTGCTGAAGCTCAACGAGCGGCTCGCTGTCGATCTCGGGCTCGATGTCGAGGCGCTCATGCAACCCGAAGGCATCGCCATGCTGGCCGGGAACCTCGTGCCCGAAGGCGCCGAGCCTCTGGCGCAGGCCTATGCCGGGCACCAGTTCGGCGGCTGGGTGCCGCAACTCGGCGACGGGCGGGCGATCCTGCTCGGCGAGGTGGTGGTGCCGCAAGGCTCGCCGCTGGCCGGCCGTCGGTTCGACCTGCAGCTCAAGGGCGCCGGCCGCACGCCGTTCAGCCGGATGGGCGACGGCCGCGCCTGGCTCGGCCCGGTGCTGCGGGAATACCTCGTGAGCGAGGCGATGCACGCCCTCGGTATCCCGACGACGCGGGCGCTCGCCGCCGTGGCGACGGGCGAATGGGTCTTGCGCGAGGATCGCCTGCCCGGCGCCGTGCTGACGCGCGTGGCCTCGAGCCACATCCGCGTCGGCACCTTCCAGTTCTTCGCCGCGCGTCAGGACCACGAGGCGCTGCGCCTTCTGACGGAGCATGCGCTGGCGCGCCACTACCCGCACCGGGCGGACGATCCGCACCCCGCGCTCGCGCTCGTCGAGGAATCGGTGGCCGCCCAGGCGCGGCTCGTCGCGGCCTGGATGGGGGTGGGCTTCATCCATGGCGTGATGAACACCGACAATTCCGCAGTCTCGGGCGAGACCATCGACTACGGCCCCTGCGCCTTCATGGACACCTACGATCCGAAGACGGTCTTCTCCTCGATCGACGCCTACGGGCGTTATGCCTATGCCAACCAGCCGCAGATCGCCGTCTGGAACATGGCGCAGCTGGCATCGGCGCTCCTGCCGCTGATCGACGCCGACGAGGCCCGCGCGGTGGAGCGGGCGACCGAGGCCGTGCACGCCTTCGCGCCCGCCTACGAGGCTGCCTGGCTCGCGGTGTTCGGCCGAAAGATCGGCCTCGCCCAAGCGGGCGAGGCGGATGCGCCGCTGATCCAGGACCTCCTTTCGGCGATGGCCGCGAACGGGGCCGACTTCACCCGGACCTTCCGCGCGCTTGCCCGCCTGCCCGAGGCGGCGGGGGCCGACGGCCCGGCCCGCGACGAATTCGTCGACCCCGCCGCCTTCGATGCCTGGGCGGCGCGCTGGCGGGCGCGGCTCGCCCGCGAGCCCGGCGGCTGGGCCGCGCGGCAGGCGCTCATGCGGGCCGCGAACCCCGCGCTCATCCCGCGCAACCACCGCGTCGAGGAAGCGATCCGCGCCGCCGTCGCCGGCGATCTCGGGCCGTTCGAGCGGCTTGACCGGGCGCTCTCCCGCCCCTGGGAAGAGCGCCCGGAGGACGATGACCTGCGCCGCCCCCCTGCGGAGGGCGAGGCGGTGCGTCGCACGTTCTGCGGAACCTGAGGAGCCTCAGCGCCGCTCCTTGCGGAAGAAGTGCCGGTTGGCACGGACGAATTCGCGGATCGCGCTGCCAAGGCCCGGAACCTCCTGCCCCTTGAGGTAGAGGAAGCCTGCCAGCGCGCCGACGCTGGCGCCGAGCGCGTCCACGATCAGGTCCCACATCGTGTCCATCAGGCCGGACTTCTGCATGTTGAGGCCGAAGTTCTGATCCATCGCGAACTCGAAGATCTCCCACATCGTCCCGACGGTCATGGCGAAGCAGAACCCGAAGAAGGCGATCGCCCAGGGCGGCGCGGCGTATCGGTCGCCCTGGAACAGCATCATCATGAAGATGACGCCGAGCAGCCCGAAGGCCATGGCCGAGCCGGAGTGGAGCAGGACGTCCCACCACCAGTAGCGGTTGTAGAAGTCGAACGCCTCGCCGAGGAAGATGGTGGCGAAGACGAAGACGACGATGGCCGCGAAGAAGCTCGTGGGCAGTCTCACCCCGAAGCGGCTGGCGAAGAACACCGGCAGCAGCGACAGGACGAAGGTGGCCACGGCAACGAAGGCCAGCGTCCAGCGTCCTTCGAACAGGGCGACCACCAGTTCGAACGCGAGCGCTGCCCAGATCAACTGGACGACGATCGGCTGCCTGAGCAGGATCCGCAACATACGGTCGAAGATGGTGCCGGCGCCCGGGGGCTGCAAGCGCGGGTGACGGTTGCTATATGGGAAGGGTGACCACGTTCAGACTCGCCAGCTACAACCTGCACAAGTGCGTCGGCCCCGACGGGCGGCGCGATCCCGGCCGGGTGATCGATGTGCTGAATGCGCTCGACGCCGACGTGGTCGCGCTCCAGGAGGCCGACCGCAGGCTGGGGGAGCGACCGGCGGCGCTGCCGCGGCAGATGGTGGAGACCGCGTCCGACTTCGAGGTCGTGGGGGCGGGCGACGGCCCGAGCCTCGGCTGGCACGGCAATGCGGTGCTCGTGCGCAAGGGGACGCCGGCGCGCGCGGTCGCGCGGATGTCGCTTCCCGGACTCGAGCCGCGGGGCGGCCTCGTGGTCGAGGTCGAGACCCCGGCCGGCCCGGTTCGGGTCGCCGCTGTTCACCTGGGCCTGCTGCGGCGCGACCGCGAACGCCAGCTCCGCGCCATCCGCGCGGAGCTTGCCGGCCGCGCGGCGATGCCCGTGGCGATCCTCGGCGATTTCAACGAATGGTCGCTGCGCCGGGGGATGGAGGCGCTCGACGGCGGGTTCCGGGTGATCGCACCGGGCCGGTCGTTCCACGCGCTCCACCCGATGGCGCATCTCGACCGCATCGCGCTCTGCGGCGGCTTCTCCTTCGAAGGTGCCGGCGTGCACGATACCGTCGCGGCGCGGGCGGCATCGGACCACCTGCCCGTCTGGGCCGAGGTGCGCGCCGCCTGACCCCGAAAGGCCGCTCCTGCGGGCGCTTCCCACGAAGGATGGTTCCGTGCCAAGCTCGCGTGCGTGACCCGGTTCGAGGGGGGTGACCGATGAGCCTGATGAAGACGCTTGCCAAGGTGGCGATCGGCGTGGCCGTGGCGAAGGGCGTGTCGACGATGATGACGCGGGCCGGAACTGCGGGCGGAAGCGTCGGCGAAGGGGGAATGTTCGGCGGCCCCAACTCGCCCGGAGCGCGGACCGGGACGGCCGGCGGCAGCGGCCTTGAGGGCATGATGGATGCCATCCTCGGCGGCGCCCAGCGGACCGGGACCGGACAGGCCGGAGGAACGGGCGGGATCGGCGGGGCGGGAGGCCTGGGCGACCTGCTCGAGCAGCTTGCGCGCGGCGGGGGCGGCAGCGCCGGAGCCGGCACCCGGACAGGCGGCGGCGGTCTCGACGACCTGATCGGCAGCCTCGGTGGCGCCGGCGGGCTCGGCGGCATCCTCGGCGGCCTCGCGGGTGCCCTGGAGGGCCGCGCCGGGCAGACCCGCGAGGGCAACTTCGGCGAGGTCCTGAACTCCCAGTTCGACTCGACGCCCGAGCGGGCCAAGCGGCCGACGGCCGCGCAGGAGGCGGCCGCGGCCCTGATGATCCGCGCCATGATCCAGGCCGCGAAGTCCGACGGCAAGTTCGACCAGTCCGAGCAGCGCAAGATCCTCGAGCATCTTGGCGATGTCGACCCGCAGGAGCGGGCCTTCGTCGAGGCGGAGTTCCGCAGGCCCGTCGACGCCGACGGGCTGGCGCGCGAGGTTCCCAAGGGGCTGGAGAGCCAGGTCTACATGATGTCGGTCCTCGGCATCGACCTCGACAACCGGGCCGAGGCCGAATACCTTGACCGGATCGCGAGGGGCATGGGGATCGGCAAGTCGCAGGTGAACGCGATCCATGCGCACCTCGGGGTGCCGCCCCTCTACGCCTGAGGGGCCTCTCGAATGTCGCTTGCGGCGGCGGGTGCCGGTGGCATTAGCTGCCGTTCATGACGCCGGCCGACATCCCTCCGCCGCAGGCAGCCGTCCCGGACGCCGGGCCGGCTTCCGGTGCGCCCCGCGCGCTGCTGCCGATCGCGGCCTTCGACATCCGGGCCGACGGGTCCGCGATACCGGTGGAGGACCCCTGGCCCGGCCCGGTCCCGGCCGGCGGCGCGGCGTGGCGGTGGTTTCACTTCGACCGCTCTTCGGAGACCTTCGCCGTCTGGGCCGGGCAGAACCTTCCCACGCCCGTCCGCCAGGCGCTCCTCGCGGCCGAGGCGAGGCCCCGGGCGGATCTCGTTGAGGGCGGGCTGCTCCTCACCCTGCGCGGCATCAACTTCAACCCCGGCGCCGAGAGCGAGGACATGGTTTCGGTCCGGCTCTATGCGGCCGAGCGGCTCGTGGTCACGGCACGCCTGCGGCGCATCTTCGCCGTGGACGAGATCCGCGCAGAGATCACTGGGGGAAGTGCACCCTCCGGCCCCGGCGCCTTCGTCGCGCGGCTCGCCGCGATGCTCACCGCCCGTATCGAGGCGCTGGTGGCCGAGCGGGAGGATGCGACCGACGAGGTCGAGGAGGTGCTTCTCGATGACCGGCCCGATGCGGTGGGCGCGGGCGAGCGGGAGATCAGCCGCCTGTCGCGGTCGGTCATCAAGCTGCGCCGCCACATCGCCCCCCAGCGCGAGGCGCTGGGCCGACTGGCCGCGCTGGAATGGCCGCTCTTCGGCAAGGCCGAGCGCTACGAGCTGCGCGAGGTGGCCAACCGCATGCAGCGTGTGGTCGAGGAGATCGATTCGGTGCGCGACCGGCTCGCCTCGCTGCGCAGCCACATCGACAGCCAGCACGCGGCACGAATCGGCAGGCAGGGGTTCGTGCTGTCGGTCGTGGCGGCCATCTTCCTGCCGCTCGGCTTCCTGACCGGGCTTTTCGGGGTGAACGTGGCGGGCATGCCGGGTGTCGAGGCGCCCTGGGCCTTCGCCGCGCTGTCGGTCGCGTCGGTGGCGATCGGCCTCGGTCTGTTCTTCCTGTTCCGCTGGCTGAAGTGGTTCTGAGCCCGGCGCGGGTTGTGGCTGCCGGGTCTTTCCCCGGGGCCGCAAAGCCGCTACAGGGTCCGCGCGGGAGCGGCCCGAGGCGCGGGCCGGGAGCGGAGGCAGACCGGGCGCAGACGGCGATGACGGAAACGATCCTCCAGCGCTGCGAGGCGAGGGGCCTGCGCATGACGGGGCCGCGCCGGGTGATCGCTCAGGTGCTGCAGGACAGCGCCGACCATCCCGATGTCGAGGAGCTTCACGCCCGTGCCACCGCGATCGACCCGCGGATCTCGCTGGCCACGGTATACCGGACGGTCAAGCTCTTCGACGAGGAGGGCATCCTCGACAAGGTGGAGTTCGGCGACGGCCGCGCCCGCTACGAGGATGCCGAACGCGACCACCACGATCACCTGATCGACCTGACCACGGGCCGCGTCATCGAGTTCGTCGACCCGGAGATCGAGGCGCTCCAGGAAAGGATTGCCGCGCGGCTCGGCTACCGCCTCAAGGGGCATCGGCTGGAGCTCTACGGCGTTCCGCTGAAGAAGCGCTGAGTGAGGGGCGGGGCGGCCATGTCCGACAACCTGAAGGCCAGCCTCCTGATGGTGGCCGCGATGGCCTTCTTTGCCGGTCAGGACGTGTTCATCAAGCTTCTGTCCGCAAGCCTTTCGCCGGGGCAGATCGTGCTCCTGATCGGGGCAGGGGGCGTGCCGCCGCTCGCCCTCATCGCGGTTGCGCGGCGCGAGGCGCTGGTGTCGGGTGCGCTCGTCGACCGTGCCGTGCTCGCTCGCAACGGCTTCGAGTTCCTTACCGCGATCTGCCTCGTGAAGGCCCTCGCCCTCGTGCCGCTCTCGCTCGTCACGGCGATCATGCAGTCGGTGCCGCTCCTCGTCACGGCAGGGGCTGCCCTCTGGTTCGGCGAGCCGGTCGGCTGGCGCCGGTGGACCGCAATTGCAGTCGGCATGACCGGCGTCCTCGTGATCCTCCGGCCGGGCATGGAGGGCTTCGACCCGTCGGTCCTCTGGGCGCTCGCCGGTGCGGGCGCGATGGCGGCGCGCGATCTCGCCACCCGGGCCGTCCCGCGCGCCGTGACCTCGCTGCAGCTCTCGACCTGGGCCTTCGCCGTGCTCGTGCCGGCCGGACTGCTCCTGATGGCGGTCGAGACGCAGCCCCATGAATGGCCGGGTGCCGGCGGATGGGTCCAGGCGGCAGTCATGGTGGCGCTCGGGCTGGTCGCCTACGGCGCCCTGGTGATCGCGACGCGCACCGGCGAGATCGCGGCCGTCGCGCCGTTCCGCTACAGCCGGATCCTGGTCGCGCTGGTCCTGGGGGCGCTCTTCTTCGGCGAACGGCCCGACGCGGCCAGCCTCGCCGGCATCGCCCTCGTCGTCGGGTCGGGCCTCTACACGCTCCTGCGGGAGGCGCGTCTGCGCCGCACCCCTTCCCCTGCGGCAGGCGCGCCGGTATGAGAGACCGATACCGCTACCATCCCCCCGGGAGGCCCCCATGAGCACCATCGTCGACATCCATGCCCGCGAGATCCTCGACAGCCGGGGCAACCCGACCGTCGAGGTGGACGTGACGCTCGAGGACGGCACGATGGGCCGCGCGGCGGTGCCCTCGGGCGCCTCCACCGGCCGGCACGAGGCGGTGGAGAAGCGCGACGGCGACCCTGCGCGCTACAAGGGAAAGGGCGTCCGCGAGGCAGTGGCCGCCGTCAACGGCGAGCTTGCCGAGGCGCTGGTCGGCATGGACGCGACCGAGCAGGTTGCCATCGACCGGGCGATGATCGAGATCGACGGCACGCCGAACAAGGGCCGCCTCGGGGCCAACGCCATCCTCGGCGTGTCGCTCGCCGTGGCCAAGGCCGCGGCCGACTTCACCGCGCAGCCGCTCTTCCGCTACGTCGGCGGCACCTCTGCGCGCATCCTCCCGGTGCCGATGATGAACATCATCAACGGCGGCCAGCATGCCGACAACCCGATCGACATCCAGGAATTCATGATCATGCCGGTCGGCGCGGACAGTATCGCCGAGGCGGTGCGCTGGGGGTCGGAGGTGTTCCACACGTTGAAGAAGGAGCTGAGCCAGGCCGGTCTTGCCACGGGCGTCGGCGACGAGGGCGGCTTCGCGCCGGACCTCAGCTCCACCCGCGCCGCGCTCGACTTCATCATGCAGAGCATCGAGAAGGCCGGATTCAGGCCCGGCGAGGACATCTGCCTCGCGCTGGACTGCGCGGCCACGGAATACTTCCGCGATGGCAAGTATCACATGGAAGGCGAGGGCGCGGCGATGACCCGCGACGAGAACGCGACCTTCCTGATGCAGCTCGCCCGCGACTATCCGATCATCTCGATCGAGGACGGGATGGCCGAGGATGACTGGAGCGGCTGGGCCAAGCTGACCGTCCTGATGGGCGAGACCTGCCAGCTCGTCGGCGACGACCTCTTCGTGACGAACCCCGCAAGGCTGGCCGAGGGCATCGCGCAGGGCTGCGCCAACTCGCTGCTCGTCAAGGTCAACCAGATCGGCACGCTGACCGAGACGCTCGACGCCGTGCGCATGGCCGACCGCGCGGGCTACACCTCGGTGATGAGCCACCGCTCGGGCGAGACCGAGGACGCCACCATCGCCGACCTCGCGGTTGCAACGAACTGCGGGCAGATCAAGACGGGCAGCCTCGCCCGGTCTGACCGGCTCGCCAAGTACAACCAGCTCATCCGCATCGAGGAGATGCTGGGCGAAACGGCGGAGTATGCCGGCCGCAGCGTCCTGCGCGGCCGCTGAGGGCGTCGTCCGGCCTCAGCGCCAGAAGATCAGCCAGTCGAGGAACACGTAGGCGTTGCGCGCCACGGCGAGCGACGCCCCCCATCCCATGATGAGGTCGAGCGCCACTGCTCCCGCGATGAGCGCGAAGAGGATGGCGGCGACCGTGTTCGTCATGGCGCATGGTCTCCCTGTCGGGGGCCGAGCCTAGCCGCCCGCCGCATCGTGCGGAAGATGTCCGCCGCTCAGTGCCTTAGCGAGATGTTGACGGCGAAAGGCCCCTTCTCGCCTTCCATCAGGCTGAACTCCAGTTCGCTGTCCAGGTCGAGCCGCTCCCAGTCGTCGTGCAGGACGCTGTCGCGGTGGAAGTAGACCTCGGCGCCGCCCGCCGTCCTCAGGAAGCCGTAGCCCTCGTCAGGAAACAGCCGGACGACGACGCCATGGTGCTTTTCGGGGTGATGCTTCACGTGGGTCGGGCTGTGCCGGCGCTGGTGGTCCTCGAGTTGGCGGCGCGCGGCGTCGAATGCATCGCGGACGGCGACGTTCAGCTCCTCGTGGGCGTCCTCGTCGCCCGGCTTGCGGTTGACCACGACCACGCCGCCCGGCACCTCCATCTCCACGGCCACGCGGAAGATGTGTCCCTTCCGCCCGCGGCGCGTCGTCTTCTCGACCGTGACCCGGCAGGACGTGATCCGGTCGTGGAAGCGTTCGAGCCGGGCAAGCTTCTCGCGGATGATCGCGTCGATTGCGGGAGAGGCGTCGAGGCCGCGGTAGGTGATCTGCGGTTCGGTCTGCATCGGGTCGCTCCGTGGCGGATGAGAGGTGCCTTCTAGCCGCTTGCCATGGCGACGCGCCTTGACCCCGGTCAATCCGGGCCGCGCGGCGGCTGATGCAGGTCAAGGCGCTCCGGCGAGGTTCGTGGAATCGTTTCCGCTCCACGATCGGGAGACCCACCATGAGCGCCCTGGGACTGAAGATGATCGACGAGGCGGTCGCCGACATGAACCGCTGGGTCAACGAGCTCGACGGCCGCGTCGGCTGGGCCGACAAGCCGCGCGCCTACCGCCTGCTGCGCTCGGTCCTGCACGAGGTGCGCGACCACCTCAGCCCCGACGAGGCCGCGCAGCTCGGTGCCCAGCTTCCCGTTCTGGTGCGCGGCGTCTTCTACGACGGCTGGAATCCGTCCAAGACCCCGGTGAAGGAACGCAGCCGCGCCGGGTTCATCGACCGGGTGCAGGAATCGTTCCGCACCGACCCCATGGACGACGCCGAGCACGCGATCCGCGCGGTGTTCTGGCTGCTCGACCGGCACGTCTCGGAAGGCGAGATGGAGCATGTGCGGCAGACCTTCAACGCAAGGGTGCGCGCCCTGTTCGACTGATCCGGGGGCCGCACATTCCCCGCTTGCGCGCCGGAAGCCCGGCGGTAGGGTGCCGGTGGATGCGGTTTGGCGCTGAGGCGGCTGGGCATGAGCGGGCTTCTGGCACTTCTCGACGATGTCGCAGCGCTCGCGAAGCTTGCCGCAGCCCAGGTCGACGACGTTGCCGGGCAGGCCGCGAAGGTCGGCGCCAAGGTCGCGGGCTCGGTCATCGACGATGCCGCCAAGGCAGGCGCGAAGGCGGCGGGCGTGGTGATCGACGACGCGGCAGTCACGCCGAAATACGTCCACGGACTGCCGGCCGCGCGGGAGCTGCCGATCGTCTGGGCGATCGCACGCGGCTCGCTCCGGAACAAGCTGGTCATCCTGCTGCCGGCCGCGCTCCTGCTCCAGTCGTTCGCGCCGTGGCTGCTGCCGCCGCTCCTGATGCTCGGGGGGGCCTATCTCTGTTTCGAGGGCGCCGAGAAGGTGCTCCATGCGGTCGCGCCGCATGGCGAGGACCACCACGTTCCCGAAAGCCTCGACGCCGCGCATCTGGAGCGCGAGCGGGTGCAGGGCGCGATAAAGACCGACTTCATCCTTTCGGCCGAGATCATGACGATCGCGCTCGCCGCGATCGAGACGGGCAGCGTCTGGATCGAGGGGGCCGTGCTTGCCCTGGTGGCAGTCGGGATCACCGCGATGGTCTATGGCGGGGTTGCCGTTCTGGTCAAGGCCGACGACTTCGGGCTGCGGCTGAGCCAGGTCGGCCGGCTTGCCGCCACCCGCGCGCTCGGACTCCGCATCGTGCACGCGATGCCCGGCTTCATGGCCCTCATCAGCACGGTCGGCACGGCGGCGATGCTCTGGGTCGGCGGGTCGATCGTCATCCACGGGCTGGACGAACTGGGCTGGCCGCAGCTCTACGACGCGATCCACCATGCCGCCGATGTGGCGGCCCACGCGGTTCCGGTGGCACAGGGCTTCGTTGCCTGGGCCGTGACTGCGGCGCTGGACGGACTGTCGGGCCTCGTCCTCGGCTTCGCCCTGATCCCCGTGGCGAAGTACGTGATCGGACCCGCCGTGAGCCTCTTCCGCCGCAAGGGCACCGCCTGAGCGGCCTTGCGGGCGGCGAGGGGCGCTGCTAATCCCCGGCTAACCTTATACTTTCTATCGGGAATGGAGGATGGCCACCCGTGGAGCGCCAGACCCCGCGTCTTGAGGCCGCGCGGCTGACCCGGCGCTTCGGCGGCCGCACGGTGGTGGATGATCTGTCGCTCGTGATGATGCCGGGCGAGGTGACCTGCCTCCTGGGGAACTCGGGTTGCGGCAAGTCGACCACGCTGAGGATCCTGGCCGGGGTCGACCGCCAGGACGCAGGCGAGGTGCGGATCGAGGGGCGGCTGGTGTCGGGACCGGGCGTGCATCTGCCGCCCGAGGCGCGAGCCGTCGGGCTGATGTTCCAGGACTTCGCCCTGTTCCCGCACCTTACGGTGGAGGGCAACATCACCTTCGGCCTATCCGGGCCGCGGGAGGAGCGCCGTCGCCGCGCCGGGGAGCTTCTGGAGCGGGTGAGCCTCCCGGGCTTCGGGCAGAAGTATCCCCACGAACTCTCGGGCGGAGAGCAGCAGCGTGTCGCGCTCGCCCGCGCACTCGCGCCGCGGCCGCGGATCCTCCTGATGGACGAACCGTTCTCGGGCCTCGACGAGCGGCTGCGCGACGGCATCCGCGACACCACGCTCGACCTTCTCAAGGAAGAGGGGACGGCCGTGCTTCTGGTCACGCACGAGCCGGGTGAAGCGATGCGGATGGCCGACGTGATCCTGCTCATGCGGGCGGGCCGGATCGTGCAGCGCGGCGCGCCCTACAACATCTACAACCGCCCGGTCGACCGCCTTGCCGCAGGCTTCTTCTCCGACATCAACGTGATTCGGGGGCGCGTGCGCGGCGCGCTGACCCAAACGCCCTTCGGCCAGTTCCTCGCGCCCGGCGTGCCGGACGGCGCGGAGGTGGAGATCATCATCCGCCCCCAGCACCTCAGGATCGACTTCGACCGGGGCGGGCGCGGTCCGAACCCGACGCCGGAGGAAGGCGTGCCGGCGCGCGGCGTGGTCGAGCGCGCGCGCTTCATGGGCAAGGAAAGTCTTGTCGAGTTCCGCATGGATTTCGACGGCTCGATCCTGAAGGCCACGGTGCCTGCGGTGTTCCTTCCGAAGCCCGGAACACCGATGTGGCTGACGATCCGGCGCGACCGCTGCTTCGTCTTCCCGGTAACCACCGCGACCGAGTAGCGCGGGCTCAGCTCCTGAGGCTCGAGGGATACTTGTCGCGCGCGAGCTCGACCATCAGCTCGATCAGCGCCTGGGCCTGGTCGGGAGACCAGTCCTGCCGTGCCTTCCACAGCGGATGGTCGCGCAGCGGTGCGCCTTCGCGGTCGGCGTCGAAATAACCCATGACAAGCGAGCCGAGGCGCCGGGAGGGTGCAATGCCGGAGGTCTTCCAGATGATCTCGTGCCGGCTGTCGCGTTGAAGCCGCACCCACAGGGCCTCGAGCGCCGGCCCGTCGCCCTCGATGTATTGCAGGTAGAGCTCGTTCGAGAACAGGAGCGCCCCGGTCAGCCCGGCCTCCGGGTTCGCGCGCTCGCAGGCTCGTGCGATGTCGAGCACCGTGGCGGGCCAGGGCGTCGTCGTCGGACGGCTGAGATAGAGTATCCAATTCACTGACATCGTTAACCAAAACCTCGTTATTCGTGTGCATACGAACATTGGCACGGCGAACGCCCGGGCCTTAAGCTGGCTTTTTCGGCAGGCGGCAGCCGGCCGCTTGCGGCCGAAAAAGTTGTCGGAGCGGTCGCGTGAGGGCTTTGAACTCCCGTCGCAAGGCCATAAATGTAGGCCCTGCACGCAGCGCGGCCGTGCGACGTTGCCGGCCCGCGGAGGGAGAAGATCATGCTCAACAACATCGGCCTGCCCGGCCTTCTGCTGATCGCGATCGTCGTGCTCGTCCTGTTCGGCCGCGGCAAGATCTCGTCGCTCATGGGCGAGGTCGGGAAGGGGATCACCGCCTTCAAGAAGGGGGTGAAGGACGGCACCGAGGAAATCGAGAAGGCTGCCGCCGAGAACGCCCGCGACATCACGCCCGAGGGCCAGAAGGACAAGGTCTGAGGCGACCGCCCGCCGGAGGGCGTCTGAACGATGGACATCGGGTGGAGCGAGCTGCTCGTCATCGGGATCGTGGCGCTGATCGTGATCGGCCCGAAGGACTTGCCGCGCCTTTTCAATACGCTCGGCCGGTTCACCGCCAAGGCCCGCGCCATGGGCCGGGAGTTCCAGCGCGCCATGGACGAGGCGGCCCGGGAGAGCGGCGTGCAGGAAGCCTCGGCCGACATGAAGGCGATGCTGTCGAAGAAGAGCCTCGGGCTGGAGAAGGTCGAGGCGGCGGCGCGCAAGTTCGAAAGCTGGGATCCGCTGAAGAAGCCGCCCCCCGCACCGCCCGCCGCCGGGTCGGAGACGGCGAAGCTCGCCGAGGAGCGCGCAGCGAGGGCTGAGGCGCTCAAGACGGCCGCGACCACTGTCGCCGCTCCGGCCGCGCCCGCCCCGGCGCCCGCACCCGCTCCGAAGCCGGCCGAGGCGGAGCCCGTCCGGGCCGGCGGGCCGCGTTCCGCAGCCACGGCCGAGACCGGCGCGGCGCGCAAGCCCAGGGCTCCCCGCAAGGCTGCCGCCAAGAAGAGCCCATGAGCCCGCGCGACGCCAAGGACGAGATCGACGATACCTCGGCCCCGCTGATCGAGCATCTGGCCGAGCTGCGCACCCGGCTCATCTGGTCGGTGCTCGCCTTCGTGATCGGCATCGTGGTCGCCTTCGCGGTCGCCGAGCCGATCCTGCAATTCCTCCTCAGGCCCATCGAGCAGTCGCTGCGCGACCTCGGCGACCCCTCGCCGACGCTCCAGTACACCTCGCCGCAGGAATACCTCTTCACGCTGTTCCGCATCTCGATGGTCTTCGGCTTCGGGCTCGCGTTTCCGGTCATCTCATACCAGCTCTGGCGCTTCGTCGCCCCTGGTCTCTACCGCTCGGAGAAGCGGGCGTTCCTGCCGTTCCTGATCGCCTCGCCCTTCATGTTCTTCCTCGGCGCGTCCTTCGCGCACTTCGTGGTGACACCGCTGGCGATGGCCTTCTTCCTGGGCTTCGCGGACGTCAGCTCGATCTTCGCGAACCTTCTGACCGGGGTCGTCGGCGATGCGCCCGTGCAGACCGCCCCCCTCGCGGTGCCGGAAACCTCCGAGGGGGTGCGTATCACCTTCTTCGGCAAGGTGAACGAATCGCTCGACATCACGCTCAAGTTCATCATCGCCTTCGGGCTCTGCTTCCAGTTGCCGGTGCTGCTGACGCTCATGGGCAAGGCCGGGATCGTCAGCGCCGAGGGACTGGCCTCGGTGCGCAAGTATGCCATCGTCGGCATCCTCGTGCTTGCAGCGATCGTGACGCCGCCCGACGTGATCACCCAGCTGATCCTGTTCACGGCGGTCTACGGGCTCTACGAGATCTCGATCTGGCTGGTGCGCTGGGTCGAGAGGAAGCGCGAGGCGGAGCTGCGCGCGCAGGGCCTGTGGTTCGACGACGAGGCCGAGCAGGCCGACGACGAGGCCGGGACCAAGGCATGACCGGCGATGCGGGGGAGGCGCTCGCCCGGATCGCCGCGGCGCTGGAGCGGCTCGCGCCCGCGCCGGCGGCGGCGCCCGACTTCGCCGCCGCCGAAGCCTTCGTCTGGCATGTGAACCCCGACCGGCTCGACCCGGTGGCCGAGGTGAACCGCGTGGCGCTGCCGCTGCTCGTGGGCATCGACAGGGCGCGTGACACCCTTCTGGCCAACACCTTGCAGTTCGCCCGCGGCCTGCCGGCGAACAACGCGCTCCTCTGGGGCGCGCGGGGGATGGGAAAGTCGTCCCTCGTCAAGGCGGTTCACGCCGAGGTGCGCCGGCAGGGTCACGACCTCAAGCTGGTCGAGCTCTCGCGCGAGGATCTGGCCTCGATCTCGCGCCTGCTGGCGCACCTGCGGGCGGCGCCGGGGCACCGCTTCGTCCTGTTCTGCGACGATCTCTCCTTCAGCCACGATGACCAGCACTACAAGGCCTTGAAGGCGGTGCTCGACGGCGGGGTGGAGGGACGGCCGCCGAACGTGGTGTTCTATGCCACCTCGAACCGCCGCCACCTGATGCCGCGCGACATGATCGAGAACGAGCGGTCCACTGCGATCAATCCCTCCGAAGCGGTGGAGGAGAAGGTCTCGCTCTCCGACCGGTTCGGGCTCTGGCTCGGGTTCCATCCCTGCGGGCAGGACGAGTTCCTGGCGATGATCCGCGGCTACTGCGACGCCTTCGGGATCGCCATCTCCGACGCGGAGCTGCGGGCCGAAGCCATCGAATGGGCGGCGACCCGCGGCGCCCGCTCGGGGCGGGTGGCCTGGCAGTATGTCACGGATCTTGCCGGCCGCAGGGGCGTGCGGCTCTAGCGGGTGCCGCCCCCTGCCGCCGGGCGGCAGTTCCGTGCCGCGATGTCCTCGAAGTTCTTCGGCAGAAGGTCGCGGCTCGACTGGATTTCACCCGCCCGATGCGGCGCGAAGCGTTCGGCGTCGCGTCGGCGCACGTCCTCCCGGGCCTCGGCGATGGCGCGCTCCGGTCTGCCTGCGGAACCCACGCGACCGGGCAGCCGCGCAACCTGGAACGGACCGGGCGAGCCCCCGAGACGAGGGCCCGCGCTACTCGAGGAACTGGCTGGGGTCGAGCGTCTCGAAGCCGCGTCGCACCTCGAAACGGATGAAGGACGGGTTGCCCGCGCGCACCTTGCCGAGCGTCTGGCCGCGGGAGACCCGCGCGCCGCGCTCGACCGCGATACCCTCGAGGTTGGCGTATACGGTGAGGATCGGCTCCGACTGCCCGAAGGCCGCCCCGTCGTGACGCACGATCACGATCGAGACGTTGTCCGTCGAGCGCGTCACCGCAGCCACCGTGCCGTCGGCCGAGGCCTTCACGTCGGCGCCGGCGGTCGCGGAGATGTCGATCCCTTCATTCCGGCCCTTCTGGTAGGCGCGGATGATCGAGCCCGAGACCGGCATGGCCAGACGTGCGCGCGACGAGGCCGCCGTCCGCTGCGCCTCGAGGTTCGGCGAGGGCGGCGCGTTCTGCACGGTGCCCGTCTCGTCCTGCGCCGGCAGCGGAGCGGCGGCGGAGGGCGGCACGGGCGTGGGCGACCCCTGGCCGGGCAGGGTGGTCGCGGGAACGGGCGCCGGAGCCGCCGCCGCGGTCGGGGCAGGCGCGGAGGCACCTGCCTGCGGGATGATCAGATAGGAGCCCTCGCGCACGTTCAGGTCGGGGCCGAGGCCGTTCCAGTCGGCCAGCGCGCGCACGGAGATGCCGTAGAGCCTGGCGATCGAATAGGCGGTCTCGCCGCGCACCACCTGGTGGCGGACCGGCTCGTTCGAGCCCCTTGCGGGCGCGATCGTGCCCGAGGGCGTTGCGGCGCCCGGTCTCCCCGCCGAGGCGCGGTCGATCGCCGAACCGGCCAGCGTCGTCACATCGACCTGGCCGCCGGGCGTCGAGGGAAGCGGCGCAGTGGCCACGCCGGTTGCGCCCGGGAAGCCGCCCACGGGTTCGCTGACCCGGCGGGGCAGGGCCACGATCTCCCCGTCGCGAAGGCTCATGCCGGGGCTCAGGCCGTTGAACCGGGCAAGCTCGTCCACCGGCAGGCCGACGCGCTGGGCCACGCTGTCCACGGTGTCGCCGCGCCGGGCCACGGCCACCTGGTAGGTGGGGTAGGAGATGACGCCCCGCGCATCCGCCTGCGGCCGCGGCGCCACCGGCTGCTCAACCGCGTCGGCCGTGTGGAAGCCGCCCGCGGCGCGGCGCAGGTCGAAGTCGATGTTGCGGTTCTCGTCGCAGGCGGCAAGCGCCAGCATGCCGGCCGCCAGCGCAGCAAGGCGGAGGGTCGTGTTCGCACGGACGTCGGCTGCCATCTGCTCGCTCTCTCCTCGTCGGCGCTGCCCCTTGTCGCCGGGGCCTCATCAATCCTGGGCGAGGCCTTCCACAAGCGGCACGAAGCGCACCGCGCGTAGCTCCTCGTACTCGTACCCGGCGGGCGTCCGAGTGACCTTGATCAGCCGCTGCACATGGTCCGACTGCCCCACCGGAAGCACCATGATACCGCCTTCGCGCAACTGCGCCAAGAGCGGCCCCGGCGGGTCCTCGGCGGCGGCGGTCACGATGATGCGGTCGAAGGGCGCCTGTTCGGGCAGGCCGAACGACCCGTCGGCGGTGCGCGCGACGATGTTGGTCAGCCCCAGCTCGCGGAACGTCGCCTCGGCCTCGCGGACGAGGCGGCGGTGGCGGTCCACGGTGTAGACGCGGCGCGCGAGATGGGACAGCACCGCCGCCTGGTAGCCCGACCCGGTTCCGACCTCCAGCACCTTGTCGCGCGGGCCGACGTTCAGGGCCTGGGTCATCAGGCCCACCACCGAGGGCTGGCTGATCGTCTGGCCGCAGGCGATCGGCAGCGGGACGTCCTCGTAGGCGCGGTCGGCGAAGATGCCCTTGACGAAGGCGCCGCGATCGGTCGCCTCCATCGCCTCGAGCACGCGCCGGTCGGTCACGCCGTGCGAGCGGATCGTGTAGAGGAAGCGCATCTTCCGCTCGGCATCGCTTCTGTCCTGCGGCTCGCCGGTCATCGGAAACGGGCCTCGAGATGGGCCAGCGCCCCGAGCGCATCATGCGCGGTGAGATCTGCGCGCATCGGCGTCACCGAGATGAAGCCTTCGACATTCGCGGTGCCGTCGGTTTCCGGGCCCGAGGGGAGATCCTGCTTGCCGCCGCGCACCCAGAGGAAGCGCCGGCCGGAGGGCGACAGGTGCGGTTCCACGCCGAAACGGATGCCGCGGCGGAACCCCTGCCGCACGACCTTCAGCCCCCGGACCCCGGCCGCGCCCGTCGGGGGAAAGTTGACGTTGTAGAACAGGCGGTAGTCGTCCTCGTCCCACGTGCCGTGGTCGAGCAGAAGCCGGATCACCCGTGCCCCGTGGGCAATGGCGGCCTCGAAGGGATCGGGGCGGGCGAGGTTGCCGGGGCCGTAGAACTGGCTGAGCGCGATCGCCGGCAGGCCCTGGAGTGCCGCCTCCATCGCGCCGCCGATCGTGCCGGAATAGAGCACGTTCTCGGCCGAGTTGTTGCCGCGGTTCACACCCGACAGGACCAGGTCCGGGCGGGCGTCCGGCATGACGTCGTAGAGGCCGGCCAGGATGCAGTCGGCGGGCGAGCCCTCGGCGGCAAAACGGCGGGGGCCAAGCTCGGCGATCATCGTCGGGTGGGTGTACGAGATGGCGTGACCGACGCCCGATTGCTCGAAGGCAGGCGCGACGACCCAGACCTCGCCCTCCGGGCCTGCGATCTCGGCCGCGATCGCCTCGAGCACCTTCAGGCCCGGCGCATTGATGCCGTCGTCGTTGGTCAGCAGAATGCGCATGGCCCCGCCCTTTCGCGGCCCTGACTAGCCGAGCGGGAAAGGACCGGCAAGCGCAGGCGTCGAGGCGCGCCGCGCCGTCAGTTCAGCAGCGCGTCCAGCAGCCCTACGATGGCGAGAACCCGGCGGGTCTCCGGGTCGGCGCGGACGACGAGGTCGCGCACCAGGTAGTAGCGCCAGGCGTCGGTCCGGTAGGGCGGCAGGCCGTAACGCAGCGGATCGCGGATCAGGTCGTAGTCGCCGCGGCGCAGGATGTCGCCGACGGCAACCCGGTATCCGTCGGCGTAGCCGTCTCGATAGCCCGCGCCATAGCCATCCCCGCCGCGGTGCCGGTCCGCCCCGTCGGGATTCCGGCGGGCGTGGCCGGGGGGCACGCAGGGCGGGTTCTTCTTCGCCAGTCCCGGCGGGCAGTGGCCCGGACCGCGCGCCTCGGCACTCCCGGGCGCCGCCAGCGCGGCGACGGCGAGCGCGGCAAGCATCGGGGCGAGTTTCCGTGACATGCCTTCAGGGGTATCCCCTTCGCTGCCGGAACTCACCCCCTCGTCGCGCGGTTGCGCGCGGTGCCGGCGGATCCCCGCCGGCTCAGGTCCGCTTCATCGGGCAGGTGGAGATCCCGAGGATCGAATAGAGCGGGCAGGTCGACAGAAGTCCGGTGAGAAGCGGCACGATGCCGATCAGATAGAGCCAGCGGTAGGTCGCGTCGGCATTGAGGAAGAAGCCTGCGATGAGGGCAAGGCCGACGACGATCCGCAGCACCCGGTCGATGCCGCCGACATTCTTCTTGAGCATGGGAGGTCTCCTTTCCCTGTCGTTGTGGCGCGATCATCGCGTCTGACGGGAGGAGTGTCAGTGACGGAGTCACCAACGCGCCGGGCTCAGTCCCGACGCGCCCCCTCGAAGCGCCGCAGCATGGCCGAGAAGTCGAGGCCCCGACCGCCCTCTTCCTCGACGAAGCGGCGGTAGAGCTCGGCGGCGAGTGCCCCCATCGGCGTGTCGGCGCCTGCCGCCTCCGCCGCCTGCTGGCTCAGCATCAGGTCCTTCAGCATCAGTTCGGCCGCGAAGCCCGGCCGGTAACCGTTGTCGGCCGGCGACTTCGGGCCGACACCGGGCGCCGGACAGTAGGTCGTGAGGCTCCAGGACTGTCCGGAGGAGGTGGAGACGACATCGAACATCTTCTGCCGGTCCAGCCCCAGGCGGTCGGCCAGCGCGAAGGCCTCGCAGGTGGCGATCATGGTGACCCCCAGGATCATGTTGTTGCAGATCTTGGCGGCCTGTCCTGCGCCCGCGCCGCCGCAGTGGACCGCCTTCTGGCCCATCGCCTCGAACAGCGGCGCGACCTGCCCGAAGGCCTCGGCGCTGCCGCCCGCCATGAAGGTGAGCGTGCCCGCAGTGGCTCCGCCGACCCCGCCCGAGACAGGGGCATCGACCGCGCGCAGGCCCGCCGCCTCCGCCTCGGCCGCAACGGCCCGAGCGCTCTCGACATCGACGGTCGAGCAGTCGCAGAGCACGGCGCCCTTCGCCATGGCGGGGATCACCTCGGCGGCCACCGCCCGCAGGATCGCGCCGTTCGGCAGCATCGTGACCACGACGTCGGCGCCGCGCGCCGCCTCGGCCGCCGAGGCCGCCATCGGCACGCCGTCGGGCCGCGCGACCGTGTCGTAGCCCCTGACCTCGTGGCCGGCCCTGACGAGGTTCGCCGCCATCGGCGCCCCCATGTTGCCAAGCCCGATGAAGCCCACCCTCATGCCAGTTCCTCCTCCAGCCGCAGCGCCTCGGCCCCGAGCGGCATCAGCATCCGCGAGACATCCACCGCCGGCACGTTCTCGGGGCCTGTATGGCGCCAGCGCGGGTTGCGGTCCTTGTCGATGATCGCAGCCCGGATACCCTCGAGGAAGTCGCCGTGCTCCATCGCCCGGTGCGTGAAGCGGTATTCCAGTTCCAGCGCCCGGCGGATCGAACTTGTCCCGCGCAGGCGGTGGATCATCTCCACCGCGCAGGCCATCGACAGCGGTGCGTTCCTGCTCAGCCGGGCGAGGGCCTCGGCCGCGAAGTCCGTCCCGTCATGGCGCAGGGCGCGCACGATGTCGCCGAGGGTCTCGCCGGCGAAGCAGCGGTCGATGTCGGCCTGCGCCGGCCGCAGAGCCCCCTCAGGCGGCGTCTCGGCCGCATCGGCGATCAGCTTCCAGTTGCCCGTGGCACAGAGTTCGGCCTTCAGCGCCTCCCAGCCTGCCTCGGGCACGAACCGATCCGCGAAACCCGCATGGATCGCATCCGCCGGGCCCATGCGGGCCGCGGTCAGCGCGAGGTATTCGCCGCAGCGCCCCGGCGCATTGGCAAGGAGCAGCGAACCGCCCACGTCGGGAACCAGTCCGATGCCGCATTCCGGCATCGCGACCTGCGCGCTCTCGCCGACGATGCGGTGGCTCGCGTGGCAGCCGACGCCGACGCCCCCGCCCATGACGAAGCCGTGGAGGAAGCTGACGATCGGCTTGGGATACTCGTGCAGCTTGGCGTTCATCCGGTATTCGTCGCGCCAGAAGCGGCGGCCATAGGCGAAGTCGCCCCGCGTGCCGGTCGCATACATCTCGGCGATGTCGCCACCGGCGCTGAAGGCCCGTTCGCCCGCGGCGTCGAAGACGAGGATCGCCACGCCCGGGTTCGCGGCCCAGGCGTCGATCGCCCGCTCGATCTCGAGGCACATCGCATAGGTCACGGCGTTGAGCGCCTGCGGCCGGTTCAGGGTGATCCGTCCGGCGCAGCCCTCGATGCGGACGATCAGGTCGCTCATCCCCGCTGCCCCAGCATGGACCGCGCCACGATCAGGCGCATGATCTCGTTGGTGCCTTCGAGGATCTGGTGCACGCGCAGGTCGCGGACGATCTTCTCGATGCCGTAGTCGGCGAGGTAGCCGTAGCCGCCATGCAGCTGCAGGCACTGGTCGGCGACGCGGCTGCCGGCCTCGGTCACGAACTTCTTGGCCATGGCGCAGTGCTTGGTCGCGTCAGGGGCGCCGGTGTCGAGCTTCCATGCCGCCTGACGCAGGAACACCCGTGCCGCCTGCAGCTCGATCTCCATCTCGGCCAGCCGGAACTGCAGCGCCTGGAACTCGTCCAGTCGCCGGCCGAAGGCCCGGCGCTCGCCCATGTAGGCCAGCGTCGCGTCGAGCGCCGCTTGCGCCGCGCCGAGCGAGCAGGCCGCGATGTTGAGGCGCCCCCCGTCGAGCCCCGCCATCGCATAGCGGAAGCCGTGGCACTCCTCGCCGAGGAGGTTTCCGTGCGGCGTCAGGCAGCCGTCCATCTGCACCTGGCGCGTCTCCTGCGACCGCCAGCCCATCTTGTCCTCGAGCCCGCCGAACGACAGGCCCTCGACCCCGTCCTCGACGACGAAGGCCGAGATCCCCTTCGGCCCCTCTGCCCCGGTGCGCGCCATCACGATGTAGGCATCCGAATAGCCCCCGCCCGAGATGAAGGCCTTGGTGCCGGTGAGCCGCCAGCCCTCGTTGGTGCGCTCGGCGCGCGTGCGCAGCGCGGCTGCGTCCGAACCCGAGCCGGGCTCGGTCAGGCAATAGGAGAACACCGTCTCCATGCTCAGCGCCCCCGGCAGGTAGCGCGCCTTGAGGTCGTCCGACCCGAAGGCGTCGATCATCTTCGCGCACATGTTGTGGATCGACAGGAACGCCGCGACCGAAGGGCAGGCCATGGACAGCGCCTCGAAGACCAGCGTCGCGTCGAGCCGGCTGAGCCCCGATCCGCCCGAGGCCTCGGAGACGTAGAGCCCGCCGAACCCCAGCGCCGCAAGCTCCGGCCAGAGCTCCTTCGGGATCGTTCCCTGGCCCTCCCAGGCGCGCGCGAAGGGCGCGATGCGCTCGGCGCCGAAATCCCGCGCCATGTCGAAGACCGCCCGGCTCTCCTCGCTCAGCGCGAAATCCATCGCATCCTCCCAGTGGCGCTACCCAGTGGCGCTCCGGCCGAATTGAACGACTGTTTATTTCCCGAACCTTGCAGCAGTGTTTCAGCCCGCCGCAAGAAGATCTCAGAGTCCGGCGGTGAACTCCTCGGCCAGATGCCGCACAACCGCGCGGAGCGCCTCCTCGTGGCTTGCGCCGGCAAGCTTGGCGCGCTCCAGCGCCGCGCGCTGGCGGACCGCGCTCGGGCCGGCCGCCGCCATGCCGCGTGCGCGCTCGCACGGGTCGGTCGAGCGCAGCCAGCCTGCGTCCTCCTCGATCAGGTGCAGAAGCTCGTCGATCAGCTCCGGCACCGGCACGATCTCGCGCCGGCCGAAGTCGATCAGACCCTCGGCGCAGCCGTAGCGCTGCGCGCGCCAGCGGTTCTCCCCGATCAGGAACGCGTCATAGGTGCGCCAGCGCTGGTTCCGCTGGCTGAGCCGCCACAGCATGCGCAGCGTGGCCTGGGTCAGCGCGGCGAGCGTCAGCGTGTCCTCGACACGGGGGCTCACGTCGCAGATCCGGCTTTCCAGCGTCGGGAACCGGTGCGAGGGCCTGAGGTCCCACCAGATCTTCGTGCCGTCCTCGATGAGGCCGAGCTCGACCAGCGCCGCGACCGACCGCTCGAACTCTCCCCAGCCGCTCAGGTGCGGCGGCAGGCCGGTGCGCGGCAGGTTGTCGAAGATGGTGAGCCGGTAGGAGCAGAGCCCGGTGTCCTCGCCCTGCCAGAACGGGGAGGAACAGCTCAGCGCCAGGAAGTGCGGCAGGAAGTAGGTGAGCTGGTTCATCAGGTCGATGCGCAGATCCTCGCGCTCGATCCCGACATGGACGTGCATTCCGCAGATCAGCATCCGCCGGGCGACACCGGCGAGGTCGCGTGCCAGGCCGTCGTAGCGGTCCTTCGGGGTGTGGTGCTGCTCCTTCCAGTCGCTGAACGGGTGGCAGGAGGCCGCGATCGGCGCGAGCCCGTGCCGCGCAGCGAGCTCCGCGACCGTCCGGCGCAGGTGACGGAGATCCTCCCCCGCTCCGGCGACGGTCTGGTGCGGCCGGGTGCCGACCTCGATCTGGCAGCGGAGGAACTCCGGGCTCACCTGACCCTCGAGCGCCGCGGCGCAGTCGGCCATCAGCGCTTCGGGCGCCTCGGCAAGGGCACCGGTCTGCGGATCGACGAGGAGATATTCCTCTTCGATCCCGATGGTGAAGGCAGGTTCGTTCATGGGCGTCCTCCGTCACCGGAGTTGACCCGAAGGCCGGTGCCCGGGCAAGTGCGCGTTCGTCGGGCCGGCTGACGGCAGCGGCGCCGCCCTGCCCACTTTCGGTCGCCAAGTACTCCGGGGGGAGTCGCCCGGCACGGGCGACGGGGGGCAGGGCCCCCCTGCCGGGCCGTGCCGTCACTCCATCGGCTTGAAGTGGAACTCGCCGCCTTCCTTCAGCCCCGAGGGCCAGCGCGCCGTCACCGTCTTGGTGCGGGTATAGAAGCGGAACGCGTCCGGGCCGTGCTGGTTGAGATCGCCGAAGCCAGACTTCTTCCAGCCGCCGAAGGTGTGGTAGGCCAGCGGCACGGGGATCGGCACGTTGATCCCGACCATGCCGATGTTGACGCGGCTGGCGAAGTCGCGCGCGGTATCGCCGTCGCGGGTGAAGATCGCGGTGCCGTTGCCGTATTCGTGGTCCATGGCGAGGCCGAGCGCCTCCTCGTAGGACTTCGCCCGGACCGTCGTCAGCACCGGGCCGAAGATCTCCTGCCGGTAGATGTCCATGTCGCGCGTGGCGCGGTCGAAGAGCGTCGGGCCGACGAAGAACCCGTTCTCGTATCCCTGGAGCTTGAAGTCGCGCCCGTCCATCACGAGCTCGGCGCCCTGTTCGACGCCCGAGCCGATCAGGCCCTTGACCCGCTCCATCGCGGCCTTCGTCACCAGCGGCCCGTAGTCCACGTCGTTGCCGGCGGTGTAGGGGCCGACCTTCAGCTTCTCGATGCGCGGCACCAGCTTCTCGATCAGCCGGTCGGCGGTGGCCTCGCCCACGGGTACGGCGACCGAGATCGCCATGCAGCGCTCGCCCGCCGCGCCATAACCCGCGCCGACCAGCGCATCGGCCGCCTGGTCCATGTCGGCGTCGGGCATGATGATCATGTGGTTCTTGGCGCCGCCGAAGCACTGCACGCGCTTTCCGTTCGCGCAGCCGCGGGCGTAGATGTATTCCGCGATCGGGGTCGAGCCGACGAAGCCGACCGCCGCGATCGTGCGGTTGTCGAGGATCGCATCCACCGCCTCCTTGTCGCCGTTGATGACCTGGAGGACGCCGTCGGGCAGCCCCGCCTCCTGCATCAGCTCGGCCAGCATCAGCGGCACGGACGGATCCCGCTCGGAGGGCTTGAGGATGAAGGCGTTCCCGCAGGCGAGCGCCGGGCCCATCTTCCACATCGGGATCATCGCGGGGAAGTTGAAGGGCGTGATGCCCGCGGCGACGCCGAGCGGCTGGCGCATCGAGTACATGTCGATGCCGGGGCCGGCCGAGTCGGTGAACTCGCCCTTCAGGAGGTGCGGCGCGCCGATGCAGAACTCGATCACCTCGAGCCCGCGCTGCACGTCGCCCTTGGCGTCGGGCAGGGTCTTGCCGTGCTCGCGGCTCAGTGCCTCGGCGAGCTTGTCCATGTCGCGATTGAGAAGCCGCACGAACTCCATCATCACGCGGGCGCGGCGCTGCGGGTTGGTGGCGGCCCACTTCGGCTGCGCCTGCGCGGCGGCCTCCACGGCGGCGTCGAGCTCGGCTTTCGAGGCGAGCGCCACCTTCGCCTGAACCTCGCCCGTCGCGGGGTTGAAGACGTCGGCGAAGCGGCCCGAGGTGCCCGCAACGCGCCTGCCGTTGATCCAGTGTCCGAGTTCCTGCATCGCATCCTCCCGAGGCTTTCCCGTGTCCGCCGCATCCTAGTCTTGCGCCAATGCGGGCAAAAGAGGCAGGTTGGCAAAAGCGCTTTGCAGGATTTCCGGTATGGCCGCCAACATCGACTGGGACGACCTGCGCGTCTTCCTTGCCGTCGCGCGGGAAGAGAGCCTCTCCGGCGCGGGCCGCGCGCTTCGGCTCGATCCCGCGACGGTGGGCCGGCGCATCCATAGGCTGGAGGCGGCGCTCGGTGCCCGGCTTTTCCTGAAGTCGCCCCAGGGATACGCGGCGACCGCCGAGGGACAGCGCCTGCTGGAGGAGGCGGTGCGCGCCGAGGAGGCCGTGCAGGCGGCGTCGGGGGCGGCGCGGGGGCAGGGGGACGTTCTCTCGGGCCAGGTGCGGATCGGCGCGCCCGACGGCTGCGCGAACTACCTGCTGCCCGGCGTGGTGGCACGCCTCGCCCGGGCGCACCCCGCGCTCGACATCCAGATCATCGCGCTGCCGCGGGTCTTCAACCTCTCGCGCCGCGAGGCGGACATGGCGATCGCCGTCTCGCGCCCGACCGGCGGCCGGCTCATCGCCGAGAAGCTCGCCGACTACCGGTTGAGCCTCGCCGCCGCGCGCAGCTACCTTGAAGGCCGCCCGCCGATCCGGGGCCGGGAAGACCTCCAGGGCCACGCCTTCGTCGGCTACATCCCGGACGTGATCTTCGACCGGGAGCTCGACTATCTGGCCGAGGTCGGGGTTGGCCGCGTGGCGCTCGCCTCGAACTCCGTCGCGGTGCAGGTGAACCTGCTGCGGGTCGGGGCCGGGGTCGGAATCGTCCACGACTTCGCGCTTCCGCATGTCCCGGACCTCGTGCGCCTGTTGCCGGAGCAGGTTCGGCTCACCCGCAGCTTCTGGCTCCTCCGCCATGCAGACGACCGCCGCGTCGTCCGCCTGAGCCGCTTCGCGGTGGCGCTCGCGTCGGAGCTGCGTGCCGAGCTCGAACGCCTGGAACGGCTGGCTTGACAGAAGCCCGCCCCGGGGGGACGCTCGGGAAAACGGCTGGCGGATCAAGGGGGGAACCATGCACGTCCACGTCATCCTCAAGGCCAAGCCCGTCGAGGGCGTCGTGACCATCACCCCCGGCGCGTCGCTCACCGAGGCGGTGCGGCTGCTGGCAGAGAAGCGGATCGGCGCGCTCGTCGTGTCGCCCGATGGCAAGCGGGTCGCCGGAATCCTCTCGGAACGCGACATCGTGCGCGAACTCGGCAAGCGCGGCGTCGGCTGCATGAGCGACACGGTCGACGCCGTGATGACGAAGAAGATCGTGAGTTGCGCGCCCTCCGACACGGTCGAGGACATCATGCAGAAGATGACCGACGGCCGCTTCCGGCACATGCCGGTGATGGAAGGCAATGCGATGGTCGGGCTCATCTCGATCGGCGATGTGGTGAAGGCACGCCTCTCCGAACTTGCGATGGAGAAGGATGCCCTCGAAGGCATGATCAAGGGCTTCTGAGCAAGTCGGTTGCCTGTCGGCCGGAAGCGGGCCGGGGCTTGAAAACGGGCACGCAATATTGTTGCCTGCCGTCGCGGAGGAGCGGGGAGTCCCGATGCGCATAGGCCTCTATCCGGGGACGTTCGATCCTCCGACGCTCGGCCACATCGACATCATCCGGCGCTCGGCAGCGCTGGTGGACCGGCTGGTGATCGGGATCGCGATCAACCGAGACAAGAGCCCGCTCTTTCCGCTCGAGGAACGCGTTGCGATGATCGATGCGGAATGCGAGACTCTGCGCAGGGAGACGGGAATCGAGATCGCGGCACATCCGTTCGAGAACCTCCTCATCGACTGCGCGCGCGATGTGGGGGCCTCGATCATCATTCGCGGACTGCGCGCGGTCGCCGATTTCGAGTACGAGTTCCAGATGGTCGGGATGAACCGCCGCCTCGATGCGGGAATCGAGACGGTGTTCCTCATGGCCGAGGCCCAGCACCAGGCGATCGCCTCGAAGCTGGTGAAGGAGATCGCGCGCCTTGGCGGCAATGTCGCGCCTTTCGTGACGCCGGCCGTCAAGGCCGCCCTCGACGCCCGGTTTCCGGGGCGTCGGGGTCAGTCCGGGCGGGGAGGGGAGGCCCCGCCCGGGCGCTAGCCGCCCGCCGATGAGCGGATCCGGCCTCGCCGCGGGCCTCGCTGTCCTCGCCGCGCTCTACCTGGTCTATGGGGCGGTCATGGTCGCGGTCCACCCGGCCTTCCTCTACCCGTTCACGCAGGAGCCCGCCCGCATTCCGGGCTTCGTCCGTATCGAGGTCGAGGTGCCCGGCTCGTCACCGGTCGCGGTTCTTGCAGGCGGACCTCGGGATGGGGCGCCGGTGCTGTTCTTCATGGGGAATGCAGGCGCTCTCGGCCTCTTCGAGCCGTGGCTGGCGCTGTACCGCGACGCAGGCCGGCGGGTCGTGGCGATGACCTACCGCGGCGGCGGCGGCGAGCCCGGCCGTCCATCGGAGGCGCGCCTCAAGGCGGACGCACTGGCGGTGCACGACTGGCTGCGCGGGGGCGGCCGGCCCGTGCTCCTGCACGGTTTCTCGCTGGGCGCCGGGCTGGCGCTCCACGTCGGGGCACGGCGGCAGGTGGCGGCCGTGGTGCTCGAGGCGCCCTTCGCCAGAGCCTGCGGGATCATGGCGCGGGCCGCGTTCCTGCCCGCCTGCCGGCTTCCCGTGCAGAAGTGGGACAACCTTGCGGAAGCGGGAAGCGTCACCGCGCCGGTCCTCGTGGTGCATGGCGCGGCGGACGAGGTGATCGGGGTGGACGAGGGCCGCCGCCTGGCGGAGGCCCTGGCCCGGGCCGGGCGCCTCGCGGGTTTCGAGGTCGTCCCCGGCGGCCGGCACGGGGATCTTCCCTTCACGCCGGGCTACCGCCTGGCGCTCGAACGGTTCCTGACCGCTCAGGCGCCGTAGACGGCGCGGCGCGCGATCCTGCGGGCGTCCTCGCGCCAGATCTCGAGATCGAGCGCGACGTCGAGCGGCATGGCCTCGATCTCTGCAACCGTGCGGCGGTAGCGCCTCCAGTCTTCCAGGGCGCGGGCGATGCTCTTGCGGTCCAGCATTGGTCCCTCCTGCGGGTCGTATGCTTCGCCACAGAGGATGGGGATATCGTTAGCGCTATCAAGCCAGTCTGGCGGAAAGCCGCCATGCATTTCCTGCAAGCCGGCCGGATCATTCGGCAGCAGTGTCGCGGGCGGTGGCGGGCGCTTCCCCCAGCGGGAGCTCCAGCTTGAGGCCGCGCCGCTCCGCGCTGGCCCGCACCGCCTCCCGCAAGCCCTCGTGACGGGCGAGAAGCGCGTGAAACCGCGCCTCGTCGAGCATGAGGAGAGTGGTCGGGATGACGGCGCGGACCTCTGCCTGTGCTGCCGTTCGGGAAAGCAGCGAGAAGTGCCCGATCATCTCGCCCGGGCCGAGGCGTCGCGCCTCGCCTTCGGCCGGGATCGCCTCGACTGCGCCCGAGACGATGAAGCCGACCTGCCGTGGTTGCGTGCCGCGCGGAATGAGCACCTTCCCGGGCCGGACGTAGACCGTTCGCAGCGCCTTGGCGAGGCGGCGAAGCTGGGGCTCCTCCATCTCCGCGAAATACGGGAAGCAGCGCACCAGGTCGGCGCGCTCCACCCGCAGGTCGAGCCTCGGCCGCTTCGCCAGTGCCGCGCGACGCCGCGCGATCTCGGCCGAAAGCGAGGCGCGCAGTTCCGGGCCGATCAGGCCCTCGGCCGTCAGCGCCTCGTACTCGCGTTCCTCGAGTTGCAGCGCCGTCCGCCGGATCAGCCAGCGTTCCATCTCGGCGGTGTGGTTCGGGAACTGCTGGCGCAGCGCCTCGAGCGCCGCCGTCGCCTCGGTCACGCGCCGTTCCAGAAGCTCGTGCAGGAGCTCCGCAACGCGCTCGCCGTAGAGCGCGCCGACCCGGGAATCGATGAACTCGTGCAGGTCGCGCAGCACCATCCGTTCGGCAAGCAGCACCTCGAGCCGCCGCGCGGTGCGGCGACGCAGCGGGCCGGAAATGCCGAGGCGGTTGTGCAGCCATTCGGCGATCTGGTCCGCGCGCCGCCGCTCGATGTTGCGCCGCGCCACAGCCCGGTATTCGCCGCGCCCGCCGCTCCGCGTGCGCTCCGCAAGGTGATCGGCCCGATCGAGCAGCGTCTGCGCCAGTTCCGCCTCGATGATGTCGCGGCGGAACAGGTCGAGGACCAGCTCGCGCTCGCGCCCGGCCAGCGCCACGAGGCCGAGCGTGATGCGGTCGCGGTCGAGGATCTCGCTGCCTTCGTCCGCCCTGTGCCGTGCCTCGTCGAGCCGGGCGCGGATGTCCGCCTCCTCGCTCTGGCTCACGCTTGCCGACAGGCCGAGGCCGCGGGCCGCCTCGCTGACGCGGTCACCGACCGACTGGAGCGCCACCGCGACCACCTGGTCGCCGAGCGCCGCATCTATGGGCGAAAGCCTGTCAAGCCCGAGCCGACGGATCAGGGGGCGCAGAGTCATTCCCTGGACGATGAGCGTGTAGAGCGTGAACCCCGTGGCTATGATGCCGACCTGACGGCGGATCTCGAAGTCGATGGTCAGGTTCTCGGTCACCGCAAGGGCCAGCGCGAGCGTCACCGCGCCCCGAAGCCCGCCCCAGAGGATCGCCACCCGGTAGGGCCCTTCCACCCGCGGCGAGACCCGGGCGGCCGAGAGCAGCGGCAGGAGGCCGAACAGGATCACGACCCGCGCCCCCAGCGCCGCGGCGACCGTGACCGCGATGAGCAGCAGGTCCCATGCCTCGGCGCGTTCCAGCAGACGCGGGATGAAGAGAGCGGCGAGGATGAAGATGAACGCGCCGGCCCAGTGGGCGAGCAGATCCCACGTGTCGCGCAGCTTCGCCATCGTCGCGGGGCGCAGGCGGCCTGGGGCCAGCAGGTTCAGCGTAAGCCCGGCGGCCACCACTGCCACCACGCCCGAGACGCCGAGGAGCCGCTCGGCGCCGATATAGGCAAGGTAGGGTAGGGCAACGCTGACCGAGATCTGGGCGAGGGGATGCGCAGGCATCCGCGCCATGAGCTCGAGCGCGGCCCGCGCCGCCAGCCAGCCCGCCGCAACGCCACCGAGAAGCACCCAAGGGAAGGCGGCAAGGGCGGGGCCGAGTTCGGGATCCTCGGCGGCGCGCGAGACGAAGCCGAGGAACAGCCCGAAGAGCGCGATTGCCGCTGCGTCGTTGAGCAGGCTCTCGCCCTCGACGATGCGCGCCAGCCTTTGCGGTGCCGGCAGCGCCCGGAACACCGAGACCACCGCCGAAGGGTCCGTGGTCGAGACGATGGCGCCGATCAGCAGGCAGGCCATCAGCGGAAGGTCCGAGACCGGCGCCAGCGCCGCCCCCACCATCAGTGTCGCCACCGCAACCGCGACCACCGCAAGCGTCAGGATCGGCACCCAGTCGTCGAGCATCCGCCGCGCGTTGAGCGAGAGCGCCACCTGGAATACCAGCGTCGGTAGGAAGACGTAGAGGAAGGCGCTCGCCCGGATCGGGAACTGCAGGATCGCCAGCGCCACGGGGTTCAGCGCGTCGGTCAGGTCCGTCCGCCAGAAGAAGGTCGCCCCGGCGCCGATCAGGATTCCCATCGCGGCCAGGATCACCGTGAACGGCACGGCCAGCCGCTCGGACGCGAGCTCGCTCAGGGCGATGACGACGAAGAGCGTGGCGATGAGGCTGACGGCGACGGCGATCTCCATGAGACCGCAGATAACACGCGCCCCGGTCCGGCACACGGGGCGCCGGACCGAACTTTCGTTTCAGGATCGAAACGTCAGATCAGCTTGCCCATGGCGACCGCGGTGTCGCTCATGCGGTTCGAGAAGCCCCATTCGTTGTCGTACCACGACAGGATGCGGACCATGCGGCCGTCCATGACCTTTGTCTGGTCCATGTGGAACACCGAGGAATGGGGATCGTGGTTGAAGTCGGACGACACGAGCTTCTCCTCGGTGTATCCGAGGATGCCGCGGAGGTGGCCCTGGGCGGCGGCGCGGATGGCCTCGTTGACTTCCTCGACCGTGGTGTCCCGTTTCGCCTCGAAGACCAGGTCCACGACCGAGACGTTCGGCGTCGGAACGCGGATCGCAACGCCGTCGAGCTTGCCCTTGAGCTCGGGCAGAACGAGGCCGACGGCCTTCGCCGCGCCGGTCGAGGTCGGGATCATGCTCAGCGCAGCGGCCCGGGCGCGGTAGAGATCCTTGTGCATCGTGTCGAGGGTCGGCTGGTCGCCGGTGTAGCTGTGGATCGTGGTCATGAAGCCCTTCTCGATCCCGATCGCGTCGTTGAGCACCTTGGCGACGGGGGCGAGGCAGTTCGTGGTGCACGAGGCGTTCGAGACCACGATGTCGTCCTTCGTCAGCGCGTCGTGGTTGACCCCGTACACGATCGTCTTGTCGGCCCCGTCCCCGGGGGCGGAGATCAGCACGCGGCTCGATCCGTTCTCGAGATGGGGCTGACACTTCTCCTTCGACGTGAAGATGCCGGTGCACTCCATCACCACGTCGACATGCTTCCACGGCAGGTCGGCCGGGTTCTTCATCGCCGTGACTTCGATGGGGCCGCGGCCCACGTCGATCGTGCTTCCCTTCACCTTGACCTCGGCGGGGAAGCGGCCGTGCACGCTGTCGTAGCGCAGGAGGTGCGCGTTCGTCTCGACCGGTCCGAGATCGTTGATCGCCACGACCTCGATATCCTTGCGGCCCGACTCGATGATCGCGCGCAGCACATTGCGCCCGATGCGCCCGAACCCGTTGATCGCAACCTTCACAGCCATTCCAGAGCTCCTTTCTGGCACCCCGTCCGGGCGCCGATCCGCGGACCCGCCGTTAACGCTGACGGCCGGCCCTGTAAACCTTCGCTAGAGCCGTTCCACCGTCACCTTGTCGGGGTAGAAGGCCAGGTGGCCAGCGATCCGCGCGACCGCGTCCCTCGGCGTCTCGTAGGACCAGGCGGCATCGGCAAGCGTTCCGCCCTCGGTCACGATCGAGTAGTAGCTGGCTTCGCCCTTCCAGGGACAGACGGATTGCCGCGCCGTCCGCTCGAGGAGCGCCATGGCGATGTCCCCGCGCGGGAAGTAGATCACCGGCGGGAGGCTGCCCTCGGTCAGTTCGAGCGCGTTCGCGCTCTCGCCGATGACCGCCCCGCCGGCGCGCACGACCCACGTGCCGGGAGCCTTGCGGATCGTTATCTGATCGGTCATCGCTGCCTCCGTCTCGCACCCCTACGTAACGTGCCGCGCGCGACAGGTCCATGACCGCCGTTGCCGGGGCGGCAGGCTCAGAGCGGGGCCGTGGCTCCCTCGAGCCAGGCGCGCGTGGCACCCGAGACGCGCGGGGAGAGCTTCGTGCGCACCTCGGCGTGGTAGGCGTCGAGCCAGGCGCGCTCTTCCGTCGAGAGCAGCTCCGGAATGACGAGGCCACGGTCGATCGGCGCGAAGGTCAGGGTGCGGAAAGCCAGCATCTCGCGGTCGTCGGCGCCGGGCAGGGGCGGGGCGGGTTCCACCACGACGAGGTTCTCTATGCGGATGCCGAAGGCGCCCTCGCGGTAGTAGCCCGGCTCGTTCGAAAGGATCATGCCCGGCTCGAGCGGCACGTCGGAGATCCTCGACAGCCGCTGCGGCCCCTCGTGCACCGAGAGGTAGACGCCGACGCCGTGCCCGGTTCCGTGGTCGTAGTCCTGTCCGGCGAGCCAGAGCGGATAGCGCGCAATCGCGTCGAGATGCATGCCTGCAAGGCCCTTCGGCCAGCGCAGGCGGCTGATCGCGATCATGCCCTTCAGCACCCGGGTGAAGCAGCGGCGTTCCTCCTCGCCGGCATGGCCCACCGCGAGGGTGCGCGTTATGTCGGTCGTGCCGTCGAGATACTGGCCGCCCGAGTCGATCACCACGAGCTGGCCGGGCTCGAGCCGGCGGTTGCTCTCGGTCGTCACCCGGTAGTGGGGCAGGGCGCCGTTCGGGCCTGCGCCGCAGATCGTCTCGAAGCTGATTTCGCGCAGCGCGTTCGTCGCCCGGCGGAAGCCTTCGAGCCGCGTCACCACCTCGATCTCGGTCAGACCGCCGTTCGGCGCCTCCGCGTCGAACCAGGCGAGGAACTCGGCCATGGCGGCACCGTCGCGCAGATGCGCCTCGGCGGTGGCGGCGAGTTCCGCCGGCGTCTTGCGCGCCTTCGGCAGCACCGTCGGGTCGCGCCCCCAGGCGACCGTCGCGCCGCTGGCGGAGACGATGGAAGAAACGGCAACCGGTGCCGTCGCCCGGTCGATCCGCACCTTGCCCGAGAGATCGGCGAGCGCGGGGGCGAAATCCTCCGGCGCGCGCACGTCAACCGCCTCGCCCAGGTGCGCCCTGACCTCCTGCGAGAGCTTCGCGGTGTCGATGAAGAGCGTCACGCGGCCGTCGCGGTGCAGGATCGCGTTGGCCTGGGCAACGGGGTTGCGCGGGATGTCGGCGCCGCGGATGTTCAGAAGCCAGTTTACGCCATCGGGAAGTGTGAGGACGGCGGCGTCCTGACCCGCCTCGGCAAGCGCCGCACCTGCGGCCGCACGCTTGTCGGCGGCGCTCGCGCCCGCGATCGCCTCGGGAAAGACCGTGACCGGCGCCTGCGGAAGCGACGGGCGGTCCTTCCAGATGGCATCGACGAAATTCTCGGATGGGCAGAGGCTTACGCCGCTTCCTTCGAGCGATTTCTCGATTGCGTCGATCTCGTCTCGGGTGTGCAGCCACGGATCGTAGGCCACCCTGCCGCCGCCGGGCAGCGCCTGTCGGAGCCAGTCGCCGGGCTTGGTCTCGGGCCAGTTCACCGGCACGAGCACCGAGGTATCGACCTGTGCGCGCGCCTGCACGCGGTAGCGGCCATCGACGAACAGCGCCGCACGGTCGCGGGTGACGATGGCGAACCCGGCCGAGCCGGTGAAACCGGTGAGCCAGGCGAGGCGGGCATCGCGGTCGGTGACATATTCGCCCTGGTGCGCATCCGCGCGGGGCACGAGGCAGGCGTCGAAGCCGGCCTCGGTAAAGGCCGCGCGCAGTGCCGCGATGCGGGGCGGACCCTGCTCCGGGCGGGTGGAGGTCTCGAAGGTCTGGAACATCCGCGGCGGCCCCGGTCGGTTCAGCGCAGGAGCAGGTTGATCGGTCGGCGCAGGTTGAGAAGCCGCTTCTGTGCCTCGGTGGGCACGGTGCGGAAGGCGAGCACGGAGATCTCGAGAACCCGGCCCGGCCGGCGCAGCACATAGCCGAAGCCGGCGAGCACAAGCGCGGTCGCAAGCGACTTCTGGGTGAAGCCGGTCCGGTGGGCATAGTGATCCGCGCCAGAGCGGGCGATCTCCGGTCCGTAGCCGTAGATCACGTCGCGGACCCGCACCGGCCCGACCCCGGCGGTATAGATCACGTCCTCGATGTCGAGACCGCGCCGCACCACTTCAGCCATGAGTTCGCCGATGTCGGGCACGCGGATGTCCGCGAAGCCATCGGCCTTGAGGACGTGCATGATCCCGGCGAGGACCTTGGGCACCTCGTGGGCGTGGTAGTGTTCGAGGTTGTGCGAGCAGTAGACCGCATCGGCCTGCCCCGGTTCCAGCGTGCCGAGCTCGCGCCCGTCGAGAACGATGTCGGGCTTGCAGGCGGGGTCGATGTCGATGCGCACCTGATCGAAGCCGGCATAGTAGTCGGGAATCGCGATGTCCCGGCTGCCGCCGCCGAGGTTCAGGACGCGCGGCCGGCCACCTTCGCGGACGGAAGGAGTCGCCTCGGCCATGTCAGCGCGCCGCTGCCCGGGCAAGCCCGAGGAACCGCGCACGCGCGCGGGGGTCACGGTCGAACAGGCTCGCAAGCTGCTCGGTCATGGCGCCGGCAAGCTGCTCCACGTCGGTGATCGTCACCGCGCGCTGATAGTAGCGCGTCACGTCATGGCCGATCCCGATGGCGATCAGCTCGACCGCCTTGCGCCGTTCGACCATGGCGATCACGTCGCGCAGGTGCTTCTCGAGGTAGTTGGCGGGGTTCACGCTCAGGGTGGAATCGTCCACCGGCGCGCCATCGGAGATGACCATCAGGACCTTCCGCGCCTCCGGCCGGCGCAGCATGCGCCGGTGCGCCCATTCGAGCGCCTCGCCGTCGATGTTTTCCTTCAGGAGCCCTTCCTTCATCATCAGCCCGAGGTTCTCCCGGGCGCGCCGCCAGGGCGCGTCGGCCGACTTGTAGACGATATGGCGCAGATCGTTGAGCCGGCCGGGCGCCTGAGGCCGCCCGCTCTGCAGCCACATCTCCCGGCTCTGCCCGCCCTTCCAGGCACGGGTGGTGAAGCCGAGGATTTCCACCTTCACGTCGCAGCGTTCGAGGGTCCGGGCCAGCACGTCGGCGCAGATCGCCGCAATGCTGATCGGCCGGCCGCGCATCGACCCGGAGTTGTCGAGCAGCAGCGTCACCACCGTGTCGCGGAACTCCATGTCCTTCTCGACCTTGAAGCTGAGCGGCGTGGTCGGGTTCGCCACGACCCGGGCGAGCCGCGCCACGTCGAGGATGCCCTCCTCGCGGTCGAACTCCCAGCTGCGGTTCTGCTGCGCCTGGAGCCGGCGCTGGAGCTTGTTGGCCAGACGCCCGACCGCGCCCTTGAGCGGCTCGAGCTGCTGGTCGAGGTAGGCGCGGAGGCGCTCGAGCTCGGCCGGTTCGGCGAGGTCGGACGCGTCGATCTCCTCGTCGAAGTCGGTGGTGAAGACGGTGTAGTTGGGATCCGCCTCGGAATGCGGCGCGGGGGGCGGGGGCTCGAGCGGCGCCTCGCCCTCGGGCATCTCGGCCTCCTCGTCGAACTCCACCTCGGCGCTGTCGTCCATCGAGACCTGGGCCTGGCTCGTATCCTCGCTGTCCTGGCCGTCGTCCGGCTCGGTATCCTCCTCGCTCTCGCTCTCCTCCTCGCCGGCGGAGTCGGGGCTTTCCTGCTCCTCCTCGTTGTCGCCGGCTTCGGCTTCCTCGTCCTCTCCGGCATCGGGGTCGTCGCCGAGCTGGTCGCCGTAGCCGAGATCCTGGATCACCTGCCGGGTCAACCGGGCGAAGGCGGCCTGGTCGGCGAGTGCGTCGGTGAGGCCCTCGAGCGTGCCGGCAGCGGCCCCGTCGATGAAGCCGCGCCAGAGGTCCATCACGTTCTGGGCCGCCTTCGGCAGGGGCCGCCCCGTGGCGAGGTGGCGCACGAGGTATCCCGCGGCCTGGGCCAGCGGTGCCTCGGAAGCCTGGGTGATCTGGCCGTAGCCCTTCCGTTCGGCCTCGGCCGAGATCTTGGCGTCGATGTTGCCCGCCGTGCCGGGCATGTCGCGCGCGCCCATCGCCTCGCAGCGGGCGGTTTCCATCGCGTCGTAGATGTCGCGCGCCATCTGCCCCTGCGGCAGGTAGCGCGCATTGGTCTTGGCGTCGTGGAACCTGTGCCGGAGGGCCAGCGCGTCGGCCGTTCCCCGCGCGATCAGGACCTCGTCGCGCGTCATCCGGCGGCTTATCTGCGGCAGCCGCACCGTGTCGGCCGAAAGCCCGGGCGGATCGACCGAGTAGGTCACCGTCAGGTCGGGGTCGTCCGCAAGGACCTTGGTGGCCTCGGCGAGCGCCTTCTTGAAGGGGTCGGCTGGGTTGTCGGCGGGCTTCATGTCGGGAACATATCGCACCCGGCCCCCCGCCGGGCAAGGGGTGGCACCCTTGCGCCGGGTGGCGCTGAGCGCTGGTGCCGCGTTCGGCGTCCCGGAACCTCAGTGCATGCAAGCGACCTGCCTGAAAGTCGTGAGCCCCGAACCGATGCCATTGGTGAGGTCGGAATGCGCTTTCGCTTCACGGGAGCGAACCGCCCAGGCATGACCGCCATGCACTTGGCCTTGAAATTTCTCTGGCCAGCCCTCACTTCCGGCAGACCGCCACATGCGGCGGAGAAAGGAGGTCGACCATGAGGCTGATTGCGAAGCTTCGCGTGTGTCGGGCCCCTAAAACTCCGAATGCCGGAGTCTCGACTGCAGGGTAGGCGCAGGCAGAGCCAAAGCAGCTAGCAGACGAGCCTTCCTTGAAGGCGGATCTGTCGAGTTCCCGCGGCAAGGCAAGGCGTGGCGCGGCAGGGGTGCGGGAAGGGGCTCTCCCGCCCTTCGCCACCCAGACCTACCGCATCGCCTGCGCCGCCGCGCTTTCGGGCAGTTCCTCGTCGAAGCAGCGCTGGTAGAACTCGGCGACCGTCTGGCGCTCGAGCTCGTCGCACTTGTTGAGGAAGGTCAGCCGGAAGGCGTAGCCGACGTTGCGGAAGATCTCGGCGTTCTGCGCCCAGTTGATGACCGTTCGGGGGCTCATCACCGTCGAGAGGTCGCCGTTCATGAAGGCGGTGCGGGTGAGGTCGGCGACCGTCACCATCTGGCTGATGGTCCTGCGGCCCTTCTCGGTGTTGTAGTGCGGGTTCTTCGCCAGCACGATCGCCGCCTCGGCGTCATGGCTGAGGTAGTTGAGCGTCGCCACCATGGACCAGCGGTCCATCTGCGCCTGGTTGATCTGCTGGACGCCGTGATAGAGGCCCGTGGTGTCGCCGAGACCCACGGTGTTCGCCGTGGCGAAGAGCCGGAAGGACGGATGCGGCGTGATGATCTCGTTCTGGTCGAGAAGCGTCAGCTTGCCGTCATGCTCGAGCACCCGCTGGATCACGAACATGACGTCCGGCCGGCCCGCGTCGTATTCGTCGAACACGATGGCCACGGGGTTCCTCAGTGCCCAGGGCAGGATGCCCTCGTGGAACTCGGTCACCTGCTTTCCGTCGCGCAGCTTGATCGCGTCCTTGCCGATCAGGTCGATCCGGCTGATGTGGCTGTCGAGGTTCACCCGCACGCAGGGCCAGTTCAGGTGCGCCGCCACCTGCTCGATGTGCGTGGACTTCCCGGTGCCGTGGTAGCCCTGGATCATCACCCGGCGATTGTAGGCAAAGCCCGCCAGGATCGCGAGCGTCGTGTCAGGGTCGAACTTGTAGGTGGGGTCGATCGGCGGCACCCGGTCGGTCGGTTCGGCGAAGGCCTTGACCTTCATGTCCGTGTCGATTCCGAACACGTCGCGGACCGAGACATCCTCGGTGGGTTTCGCCTTGGGGTCCATGCTGCCGTCCGCCATCGTCGTCCTAGTCCCGCGCGTCCCGCCCGGGGACGCGCCCGTAGTGGAGCATATCGCGCGGGCGTGCAAGGGGAAGGGCGGACGACCCCCGGGTGGACTTCCCGGCTGCGCCGAAACCTGCTTTCATGCGTCCGGCGGCGCGGGGGTGCGGTTGGCGGACCGGGAGGAGATCGAGGCGCTGATCGCGCGTGTCGCCCTCGGCGACCGGGCGGCATTCCGATCGCTCTATGGGGCGACCTCGGCGAAACTCCACGGCCTTCTGATCCGTATCTTGAGGGATGAGGCGGAGGCCGAGGACGTGCTTCAGGACGTCTACGTGAAGATATGGCACAACGCGGGGCGATACGCCGCGAACGGCCTCAGCCCGATGACCTGGCTCATCACCATAGCCCGCAATGCCGGCATCGACCGTCTGCGCGCACGACCGCGTGCGGCTGCCGACGCCCCGATGGATCCTGCCGACCCCGCACCCGGCCCGGAGGCGGCGGCCATCGCGGCGGGCGAGGCACGGCGGATCGCGGCCTGCCTCGGCGAGCTCGAACCCGAACGGGCCGCGGCGGTGCGCGGTGCCTATCTCGACGGACTCAGCTACGAGGCGCTCGCCGCCCGGCACGGCGTGCCGCTCAACACGATGCGGACCTGGCTGAGGCGCAGCCTCATCCGGCTGAAGGAGTGCCTCTCCCGATGAACGAGCGCCGCGACCTGTCCGAGGATGACGAGGCGCTGGCCGCCGAGGTCGCGCTCGGTCTCCTCGCCGGGGCAGAGGCGGCCGAGGCCGAACGCCGCATGGCGTCGGATCCGGTGTTCCGCGCCGCCGTGGCGGCCTGGCACGAACGGCTGGCGGAGCTCGCAGGGGAAGCCCCGGACGTCGCGCCGCCCCCCCGGATCGCGCGCGCACTCGAGGCTCGGCTGTTCCCCCCCGACGCGCGCGCGAGCGGGATCTTCGGCCTGCTCGAACGGCTCCGCGGCCCGGTCTTCGGTGCCCTTGCCGCGGCGGTCGTGCTCGCCCTCGTGCTCCTCGCCCTCGCGCCGCTTCTCGGACCGCCGCGCCCCGCGCCGCTCGGCGCGACCTTGGTTGCAGAGGGGAGCGACCTGAGGTTCGAGGCCCGCTATGACGCGGGCGGCGAGCGCCTCGTCGTGACCCGCACCGCTGGCGCCGCTCCTGCCGAAGGGCGGGCGCACGAACTCTGGCTGATCGCGCCCGGCGCCGCGCCGGTCTCGCTCGGCCTTATCGGCGAGGGCGGCCTCGCCGTCGGCTACCCCGAGCCGCCCGAGGGCTGGACGCTCGCCGTCTCGCTCGAACCCGCCGGCGGCTCGCCCACGGGCGCGCCGACCGGCCCGGTCCTCGCCACCGCACCGCTCACGCGCCTGTGATCGGGCGCGGCGAAACTTCCGGCCGGCAGTTCCCGTGTCTCGGCCCGATCGCGCCCGATGGTCGGGTGCGACGCCAAGGGAGAGACACGATGACCCTCAGGACGATCCTTGCCGCCTCCGCGCTTGCCCTCGCTGCCGGCAGCGCCCTGGCCGGCAACCCGATGGTCGGCGGCACGCCGATGTACGAGACCAGGAACATCGTCGAGAACGCGATGAACTCCGCCGATCACGAGACGCTTGTCGCCGCGGTTCAGGCCGCGGGGCTTGTCGAGACGTTGCAGGGCGAGGGGCCCTTCACCGTCTTCGCTCCGGTCGATGCCGCCTTCGCGGCGCTCCCGGCCGGCACGGTGGAGACGCTCCTGAAGCCCGAGAACAGGGACCAGCTCGTCAAGATCCTGACCTGCCATGTCGTCGCGGCGAACGCGATGTCCGACGCGATCGGCAAGATGATCGCCGACGACGGCGGCACCCACGCCGTGCCGACCGTCGGCGGCTGCACGCTTCAGGCCCGGATGCAGGACGGCAAGATCATGCTCGAGGACGAGCAGGGTGGCATGGCGACCGTGACGATCGCCGACGTCGTGCAGTCGAACGGCGTGATCCATGTCATCGACCGGGTGCTGCTGCCCGCGATGTGACGGGCCGAGGCATCCCCGGCCCCGCCCGATGCGGATCCGGGCGGGGCCGCCGGCCAGGGAGGACCGATGATGGATCGCAGAACCCTTCTTCTCGCCCCGCTTGCGCTGGCGGCGCTGCCGGCCTGCGCCGGCGGGGGCGGCTTCGAGATCACCCGCTCCGAGGCGGAATGGCGCGCGATGCTCTCCGACCTCGAATATGCCGTGATGCGCGAGGAGGCGACCGAGCCGCCAGGATCGAGCCCGCTCGACAAGCACTTCGAGCCCGGAACCTACCACTGCCGCGGTTGCGACCTTCCGCTCTTCTCCGGCGCCGACAAGTACGACGGCGGGACCGGCTGGCCCTCGTTCCATACCGCGCTTGCCGGCGCGATCGGCACACGCGAGGACCGCCGTTTCATCTTCCAGGTGCGCACCGAGTGCCACTGCCGCCGCTGCGGCAGCCACCTCGGGCACATCTTCGACGACGGCCCGCCGCCCACCGGCAAGCGGCACTGCATCAACGGAGCAAGCCTCGTGTTCCGACCGGCCTGAGCGGAATCCGGCGCTGCCTATTCATCCTGTCGGAAATACTCCGGGGGTCCGGGGGCAGCGCCCCCGGCCCGCTTCCGTCAGTCGCGGAAGTTGCGGCTGTCCTTGATCTGGTCCCAGGCCCAGACGACCTCCTGCAGACGGTCTTCGTCGTCGCGATTGCCGCCGTTCATGTCAGGATGAAGATCCTTCACCAGGCTCTTGTACTGCTTGCGGATTTCCGTGCGCGACCAGTGGTCGCGCGCATCCAGGATCTCGAGCGCCCTGCGCTCGGTCGGAGGCAGGCGGCGGGTTCCGGTGATGGCCTTGCCGGGATTGCGCGTGGCGTTCTCGCCGAGGATCTCGTGCGGGTCCGTCACGCCGAGGCGTGCCCAGGCACGGCCTTCGTCGGTCGCCTTGCGGAAAGGCTTCGTCGGGCGGTCCCAGACCCGCGAGGCGTCGATCGCCCGCTCGAACTCCTCCTCGGTCTTGCCGGCGAAGAAGTTCCACTTGAGGTTGTATTCGCGCACGTGGTCGCGGCAGAACCAGTAGTAGTCGTCGAGCGACTCGGGCGACTTCGGCGCCCGGTACTGCCCTGCCTCCGCGCAGCCGGGATGCTCGCAGACGCGGGTCGAGGTCTCGAAGGCGCCCGACATCCCCCGTCGGCCGTTCTTGCGCCGCTTCTTGTCCGCCGAGACGCGGATGTCGAAATCGAAGGGCGGTTTCTGCGTCATGCGCGGGCCACCGTGGCGTTGCGGGTGCGGGGTTGCGTTTACGAGTCGGGCTAGGGAGTGTAGTGGTCCTGCGCGCCGTTTGAAGGGGGAAGTTGGCTCAGATGGTCATGGCAGAGCTGATCCGCAAGCGTCTGGAAGCGGCCTTCCAGCCGGTGGAGCTCGTGGTTCTCAACGAAAGCCACCGGCACGCGGGCCACGCGGGCGACGATGGCTCGGGCGAAAGCCATTTCCGCGTCTCGATCGCCGCGCCCGCCTTCGCGGGAATGGGGCGGGTGGAGCGTCACCGGGCCGTCCATGCCGCGCTCGGGCCGGAGGTGATGGAGCGGATCCACGCGCTGGCGCTCGACATCCGCGGCTGAAAGGCCGCGGATGCACGGGCCGCGGGCGGCCGGTCACTCGGCGGGGACGCCCCTGCCGTCGGACCGCGAAAGACCCTGCCCGCGGGCGGCGCCGAGTCGCGGGGCCTTGCCCGGATCGGTCTCGACCGCGCGGAGCGGCGGCGCGGCGCCCTCTCGCGTGCGGCTGGTCAGCGTCGCGGCGAGCCGCTCGGCCACGCTGACACGCGCCGCCGCGGCCGGTGCGTCCGCCCCTGCGGGCCGGTCTCCATGAGAAACCGGGGCCGCCCCCTCGGACGGAGGCGCGATGGCGCGAACCGGCTCCGTCCGTGCGGCCGCATCGGCCTGTTGAGCATCGAGCGCCCGGCGGAACACCAGCATGTTCTGGAACCGGGTGGTCCGGCCGGTGAGCCCGACCCGTTCCTCGCAGGGCAGCGTGTCGGCGCGAAGGTATTCCCACCCCTCGCGGGCGAGGTCGTTCATGAGCGCCATCAGCGCGTGGGCGAACCGGGCCTCGGTCGTCTTGGCGCCCTTGGTCTTCACGCCGCGCTGCGGCGCGGGCACCACACGGTACTCGTATCTCGTCATCGCTCCGCTCCCCCTCGGGCTCCACGACCGCGAAGACTAGTCGGCGAATCCCCTCACGCAAAGAAAAACCTTTTCCCGCAGCCGCCTGCGTCGCATTCCTGCCACGGGGGTCTTGGCCCTGATGCCTCCGCCTTCAGAGCGGACGGATGCGCAGCCGCGTGATCCGGTTCTCCTTGCGGCCCACGACCTCGAAGCGGAAGCCGTGGAACGAGAACACCTGCCCCTCGTTCGGGATCATCTGCGCCTCGTGGATGACGAGGCCGGCGACGGTGTTCGCCTCGACGTCGGGCAGGTTCCAGTCGGTGGCCCGGTTCAGGTCGCGGATCGTCATGCTGCCATCGACGACGTAGTCGCCAGCCTCCGTAGGCTTCAGCGCCGGGGCGGGGCTGCGGTCGAACTCGTCGGTGATCTCGCCGACGATCTCCTCCAGGATGTCCTCCAGCGTGATCAGCCCCTGAAGTGCGCCGTATTCGTCGACGACCAGCGCGAAATGCGTGTGCCGGACGAGGAACTGGCGCATCTGCTCGTCGAGCGCCGTGGTGTCCGGGATGAAGTAGGGCGGCTTGGCCACCTCGGTCACGTCGAGGTTCTTGATCGAGGCCAGACCGCCGCCGTCCGAGCCCCGCACCAGACGGTCGACCGCGCGAAGAAGGTCCTTGGCGTGGACGACGCCGATGATGTTCTCCTTCTCGCCCTTGTAGACCGGCAGGCGGGTGTGCGGCGAGGCGAGCACCGCCGACAGGATCGCCTCGGGCGGGTCGTCGGCGTCGATCATCTCGATCTCGCTGCGGTGGCGCATGATCTCCTCCACCGTGCGCTCGGAGAGGTCGAGCGCGCCGAGCAGGCGGTCGCGGTGTTCCTTCTCGACCACCCCCTCCTCGTGGCCGAGCGCCAGCGCACCGACGATCTCGTCGCGGATGGACAGCACGTTCGTGTCGGGGTCGGTCCGCACGCCGAACACGGCGAGGATCAGGCGCACCAGCCCGCGCACGGCGCTGACGAGGGGCGACAGGATCAGGATGAGCAACCGGATCGGGGTGGCGACGCGGGTCGCCACGGTCTCGGGCGCCGTGATGGCGTAGGTCTTGGGCAGGACCTCGGAGAACACGAGCACCAGTGCAGTCATGACGAGCGTGGCGAGCGCCACGCCCGACTCCCCGAAGAACCGCGTGAAGAGCGCGGTCGCCAGCGAGGCGGCGAGGATGTTGACCACGTTGTTTCCCAGAAGCACCGCCCCGATCAGCCGCTCGCGGTCCTCGGTGACGGCCAGTGCGGCCTCCGCTCCGGCCGAGCCGCGGTCGGCCTGGCTTCTGAGCTTGCCCCGCGATGCGGCGGTGAGCGCGGTCTCGCTTCCCGAAAAGAAGGCCGACAGCAGGAGCAGGAACAGGATCGCCGCGACGGTCGCCCAGAACGCGGCATCGAGATAGGTGGCGGGTTGCATGGATGTGCCCTGGGTGAGGCTGACGTTATGGGGGCAGGCCGTTCGCCGATCAAGACCGGCGACCGCGAGGGCTCAGGCCTTGCGGGCGAGAGGATGCCGTTCGAGGACCAGCGCTCGCAGGCGCTCGTCGAGGACATGGGTGTAGATCTCGGTCGTCGAGACGTCGGCGTGCCCGAGCAAGGCCTGGATCGCCCGGAGGTCGGCGCCCCGCGCGAGGAGATGCGTGGCGAATGCGTGGCGCAGGACGTGCGGGCTCACGCGGGCGGGCTCGATCCCCGCGGCGCGGGCGATCGCCTTGACCTGTGCATGGAACAGGGATCGCGACAGATGGCCCGCCTTCGAGGGGAACGGAAACAGGAAGGGCGAGGCAGGTCGCCCCTCGGCACGCGCTGCCGCCTCGTCGGCGTCGCGCGCCGACAGCCATGCCGAGAGGGCCTCGCGCGCCGGCGGGGCAAGCGGGACCAGCCGCTCCTTGCCGCCCTTGCCGCGCACGAGGAGCATGCGCGGGTCGCCCCGGGCCGCGGCGACGGGAAGCGTGACGAGTTCGCTGACCCGCAGCCCGGTCGCGTAGAGCATCTGCATCAGGCAGGCGCTGCGCAGCCGTTCCGCAGGCGTGCGCCCGTGCCGCGTTGCCGCCTCGAGCAGACGATCCACCTCGGCCTCGCTCAGCGTGCCGGGAAGCCGCCGCTCGCGTGCGGGGCCGGTCAGGCGCAGCGCGGGGTCGGTGTCGCGCCAGCCCTCCTCGAAGGCGAAGCGGTAGAGCTGCCGGATCGCCGAGAGGCGCCGCGCGCGGGTGGCGCGCGAGAGACCTGCGGCGTGGCAGGCCTCCAGATACGCCTCGATGTCCTCCTGCGCCGCCGCGGCGAGGCTCAGCCCGCGCCCGGCGAGCCAGCGGTCGAAGTCGGCGAGGTCGCGCCCGTAGGCAAGCAGTGTGTTGCGTGCCGCCCCGCGCTCGGCGGACTGCGCCTCGAGGAATGTCCCGATCCAGTGGCCGGAGGCCGAAGTCATGCCGGTTCGGCCAGGATGAGGTATTCGAGCGCCGCACGCCGCGCGGTTCCCTCGAGGCCCACGGCGCGGAAGGTTGCCAGCGCATCGGCGAGCCGGCGCGGATCGCCGCTCTTCCCGGCAGCAAGATCCTCCAGCGCGAACAGGAGCGCCTCGCCGAGCCGCTCGCCGGCGATGAGCGCGGCGGCCCGCGCTGGCGGCTGAGCGTCGGGCGCAAGGCCCGCGAGTGCCAGCGCGGCGCTTCCCTCGGGGCGCTGAAGTGGCTGGCCGCGCGCAATGTCGACGAGGAGCCGTTCCTCCCGGTCGAGCGGCTCGCGCGCGATCGCGGCCGCCTCGTAGTCCGGCGTGAGGAGGGCCAGGCGGAACGCGACGGACGCCGCCGGTTCGGGCAGGTCCAGGCCCTCGAGCCGGCTCGAAGTGAAGGCGGCGAGTGCGGCCCCGAGGCCGGCTTCGCGCATCCGTTCCCACGCTTCGGGCAGTGCCGCGGCGACGGCGGCCGCATCGCGCCCGGCGAGGGCGGTCTCGAGCGCCTGGACCGCGCGGACGCGCTCCCATACGCCGCCCGATGCGGCCGGCTTGCGCTCGGTGTAGAGCCCGAACAGACGGTTGGGATCGATCGCGCCGGTGCGCGTCAGCCGCTCGGCCGCCTCGATCTGCGCCTTCCAGCCGGCTGTCGGGCGAAGGTCGGCATGAGCGAAGGCACGCGGCAATGCGCCGGTCGGCAGCGGTTCGCCCACCGCCTCGTGCATGCGGAAGACGAGCGGGGTCGGCCGCTCGGGCGGAGCCAGCGTGCCGTCGGCCTCGTAGAGGTCGGGGTCGAGGAAGCGCGACAGGAGCGCTTCCTCCGCGTCTCCGAGCTGGCCGAGCGCCCGTGCCGTGCCCAGCGTGAGCGCCGCGGCGTTCCAGTCGCCGCCGCGCGCCAGGCAGAAGATCCGCGCGGGAAAGGTCGGTGCCACGTCGGGACGGGCACGCATGGCGGCGCATGCCGCGTCCTCGGACCCCAGCAGGAGCGCGACGTCGAAGGCCCGGCGGAACAGTTCGGGCGTGACGGTGCCGGAACGGTCGAGCAGTGCGCCCGCCTCTTCGACGAGGCCCAGTTCCAGAAGCTTGTCGACCCGCGCGATCAGCAGCGACCCGTCCGAGGGAGCGCCTCGCGGCGGGTCGGCCTCGGCAAGCAGGATCTCGGTGAGGAGAGCCTGCCCCGCCGGAAGCGTCTCGGTGCCCTCCGCGCGGATCAGTCGGGCGATCTCGGTGGGGTCGCCCGGACCCCAGAGCGCGGCGGGCAACCCGGTGACGGACGGCGGCAACAGGCCCGCCGCATCCGGGTTCGGCCCGTCGAGCGGCTCGGTGGTGACCGGCTCGGGCAGGCGGCCGCCGGTGACGGCAGGTTCCTGCGGAGGGGCGACAACGGCGGGCTGGGTGATCGAGTCAGAGAGCCAGTCGATCGCCGAGAGCGGCTCCTCGGCGGCGGCCGGGCCCGAAAGGATCAACGCAAGGGCGGCAGCGCTGCGGGCGCTAGTCGACATCGATGGTGACCGGCTGCGTGATTTCGCGCTTCTCCGGAGCATAGTCGCCGAGATAGGCATAGCCCGTCAACGCGATGAGCCCGATCAGGCCCAGCACGACCAAGGCTTTGATCAGCCGCCACATGTCCGCTTCCCCTGCGTCCTGCCTCGGCCCTCTGGCGGGGCCCGTGTCTCGTCGGCCGCTTTTGCCGGCCTCCGCTCCGAATATATATGGCATTCCCCGGGAGTTCACGCCATTCAAGGCGCGGTGCGGCAGGTCGGCGGGATGATGCCAAGGTGGCGGGGCGCCTCAGGAAGACGGTTGTGATGGTCGGGATGCCCGGCTCGGGCAAGTCCGCGGTCGGGAGCGCGCTCGCCCGGCGTCTCGGAGTCGATTTCCGGGATTCGGACGAGGAGATCCAGAAGGCCGCGAACATGACGATCGCCGAGATCTTCGAGCGCTACGGCGAGCCCTTCTTCCGCGAGAAGGAGGCGCAGGTGATCGCCCGACTGCTCGCCGGCCCCCCGGCCGTGCTCTCGACCGGGGCGGGCGCGTTCCTGCAACCGGCGAACCGCGAGGCGATCGCCGCGAGCGGTGTCTCGCTCTGGCTCGACGCGGACCTCGACCTGCTCTGGAACCGCGTGCGCCACAAGGACACCCGGCCGCTCCTGCGCACCGCCGACCCGCGGGGAACGCTCGCCCAGCTCTACGAGATCAGGGTGCCGCATTATGCCGAAGCCGACATTTCCGTGAAGTCGGTCCCCGGCCTCAGCGTGGAGGAGATGACCGACCGGGTGGTGGCGGCGCTGGCGGCCCGCCCCGACGTGCTCGACCCGGCGATCTGAGGCAGCGGGATGGGGGAAGGGATGATCGAGACAGTCGCGGTGGACCTCGGTGCACGGTCCTACGCCGTTCGGGTGGGCCCGGGGCTGATCGCGCAGGCCGGGAAGGAGATCGGCCCGCTGCTGCGGCGACCGCGCGTGGCGGTGCTGACCGACGAGCGGGTCGCGGGGCTGCACCTCCCGGCGTTCGAGGCCGGGCTTGCGGCCTTCGGGATAGGCTCTGCCGCGCTGGCGCTGCCGCCGGGCGAGGAGACCAAGAGCTGGGCCGGGCTCGAGCGGGCCGTGGAGTGGCTGATCTCGGAAAAGGTGGAACGTCGCGATGTCGTGGTGGCCCTCGGCGGTGGGGTCATCGGCGACCTCGCCGGCTTCGCGGCGGCGATCCTCAGGCGCGGCGTGCGTTTCGTCCAGGTGCCGACGACGCTGCTTGCGCAGGTCGACAGTTCGGTCGGGGGAAAGACCGGCATCAACTCGCCCCGGGGAAAGAACCTGATCGGGGCCTTCCATCAGCCGTCGCTGGTGCTCGCGGACATCGACGTTCTGGCAACGCTGCCCGCGCGCGACTTCCTCGCGGGCTATGGAGAGGTCGTGAAATACGGCCTGCTGGGCGACGAGGAATTCTTCGCCTGGCTGGAGCGCCGCGGTCCCGCATTGGCGCGGGGGGACGCCGGGCTCCGCCAGGAAGCGGTTCGCCGCTCGGTTGCCATGAAGGCCGCGATCGTGGCGCGCGACGAGACCGAGGAGGGCGAGCGCGCTCTCCTCAACCTCGGACATACCTTCGCCCATGCGCTGGAGGCCGCGACGGGCTATTCCGACCGGCTGCTGCACGGCGAGGCGGTGGCGATCGGCTGCACGCTCGCCTTCGAGCTCTCCGCCCGGCTCGGGCTCTGCCCGCAGGAGGAGCCGGGCCGGGTCCGCGCGCATCTGGCCGCGATGGGGATGAAGCGCGACCTCTCGGACATCCCGGGCGATCTGCCCGACGCCCGCGGGCTCCTGGACCTCATGGCCCAGGACAAGAAGGTGGTCGACGGTCGGCTGAGGTTCGTCCTCGCCCGGAGGATCGGCGCGGCCTTCGTGGCCGACGGCGTGGAGCCGGAGGTCGTGCAGGGGCTTCTCGCCGAAACGCTTGCGGCGCGGCAGCGCGCCTAGGCCCCGCGGAGACCTGGCGGCGGGGGCGGCGGGCTGACAGCCGAAGCCGGGCCGGGAGTGGTCTGCGAACCCTCCGGACTCATGCAAGGCCAAGTTCGGCGAGCCGCCGGGTCTGCCGTGCGATCAGGGCCTCGATCTCGGCGACGGCGGCGGAGGAAAGCGGCGTTCCCGGCTTGCGCAGGGTGGGGTGGGCGATCGCCCCCCTCGACCAGAGGATGTGCTTGCGCACCGCGAGGCCGAGGCCCGGCTGGTTCTCGTATCGCAAGAGCGGCAGATAGGCCGAGAAGACCTCGTGCATCCGCTCCGTTGCGGCCTCTCGAAACAGGCGCACCACCTCTGCCATCATCTCGGGGAAGGCGAAGCCGGTCATCGCGCCGTCCGCACCGCGCTCCATCTCCTCGGGCAGGAACTGGCCGCCGTTGCCGCACAGGATCGAGATGCGCCGCGCACCCTCGTCGGAGGCGCGCCGGAGCGTCGAGATCTTTTCGAGGCCCGGCCAGTCCTCGTGCTTGAGCATCACGCAGGTCGGGCACGCCTCGAAGATCCTCAGAAGGACCTTCGCCGGGATCGTGACCCCGGTCACGAGCGGGAAGTCCTGCAGGGCCCAGGGGATCCTGCCCAGCGTCTCGGCGACGCCCTCGAAGTAGGCGAGGATCTGGTCGTCCGACCTGAGCCCCGCTGCGGGTGCCACCATGACGCCGGCGGCGCCCGCTTCCATCGCTTCGACCGCGAGCGCCTGCATCGCGGCGAAGCCGGGCGCCGAGACCCCGGCGATCACCGGAAGCCGGGTCCGCTGCGTCACGCGGCGGACGAGCGCGACGCTCTCGGCATGGGAGAGCTTGCCGGCTTCGCCCATGACGCCGAGCAGCGTCAGGCCCGTCGCCCCCTTGCCGACATAGAAGTCGGTCATCCGGTCCACGCTGTCGAGGTCGAGCGTTCCGTCGGGCAGGAACGGGGTGACGGCCACGGTGAAGACGCCGGCGGCGGACTCGCTCAGATGCATGGGGTTCCTGTCGGCGGGGCTCGGGGCAGGTCGGGCCTGTCGGAGACTGGTGTCAGGCTGCGAGGCGGGCGAGGTGATGGGCGAGGCCGTGCAGCGCAGCATAGTCGTCCTCGATCACCCATACTCCGAAATCCTCCATGAACCGGGAGAACCGCCCCTTGTCGCGGAACGCGGCAGCAAAGCCGAACCGCGCAAGGTGCGGCGCCATCGCCCGGGCCATGCCGCCGGCGAGGTAGATTCCCCCGAACGGCAGCATCGTCAGCGCGAGGTCGCCCGCGACCTCGCCGAGGAGCCGGACAAAGAGCCGCGAGGCCTCTTCGGCCCGTGCGTCGGAGGCATTTTCCAGGGCGGCGATGATCGTGCCCGAGTCCGCTTCGCGCGGATCCCCCGCCTCGGCGCCGATCCAGGCGTAGAGGTGGGAGAGGCCTCGGCCCGAGAGCGCGTCCTCGACCGAGGCGAAACCATGCTCTCGGGCGAGGAAGGTCGCGAGTCTGAGACCCGCAGCGTCACGGACCGGAAGGCCGACATGTCCCGCCTCGGCCGGGGCAACCAGGCGGCCGAAGCTGCCCTCGTGCACCGGGGCGACATTGAACCCGGTGCCGATCCCGATGACGAGCCGCGTCTGCCCCGGCGACGGGACGGGGCCGGGAACGATCTCGACGAGCGCGCCCTCGGCGAGGTGGCCCAAGGCGTGGCCCTGGGCCTGGAGGTCGTTCAGGACGGCGACGCGCTCGGCCCTGGCAGCGCGCGCAACGGTCGCCTCGTCGATCGTCCAGTCGAGGTTGGTGAGCGTTCCGCGTCCGTCGCGCACCGGTCCGGCGACGGCGACGGCGGCTGCGGCGCAGTCGACGCCGCCCTGGCCGGCAAGGAAGGCCTCCAGCACCTCCGTCAGGCTGCCATGCCCGGCGTTGGCGAACCGCCGGACCGTCTCCGGCAGAAGCCGGGTGCCCTCCGCCAGGGCAACCCGGGTGTTGGTGCCGCCGGTGTCGGCGACAAGGGCGTAGCGGTCGGGATCGAGGGCCATTGCCGGTTCCTCCGGGTCTGGGCTGGCGTGCGGGCAGGCTACCGGGCCAAAGCGCGGGCCAAGGCGTGATAGGACGCTTTCGGAGTTCGCTTCAAGCTGGTGAAGTCGACGTGGACCAGCCCGAAGCGCTTGCCGTAGCCGAAGGCCCATTCGAAGTTGTCGAGCAGCGACCAGCAGAAGTAGCCGCGCACCGGCACGCCTTCGGCCGCAACCTTCGCGACCTCGGCGAGGTGGGACGTCAGATAGGCGATGCGGTCTTCGTCCTGCACGGCGCCTCCCGTCAGGCGGTCGGGGGCTGCCATCCCGTTCTCGGTAACGTAGAGCGGCAGGTTGCCCGTGTACTCGCGGTGCATCCGCCGCAGGAAGAAGCCGAGGCTCTCGGGATGGATTTCCCAGCCCATGTCCGTCTTCGGCAACGGCCCCTCGACTTCGGCGAGCGCGGGCCAGGCCCCGGCGGCGGGCGCGATGCGCTTGCACGTGTAGTAGTTTGCCCCGCACCAGTCGAGCGGCTGGGCAATGGTGTCGAAGTCGTCCTGCCAGCCGCGGGGCATGTGCCGGCAGAGGCCCGCGAGCGCCTCGGCCGGGTATTCCCGCCGGAAGATCGCCGAGATGAACCAGCGGTTGTAGAAGGCATCGTAGGTCGTCGCCGCAAGGATGGAGCCGGCGCTATCGTCTGCGGGAAGCGCGCGCTCGAAATTGAAGACCGCGCCGAGATTGCCGACGCCGGTCGCGCGCAGCGCCTGGATCGCCCGCCCGTGGGCCAAGAGCACGTGGTGCATCGCCCGGGCGGTGGCGCGAATGTCGCGCAGGCCCGGCGCGTGGTGGCCGAGGAAGTGCGACAGCCAGGCCACGCACCACGGCTCGTTGATCGGCGCGACCGACCAGAGGCGGTCTCCCAGGCGGCGGGCGATGACCTCGGCGAAGTCGGCGAACCAGCCGGCGATGTCGCGGTTGCGCCAGCCGCCGAGATCGGCCAGCGGCGAGGGCAGCTCCCAGTGGTAGAGCGTGAGCGCGGGCCGTATCCCGCGGGCAAGCAGCCCGTCGATCAGCCGGTCGTAGAAGTCGAGCCCCTGCGCGTTCACCGGGCCCCGGCCCTCCGGCATGACGCGCGCCCACGAGGTCGAGAACCGGTAGACATCGAGGTTGGCCCCCGCCATCAGATCGAGGTCCTCCTCCCATCGGTTCAGGTGGTCGCAGGCGAGATCGCCGTTCTCCGCGTTGGTCACGTTGCCGGGTGTCGCGGCGAAGTCGTCCCAGTGCGTGCGCCCCGCGCCGCCCTGCGCGTGGCCCTCGATCTGGTAGGCGGAAGTGGCGGCCCCGAAGAGGAAACCTTCGGGAAAGGCAGCGCGGGTCGGCAGCACGGGTTCAGTCCCTCGCAGGGGCGGGGCCGGTCGAGCGCCCCACGGTGAGAATGGCCTCGAGCAGGCGTTCGCGCGGGCCCGAGTGGGGATCCTCGACGAGGCCGAGAAGCATGTCGGCGGCAAGCCGTCCGGCCTCGCGGACCGAGGAGCGCGTGGCGGTGAACACCGGCACCGCGTCGGGGTCGGAGAAATAGGAAAGCTCGTCATCGTGCGTGACGATCGAGACCTCGCGCCCGAGGGCTAGGCCGCGCTCCTCCACCGCTCGACGGACGCCGAGGGCCGAGATGACGGAGGCGGCGAGGAAGGCGGTCGGCGGCCGGTCGAGCGCCAGCATCCGGCGGGCGGCGCGATACCCGTATGGCTCGGTCATCTCCTCAGAGGACATCAGCTCGGGGTCGGCCTCCACCTGCCGGTCGGCCAGTGCCGCAAGGTAGCCCTGACGCCGACGCAGGGCGAAATCCATGTATTCGAGGCCGTTCACGAGACCGATGCGGCGATGCCCGAGGTCGAGCAGGAATTCGGTCGCGCGGTAGAAGGCGCGGCGGTTGTTCACGTCGAGCCAGGAGTAGGGGCCGGTCTCTTCCGACACGCGGCCGTGGACCACGAAGGGCAGGCCAAGCTCTCGCAGAAGCCGGATCCTGGGGTCGGATATCCGCGGCCCGTGCACGATGATGCCGTCCACCCGCCGTGTCGCCGCGAGGTCGCGGTAGTGGCGCTCCTCGGCGTCGTCGGTGACGACGGTCAGCACCATGTCGTAGCCCGCCCGCGCGTAGGTCTCGCCTGCGCCCGCGATGAAGTCGGCAAAGACGGGGTTGACGATCTCGTGCTTCGTGGAGGTCGGAATCACGTGGCCGATCGCCCGTGCCCGGCCGAGCGCGAGGCTCCGCGCGCGGGCATCGGGCCGGTAGTTGTGGCGTCGCGCCGCTTCGAGCACGCGCAGCCGGGTCTCCTCGTTGACGTCGGGATATCCGTTCAGCGCCCGGCTCACCGTTGTGGGTGACAGCCCGAGTTCCGCCGACAAGTCCTTGAGTCGCATGGTGTAAGAGCGTCCAAAGCGCTTTGGGTCAAACCGGACTGTAGCCACTGCCTTCCGACGCGTCAAAAGGTTCAGATGCAGCGAAGATGCTGCACATGCGAATGATTATGACCATTTGACGCCCCAATGAAGACGCCGCTTGACGTAGCAGTCCCGTTAAGCGAGTGTGACACGGACCCAAAGCGCTTTGGAAGATGCGGGCGCCGAGGTCGGAAAGCATGGCGCGGAATCGTGCCGCGTCCATTTGGGAGGAATGACATGATCCGCCGCACCCTCGCGGGCGCATCCGCGCTCGCCCTCGTCGCCGGCGCCGCACTGGCGCAGGACCTCAAGTTCCCCGTGGGCGAGGGCGACTTCAACTGGGCGAGCTACGAGGAGTTCGATGCCGCCCATGACCTGACGGGTCAGGAACTGACGATCTCGGGGCCCTGGCTCGGCCCGGACCAGGAGCTCGTCGAGTCGATGCTGGCCTATTTTGCGGCGGCAACCGGCGCGACCGTCAGATACGTCGGTTCCGACAGTTTCGAGACCCAGGTCAGGATCGACACCGAAGCCGGCTCGGCCGCCAACATCTCGGTCTTTCCGCAGCCCGGCCTCCTCGCCGACCTTGCCAGGCTCGGCTTCATCGCGCCGCTGACGGCGGACGATGCCGCCTGGTTCCGCGACAACTATGCCGCGGGCGACAGCTGGGTCTCGCTGGCCACCTACGCCGGACCCGACGGGACCGAGAACCTCTATGGCTTCTTCTACAAGATCGACGTGAAGTCGCTGGTCTGGTACGTCCCCGAGAACTTCGAGGATGCGGGCTACGAAGTCCCCGAAACCATGGAGGAACTGAAGGCCCTGACCGACCAGATCGTTGCCGACGGCGGCACGCCGTGGTGCATCGGCCTCGGTTCGGGCGCGGCAACGGGCTGGCCGGCGACGGACTGGGTCGAGGACCTGATGCTGCGGCTCAACTCGCCCGAGGACTACGACGCCTGGGTTTCGAACGAACTGCCCTTCACCGACCCGAAGGTGATCGCCGCGATCGAGGAGTTCGGCTGGTTCATCGACGATGGCAGGGTCGCCGGCGGCCGTGGCGCGGTTGCGACGACCGACTTCCGCGACAGCCCGAAGGGGCTCTTCACCTCGCCGCCGCAGTGCTACATGCACCGCCAGGCGTCGTTCATCCCCTCGTTCTTCCCCGAGGGCACCGAAGTCGGTGTGGACGCCGACTTCTTCTACTTCCCCGCCTATGCCGAGAAGGACCTCGGCAAGCCGGTGCTCGGTGCCGGCACCGTCTTCGGCATCACGAAGGACAGCCCGGCCGCGCGCGCCTTCATCGACTGGCTCAAGACGCCGATCGCGCACGAGGTCTGGATGGCGCAGACCGGCTTCCTGACCCCGCACAAGGGCGTAAACGTCGATCTCTACGGCGACCCGACGCTCAAGAAGATGGGCGAGATCCTGCTCGGCGCCGATACCTTCCGCTTCGACGGGTCCGACCTGATGCCGGGCGGCGTGGGCGCAGGCACGTTCTGGACCGGGATGGTCGACTTTGCCGGCGGCAAGCCCGCCGCGCAGGTGGCGGCCGAGGTCCAGGCGTCGTGGGACGCACTCAAGTAGTGCAACCGCCGGAGAAATGCCGCTAAGGTGACTCCACCGGGGGCCGCTCGTTGGCCCCCGGGAAGAAGACGACCGGGCGCGCAACGGCCCGGCACACGGGAGGAGTGTGGAGATGAACCCGGCGCTTCAGGGGCTGATCACGATTGTCGTCGGGGTGGGGGGCTGCGTCGCCTACTACTACTTCTCCAACCAGTTCCTCGACAAGGTCCTGTTCCCCGCCAGGGGTCCGGAGGCCGGGCGCAACATCAACCGCGCCAACATGATCCGGCCCTGGCTGTTCCTGTTTCCCGCGCTGTTCGCGCTCGGCCTCTATCTGGCCTACCCGGTCTTCGAGACCCTGAGGCTCTCGCTGACGCAGCGTGTCGCCGGTGGAGGCTCCGAATGGGTCGGCCTGCGCAACTACCAGAACATGCTCGGCGAGCCGAAGTTCTGGGAGGCGCTGCGGAACAACATGCTGTGGCTGATCGTGGTCCCGGCGGTGTCCACTGCCTTCGGGCTTCTCGCCGCGCAGCTCACGGACCGGATCCGGTGGGGCAACATCGCCAAGTCGCTCATCTTCATGCCGATGGCGATCTCGTTCGTCGGCGCCTCGGTCATCTTCAAGCTGATCTACGACACCCGCGCCGCCGACCAGCCCCAGATCGGCGTCCTGAATGCCCTCTGGCTCCAGTTCGAGGGCGGGATCTGGTCGCTGCTGTTCCTCAAGATCGTGCCCGCGCTGATCCTGCTCGCCTTCGCGGCGATCGTCGCCTGGGTCGCCTGGGTCTTCGTGCGCCCGATGTTCAAGACGGGCGAGCCCACGGGCTTCTGGACGGTTCCGCTCCGGCTCTTCGTCGGCGCGGCGGCGATCTACCTGATCTTCCTGTCGCTGCGCTCGGTCGTGCACGTCTTCGGGGCAGAGCTTCCCTATGGCCAGCCGCAGACATGGCTGACCATTCCGTTCTGGAACAACTTCTTCCTGATGGTCGTGCTGATCTGGATCCAGACCGGCTTCGCGATGGTGATCCTGTCCGCAGCGCTCCGCGGGGTGCCCGAGGATACCATCGAGGCTGCCATCGTCGACGGCGCGAACCCCTTCCAGATCTTCTTCAAGATCAAGGTTCCGCAGATCATGCCGACGATCGTGGTCGTCTGGACCACGATCACCATCGTCGTGCTCAAGGTCTTCGACATCGTGTTCGCCATGACCAACGGTCAGTGGGAGACGCAGGTCCTGGCCAACTACATGTATGACAAGCTCTTCCGCGCCAACGACTGGGGGATCGGATCGGCAGCCGCCATGGTGATCATGCTCCTGGTGACGCCGATCCTGGTCTGGAACGTCTACAACGCGCGCAAGGAAATGCGCTGAGGGGAGGGCGGAGAGATGGACAACATCGTCGGCAAGAAATCCGGCCTCACCTGGGCGGTCCACATCTCGGTCGCGCTTCTGGTGGCGCTCTGGCTGTTCCCCACCGTGGGTCTGTTCGTGTCCTCCTTCCGCACGGCCGACCAGATCGTGTCGTCGGGGTGGTGGTCGGCCTTCCGCACGCAGGAGGCACAGCTCGCCCCGATCCGTATCGCGGGCGAGGAGGTGGAGCGGGATGGCCGCTATGTGATCGAGGGCACGCTGTTCCCGCGGGGGCAGGCGACGCTGAGCCACTGGGGCACCAACGTGAACCGCCCGACCGAGTTCGAGCCGGGCGCGACCGCCGACCTCGGCGACGGCGTGACCCTGACGGTGGACGAGACCGGTGCCTACGTGCTCTCCGGCCCCTCCAGCTTCGAGGGGCAGCGACTGCCGAGGATCTTCTCGACCGCGACGACGCCGCCCGAGTTCACGCTCGACAACTACCGCAACATCCTGCTCGACCCGCGCAACGTCGACGGGATGGCGAAGGCGTTCTTCAACACGCTGACGGTCACGATCCCTGCGACGATCATCCCGATCCTGGTCGCGGCCTTCGCGGCCTATGCGCTGGCCTGGATGGACTTCCCGGGCCGGGCGCTCCTGATCGCGGCGGTGGTCGGGCTGCTCGTCGTGCCGCTGCAACTGGCGCTCATCCCGCTCCTCAAGCTCCACCTCAACATCGGCATCGGCAAGGGCTATCTCGGCGTCTGGCTGGCGCATACCGGCTTCGGCCTGCCGCTCGCCATCTACCTCCTGCGCAACTACATGGTCGGGTTGCCGCGCGACATCATCGAGAACGCCAAGGTCGATGGCGCGACCGACTTCCAGATCTTCACCAAGATCATCCTGCCGCTGAGCTTCCCCGCGCTGGCCTCGTTCGCGATCTTCCAGTTCCTCTGGACCTGGAACGACCTGCTGGTGGCGCTGGTGTTCCTGATCGACGCGACCGGCGAGACGACCGTGATGACGAAGCAGATCGTCGAGCTTCTGGGCACGCGGGGCGGCAACTGGGAGATCCTGGCGACCGCGGCCTTCGTCTCGATCGCGGTGCCGCTCGTGGTGTTCTTCGCGATGCAGCGCTACCTCGTGCGGGGCCTGCTCGCCGGTTCGGTGAAGTAGGGAAATGTCCTTCATGCTGCCGATTGCCGAAACCCAGCCCGGGCCGGTTCTCGCTCCAGACCCCGACTGGTGGCGCGGCGCGGTGATCTACCAGATCTACCCGCGGAGCTTCCAGGACTCGAACCACGACGGGATCGGCGATCTCGCCGGCATCATCCACCGCCTGCCGCACGTCGCCTCGCTCGGCGTCGATGCGATCTGGATCTCGCCCTTCTTCCGGTCTCCGATGCTCGATTTCGGCTACGACGTCTCCGACTACCGCGACGTCGATCCGATGTTCGGCACGCTCGGCGATTTCGACGCGCTCGTGAGCCGGGCGCACGAGCTTGGCCTTAGGGTTCTCATCGACCTCGTGCTGAGCCATACCTCCGACCAGCACCCGTGGTTCCGCGAGAGCCGGGCGAGCCGCGACAACCCCAAGGCCGACTGGTACGTCTGGGCCGACCCGAAGCCCGACGGCACCGCGCCGAACAACTGGCTCAGCATCTTCGGCGGGCCGGCCTGGCAGTGGGACGGGGAGCGGATGCAGTACTACCTGCACAACTTCCTGAAGGAGCAGCCCGACCTGAACTTCCACTGCCCCGAGGTGCAGGACGAGCTTCTCGCGGTCGCACGCTACTGGCTCGACCGCGGCGTCGACGGGTTCCGGCTCGACACGATCAATTTCTACGTCCATGACCGCGAGCTCAGGAACAACCCGCCGCTCGCGCCCGAGAAGCGCAGCGACAAGATCGCGCCTTCGGTCAACCCCTACAACTGGCAGGAACACCTCTACGACAAGAACCGCCCGGAGAACCTCGCCTTCCTGAAGCGGCTCCGCGCGGTGATGGACGAATACCCCGCGAAAACGGCCGTCGGCGAGGTTGGTGACGACCAGAGGGGGCTCGAGATCCAGGCCGAGTACACCTCGGGCGGCGACAAGGTGCACATGTGCTACGGGTTCGAGTTCCTCTCGCCGGTTGCCCCGACCGGCACCCGGATCAAGGAAGTGCTCGACCGCTACGAGGAGATCGTCGGCGACGGCTGGGCCTGCTGGGCCTTCTCGAACCACGACGTGGTGCGCCACCCGACGCGCTGGAACCTTTCGGAGGAGGCGATCCGCCTCTACGCCGCGCTGCTCCTGACGCTCCGCGGCACGGTGTGCCTCTACCAGGGCGAGGAACTCGGTCTCTCGGAGGCCTACGTGGCCTTCGAGGACCTGCGCGATCCCTACGGCATCGCCTTCTGGCCCAAGTTCCGCGGCCGCGATGGCTGCCGGACGCCGATCCCCTGGGTGCAGGATAACCAGAACGGCGGTTTCTCGGATGCCAAGCCGTGGCTGCCGATGGCCGTCGAGCACCTCGACCGTGCCGTGTCAGTCCAGGAGCGCGACGGGGGCTCGACGCTCGCCTTCTATCGGGCGATGATCGCCTTCCGGAAGGCGCATCCGGTGCTCGCGAAGGGGACGCTGAGGATCCTCGAGGCGCGGGACGACCTGCTGTCTCTCGTCCGCACCCATGAAGGCGTGCGGCTCTTCGCGGCCTTCAACCTCTCCTCCGCCCCGCAGGAAGCTGCCCTGCCGGACGGGGAATGGCGGCAGGACGGGACAGTGCCGTTCGCGGCGCAGATCGCAGGGAGGAGCGTCAGGCTTCCGGCCTGGCAGGCATTTTTCGCCACGGGCGAAACCGAATAGGGGGAGGAACGGGATGGCCGGACTGAAGCTCACCGACGTCGCGAAGGCCTATGGCGAGGTCAAGGTGCTCTCGAACATCAACCTCGACATCAAGCCGGGGGAACTGATCGTCTTCGTCGGCCCCTCGGGCTGCGGCAAGTCCACCCTCCTGCGGATGATCGCCGGGCTCGAGAGGATCACGGGCGGAACGCTCGAGATCGACGGGGTGAAGGTCAACGACGTGCCGCCCGCACAGCGCGGCATCGCGATGGTGTTCCAGAGCTACGCGCTCTATCCGCACATGACGGTGCGCGACAACATGAGCTTTGCGCTGAAGCTCGCCAAGAAGAGCCAGGCGGAGATCGACGCCGCCGTCGAGAAGGCAGCCAAGGCCTTGCAGCTCGGTCCCTATCTTGACCGCCTGCCCAAGGCGCTTTCCGGCGGCCAGCGGCAGCGTGTGGCGATCGGCCGGTCGATCGTGCGCGACCCCAAGGTCTACCTCTTCGACGAGCCGCTGTCGAACCTCGATGCGGCGCTGCGGGTCGCCACACGGATCGAGATCGCCCAGCTCAAGGAGGCGATGCCCGACCGCACGATGATCTATGTCACCCACGATCAGGTGGAGGCGATGACGCTGGCCTCGCGCATCGTCGTGCTGGCGGGTGGCGGGATCAGCCAGGTCGGCACCCCGCTCGAGCTCTACGAGCGCCCGGAAAACGAGTTCGTGGCGCAGTTCATCGGCAGCCCGGCGATGAACCTCTTCAAGGGCGAGATCACCGCAACCGGCAACGCGACGACGGTGCGGCTTGCTGGCGGCGGAACCGCCGTCTCGGCGGTGCCCACGCGCGACGGCGACAAGGGCCTTGCGGTGAACGTGGGCGTGAGGCCGGAGGACCTCGTGCCGACCGAGGATGCCGACTTCCTCTACCAGGGCACGGTGGACTACACCGAGGCGCTCGGCGAGGTGACGATCCTCTATTTCCATGCCGAGCCGGGGGAGACCGCGGTCATCGCGAAGCTTCCCGGCATCCATGCCGACCTCCGGGGGCGGAACGTGAAGCTCAAGGCCGACCCCCGGAAGGTGCATCTGTTCTCCAACGGAAAGTCTCTTCTTTACAGGAAGTAGGCGCCCGGACTTGATGTTTCCGCGAAACCCCGTTCGCGGGAATGGGAACCGGATCGGGGCGGTCATGCGTTTGCTCCGCCGAGGACTGCCGGCAGCGAGAGAGCCGGCGGCCCGAGCGAAAGGAGCACGACATGAACACGATGAAATCCCTCGTCCTCGGCGCCGCGCTGGCGTTCACCCCGGTCGCCACCGTGGCCGTTGCGGACGCCATCTCCGACATCAACGTGAGCGCCGACTTCTCGGCCGCGCAGGGCGCGAACGCGCTCGATTTCTGGCCGAACCTCGAGACCGATCTCCAGGCGAGGCTGGCGCAGAAGCTTGCGGACCGGATGGGCAGCAACGGCGCCCGCCTCCAGGTGATCGTGAACGACGTGAGCGTGGACGGCAGCGCCATTCTCACCGCGGACGGTGCGTTCAACTCGCTCTCGGGCGGGGTATTCCTCTATCCCGCGCCGGAGGCGGACGGGACGCGGCAGACCCCGTTCACGACCAGCGTGACCGTTGTCGGCGTGCCGGACCTGCCGGCCGAGCTCCCGGCGGAGGGCCCGGCCTATCTGATCCTGCCGAGCGACGCGACGGTCTATGACGTGATGATCGACCGCTTCGCCGAGGTCGTCAGCGAGCGGCTGCCGTCCTCGATGTGAGGTCTGAGATCGCGCCTGCGGGGCCCCGGGAGGGGCCCCTTTCTCATTCCGCCGCGATCGTGATGACCGGCTCCATCCTGCCCAGCACCTCGCGCGACAGGTGGCACTTGATCTGATGTCCGGGCGCAAGTGTCACCATGGGCGGGACCTCGCGCTCGCAGAGCCCTCCCGGCACCTCGGATTTCCAGCGGCAGCGGGTCTGGAAAGGACAGCCGGGCGGCGGGTTCATCGCCGAGGGGATCTCGCCCTCGAGCACGATGTGCTTCTTCTTCACATGGGTATCGGCGATCGGCACGGCCGAAAGGAGGGCCTCGGTGTAGGGGTGGTAGGGCGGCGAGAACACCTGGTCGGTCGAGCCGATCTCGACGACGTGGCCGAGATACATGACCATCACCCGGTCCGACAGGTAGCGGACGATCGAGAGGTCGTGGCTGATGAAGAGCAGCGTGGTGCGGTTCTTGCGCTGGATCTCCATCAGGAGGTCGGTGACCGCCGCCTGCACCGAGACGTCGAGGGCCGAAACCGGCTCGTCGGCCACCACGACCTTGGCGCCGCCCGCGAAGGCCCGCGCGATGCCGACCCGCTGCTTCTGCCCGCCCGAGAGTTGCCGGGGCATCCTGTCGGCGAAGGCCCGGGGAAGCTTCACGAGGTCGAGCAGTTCGAGCATCCGCTGACGCCGCTCCTCGTCCGAGTTTCCCTCGCCGAAGATCTCGAGGGCCCGGATGATCTGGCGGCCCACGGTCATCGAGGGGTTGAGCGTGTCGAACGGGTTCTGGAAGACCATCTGCACGGACGAGACGGTGTCGGTCGACCGCTTCTCGATCGGCGTGTCCTGGATATCCTGGTTGTAGAGCAGGATCTGGCCCGAGGTTGCCGTCTCGAGACCCATCAGCACCTTGGCGAAGGTCGACTTGCCGCACCCGGATTCGCCCACGATGGCGAGCGTCTCGCCTTCGCGCGCCTCGAAGCTGAGCGTCTCGTTGGCCTTGACGACCTTCGTCTCGCCGCCGCCGAAGAGCCCGCCCGAGACCTCGTAATACTTCCTGAGGTCCTCCATCTTCAGCACCACGTCGCCGACCGGCGTCTTCTCGGCGCCTTTCGCGGCCTTGGCCGGCGCGGACCAGTCGATCTCCTGGAACCTCAGGCAGCGGGTCTCGTGGCGCTCGTTCCCGGGCACCCTGAACATCGGGATCTCGGCGGCGTCGCAGCGGCCCTTCTCGAAGTAGTCGCAGCGCGGGCCGAAGTTGCAGCCCGGAGGGCGTTCGTGGGGAAGGGGGAAGTTCCCGGGTATCGCCACGAGGGGCCGGGCGTTCTTGTCCGCGCCCGGCAACGGGATCGACCGGAACAGCGCCTGCGTGTAGGGGTGCTGCATCTTGTCGAAGACATCCTCGATCGAGCCGGTCTCCACCGCCTCGCCGGAATACATCACGCAGATCCGGTTGCAGGTCTCGAGCACGAGCCCGAGGTTGTGGCTGATGAACAGCATCGAGGTGCCGTACTTCTTGCCGAGGTCCTTCACGAGATCGACAACCGCGGCCTCGACGGTGACGTCGAGCGCGGTGGTGGGCTCGTCGAGGATGAGCAGTGCCGGCTTCGACATGAGCGCCATCGCGATGACGATGCGCTGCTGCTGGCCGCCCGAGAGCTGGTGCGGGAACGACCGGAGGATGCGTTCCGGGTCCGGCAGGCGGACGTCGCGCACGACCTCGAGCGCACGGCGGCGGGCCTCGTCGGCAGACACGCCCTCGTGGATCATCGGCACTTCCATGAGCTGCCGTCCGATCCGCATGGCGGGATTGAGCGAGGCCATGGGCTCCTGGTAGATCATCGCGATCTCGGAACCGCGGATGTCGCGCAGTTCGGCCTCCGACATCCTGGTGATGTCGCGCCCCTTGAACCGGATCGATCCTCCGACGATCCTTCCGTTCTTGCCGAGATCGCGCATCACGGCGAGCGCCACGGTGGACTTGCCGCAGCCCGATTCCCCGACGAGCCCCATCGCCTCGCCCGGCATCACGGTGCAGGAGAAGTCCATCACCGCCGGGATCTCGCGCAGGCGCGTGAAGAACGAGATGGAGAGGTTCTCGATCTCGAGGATCGGCCCGTCGTGGTGCGATTTGCTCATCGACCGGTCTCCTGGCTCGGCGGCCGGGGGGCATCACGCCCCCCGGACCCCCCGTGGCGTATTTCGGACAAGAGGAAGCAGCGCGTGCATCAATCCTTCAGGCTTTCCTCGCGAAGGCCGTCGGCCAGAAGGTTGAGGCCGAGGACGAGGCTCATCAGCGCGAGCGCCGGAACCAGCGCGGGGTGCGGCGCGATCGAGAGGAGCTGGCGGCCCTGGTCGATGGTCGAGCCCCAGTCGGGGCTCTCGGGGCTGACCCCGAGGCCGAAGAAGCCGAGCGTCCCGAGCAGGATCGTCGTGTAGCCGATCCTCAGGCAGAAATCGACGATCAGCGGCCCGCGGGCATTGGGCAGGATCTCCCACAGCATGATGTACCAGGGGCCCTCGCCGCGGGTCTGGCCGGCGGCCACGTAGTCGCGTGTCTTGATGTCGAGCACGATGCCGCGGACGATGCGGAACACGGTGGGCGCGTTCACGAACACGACCGAGACGAAGACGATCAGGATGTTCGCCGGCATCGACACGATCCCGAGGGGGTCGGCGTCGAAGGCCAGCCCGGCGTAGAGCCACAGTCCGATGACGAGCGTGACCGCGACGTAGAGGTTGCGCTTGGCGGGCTGGGTGAAGAACCGGCTGTTCCAGAGCACCACGAGGAAGATGACCGGAAACAGGAACAGCACCGCCGCGAGATAGGTGGGGATGCCGGTCTCGACGATCTCGGGTGTGACGAGGAGGTAGAAGAGCAGGATCACCGGGAAGGCGAGGACGAGGTTCGCCAGGAACGAAAGCACCGTGTCGAACTTTCCGCCGAAGTAGCCGGCAGGCAGGCCCAGCGTGATCCCGACCATGAAGGCGAAGATCGTCGCGGCGGGCGCGATCTTGAGGACCTCGCGCGCGCCCATGACCATGCGGCTGAAGACGTCGCGTGCCAGGTTGTCGCCGCCGAGAAGGTAATAGGCGTAGACCCCCGCCGGCGCTCCCGCGACCGGGGTGCCCGGCGGCTTGTTCTTCATGCCCGAGATCTGGGTCAGCGGGTTGTGCGTCGCGATCTGGTCCGCGAAGAGCGCGGTGAACACCCAGAACATGACCAGCGCAAAGCCGATCATGCCGACGGTCGAATCGAAGAGCTTGCCGTAGAGCCCGAGCCGGCGCTTGAACCGGATCGAGAGGCCGAAAGTGATGACGAGCGCGATCCAGACCGGCAGGAACTGCTGCACGAGGCGCCCGAGGATCTCGATCCAGCCGAGGGGTTCCATGGTTCCGTCTCCTCAGCTCACGCGGATGCGGGGGTTGAGGAACACGTAGCCGATGTCGGAGATCAGCTGCGTCACCAGCACCACGAAGACCGCGACCACGGAGCAGGCGAGCAGGAGCTCGATGTCGTTGTTGCCCGCCGCCTGCACCAGCGTCCAGCCGAAGCCCTTGTAGTTGAATAGGGTCTCGACGATCACCACCCCGTTCAGGAGCCAGGGGAACTGGAGCATGATGACGGTGAAAGGGGCGATCAGCGCGTTCCTGAGCGCGTGCTTCATCACCACGCCGGGGAAGCTCACGCCCTTGAGGCGGGCGGTCCGGATGTACTGCGCCGTCATCACTTCGGTCATCGAGGCGCGGGTCATCCGGGCGATGTAGCCGATCCCGTAGAGCGCGATGGTGAGCACCGGCAGGAAGAAGTTCTCGAAGGTGATGCCGTCCATCGCCGAGGTCGCGGTCCCCTTGAACCACTGGACGCCCGCGTTCGAGGCGAGGAACACGATGAAGATGACGCCCGAGACGTATTCCGGCGTCGCGGTCGTGGCGATCGAGAACGTGGAGAGCGAGCGGTCGAGCCGGGAGCCCTCGCGCATGCCCGCAAGCACGCCGATCAGGAGGGATGCCGGCACCATCAGCACCATCACCCAGAACATCAGGATCCCGGTGAGCGCGAGCCGGGTCGCCACGATTTCGGCCACCGGCTGCTTGAAGACCGTCGAGAACCCCCAGTCGCCCTGCAGGAGGCCGCAGTAGCGCGGCGCGTTCTCCTTGTCGGCCGCACGGTCGACGCAGCGGCCGCGCGGCCGTCCGTCGGCCTCGGTGCCGGTCCATCCGGGCAGGATCCCGAGCCATTCGCCGTAGCGGACGAACACGGGGCGCTTGTAGCCGTTGCGCTCCAGCCAGCTTTCGACCTCGGCATCCGAGATCCGGCTCCCGGCCTCGGACTTCGCCACCTTCTCGAGGTTCGGCTCGAGGTTCGTGAGGAAGAACACGATGAACGTCAGGCACAGCGCGGTCAGCAACATGGTGACGACGCGGCGGAGGATGAACATCAGCATGGTGAAGTCCCGGCCTGGCTACGGGAGCCGCAGGGGGGCGCCTTCCCGTTCGGGGGGCAGGGGGAGGCCGCCGTGCAGCCTCCCCGGAGATCGGCCGCGGGGATCAGGCCTCGATCCACCACTTGTAGTGGTGGTGTTCGAAGGTCGGGTGCATGTCCGCCCCCTTCACGTTCTCCTTGAAGTGACGGAAGATCGACCGCCAGTAGGGCTGGATGATGACCCCTTCGTCCTGCATCAGCTTCTCGATGTCGGCCATGACGGTGCGGCGTTCGTCCGCATCGGCGATCGACATCGCCTTCGCCAGCAGGGCATCGAACTCGGGATTGGCGAAGGCCGTCTCGTTCCAGGCGACGCCCGACTTGTAGGCCAGCGCCAGCACCTGAACGCCGAGCGGGCGCATGTTCCACTCGGTCGCCGAGAAGGGATACTTCAGCCAGTCGTTCCAGAAGGTCGAGCCGGGCAGGATGGTCCGCTTGATGCTGATGCCGGCGTCGCGGATCTGCGCGGCGACCGCGTCGCAGGTCTGCGCCTGCCAGGTGTCGTCGAGCGAGATCAGCTCGAACTCCGTTGCGCCGTGCCCGGCCGCCTCGAGCGCGGCCTTCGCGGCTGCGGGGTCGACCGTGAGCGGCGGAAGCTCGGCATACTCGGGGTGGATCGGGCAGACGTGGTGGTTCTCCGCGACGAGGCCGAGGCCGGCATAGCCGAGCTCCAGCACCACGTTGTTGTCGACCGCAAGCTGGAGCGCCTTGCGCACCTCGCGGTTGTCGTAGGGCGGCGAGTCCTGGTTGAAGCGGACCGTGATCGTCGCGGCCGTCACCGCCTCGGACTTGGTCCAGCCGAGCTGGTCGAAGACCTCCACGAAGTCGCCCGAGGTCTGGTAGGTCATGTCGATCTCGTCCGAGCCCGCCGCGGCGAACACCGCCGCGGCATCGGTGCCGAGATCGATGTATTCGATGCGGTCGAGATAGGGGCCGCCATAGACCTCGGTGCCCCACCAGGTGTGGTCGGTGTTGCGCACCAGAACCTGCTTGACGCCCACCTGGTTCGTTTCGGGCAGGAACGGTCCGGTACCGATCGGGTTCGCCGCCGGATCGCCGCCGTCATAGCTGCGATGCACCACCGCCGCCGGATAGTCGGCCATGCCGACGACGATCGTGATGTCGGGGGCGGGCAGCGTGAGCTTCACCGTCATCGGATCGACAACGGTGATCGCGCCCTCGCGGGCGGTCTTCGTCGTCTCGTCTACGAGGGCGCCCATCCGCGTCGCCATCGAGTTGCCCTCGACGGTCGCATCGCACCAGCGGGTGATGTTGAAGGCGACGTCCTCGGCGGTGAAGTCGTCTCCGTTGTTCCACTTCACGCCGGGCCGGACCTTGAGCGTGAACTCGGTCGCGTCCTCGTTGGCCTCCCAGCTCTCCAGCAGCATGCCGCGCAGCGAGCCGTCACGGTTGTATTCCACGAGGTATTCGAGCCAGCCGCGGGTGAAGTTGGCAAGCTCCGACCAGTCGAAGATGCGCGGGTCCTTGAGCGCCTTGGTCTCCATGTTCACGCGGAGGGTGCCGCCCTGCACCGGGTTCGACTGGGCCTGCGCCGGCGCGGCGAGGCCGAGCATGCCGTAAGCGGCCGTTGCCGAGGCGCCGAGTGCGGTCGCGCGGGTCAGGAACTCGCGCCGGCTGAGGAGGCCTGCGCGGCATTCCTCGGCATACATCGCCACGGCCCGGTGGACCCGTTCGCCGACCTTACCGAAGTGCGTCATTTCAAACTTCTCCCTGTGCTCGCAGCGTTGCTTTGAAGGAGGCGCCTGCGACCGCGATCCCCCCGTTCTTCTGTCTCGCCGCGCCGTCAGCCGGCGCGTTTCGAACTTGTCCATTTCTGGATCAGAAGCCCGACACGGCTGGTGGCAAAAGCGACATGCCTACGTAGTGAAACCGACATCGGCCCCGGGATCAACCCGCTTGCGGAGGAACTTGCCGGCGGTGCCGATCTACCCGGCACGTCGGAATTCGGTCGGCGTCTTGCCGGTACGCGCCTGGAACGTGCGGCTGAAGTAGGCCGCAGAGCCGAAACCCAGCGCCTCGGCGATGTCCTGAACCGGGATCCGGGTCTCGGCAAGGAGCCTGCGCGCCTCGAAGAGCTGCCGGTCATGCAGGAGCGCGGACGCGGGCCGACCGCAGGTTTCGCGGCAGACGCGAGAGAGGTGAGTCGGTGTCACGCCGAGCTCTGCCGCGTAGTCGGCGACCGTCTTGCCCGAGCGGAAGTCGGCCTCCACCCTCTCGGCGAAGGCCCGGGCGAGCCGCACCGCAGCCTTGGGGCGCGCCTCGCCTTCCGAACGTTCGGCGGCGAGCATCTGGCGCTCCAGCCACACGGACAGCAGGCCGAGGTGATGCCGGATCGCGCGGGCGCGGCTCGGCTTGCTGCCTTCGAGCTCGCGCTGGATGTTGTCGAGCTGCATTGCCATCTCGCCCTGCGGGATCGCGTCGCGGATGCGCAGGTGGACGATCCGGTCGGGCATCTGCAGGTCGGCGCCCTGCGGCAGGAACAGCGCGGTGCCGTGAACGTGCTGGTTGAGCTCGAAGGCGTGCATCGTGCCCGCCGGCAGGAAGATCAGGTTGTGCGGGCCGTAGCCCCGCGTCACCCCGCCGGCCGTGATCCGGCCCTGGCCGCGGGTGAACCACAGGATCAGCGGCGTGGAGTAGCTGCGCATCGCCTCGACGCGCCATTTCCCGCCCTGGCCGAGGCGCGGTATCGGGACGATCCGCACGAGCGGAAGGTCGGGGGCGTGGTCGGTGATCGCCATGGTCGGGACCTCGGCAGCGGTGGTGCAGCGGCGGCAGCCTGTGAAGTTGGCACGGCAATACACGAAAACAAAAGGGAAAATCCAGATATAGGCAAGCGTTTGCCACCGTGTGGCGGCGCGCTACCCCAGATCTTGTGCATCGACGCGCCGCCACCCCTGCATGCGGGAACGGAACCACGTCCGCTGACGCTTGGCATACTGCCGCGAGGCGATGATCGCCGCGGCGCGGGCCTCCGGCAGCGTGATCTCGCCGCGGACATGGGCGACGAGTTCGGCCGCGCCGATCGCCCGGGATGACTGGAGTGCGGGGTTCCAGCGGGCGGATTCCCGGCGCGCCTCATCCAGCGCGCCGGCGGCGAGCATAGCGTCGAAGCGCCGCTCGATCCTCGCGGCGAGCCAGTCTTTCGGCGCGTCGATCAGCAGGGCATGGGCGCGCCCGAGCGGCAGGGCAGGGGGAGGCGTCGCCGCCTGCCATTCGCTCAGACCCCGGCCGGTGGCGCGCAGCACCTCCCAGGCGCGCTGCACCCGGGCAGGATTTGCCAGATCGATCCGGTTGCGCGTCGCAGGGTCGAGCGCGGCCGCCATCGCGGCCGGACCCTCCGCGCGCAGGAGCGCGTCCGCCTCGGCCCGGACCTCGGCCGGAACCGGCGGGATCTCGGCCAGCCCTTCCGTCAGCGCGGCGAAGAAGAGTCCGGTTCCTCCCACGATGACCGGCCGCCCGGGCCCGTGGTTGAGGAGAGGTCGCACCGCGCGAAGCCAGTCGCCCGCCGACCACGCGGCGTCGAAGGGAAGGTGGCGGTAGAGCAGATGCGGCGCGCGGGCGCGATCGGATGCCGAGGGCTGCGCGGTCAGGATGGGCCAGGCGTCGAACACCTGCAGCGCGTCCGCGTTGACCACGACCCCGCCGCGGGTCTCGGCGATGACGAGCGCGAGCGCCGACTTGCCGCTGGCGGTCGGCCCGGCGATGAGGACGGGGACGCCCGGCGGCACCCGGGCGACGATCTCGGCCAGACCCAAGCGCGGCCTCCCGCTGCCGGGGCCGCGGCGCGCGACCCCCGTTGAACCCGCCCGCCTTTTCGCCCATTTTCCCGCGCAGTCAAGGAACGGGCCAGCGGGGGCAGCGATGAGCGGAAGCGAGACACCGGGGCCCGAGCCCCTCTACAAGCGCGTGCTCCTCAAGATCTCAGGCGAGGCGCTGATGGGCGACCAGGGCTATGGCCTGCATCCGCCCACCGTTCAGCGCATCGCCCAGGAGGTGAAGAGCGTGCACGACCTCGGCGTCGAGGTCTGCATGGTCATCGGAGGCGGCAACATCTTCCGCGGCCTCCAGGGCTCGGCCCAGGGCATGGAGCGGACGACGGCCGACTACATGGGGATGCTCGCCACCGTGATGAACGCGCTCGCCATGCAGTCGGCGCTCGAGCAGATCGGCGTCTACACCCGAGTGATCAGCGCGATCCCCATGGACCAGGTCTGCGAGCCCTACATCCGCCGCCGCGCGGTGCGCCACCTCGAGAAGGGGCGGGTCTGCATCTTCGCCGCCGGCACGGGCAACCCCTACTTCACCACCGACACGGCGGCGACCCTGCGCGCAAGCGAAATGGCATGCGAGGCCATCTTCAAGGGCACCAAGGTCGATGGCGTCTACGACAAGGACCCGATGAAGCACCCCGACGCCAAGCGCTACGACCGGGTGAGCTACGACGAGGTGCTGCAGAAGAACCTCAAGGTGATGGACGCCTCTGCCATCGCGCTCGCGCGTGACAACAAGCTGCCGATCATCGTGTTCTCGCTCGAAGAGCCCGGAGGCTTCCGGGGGATCCTGGCGGGCAAGGGGAAATACACCCTCGTGTCGGGCTAGCGCGAACCGAACCGGACTACACGCCCCCGGCGTGTGGTCGCTAGGAAATTCCCGCCAGAAGTGATAGAGTGACGCTGCGGAAGGCGGTGTCCGGCATGGCCCGGTTTGGGGTTCGGGCACCGGTCCCTCGGGTTCGCCTCGGGGGCCTCCGCGATGTTGTTGCCGAGCGAACATTTCGTGGAGAAACCTTATGGAACAGATGTTGCGCGCTCTCGCAGCGCAGATGGAAGTCATGTCGAACCGCCTTTCCGCCATCGAGCGCGCCGTCGGCGCCGGGTCGGTCGGGAGGTTTCCGTTCCCGCCTGTCGATCCTGCGCCCGACGGGGGACCGTTCGGGCCCTGGGGCGGCTGGCCGTTCCCGCGCCCCTGGCCGTGGCCGTGGCCGTTCCCGCAGCCTTCGCCCGAGCCCTGGCCGGGTCCGATCTTCGACCCGAGCCCGGTGGACCTCGGCAGGCTGTCGCGGGTCCAGCTCGAGTCCCGGCTTGCCGACATCAAGCATCAGCGCCAGAAGCTCGACCAGCTCGAAGCCCTGATCAACGAGGCGCTCGCCGGCATGAAGTGAGCGACGGCCCTGCGGCCCCCTGCGGCAGGCCGCGCGGCGGCCGTCGCGGGGGGTGCAGCCGCGCCCGAGGGAGGCCCCATGCAGATCACCCCAGCCGCCGTGCCGCTGCGCACGCTCTTCGTCGGCTTCCAGGACCAGGACAATCTTGGCCTGCGCTACCTGATGGCGGCCGCCCGCGCCGCCGGTCACGAGGCGATGATCGAGACCTTCTCGACCGACGCCGCCCCGATCCTTGCCCGGATCGCGCGCGAGCGGCCCGTCTTCGTCGGGTTCTCGCTGATCTTCCAGTACATGACGCCCCAGTTCTCTCAGGTGATCTCGGCACTCCGTCAGGCGGGGGTCACGGCCCACGTCTCGGTTGGCGGGCATTTCTCCAGCTTCGATCCCGCAGCGGTCATGGCGCTCATTCCGGGCGCCGACAGCGTGATCCGGTTCGAGGGCGAGGCCACGCTCCTCGCCCTGCTCGACCGCCTCGGCAGCGGCGGCGAGTGGCGCGACCTCGCCGGCCTTGCGGCGCGGCTTCACGACGGCAGCATCCGCGTCAACGCGCTGCGCCCGCAGATCCAGCCGCTCGACAGCCTGCCCTGGCCCGTCCGGGACGACATTCCCTACGAGGAGGCCGACCTTCCCACCGCGTCGGTCCTCGGTTCCCGCGGGTGCCCGTGGAACTGCGACTTCTGCTCGATCCGGCCGTTCTACGAGGCGCAGGAGGGCAGCCTGCGCCGCCTGCGCTCGCCAGCCGATGTGGTCGAGGAGCTGCGCCACCTCCACCACGACAGGGGCGTATCCCTCTTCCTGTTCCAGGACGACGACTTCCTTGCCACCGGGGCGCGGGCGCGCGCCTGGGCCGGAGAGATCGCCGACCGGATCTTCGAGAGCGACATCGGCGGCCGGGTGGCGTGGAAGATGTCCTGCAGGTCGGACGAGCTGCGCCCCGACATCGTGGCCCGGCTGAAGCGCGGCGGGCTCACGCATGTCTACATGGGCGTCGAGTCGGGCGACGAGACGGGCCTGCGCAACATGAACAAGATGCTGAAGCCGGCGCGCCACCTCGAGGCCGGGCGCATCCTCCGCGAGGCCGGGTTGTCGTTCGACTTCGGCTTCATGCTTCTCGATCCGTGGTCGGACATGAGCCAGGTGCGCAACAACGTCGATTTCCTCGACGCCTTCGTGGGCGACGGATGGTCGGTCGCGGGCTTCTGCCGGATGCTGCCCTACGCCGGCACGCCCACCGCGCGGCGGCTCGCCGCCGAGGGCCGGCTTGGCGGCACCGTCACGCAGCCCGACTACGGCTTCCTCGATCCGCGGCTCGACCGCTTCTACGCCTGGGTGCTGGAGACCTTCCACCAGCGGAACTTCACCGACCAGGGCCTCGTCCACATCCTGCGCGCCCTGATCTTCGAAAGCCGCCTCCAATCCCCCGGCCACCGCTGGATGACGCCCGGCGAGACGCGCTGGCTCCAGTATGTCGCGGCCCGCTCGAACCGCGCTGCCACGCTGACCCTGCGGCTCGCACTCGATCACATCGAGGCGCGCCCGGCGGACGAGATCCTCGTGCACTCGGGCTATCTCGCGGACCTCACGCGGCGCTTCCTGGCCGAGGAGGCGGGGCTTGCCGCGGAGGTCCGGCGGTTCTGGTCCGACCCGGAGCGTCAGGCCCGCCGCCGCGCGGCCTCGGGTCGGCGCGAAGAGCCCGATGCGCTGCGGGGCGGCTTCGCGCGGAGCTGGACGTTCGAACGGGGCACTTGGGAAACCCGGGGGCAGGGCAGCCGCTGACGCCCGGGGCTCTCCGGTCCACTGGTGCAGGCTTTCTGCGCTCCAAGGAGCGGTCCATGCAGACGGCACGCGCCTGAACCCTCTGTTCAGCACCTTGTTCCAGACTGGGCGGGCGCCCGGTGCCCGGGCGGACCCTGGCGGGCCAACCTGCTTCTGGCAAAATGCCCGGCGTCCCGCTATAGACCGGGCGGAGGACAGAAGACGAAAGACGGCAGAGATGGCAGACAGCGACATCGAGATCGATACCGACGACCTCGAGCGGCGTATGGACGGCGCACTGACCGCCCTCCGGCACGAGTTCGGTTCGCTGCGCACCGGACGCGCCTCGGCGTCCATGCTCGACCCGATCCTCGTCGATGCCTACGGCAGCCCGACGCCGATCAACCAGGTCGGGACGATCAACGTCCCCGAGCCGCGGATGGTCACCATCAACGTCTGGGACAAGAGCCTCGTCGGCAAGGTCGAGAAGGCCATCCGCGAAAGCGGGCTCGGCATCAATCCGCAGCTCAACGGCACGATCATCATGCTGCCGATCCCGGAACTCAACGAGGAGCGGCGGCGCGAGCTGACGAAGGTCGCCGCGCAGTATGCCGAGAGCGCGCGGGTCGCAATCCGCAACGTGCGCCGCGACGGGATGGACCAGATCAAGAAGGCCAAGGCCGAGGGGATGAGCGAGGACGACCAGAAGTTCTGGCACGACGCCATCCAGGAGATGACCGACCGGCATATCGCCCTCGTTGACAAGGCGCTCGAGGCCAAGCAGGCCGAGATCATGCAGGTTTGAACCCAGCCGGGGTAAGGGGCCGATGGCCGCAGAAGACGTTCCGCCGCCGCCGGCTTCCCTGCATGTGGCGATCATCATGGACGGCAACGGGCGCTGGGCGACAAGCCGCGGCTGGCCGCGCCTCGTGGGTCACCGGCGCGGCGCCGAGCGCGTGCGAGGCATCGTCGAGGCCTGCCCGGCCCTCGGCATCACGCACCTGACGCTCTACGCCTTCTCGACCGAGAACTGGAAGCGCTCGACCGAGGAGGTGATCGGGCTGATGACGATCTTCTCGGCCTACATCCGGTCCGAGGCGAAGCGGCTCTCGGCCGAGGGGGTGCGGCTCAGGTTCATCGGAGACCGCACGCCGCTCGACCACAAGCTGCAGCGCCTGATGGCCTGGGTCGAGGCCAAGACGGCGCACAGCGGAAGGCTCAACCTGACGGTTGCGATCAATTACGGCGGCCGGAACGAGATCGTCCGCGCCGCGCGCCGGCTGGCCGAGGAGGTCGCCGAAGGCCGGCTCGATCCGGACCGGATCGACGAGGCCGCCTTCACCGCCGCGCTCGACACCCACGATCTTCCCGACCCCGACCTGGTGATCCGAACCTCGGGCGAGACGCGCATCTCCAACTATCTGCTCTGGCAGTCGGCCTACGCGGAATACGAGTTCACGCCCACGCTCTGGCCCGACTTCACACCCGAGGAGCTGGCCGCGATCGTCCGGAAGTTCGCCCACCGCGAGCGCCGTTTCGGCGGTGTCGTGACCGCATGACGGCCGCCGCCGGCAAGTTCTCCGACCTCGCCACCAGGCTCGGATCCGGCGCGGTCCTCGCCGGCATCGGCATCGCGGCGGTCTGGGCTGGCGGGCTGTGGTTCGAGGGGCTCGCCGTAGGGGCGGCGACGGTCATGATCTGGGAACTCGCGCGGATGCAGGCGCCCGGCGACCGCATAGGGCCCTACGCGCTTGCCGCGCTGGCGCTTGCGGCGCTCGCCGTCTCGCACTTCCTGTCGCCGCCCTGGAGCCTCCTGGCGCTGCTCGCGCCGGGCCTCGCCGCGCTGGTCCTTCGCCGCCCGGACGCGGGCATCTTCGCAGCCTACGGCACGGCGGTGCTCCTTGCGTCGCACGGGCTCGTGGCCTTCCGCGCCGAATACGGGGGGCTGTGGCTTTCCTGGCTGATTGCCGTCGTGGTGGTGACCGACATCGCGGGCTACTTCGCGGGCCGGCTGATCGGCGGGCCGAAGTTCTGGCCGCGTGTCAGCCCGAAGAAGACCTGGGCGGGGATCGTCGCCGGCTGGGTCGGCGGTGCGCTCGTCGGCTTCGCCTTCCTCGGCTTCACGACGGCGGGGCGCGACCTGCCCTGGATCTCGGCGGCGCTCTCCTTCGCCTCGCAGATTGGCGACATCGCCGAAAGCGCGATCAAGCGCCGCTCCGGCGTCAAGGACTCCTCGCAGCTCATCCCGGGGCATGGCGGCCTGCTCGACCGGTTCGACGCGCTGCTCGGCGGCGCGCTCTTCATGCTGGTCGTGTCGTTCTTCGTCGTGGTGCCCGTGGCGCGGGGCTAGGAACCATGCGGCGGGTCACGATCTTCGGAGCCACCGGCTCGATCGGCGAGAACACGGTCGACCTGATCCTGCGCCAGACGGACCGGTTCGAGGTCGTGGCCCTGACCGGCGGGCGCAACGTCGCCCGCCTCGCCGAACAGGCGAAGGCGCTGCGCGCCTCGCTCGCCGTCACCTGCCACGCGGAATGCGGCGACGCGCTGGCCGAGGCGCTGGCCGGCACCGGCATCGAGACCGCCGCGGGGCCGGAGGCGCTTCTGGAGGCAGCCGACCGCCCGGCCGACTGGATCATGAGCGCCATCGTCGGCGCCGCCGGCCTCGCCCCCGGCTTCCGGGCCCTGCGCCACGGCTCGACCCTTGCCCTCGCCAACAAGGAGAGCCTGGTCACCGCGGGGCCGCTCCTGCTGGCAGAGGCCGCCCGGCACGGCACCACCATCCTTCCGGTCGACAGCGAGCATTCGGCCATCTTCCAGGGGCTGGTCGGCGAGGACATCGCGGCCGTGGAGCGCATCGTCATCACCGCCTCGGGCGGGGCCTTCCGGGACTGGCCGCTGGAAAGGCTTGCGGAGGCCACCCTCGACGAGGCCTCCACCCACCCGAACTGGGCGATGGGGCAGCGCATCACCATCGACTCGGCCTCGATGTTCAACAAGTCGCTCGAGCTGATCGAGACGCGCGAGTTCTTCGGAATCGATCCGTCGCGGATCGAGGTCGTCATCCACCCCGAGAGCCTCGTCCACGCGCTCGTCGGCTTCCGCGACGGTGCGCTGATGGCGCATCTCGGCCCGCCGGACATGCGTCACGCCATCGGCTATGCGCTCAACTGGCCGGAACGGGCCGAGCTTCCCGTGGCGCGGCTCGACCTCGCCGCGATCGGGCAGCTCAACTTCCACGCCCCCGACCTGCGCCGCTACCCGGCGCTCGCGCTCGCGCGCGAGGTCATGCGGATCCGCGGCCATGCGGGTGCCGCGTTCAATGCCGCCAAGGAGCGCGCGCTCGACGCCTTCATCGCGGGCGAGATCGGATTCACCGACATGGCGCGCGTCGTCGAGGCGACGCTCGACCGGCTTTCGGGCGAAAGCGGGCTGGCCAATACGCCGGAAAGCCTTGATACCGTCCTCGCCATGGACCATCTCGCCCGGCAGAGGGCCGCCGAGGCGGTCCGCGCGCTCAACGCAAGGACCTGACGCTTGGACTTCCTCGGCCTCATCCCGCAGTTCGGCAACGCCGCCTTCACGATCCTCGCCTTCGTCGCGGCCCTCTCGATCATCGTCTTCGTGCACGAGTTCGGCCACTACATCGTCGGCCGCTGGTCAGGGATCCATGCCGAGGTGTTCTCGCTCGGCTTCGGCCCCGTCCTGTTCTCGCGCACCGACCGGCACGGGACGAAGTGGCAGGTCGCGGCGCTGCCGCTCGGCGGCTACGTGCGCTTCCTCGGCGATGCCGACGCGGCGAGCGCGACGCGCGACGAGGGGTTCCTCGAGCACATCGTCAACACGGAACGCGAGAAGGAGCTGCGCCGGACGATACACGGCGCGCCGCTCTGGGCGCGGGCCGCCACCGTGGCGGCGGGGCCGGTTTTCAACTTCATCCTGTCGATCCTCGTCTTCGCGGCGTTCCTGCTGTTCCTCGGCACGCCCGTCGAACAGCCCACGGTGCGCCGCGTGATCGACCTGCCGCCGACCTACGGTCCGGCCGACCTCAGGCCGGGCGACGTGGTGGTCGGCCTCGGCGGGCAGGAGGTCACGACCTACGCCGCGCTCGGCGAGGCGGCCGCGAGGCTCGACCCGGCGCCGGTGGTCACCTACACGGTCCTGCGCGACGGTGAGCGGATCGACGTCCCCGGCCCGTGGCCCTATCCGCCGGTCGTCGGTTCGATCCAGCCGATCTCGGCGGCGGGCGATGCGGGCCTGCGGGAGGGCGACGTGATCCTGACGGCCGGCGGCCAGCCCGTCACCGATTTCGGCCAGCTCGTCGGCATCGTCACGGGCTCGGGCGGCAACCCCGTTCCCCTCTCCATCTGGCGCCAGGGAACGGAGCTCGAACTCTCGGTGACGCCGCGGCCGCGCGACTTCCAGCTCCCGAACGGAGAGTTCGAGCGGCGCTGGATGCTTGGCATCGGGAACATGCTGGTGTTCGAGCCCGCCGCCGAACGCCAGGGGCCGCTGGCTGCGCTCCGCGGCGGTGTGGAGCAGACCTGGGGAATCGTCACCTCCTCGATCAGCGCCCTCGGAAAGGTCGTGACCGGTGCGATCTCTGCCTGCAACGTCAGCGGCCCGGTCAGCATCGCGCGCGCATCGGGCGACATGGCGAGCCAGGGGCTCGACCAGTTCGTCTGGTTCATCGCGGTCCTCTCCACGGCGGTCGGGCTTCTGAACCTGTTCCCGATCCCGGTGCTCGACGGCGGGCATCTGGTGTTCCACGCCTACGAGGCCGTGGCGCGCCGGCCGCCTTCGGAGCGCGCGCTGAGGGGCCTCATGGCGGTCGGCCTCACCGCCATCCTCGCGCTGATGGCCTTTGCGCTCATAAACGACTTCCGCTGTCCGTGACCTCGCCGGGGCACGGGCCCCCGAGAGCGGCGGACGACCGGGCTCGGCCGGCCGGACGCGCGAGCCTGACGTTTTGACAACCCCCTGCGAATCCCGGTAGTCAGGACGGAAAGAACGGCGGTAGACATTTCGACGGGGGATCAGATGGCGGAAGCGGCTTTCGCAGGCGCGGCTTCGGTGCGCGCTCTTCCCCGGTACGTCTGCTCTCTTCTTTCCGCCATCCTGATCGCTCTTGCCGCGACCGTTCTCGCCCCGCGAGCGGCCGAGGCGCAGAGCTATTCCTTCAGCTCGGTTGTGGTCGAGGGCACGCAGCGGATCGAGCCTGCGACGGTCTTGTCCTATGCCGAGATCCCGCGCGGCCAGACGATCAGCGCAGGCGAGCTCAACGCGGCCTATCAGCGCGTGCTGGGCTCCGGCCTGTTCGAGGCGGTCGAGTTCGTGCCCCAGGGCGGGCGGCTGGTCATTCGCGTGGTGGAGTTCCCCACGATCAACGTGGTCAGCTTCGAGGGCAACCGCCGGCTCGACGACGAGGCGCTGGCGGCGGTGGTGCGCTCGCAGTCGCGCCGGGTCTACAGCCCCACGGTCGCCGAGCAGGACGCCACCGCCATCACGGAGGCCTATGCCCAGGCCGGGCGCTTTGCCGCCACGGTCACGCCGCGGATCATCCGCCGGTCGGAGAACCGCGTGGACCTGGTCTTCGAGATCGTCGAGGGCCGGGTCGTCGAGATCGAGCGTCTCTCCTTCGTCGGCAACCGCAACTTCTCGGACCGGCGCCTGCGCCAGGTGCTTGAGACCAAGCAGGCCGGCATCTTCCGCCAGCTCGTCCAGCGCGACACCTTCGTCGCCGACCGCATCGAGTTCGACAAGCAGGTGCTGCGCGACTTCTACCTCTCGCGCGGCTACGTCGATTTCCAGGTGCTCTCGGTGACTTCCGAGATCACCCGCCGCCGCGACGCCTTCTTCCTGACCTTCACGGTCCGCGAGGGGCAGCAGTTCCGCTTCGGCGACATCACCGTGGTGAGCGAGATCCCAGAGGCGGATGCAGCGGTCTACGGGCGCGAGGTCCGGATCCGTTCCGGCGGCGTCTACTCCCCGACGCTGGTCGACAACACCATCGCCCGGCTCGAGACGCTGGCTCTCAGACAGGGCCTCGATTTCGTGCGGGTCGAGCCGCGCGTCACCCGCAACGACCGCGCCCAGACGCTCGACATCGAGTTTGCCATCGTCCGCGGCCCGCGCGTGTTCGTCGAGCGGATCGACATCGAGGGGAACGTCACCACGCTCGACCGTGTGGTGCGCCAGCAGTTCCGCACCGTCGAAGGCGACCCCTTCAACCCGCGCGAGATCCGCGAAAGCGCCGAGCGGATCCGCGCGCTCGGCTACTTCTCCAACGCCGAAGTCTCTGCCCGCGAGGGCTCCTCGCCCGAGCAGGTGGTCGTCGGCGTCAACGTCGAGGAACAGCCGACCGGCTCGCTCGGCTTCGGCATCAGCTACTCGGTGGCCTCGGGCACCGCCTTCGCCGTAAACTTCTCGGAGTCGAACTTCCTCGGGCGGGGGCAGACGCTCGCCTTCGGCTTCGATACCGGCTCCACGAACTCGAACGCGCGGCTGTCCTTCGTCGAGCCCTACTTCCTCGGCCGTGACCTGCGCTTCAGCACCAACATCTTCTACCGCGAGAGCGACAACGACTTCTCGCGCTACTCGACCCGGACCGGCGGCCTGTCGCTCGGGCTCGAATTCCCCTCGGGCGAGAACTCGCGCCTCGGGTTCACCGTGGGGGCAAGGTTCGACTCGCTCTTCGACGTCGATCCCGCCTCTTCGCCGATCCTCGTCCGCGAGGCGGACATCGGCGACCGCTACATGGGCTTCATCGGCACCACCTACAGCTACGACACCCGCGCAGGCGGCCTCGATCCCAACCGCGGCGTGCTTCTGCGGTTCTCCAACGAGCTCTACGGGGGCGACGCCACCTATCTCAAGACCACGTTCCTGGCGCTCGGCGAGGCGAAGGTCAGGAACGAGGAGGTCACCCTCCGGGCGAGCTTCGAGGGCGGTGCGATCAGCGTGATCGACGGCCAGAGCCGGGTGACCGACCGCTTCTTCGGCAGCGAGATGCGCGGTTTCGAGCCGCGGGGGATCGGCCCCCGGGATCTCGGCACGGCCGAGCAGGATCCGCTGGGCGGCAACTTCTACGCCGTGGCGAAGCTCGAGGCGGAGTTCCCGCTCGGTCTGCCCGAGGAATACGGGATCACCGGCGGCGTGTTCCTCGACGTGGGAACCGTGTGGGGGCTCGACGACACGGCAGGCGCCGGCGGGCCGGTCGACGACAGCCTTCACTGGCGTGCGGCGGCGGGGTTCTCGGTGTTCTGGACCACGCCGCTCGGTCCGCTCCGGTTCAACTTCTCGACCCCGATCGAGAAGCTGCCCTATGACAAGGAACAGAACTTCGACCTCACCGTCTCGACGCGGTTCTAGGGCCTTGCGATCCGCTCTGGCGCTCGCCGCCCTTCTGGCGGGGGCAAATCCGCCCTGTGCCGCCATCGCGCAGGACCGTCCGGCCGTCCAGTCGCCGATCCTGACGATCGACCAGGAGGAGCTGTTCGAGCGGTCGTCCTTCGGCGCGCGGGTCCGGTCCGAGGTCACCGCCGCGTCCGCCGAGCTCGCAGCCGAGAACCGGCGGCTCGAGGCGGAGCTCGCCGAAGAGGAGCAGCGTCTGACGGCACTGCGTGCGACGACCGATCCGCAGGAGTTCAGCCGGCTGGCTGCCGAGTTCGATGCCCGCGTCGTCGAGGTGCGCCGCACCCAGGACCAGAAGGCTCGCGACCTCACGCGCCGCCCCGAGGAGGCGCGGCAGGAGTTCTTCCGTGCTGCCGTGCCGGTTCTGGCCGACCTGGTGCGCGAGCGGGGGGCACTCGCCATCCTCGACACGCGCGCGGTCATCATCTCGGCCGACGCGATCGACATCACCGAGGAGGCGATCCGCCGGCTGGATGCGACGCTGGGCGATGGCACAACGCCGCCGGACCCTTCCCCGCCGCCACAGATTCCTCCCGGGCCGGGAACGGGCAACGGCGAGGGGACGCCCTGACCGCGTGCTTGCTCCGCGCCGGGGCGCTTGCTAGCAAGGGCGCCAGCCGACCGGAAGGAGGAACGATGAACGAACAGGCCACGACGACCGCCCCGGCCGAGGCCGACATCCATCTGATCCAGCGGATCATTCCGCACCGCTACCCGTTCCTGCTGATCGACAGGGTGCGCGACATCCGGCTCAACGAGGGCGCCGTCGGGCTCAAGAACGTCACGTTCAACGAACCGCACTTCCAGGGGCACTTCCCCGGTGCGCCCATCATGCCCGGCGTCACCATCATCGAGGCCATGGCGCAGACCGCGGCCATCGTCGTCGGCCTGTCGATGAACACCGTCGACCGGGAGCTGCTCACCTACTTCATGTCGATCGACAACGCCAAGTTCCGCCGGATGGTCGTGCCGGGCGACGTGCTCGAGCTTCACGTCACGGTGAAGCGCGGAGGCGGCCGGGTCTGGAAGTTCCTCGGGCAGGGCAAGGTGGCGGGCGCGCTCTGCGCCGAGGCCGAGTTCACCGCGATGATGGACCTCAAGGGCTGAGCCCGATGGCTGTCGACGCCTCCGCGCGGATCCACCCCAAGGCCCATGTCGAGGAAGGTGCGGTCATCGGGCCCGGGTGCGAGATAGGCCCCTTTGCCTGCGTCGGCCCCAAGGTGCGGCTCGGCGCGAACGTCTCGCTCAGGGCGCACGCCGTCGTCACCGGGGATACCGAGATCGGCGAGGGATCGACGATATTCTCCTTCGCCTGCGTCGGCGAGGTGCCGCAGGACCTCAAGTTCAAGGGCGAGGAAAGCCGTCTGATCGTCGGAGCCCGTGCCCGGATCCGCGAGGGTGCGACCCTCAACACCGGCACGGCCGGCGGCGGCGGCCTGACGCAGGTCGGGGACGATTGCCTGATCATGGCGGGTGCCCACGTCGCGCACGACTGCCGGGTGGGCAACAGGGTCATCCTGGTCAACAACGCCGCGCTGGCCGGTCACTGCGTGATCGAGGACGACGTCATCATCGGCGGCCTGTCGGGTGTGCACCAGTGGGTCAGGATCGGCCGGGGTGCGATCATCGGAGCGGTGACGATGGTCACCAACGACGTGATCCCCTACGGCCTCGTGCAGGCGCCTCGCGGCGAGCTCGACGGGCTGAACCTCGTCGGACTGAAGCGCCGGGGCGTCCCGCGCGAGGACATCACGGCGCTGCGCGCCGCCTACCAGATGCTCGCCCAGGGCGAGGGCGCCTTCGCCGATCGCGCCCGGAGGCTCGGCGAGGAAACCACGAGCGACTACGTGCGCGAGGTCGTCGATTTCATCCTCGGCGGCAGCGACCGGTCGTTCCTGACGCCGCGCTGACATGGCGGGCGGTCTCGCCGTGATTGCCGGCTCGGGGGCGCTGCCCCGGGCCATACTGCTCGCCAACCACGGCGCATGGATGGTGCGGGTGGAAGGGGTCGAGGCGCAGAACCCCGGCGCGCCGGAGATCGCCGCGCGCTTCGAGGAGCTCGGAAAGCTGTTCGACGACCTGCGTGCCGAGGGGATCGACACGGTCTGTCTGGCCGGAGCGATGTCGCGTCCGGCGCTCGACCCCATGGCCTTCGATCCCAAGATGCAGGCCCTCGCGCCACGTCTCGCCGCGGCCATGCAGGGTGGCGACGATGCGCTCTTGCGCCTCGTCGTGGCGATCTTCGAGGAGGAGGGCTTCACCGTGCGCGGCGCGTATGAACTGGTGCCCGAACTGACCGCCGCGCCCGGCCTGCTGGCCGGCCCGCCCCCCGACCGGGCCGCGCGCGACGATGCGCACCGCGCGAGCGAGATCCTCGCCGCGCTCGGCCCGCTCGACGTCGGACAGGCCTGCGTGGTGGCGGGTGGCCTCTGCCTCGGCATCGAGACGATCCAGGGCACCGACTTCCTGCTCGACCAGGTGGCGCGCACCGATCCGCGCCTGCGGCAGGGCGCTGCCGGCGTGCTCGTCAAGCGGCCGAAGCCAGGCCAGGACCTGCGGGTGGACATGCCTGCCATCGGCCCCGACACGGTGCGGGGCGCCGCAGCGGCCGGGCTGGCGGGAATCGTCATCGCGGCGGGGTCGGTCCTGATCCTCGAGCGGGAGGCGACCCTCGCCGCCGCCGGGGAGAGCGGGCTCTTTCTTCTTGCGCAATGAGCCCCCGCTTCTTCCTGCTCGCCGGCGAGCCGTCCGGCGACCGCCTCGGAGCTGCGCTGATCGCGGGACTGCGAACGCTTGAGCCGAAGGTCGAGGTGGCGGGCGTCGGCGGACCGGCGATGGAGGCCGAGGGGCTGAAGAGCCTGTTTCCGATGAGCGACCTCTCGGTGATGGGCCTTGCCGAAGTGCTGCCGCGCTATCCACGGCTCCTGCGGCGGCTGGGCGAGGCCGCGCGCTCTGTTGCGATGATGCGGCCGGATGCGCTCATCACCATCGACAGCCCGGACTTCTCCCTGAGGCTTGCCGGGCGCGCCCGGCTCACCCGCCCATCGCTGCGCACGATCCATTACGTCGCGCCCTCGGTCTGGGCCTGGCGTCCCGGTCGCGCGGCGCGGATGGCCAAGGTCATCGACCACGTCCTCGCCCTCCTCCCCTTCGAGCCGCCCTACATGGAGGCGGCGGGCATGACCTGCGATTTCGTGGGGCACCCGGTGGTGGCCGAGCCGCAGGCCACGTTTTCCGAGGCGGCAGCGTTCCGCGACGCCCACGGCATCGCGCCGGATACCCCCGTGGTCCTCGCGCTGCCGGGGTCGCGCGAAAGCGAGGTGTCACGCCTCGGAGACCGGTTCGGCGAGACCCTGCGGAAGGTTGCGGCGGTGCATCCCGACCTGCGCGTGATCGTGCCTGCGGTTGCCCACCTGGCCGACAGGGTCGCGGCGCTCGTGCGCGGCTGGCCGGGCCGTCCGGTCGTCATCGACGCACGTGCCGATCCTGCGGGCGCGGCCAAGCGTGCCGCCTTCGGAGCGTCGGATGTCGCGCTCGCCGCCTCGGGAACGGTCTCGCTCGAGCTTGCCGCGGCTGGTGTGCCCATGGTGATCGGCTACGACCTCGCGCCCTTGACCTGGGCGGCGATGAAGCGGCTGGCGCGGATCGATACGGTCACGCTCGTGAACCTCGTGACGCAGACCCGCGCGGTGCCCGAGTTTCTCGGCCCCGCTTGCCGGCCCGGGCCGATGGCCGATGCGCTCGTCGCCCTGCTCGACGATCCTGCCGCGCGCGAGGCGCAGGCGCGCGCGCTCGACCTGACGATGGAGCGGCTCGGCCGCGGCGGCGAGGCACCGGGCCTGCGCGCCGCGCGCTCGGTCATGGCGCGGTACCGCTGAAGCCGTTCCGCTTGCACCCCGCGGCGGGCGCGGCTAAGGCGCGGTGCCATGAGCGCCGCAGGCATCGCCCCCGATCCCGTCTTCGTGCTCGTGCGGCCGCAGCTTGCCGAGAACATCGGTGCGGCGGCGCGCGGGATGCTGAACTTCGGGCTCGACCGGATGCGCCTTGTCGCCCCGCGAGACGGCTGGCCGAGCCCGAAGGCGGTGGCGATGGCCTCGGGCGCGGGGCGCGTCCTCGACGCCGCCGGCCACTTCGGGACGCTGGCCGATGCGGTCGCCGACTGTCACGTCGTCTATGCCACGACTGCGCGGCCGCGCGAGCTGACCAAGGCGGTGCTCGACCCCGAGACGGCGATGGCCGAGGCGCGCGCCCAGGCCGCAGCCGGGCTTCGGGTGGCGGTGGTCTTCGGCCCCGAACGCGCGGGGCTGGAGAACGCCGACCTCGTCCATGCCACCACGATCGTCACGGTGCCGGTCAATCCCGCCTTCCCTTCGCTGAACCTCGCCCAGTGCGCGCTGCTGATGGCCTATGAATGGCATCGTCAGGGGCGGACCGCGCCGATTGCGGATCTGCCCGTGCCGGCCGAACGCGAGGCGGTCGAGCGGCTCGCGGCGCATTGGGAGGAGCGGCTGGAGGCGGCGGGCTTCTTCTTCCCGCCGGACAAGGCCGACGGGATGCGACTTGCGCTTCGCAATCTCTGGAGCCGGATGCCCCTGACCGTGGCCGACGTCCAGACCCTGCACGGCGCGCTGCGCCAGCTTGTCCGCCGCGGCGGCTAGGCGGGCCCCCGGACGCCTTCAGCGCAGCTTTTCGAGGCTGGCGGCGAAGCCCGTGAGGCTCATCTCGAAGGCAAGAGGGCTTCCGTTGTTCTGCACGCCCTCGAACCTGAGCAGGCGCCCTGCCGACAGCGCCCCCTCGAGCTCCGGGGTGAGGTCGATCACCGCGATCGCCCCGCCCGGAAGGGAAGTGCGGTAGGGCGCCGTCGCGAGGGCACGTCCGTCCACGCTGATCGACAGGCCTTCCGGCAGCGACATGCCGTGCGGCGCGAGGAACCGCAGCGCGGGCGGCTCGCCCGCGACGACCGCGGCCTGGGCGACGACGGTCCTCGTCTCTCCCAGGGTCAGGCTCTTGACCATGGAACAGGAAAGGGTCGCACCCTCGCCCTCGGGCGTGCAGGAGACCTGCCAGGGGGTCTCTCCCGCCTCGAGATTGCGGTCCGGGGCAGGGCTCTCGGCTTCCTGCCCGAGCCCTGTCTGTGCCAGTGCCAGCGTCGCGAGGAGAGCAAGGGCGGCGGCGCGGCCGCGGGGCAGACTCGAATGCATTGGGCCTCATGTCCCTGGCTTTGCATGCGGCGACTCCGCCGCCGTGCCGTAGGGACCATCGTAGGGGCACGCCGGTCCGGCGTCGACCCCGCAGCCCGTGTCGCACGAGGTGACACTGCGCACCCGTGCCTGCTCGGCACCCGTTGACGGGGACGCGATAAAGGTGACACTCCGCCACCATGAAATCGCTCGACATCGACTTCGTGCGCGCGCAGTTCCCCGCGTTCCAGGAACCCGCGCTCCGCGATCAGGCATTCTTCGAGAATGCCGGCGGCTCCTACGCCTGCCGCTATGTCGTCTGGCGCCTGCACCGCTTCTACCGCGAGCGCAAGGTGCAGCCCTACGGTCCCTACGCGGCCTCGGAGGCGGCGGGAATCGAGATGGACCAGGCCCGCGAGCGGATGGCGCGGATCCTCGGGGTGGCGACCGAGGAGGTGAGCTTCGGCCCCTCGACCAGTGCCAACACCTATGTCCTGGCGAACGCCGTCCGCCAGTGGCTGCGCGGGAAGCCGGCGGCCATCGTCGTCACCGACCAGGACCACGAGGCCAACACCGGCCCGTGGCGGCGCCTTGCCGACGAGGGGATCGAGATTCGCGTCTGGGGAATCGACCGGCAGACCGGGCGGCTCGACCCGGAGCGCCTCGCCCCGCTTCTGGACGAGAAGGTGCGGCTGGTGTGCTTTCCGCACTGTTCGAACGTGGTCGGCGAGATCAACGACGTGGCACGCATCACGCGCATGGCCCATTCCGCTGGCGCGTTCGTCTGCGTCGATGGCGTGAGCTACGCGCCCCACGGGCTGCCGAACGTCGCCAAGCTCGACGCCGACATCTACCTGTTCTCGGCCTACAAGACCTTCGGCCCGCATCAGGGGATCATGGTCGTGCGGCACCGGGTGGGCGACCACCTGCCGAACCAGGGCCACTATTTCAACGCGGCCACGCTCTACAAGCGGTTCACCCCTGCCGGGCCCGACCACGCGCAGGTTGCAGCCTCGGCGGGGATCGCCGACTACATCGACGCCGTCTATGCCCATCACGTCCGTGCGGGACGCGACATGACCGGCCGCGCCGAGGTCGTGCACGAGCTGATCCGCCAGCGCGAGGAGCACCTCCTCGGCCCGCTCCTCGACTATCTCGCGGGCCGCAACGACATCCGGCTCATCGGTCCGCGGACGGCGCGGGGCCGCGCCCCGACCGTGGCGATCGAGCTCGACCGCCCCGGCGCCGAGGCTGCCGCCGCGCTTGCGCCGCACGGGATCATGGCCGGTGGCGGCGACTTCTACGCCGTCCGCCCTCTCGAGGCGATGGGCGTTGACCCGCGGAAGGGCGTGCTGCGGCTGTCGTTCCTGCACTACACCAGCGAGGACGAGGTTGACCGCCTGATCCGGGCGCTAGATCAGGTGCTCTAGGCGGGCGTGCGACCTGCCGGCGGCGGGCGGGCAGGCATGGCGGAGACCTCACCGATCCTTCTGTGGTTCCGGCGCGATCTGCGCCTGTCCGATCACCCTGCGCTGGCGGCCGCCGCCGCGACCGGGCGCCCGGTCATCCCCGTGTTCCTCCTCGACGAGGTGGTGGAAACCCTCGGCGCCGCCCCGAAATGGCGGCTCGGGCTGGGGGTGGAGCACTTCGCCGGGAGGCTGGCCGGCATCGGCTCCCGCCTTGTCCTGCGGCGTGGACGGGCGCTTGACGCGCTGCGGGCGCTGGCCGCCGAGACCGGAGCCGGCGCGGTCTGGTGGACGCGCCTCTATGATCCGGCCGCGCGAACCCGCGACGAGGCCGCGAAGGCGGGGCTGAAGGCGCTCGGGCTTGAAGCGCGGAGCTTCCCCGGCCACGTCCTGCACGAGCCCTGGGCGGTCGAGACGGGGCAGGGGGGCTTCTACCGCGTCTACACACCCTACTGGCGGGCGGTGCGAGACCGCGACCCCGGCGGTCCGCTGCCCGCACCCGCTCGCCTCGCCGCCCCGGCATCGTGGCCGGAAAGCGACGACCTCGCCGCCTGGCGCCTCGGGGCTGCCATGCGGCGCGGCGCTGCGGTGGTGGCGCGCCACGTCAACGTCGGCGAGGACGCCGCGCAGGCGCGGCTCGCCGAGTTCGTGGCCCGGCGGATCGACCGCTATGCCGAGGCGCGGGACTTCCCCGCCGAACGCGGCACCTCGCGCCTGTCCGAGAACCTCGCCTGCGGCGAGATCTCGGTGCGGGCCTGCTGGCACGCGGGCAGGCGCGCGCTCGAGGAGGGCAAGGCAGGCGCCGAGACGTTTCTGAAGGAGCTCGTGTGGCGCGATTTTGCCTGGCATCTCGTCTACCACACGCCCCACATCATCGAGCGGAACTGGCGCGAGGAGTGGGAGGGCTTTCCCTGGAACGAGGACGACGGGCGACCGGAGGTCGTATCCTGGAAGCGCGGCCGGACGGGGGTCGAGTTCGTCGATGCCGCGATGCGCGAGATGTATGTCACCGGCACGATGCACAACCGCGCACGGATGATCGTGGCCTCCTACCTCACGAAGAACCTGATGACGCACTGGCGCATCGGCCAGAAATGGTTCGAGGACTGCCTGATCGACTGGGATCCCGCCTCGAACGCGATGGGCTGGCAATGGACGGCGGGGTCCGGGCCGGACGCGGCTCCGTATTTCCGGGTGTTCAACCCCGAAACCCAGGCAGAGCGCTTCGACCCCGGCCGCCGCTACCGGCGCGCGTGGATCGCCGAGGGCCAGCCCGCGCCTCCCGAGACGGCGCTGAGCTACTTCGACGCGATCCCCCGCAACTGGGGCATGACGCCGGCCGATCCCTACCCGGCGCCCGTGGTGGATGCGGCCGAAGGCCGGCGCCGGGCCCTTGCGGCCTACGGGTCCTGGAAGGGCTGATGTATCAACGGGTTGCTCTCTCGGCGACGATCCGGCTAACCTCTTCCTCAGGGAAGGGGAAAACGCGATGGCACATCTGACGTCGACGAAGGGCCAGGCGGGCCTGCCGCGGTACTTCGCGCAGGCGTTCGAGATGGCGCGCGCCCTCGAGAACGGCCGCCTCGACGTGGTCCTGCCGGACGGGCGGCGGTTCCGCGCCGAGGGGCCGAAGCCCGGGCCGGTCGCGGAACTCCATGTGCACGACCCCGACCTCTTCGCGCACCTGATCCGCGAGGGCGACCTCGGCTTCTGCGATGCCTACCTGGAGGGCGGCTGGTCCACGCCCGACCTGATGGCCTTCATGGACCTCATGCACGCCGGCAACGAGCGGGTCTACGACGGCTTCCCGGGCATGGGGCTGGTGCGCGCCTGGGAGAACCTGCGCCACTGGCTGCGCCGCAACCACCGCGCACAGGCCAGGAAGAACATTGCGGCGCACTACGACCTCGGGAACGACTTCTACCGGCTCTGGCTCGACGAGACGATGACCTATTCCTCGGCACTGTTCCGGACGGGGCAGGAGCCGCTCGAACGGGCGCAGATCCAGAAGTACGAGAGCATGGTGGACCGGATCGGCGCGAGGCCCGGCGAGCACGTCCTCGAGATCGGCTGCGGCTGGGGAGGCTTCGCGGAATACGCCGCGCGGGAGCGGGGGCTCAGGGTCACCGGCCTGACGATCTCGAAGGCGCAGCACGACTACGCAACCGAGCGCATCGCGCGTGCCGGACTGTCCGACCGGGTGGAGATCAAGCTTCAGGACTACCGCGACGAGACGGGAAGCTACGACGGCATCGCTTCGATCGAGATGTTCGAGGCGGTCGGGGAGAAGTACTGGCCGGTCTACTTCGACACGCTGCGCGCGCGGCTCAAGCCGGGCCGGAACGCAACCCTCCAGATCATCACGGTCCACGACCGGCGCTGGCATGTCTACAAGCGGGGCGTGGACTTCATCCAGAAATACATCTTTCCCGGAGGCATGTTGCCCTCGCCCTCGATCCTGCGTCAGGAGATCGCCCGAGCCGGCCTTGCGGTGCGGGGATCGTTCGAGTTCGGACAGAGCTACAGCCAGACGCTCCGGCGCTGGCACGAGACCTTCAACGAGCGCTGGGCGGAGGTGCAGGGCCTCGGCTTCGACGAGCGCTTCCGGCGGATGTGGAACTTCTATCTTACCTCTTGCGCGGCGACCTTCCAGCACGGAAACTGCGACGTGACGCAGATCACCGTCACGAGGCCCGCGCCCTAGATGCCCACCGCTGCGAAGCTTTTCGCCGCCTTCGCCTTCGGTCTCGTCGGGTTCTTTGCCGCCGAGGTGATGAAGCCCAGCTTTCCCGAAGGCATGAACCTCGGCTGGTTCTCGGTCATCTGCGGGCTCATCGGCATCTATGTCGGGTGGTCGGTGATGGGCGCGAACGCGGGGCAGGGAACCTCGCGAGCCATGGCGACGGGTCTGCGCGCCTCGGCCACGATCGTGTTCTGGGCGGTGGTCGGGTTCTCGATCTACGAGATGCTCGTGCGCTCGATCGACAAGCGCTACAACGGCGTCATGGAGGCGGTGCTCGGCACCTTCGAGCTTGCCTATGACTACGGCGCGCTCCTGCTCACGTCGCACATGACGCTCATCGTGCTCGTGGTCGGCGGCATCCTCGGCGGGATGTTCTCCGACTGGGCCGCCAAGCGCTGGACCTGAGGGTGAACGCGCCCAGTCCGGACGGCATCGGGTGACCGGGCAATCGGTCTTCCTCTACGGAGCGCTCTGTCACGCGCCGCTTCTTCAGGTGGTTGCGGGGACCGCGCTTTCGGGCCTGCCTGCCCGACTGCCGGGCCACCGGGTAGACTGGGCGGCGGGGGCGCCCTTCGCCGTGATCCGCCCCGAGCCGGGTGCCGTCGCGGAGGGCCTGCTGGTGCACGGGGTGGGCGACGAGGCCGCCTGGCGGCTCGACTTCCACGCGGCGGTTCATGGCTGCCGCCGCGTGACCTGTATTGTGGAGACGGCGGAGGGGCACGAGGCAGCGCAGGTGCATCTGCCCGAGCGGCTTCCTCCTGCCGGCGGGCCGTGGCGGCTGGAGGACTGGGCCGGGCGATGGGGCGCGATAGCGGTCGCCGCGGCGGGCGAGGTGATGGCGCTGCACGGATCCCGGGAGCCCGAAGAGATATCCCGGAGGTATCCGCAGATCCTCGTTCGGGCGGCCTCGCGCCTGCGCGCCGAGGCGGCACCGGCACCGGTCACCCTCCGCCGGCGCGCCGGCCCTGGCGACATCTCGGTGTCGCGCTGGCGTCAGCCCTACGCCAACTACTTCGCGCTCGAGGAGGCCGACCTGTGCTTCCGCCGCTTCGACGGCACGATGAGCGGTGAGGTCAACCGCGCCGTCTTCGTCTCGGGCGACGCGGCCACGGTGCTGCCCTACGATCCCGTGCGCGACCGTGTGCTCCTTGTCGAGCAGTTCCGGGCCGGGCCCTGGGGCAGGGGCGATCCGCAGCCCTGGCAGCTCGAGGCCATTGCCGGCCGCATCGACCCCGGCGAGAGCCCGGAGCAGGCAATCCGGCGCGAGGCGCAGGAGGAGGCGGGCCTCACGCTCGACGCGGTGATCGAGGTCGCGCGCTACTATCCCTCTCCCGGCGCCAAGAGCGAGTTCATCTACTGCTTCATCGGTCTTGCAGACCTTCCCGACAGCCTGGCGGGCAGCGTGGGCGGCATGGCCGACGAACACGAGGACATCCGCACCCACCTGGTTCCGTTCGATGACCTGATGCGGCTCGTCGGGACCGGGGAGGTCGAGAACGGGCAACTGCTGCTCTCCGCGCTGATCCTCGCCGCCCGGCGGCCCGCACTCCGTGGCGCGGCTTGAGTTCACCCCTGCCGCGGCCTAGGAAGGGGGGAAATCCAGGGGAGGGCAGCCCGCGATGCATACAGCCAGGGATCTCGCCGGCGCGATCGGCCGCACGCCCCTGATCCGGCTGCGCAAGGCCTCGGAGCTGACCGGCTGCGAGATCCTGGGCAAGGCGGAGTTCATGAACCCGGGCCAGTCGGTCAAGGACCGCGCCGCGCTCTACATCATCCGCGATGCCGTCGCGAAGGGACAGCTCAGGCCCGGCGGAACCATCGTCGAGGGCACCGCGGGCAACACGGGCATCGGCCTCGCGCTCGTCGGCGCATCCATGGGCTTCCGCACCGTCATCGTCATCCCCGAGACGCAGAGCCAGGAAAAGAAGGACATGCTCCGGCTTGCCGGGGCCGAACTGGTGCAGGTGCCCGCAGCACCCTACCGCAACCCCAACAACTACGTGCGCTATTCGGGGCGCCTGGCCGAGCGGCTGGCGCAGTCCGAGCCGAACGGCGCGGTCTGGGCCAATCAGTTCGACAACGTGGCCAACCGGCAGGCACATGTCGAGACGACCGGCCCCGAGATCTGGGAGCAGACCGGCGGCCGGGTGGACGGCTTCGTCTGCGCGGTGGGGTCGGGCGGCACCATCGCCGGCGTCGCCATGGCGCTCCAGCCGAAGGGCGTCAAGATCGGACTCGCCGACCCCGAGGGCGCGGCGCTTCACGCCTACTACACCACCGGCCAGTTCGACGCGCCGGGAAGCTCGATCACCGAGGGCATAGGCCAGGGCCGGATCACCGCGAACCTCGAGGGCTTCCGCCCCGATTTCTCCTGGCGGATCCCGGACGCAGAGGCGCTTCCCGTCGTCTTCGACCTCCTCGCCGAGGAAGGCCTGTGTCTCGGGGGCTCGTCGGGGATCAACGTCGCCGGCGCGATCCGCATGGCGCGCGAGCTGGGGCCGGGGCACACGATCGTGACGATCCTCTGCGACTACGGCACGCGCTACCAGTCGAAGCTCTTCAATCCTGCCTTCCTCAAGGAGAAGGGGCTGCCCGTCCCGGAATGGCTCGACGCGCCGCCGCGCAGCCTGCCGGCGGTGTTCGAGGAACCATGAGGCGAAGCGCGGGGACCCTCCGCGTCCGGCTTGCCGCGGCGTTCGTCGGGCTCGCGCTGCTACTCCTGCCCGCGGCACCGGCCGGCGCGCAGGTCATGTCCTGGTGGCTGGGCGGGTCGGGAAACGGATCCGGGTCGCCCGAGGCGGCCGGACCCGACCGGCTCGCCGGCACGATCGGCTGGTGGCTCGGGCAGGGCGGCCAGAACGGCGGCTTGCCGGTGCAGGCTGCCGCTTGGTGGCTCGGCACGGGTAACGCGGCAGGGAGCACCGGAAACGGTGGCGCCGCGGTCGCCTCCACGGTGTCGTGGTGGCTCGGCACCGGCGGGACGGGACGGGCCCAGACGGTTCCCGCGAACCAGACGCTTGATTGGTGGCTCGGCACCACGGCCGACGCGGATACCGAGGGCACCGCCGAGCTGCCGCCGGTTGACCGGCCCGCAGCCGGGGCGCCGCCCGACTACGCGGCCTGGGAAGAGGTCAGGCGCGCCGCGGAAGAGGCACTTGCGAACCCCGACACGACCAACCTCGCGCTCGAAAGGCTGCGCAGCGAGATCGCCCGCTGGCGCGAGATCTTCCTGTCGGCGCAGAACGCCAACCGCACCCGGATCGACACGATCCGCAGCCAGATCACCGCGCTCGGTCCCGCGCCGGCCGAGGGAGAGACCGAGGCCCCCGAGATCGCCGCCCGGCGCGCGGCCCTGAACGAGCAGCTTGCCACGCTGCAGGCGCCGGGCATCACGGCGGAAGAGGCGTATCTCGGGGCCGACGGCCTGATCCGCGAGATCGACACGGTGCTGCGCGAGCGGCAGGCGAGCGAGCTTCTCCATCTCGGCCCCTCGCCGCTCGTGCCGGCGAACTGGACCCTCGCGCTCGGCTCGGCGGCGGCGGTCGCCGGGGAAATCTGGACCGAGACCCGTGACGCCTGGGCCAGCGCCTCGCTGCGCGCGAACGCGCGCGAGAACCTGCCCGCCACGCTCCTTCTGATCGCGCTCGGATTAGGGCTCATCACCCAGGGACGGCACTGGGCCGACCGGCTTGCGGCCCGCTTCCTCGCCGGCGGCGGACGGCGGGCGAAGCGCGTGGTGCTCGCGCTCCTCGTCTCGCTTGCGCAGGTGATCCTGCCTTTCGTCGGCATGCTGATGCTTGTGAGCGCGGCGTTCTCCACCGGGCTCGTCGGGCCGCGCGGCGCCGTCCTGCTCGGCGCGCTGCCGATGATCGCCTTCGTGATCCTCGCCGCACGCTGGCTCGGCCATCAGGTCTTCGCCCGTGCCGACGAGGCGGCGATGCTGCCGGGGCTTCCGCCCGAGCGGCGGGCCGAGGGCCGGCTCTACGCAACCCTTCTCGGGATGCTCGTCGGGTTCGCCGGGCTGATCGCGGCGGTGCTTCCTTCCGACGGCAACGGCGTGGTCGCGCGCGTCGTCCTGAGCTTCCCGCTCCTCGTCCTCTGCGGGCTGATCCTGTTCCGGCTGGGTCAAATCCTCGTCGCGGCCGCACAGGTCGCTCGCCCTCCGACCGAGTCCGCCCCGGCCGAGACCCCGACACGTGCCCGGCTGATGCTGCTTCTCGGCCGCGGCGCGATGCTGGCGGGAGTGGCAGGGCCGCTGCTTGCGGCCATCGGCTACTTCACGCTCGGCCGCTTCCTTGTCTTTCCAACGGCGCTGACGCTGGCGCTCCTGGCCTTCCTCATCATCCTCCAGCGCCTCGTGGCCGATCTCTACGCGCTCGCCACCGGCCGCGGAGACGACGAGGAGGAGGCGCTGATCCCGGTCCTGATCGGCTTCGGCCTCGCGCTTGCGGCGCTGCCCGTTCTGGCACTGATCTGGGGCTGGCGCACTGCCGATCTCACCGAGCTCTGGGCCCGCGCGCGGGAAGGCTTCGCCTTTGGCGAGACGCGCATCGCCCCGGCCGACTTCGTGACCTTTGCGGTCGTCTTCGTCGCGCTCTACGTGGCGACGCGGCTCGTGCAGGGGGCGCTGCGCACCTCCGTCCTGCCCAAGACGAAGCTCGACCAGGGCGGGCAGAACGCCGTCGTATCGGGCGTCGGCTACGTCGGCATCATCCTCGCCGCGATCATCGCCATCACCTCGGCCGGCATCGACCTGTCGAACCTCGCCATCGTCGCCGGTGCGCTTTCGGTCGGCATCGGCTTCGGGCTTCAGAACATCGTCTCGAACTTCATCTCGGGCATCATCCTGCTTGTCGAGCGCCCGATTTCCGAGGGCGACTGGATCGACGTCAACGGCCAGCAGGGCATCGTGCGCGACATCTCGGTCCGGTCGACCCGGATCGAGACCTTCGACCGGACGGACGTGATCGTCCCGAACTCCGACCTGATCGCCGGCGTGGTGACCAACTTCACCCACGGCAACCTGAACGGTCGCATCATCCTCAAGGTCGGCGTCGCCTACGGCTCGGACACGCGCCATGTCGAGAGGATCCTGCGCGAGATCGCCGAGGCGCATCCCCTGGTCACGCTGAAGCCTCCGCCGGCCGTGGTGTTCAGCGGCTTCGGCCCGGACGCGCTCGAGTTCGAGATCCGGGCGATCCTCCGGGACGTGAACCTTTCGCTGGCCACCCGGTCGGACATGAACCACGAGATCGCCCGGCGCTTCGCCGAGGAGGGCATCGAGATCCCCTTCGCGCAGCGCGACATCTGGCTGAGGAACCCCGAGGCGCTGACCGGCGCCGCGCCGCCCCGGCGGTCGAAGACGCCACGTCGCGCGAAGGGCACGTACGGAGACGCCAGCATCGACCCCGCGCTTCGGGATCTTCCCGGGTCGGAGGATTTCCAGCCATGACCGAGGCCCTGTTCCGCTCCGACCCCTACGCGAGGGAGGCCGAGGCCACGGCGACCGCGATCACCCCCGAGGGCGGGCTGGCAGTCGATCGCAGCGTCTTCTACCCCCAGGGCGGCGGCCAGCCCGGGGACAGCGGCTGGATCCACTGGGACGGCGGCCGTATCGCCGTGGCGAACGCGGTGAAGGGCGAGGGCGGCGCGGTCGTGCTCCTTCCCGAACCGGGCGCCGCGCTGCCGCCCCCCGGCACGGCGATCCGGCAGGAACTCGACTGGGGCCGCCGACACCTGCACATGCGCGTGCATACCGCGCTCCATCTGCTCTCGGTCGTGCTGCCCTTCCCGGTCACGGGCGGGCAGATCGGGCCGGGGAGGGGGCGGCTCGACTTCGCGATGGAGGGCGTGCCGGAGGACCGCGCGGCGCTGGAGGAGGCGCTGAACGCGCTTGCCTCGCGCGATCTCCCCGTGACCGAGGACTGGATCACCGACGAGGAACTCGCGATGAACCCCGGCCTCGTCAAGACGATGTCGGTCAAGCCTCCTTCCGGTCAGGGCAGGGTGCGGCTGGTGCGGATCGGGCAGGGGGCGGAGCAGGTCGACTTGCAGCCCTGCGGCGGCACGCATGTCGCGCGCACGGGCAAGATCGGCCGCATCGTCATCGGCAAGATCGAGAGCAAGGGCCGGCAGAACCGCCGCGTCGGGATCGCGCTCGAAGGCCTCTAGCCTTCGATCGGGTCGTCAGGCAGCCCCTCCCGCGAGAGCAGGACGGCGAGCGGCCGGGTCGAGGGGAACTGGGCGCAGACGATCATGACGGCCACCATGATCGGCACCGAGAGGAACATCCCCGGAATGCCCCAGACCGCGCCCCAGAACGCAAGCGACAAGATGATCCCGAACGACGAAAGGCGCAGTGCCTGGCCCATCAGCATCGGGTCGAGCAGGTTGCCGATGACGAACTGGATGACCCCGCAGATCACGAAGATCGCGGCTGCCGGCGCCGGCTCTCCGGTCTGGATGTAGGCCACCAGCCCGACGAGGAGGGTGGCGACGATCGAGCCGACCGAGGGAATGAAGTTCAGCACGAAGGTCAGGATCGCGAGCGCCAGCGCAAGGTCGAGCCCGAACACCTTCGCCACGCCGTAGATCAGCATGCCCGTGGCGGCGCTGACCGCGGTCTTGACCAGCAGGTAGCGGTTGACGCGGTGGATGATCGTCCCGATGACGCCCTCCACACGCTCCGCCCGCGCGCCGTCGCCGCCGAAGAAGGCGACGAGCTTGCTGCGGAACCAGATCCGTTCGACGAAGAGGAAGGTCACGAAGATGATGACCAGGACCGAGGCCGAGAGCAGGCTTCCCGCCTGTCCGGCGGCGGCCCGGATGTAGGCCGAGACGTCGATCGTCTGCATCGACGCGAGGACCGAGGCCTCGACCCGGTCGCCCATCCAGCCGAAGAGGCCGGCGATGGCGCGGGCGGACTGGTCGGCATAGGCGACCGAGGTCACGACGATGGTGTTGACCTGGCTCAGGATGATCGCCGTCAGCATCAGGATGAGGCCGGAGACGAGAGCGAGCGCCGCGAGGCTTGCAAGCCACGTCGGGATGCGCAGCGGCCCCACGCGCACCCGGCTGATCGCCGCGATCGCATCCGACATGAGCGAGAACAGGATGATCGCGACGGCGAGCGAGATCAGCAGGAAGCGCGCCTGTGCAAGCAGGAAGAGCACCACCGCGAAGGCGATGATCACCAGCGCGACGGCCTGCGCGCCGGGCGGCTCGGGCGCGGCCGCGGGCATCAGCGTCTGGCGCTTCGGTGGCGGACTGGTGTTCATCGGTCGATCGGGGCTCGTCTGCCGCGGCGCCGAGAGGCCGGCACGCTGCCCCGACTATGCCGGAGCACCCCCGGCGCCGCAACAGCCACCCGCCGGGCCTTGCAATGCCGCAGCGCCACGGGGTAGACAGCGCGCCACGGAGAGGTGGCCGAGTGGTCGAAGGCGCACGCCTGGAAAGTGTGTAGGCGGGAAACCGTCTCGCGGGTTCGAATCCCGCTCTCTCCGCCACCGACCCCAGCGAAAGCGTTCTCCCGATCCGGCTGCGGCCGGCGTCGCGATCTGTTTGGAGGGTCATGCCGGCGGGGCGGCCTTTTCTCACGGATCGCGGGAGAAATCCGTGAGTTGCAGCCGCTCCCTGGCAGAGCCCTGCCGCCACGCAGCAACCCGCGACGGACCTCCGCGAGGGCCGTGAGGGACGGTATGCGCCGAGACGACGGAGCGTCCGGCGGGATCACGCAACGCGCCTTCCCTGGACCCAGACGCCCCTCACGGCGCCGGCGCCGCCGATCCGGGTGACGCGGATCACGTCGGCCCGCGCGCCTTCCGCGAGATGCCCCCGGTCCGCGAGCCCGGCGGCCTCGGCCGGCGCGGCGGTCACCGTGGCGATGCCGCGGGCGAGATCGCCCCAGATGTCGCCGAGCATCAGCGCCGCGGAGAGAAGCGAGGAGGGCACGTAGTCCGACGACACGATGTCGAGCATTCCGGCCTCGGCCAGTTCCCGTGCCGCGACGTTGCCCGAATGGCTGCCGCCACGGATCAGGTTCGGCGCGCCCATCATCACCCTGATGCCGTGGGCCCGGCAGGCCCGGGCGGCTTCGACGGTCGTCGGGAATTCGGCGAACCGGGCGCCGTGCCTTGCCGACCGCGCGACGTGCTCCGGCTCGGTGTCGTCGTGGCTGGCGAGCACGGCGCCGTAGCGGCGGGCGGCTGCGACGGCGGCGGCTTCGTGCGCCTCGCCGAACCTTTCGCTCAGCGCCTTCTGGGTGGCGACGTGGGTCTCCCAGTCGGCCTCGGACATCCCGTATTTCCCGACGTAGTAGTCCTTCAGCTTCGAGAGGTCGCGGAACTGCCGCGCGCCGGGGGTGTGGTCCATCAGGCTGACGATGCCCACCCGGTCCTCGGCGCCGAACTTGTCCAGCTCCTCGATCAGCGTCTCCGAGCAGACCTCGGCACGCAGGTGCAGGAAATGGCTGATCCGCAGGGCGCCATCCGCCCGCAGACCGAGGATCTCGTCCGCCAGCGCCCGGGCGTATTCCCCGTAGTTGGCCCTGGCATTCGACACGACCGAACCCACCCGCAGCGCATCGAACACCGTGGTGATCCCGACGCTGGCCAGTTCCGCGTCGTGCGCGATGATCGCGGCCGCGTGCGGCCAGTCCACCTTCGGGCGCGGCTCGATGTGGCGCTCGAGGTTGTCTGTGTGCAGCTCGATCAGGCCCGGCATGACCAGGTCGCCCTCGCAGTCGACGGCGCCGGCCGGCACGCCCGCGCCCTCGGCGATGTCGGCGATGCGGCCCCCGGCCAGCCGCACCTGACCACGGAGGGTCCCGTCCGGAAGCACGAGGGTCGCGTTCGCGAGGATCGTCTCGGTCGTCATCGGCATGTCTTTCCCCTTGCCGCCCGTGGCAGGGCGCCGTCTTCTGACACGGATCCGTCACGACTGCGTGACAAATGCCAGCTAACGCCCGTTCCATGACCAGCCCGGTCCGGCTTGCCGTCTACTTCGCGCCGCGTCCCGGCGCCTTCGCAGATCGCGCCGCCCGGTGGCTCGGCCGCGATGCGGTCACCGGCCGGTCGATGCCGCAGCCCGATCTGCCGGGCCTGCCGGTGCCGGCCGCACGCCTGACTGCGGCACCGCGCCGATACGGTTTCCACGGCACGCTGCGCGCGCCCTTCCGTCTGGCCGGGGGCCTCGCGCCCGGTGACGCGCGCGAGGCGGTGGAAAGCCTGGCCGCTCGCCTGCCGCCGGTGCGCTGCGAGGGTCTGCGGCTCGAGATGCTCGATGGCTTCCTCGCCCTCACCCCCGGCGGCGATGCGGCGGCGCTCTCCGCCCTCGCCCGCGCGGTCGTCGAGGGGACCGATGAGCTCCGTGCGCCCCTTGGCCCCGACGAGATCGCGCGGCGCCGGCCCGAGGCGCTTTCGCCGCGCCAGCGCATGCTCCTCGACCGCTGGGGCTATCCCTTCGTCATGGAGGAGTTCCGCTTCCACCTGACGCTGACCGGTCGCCTCGGGCCGGAGGAGGCCGGCCCGGTGGCCGAGGCGCTCCGGGCGTATTTCGCACCCGTGCTGCCGCGGCCGTTCGTGGTCGAGGACCTGTGCCTTTTCGGCGAGGACGAAGCGGGCGACTTCCATCTGATCGACCGCTACGCGCTGACGGGCTGAAGTGCGGCCAGAAGGCGCGCCACGCCCTCTGCCGGCGTGCGGTCGTTCACCACGACGGTCGCCGGAATGCCTTCCGGCAGGCTGTAGGCCGCACGGGCGAGGCGGGCGCCGATCTGCGAGGCGTCCTCGCGTCCGCGGTCGGCAAGGCGCGCGGCGAGCACGGGGGCAGGTGCCGTGACCAGGATCACCCGCAGCCCGGGGAATGCCGTCAGGGCCAGCGGCAACGCTGCGCGGCTTCCGTTGAACAGGATGTCTCCGGGGCCCGAGACCTGATCCCGGGGGATGCCGTAGCTCAGCCCGTGCGCCCGCCAGTGCAGGGCAAAGACACCCCGGTCGCGCATCGCGGCGAACTCTGCCTCGCTGACCCCCTCGAAATCCTCGCCCCCCGCCTCGGCGGGCCGGGTGATGACGCGGCGCACCAGCCGCAGGTCGGGCCGGGCGGCGATCGCCCCCCGGATCAGCGTGTCCTTGCCCGCGCCTGATGGCCCCACGACCGCGAAGATCATGCCGCCGCCTTCGGGGTGAACCCGGTCACGTCCACCAGCCGGTCGCAGACGCGCGCGCGCGCGGCCTCGTCGTGGAAGATGCCGAGGATCGCCGCGCCGCGCGCCTTGGCCTCCTCGATCAGGCCCAGCACCACCTCGCGGTTGGCGGCGTCGAGGCTGGCGGTCGGCTCGTCCAGCAGGAGCGCCGGATAGGCATGGGCAAAGCCGCGCGCGATGTTCACCCGCTGCTGCTCGCCGCCCGAGAAGGTGGTGGGCGACAGCGACCAGAGCCGTTCGGGGATGTTCAGCCGCCGCAGAAGGGACGCCGCCCGCGCGCGCGCCTGATCGGCCGCGGTGCCGAGGGCCAGAAGCGGCTCGGCCACCACGTCCAGCGTGGGGACGCGGGGAACCACGCGCAGGAACTGGCTCACATAGCCCAGGGTATGGCGTCGCAGCGCAATGATCTTGCGAGGCTCGGCGGTGGCCACGTCGAGGTCGCCCACCCGGATGCTTCCCCCGGCGGCAAGGTAGTTGCCATAGACCATGCGCATCAGCGTGGATTTCCCCGCGCCCGACTGGCCGGTCAGGCCCACGCATTCGCCGGGGCCGACGGTCAGGGCCGCGCCGGCCATCACCGGGATCACCGCCCCGCCCTGATTGTGGAGCGTGAAGGACTTCGACAGGTTCTCGATACGGATCATGGGCCTACACCTGCAGGACGGACGAGACGAGCAGTTGTGTATAGGCGTGCTGCGGGTCGTCCAGCACCTGGTCGGTCAGGCCCTGTTCCACCACCCGGCCCGATTTCATCACCATCAGCCGATGAGCGAGAAGCCGCACCACCGCAAGGTCATGCGTCACGATGATGACGGAAAGGCCGAGGTCGCGGACCAGCCCGCGCAGAAGGTCCAGAAGCCGCGCCTGCACGCTGACATCGAGGCCCCCGGTCGGCTCGTCCATGAACACGAGCCGCGGCCCCGTCACCAGGTTGCGCGCGATCTGCAACCGCTGCTGCATGCCGCCCGAGAAGGCCGAGGGCCGGTCGTCGATCCGGTCGGCGGCGATCTCGACCCGGCCCAGCCAGTCCGCCGCCTTGCCCCGGATATCGCCGTAGTGCCGGGCACCGACGGCCATCAGGCGTTCGCCCACATTGCCGCCCGCACTGACTCCCATCCGCAGGCCATCGCGCGGGTTCTGGTGCACATAGGCCCAGTCGGTGCGCGAAAGGCGGCGACGCTCGGTCTCAGACATCCCCAGCGCGTCGCGCCCGTCATAGGCGATGCGGCCGAGATCCGGGCGCTGGTGACCGGCGAGGCAGGACAGAAGCGTCGATTTCCCCGAGCCGCTTTCGCCGACGATCCCCAAGACCTCGCCGGGGTAGAGGTCGAAGGAGACATCCGCACAGCCCATCCTTTGGCCATAGCGTTTCGTCAGCCCCTCGACGCGCAGGAGGGGCTGGTCGGTCGTGGTCATGCGCTCCATCAGGGTCATGCCGTGCCCTCCGTCCCGGCGGCCCCCACCCCCCGGGTGGGGGAGGGATGGGGCAGGGGGGCCGCACCGTCGCCGGAAAGCCGGCCCCGGTGCCCCTTCGCCCGCCGTCCGGCGCAGAAATCGGTGTCGGAACAGACGAACATCCGCCCGCCCGCGTCATCGGTAATCACCTCGTCCAGATAGCTGTGCCTCGCCCCGCAGAGGTCGCAGTCATGCGCGGCCTTCGAGGCCCTGAACGGGTGGTCGTCGAAATCGAGGCTCTCGACCCGGCTCCAGGGGGGCAGGGCGTAGATCCGCTGCTCGCGCCCGGCGCCGAAGAGCTGGATCGCCGGGTTGTTGCCCAGCTTGGGGTTGTCGAACTTGGGGATCGGCGAGGGGTCCATCACATAGCGGCCTTCGACCTTCACCGGATAGGCGTAGGACGTTGCGATCTGCCCGTGCCGCGCGATGTCCTCGTAAAGCTTCACATGCATCAGCCCGTAGTCCTCAAGCTCGTGCATCTTGCGCGTCTCGGTCTCGCGCGGTTCGAGGAACCGCAGGGGTTCGGGGATCGGCACCTGATAGACCAGGATCTGGCCCTCGCGCAGCGGCGTCTCGGGGATGCGGTGGCGGGTCTGGATGACCGTCGCCTCGGCGGTGGCCTCGGTCGTGGCCACCCCTGCGGTGCGCTGGAAGAAGCGGCGGATCGAGACCGCGTTCGTCGTGTCGTCCGCGCCCTGGTCGATGACCTTCAGCCGGTCCTCGGGGACGAGGCAGGCCGCCGTCACCTGCACCCCGCCCGTGCCCCAGCCGTAAGGCATCGGCATCTCGCGGCTGGCGAAGGGAACCTGGTAGCCCGGCACGGCGATCCCCTTCAGGATCGCGCGGCGGATCATCCGCTTGGTCTGTTCGTCGAGATAGGCGAAGTTGTAGGCCTGATCGGTCATTCCGCAGCCTCCTGCATCGTCTGCGCCTCGGCCCGCAGGCGGCGGACCAGCTCCAGCTCCGCCTGGAAATCGACGTAGTGCGGCAGCTTGATGTGTTCGAGGAACCCCGTGGCCTGGATGTTGTCGCAGTGCATCAGGACGAATTCCTCGTCCTGCGCCGGGGCTCCGGTGAAGTCCTCTCCCAGTTCCTGCCAGCGCAAGCTGCGGTCCACGAGGCTCATGGCGATGGCCTTGCGTTCCGAGTGGCCCATGACCAGGCCATAGCCCCGGGTGAACTGCGGCGGCTCGGTCTTGGATCCCTTGAACTGGTTCACCGTCTCGCATTCGGTCAGCTCGATCTCGCCGATCTCGACTGCGAAACCCAATTCCGGGATCTCCACCTCCACCGCCACCCGGCCGATGCGCAATTCGCCGACGAAGGCGTGGGTCCGGCCATAGCCGCGTTGGGTGGAATAGGCGAGGCCGAGCACGAACCCCTCGTCCCCCCGCGCCAGCGCCTGCAGGCGCAGCGCCCGGTCGGCGGGCAGTTCCATCGGCTCGCGCGTGAGATCGGGGGGTGTGGCGTCGGACGGCGGTGCCTCCTCGATCAGACCGTCGCGGTTCAGGAATCCGGTGACATGGGGGACACGGGGTGCCCCCCCTCCCCATCCCTCCCCCACCAGGGGGGAGCGAGGCGCGTCTGACCCCGTCCCGCCCTCGGCGTCCGCGCCGGGTGCCGCCCCTCCCCCTCGTGGGGAGGGGATGGGGGTGGGGGGTTCGGACACCGGCGCCTCACCCTCGGCCATCAGCGCGAAGTCCAAGAGGCGATGCGTGTAGTCGAAGGTCGGCCCCAGCACCTGCCCGCCCGGCAGGTCCTTGAACGTCGCGCTGATCCGCCGGTCCACCGCCATCGCGCCCGTGTCCACCGGCCGCGACCCGGCCAGACGCGGCAGCGTGGTGCGGTAGGCGCGGATCAGGAAGACCGCCTCGATCAGGTCGCCGCGCGCCTGCTTGATCGCCAGCGCGGCCAGGTCGGGGTCGTAGAGCGAGCCCTCGGCCATGACCCGGTTGACGGCCACTTTCATCTGCTCGCGGATCTGGGGGATGGTCAGTTCGGGCACAGCGCGGTCGCCCCGGCGTTCGTCGGCCAGCCACTGGTGCGCATTGTCGATGGCGCGTTCGCCACCCTTGACGGCGACATACATCAGATCTTCTCCACGCGGGTGGACCGGGGCAGGCCGGCGATCCGGTCGCCGGCGGTGAACAGGCAGTCGAAGCCCAGCGGGAACAGCGCCCGGTTGGCGCGGAAGGCCGCCGTCTCGGGCAGGTTCAGCCAGGTCGCGGCCTCGATGCCGGGGCCGGTCAGGGCGGGGCCGTGGTTCACCAGCCGGTCCAGCTCGACGATCAGCGTGGCGGAACGGTCGGGATAATCCGGCTCGCCGATGCGGAAGCGGCTGACGGGCTGCAGCGCCTCCCAGGTGCCCAGCGCGAAATCCGCAGCCTCGGCGGCGACCAGCGGCGCGCCGACGTGGAAGGCCACCCAGTCGCGCACCATGGGGCAGTCGGTCGCGCCTGCCAGATGCAGGCCCGTTGTCGGATCGCAGAGCGTCAGAAGCGCCACCCCCGCCGCCACCGACAGGGGCGCCGGCGGTTCCGCCCCCGCGACGCGGCGGATCGTGCCGGGGCGCGCCATGGCCTCGAGGATCTCGCGGAAGGCGCGGGCGGACTGGATGGGGGCCTCGGTGAAGCCGCCTTGCAGGGCATGGGCGGTCATTGATCCTCTCCCCTCACCATGGTGAAGAATTCAACCTTCGTCCCGGCGGCCTTCGCGGCGCGGGCGGCGCGGCGGGCCTCGGCCTCGGCCCGCAGGGGCGCGAGGATGCGGGCCGACAGGTCCGGCGCGGCCTCGGTCTGCATCAGCGCGTCGATCACTGCGGCACGGCGGGCATGGGCCTTGTCCCGGCCCTGCACCCAGGCATGGCCCACCGGCCCAGCCGGCAGCCGCACCGAACAGCGCGTCACCGTCATTTCCCCAAGGTTGAAGGCTGCCCCCGTGCCCCCGGTCCGCCCGCGCACCATCACCGCGCCGACCTCGGGCGCGCGCAGGAGGTCATGCGGCGGAAGCTCGGGCATCAGGTCGGCCAGACGCGCGGGCGGGGCCTTGGCAAGCGTGGCGATCCAGGCCTTGCGGGCCTCGGCATCCGGTGCGGGCATGGCGACCTCGACAACTGAATTGACTTGTCTATCTGACTAGACAACTATACAAATTATACACCACCGGCGCCTTGCGGCCAACCGGAGAGTTGTGAAGTTTTCGTGACGGGATCCCCGATGAAGGATGCGCTCTGGTCGGCCATTGCCGCCACCCTGCGGGAGGAGATCGGCGCGGGCCACTACCGTCCCGGCGACCGGCTGCCGACCGAGGCGGCCCTTTCCACTCGTTTCGGCGTAAACCGCCACACGGTCCGCCATGCGCTTGCCGCGCTGGCCGAGGCCGGGCTGGTCCACTCCCGCCGCGGGGCCGGGGTCTTCGTCGCGCAGCGCCCGACCGACTATCCGCTGGGCCGCCGGGTGCGGTTCCACCAGAACGTGCTGGCGGCGGGCCAGACGCCCTCGCGCCGGATCAGCCGGGTCGAGACCCGCCCCTCCGACGCCGGGGAAGCCCGGACGCTGCGCCTGAAACCGGGCGAGCCGGTGCATGTGGTCGAGGGCGTGTCGCTGGCCGATGGCCAGCCCATCGCCGCCTTCCGCTCGGTCTTTCCCGCCGCACCCCTCCCCGGCCTGCCCGCCGCGCTGCGCGAGACGCAGTCAATCACCCGCGCGCTGGCCGCGCTCGGGCTGGCCGACTACACCCGGTCCGAGACGCGGATCACCGCGCAACTGGCCGATCCGGTGCTGGCGGTCGCCCTCTCGGTACGGCCCGGCGCGCCGGTGCTGCGGACGGTGGCGCTGAACGTCGATCCCTCCGGGCGGCCGGTGGAACACGGGACGACCTGGTTCGCCGGCGAAAGGGTGACGCTGACGGTGGCCGATCAGGCCTGATACTTCTCCAGGAACGCCTCGGCCTTCAGCGCTCGGAAATCCATCAGCGCCGCGCGCAGCCGGTCGTGCGGCCAGTCCCACCAGGCCAGCGCCAGAAGCCGGTCGATCACGCCTTGCGGGAACCGGCTGCGGAGCGGCCGGGCCGGGCAGCCCGCGACGATCATGAAGGGGTCCACGTCCTTCGTCACCACCGCGCCCGAGGCGACCACGGCCCCGATGCCCAGCGTCACCTCGGGCTTGACGATCGCGCCATGGCCGATCCAGCAATCCGCCCCCAGCACCGTGCGCCGCGCGGCGCGGGCGGCGAAGAACGCCGGGTCGTCCTCGGCGTCGTCCCAGTAATAGCTGGAGCGGTAGAGGAAATGATGCTGCGCGGCATGGGTCCAGGGATGATCCGTCGGCCCGATCCGCGTCATCGCGGCGATGTTGGCGAAGCGGCCCACCGTGGTGTTGGCGATGTCGGCCATCCGGTCGCAATAGGCGTAATCGCCGAAGTCGGAGTTGAGCACGCGGCTCCCCTCGCCCACCTCACAGAAGGCGCCGAAGGTCGCGTTGACGATCTGGCAGCCGGGATGGACGAAGGGCCTTTCGGCCGAGAGCTTCGGCATGACCGGCCTATTCGCCCTTGATCAGCTTGCGACGCAGCCAGCCGGAGAGCGTGTCCATCAGCATCACCATCAGCACGATCAGAACCATGTAATAGGCCACTTCCTCCCAGTCCTTCTGGGTGATGATCGCCTGGGTCAGGAGAAGCCCGATCCCGCCGCCGACGATGGCGCCGATCACGGTGGCGCTGCGGGTGTTCGATTCGAGGTAATAGAGCACCTGCGCCAGCAGCACCGGCATGATCTGCGGGATCACCCCGAAGCGCGCGCGCTGGACCGCGTTGGCGCCGGTCGAACGCACGCCCTCGACCTGCTTCTCGTCGATGTTCTCCAGCGCCTCCGAGAACATCTTGCCGAAGCTGCCGGTGTCGGTGATGGCGATGGCAATGGCGCCCGTCATCGGCCCCGGCCCGAAGGCGCGGCTCAGGACGATGGTCCAGATCAGCCCGTCCACCCCGCGCACGAAGTCGAAAAGCCGGCGCACGGCGAAGCGCAGCGGGCCGAGCGCCATGAAGTTCCGTGCTGCGAGGAAGCCGAGCGGCAGGGCGACAAGGGCTGCCGTCATCGTGCCGAGGAAGGCCATCAGGATCGTCTCGGAGATCGCCCAGGCCACATCGCCATGGCGCCACATCCTGTTGGTCCAGAACTCCGACGCCATCAGCGCCAGGTTCGACCGCCCCGGATCGAGCCTTTCGCCCGAGACGGCCAGGGCAGCCAGCTCGCCGAAGGACTTGCCGTAAAGCGGGCTGTCGAGGGTGAAGAACCACAGCTCCCAGCCCGGCTCGTACCTGAAGGTCTCGACCTTGGACCGGGTATAGGTGAACCGGCCGGCATCGGTGGTGACGCCGATGCGGTTCTCGGCCACGCTGATCCAGTCGGGGATCGGCTCGGGCGCGGTCAGGACGGGGCGGCCGCCTTCCTCGCGGATGTCGATGGTGCCGTAGCCCGGCACCACGTAGCGCGCGCCCTCGGCGTCGTAGGTCACGACATGGCCCTGACCGAGGTCGATCGTGGTGACATCGCCCGCGACCGTCACCCAGTCGGGCAGGCGGCCTTCGGGATAGGTGCCCTTGGCCTCGCCCTCGATGGCGACGGTCAGCTTGCCGGTGCGGTTGTCGCGGGTGACATGGGTCTTGTGCGACCAGAAGTCGGAGAGAAGGATCGCGGCATTGTCGAAGCGCGCGCGGGTCAGCAGCCCGGCGATGTCGAAGCTGATCGCGGCGTAGACGAGGTAGGCGATGATCGCGGCCGGCACGGCAAACGCGATGCGGCGCTTGCGGTCGAAGCTGCGCACAACGGTCTCGACCACGGCGGCGGAAGGCGCGGTTGCGGTCATGGCCCGGTGCCCCGGACAAGCCTGTGGCGATAGTGGTCGGAGACCCGGTCGATCGCGACGATGGCGAGGAACAGCAGGAGGAAGATGGCCACGACCTCGTCGTAGCGCCCCTGGCCCCACTGCATGGCGATCTTCAGGTCGTGCCCGATGCCGCCCTCGCCCACGAAGCCCAGGATGGCCGAGGCGCGGACGTTGATCTCGAGCCGCAGGAGCGCGTAGCTGGTCCAGTTCGGCGCGACCTGCGGGATCACCCCGAGCCACATCCGCTGCGACCAGTTGGCCCCGACCGAGGCGAGTCCCTCGACGGGCCGCAGGTCGGCGTTCTCGGCGACTTCGGAGAAAAGCTTGCCGAGCGCCCCGCCGGTATGCAGCGCGATGGCGATCACGGCCGGCACCGGGCCGCCACCGAGGACGTAGATCAGCACCAGCGCGATCACGATTTCCGGGATCGCCCGCAGCGCGTCCATCGTGCGGCGGAAGAGGGGGATCAGCCGCGGCCAGCGCGCGAGGCCCCGCGTTGCCAGCAAGGACAGGCCCATGGCCATCAGCGCGCCGATCAGCGTGGCAACGGCGGCGATGTTCAGCGTCTCGATCAGCGCGGGGACGTGGTCCCAGAAGAGCCCGGGCAGGTTCGCGCGCTTCGCCCACGCCTCGGCGAGGACCTCGGACGGGAAGTCGAAGACACGGTGCAGCCCGCTCCAGAAGCCCCCCGCATTGCGGTGGTCGGCAAGCATCCAGCCCGACGCCATCAGGGCCACGAAGATCACGAGTAGGATGCCGCCATACATGCGCTTGCGGCGCACCATCTCGAAATAGGCGTCGCGGTGCGTCGTCCGGGCCGGCCGCCGGTCCGCCTCCGGTCCGTGGATGATCTCGACCATGTCGACCTTTCAGGCGCGGGCCGGGCCTCCCTGCGGAGGCCCGGCCGAAGTCGGGGCGAGGCTCAGCTGCCTTCCTGGAGCTTCCGGGCGGCGATGATGCCGAGGTAGTCCTCGTGCTTAACCGGAACGAAGTCCTTGGCCTCGCCCGCGGCGACGTTGTAGGCGCACTCGGGATCGGTTTCCCACAGGGTGTCGAGGAGCGCATACATCTTGTCCTTGACGTCCTGAGGCAGCGCCTTGCGCACGACCATCGGACCCTCGGGGATGAGCTTCGAGCGCCAGATCTCGGTGAGCGTGGACATGTCCACGAGGCCCGAGTCGGCCGCCTTGCGGAACGCGCCGGAGTTGTAGCCGTCCTCCCAGTTGCCCAGACCGTCGGCCCAGCTCACCGCCGCGTCGAAGTCGCCGTTCGCCACGCCGACGATCGACTGTTCGTGCCCGCCGGACATCTTCACCTCGGCGAAGTAGTCCTCGAGGTGGCCGTAGGTCTCGGCCAGTTCGGCCGCCGGCACGAGGTAGCCCGAGGTCGAGTTCGGATCGGCGAAGGCGAAGACCTTGCCCTTGGCGTCCTCCATCGAGGTGATGCCGGAATCGGCCCGGGCGAAGCCGATCGAATAGTAGCCGGTGGTGCCGTCGGTGTTCTGCTTGGTCAGCATCACCTCCACGGCCTCGGGGTCGGTGAGGTAGATCCTGGCGTAGGCCGAGGCGCCGAGCCAGGCGAAGTCCAGCGTGCCGCCCAGCAGGCCCTGGATCACGCCGTCGTAGTCGGCCGGCGTAAACAGCTTCACCGGCACGCCGAGCAGCTCCTCCGTCTTGACGCGCAGGCATTCGGTCGAGGCCAGGCGGTCCTGGGCGTTCTCGCCGCCGAGGATGCCGATGTTGAAGCCGGTGATGTCCTGCGCCACGGCCGAGGTGGCGAGGGCCGTGGTCAGGGCGAAGGTGGCAATCAGGGTCTTCATGGTCTCTCCATGCGTTGCGGCCCCCGGCGCGGGGGCTCGGGGGTCGAGGGTCGGTTTCAGGAAAGCATCGCGTCCGCGTAGCTGCGGTCGGCCTTGGTGTCGGCGGGGATCGCGGTCGAGGTGGCGGCCTCGTTGAAGCTCTCGTCCGCGCCATAGATCTCGCGGGCGACCTGGGTGGAAAGCTGGTCGGGGGTTCCGTCGAACACGATCCGCCCGTCGCGCATCCCGATCACCCGGTCGCAGTAGCGCCGCGCGGTGTCGAGCGTGTGGAGGTTGGCGATCACCATCCGCCCGTCCTCGACATTGATGCGCCTGAGCGTGTCCATCACGATCTGCGCGTTCATCGGGTCGAGGCTGGCGATGGGCTCGTCGGCCAGGATGATCTTGGGGTCCTGCATCAGCGCCCGCGCGATGGCCACGCGCTGCTGCTGGCCGCCCGACAGGGCCTCGGCCCGCTTGGGCGCCTGCTCGGCGATCCCGAGCCGCTCGAGGATCTCGAGCGCCTTCAGGATGTCGGCGCGCGACCAGAGGTTGAACATGGTCTGGAGCGTCGAGCGGCGGTTCAGGATGCCGTGCAGCACGTTCGAGGCCACGTCCATCCGCGGCACCAGGTTGAACTGCTGGAAGATCATCGCGCACCGCGACTGCCAGGCCCGCGCCTCGTCGCCCTTCAGGGCAAGGACGTCGCGCCCGTCCACGCGGATCTCGCCCGCGGTCGCGTCGATGAGCCGGTTCATCAGGCGCAGGAAGGTGGACTTGCCCGCGCCGGAGCGGCCGATGATGCCGATGAAGGCGGGGCGGTCCACGGTGAAGCTGATGGCGTCGACGGCGGCCTTCTGGCCGAACATCCGCGTCACGCCCCTGACTTCCAGCATCGGCCGCCCCCCGGTGAACCGCAGGCGCCTCTTACCGGGCCTCTGTGACAGGGCGTCGATGGTTGGGTAACGGTTCCGTGACGCCGCGCGAGCTTCAGGCGGCCCGAGCCGCGGCCGAGGTGTCTCGGGAAACCGGCTCCGTCGCGCGCACCTGCGCGCCCCGCAACCCCGGTGCGGACCGGGGCAGGGGGCTCCCCCTCGGGCCAGTCGAGGAGCGCGAGGCCCGCGCGGGGCCCGGGCGCGATGCGGCCGATCTACCGAGGGACTTCGGGCCGACGCGTCCACGCCGCCCCTTGGCAGGCGGCGTGGTCCACCGGGGTCACATGGGCACGGCGCGTCCGTGGTCTCGACGCGGCCCGGGGCTTGCGCGATCTTGGGCCGCGCGCGAGAAACGTCCGGGCCGGCAGTCCGGCCGCCGGAGAGCGGCGGCCGAAGGCTTCCGCCGGGGAGAACTGGCCAGCGTGGACCGCACCGGCACCGACCATCTCAAGACGGCGATCCTGGTCCTGACCCTGGCCGGGCTCGTCGGCGGCCTCGCCTTCCACTTCGCCGGCCGAGGCGAGGTCGCGCGTCTCGTCTGGTTCGCCGGCGTCGTCCCGGCGCTCGCCGCGCTGCTGGTGGAGATCCTGCGCAGCCTCATGCGCGGCGAGGTCGGGCTCGACATCGTCGCGGCGCTGTCGATGACGGCGGCGCTCGTCTTCGGCGAGACGCTGGCGGCGGCGGTCGTGGCGGTGATGTATTCCGGCGGCAAGTTCCTCGAGAGCTTCGCCGAGGGCCGCGCGCGGCGCGAGATGCACGACCTCCTGTCGCGGGTGCCCCGGACGGCCACCCGCCACCGGAACGGCGCGCTGGAGGAGGTGCCGCTCGACGAGATCGCGCCGGGCGACCGGCTCCTGATCCGGCAGGGCGACGTCGTGCCGGTGGACGGCACCGTCGCCTCCGACGTCGCGTTCCTCGACACCTCTGCCCTGACGGGGGAATCCCTGCCCGTGCGGCTGGCCCGGGGGGCCGAGGCGCTCAGCGGTTCGACGAACGCAGGCGAGGCCTTCGACCTGGCCGCCACGCGCCGGGCGCGGGAAAGCACCTATGCCGGGATCGTCCGCCTCGTCGAGGCGGCGCAGCGGTCGAAGGCGCCGATGTCCCGCCTGGCGGACCGCTGGTCGCTCGGGTTCCTCGCCGTGACCGTCGCGATCGCCACCGCGGCGTGGTGGTTGACGGGCGACCCGATCCGGGCCGTTGCCGTGCTGGTGGTCGCGACACCGTGCCCGCTGATCCTTGCCGTGCCGGTGGCGCTCGTCGCTGGCCTGTCGCGCGCCGCGCATTTCGGCGTGCTCATCAAGGGGGCCGGGCCGCTCGAGACGATGGCGCGGATCGGCACCCTGATCCTCGACAAGACCGGCACGCTGACCGACGGGCGGCCGCGGATCGTCTCGATCCGCAGCCATGCGGGCATGGCCGAGGACGACATCCTGCGGCTCGCGGCCGCGCTCGACCAGGCCTCGAAGCACCCGGTCGCACAGGCCATCGTCGCGGCGGCGAAGGCCCGCGGCCTGGCGCTTCCGGTCCCCTCCGAGGTCGCCGAGGTTCCGGGCGAGGGCGTCGTCGGCAACGTGGAGGGGCACGCCGTGATCGTGGGCGGCAATGCCTTCGTCGAGGGGCGCGTCGGACGCGTGCCGGACGGCAGCTCGCCCACCGAGGTCGGCTCGGTCCTCGTCGCCGTCGCGGTCGACGGGCGGATGGCCGGCCATCTGGTGATGTCGGATCCCCTGCGGGAGGATGCCTCGGCGATGCTCGCCGGGCTCCGCCGCAAGGGCATCGGCCGGATCCTCCTGGCGACGGGCGACCGGGTCGAGGTGGCCGAACGCGTGACCGAGGGTCTCGGTCTCGACGGGCTGCGCGCGGGTCTCACGCCCGACCAGAAGGTCCTCCTCGTTCTGACCGAGCACAAGCACGGGCCGGTGATGATGGTCGGCGACGGGGTGAACGACGCCCCGGCGCTCGCGGCGGCCGATGTCGGCGTGGCGATGGGTGCCCGCGGCGCCGCCGCGTCGGCCGAGGCGGCCGACGTGGTGCTCCTCGTCGACCGGATCGACCGGCTCGGCCCCGGCATCGAGATCGCGCGCGCCGCGCGCCGGATCGCGCTGGAAAGCGTCGTTGCCGGGATCGGGCTGTCCGTCCTCGGCATGATCGCCGCGGCGCTCGGCTACATCACGCCGGTCCAGGGCGCGCTGCTGCAGGAGGCGATCGACGTCGCCGTGATCCTGAACGCGCTCCGCGCGCTGCGCATCGTGCCGCAGGACCTCCGTGCCGAGACCCCCGCCAGGGTGCCGGAAGGCACCGCCGAGTTGATGAAGGGAGCCGCCCCGTGAGCCGCCTGTCCCATTCCGAGATCCACATGGTGCACCGCATCGGCTGGCTGCGCGCCGCCGTGCTCGGCGCCAATGACGGCCTCGTCTCGACATCGAGTCTCGTCGTCGGCGTCGCGGCAGCAGGGTCGGGAAGGCCCGAGATCCTGATCGCCGGGCTCGCCGGCCTCGTCGCCGGAGCGATGTCGATGGCCGCGGGCGAGTATGTCTCGGTCAGTTCCCAGACCGACGCCGAGCGCGCGGACATCGCGCGCGAGACGCGCGAGCTCCGCGAGGCGCCCGAGGCCGAGCTGGAGGAGTTGACCCGGATCTATGTCGAGCGGGGGCTCGACCGCGATCTCGCGGCGAAGGTCGCCGAGCAGCTCACCGCCCGCGACGCCCTCGGTGCCCATGCCCGCGACGAGCTGGGGATCTCCGAGACCGTCGCGGCGCGCCCGGTCCAGGCTGCGGTCGTCTCGGCGCTCACCTTCGCCGCCGGGGCCGTGGTCCCGCTGATCGTCGCCCTCCTCGCGCCCGAGGCGCGGATCGGGGTTGCCGTCGCGGTCTCGACGATCCTTGGCCTTGCGGTCCTCGGCGGTCTCGGCGCGTCGGCCGGCGGCGCGGGCGTGGTGCGCGGTGCCGCCCGCGTGACGTTCTGGGGCGCGCTGGCGATGGCGGCGACCGCCGCGGTCGGGGCGGTGTTCGGCGTGACCGCGGCCTAGCAGCGGGCGCCCGGCATCGGGGGCTGGCGGCGGGGGCTGGCCGCGGGCACCGCCGGTCGCGCTCAGCCCCCGGCCCCCTCGAGCCGGAGCCGCCGCTGCACCGGGAAGAGGGCGAGCCCCGTGCGGTCGGCCACGAAGCCCCAGATGCCCCTCGGCGCGACCAGCATGGTCGCGATCGCGAGGAGGCCGAGGGCGAAGAGATACCAGGCGCCGTAGTCCGCGAAGGCGGTCTGAAGCCCCCAGAACACCAGCACCCCGACGATGGGCCCCTCCAGCCGGCCGATCCCCCCGATGACGGCGATGAAGATGACGTAGGCGGTCCAGGTCGTGACGCTGAAGGCGGCGTCGGGGCTGATCCGCGCGGTCTGGACGTAGATCAGCGCCCCGACGAGGCCGGTCATGGCGGCGGCGGCGAGGAACACGATCCACTTCACGCGCCCGGCGTCCACGCCGACCGACCGCGCGGCGTTGTCGTTGTCGCGCACCGCCGCGAGCGCCAGCCCGAGGCGCGAGCGCAGGAGGGCGTAGATCGCCCCGATCGTGCCGACGGCAAGCGCCAGCGCCAGCCAGTAGGCCAGCACGTCGCGCGCCGCCGCCTCGCGCAGGCCGAAGAGATCGGCGATCGCGGCCACGCCGATGATGTCGGCCGTGGCCTCGCGCGGCAGCGAGGTGCCGGTTCCGCCTCCCAGCGTCTTCCACTGCGCGACCGAAAGGCGCGTCACCTCGGCGATGACCCAGGTTCCGATGGCGAAGTAGGCGCCCTGCAGGCGGAACGCGAAGAACGCCATCGGCACGGCCAGCGCCAGTGCGGCAATCCCCCCGAGCAGGATCGCCGGAACCGGGTCCCAGCCCCAGAGGATCACGCCCGCGAACATGGCGTAGGCGCCAAGCCCCACGAAGGCCTGCTGCCCGACGCTCACCATTCCCCCGAAGCCCGCGATCAGGTTCCACAGCTGCGCGAGCGTCAGCATGGTGAGGATGAAGAACAGGTCCTGGATCGTGCTGCGGGGCGCCACGGCCGGCAGCGCGAGCGCCGCGGCAAGGAGGACGACGGCGGCGATGCCTGCGACCGTGCTGGCGCGGGTGCGGGTGGTGACCTTGCGCATGACGCCCCTCCGCCGTCAGTCCGTCGCCCGGGGGAAGAGCCCCCGCGGCCGCAGGAGCAGCACCACGAGGAAGGCGACGTGCCCCGCGAGGATCTGCAGTTCGGGATTGATCTGCGCGCCCACGGTCTGAGCGATGCCGATGATCGCGCCGCCGGCGAGCGTGCCCCAGAGGCTCCCGAGCCCCCCGATGATCACCGCCTCGAAGGCGTAGATCAGCCGCGCGGGTCCGATCGAGGGATCGAAGTTCGCCCGCATCCCCAGGTAGAGCGCCGCGAGCGTCACCGTCACCATGGCAAGCCCCGTCGCGATCGCGAAGACGGACCGGGGGTTGATCCCCATCAGGCTCGCCGTCACCGGGTCGTCCGAGGTGGCCCGGAACGCCCGGCCGAGCGCGGTGGTGTAGAAGATGCGGTTGAGCAGGAAGATGACGGCCACGGCCGAGGCGAAGGTCAGGAGCGGCAGGATCCCCAGCGTCACCGGCCCGAGCTCGACCGAGGCGCTCTCGAGCGCGCCCGACCGGATCCTGCGGCTGTCGGCGGAGAATACCTCCAGCATCCCGTTCTGCAGCGCCACCGACAGGCCGAACGTGACGAGGAGCGGCGGAAGGATGTCGCGGCCGAGCACCCGGTTCAGCACGAGGCGCTGGAGCGCCCAGCCCGCGGCGAAGAGGAGCGGCGCCGCCAGCAGCGCCGATACGAACGGATCGAGGCCGAGGAGCTCGACGATCACCAGGATCGTGAAGGCCGCGAACACGATGAGGTCGCCGTGGGCGAGGTTCACCAGCCGCATGATGCCGAACACCAGCGAAAGCCCCGTGGCGAAGAGCGCATAGAGCCCGCCGAGCATCAGCCCCTGCACGACCGTGTTGACCCAGATCATGCCATCTCTCCGAAATAGGCGGCGTGGATCGCCTCGCGCGTGAGGTCTGCCGGGCGCCCCTCCAGCGTCACGCGCCCCTCCATCAGGCAGTAGACCCGGTCGGCAACCTCGAGCGCGCGGGCGATGTCCTGCTCCACCAGCACCACGGCGGCGCCGGTCGCCCGGATCGCGGGCAGGGCGGCGTAGATGTCGCGGATCACCACGGGCGCAAGGCCGAGGCTGATCTCGTCGCAGAGCAGGATCTCGGGGTTCGACATGAGCGCCCGGCCGATCGCCACCATCTGCTGCTGGCCGCCCGAGAGCGCGGTCGCCGGGTTCGACCGCCGCTCCTTCAGGACAGGGAAGAGCCGGTGCACGGCGGCGAGGTCCCATGGGCCCGACCCGCGCCGCACCTGGCCGCCGATCCTGAGGTTCTCCTCGACCGTCAGCGACGGGAAGAGCTTCCGCCCCTCCGGCACCATGGCGATGCCGCGGCGCATCACGCGGTCTGCGGGCAGGGCGCCGATCGGCTCGCCCCGGTGCAGGATCATGCCCGGCGCGTTGCGCAGCACGCCGGTGATCGAGCGCATCAGCGTCGTCTTGCCCGCGCCGTTGGCGCCGATGATCGCAACGCATTCGCCCGCATCCACCCGGATGTCGATGCCGAAGAGCGCCTTGAACTGGCCGTAGGACGCGGTCAGGCCATTCGTCTGGAGCATCTAGAACTCCATGCCGAGGTAGATCTCGCGCACCTCGCGCGAGGCCATGATCTCCGCGGGCTCGCCGATGCCGATCACCCGGCCGAAGTCGAGCACGAGCAGGCGCTCGACCACCGAGTTGAGCGCGTGCAGGACGTGCTCGATCCAGATGATCGTCACGCCCTGGGCATGGAGCGCCCGGATCGTGGCGACGAGCGCCCGGCACTCGGCCTCGGTCAGCCCCCCGGCGATCTCGTCGAGAAGCAGCAGTTCCGGCCCGGTCGCCATGGCACGGGCAAGCTCCAGCCGCTTGCGGTCAAGCAGCGTGAGCCCGCCCGCGAGCTGGTTCGCCTTCCGCAGGAGTTCGGTGTCGCGCAGGATCGCGATGCAGGCGTCCTCGACCTCGGCCTCGCGCTTGCCGCGCCCGAAGGCGGCCGCCGTCAGGAGGTTCTCGAAGACGGTCAGTCCCTCGAACGGCTGCGGTATCTGGAAGCTGCGGCCGACGCCCATGCGGACCCGCTCCATGGCGGGCACCCGGGTGACGTCGCGGCCGAGCAGCGAGATGCGGCCGGAATCGGGCAGCAGGTTCCCGGTGACCAGGTTGAAGAGCGTCGACTTCCCCGCGCCGTTCGGGCCGATGATGCCGAGCGCCTGGCCGCGCGGCACCGCAAAGGACACGTCGTCGGTGACCCGGAGGGCCCCGAAGTTCTTCGACACACCGCTGAGGGCAAGGACATCGCTCATCGTCTCTCCGGGGCGTAGGGCGGCCCCCGGCGCATCCGCGCCGGGGGGCCTGCGCATGTCAGCCGAGCGCCTCCATGCTGCCGGCGGTCGGGATCCCGGGGGCGGTCTGGTTGTCGACGATGACGAGGTCGAAGCCGCCGTCGTCGCGGCGCCGCCACTGGCCGCCCACGAGCGGCGTCTTGGTGACGTTCTTCGCCGCGAACTCCGGCACGCCCGCACCGTTCCAGGCGATCTTGCCGACGATCGTGTCGAGATCGGTCTCGGCGATGGCCGCGGCGACCGCGTCGGGGTCGGCCGCGTCGGAGACGCGCCCCATCACGTTCGAGGCGACCTCGAAGAGCGAGTGGACGAAGCCGATCGGCTGCGTCCAGGGCCGCCCGGTCGCCGCGGTGAAGTCCGCCGCCAGCTCGGCGCAGGACTGCCCGGTGAGCGAGGACGTGAACGGGTGCTGCGCGCTCCACCAGACCTCGGAGGACAGGTTGTGCCCGGCATCCCCGAGCGCCTCGACCGACTGCGGGAACAGGATCGCCTTGGCCACGGTGATGACCTTCGGGTTGTAGCCCTGCTGCAGCGACTGGTTGCGGAAGGTCGTGAAGTCGGGCGGGATCACGACGCCGGTGACGATGTCGCAGCCCGCCGCCTTGAAGGCGTTGATCTGCGCGCTGAAGTCGTCGGTGAGGTTCTGGTAGCGGCCGGGATCGGTCAGCGTGTAGCCCTGCGCCGCAAAGCCGGGCCCGACGCCCACGTTGGGGTCGCCCCAGGCGTTGCCGTCGCCGTCGTTGGGGAAGAGCCCGCCCACCTGCTTGTTGGTCTCGAGCTGGTTCCACATGTTGAGGAACACGGCGATCACGTCCTCCAGCCCCCAGAAGTAGTGGAAGGCATAGTCGAAGGGCCGCCACGAGGACGGATCGCCGGGGTTGCCCTGCTGGCCGATGAACCAGGGCTGCCAGGGCGCCTTGGTCGAGATCACGGGCAGCCCCTCCGCCTCGCAGGTGGTGGCGACGGGGTTCGTCGTCTCGGGGGTGGAGGCGACGACCATCAGGTTCACCTCGTCGTTGACGATCAGCTCCTTGGCCACCGCCGCGGCGCGGTTGGGGTCGGACTGGCTGTCCTTGACGATGACCTCGAAGTTCTGGCCGACATCGGTCTTGAGGAAGGCCGCGATGTTGTAGGCATCGCTCTCGGCGAAGCCGGCCAGCGGGCCGGACTGCGGGCTGACGTAGCCGATGCGGATCTTCGCCCCCTGCGCGATGGCGGGGGCGAACAGGCCGGGGGCCGCCATCGCGATGCCGCTGGCAGCGCCCGTGCGCAGGAGTTTCCGTCTGGTGATCATCGTCCTTCCTCCCTCTTCGGTCTCGCCTTCAGCCGGGGCAGTTCCCGTCGAAAGCCTGTTGCAAGAGCTGCCGGATCCCGTCGCGCGTGACGGGCCGCGGATTGGCATAGGGGTTGCGGGTGGCGATCTCGGCCGCGCGGTCGAGATCGGCCTCCGCCATGCCTAAGTCCGAAAGCCTGAGCGGCGCGCCGAGCCGGCGCGCGAAGTGCCAGAGCCCCCGGCCCGCCGATCCTTCCCCGAAGGTCTCCGCGATCGGCGCGAGCAGCCCGTCCACGGCGGGCTCGTTGTAGGCGGTGGTGTGGGGCAGGAGCACGGCATGGGTCTCGGCGTGCGGCAGCCCGAAGCTGCCGCCCAGCACATGCGCGAGCTTGTGGTGCAGCGCCATCGAGACGTAGCCGAGCGCGGTCGAACAGCACCAGGCGCCGTAGAGCGCATCGGCCCGCGCGGCGCGGTCCCGGGGATCGGCGACGAGCACGGGCAGCGCGCGACGGAAGGCCGGCAGGGCGTCGCGCGCCAGCGCCTCGGTCACGGGGTTCCGGTCGGGGGCGTAGAAGCCCTCCATCGCGTGGGCGATGGCGTTCAGCGCCGAGGTGACGGTCAGGCCGACCGGCAGGGTCAGCGTCAGGTCCACGTCGTAGACAACCACCTCGGGCCGGATCGCGGGGTCGCGGCGGGTGGTCTTCTCCCCGCCCGCCGTCTCGCCGAGGATGTCGGTCATCTCCGAGCCCGCGTAGGTGGTCGGTATCACCACCTGGTCGGCCCCGGTGCGGACGGCGATGGCCTTGCCCAGACCGGTGGTCGAGCCGCCGCCGAGGCTGACGACGCAATCGGCCCCCACCGCCCGGAACGCCGCGACGGCCTCCTCCGTCACCCCGACCGGCGTGTGCATCGCGGCGCCGGCAAAGACGCCGGCCGCGGCCGGCCCGAGCCGGTCGGCCAGCGCCCTGGCTGCCGCTTCCTGTTCGGGAGTGGAGAGGACCAGCGCGCGGGCACGGCCGAGGCGCGCGACCTCGTCGGGAACTTGCGCCAGCGTCCCGTGGCCGAAGACGACGCGGGTGGTGAGGCCCGGAAAGACGAAGGGACGGGTCATCGCGCGGCTCCGAACCCTGGGCGGCGCCCGGCGGCGAGATCGGCCAGCGTGGCCTCCAGCACCGCGATCTCCGCCCCGCCCACCTCGTGCGGCCGGCCGGGAAAGACATCGGCGCGCAGCGCCGCGCCGGCCCGCCCGAGCTCTGCCGCGGCCTCGGCGAAGGCCGCGACCGGAATCCAGGGGTCGTCGCTGCCGGCCGAGAGATAGACCGGCAGGCCCGCAGGCAGCGCGGCGGGGCGCTCGTCGCCGGCCGCCCCGACGCGGCACCCGGTGAAGGCGACGAGCGCGTCGGGCGCCGTGCCGCCCGCAAAGGCAAGCTCGAGCGACAGGCATGCGCCCTGGCTGAACCCCGCAAGCACAAGGGGCCGGCCCGGCGCCTCTGCCCGCAGCTCTGAGAGGACGCGCGCGAGGTCGCCCCGCGAGGTGCCCAGTTCCTCGCGGGTCTGCGGCGTCAGCGGGTCGACCGCACGCGCGGCATACCAGGTCTGCGCGCCGGCGCGGGGCAGGGCGAAGGCCACGTCCGCGGCGGAAACGCGCGAGAGCACCGCCTCCGCCATCTCCTCGGGCGACTGGCCGCGGCCGTGGACGAAGACGCACACCGCCTTCGCCCGTTCCGGCGGCGCCCCGAGGCGCAGGAGGTCGGCCACCCCCGGCATCAGAAGTCCGCCGGCTCCAGCCCCGCTTCCATCTCGGCGCGGCGGTCCTCGAACCACGGCGGGAACACCAGGCTCTTGCCGATGGCGTCGGCGGGCTCGTCCTTGGCCCAGCCTTCGGGCACCGTCCAGGCCAGCTCGAACAGCGCCCCGCCGGGCGAGCGCATGTACATCGACTTGAAGTAGTTGCGGTCCTTCTGCTCCGAGACGTCGGTGTAGCCCATGCCTTCCAGCCGCGCCTTCAGCGCATACTGGTTCTCCTCGTTGCCGGTGTTGAAGGCGAGGTGGTGGACGGTTCCGCCGGCGAGCGTCCAGGTGCCCTGCGGGCTCTCGCGGTCGAGCACCAGCTCGACCACCGAGTGCAGCCCGCTGTCCTCGGGCACGATCCACATGCTGCCCGCGTCGTCCGACCCCTCGCGCCGGAACGCCATCCCGCCCTCGAGGAACTCCTCCATCGCGGTGAGGTCCGTCACCGCGATCGCGCCGCCGTAGATGCCGCGGATGCCGTGCGCCGCCCCGATCCCCTGCGCCTCGTTCTCGATGGGCGTGCGCGTGTCGTCGGGGTTCTCGACCAGCTCGTGCGGGATGCCGCAGGGGTGGGAGAAGCGCACCCGCGTCAGGCCGAAGCGCTCGGCCTTCGTGGCCGCGATCCCGCGCTCGTTCAGCCGGTCCACCCAGAACCCGGCCGATCCCTCCGGGATCGCCTGCATGATGGTGCGCGTCTGGTTGGTGCCGCGCCGCCCGAAGATCCCGGGTTTCTTGAACGGAAAGGTGGTGATGATGGTCGAGGCGTCGCCGCGCTTCGAGCCGTAATAGAGGTGATAGACCGGGAGCACCCCGTCGAACAGCACGGTGCGCTTGACCGAGTGGAGCCCGAGCGCCTTGGTGTAGAAGTCGTAGTCCTCCTGCACGCCGTGGGTGCTCATCGTCAGGTGGTGGTAGCCGGACACGAGGGCCATGCGCATCATCCTCTGCTGGGGGGTTCTGGACAGGGTGCCGGGTCCGCCTCGAGCACGAGAGCGACATCCAGCGCGAAACCTCCGCCCGCGGGGCGGAACTCGGCGATCAGGCCGGGCTTGACGGCGAAGAGCGCGTCGCGCCCGATGGCGGGGTCGCTGCCGTCGAAGAAGGCGGTCACCAGCCTGCGGTGGCCGGGGGCCGCGGCCGCGAAATGGATATGGGCGGGCCGGTCGAGCTGAAGCCCGAGGCGCTGCGCGAGCTGGCCCACGGGGCCGTCCGCCGGCAGGCTGTAGCCGCCGGGGCGGATGGTGCGGAAGCGGAAGCGCCCGTCCTGGTCGGCGGTGAACCGGCCGCGCAGGTTGTGTTCGGGCTGGTTGTCGGGATCCTGGTTCTCGTAGCGCCCTTCGGCGTTGGCGTGCCAGACCTCGACCGCCGCGCCGGGCAGGGGGGTGCCGTCCGCCGACGTGACCCGCCCGGTCACCGAAAGCGGCGCGCCACGTCCGGCCCGGCAGAGGTCGGCGCCGAGCGGCAGGTGCGGCGCATCGGCGCGGTAGAACGGCCCCGGCAGCGTCGCCGGCGTGACCCCCCGAGGGGTGGCGCGACCCGCGCTCACGATCCCGTCGGTCACGCCGAGCACGTCGGCGAGCAGCACCCACTCCTGCCGCCTTGCATCGGTCGCATAGCCGACGTCGGTCAGGAACTGCACCAGCGCGTCGAGCTCCTCCGCCGTTGGGCGGAGCCGGGCCACGACGTCGAACACCCGGTCCATGATTAGCCGCACGGCCTCTGCCAGACGGCCCGGCTCGCCCGCCGCGAGACGCCGCTGCAGCTCCGCCGCCACCGCCGGCACCATCGACCCGGAGCCGTTGCCGTCCATCCGAAGCGCCCCCTCCCTTCGCCGGGATCGAAGCTAGGGGCGGCGCGCTGGCAGGGTAATGACTTATCGGAAGAACAATATACCATCTCCTTATGAAGCTCAGCGAAGTCCACCTCATCCAGCTCTCGGCCGTCGTCGATGCGGGCAGCGTCAGCAAGGGAGCGGCGGCGCTCGGGCTGTCGCAGCCCGCGGTGTCGCGCTCGATGGCCCAGCTCGAGGCCCGCGTGGGAAAGCCGCTCTTCGTGCGCGGCCGCCGGCCGCTCCAGGCCACGCCGCTCGGGATGCAGCTCGCCGCCCACGGCCGCCGCATCCTCTCCGAGAGCCGCCGCGCCGCCGAGGCGGTGCAGAGCCTCCTGCGCGGCACCCGCGGCATGGTCCGGGTCGGCGGGGTGCCGTTCTTCATGGACGCGATGATCAGCCGGATCATCGCCGCCTTCCAGAACCAGCACCCCGATGTGGACTTCGAGCAGAGCTACGGCAACCTCGCCGAGGTGGGCACCGGCCTGCGCGCCGACCAGCTCGACCTCGGCATCGTCCCGCTCGGGCCCGCGGGCGAGCCCGAGGGGCTCGTGTTCACGCCGATCCTCGCGGCGCGCAACGTGGTCTGCTGCCGGGTGGGCCACCCCCTGCAACGCAGCAAGCGGCTCACGACCGGCGACCTCGGCCGATTTCCCTGGGTCGCGCCGCTGCCGGGCTCGCCGCTCCTGGCCGACCTCTTCGCGATCCGCTCCTCGCTGGCCGTGGCCGATCTCGACATCCGCTATTCGGGCGGCTCGCTCCTCAGCGTGATGAACTACATGGACGAGACCGACGCGCTTGCCGTCCTTCCGTTCTCGGTCTGGTTCGCCGAGCGCAAGCAGAACCGCATCGCGGTGCTTCCGGTCGACATCCCCCAGCCGCAACGCCACCTCGGCATCCTGCGCCCGGCCGGGCCGTCGGCCAACCCGGCGGCCGGCGCGTTTGCGGATTTCATCGTGCAGTCCTTCGAATCCATGCAGCAGATGATCCTCCGGCACGAGAACGCCGTGGTCTGGCGGCGCTGACCGGCGGGGCCCGGCGGCCGCCGCCCGGTCCGTCGCTCCGCCCCGGCAGGTAGCTCAGGCGCGCTCAGCCGGCGCCCGCGTGCGCCGCGGCCCGCAGCGCCTCCGCCGCCACCAGCGCGCCGCGCTCCTCCACCACGCGCGCCGCGACGCGCTGGGCGAGGGCTACCGCCGGGGCCGCTCCGGCGCCGGCAAGCCGCGCGGCAAGATAGGCGCCGTTGAAGGCATCGCCCGCGCCGGTCGTGTCGATCACCCGGCGCGACGGCACGACGGGGGATCGGCCCCCCTGCGCGCCCAGCCGCCAGAGCGTCGGGCGCGTTCCGTCCTTGACCGCCACCTCCGGCACGCCGAGGCCGCGGTAGCGCGCAAGCGTTGCCGCGGCGTCCCCGAAACCCGCCGCCTCGTCCTCGTGGGTCGGCAGGAGGATGTCGGCCAGTGCCGCGGCGCGCGAGATCGCCCGGGCCGCGGTCGCCCCGTCCTGCCAAAGGCGCGGGCGCAGGTTCGGGTCGAAGGCGACCCGGAAGCCGCGCCCGCGCCGCGGCCCCAGCACCTGCAGGAGCCGCTCGCGGTCGCCCGCCGGCAGGATGGCGAGCGTGATGCCCGAGAGGTAGACGAGATCGGCGCCCGAGAGCGCCGCGCCGAGCATCGCCGGATCGGCGGCGAGACCGCGCGCGGCACTGTCCGACCGCCAGTAGCCGAAGCTGCGTTCGCCCGAGGCATCGGTGCGGATGGCGTAGAGGCCGACCGTGCGCGCGGTGTCGCGCCCGACATGGTCGGTGCCGATCCCGGCTGCGGCGAACATCGCCACCATCGCGTCCGAGAACGCATCCGTCCCGACCCGCGTGAGATAGTCCACCCGCGCCGCGGGCGGCAGGAGCGCGCGCAGCGCCCACGCGGTGTTCAGCGTGTCGCCGGCGAAGCCCTGTTCCCACAGCCCGTCGCCGCGCCGGGCGAACTCCACCATGCATTCGCCGATGCAGAGGACGCGCATGACCCTCCCCTCGGTCAGCGCCCCGCGGGCGCGGCCCGCCCGCGCGCAGGTGTCCACGCGGGTTCCGGCGCGGGAGCCCGATCAGGGTGCGGCAGGGTCATGCGCCCTGTCTAGCCGGGGAAGGCGGGCCTGTCGATCCGGGCGGCACAGGGTTGCAGCAACGTAGCTTGAAGAGTCTCTTGTCCAGATCACTTGAACTGTAACGACAGTTACACTATCCTTGCGACATGTCCGAGATTGCCTGGCTTCTGATGACCTACCGCATCCCGCCCGAACCCGCCGCGCGGCGCATCGCGGTCTGGCGCAAGCTGAAGGCCATGGGGGCGGTCTACCTCCAGAACGGCGTCTGCCTCCTGCCGCGGACCGACGACCACGTGCGCCGCCTGAAGATGCTCGAGAACGAGATCGCCGGGGCCAAGGGCGAATGCGTGATCCTCGAGACCGTCGCGCTCGATCCGGCACAGGAGGCCAAGGTGATCGCGCGCTTCCGCGCCGACCGCGACGAGGCCTATGCGGAGTTCCTCGACAAGTGCGACGACTTCGAACGCGAGGTCGCCAAGGAGATCGCCGCCAGCCACTACACCTATGCCGAGCTCGAGGAGAACGACGCCGATCTCGGCAAGCTCCGCGGCTGGCTCGCGCGGATCGAGAAGCTCGACTTCTACGGCGCCGCGCGCGCCGAGGAGGCGCGGGCGCGGCTCGCCGCCTGCGAGGCCGTGCTCGACGACTATGCCCGCCGCGTCTTCGACGCCCACGACGAGAACCGATGAGGAGACGGCCATGACCCTCGCACCGCTCGTTCCCCTTGCCGTCGCCGCCGGCGTGGCCGGCGCCGGCGCCGCCGCCATCGTCTCGGGCAGGCGCGGCGGCCTGCCGCGGCTTGCGGGCCTTCCTGCCTGGCGCGACCGTCTGCGGCAGCGGGCCGCGCTCGGCGCCCTCGATGACCGGCTTCTGCGCGATGTCGGCATCGGCCGGGCCGAGGCCGAACGCGAGGCGCGCCGCCTTGACTGAGCGCCCCCCTGCACCCGCCGCACCTGCGGCCCCGGCAGGCCCCGTCTGGCGCGGACTGCCGGCGGGGATCTGGGCGCTCGGCTTCGTCTCGCTCCTGATGGATGTCTCCTCCGAGATGATCCATGCGCTCCTGCCGGTCTACCTCGTGGTCGGCCTCGGGGCGACGGCGCTGACCGTGGGGATCATCGAGGGCATCGCCGAGGCGACGGCGGCGATCACCAAGGTGTTCTCGGGCGCGCTGAGCGACCGGCTGGGCCGGCGCAAGGAGCTTGCGGCGCTCGGCTACGGGCTCGCCGCGCTGACCAAGCCCGTCTTCCCGCTCGCCCCCTCCGTCGGCTGGCTCGTGGCGGCGCGCTTCATCGACCGGGTCGGCAAGGGCATCCGCGGCGCGCCGCGCGACGCGCTGGTGGCCGACATCGCGCCGCCCGACCTGCGCGGCGCCGCCTTCGGCCTGCGCCAGGCCCTCGACACCGCCGGCGCGTTCCTCGGCCCGCTCGCGGCGATCGGGCTCATGTGGCTCTTCGCCGACGATTTCGCCTCGGTCTTCTGGGTCGCCGTCGTCCCGGCCTTCGCCGCGCTCGCCCTCATCCTGTTCGTCGTCAGGGAACCGCCGCGCCCGGCGGGCCTGCGCCGGGTGCGCAATCCGCTCGCGCGGGAGGAGCTGCGGCTTCTCGGCGCGCTCTACTGGGGCGTGGTCGGCGTCGCGGCCCTGTTCACGCTGGCACGCTTCAGCGAGGCCTTCCTGATCCTCCGCGCCCAGGGCGCGGGCCTGCCGCTGACGCTGGTGCCGCTCGTGCTCGTGGGCATGAACCTCGTCTACGCGCTCTCGGCCTACCCGCTCGGGGCGCTGTCCGACCGGGTCTCGCGCGGCGCCATGCTGGGCGCCGGCCTCGCCGTGCTGATCGCCGCCGACCTCCTGCTCGCGCTCTCCGCCGGGCTCTGGGGAATCGGCGCGGGCGTGCTGCTCTGGGGCCTGCACATGGGGCTGACGCAGGGCCTCCTCGCCGCGCTCGTCGCCGATGCCGTGCCGGCCGAACTCAGGGGCACCGCCTTCGGCATGTTCAACCTCGTCACCGGGGTGGCGCTGCTGCTCGCCAGCGTCCTTGCCGGCACGCTGTGGGATCTGGTCGGGCCCGGGGCCACCTTCCTCGCCGGCGCCGGCTTCGCGGCCGCGACGCTCGTCGCGGTGCTGCCGCTCGAACGCGGCCTCAGGCGCCGCAAGGAGGCCCCCCTGCCGTGAGGGGGCCGCTCAGCCCGCCTTCAGGCGCCGCGCCGCCTCGGGCGCGAAGTAGGTGAGAACCCCGTCGCAGCCTGCGCGCTTGAAGGCGATCAGGCTCTCCCACATCGCCTTCTCGCCGTCGATCCAGCCGCGCTCGGCCGCGCCGCGGATCACCGCGTATTCGCCCGAGACCTGGTAGGCGAAGGTGGGCGCGCCGAAGGCATCCTTCACGCGGCGGCAGATGTCGAGATAGGGCATTCCCGGCTTGACCATCACCATGTCCGCCCCCTCGGCGAGGTCGCGCGCGACGCAGCGCAGCGCCTCGTCGGAATTGGCGGGGTCCATCTGGTAGGTCTTCTTGTCGCCCTTGAGCGCGCCCGTCGCCCCCACCGCGTCGCGGAACGGCCCGTAGAAGGCGCTGGCGTATTTCGCCGCGTAGGACAGGATCGCCACGTTGCGGTGGCCCGCCGCCTCCAGCGCCGACCGGATCGCGCCGATCCGGCCGTCCATCATGTCCGACGGGCCGAGGATGTCGGCCCCCGCCTCGGCCTGGGCGAGCGCCATCCGCACCAGCGCCTCCACGGTCTCGTCGTTGACGATCTCGCCGCCCATCACGATCCCGTCGTGGCCGTGAAGGTTGTAGGGGTCGAGCGCGATGTCGGTCATCACCGCGATCCCCGGCACCGCGGCCTTGATCGCGCGGATCGCGCGGTTGGTGAGGTTCTCGGGGTTCCAGGCTTCCTCGCAGGCGGCGGTCTTCTTCGCCGGATCGGTGTAGGGGAAGAGGCAGATCGCCGGGATGCCGAGCTCCGCCGCCCCGGCCGCCGCCTCGACCGCCCGGTCGAGCGACAGCCGGCTGACCCCCGGCATCGAGGCCACCGGCTCGCTCACCCCTTCGCCGTCGCGCAGGAACACCGGCCAGATCAGGTCATCGGCCGTCAGCGCGGTTTCCCGCGTCAGCGCCCTGAGGCCCGCGCTCGACCGCTGGCGCCTGAGCCGCGCGGCGGGAAAGGGGGGGACGATCGGTGCCATGCGCAGGTGCCTCGCCAGGTTTTTTCGTTGCGTGGCATGGATCGCGGCGCATCTCAAGTGTATGACACCGCGCGGGCCGGAAGGCGGTCCGGCAAGGGGAGCGGGTATGGGTCCGGGCGTCGAGTGGTTTGACCTCGTGTTCGAGCTGATCGACATGCGGTCGTTCTCGAACCTGTGGTACTGGATCGCGCTGGCGGTGTTCTGGTCCTCGCTCAGCCACTTCGTCCTGGGCGTGCCGTTCGACATGCTCGTGCGGGCGCGCCGCCGCGGCGGCGAGGCCGAGCGCGACTTCGAGGACATGGTGCGGATCAGCGTCGGCCGCATCCTCAACGTCGTCGATCAGGCGGGCTACTTCCTCGCCGGCTTCGCGGCCTTCGCGCTGAGCGGGCTGGCGACGCTCGGCTTCTACTACCGGGTGGAGTTCGCGCAGGCCGTCTTCCTGCTCTGCGCGCCGCTCGTCCCCGTCTCCTGGGTGACGGTAACGGCGGCGCGCCGGGTGCGCGCCTCGGGCGACCGCGGCGAGGCGCTGCGCCGCCGCATCCAGCGCGCGCGCGTCTGGGTCCAGGCGATCGGCATGGTCTCGATCTTCGTGACCGCCATGTGGGGCATGTACCAGAACCTCAGCATCGGGGCGCTCGGCGGCTGGCGCTGAGCGGCGCGGCCGAATCCGGTTGACACCGCCGTCCGGGCGGATAGCTCCCGCGGGGCCATGACCGCAGCCGACCGCATCACGCTTTCCGGGGCGCCCGAGGGGTTCGACGCGCGCCTGCTCGCCCGCGAACTGGGGCAGGGGCGCACGGTCCTGCATGTCGCGCGCGACGACAAGCGGATGGAGGCGATGCGCCAGGCGCTCGCCTTCTTCGCGCCCGAGGCCGTGGTCCTCACCTTCCCCGCGTGGGACTGTCTGCCCTTCGACCGGGTCTCCCCCGCGCCCGAGGTCTCGGCCGCGCGGATGGCGACGCTGGCCGCGCTCGCCGCCGGTCTGCCGGCCCCCTTCGTGCTCCTGACGACGCTCGGCGCCGCCACGCAGCGGCTTCCCGCCCGAGAGGTCGTGGCCGGGGCCTCCTTCGCCGCCCGCGTCGGCGGCCACCTCGACGAGGCCGCGCTGCGCGCCTGGCTGGTGCGCATGGGCTTCTCCCAGACCGCGACGGTGACCGAGCCGGGCGACTACGCCGTGCGCGGCGGGATCATCGACATCTACCCGCCGGGCGAGGGCGGGCCGGTCCGGCTCGACCTCTTCGGCGACGTGCTCGACGGTGCCCGCCGCTTCGACCCCGCCACCCAGCGCACCGTCGAGAAGCTTGCCGCCGTGGAACTCGCGCCGGTCTCCGAGGTGATCCTCGACGAGGCCGCGATCACCCGCTTCCGGCAGAACTACCGGATCGAGTTCGGCGCCGGCGGGCAGGACGATCCGCTCTACGAGGCAGTGAGCGCGGGCCGCAAGCACGCGGGCATGGAGCACTGGCTGCCGTTCTTCCACGAGCGGCTCGAGACGCTCTTCGACTACCTGCCGGGCGCGACCGTGATGCTCGACGACCAGACCGGCCCGGCGCGCGTCTCCCGCTGGGAGGGCATCGCCGACCAGTACGACGCCCGCCGCGAGGCGATGGGCCAGAAGCACCGGTTCGACACCGTCTACAAGCCGGTGCCGCCGGGCCTGCTCTACCTCGACCCCGCCGCCTGGGATGCCGCGGTCGCCCGCCACCGCGTCGTGCAGCTTGTCGTGCTGCCGCAGCCGACGGGCCCCGGCGTGCTCGACGCGGGCGGCCGCATCGGACGCAGCTTCGCGCCCGAGCGCCAGCAGGAAAAGATCAGTCTTTTCGATGCTCTGGCCGACCATCTTCAGGCACGCCGCAAGGCCGGCCCGGTGGTCGTCGCCAGCTACTCCGAGGGCGCGCGCGAGCGGCTGAAGGGCCTGATCGAGGATCACGGCGTCGCCGGTGCGGCAGAGATCCGCGACCTGCGCGACCTCCGGCCCGGCGGCGTGCACCTTGCCGTCTGGGCGCTGGAGCAGGGTTTCGAGGGGCCGCTCGACGGCGCGGGCGGCGAGGGGACGCTCACCGTCGTCTCCGAGCAGGACGTGCTCGGCGACCGGCTGATCTCGCGCCCGCGCCGCCGGCGGCGGGCCGAGAACTTCCTGACCGAGGCGCAGGCGCTGACGCCCGGCGATCTCGTCGTGCATGTCGATCACGGGGTGGGGCGCTACCGCGGGCTCGAGGTCGTGACCGCCCTCGGCGCCGCGCACGAATGCCTGCTCATCGAATACGCGGGCGGCGACAAGCTCTATCTTCCGGTCGAGAACGTCGAGCTTCTCTCCCGCTTCGGCCACGAGGAGGGCCTGCTCGACAAGCTCGGCGGCGGTGCCTGGCAGGCCAAGAAGGCGCGGCTCAAGGAGCGCATCCGCCAGATCGCGGACCGCCTGATGCGCACCGCCGCGGAACGGGCGCTGCGCCACGCGCCGGTGCTGGAGCCCGCCCACGGGCTGTGGGAGGATTTCTCGGCCCGCTTCCCCTACCAGGAGACCGACGACCAGCTTGCCGCCATCGAGGACGTGCTGACCGACATGGCCAGCGGCACGCCGATGGACCGGCTGATCTGCGGCGACGTCGGCTTCGGCAAGACCGAGGTCGCCATGCGCGCGGCCTTCGTGGCCGCCATGTCGGGGGTGCAGGTCGCCGTGATCGCGCCGACGACGCTGCTCGCGCGCCAGCACGCAAAGAGCTTCGCCGAGCGGTTCCGCGGCTTTCCCGTGCGCATCGGCCGCCTCTCGCGCTTCGTCCCGGCGCGCGAGGCCGAGGCGACCCGGGCGGGCCTTGCCGACGGCTCGGTCGATATCGTGATCGGCACCCATGCGCTGCTCGCCAAGGGCATCCGGTTCCGCAACCTCGGCCTGCTGATCATCGACGAGGAACAGCACTTCGGCGTCGTCCACAAGGAACGGCTGAAGGAACTCAGGACCGACATCCACGTGCTGACCCTCACGGCGACGCCGATCCCGCGGACGCTCCAGCTCGCGCTGACCGGCGTGCGCGACCTCTCGATCATCGCGACACCGCCGGTCGACCGGCTCTCGATCCGGACCTACGTCGCGGAGTTCGACGCGGTGACGATCCGCGAGGCGCTCCTGCGCGAGCACTACCGCGGCGGGCAGTCGTTCTTCGTCGTGCCCCGGATCGCCGACATCCCCGAGATGGAGGCCTTCCTAAAGGAGGAGGTGCCGGAGGTGAGCTATGTCGTCGCCCACGGCCAGATGGCGGCGGGCGAGCTCGACGAGCGGATGAACGCCTTCTACGACGGCAAGTATGACGTGCTGCTCTCCACGACGATCGTGGAGTCGGGTCTCGACATCCCGACGGCGAACACGATGGTCGTCTGGCGGGCCGACATGTTCGGGCTGGCGCAGCTCTACCAGATCCGGGGCAGGGTGGGGCGGTCCAAGACGCGCGCCTTCGCCTTCCTCACCACGAAGCCCAACCTGCGCCTGACGCCCCAGGCCGAGAAGCGGCTCAGGGTGCTCGGCTCGCTCGACACGCTCGGCGCGGGCTTCACGCTGGCCAGCCAGGATCTCGACATCCGCGGCGCCGGAAACCTGATCGGCGAGGAGCAGTCGGGCCAGATGCGCGAGGTCGGCTACGAGCTCTACCAGCAGATGCTGGAGGAGGCGATCCAGCGCATCAAGTCGGGGGAACTCCAGGGCCCGGTCGACGAGGGCGAATGGTCGCCGCAGATCAACCTCGGCGTTCCGGTGCTGATCCCCGAGGACTACGTCCCCGACCTCGACGTCCGGCTCGGCCTCTACCGGCGGCTCTCGCAGCTTTCCACCAAGGTGGAGCTGGAGGGTTTCGCGGCCGAGCTGATCGACCGCTTCGGACCGCTGCCGCGCGAGGTCAACACCCTGCTTCTCGTCGTGCGGATCAAGGCGGAATGCCGCAAGGCGGGCATCGCGCGGCTCGATGCCGGGCCGAAGGGCGCCACGGTGCACTTCCACCGGGACCGCTTCGCCAACCCGGCGGGGCTCGTCGAGTTCCTCCAGGACCAGCGCGGCCTTGCGAAGATCAAGGACAACCGCGTCGTCGTCCGCCGTGACTGGGCGACGGACGCCGACCGGATCAGGGGCGCCTTCGCGATTGCCCGGGATCTCGCCGAGAAGGCCGCGGCGAAGGGCTGAGCCGGGCGGCCTCAGCGCGGGGTGACGGCGGCCAGCGCCTTGAACAGCGCCGCGGCGAGCGCCGTCGCGGGATGCCGTGCACAGGCGGCGCCCAGCGCCATGTCGCCGTCGGTCGTCCGGCTGCTGCGGCGCAGGCTGCACCGCCAGTGCCCGTGCCCCGCGCTCGCCTCGCCGTCGAGTGCGATCTCCCAGCCCGGCAGCGCGGTGTCGATGACGCCGAGCACGGCATCGACGCTGCCGAAGCCCGAAGGCTGCGGCAGCGAGGCCGCGCGCAGCGCCGCGCGGGCGCGGGCCTCGAGGTCGCCCGCGACGGCCTCGGCCGCCTCGATCTCCTCGCCCAGGGCCTTCAGGTCGGCATCGGCCATCGTCCGCATCCTTTCGCTTGCATCGGCGGCAGCCTGCGGGCTGACGCCGCGCGGGGCCTTGATGCAGGTCAACGAGCGCCCGGCGCTCGGGGCGCATTGTCGCGGCACCCGGACGAGGAGGTGACCGATGCCCGAGGACAGACGCCGCGTGATCTGGTTCGAGAAGCTCAAGCGCGGCGATGTCGCGCTGGTTGGGGGCAAGAACTCCTCGCTGGGCGAGATGGTGGCGCGGCTCTCGAAGGCCGGCATCCGCGTGCCGCCCGGCTTCGCCACGACTGCCGGGGCCTACCGCGACTATCTTGCGGCCAACGGCCTCGACGGGATGATCGCCGAGACGATGGCGGCGCTCCGCGAGCACCGGCTGACGCTCCAGGAGGCCGGCGCGCGCGTGCGCAAGGCCATCGCCGAGGGAACCTTCCCCGAGGATACCCGCAAGGCGATCTCCGAGGCCTACGCCGAACTCTGCGCCCGCGCCGGGACGCGGGATCTGCCGGTCGCCGTCCGCTCCTCGGCCACCGCGGAGGACCTGCCCGACGCGAGCTTCGCCGGCCAGCAGGAGACGTTCCTCAACATCCGCGGCGAGGCGGCGCTGCTCGCCGCCTGCCGGCGCTGCTACGCCTCGCTCTTCACCGACCGGGCGATCAGCTACCGCACGGTCAAGGGTTTCGACCATTCGAAGGTCGCGCTCAGCGTCGGCGTCCAGCAGATGGTGCGCTCCGACATCTCCGGCTCGGGCGTGATGTTCTCGATCGACACCGAATCGGGCTTCGACCGGGTGGTGCTCATCAACGCCGCCTGGGGCCTCGGCGAGAACGTGGTGCAGGGGGCGGTGACGCCCGACGAATACCAGGTCTACAAGCCCTTCCTGAACCGCAAGGGGCTGGTGCCGATCCTCGAGAAGAAGCTCGGCGCCAAGGAGAAGAAGATGGTCTACGCCTCGGGCGAGGGCGGGCCGACGCGGAACGTGCCGACCTCGAAGGCCGAGCGCTCCGCCTTCGTGCTGTCGGACGCGGAGATCCTCGACCTCGCCCGGCAGGCCGTCACCATCGAGAAGCACTACGGCCAGCCGATGGACATGGAATGGGCGAAGGACGGCGAGAGCGGCCTGCTCTACATCGTGCAGGCCCGGCCCGAGACGGTGCAGAGCCGCATCGGCGCGGGGGCGTTCCGAACCTATTCCGTCAAGCGGGGCGGCCGTGCGCTGCTCAGCGGCCTGTCGGTCGGCTCGGCCGTGGCGACCGGCAGGGTCTGCCTGATCGAGCACGTCTCCGAGATCTCGCGCTTCGTGCCGGGCTCGATCCTCGTCACCGGCACCACCGACCCCGACTGGGTGCCGATCATGAAGCAGGCCGCCGCCATCGTCACCGACCACGGCGGGCGCACCAGCCACGCCGCGATCGTCAGCCGCGAGCTCGGCCTGCCCGCCATCGTCGGCACCGGCAACGCCACCCACCTCTTGCACGACGAGCAGGAGATCACCGTGGACTGCACCGGCGGCGACGAGGGGGTGGTGCGCGAGGGCATCGCCGAGTTCGAGGTGGAGGAGCTGAGCGTCGCCGACATCCCCGCGACCCGCACCAAGGTCATGCTGAACCTCGCCAATCCCGCCGCCGCCGCGCGCTGGTGGCGCCTGCCGGCCGACGGCGTGGGCCTCGCCCGGATGGAGTTCGTGGTCTCGAACGTGATCAAGGCCCATCCGCTGGCGCTGACCCGGTTCGACCAGCTGAGGGACGAGGCCGCCAGGGCCGCGATCGAGGCGCTGACCGCGGGCTACGCCCGCAAGGAGGACTATTTCGTCGACCGCCTCGCCATGGGCCTCTCCCGCATCGCCGCCTTCTGCCATCCGCGGCCGGTGATCGTGCGGATGAGCGACTTCAAGACGAACGAATACGCCGAGCTTCTCGGCGGCCGGCAGTTCGAGCCGCAGGAGGAGAACCCGATGATCGGCTGGCGCGGCGCCTCGCGCTACTACGCCGAGGGCTACCGGGACGGCTTCGCGCTGGAATGCCGGGCGATCCGCAGGCTGCGCGAGGAGATGGGGTTCGACAACGTCATCGTGATGATCCCGTTCTGCCGCACGCCCGCCGAGGCCGACCGGGTGCTGGAGGTGATGAAGGGCGAGGGGCTCGAGCGGGGGCGGAACGGCCTGGAGGTCTACGTGATGTGCGAGATCCCCTCGAACGTGATCCTGGCCGAGGAGTTCGCCAAGCGCTTCGACGGGTTCTCGATCGGCTCGAACGACCTCACCCAGCTCACCCTCGGCATCGACCGCGACAGCGATGCGCTGGCAGGCCTCTTCCGCGAGGACGACCCCGCGGTGCTGTGGATGATCGACCAGATCGTGGCCCGCGCCCACAAGGCCAGGCGCAAGGTCGGGCTCTGCGGCCAGGCGCCCTCGAACGACCCGGCCTTCGCGCGGCATCTGGTGAAGGCGGGCATCGATTCGATCAGCGTCACGCCCGACGCCTTCCTCGCCGTGAAGAAGCACGTCGCCAAGGCCGAACGGAAGTAGCCCGCGCCCGAGGGCGGCGGGCCGGGCGCTAGAACAGGCCGTGCGCGCCGCCGACCGCGCCGGCGACCGTCACGAGGCTTGCCGCGAGCAGGACACGGTGCAGCCGCTCGACGCGCGCGTAGTCGCGGGCGGGGTCGGGCGAGGCGGCCATCCGCCGGTGCAGGGCCAGAGGCTCCAGCACGAAGATCATCGCGGCGAACAGGGTCCAGACCAGCACCATCGCGTGCAGCCACCAGGCGCGCGGATCGAGGAACAGCGCCCAGAGGTCGCCCCGGTAGAGCATCCACAACCCGCTCAGTCCCGCGAGCGCCACCCAGAGCGCCGCCTGCCGCGCGAACCGCCCCTCGACACGGTGGAACGCGGCAAGCCGCTGGCCGGGCGCATGATCGGCCCGGATCGAGGGCATCACGACGAGTGTCACGAACCCGACCCCGCCGATCCAGAGCAGGACGGCGATGACGTGGAGCATCCGGGCAAGGGTGAAGTCGTCCATCGCCGGGCAATTCTGCGCCCCCGCCCGGCCTGCGGCAAGCGGGCGCGCGCGGGACCGATCGTCGCGCGCGCCCCTCCGGTCAGTTCAGCTCGGCCGCGCGCTCGGCATCGACGGCGGCCTGCGCCTCGTCCACCGCGGTCTGGAACGCGGCAAGCACCTCCTCGCCGCGCGCGACGTTGCCCTTGAACCAGTCGAGCACCGGGCCCACCGCCTCGCGGAACGCGGCCTTCTCCTCGGTGGTCGGCACGTAGATGTCGCCGCCCGCTGCCACGAAGTCGCGGTAGGCCTGGATCTCCTTGCGCTTGGGCGAGGCGAAGGTCGCCTGCTGGAGCTGGGCGAAGCCGTCCACGACGATGCGCCTGAGGTCCTCGGGCAGGGCCGTGAAGCGGTCGTTCGACATCCACCAGAACGCGCCCATGTAGCTGTGCCCGTCGAGCGTGATGTATTTCAGCCCCGCGTCGGGGAACTTCATCGACATGATGTCGGTGATGCCGTTCGCCGTGCCCTCGACCACGCCGGTCTGGAGCGAGGTGAAGAGCTCGGGCCACGGGATCGGCGTCGGTGCCGCGCCGAGCGTGGTGGCAAGCGTCTGCGGCAGGTCGGCCGGGACGGTGCGCATCTTCAGCCCGGCGAGGTCGCCCGGCCCCTGCACGCGCCTGAGCGTGTTGGCAAAGTTGCGCCAGCCGCCGGTGTTGCCGATCGTCATCAGCCGGATCTTCCCGTCGCTGTCCTCGAGCGCCATCTGGCGCAGCGTCCGGGTGAAGTCGGTCCGGGTCAGCACCGCCTCGGCGACGCGGTCGTCGGTCATCAGGTATGGCAGGTCGAGCACCTGGATGTAGGGAAAGAGGCCCGCCGCCCCGCCGCTCGTCGAGATATAGACGTCGATCGACCCGTCGGCGATGCCCTGGAGGCACTCCTCCCCGGTGGCGCAGAGCTGGGTGCCGATGAACAGCTCCACCGCGATGCGGCCGTTCGAGGCGTTCTCGACGTAGTTCTTGAACACCACGAGGCCGTCATAGTCCTCGTCCTGCTCGTTGGAGTTGGCGGTGGCGCGCAGCGTCACCTCCTGCGCGGCGGCCCATCCGGCCGAGGCGGCAAGCACGGTGGCCGCCAGCAGCGATCTCAGGGTTGCATTGAGCATGGGGTCCTCCCTTGAAGGTTTCGTCGCGATTGGGTCAGTCCACGAAGCCGAAGAGCCGCGGGACGGTGAGGCTGATTGCGGGGAAGTAGGTGATGAGGAAGATCACGATGACGTGGACGACGAGCATCGGCGCGATGCCCTTCACCACGTCCTCGACCTTCAGGTTCGACACCGCCGCCGTCACGAAGAGCACCAGCCCCATCGGCGGCGTGGCGAGCCCCACGGTGAGGTTCACCGCCATGATGATCGCGAAGTGCACCGGATCGACGCCGAGTTCCAGGAAGATCGGCCCGAGGATCGGCCCGAGGATGATGATCGCGGGGCCCGCGTCGAGGAACATGCCGACGATGAACAGGAGCACGTTGATGAGGAACAGCAGGACCAGCGGGTTGTCCGACAGGGACAGGATCATCGCCGCCAGCATCTCCGGCGTGTGGGCGAGCGAGGCGACCGTCTTGAACGCCATCGCCGCGCCGACGAGAAGCAGCACGACCGCCGAGGTCAGCCCCGAGCGGATCAGGACGTCGGGCAGCTCCGAGACCTTGAGCGACCGCATCACGAAGAGCCCGATCACGATCGCATAGCCCACCGCGACGGCGGCCGCCTCGGTCGGGGTGAAGATGCCGCCGAGGATGCCGCCCAGGATGATGACGGGCGTCATCAGCGGGAAGAACGCCTTGAGGCTTGCCTGCCCGCGCTCGCCCCAGGTGGCCTTGCGCCCGGTCTGCGGCAGGTTCCAGCGGTCGGCGCGCATGGCGACGAGGATCATCAGCCCGACCCCCACCATCACGCCCGGCACGATGCCCGCGAGGAACAGCGCGGCGACGCTTTCGCCCATCACGTAGGCATAGATGATCATGATGCCCGAGGGCGGGATGATCGGGCCGATGACCGATGAGGCCGCCGTGATCGCCGCGGCGAAGCGGCGGGAATAGCCCTGCTTCTCCATCGCCGGGATCAGCATCGAGCCGAGCGCGCTCACGTCCGCCACCGCCGAGCCCGAAAGCCCCGCGAACAGGATCGAGGACAGCACGTTCACATGCGCAAGCCCGCCGCGCAGGTGTCCCATAAGCGCCTGGCTGAACTCGACGAGCCGCATCGTGATGCCGCCGCGGTTCATCAGCTCTCCCGCGAGCATGAAGAACGGAATCGCCATCAGCGGGAAGCTGTCCATCCCGTTGTAGACGTTGCGGTAGAGAAGCACGATGTCGCGCTCCTGCCCGTTCAGCCACAGCAGGAAGGCAGGCGCGAAGATCAGCCCGAAGAAGACCGGCAGGCCGACAAGCAGCAGGATCAGGAACAGCGGCAGGAACAGCGACAGCATCTATTCGGCCCCCGCGAGCTTGGCTTCCTCGGCGATCGCGGGCAGCCGGTGTCCGGCGCCGGCAAGGCGGACGAGCGCGCGCAGGATCAGCTCGACGTTCACCAGGAGCAGGAGCGTCACGCAGAGATGGAACGAGGCCATCATCCAGCCGCGCGGCACCTTGGCCCATTCGAGCGGGAAGAGCCCCGAGGGATACCAGAGCGCCGAGGTCGAGAAGCGCGCCCCGAGCCCGCCCAGTTCGGACAGCCCGATGCGGAACGCCGCGACCAGGACGACGGTCGAGATGCCCAGAAGGATGAGCTGGAGGAGCGCGGCCACCGCCCGCGGCAGGAGCATCTGCACCATGTCGATCGCCACGAAGCCGCCCCGGCGGTAGGCCGTGGGCGCCATCAGCCCCACCATCCAGAGCATCAGGAAGCGCGAGGCCTCCTCCGACCAGGGCAGCGCGTTGCCGATCACGTAGCGGAACCAGACCTGCGCGAGGATGAAGGCCACCATCGCGGCCACGCAGAGCGCGCCGAGCCAGAGCCCCAGCGTCAGGATCGCTCCGTTCAGCGCGCCGAGAAGGCGCGCAGCCCCGACGAGTGCGCCCATGCGCCTCCTCCTCCCGTATGCGCCCCCTTCGGACGCGGGGCCGGTTGGTCCGGCCCGGATCTGATGTCCCGCCCGCGCCTAGTGGCCGTGCAGGAACTGGCCGTAGCCGCCGTGGCAGAAGACGAGCGGCGCGCCCTCGCGCGAGGCCGCCTCGAGCACCCGGCCGACCACGATCAGGTGGTCGCCCGCGTCGTGCCGCGCCTCGGTGCGGCAGGCGAAGCAGGCGATGCAGTCGGCAAGAAGCGGCACGTCCCCCGGCCCCGGTTCGGTCGCGATGCCCGAGAAGTCCCGCCCGTGGCGGACGAAGTGCGCCGCGAGGTCGCGGTGCTCGCGCCCCATCACGTGGATCGCGAAATGCTCGGCCGCGGCAAACACCGGAAAGCGGGAGGAGGCCCTCGCCGGCGACCACAGGACGAGCGGCGGGTCGAGCGAGACGGACGCGAAGCTGTTCGCGGTGATCCCGACCGGGCCCTCGTCGGTCAGGGCCGTGACCACCGTCACCCCGGTCGCGAAGCGGCCGAGCGCATCGCGGAAGGCGCGGGCCGTGTCCGGTCCGGGCGTGAAGCGTTCCATGGCGGGGATCCCCGTTCGCGTGCCGTCCATCAGGGAACCTCGCGCCCGAGGGCGAGCGTGTAAAGCTCGAACCACGTCTCCCGGTCGATCGTGACCTTCGCCGCGTCCGAGAGCTTGCGGATGCGGGCAAGGTCTTTGGTGCCCATCACCGGCAGGATGCGCGCGGGATGCGCAATCAGCCAGGCCACCGCCACCGCCGCCGCATCGACACCGGCGGCCTCGCCCAGTCTCTCAAGTGCGTCCCGCAACTTCCTGTTTGATTTCGAGAAAAGCGCCCCGCCGCCCAGCGGCGACCAGGCCATCGGCGGCAGCCCGCGTTCCTGAAGGAAGGCCACGTCGCCGTTGGTGAAGCCCTCGTGCGCAACGAGGCTCAGCTCGATCTGGTTCGTCACAAGCTTCGTCTTCATCCCCGATTGCAGCAGCGTCCAGTCCCAGGGCCTGAAGTTCGACGCCCCCACGGCCCGGACCTTGCCCGCCTTCACCATGGCGTCGAGCGCCGCGCCGGTCTCGTGGTGGTCCATGAACGGGTCGGGCCGGTGGATCAGCAGAAGGTCGATCCGCTCCAGCCCCATCCGCTTGAGCGAGGTATCGACCGAGGCCGCGATATGGGCGGCCGAGGTGTCGTAGTGCTTGACCCGCCGCCCGGGGAATTTCTCCGACACCAGCATGATGTCGCACTTGGTCACGACCTCGATCCGGTCCTTCAGGGAGGGTGCCGCCTTCAGCGCCGCGCCGAACAGGCTCTCGCTCTCGTAATCGCCGTAGATGTCGGCCTCGTCGAAGGTGGTGATGCCCTGCGCAAGGCATGCCTCGATCTTGGCCTGCACATGGCAGGGCGAGGTGTCGGGGTCGTCGCCGAGGCGCCAGAGGCCGTAGACGATCCGGCTGAGCGTCAGCCCCTTGGCGATATCCACGCGCTCCATCGCCGTCACCGCCGTTCGCCGGTGCCGAGCGGCGTGGCCGGCACCGTCTCGGGCACGCGGCCGTATTCGTGCGGCAGCGAGCAGGTCTTGACGTGCGGCAGCACCTGGTCGGCGAAGTGCCGCGCCTCGTCGAGATGGGGATAGCCCGAGAAGATGAAGGCGCGGATGCCCATCCGCCGGTAGGCCTCGATCTCGCTCAGCACCTGGTCGGCCGAGCCCACCAGCGCCGCGCCGCAGCCCGAGCGCGCCCGGCCGATCCCGGTCCAGAGGTTCGGCTCGATATAGCCGAACTTGTCGGCGAGCTCCCGCGCGCGGGCCTGGTGCGAGACGCCCAGCGAGCTCTTGTCGAGCGCGCGCTCGCGGATCAGCCGGCCGAACTCGTCGTCGAGCTTCGAGACAAGCTCCTCGGCGTATTCGCGCGCCTCGGCCTCGGTGTCGCGCACGATCATGTGCACGCGGAGACCATAGTCCAGCACCCGGCCGTGCTTCTCGGCGACCGCGTGGACCGCGCGCATCCGCTCGGCCAGCTGATCCTTCGTCTCGGGCCACATCAGGTAGACGTCGCAGTGCTCGCCGCAAAGCTCCAGCGCGTCGGGGCTGTAGCCGCCGAAGTAGAGGAGCGGCCCGCCGTTCTGCTGGTAGGGCTTCGCGGGGTCCGCCGACACGCGGCCGAGGTCATAGACCTCGCCGTGGTGCTCCATGTGGTCCTGCGTCCAGGCCTGCCGCAGGATCTGCACGACCTCGCGGCTCCGCTGGTAGCGGCGGGCGCTGTCCACGCTCTCGCCGGGGAAGTCCGACGAGATGACGTTGAGCGTGAGGCGCCCCTTCAGCATGTGGTCGAGCGTCGCGACCGTGCGGGCCAGCATGTAGGGATGCATCTCGCCGCAGCGGATCGCGGCCAGAAGGTTGATCCGGTGGGTGATCGGCGCGCAGCCGGCGACGAAGCTCAGCGTGTCCTGGCCCACCTGGTAGGACGAGGGGCAGAGGATGTTGCGGAACCCCAGTTCCTCGGCGGTCGTGACGATCCTCGAGCAGTGCTCCCAAGAGGAACGCAGATCGCCGTCCGGCACGCCCAGGTATCGGTAGTCGTCCGAGCAGAGGGCGGCGAACCAGCTCACCTCCGAGGCGTCGAGCCCTTCGGACCTCACCGGCACGACCGTCATGTCTTTCCCCCGATTCTTCGCTCGGCGCGATGTCGATTGGGGGTTGCGTAGCATCCGCCTTGATGTAGATCAATAGTGTATCAATTTATGGCCGCCCGATGGACACGCCCCAGGCCCTGCCGCTCTACATCAGGATCAGCGAGATGCTGATCCGCGAGATCATGGCCGGACGCCTCGTCGATGGCGAACGTCTCAGGCCCGAGCGCGAGATGGCCGCCGAGCTCGGCATCGCCGTCGGAACGCTGCGCAAGGCGCTGGCGGATCTCACCGCCAAGGGCCTGCTCGAGCGGGTGCAGGGCTCGGGCAACTACGTCCGACACCGCCCCGAGGTGGAAAGCGTCTATGCGATGTTCCGGCTCGAGCTGGTGCAGGGCGGCGGCCTGCCGACGGCCGAGGTGCTCTCGGTCGAGCTTCTGCCCAAGCCCGCCGGCGCGCCCGCCTTCGGCCCCTCGGCCGAGGGGCACCGCATCCGCCGCCTGCGCCGGCTCTCGGGCGTGCCGGTCGCGGCCGAGGAGATCTGGCTCGACGCCGGGCGCGTCGCGCGCATCGACCCCGCCGACCTCTCGGAATCGCTCTACCACTACTACCGCACGCGGCTCGGCTTCTGGATCGCCCGCGCCGAGGACCGCGTCGGCATCGCCCCCGCGCCCGACTGGGCGCCCGCGGCCTTCGCGCCGCGCCCCGGCGCGCCCTGCGGCCACGTCGAGCGCACCGCCTGGGCCGAGGACGGGGCCCCTTGCGAATACTCGCGCACCTGGTTCGACGCGGACCGCGCGCGCTACGTCCAGCGCCTGAGATAGGGAGAAGGCATTTGCAGACCATCCGCTATGGCGTCATCGGCTGCGGCATGATGGGGCAGGAGCACCTGAGGAACATCGCGCTCCTCGACGGCGCCGAGGTGGCGGCGATCTTCGAGCCCGATGCGGCGATGGCGGCCGCCGCGCAGGCGCTCGCGCCCGGCGCCCGCCTCGTCGGGTCGCCCGAGGAGGTGCTGGACGGCACCGACTGCGTGCTGATCGCCTCGCCGAACCACCTCCACCTCGGCCAGCTCGAGGCGATCGCCGCGGCCCGCCCGCTGCCGGTCCTGGTCGAGAAGCCGCTCTTCACCGATCCCGCCGACGCTCCCCGCCTCGCCGCCTTCGCCGCCCGCTACCCCGCGCCCGTCTGGGTCGCGATGGAATACCGCTACATGCCCCCCGTGGCGAAGCTCCTCGCCGAGGCCGGGGCCGCAACGGGCGGCATCGTGATGCTCACCATCCGCGAGCACCGCTTCCCCTTCCTGCCCAAGGTCGGCGACTGGAACCGCTTCAACCGCAACTCCGGCGGCACCTTCGTCGAGAAGTGCTGCCACTTCTTCGACCTGATGCGGCTGGCGCTGAAGGCCGATCCGGTGCGGATCATGGCCTCGGGCGGCCAGGCGGTGAACCACAGGGACGAGCGCTACGGCGGCGAGACGCCCGACATCTGGGACCACGGCTATGTCCTCGTCGAGTTCGAGGGCGGCGCCAAGGCGATGCTGGAGCTTGCCATGTTCGCCGAGGGCAGCCGCTACCAGGAGGAGATCTCGGCCGTCGGGCCTTCCGGCAAGATCGAGGCGCTGGTGCCGGGTCCGGGGCGCTTCTGGCCCGCGCATCTCGGCGCACCGCCGGTGCCGCAGGTCGTCGTCAGCCCGCGTGACCCCAAGGGCCCCCGCGTGCTCGACGTGCCGGTCGATCCCGCGCTCCTCGCCGCGGGCGACCACAACGGCTCCACCTTCTACCAGCACCAGCGCTTCGCCGAGGTCGTCCGCGGCCGGGCCGCCCCCGAGGTCACGCTCGCCGACGGCTGGTGGGCCGTCGCGATGGGGCAGGCCGCGCAGGTCTCGGCCGCCGAGGGCCGGGCGGTCGACCTGCGCGCGGAAGGCTACGGCCCGCCGCGCCCCGCCTGAGGGGCACTTTCGGCCCTCCAAATACTCCCGCCGGAGGCGCCCCGAGCCGAGGCCCGCGAGGGCCGCAGGCGAGGCAGGGGTCTCGCGGCCGCCAGGCCGCGCCGGATGGGTCAGCGGTCGGGCGGGATCAGGCCGAGGCCGCGCAGGTAGATGCCGATCCCGGCCTCCAGCAGTTCCTCGGGCGGGAACGGCGAGGTGCGTCCCGGCGCGCCTCGGGCGAAGAGCTCGACCACCCCGTGCGACAGCGCCCAGACATGCGCCGAGAACATCGTCGCCGGCGGCCGCTTGCCGGGCGGCAGATGCTCAGAGAGCGCCTCCGCCGCCTTCTCCAGCACCCGCGAGGCGCGGCCGGCCGCCATGGCGAGCGCCGGGTTCGCGTTGGGGCTCACGCCGGATTCGAACATCGCCACGTAGTGGCCCGGAAACCGCCGCGCGAAGGCGAGGTAGGCCCGGCCCGTCGCCTCGAAGGCGGCAAGCGCCGAGGGCTGGCCCCCGGCATAGGCATGTTCCATCAGGTCGGCGAAGATCTCGTAGCCCTGCCGCGCGATCTCGGCGATCAGGTCCTCCCGGCCCGAGAAGTGGCGGTAGACCGCGGCCGGGGTCACGCCGGCCTCCTTCGCCGCCTCCGAGATCGTGAAGCCCTGCGGCCCCTTCTCCTCGATCAGCCTCAGCGCGGCCTCGATCAGCGCCCGGCGCAGGTCGCCGTGATGATAGCCGCGCTTTGCCATCAGAGCAGGCCCGTCAAAGCAGGTCCGGTCCCCCGCAGATGCGCCGGTCGATGGCGCCGACGGCCTTCGCGTCGCGGCCGGCATAGTCCACGGCGCCGAGCACGGTCTGGATCGCCGCGATCCGCGCCCGCGCCTTGTCGTCGGAGAGGATCACCGTCCAGGGCGCGTGCCCCGTGTGGGTCCGGGCCATGGTCTCGGCGATCGCCTCGGTGTAGGCGTCCCACTTCTTCAGCCCCTCGACGTCGATCCAGGAGAGCTTCCACTGCTTGAGCGGATCGCGCTCGCGCGCGAGGAACCGGCGGAGCTGCTCGGCGCGGCCGACCGAGAGCCAGAGCTTGACGAGCACGATCCCCTCGTCGAGCAGCATCCGCTCGAACTCCGGCAGCTGGCGGAAGAAGAGCTCGCGCTGCTCGGGCGTGCAGAAGCCGAAGACGTGCTCGACCATCGCGCGGTTGTACCAGGAGCGGTCGAAGAGCGCGATCTCGCCCGCGGCTGGCAGCCAGTCGACGTAGCGCTGGAAGTACCACTGGGTGGCCTCGCGCTCGGTCGGCTTCGGCAGGGCGACGATGTAGGCCGAGCGGGGGTTGAGGTTCTCGCGGACGCGCTCGATCGTGCCGCCCTTGCCGGCCGCGTCGCGCCCCTCGAACAGCACGCAGAGCCGCTTTCCGGTCGCCCGGAGGTCGTAGTACATCTTCACCAGCTCGATCTGCAGGCGCGCCATGTGCGCCTCGGCCTCCTTGCGGCCGATCTCCTCGCGGTAGGGATAGCCGGGCGAAAGGATGTCGTCCTTGCCGGCCTTCAGGATCGCCTTGCGGATCTCGGGCGGCGCCTCCTCCTCCAGATAGCGGGTGATGTCGCCCACGAAGGGGATGGCGGCGGCGTCGTTCGGGGCCATGGATCCTGCCTTTCCGATAGGGTCGGGCAAGTATGGCGAACGGCGGGCTCAGCGCAATCCGGCGCGCTCGGCCGCGCGTTCGATGGCGGCGACCGCGGCGTCCGGGTCGGCGTGGTGCGGCATGTGCCCGACGCCGGGCAGCACGGTGAGCCGGGCGTTCGGGGCCAGCCGCGCCAGCGGCCGGGAATGCGTCTCGAGCGGCACGATCGTGTCCTCGGTGCCGTGGACGATCTCGATCGGGATCGCAAGCCCCGGGTAGCGGGCGGCCATGGCGCGGACATGGGGCTTCAGCGAGTTCACCTGGCGGGCATTCGCGCGCAGCGTCTCCGCCCTCAGGGTGAGATCGACGCCCACATGCTCGACATAGCCCGGAGGCACCGGCTGCGGCTCGAAGATCGAGGCGACCGTGCGCTCCGCGAGCGCCCGGGGGGCGAAGGCGGCCACCAGCGGCACGACGGTGACGCCGCCGAGCCTCGTGGAGGTCACGCGATACCAGAGCCCCAGGTCGCCCTCCCAGGGATGCGCCGCCCCGGCGAGCGACACGACCGCCGCCGCCCGGTCCGGCCGGTCGAGCGCCCAGGCGAGCGCCACCGCGCCGCCGTAGCTGTGGCCTACGAGGACCGCGCGCTCCACCCCGAGCTCGGCCGCCGCCGCGTCGAGCAGCGCGGCCTGCTCGGCCGGGGTCTCCACCCATCCGGGCAGGCGCCCGGTATGGCCGAGGCCCGGCCGGTCGAAGGCGATCACCCGGAAGCGGTCGGAAAGCCGGCCGACGAGGTCGAAGGTGAAGTCGCGCGTGTTGCCCGAGGCGCCGTGGATCAGGATCACCGCCGGTCCATCGCCCTCGACATGGGCATGGACGGTGGTGCCGCCGATCTCGAGCAGCGGGCCGGTGGGCGGGTAGCGGTCCTCGGCGCTCATCGCAGGGTCCCGGGTGAGGATCAGTCCGGCGGCCAGGAGCGCGGCTGCCGCGAGGGCGGCGCGCCTAGCTCTCCGCCGTGCCGATCCGGGCAAGGTCATAGGGCGTGGACTGGTAGATCTCGTTGATCCAGTTGCCATATAGGAGGTGGGCGTGGCTCCGCCAGCGGTTCAGCGGCGTGCGGGTCGGGTCGTCGTCGGGGTAGTAGTTCAGCGGCACGTTGATCGGGGTGCCGTTCGCGACGTCGCGGTCGTATTCCTCCTTCAGCGTGCAGCTGTCGTATTCGAAGTGGTTGAAGATGTAGAGCGCCCGGTGGCAGGCATCCTCGATCAGGCAGGGCCCGACCTCCTCCGAGCCGAGCAGCGTGCGCAGGCCCGCCGCCTCGACCTCCTCCTGGCGCACCTCGGTCCAGCGGCTCACGGGGATGACGAAGTCGTCCGAGAAGCCGCGCAGGTAGGGCGAGGCCGGCGCCAGGTTCTGGTGGCGGAAGCAGCCGAAGGCCTTGGCCGGCAGCATGTGCTTGCGGATACCGTGGAAGTGGTAGGCCATCGCCATTCCCCCCCAGCAGACGCCGAAGGTGGAATGGACGTTGCTCTGGGTCCAGTCCATCACCTCGGTCAGCTCGCCCCAGTAGGTCACCTCCTCGAAGGGCAGGTGCTCGATCGGCGCTCCGGTGATGATGAGCCCGTCGAACTTCTCGCCCTTCACCTCCTGGAACGGCCGGTAGAACGCCGCCATGTGCTCGGCGGCGGTGTTCTTCGTCTGGTGTTCGGTCATCCGGATCAGCTGGAAGTCGATCTGGAGCGGCGTGGCGCCGATCAGCCGGGCGAACTGGTTCTCGGTCTGGATCTTCTTCGGCATCAGGTTCAGGAGGCCGATGCGCAGCGGCCGGATGTCCTGCCGCGCCGCGCGCTCGGGGGTCATCACCATGACGCCCTCGCGGCGGAGCACCTCGAAGGCTGGCAGGGTCTCGGGCAGGGTGATCGGCATTCGGCAAGCTCCGGCGGAAGGCCGCTGACTTAGGCCGCCTCGGCGCGCGCCTCAAGGGCGCCGGCCACGAGGTCGACGAAATCGGCCTCCGAGCCGACGCGGGCCACCGCGTCGGCGGAGACCGTGAGCCCCCAGTTCCGCGCCATCGCCGCATAGAGCGGCTGGCGGTGGGCGAGGGCGCGGGCGTAGGTCCAGCGGATGAAGGCATCGGGATCGACCCGGTCCTCGGCAAGTCCGGTCTCGGCGAGGTAGGCATCCCAGCAGGCGGTCAGGAAGTCGGCGCGGTAGGACATCGGCTTCGGCGCACGGTCGAAGCGGCGCACCAGCTCGGCGGTATGCGCCTCGCTGCCCTCGATCCAGACCATCAGGCAGTCGGCGGAAAGCGCGCTCAGGATCGGGTCGGCGGGGTCGCCCGGGTCCACCCATTCGCAGATCGACCCGCCGGTGTCGCAGACGAAGTGCGGATAGCCGTAGAGCGCCTGGGCGCGCTCGATGAAGTAGCGCGTGTCGAGCAGCGCGGCGATCTCCGCCTTGCGGAACTGCTCCTGCCGGCGGCGGTATTCGGCGATCGGCAGGCCGCCCTTGCCGGGGTCGCCGGGCTTGCCGAGGTAGGTCGAGACCGGCGCGAGGTTCGAGAAGGTGATGTTCGATCCGATGTAGATCGAATCCGACATCAGCAGGTTGCGCAGGAACGGCACCTTCATCGCCTCGCGCTTGGCGTTGTCGGCGATGTATTCGCCCATGTAGCGGGTGCCGATGCGGTAGTCGACCGAGTAGTGGAACCACCCCCCCGCCGCCCGCAGCAGGTTCGAGACATGGGTCTTGCCGAGGCCCGACATGCCGAAGAGCAGCACCCGCTTCTCGGGGGCGGCGCGCCAGGCCTCGGCGGTGTCGTAGAGCATCGGGTCGGTCTCCGTTCCGGGCCGAGGCTTAGCCGATGGGGCGGCAGCCGGGAAGGGGGCGCCGGCCCCGGCGGGACGCGCCGCGGCCTTCCCGGGGCCCTGCACAACCCGTGCACGGCGCGTGCACAGGCCGTGCACCGCCGGAGCGGCACCGGCCTGTTCCGGGGGCGGCGTCCGGTGCTAGAACGGCCGCGACGCGGGACTGCGCCCGAATCGCCGGAGGCGGAAGATGTCGTGCAGTTGCGGAACCGGAGCGCGGTTCGAGGGGCTCTCGCCCTCCTACCGCCGTGCGCTGGTCGCGGTGATCGCGATCAACGCGGCCATGTTCCTCGTGGAGACCTCGGCCGGGGTGCTCGCGGGGTCGCAGGCGCTCAAGGCCGATGCGCTCGACTTCCTCGGCGACACGCTGACCTACGGCATCAGCCTCTGGGCGATCGGGCGGCCGCTCGCGCTCCGCGCGAACGTGGCGCTCCTCAAGGGGCTCAGCCTCGCGGCCATGGGGCTCTGGGTGCTGGGCAGCACGCTCTGGCAGGTGCTGGTGCTCGGCGTGCCGCTCGCCCCGGTGATGGGGGCGATCGGCCTCCTGGCGCTCTGTGCGAACCTGGCGAGCGTGCTCATCCTCATGCGCTACCGCGACGGCGATGCCAACGTGCGCTCGGTGTGGCTGTGCAGCCGCAACGACGCGATCGGCAACGTCGCGGTCATCGGTGCCGCGGCCGCGGTGTTCCTGACCGGTTCGGCCTGGCCCGACCTGCTGGTGGCCGGCGTGCTCGCGGCACTCTTCCTGCGCTCGTCGCAGCTGATCCTCAGGCAGGCGCTGGCCGAACGGGCCGAGGCGGCGGCGGCCGTCGCGGGGTAGGGGCGGCGGGCTCCCGCGCGGGCGGGGGTCAGAGCCCGAGCTTGCGCGTCACGAGGTCGTTCACCGCCGCGGGGTTGGCCTTGCCGCCCGTGGCCTTCATCACCTGCCCGACGAACCAGCCCGCGAGCTTGGGGTTGGCCTTCGCCTTCTCGACCTGCGCGGGGTTCGCCGCGATCACCTCGTCCACCGCCGCCTCGATGGCGCCGGTGTCGGTGACCTGCCGCATCCCGCGGTCCTCGACGATGCGCGCGGGGTCGCCGCCTTCGGTATAGACGATCTCGAACAGCTCCTTGGCGATCTTGCCCGAGATCGTGCCTTCCGCGATCAGGTCGAGGATGGCGCCGAGCTGCGCGGCCGAGACCGGGCTCTCGCCGATCCCGTGGCCTTCCTTGTTGAGCCGCCCGAAGAGCTCGTTGATGACCCAGTTCGCCGCCTGCTTGCCGTCGCGGCCGCGCGCCACCTCCTCGAAATAGGCGGCGTTCTCGGCCTCGGCGGTCAGCACGCCCGCGTCGTATTCGGTGATGCCGTAGTCGGTGACGTAGCGCGCCTTGCGCGCGTCGGGGAGTTCGGGCAGCGAGGCCGCTATTGCATCGACCCAGGCCTGCTCCAGCTCCAGCGGCAGGAGGTCGGGGTCGGGGAAATAGCGGTAGTCGTGCGCCTCTTCCTTCGACCGCATCGAGCGCGTCTCGCCCCGGTCGGGGTCGTAGAGGCGGGTTTCCTGCTGGACCGTGCCGCCGTCCTCCAGAATGGCGATCTGGCGGCGGGCTTCATACTCGATGGCCTGCTGGATGAACCGCATCGAGTTCATGTTCTTGATCTCGCAGCGCGTGCCGAGGTGCCGGTGGTCGCCCGTCTCCTGGTAGCGTTCGTAGGCGCCGGGGCGGCAGACGCTGACGTTGACGTCGGCGCGCAGGTTGCCGTTCTGCATGTTGCCGTCGCAGGTGCCGAGGTAGCGCAGGATCTGCCTGAGCTTGGCGACGTAGGCCGCCGCCTCCTCCGGCCCGCGGATGTCGGGGCGGCTGACGATCTCCATCAGCGCGACGCCGGTGCGGTTGAGGTCCACGAAGCTCAGCGCGGGGTCCATGTCGTGGATCGACTTGCCGGCGTCCTGTTCCAGATGGATGCGCTCGATCCGCACGCGGCGGGCGATGCCCGGCCCCATGTCCACGATCACCTCGCCCTCGCCGACGATGGGGTGGTAGAGCTGGCTGATCTGGTAGCCCTGCGGCAGGTCGGGGTAGAAGTAGTTCTTGCGGTCGAAGGCCGAGAAGAGGTTGATCTTCGCCTTCAGCCCCAGCCCGGTGCGGACCGCCTGCTCGACGCAGAACTCGTTGAGGACCGGCAGCATCCCCGGCATCGCCGCATCCACGAAGCTCACGTTGGAGTTGGGCTCGGCGCCGAAGGCCGTCGAGGCGCCGGAGAAGAGCTTCGCCTGGCTGGCGACCTGGGCGTGGACCTCCATGCCGATCACCAGTTCCCAGTCGTGCTTCGCCCCGGCGATGACCTTGGGCTTCGGGGCTTCGTAGGCGAGGTGGTCGAGCATCTGCGGCCTCGGGACGGAACGGGGGCGGGACGGGCCGGTTCTAGGGAAAGGCCGCCGCAGGAGCAAGGCCCGGGGGGTGCGCGCCCCCCCGCGGGTGGATGCGGGCGCGGGCGGGTGCCTGCCGGGGCGGGGCCTCGGGCGGCTCTCAGGCGGCCCCGTCCTCCGCGTCCTCCTCGCCGGGCATCTCGGCCATGATCCCGGCGGGGCCGGTGCGCAGGATCGCCCCGGCGGCATAGTCGGCATCGAACTCGGCCGCGACGACGCGGCGGACCGCCGTCTCGCTCATGCCCCAGGTCGGCGGATGGAGTTCCTGGACATGGCTGCGCAGCACCTCGGAGAAGCCCTGCGCGAAGAGCTCGCGCACCGGCGCGTTGCGCACCACCTCGTCGCGCTGCTCGGTCGAGCGCGGCAGCGACAGGCGGAACAGGAGTGCGGCATACTCGTTGGCGAGCTCCTGGCTCTGGCTCCGGGCAAGGGCGGCGCGGACGCCGCGCAGGAAGAGCTCGGCATCGACGCGGGAAAGCGCCTCGGGCTCGCTTTCGAGCGGCAGGCGCCAGAAATGCGCGTAGGCGCCTTCGCCGAGATCTTCCTCGGCGCGCGCCACGGCGCGGCGCGCCTCGGCGTCGATCTCGTCGAGGCTGCCGTACCAGGCGGGGCCGAGGAACCGGCTGTGCAGCGCCAGCATCTCGGGGTTCGAGGGGTCGAGGTCGGCCCAGTCCTCGTACCAGTCGCGCAGGTAGTCGGCGCCGCCGTCGATCCCCGGCACGAGGCGGTAGCGCGTCTCGGCGACGGCGGGGGAGTTCTCCTCGATCGGGTCGAAGCCGCCGATCACCTCCTCGGCGCGGGCGAAGTAGCCCGCCGCGGTGCGCACCGCCTCGGGCGAGATCTGGCCGGGGGGCATCGGCCCGCGCATCGCCCAGCCGATCTCGATGAGGGCGCGGGCGAGCAGGACGGCGGGCATGTAGTCGCGCCGGTCGGTCGCGTGCAGCGACTGGATCGGGCCGAGGGCGGCCATCGCCTGCGCCACGTCCGGGATCCGGCCGAGGTGGCGGGTGACGTTGCGGAGCGCGCCGGCGAGAGCGCAGTCGGAGTAGCGCCGTCCCGAGGCGAAGCTCTGGCGCGACTGGTCGACGCCGCGCAGGCGGTCGAGCATCGACATCCAGAGGCCCTCTTCGGCCAGCGCCGTGAAGCCGCGTTCGATCTCGCGCCATTCGGAGCGTTCGGGCCAGGTGTGGTAGACCGGCACGACGATGCGCCGTTCGAGCTCGGCGGTGCCGCTCGCGTCGGCGGCCGCGAGGCCGATGGCGCGCCCGACCACCGGAAGCCGGCCGAGCGTGCGAACCACGCGCCGGGGCAGCGCCGCGATGCCGCCGCGGCCACCCCGCCCGTCACGCCCGCCGCGCGCGGACCCCTTCGTGCCGCTGCCGTTCTCCATCGCCGATTCTCGTTCAGCCCTGCCCGTTATGTCTTTTGAATGGCGGGGGAATATGGCTTCAAGTTGTTCGCCGTGTGATTGTCCCGCACCGGGGGCGCGGCTCAAGGCCCGAGCGCGCCGGGTGGCAGGCTTCCGCCGATGCCGATCCGGGGGCATTGCGGCGGGAGCGCGGTGGCGACATGTTCCGCGCGCCGGTCGGGAAGGGCCGGTGCCGCTGTCAGAGACACATGTCCGTCCTGTTCCGTTCGAGCCTCGCCGCCATGGCGATCGCGCTGTCGGCCTGCGCCCCCGAGGCACCCTCCGCCGCCATCGACACCACGCCCGCGATGCGCTGGGACTTCCATCCCCAGGCGCCGGCCTGGACCGCCGCGACCCTGCGCGCGCTGGAAGGCGAGGGCGCCGCGCTGGTCGAGACCCTGCCCGCCGACATCGAGACCTTCTGCCCCGGCTACGCCGAGAACGGCGCCGAGGAGCGGGCGGCGTTCTGGGCGGGGCTGCTGTCGGCGCTGGCCAAGCATGAGAGCACCTGGAACCCGGCCGCCGCCGGCGGCGGCGGGCGCTGGATCGGCCTTCTCCAGATCTCGCCGCAGACGGCCGACCACTACGGCTGCGCCGCCGACACGGTCGCCGAGCTGAAGGACGGCTCGGCCAACCTGTCCTGCGCGGTGCGCATCGCCGCCGTCCAGGTCGGGCGCGACCGGCTGGTCGCGGGGGGCGGCAACCGCGGGGTCGGGCGCGACTGGGCGCCGTTCCGGTCCTCGGAGAAGCGCGACGACATCGCGCGCTGGACCCGCGAGCAGAGCTACTGCCAGCCCGGCTGAGGCCGGGCAGGGCGCGGCCCTTCCGCCGCGCCGCCCGACGGCGCGCGTCCTGACGCCCGTTCCCCCGCCGCCGCGGCGCCGGCCATTGCATCGGCCGCCGCGAGAGGCCATCAGGGACGGCGCAGAGGACGGGAGCGCAGCATGCCGGACTACGTGATTCCGCCGGCCGACCCGGTGTCGGTCCCGGTCGAGGGGGGCGGGCGCTTCCCGGTGCGCCGCGTCTACTGCATCGGGCGCAACTACGCCGCGCACGCGGTCGAGATGGGGCACGACCCGGACCGCGAGCCGCCGTTCTTCTTCCAGAAGAACCCGGACAATCTCGATCCCTCGGGGCGCTTTCCCTATCCGCCGGGGTCGTCGGACGTGCATCACGAGGTGGAACTGGTCGTGGCCCTCGGCAGGGGCGGACGCGACATCCCCGTGGCCGAGGCGCCCGGATGCGTCTGGGGCTACGGCGTCGGCCTCGACATGACGCGCCGCGACCTGCAGGGCGAGGCGAAGAGGCTCGGCCGGCCGTGGGAGATCGGCAAGGCGTTCGAGCGCTCGGCGCCGGTCGGGCCGCTGGTTCCGGCCGCGCGGAGCGGCCACCCCGCCGCCGGCCGGATCGCGCTGAAGGTCAACGGCGCGCTGCGCCAGGAGGGGGACCTCGCCCAGATGATCTGGAAGGTGCCCGAGATCATCGCCTGCCTTTCGGAACATTTCGAGCTCGGCCCCGGCGACGTCATCCTGACGGGGACGCCCGCGGGCGTGGGCCCCGTGGTCGCGGGCGACGTGATGGAGGCCGAGATCGAGGGCGTCGGCACGCTTCGCGTCACCGTCGTCTGACGGCAGGGGCGCACCGGAGGAGGGAACCGCCATGTCCGACACGCTTGCCGACCTTCTGGCCCCGCACCCGGCGGACGCGCCCGCGCTCGGCGCGCCGGGACGCCCCTGGATGCCGTTCGGGGCGCTGCGCACGCTCGGCCGGGACGTCGCCGCGTCGCTTGCGGCGGCGGGCATCGGCCGGGGCGACCGGGTGGCGATCGTCCTGCCGAACGGGCCGGAGATGGCGGCGGCCTTCCTGACCGTGGCGCAGGCCGCCGTCACCGCGCCGCTCAACCCCGTCTACCGGCGCGAGGAGTTCGACTTCTACCTGTCCGACCTCGGCGCGCGGGCGATCCTGCTGCCGGAGGGGGACGAGGGGCCCGCGGCCGAGGCCGCGCGTGCCGCCGGCATCGCGATCCTGCGCCTGCGCCCCGTGCCGGACGGGCCGGCGGGCGCCTTCGCGCTTGCGCCGGAGGCCGGGGGCGGAGAGGCGGCCGCGGCCGCAGCCGCGGCCGCAGGGCGGGCGCCGGGGCCGGAGGACACGGCGCTGATCCTGCACACCTCGGGCACCACCTCGCGGCCCAAGATCGTGCCGCTCCTGCAGGCGAACCTCGCCACCTCGGCGCGGAACATCGCCGCCTCGCTCGCGCTCTCGCCGGCCGACCGCTGCCTGAACGTCATGCCGCTCTTCCACATCCACGGGCTGGTCGCGGCGGTGTCGGCCTCGCTGGCCGCCGGCGCCTCGGTCTGCTGCGCGCCGGGGTTCGACGCGCTCAGGTTCTTCGGCTGGATGGAGGAGGCGCGGCCGACCTGGTACACCGCGGTTCCGACCATGCACCAGGCGATCCTCGCCCGCGCGCCGCGCAATGCCGACGTGATCGGCCGGGTGCCGCTGCGCTTCCTCCGGTCGTCCTCGGCCTCGCTTCCCGCGCCGGTGATGCGCGAGCTTGCCGCCACCTTCGGCGCCCCGGTGATCGAGGCCTACGGGATGACCGAGGCCGCCCACCAGATGACCGCCAACCCGCTGCCGCCCGGGGCGCAGAAGCCCGGCAGCGTCGGCATCCCCGCCGGGCCGGAGGTCGCCATCGCGCACGAGGTCGAGAACCGGCTGACCGGCGGGGTGGGCGAGGTGGTGATCTCGGGCCCGAACGTGACGCCGGGCTACGAGGGCAACGCCGAGGCCAATGCGCGGAGCTTCTTCGAGGCCGGCGGGCGGCGCTGGTTCCGCACCGGCGACCAGGGCTCGTTCGATGCCGACGGCTACCTGACGCTGACCGGGCGGCTGAAGGAGATCATCAACCGCGGCGGCGAGAAGGTCAGCCCGCTGGAGGTGGACGGCGTCCTGATGGACCACCCCGCCGTGGCGCAGGCCGTCACCTTCGCGGTGCCGCACCCCAAGCTCGGCGAGGAGGTGGGCGCGGCGATCGTGCTGCGCGAGGGGCAGGCGGCGGACGCCGCGGCGATCCGCGCCTTCGCGGCCGGGCGGCTCGCCGCCTTCAAGGTGCCGCGGCACGTGGTGATCGTGCCCGAGATCCCGAAGGGCGCCACCGGCAAGCTGCAGCGGATCGGGCTGGCTGCGAAGCTCGGCCTCGACGGCGGGCAGGGCTAGGGGAGGACGCGATGCGGATCGCGATCTACGGCGCGGGCGCGATCGGCGGCTATGTCGGCGCCCGCATGGCGCAGGCGGGGGCCGAGGTCTCGCTGATCGCCCGGGGGCCGCATCTGGCCGCGATGCGCGCCTCGGGCCTGACGCTGGTCGAGGGCGACAGGCGCACGACGCTCCGGGTGCGCGCCACCGACGAGCCGGCCGAGCTCGGGCCGCAGGACTACGTGCTGGTGGCGCTCAAGGCCCATTCGGTCGCGCCGGTCGTGGACCGGATGCAGGCGCTCCTCGGGCCGGAGACGACGGTGGTCTGGGCGGTGAACGGCCTGCCCTGGTGGTATTTCCACCGCCACGGCGGGCCCTGGGAGGGGACGCGGCTTGCCAGCGTCGATCCCGGCGGCGTGCTCTGGGACGGGATCGGGCCCGAGCGCGTGCTCGGCTGCGTCGTCTATCCTGCCGCCGAGATCGCCGAGCCGGGGGTCGTCCGGCATGTCGAGGGCAACCGCTTCTCGCTGGGCGAGCCGGACGGGTCGCGCTCGGCGCGCGCCGAGGCGCTTTCGGCGGCGATGCAGGCGGCGGGGCTGCGCGCTCCGGTCAGGCCGCGCCTGCGCGACGAGATCTGGATCAAGCTCTGGGGCAACCTGTCGTTCAACCCGATCTCGGCCCTGACGCTGGCCACGCTGGAGGCGATCTGCGCCGATCCCGGCACCCGCGCCGTGGCCCGGGCGATGATGGTCGAGGCGCAGGCGATCGCCGAGACGCTGGGGATCGTGTTCCCGATCGACGTGGACCGCCGCATCGAGGGCGCCGCCGCCGTGGGGGCGCACCGCACCTCGATGCTGCAGGACCTGGAGGCCGGCCGGCCGATGGAGATCGACGCGCTGGTGGCCTCGGTGCAGGAGCTGGGCCGGCTTACCGGCCACCCGACGCCGGTGATCGACACCGTCCTCGCCCTGCTGCGGCTGCGCGCCCGCGCGGGCTGAGGCGGCGCGGGGCGGGCCGGGCCCGGCCGCTGCGGGCGTTTCGCTCCTACGAGGCGGCCGCCATCCCCTCGGCCAGGACCCTGAGCGCCCTTGCCCGGTCGAGCGTGCCCACGAGGGCCCCGGTGTCGTCCACCACCGGCATCGCCGCCGGACCGGAGAGGAGGCGCGGCGCGATCTCGGCCACGGTCGCCTCGGCGCGGACCGGATCGCCCGCCGGGACCTCGGGCGCCCCGGGCGCCATCAGCGAGGCGATGCGCACGACCTTCGCGTGCGGAACCCGGGCGACGAAGCGGCGCACGTAGTCGCTGGCCGGCCGGGTGACGAGCGCCTCGGGCGTGCCGATCTGGACGATCTGCCCGCCCTCGAGGATCGCGATGCGGTCCGCGATGCGGATCGCCTCGTCGAGGTCGTGGGTGACGAACACCACCGTCTTCGCGAGCCTTGCCTGGAGCCGCAGGAGTTCGTCCTGGAGATCGGTGCGGATCAGCGGGTCGAGCGCCGAGAAGGGCTCGTCGAGGAACCAGAAGTCGGGGTCGTTGGCGAGCGAGCGCGCGATGCCGATGCGCTGCTGCTGCCCGCCCGAGAGCTCGGACGGATAGCGCCCCTCGCGGCCTGCGAGGCCGACGGTGGCGATGAGCTCGCGCGCGCGCGCCTCGGCGGCGGCCCGCGGCAGGCCCTGCACCTCGAGCGGGAAGCTCACGTTGCCGAGGACCGTGCGGTTGGGCAGGAGCGCGAAGTGCTGGAACACCATGCCCATGCGGCGCCGCCGGAGCTCGCGCAGCGTGGTTTCGGGCGCTGCGAGGAGGTCGGTCCCGTCGAGCGTGATGCGCCCCGCCGTCGGCTCGACCAGACGGGTGAGGCAGCGGATCAGCGTCGACTTGCCCGAGCCGGAAAGGCCCATCAGGACGAAGACCTCGCCCCGGCCTATCGAGAACGACGTGTCGCGGACGGCCGCGACCCATCCCCGGCGCGCGAGCGCCTCCGGCGTGCGTTCCTCGGCGGCGAGCGCACGGAATGCCGCGGGATCGGGGCCGAAGACCTTCCAGACGCCGGAGGCCTCGAGCGCGACGGGCCGCTCCTTCGGGGCGGGCCGGGCGGGCAGGGGGGTGATCGTGGCGCGCGGGGCGGGGGGCATCGGCGTCTCCATCCTCAGGGGCGGGCGAGGCCCAGTGCGGCCGCCCGGCGGGCGGACCAGGCGACGAGCAGCGCGTCGGCCGCGAGGGCGAGCGCGGCGATGGCGAGGCCGGCCGCGATGCCCTCGCCGCTCCGGCCCTGCGAGAGGGCGGTGAACACGACCTGGCCGAGGTCGCGCGTTCCCACCAGCGCCGCGATGACCAGCATCGACAGGGCCATCATGACGGTCTGGTTGAGGCCGAGAATGATCGTCGGCAGGGCCGCCGGCAGTTCGACCGCGAGAAGCCGCTGGCGCGGCGTGCAGCCGATCATCTCGGCCGCCTCGATCCGGTCGGCGGGCACCTGTGCGAGCCCCTCCATCGTGTAGCGCACGGCCGGGGCGACCGCGTAGGCGGCGACCGCGATCAGGGCCGAGAAGTCGCCGTTGCGGAACAGCATCACCGCCGGCAGGAGGTAGACGAGCGAGGGCAGCGTCTGCGCGGTGTCGAGCACCAGCCGCGCCGGTGCCGCGAGCCGCGGACGGCGCGCGAGCCAGAGCCCCAGCGGCAGGCCCACGGCAAGCGCGAGCGCGACCGACAGGAGGACGAGGTAGGCCGAGACCATCGCGGCGTCCCAGTAGCCCGCGAACGCCACGAAGCCGAGGAGCGCGGCCACCGCCAGCCCCGTGCGCGGCCCGCCGAGGCCGAGGCCGAGGATCGCGAGCCCGGCCACCACGCCCGCCCAGGGCAGGGCGAGGAGCAGGTCGCGGAACGGGTTCATCACGTTGAGCAGGAGCCAGGCGCGCATCGTCTCGAGCGGGTCGAAGAAGCTGACCGTGAACCAGCCGATCGCGGCGTTGACCGCCGGCGCGACCGTCACCTCGGCGGACTTCGGCCATTGCGCGAGCGCGGGGACGGCGAGGCTTGCGGCGGTGGGCAGGGCGAGGACAAGCGCCGCGATGGCGAGGTCGCGCCGCCCGATCCGCCCGCGGCGGCTCGATGCGGCGGCCTGCGTCAGGCGGTCGAGCACGACCGCGAGCGCCACGATGGCGAGGCCGGCCTCGAGCCCGGTTCCGAAATCGAGCCGCCGCAGCGCGCCGAGCACGTCGAAGCCGAGCCCTCCCGCTCCGATCATCGAGGCGATGATGACCATGTTCAGCGTCATCATCACGACCTGGTTGATGCCGATGGCAAGCTGCGGGAGCGCCACGGGAAGCTCCACCCGCCAGAGGGTCTGCGCCCGCGTGCATCCGGTGACGCGCGCGAGCTCCCGCGTCTCGGACGGCACCGACCGCAGGGCGAGCACCGTGGCATGGGTCATCGGCGGCAGGGCGTAGATCACGGTCGCCGCGACCGCCGCGGCCGGGCCGTAGCCGAAGAGCAGGAGCGTGGGGATCAGGTAGGAGAAGATCGGCACCGTCTGCATGACGTTCATGACGGCGCGGATCGCGGCCTCGGCGCGCGGGCGGCGGGCGGCGACGATGCCGAGCCAGAGGCCGGCAGCACCGGCGATGCCGACGCAGAGCAGGACGCTGGAGAGCGTGGTCATCGCCGACGGCCAGAGGCCGGTCACGACGATGAGGAGACCCGACGACAGCACGAGGAGCGCCAGACGGGGCCCGCCGAGCCTCCAGCCGAGGAACGCGACCGCGCCGACGATGCCGGCCCAGGACAGGGGCGGAAGCAGCTGCTTCCTGTTGAAGCCCGCCCCGGTGACCCAGCCGTCCGCGAGCGCGACGTTCAGCGCGCGGATCGGTGCGTCGATCAGGCTGCCGATGCCCCGGGTGATGTCCTGCACGGCCCAGGGGCCGATCGACGCCTCGCGCGCGAACCAGTCGAGCGCCAAGCCGAGGCGCTCGGCGACCGGCAGGACGTCGCCTGCCGGAAGGTCGCGCAGGCCGGGCGGCAGGAACGGCAGCACCGCCAGCAGCAGGATGAGCGCCGCCGCCGCGGGGGCGAGGCCGGCATGCCGCCGCGCCGCAGCCCCGCCCGCAGCCATGCCGATGCCCCCGGCCAACCCGCAGCCGCCCGCTCAGCCGCCCGCGCAGGCGGCCCAGCCGCGCCATTCGGCCTCGTTGGCCGTGGCCCACTCCATCGCCACGTCCTCGATGCCGCGGCCCTTGACGTCCACCTCGTAGACGAGCTGGCCGACCTCTGCCCCCTCCATCGTGAAGTTGCGGACGATCTCGTAGGCGCAGGGCCATTTCGCCTCGCCGCCGGCCCAGGCCATCTTCTTGATCCAGCCCTGGGGCTTGCCGCAATCGTAGAGCGCCTCGGGGTTCACGCCCCAGGCGGGATCCTCGTAGCAGGCATCCTCGTAGGGCGGGAACTCGACGAACTCGCCTTCGTAGACCGCCGGCGCCCAGTGCGGCTCGTAGATCCACAGCAGGATCGGCGCCTTGCGGGAATAGGCGCTCTCGAGTTCCGCGAAGAGGCCCGCGTCGGTGCCCGAGTTGACCACCGTGAAGGGCAGGCCGAGCGCCTCGACCCGCTCGGCATCGAAGCCGCCCCACGCCACCGGCCCCGAGAGATAGCGCCCCTTCGGCGCGGTGTCGGGGGTCGAGAACACCTCGGCGCAGTCCTTCAGCGCCTGCCAGTCGGGCAGGCCGGGGCAGAGCTCCTTGGCATAGATGGGATACCACCAGTCCTCGCGCGCCCGCGGGCCGAGTTCGCCCATGTCGAGCACCTTGCCGGTGGCGACCGAGGCGTTGAAGTTGGCGTTCTGCGTCGTCTGCCAGGTCTCGAGCGCGATGTGCAGATCGCCGGCCTCGAAGCCGGGATAGCGGGCGCTGTCGTCGGCGACGACCTTCTCGACGTTGTAGCCGTAGGTGGACAGGATGATGTTCAGGATCTCCGCGTGGACCTGCATCGAGGTCCAGTCGGCGATCATCACCTTGATCGGGTCGGTCGATTCCGGCTCGAAGGCGATCGACGGCGTCGCGACCGCCAGCGCCGCTGCCGCAAGTGTCAGTCTCTTCATCGGTTCCGTCTCCCTTTCCAGTCCCGGGGCCTCAGCCCTTCGCGTACCAGCCGTTGTCGACGTAGAGCGCCGCGCCGTTGACGAAGCTCGCCTCGTCGGAGGCGAGGAACAGGGCCGCCGCCGCGACCTCCTCGGGGTCGCAGATGCGGCCCTGGACGGCCGACAGGTCGGCCTCGTTCCAGTTCTGGCCCAGACCGTCCAGTTCCCTGATCTCGCGCAGGCCGTGGTCGGTGCGGACGAAGCCGGGGCAGACGGCATTGGCGCGGATGCCGCGGTCGCGGTACTCCACGGCGATCGACCGGGCGAGCTGGAGCACCGCGCCCTTCGTCATGCAGTAGAGCGCTTCGAGGGCGAAGCCCTTCTCGCCGCCGATCGACGAGGTGATGACGATCGAGCCGCCGCCGTGCTCGAGCATGTGCGCCACCACCTCGCGGCAGACGAGGAAGGCGGAACGCACGTTGATGTCCATCAGCCGGTCGTAGTCGGCGTCGGTCGTCTCGTGGAAGGGCCGGACGACGATCGTGCCGGCGTGGTTGAAGAGCGTGTCGATCCGCCCCCAGGCATCTGCGACCGCGGCGATGGCGCTGCGGACGGCCCCGCCGTCGGAGACGTCGGCCGGCAGGAACATCGCCGTGCCGCCCTCGGCGGCGATCTCGTCCGCGGTGCGCTGCCCGGCCTCGGCCTGGATGTCGAGGATGGCGACGCGGGCGCCCGCCCGGGCGAACATGAGCGCCGCCGCGCGCCCCATGCCCCCGGCGCCTCCGGTGATGACGCAGGTGCGTCCGGCAAGGCGCGCCGACGGGGTCCGGCCGCCGTGAGGGCTGGGGTGGATGTTCATGCCGCTCCCCGCTGGTTCAATGGTCTGATGACGATACCATTGAGCCAAACCCGCGCCGAGTCAAGCTCTCTCCCGGGGGGCTGCGCCGCTTCAGGCCGCGGACCGCGTGAGTCCGCGCAGCACGCTCCAGAGCGATGCATGGATCTCGCCGAGCGCGGCCGATGCGCCGGCCGCGTCCCGGGCTTCGACCCCGGCGAAGAGCGCGCGGTAGGCCGGGAGCGGATCGGCATATCCCGGAGCGCCGCCGCGGACGGTCACCGGGAGGAACAGTTCGGCCAGGCCGTCGGCCACGGCGCGGGCGAAGAGCGGGTTGTGGCTCGCGTCCCCGAGGGCGAGGTGGAAGAGCGCCTCGGCCTGCTTGCGGGCGGCGCCGCAGGCGGCTGTCCCCATCAGGTCCAGCGCCTGGCGCATGCGCTTGAGTTCCGGCAGGCCGCGCCGCTCCAGCGCGAGGTTCAGCGCCGCCGCCTCGTTCGCGCAGAGGAATTCGAGAACGCGCATGGCGCTGCCCGGCTCGCGCGTGATGCGCCGGCGGGCGAGTTCGCTGAGCCGGTCCTCGTCGGTCACGAAGGCGCCGCCCTGGGCGCCGCGGCGCACCCGGATGTAGTGGTCTGTCTCCAGCACGCGCAGGGCCTCGCGCAGGGTCACGCGCGAGATCCCGAACCCCTCGGAGAGCTGGCGCTCGGCCGGCAGCTTCTCGTCCGGCAGCAGGAGCCCGGTGTGGATCTGGCGCCGGAGCCGGTCCACCGCGAGGCCGTAGGTTGCTTGCGCTTCAACGGGTTGCAGGCCCCAGAGCATGAGTCAGACCGCCGTGAAGGTGTTGTCGACGAAAAGCTCCGCGCCGTTCACGAAGCTCGACTCGTCCGACGCGAGGAACAGCGCGACCTGGGCGATCTCCTCCGGTTCGCAGATCCGGCCCTGCATCACGTTGACGTCCCGCTCGCTGGCGAAGATGCCGTAGGCGCGCAGCTGCTCGATCTCGTGCATCCCGTGGTTGGTGCGGATGAAGCTGGGGCAGAGGGAGTTCGCGCGGATCCCCTGGTCGCGGTACTCGACGGCGATCGACCGGGCGAGCGCGTGCATCGCGGATTTCGAGGCGCAGTAGAGCGACTCGAGGTGTGTGGCCGCGCGGACGCCGGTGGTCGAGGTGAAGACCAGGGTGCCGCACCCCCGTTCCAGCATGCCGGGGAGCACGAGGCGCGACATCAGGAAGGCGCTCTTGGCGTTGTTGTCCATCAGCTCGTCCCACTCGGCAACGGTGAACTCGAGGAACGGCTTCACGATGATGATGCCGGCATGGTTGAAGAGGACGTCGATGCCCCCCATCGCGGCGAGCGCCGCCGCGACCGCCGCCTCGGCCTGATCGGGCCGCGAGACGTCGGCATGCCAGAAGCTCACCGGCAGGCCGGTTGCGGCCAGCACCTCTGCCAGCGCCGCGCCGGTCGGGGCGTCGCGGTCCACGCAGAACACGGTGGCCCCCTGTTCGGCGAAGAGCCGGACAGAGGCGGCGCCGGCGCCGTTCGCGCCGCCGGTCACGAGCACGCGCTTGCCAGCCAGTCGGGCCATGGTCTTGATCTCATACCATTGCTCTGCGGGAGTTTGTCCGGGATCGGCGCGTTCGGCAAGGGTGCGTTTGCGCCTGCGATCGGGTCCGGGCCGGACCTCGGGCGCGCCGACGTCTTCGCCGCGGGCGGCGCCGTCATCCGTCGGTCAGGAGGGGGTTTCGCCGGGCTGACCGCGTCAGGCCGGGCGCGGCGCGCAGGGTCGCGCGACCGCCCGCCATGCGCGCAAGCGGTCGCCGCCGACGCGTCCCGCCGGAAGGCGGGTTCAACCGTCAGGCTGCGCGGCGACGCCGATCGGGGAGAGTGTGGCTCCGGCGGCAGGGATCGAACCTGCGACCAATTGATTAACAGTCAACTGCTCTACCGCTGAGCTACGCCGGAACACGGGGGCGCTATAGCAACTCGGCCGGGGGGCGTCCAGAGGGTATCGGGGGGCGCCGGGGGCCGCGGCCCGGCCGCGCGATTGCCTAGCGTTCGCAGCCGGTTGCGCGGCGGAGCGCGGGGGCGCGACCGGATCCGGGCTCAGGCCCGGGCGTAGCGGGCAGCGGTTCCCGGCGGGTCGGCGGTGGCGGCGAGGCCGCGGTCGGCGAGGTCGATCAGATGTGCGAGCACGTTGCGCGCGGCGGCCGGCAGGAGCGCGGGCGCGACGTCGGTGTAGACCCGTCTGGCCACCTCGTCGGCGGTGAGCGCCGCCTCGCCCAGGGCGGCGAGGATCGCCGCCTCGCGGGCGCGGCGGTGCGCGACCAGCTCGGCAAGCCGCGCCGCCGGATCGGCGATCTCGGGGCCGTGGCCGGGCAGGTAGCGTGCGGCCGCGCGGGAGGAGAGCCGGGCGAGCGACGCCATGTAGGCGCCCATGTCGCCGTCGGGCGGCGAGACGAGGGTGGTCGCCCAGCCCATGACGTGGTCGCCCGAGAAGACGAGCCCGCCCGCGTCGAGGCAGAGGTGGGTGGGCAGGTGGCCGGGCGTCGCAACCGCCTCGAGCCGCCAGCCGTCGCCCTCGAGCACGTCGCCGTCGGCGAGGAGCGCGTCGGGGGCGAAGCCGCGGTCGAGCCCCTCGCCGCCGCCGGCGAGGCCGCTTGCGGCCAGCGCCTCCATCTCCGGTCGGCGGCCCTCTGCGGCGCGGCCGGCGGCGTGGACCCGGGCGCCGGTGGCCGCGGCGAGGGCGGGCGCCAGCCCCGAGTGGTCGAGATGGGCGTGGGTGACGACGATCGCCGCGACCCGCTCGCCGGGCGCGAGGGCGGCGCGCAGCGCCGCGAGGTGGCGCGGGTCGGCCGGGCCGGGGTCGATCACGGCCACCCGGCCCTCGCCGAGGATGTAGCTGTTGGTGCCGCGCTCGGTCAGCGGCGAGGGGTTGGGCGCGAGCACGCGGCGGACGCGCAGCGCCTGGCTGCCGACCTCCTCGGCGATCCCCGGCCGACGCTCCCCGATCATGGCCCTTCCGTCCATCATGCCGCACCGCTAGCCTTAGCGCATGTTCTTCCGCTGGCTCAAACGCTTCCTGCCGCGCGGCCTCTACGGGCGGGCGGTGCTGATCCTGCTCGTCCCGGTGGTGGCGGTGCAGATCGTGGTCTCGGTCGTGTTCCTCCAGCGGCACTTCGACCGGGTGACGGAGCAGATGACCCGGTCGGTGGCGATCCCGCTTGCCTACGTGCTCGACGCGATCGGCGCGGCACCCGACGCGGAGACCGCAGGCACGCTGGGGCGGGAGATGGGCGGGGCGCTCGGCTTCGCCGTCCGCCTGCCGGCCGGCGAGGTCGCCGACAAGCGGCTGTTCTACGACCTGACCGGGCGGAGCGTCGTGCGCACGCTGCGCGAGGTGCTGCCGGCGGTCGGCGCGATCGACCTTGCCTCCGATACCGGCCTCGTGCGGCTTGTCGCGGAGACGCCGCGGGGGCCCGTGGAGGTGGAGTTCCGCCGCTCCCGCGTGTCGGCCTCGAACCCGCACCAGCTCCTCGTGATCATGGTCCTCGCCGGCATCCTGATGACGGCGGTGGCCTTCGTATTCCTGCGCAACCAGCTCAGGCCGGTGACCCGGCTGGCCGAGGCGGCCGAGGCCTACGGGCGCGGGCGGATCGTGCCCTACCGGCTGCGCGGGGCGACCGAGGTGCGGGCGGCAGGACGGGCGTTCCTCGACATGCGCGCGCGCCTCGAGGAGGCGAAGGCGCAGCGCACGCTCCTGCTTTCGGGGGTCAGCCACGACCTGCGCACGCCGCTCACGCGGCTGCGCCTCGGCCTGTCGCTGCTGCCCGAGGACGAGGACGTGCGCGCGATGGTCCGCGACGTGTCCGACATGGAGCAGATGGTGGATGCCTTCCTCGACTATGCGCGCGGCGAGTGGACCGGCGAGGTGGAGCAGGCGATCCCGGCAGAGATCGCGCGGCGGGTCGCGGGCAATGCCGGCCGGATCGGGCGCACGGTCGATCTGGTTCTGGCCGAGGGTGCGGAGGCACCGGCCGGGCTCAGGGTCCGTGCGGTCGAGCGGGCGCTGGAGAACCTGGTGCAGAACGCGCTGCGCTACGGCTCCCGCGTGCGCCTGACCGTCGCCGGCGGCGCGGGGGGCGCGCGCTTCGTGGTGGAGGACGACGGCCCCGGCATCCCCGCCGCGCAGCGGGAGCAGGCGCTCAGCCCCTTCACCCGGCTCGACCCCGCGCGGAACCTCGATGCGGGCGGCGGCGCGGGTCTCGGCCTTGCCATCGCCGCGGAGGTGGCCCGCAGCCACGGCGGGCGGCTGACGCTGGGCGACAGTGCCGATCTCGGCGGGCTCAGGGCGGAGCTCGCGCTCGGGCCGTGAGGGGCGGGGGGATGGTAGGCCCGGAGGGACTCGAACCCCCAACCTAAGCGTTATGAGCGCTCTGCTCTGACCATTGAGCTACGGGCCCGACCGCGACCTGCCTAGGCCGCGGGGGGCGGGCCGGTCAAGCCCTGCGGCCGGAAGGGGCGGCCGGGCTGTGGACGCTGGCGGCCCGGGCTGCTAGACGCCCCGGTGCGGGACTGGCAGCGGGGGGCGCAAGGGCGCGATGACCGATCGGGCGAGGGAAGGGCTGAGCTACGCCGCGGCCGGCGTGGACATCGACGCGGGCAATGCGCTGGTCGAGCGGATCAAGCCCGCGGCGGCCGCCACGGCGCGGCCGGGCACGATGGCCGGGCTCGGCGGCTTCGGCGCGCTCTTCGACCTGAAGGCCGCGGGCTATGCCGACCCGATCCTGGTCGCGGCGACCGACGGGGTGGGGACCAAGCTCAGGATCGCCATCGAGACCGGGCGGCTTTCCGGCATCGGGACCGATCTCGTCGCGATGTGCGTCAACGACCTCGTCTGCCAGGGGGCGGAGCCGCTGTTCTTCCTCGACTATTTCGCGACCGGCCGGCTCGACGTCGACGAGGCGGCGGCGGTGATCGGCGGGATCGCCGACGCCTGCCGCGCGGCGGGCTGCGCGCTGATCGGCGGCGAGACGGCCGAGATGCCGGGCATGTACCACGGCGGCGACTTCGACCTCGCGGGCTTCGCGGTGGGCGCGATGGAGCGCGGGGGCGAGCTTCCGCGGGGCGTGGCGGAGGGCGACATCCTGATCGGCCTCGGCTCGGACGGGGTGCATTCCAACGGCTATTCGCTGGTGCGCCGGATCGCCGAGCGCGCCGGTCTCGGCTGGGACGCGCCGGCGCCCTTCGGCCGCCGCCGGCCGGCGGGCGACGAGGCGCCCGGGCCGACGCTGGGCGAGGCGCTCCTCGCCCCGACGCGGCTCTACGTCGCCCCTGTGCTCGACGCGCTGCGCACGGGCGGCCTGCACGCCGCGGCGCACATCACCGGCGGCGGGCTCACCGAGAACCTGCCGCGGGTTCTGCCCGAGGGGCTCGGCGCGGTGATCGACCTCGGCGCCTGGTCGCTGCCGCCGGTGTTCCGCTGGCTGCGCGAGGCGGGCGGGATCGCCGAGTCCGAGATGCTGAAGACCTTCAACTGCGGCGTCGGCATGGTGCTGGTCGTCGCGCCCGACCGCGCCGAGGCGCTGGCGCGGCGGCTCGCCGAGGCGGGCGAGCGGGTGATCGCGCTCGGGCGCGTGGCCGAGGGCAGGGGCGTCGGCTACCTCGGCACGCTGGCGTGAGGCGCGTCGCCGTCCTGATCTCCGGCGGCGGCTCCAACATGGAGGCGCTGGTGCGCGACATGCAGGCGGGCGGCCATGCCGTGCCGGTCCTCGTCGTCTCGAACGTGCCGGGGGCGGGGGGGCTCGCGCGGGCCGCGGCGCTCGGCGTGCCCGTCGCAACCGTCGATCACCGCGCCTTCCCGACGCGGGAGGCGTTCGAGACGGCGCTCGAGGCGGCGCTCGCGCCGGCCCGGCCGGAGATCCTCTGCCTTGCCGGCTTCATGCGCATCCTGACGCCGGGGTTCGTGCGGCGGTGGGAGGGGCGGATGCTGAACATCCACCCCTCGCTCCTGCCGAAGTATCCCGGGCTCGACACCCATGCCCGCGCGCTCGCGGCGGGCGACGCGGAGGCCGGGTGCACGGTGCACCTCGTCACGGCCGAACTCGATTCCGGTCCGGTCCTCGGGCAGGCGCGGGTGCCGGTGCGCCCCGGCGACACTCCCGAGGCGCTCGCCGCGCGCGTGCTCGAGATGGAGCACCGCCTCTACCCGGCCGTGCTGCGCCGCTTCGCTGCCGGAGACAGGCGGCCGGTCCTCCTGCCCTGATGCCGCGCCCGCCCTCCGGCCTTCCCAAGGCCGCGGCCATTGCCTAAGAGGGATGCCAATACCGATACAGGCACCCGATGCGAACAATAACCGATACGGAAAGCCTTGCCGCCTTCTGCGAGGCGGCGAGGGCCGCGCCCTACGTCACCCTCGACACCGAGTTCCTGCGCGAGCGGACCTACTGGGCGAAGCTCTGCCTCGTGCAGATCGCGCTGCCCAGCGACGGCGAGGCGGTGCTGGTCGATCCGCTGGCCGAGGGGCTCTCGCTCGCGCCCTTCTACGACCTGCTCGCGCACGAGGGCACGGTGAAGGTGCTGCACGCCGGCCGGCAGGACATCGAGATCTTCTACACCGAGGGCGGCGTGATCCCGCATCCGCTGTTCGACACGCAGGTTGCGGCCATGGTCTGCGGCTTCGGCGAACAGGTGGGCTACGAGACGCTGGTCAAGCGCATCGCCCGCGCCGGGATCGACAAGACCTCGCGCTTCACCGACTGGTCGCGCCGGCCGCTGACCGAGGCGCAGAAGGCCTACGCGCTCGCCGACGTGACGCACCTGCGCAAGGTCTACGAGCACCTCTCGGCAGAGCTCAGGCGCACCGGGCGCACGCCCTGGGTCGAGGAGGAACTGGCCGTCCTGACCGACCCGGAGACCTACGTCACCCGGCCCGACGAGGCGTGGACGCGGATCCGCACCCGGTCGAGCAGCCCGCGCTTCCTCGCCGTGGTGCGCGAGCTCGCGCGGTTCCGCGAGAGCTATGCCCAGTCGCGCAACATCCCGCGCAGCCGCGTCTTCAAGGACGACGCCCTGCTGGAACTGGCCTCCACCCGGCCGACCACGCCCGAGGAACTCGGGCGCTCGCGGCTGCTGCTGCGCGAGGGTCGGCGCGGCGACATCGCCGAGGGCATCCTCGAGGCGGTGAAGACCGCGCTCGCCCTGCCGAACGACGCGCTGCCCCGGGCGGAGGACGCCGAGGACCGCCCGCAGCAGGGCAATCCGGCGCTTGCAGACCTGCTCCGGGTCCTGCTCAAGGCGCGCTCGGATGCCGAGGGCGTGGCCGCGAAGCTGATCGCCAGCGCCGCCGACCTCGACGCGCTGGCCGCCGGCGCGCGCGACCTGCCGGCGCTGCGCGGCTGGCGGCGGGAGGTGTTCGGCGAGGACGCGCTCAGGCTCTGCGAGGGCAAGATCGCGCTCTCGGCGCGCGGCGGGGCGATCAGGGTGGTTCCGCTCTGAGGGGCGGGGGGCGCCCTCAGCGGCGCGAGATGCGCTCGGTCCGCGCCCCGCGCACCACGATCCGCGTGACGCCGTTCAGCCGGTTGTTCGACAGGAAGGTCGCCACGATCACCTCGCGCGAGGGCTCGGTGCCCTGCCGCGCGGCATAGGGCGGCGGCGCGAGGCGGAAGTCGAAGACGAGGACCGAGGTGTCGCGGATCCGCGTCACCGTGCCGTCGCCGGCGCGCTCCTCGATCACCTGGGGAACCTCGACGAGCGCGGCATCCCAGAAGCCCTGGGTCGGCGGAAGGCCCGTGGCGCGCAGGATCGCCCCGCCCGGCACCCGTTCGATCGTCATGTCCGTCACCTGATCGACCAGCGGCCGCGGATCGGCGGGCCGCTGGAACCGCTGCGCCTCGTCGATCCGCGCGGCCTCGCTGCGCGAGAACCAGTTGAGCGGGTTGAAGCGCGACTCGCGGAAGCCGGCGCAGCCGCCCAAGATCAGCGTCAGGGCCAGGAGGGCCACGAGGGTCGCGCGCATGGATGTCCCTTCTCCGTTGGCTCAGGGGCTTAGCCGAAAGACGCCGCCTTGAAAAGCCCGCGGCCTCTGGACCCGGGCGCGCCGGACGCCTAGGTCTGCCGGATGGACACCACTGCCGCCGCCCCGCCGAGCCCCGCCTTCGAGGAGATCGCCGAGACCTTCGCCTTCCTCGACGACTGGGAGGACCGCTACCGCCACGTCATCGAGCTCGGCAAGGCCATGCCGCCGCTCGAGGAGGCCTTCCGCGTCCCGGCGACGAAGGTCGAGGGCTGCGCGAGCCAGGTCTGGATCCTGCCCGAGATCGAGGGCAGGGGTCCCGGCGCGATCTTCCGCTTCCGGGGCGAGAGCGATGCCATGATCGTGCGCGGCCTGATCGCGATCCTGCACGCGCTCTATTCCGGCCGGACGGTCGCCGAGGTGCTGAAAGTGGATGCGAAGGCCGAACTCGACCGGCTTGGGCTGAGCGGTCACCTCTCGTCGCAGCGCTCGAACGGGCTGCGGGCGATGGTGGCGCGGATCCGCGCGCTGGCGGCCGAGGCGGCAGCGGGCTGAGGCCGGGGCCTTCTGCGGGCGGGGGGCCGTCTGCCCCCCGGGCGCCGCCGCGGCGGCGCCTCCCCCCGAGGATATTTGGCGCAGGGAAGGGGGCAGGAAACGCTTCCTTAACGGATTCGCCGGAGCTTCGCGGGGCGGTACAGGCTGGGAAGCCGATGACCGCGCAGGGAAGGGTGCCCCGGTCCGCGGCAGGGCTCCGCGCATCGGGGCATCCCGACATCCCGCTGCTGCCCCTTCCCTGCCTGAAATATCCTCCGGGGGAGCGCGAGGGGGTGGAAAACCCCCTCGCTCCCGCGCCCTCAGCCGCGGGCCGCCTGATCGGCGAGCGCGCGTTCGAGATCGCCGTAGCCCGTGTGCCGCCGCTCGAACGGGAGCCCGAGGCGGCGCGCGCAGGCCTCCGCCCTGGCGGCGAGCGCGGGGTCGTCGGTCTGGGCGAGGTGGACGAGCTTCTCGTAGTGCCCGAAGTAGGTGTCGCGCAGCTCGGGATGCCGGTCGAGCCCGAGGGGTTCCCAGACGAAGGCGTCGAACTGCCGCACGAGGAAGTCCGTCAGGTAGAAGGCCGCGAACTCGCTCTCGGCCCGGGCGGCGAAGGCGGCGTTGCCTTCGAAGAAGGCGTAGCAGTGGGGACCTGCGACCATCTCCAGCCCGAGGCGCCCGCAGAGCGCGGCAAGCCGCCCGCCCGTGCCGCAGTCGGCATAGACGACGAAGATCCGCTCGTAGGCGTCGCGGTGCGCCATCACGGCCGCCTCCACGGCCGGGGCGATGCGGTCGGGGTGGTTGTGCAGGATCGCCGGCAGGCACTGCAGGTCGAGGTGGTCCCAGCCATTGGCGCGCTTGAGCGCGAGGATCTCGTGCGCGAGCGCCCCGCAGGCCAGCAGCAGGACCCGCCCGCGCCCCTCGGGGGCGAGCCCCTCGCGGGTGAGCGTGGCGTCGTCGGTCATGACCGGCGCCGGGCGAGCCAGGCCACCGCGACGGCCAGGAGGAGGGTGATCGACGCCCAGGCGCCCGAGCCCGGCGGGAAGCGCGGCGAGAGCGCCGCCCCGACCGCGACGGTGAGCCCCGCGGCGGCGAGGACCAGCGCGATCAGCATCAGGAAGCGGGCGGTCGTCATCTGTCGGTCTCCGTCACCGGATGTGGGGACCGGTCGGGGAATTGGAAGACGGCTCGCGCGTTCCGGCGGCTCAGCCGGCGGCGAGCTGGTTGTGCTTGCGGGCGACGAACTGCTTGGCCGTCTCGACCGCCACGGCGGCGTCGCGGCAATAGGCGTCGGCGCCGATCGCGCGGCCGAACTCCTCGTTGAGCGGCGCGCCGCCCACCAGCACGATGTAGTCGTCGCGGATGCCCTTCTCCTTCATCGTGTCGATCACGACCTTCATGTAGGGCATCGTCGTGGTCAGCAGCGCCGACATGCCGAGGATGTCGGGCTTCTCGCGCTCCAGCGCCTCGAGATACTTCTCGACGGCGTTGTTGATGCCGAGGTCGACGACCTCGAAGCCGGCGCCTTCCATCATCATGCTGACGAGGTTCTTGCCGATGTCGTGGATGTCGCCCTTGACGGTTCCGATCACCATCTTGCCGACGCGCGGCGCCCCGGTTTCGGCGAGGAGCGGCTTCAGGATCGCCATGCCGCCCTTCATCGCGTTCGCCGCCAGCAGCACCTCGGGCACGAAGAGGATCCCGTCGCGGAAGTCGGCGCCGACGATGGTCATTCCGGCGACCAGCGCCTTGGTGAGGATGTCGTAGGGTTCCCAGCCGCGGTCGAGCAGGATCCGCACGCCCTCCTCGATCTCCTCCTTGAGGCCGTCGTAGAGGTCGTCGTGCATCTGGAGGACGAGTTCCTCGTCGTCGAGCTCGCTGAGGATGATGTCGTCTTCGGCCATGTCGGTCTCCGGGGGCGTGCAAGGGCTTGCGGGGGCGCGGGCGCTCCCCTGGTTAGCTTGGGCCTTCATGCGCCTCAAGCCGGCGGGGCACGCGACGCTTTGCGACTTCCCTCGCGCCGCGACCGACATGGGGTGCGTGGCGGAGCCGGTCCGGGCCCTCGCAAATGTTCTCACAATGTTCTAGTCTCGGGCCATGATGCGCCCCGAATCGTCCTCGCTCGACCCCGCCCGCCGCCGGGCCCGCGGCGCGGTGTCGAATGCCGCCTCGCGGTTCGACCCCTACGTGCGGCTCGGGGTCGATGACGGCTGGGCGCAGGACGAGCCGCTTGCGCCGCTGCGCACCGAGGTGAGCGACGAGCGCCCCCGCAGGGTCATCACCCGCAACGACTCGCCCGACGTGGGCTTCGACCGTTCGGTGAACCCCTACCGGGGCTGCGAGCACGGCTGCATCTACTGCTTCGCGCGGCCCTCGCATGCCTTCCTCGGCCTGTCGCCGGGGCTCGACTTCGAGACGCGCCTCGTGGCGCGGCCCGGCGCGCCGGAGGCGCTCAGGCGCGAGCTCTCGGCGGCGGGATACCGCCCGGCGGTGCTGGCGATCGGCACCAACACCGATCCCTACCAGCCGGTCGAGAAGGAACGGCGGATCATGCGGGGGCTTCTGGAGGTGCTGCGCGCGTTCCGGCATCCGGTCGGGATCGTGACCAAGGGCACGCTCGTCGAGCGCGACATCGACATCCTCGCCGCGATGGCCGCCGAGGGCCTCGCCTCGGTCGGGATCAGCGTGACCACGCTCGACGCGGGGCTGGCGCGGGCGATGGAGCCCAGGGCGCCATCCCCGGCGCGGCGGCTCGCGGCGATCGGGCGGCTGGCGGCGGCCGGGATCCCGGTGCGCGTCATGGCCTCGCCGATGATCCCGGCGCTGACCGACCACGAACTCGAACGGATCCTGAAGGCGGCGCGGGAGGCCGGCGCCACGGCGGCGAGCGCGATCACGCTCAGGCTGCCGCGCGAGGTCGCGCCGCTGTTCCGCGAATGGCTGGCCGAGCGTGCGCCGGGGCGGGCGGAGCACGTGATGAGGCGCGTCCGCGAGCTGCACGGGGGCCGCGACTACGACCCCGCATGGGGCACGCGGATGACCGGGCGCGGGCCCTTCGCGGAGCTGCTGCGCCACCGCTTCAGGCTCGCCTGCCGCCGCCTCGGCCTTTCCGAGCGCGGCCCGGTGCTGCGCACCGATCTCTTCGCCGTGCCCCCGCGGGCCGGCGACCAGCTCTCGCTGTTCTGAACGGAGGGATGCGTCATGGCGACGGAACATCACGGCGGAAGCTGCCAGTGCGGCCGCGTCGCGTGGGAGGTCGACATCGACCTTGCCGGCGCGGTCACCTGCAACTGCTCGCGCTGCCGCAGGCTCGGCGCGGTGCTGGCCTTCGCGCCGCGGGCGGCCTTCGTGCTGAAATCCGGCGAGGGCGAGCTGTCGGAATACCTCTTCCACACGAAGACGATCCGGCACCTCTTCTGCCGGACCTGCGGCATCGAGGGCTTTGCGTTCGGCGCGATGCCCGACGGGACCGAGGTCGTGGCGGTGAACGTCAACTGCCTCGACGGCGTCGACGCCCGGGCGCTGCCGGCGACGGCGGTCGACGGCGCGGCGCGCTAGGCTCTCAGCCGCGGCGCCGCCGCCGTTCGCGGCCCTCGCCCCCGGCGTCGCCGGTTCCGTCCGAGGCCGAGGAGAAGGCGCCCGTCGCGGCCGTGATCTGGTCGAGCGTCGGGCGCGGGCCGCGCGGGCGCGTCTCGAGCGCGGCGCGCATCATCCTGAGGTGCTCGGGCGTGGTGCCGCAGCAGCCGCCGATGATCCGCGCGCCCGCGTCCCGCGCGAGCACCGCGTATTCGGCCATCAGCTCGGGCGTGCCGTCGTAGTGGATGTGGCCCTCGTGGAACTTGGGGATGCCGGCGTTGCCCTTGGCCACGACCGGCCGCTCGGTGCCCTCGGCGGCGAAGCCGAGGATCGTGCGCAGCAGGTCCGAGGCACCGACGCCGCAGTTGGCGCCGAAGGCGACGGGCGGGTGCGGGAGCTTCTCGACGAGGCGCACGAGCCCCGCCGAGGTGAGGCCCATCATTGTCCGCCCGGCGGTGTCGAAGCTCATCGTGCCCACCCAGGGCATCCCCGCGAGGGCGGCGGCCTCGCCGGCGGCGCGGTATTCCTCGGGGGCCGAGATCGTCTCGACCCAGAGGACATCGACGCCGCCTTCCTTCAGGCCCTCGGCCTGCTCGTGGAAGATATCGACGGCGGTGGCGTAGGACAGGGGGCCCATCGGCTCCATGATCTCGCCCGTCGGGCCCATCGAGCCCGCCACCACGACCGGCCGCCCGGCGCGGTCGGCGACCTCGCGCCCGAGTTCGGCCGCCACGCGGTTGAGCTCGCGCACCCGGCGCTCGGCGCCGTGGAGCCTGAGCCGGCTCGCGTTGCCGCCGAAGGAGTTGGTGAGGAACAGGTCGCTGCCGGCGCCGACCGCGCCCTGGTAGAGCGCGCGGATCCGGTCGGGGTGCTCGGTGTTCCACAGCTCGGGCGCATCGCCCGCCGAGAGCCCCATGTTGAAGAGCTGGGTGCCCGTCGCCCCGTCGGCGAGGATCCAGTCGGCCGAGGCCAGCATGCGGGAGAGGGCGTCGGTCGCGGGGGTGGCCATGGGGCGGTCCTGTGCAGGGGCGCCCGCGCGGACGGCGCGGGCCTGTCGGCGCGGTGATTGCCATGCGCGCCGCCGCGAGGCAATGCGAAACCCCTCATGATCGTGATGAGGTCGGCTCACGCTGCGGGTGCAGCAGGCCTTCCCCCGCGGGAGGCCCGGCCCGGGGGCCGGGGGGCCCCGGCAGCGGGGGCGGGCGGGCGACCATGCGGGCGAGGTCGGCCGCGGCAAGCGCGAGGGCGAAGGGCCCGGGCGCGGCGGCATAGAGCGTCTCCCACCGCGGGGCGAAGGCCCGCTTGAACTGGCCGAGGCCTTCGGAAAGCCCCGCCGGGCGGAGGGCGCGGGGCAGGCGGGCAAAGGCGGCCTCCACCGCCGGGTGGGGTAGCGCGGCGAGCGACAGGCGCGGGCAGCCGGCGGCCGCCGCATCGGCGATCGCGCGGGCGAGGAGCGCGTGCATCGTCCCCTCGGGCGCCTCGGGGAGCGCGCGCATCAGGTCGAGCGTCCATTCCCGCCCGGCGCGGTGCAGCGTGAGGAAGGCGACGAGCCGGCCGCCGGCGCGTGCCAGATAGACCGCCTGCGCCGCGACATAGGCCGGCGCGTAGCGGCCCATGGTGAGGCCGCGCTCGCCGCCGCGGGCCTCGGCCCAGGCCCGGGCGACCGCGGCCATCTCGGCAGCGGGCAGCGGGCCCGGCGTCGCGGCGGAGATGCGCACACCCGCGGCGGCCGCCTTGCGCAGCTTGCGGCGGAGCTGGCGGCGCTCGGCGCCTGCGTCGGAGAAGGCGGCGGGGATGACCCAGCCCTCGCGTGCGACGGGCACCACCGTCCAGCCCGCGCGGCGGGCCGCGGCAGCCGCCCGGCCGCCGGTCTTGTAGAGGAGCGCGGCGCGCCCCTCGGCCCTTGCGGCGGCGAGGAGCGCCGTGCGGACCTCGCCCGGACCGGCGCCGCCCAGCGGATCGCCGAGCGCCACGAGCGCCTGCGCGGTCGGCAGGATGAGGGCCTGGCCCCGGCCGGCGGCGAGGAGCCGCGCCTCGCCCTGGCGCAGGAGCCCCGCCTCGGCACGGGGCGCGGCGGCGAGGAGCCGCTCGATGCCGGCGGGATCCGGCTCCGGCGCGGGGCCGGCCGCGCCGGCCTCGGACCTTGGCCCGCGGGCGAGGAGACCGATGGCCAGCACCGCGGGCAGCGCGTGGTAGACCGCGCGCCAGGCGACCACGCCGGCGAGCAGGGGGTCGCCGGGGACCTCGGGCAGCAGCGCCAGGAGGACGACCTCGAAGGCGCCCATGCCCCCCGGCGCGCCCGAGACCAGCCCCGCGCCGAAGGCGAGGAGGAAGGCCGTGACGAAGCCGGAAAGCTCGGGGGCCGCGGACGGCGGCAGGAGCGCCCAGAGGCAGAGCGCGGCCGCAATCGTGTCGATCGCGGAAAGGACGGTGAGACGGGCCAGGAGCGGCAGCGGGGGCAGCCCGATCCGTCGCCCGAGGAGGAGCGGCCGGGGCCACAGGAACGCCGCGCAGACCCCGCAGCCGATCAGCGCGAGGCCGCCCCAGCCGAACGGCGCCGCGGCGCCGAGCCCCGGGGGCGGCGCCAGCGCCAGCGCGGCCGCGGCGACCGTGCCGAGGCCGAGGAGGAACAGCGCCGTCACCGCCAGCGTGACGCGGAGCGCGCCGGCAAGGCCGAGGCCGGGCAGCATCCGGAGCCGGACCAGCGTGCCGGTGAGGAGGCCGAAGCCCGCCGTCTGGCCGAGGGCGATGGCTGGAAGGCCGGCACGCCCGGCCTCGGGCGGGCGGACGCCGGTGCCGAGCCAGCCGTGCACCTGCCCATCGTAGCGCCCGGCCGCCCAGAAGCTCAGCGCCGCGAGGCCGAGCGCGGCGGCCCACTGCTCTGCCCGGACGCGGGCGAGCATTGCCGCGACGCCGCCGGCATCGACATCGCCCAGACGGGTCCAGAGGAGCGCGACCAGAACCCCGCCGAGCGCGAGCGCCGGAAGCTGGCGCAGCGCGAGCCGTTGCAGGCAGGGCGGCGCCCTCTCGGGCCGGGGCGCGGCACGCGCGACGGCACCCCTCGCCGAGGCGGGCGCGGGCGCCGCGGGGGGCGCCGGCGGGAAGGCCGCCCGGACGGGCGGCAGGGGAAGGGGGATCATCGCCCTGGGGCTCCTCGCAGACACCGGGCCCGCGAGACTGCCCCTCCACCGGTTCAGCGGAGATTAAGGCCGCTTTCGCCCCTTGCCGGAAACCGGCGGCAGGGTGAACGGGCGGTTGACGCTCAGCCCTCGGAGGCGAGCTGGCCCTTGGCCACCTTGAGGAGTTCCGCGCGCTTCGTGCGCACCGTCTCCTCGGTCGCGAGACTGCCGATGTCGCCCATCACCTTGCGGATCACGTCGTCGTGGCCGGCTTCCTCGAAATCCGCGGCGACGACCTCGCGGGCATAGGCCTCGGCCTCGGCGCCTGTCTTGCCCATCAGTTCCGCGGCCCAGAGCCCGAGAAGCTTGTTGCAGCGCGCCTCGGCCTTGAACTGCATCTCGGCGTCATGCGCGAACTTGTTCTCGAAGGCGCTTTCGCGTTCGTCGAAGGTCGTCATCGGCTGGCCCCCCTGGGTCAGATGTGGTGCTGCCGTCCATATGCCCGCGGCGGTCGCCCCCTGCAAGGCCCGGACCGGTCGAAGAATTGCCACAATGGCCCGCCAGAAGCCGGACTGTTCGCGTTCGTGCACGGAGGGTTGCCATGTCGCTGTTTTCCCGCCGCCGGGCAGGCACTGCCGAGACCGCCGCCCCCGACGTGGCGCGCGCGCTCGTCGCGCCGGCCTACCTCGTCATGCGCTGCGACGGCGCGGTGGGGGAGGCGGAACTGGCGCGGCTGGCCGAACTCTGCCGGTTCAGCCCGATCCTCGGCCGCCTCGACGGCGGTGCGGTCGAAGGCCTGCTGCGGTCGGTCGCGGCGGATTTCGAGGCGCGCGGCGCGAACGCGGTGATGAACGAGGCGGTGGACGCCCTGCCGCCGGCGCTGCGCGAGACGGCGATGGCCTTCGCGATCGGCGTCGCGCTGGCCGACGGCGACACCGGCGAGGACGAGCAGCGTCTGCTCATGGGGCTCTCGCGGCACATGGAGCTGCCCGACGAGCTGACCGACGCGATCTTCAGCGTCATGGTCATCCTCCAGCGGCCCGCCGCCGCCTGAGGGCGAAGGCATCCCGGCGGTCGCCTCCCGCCGGCCGGCGCCCCGTGCCTCGCCTTGCGGCAGGGCACCCCGTATCGTATATGCCGCCCGACAGAGCGCCGCCCCTTTCCGGGCGGCCAAACCGGGAGCCTCCATGGCACGGCGCAAGAAAATCTACGAAGGCAAGGCGAAGATCCTCTACGAAGGCCCCGAGCCGGGGACGCTCGTCCAGTACTTCAAGGACGACGCCACCGCCTTCAACGCGCAGAAGAAGGCGACGATCGAGGGCAAGGGCGTCCTCAACAACCGCCTGAGCGAGTTCTTCATGTCGGGGCTGAACGCCATCGGCGTGCCGACGCACTTCATCAAGCGCATCAACATGCGCGAGCAGCTGATCCGGCAGGTCGAGATCATCCCGCTGGAAGTGGTGGTGCGCAACTTCGCGGCGGGCTCGCTGTCGAAGCGCCTCGGCATCCCCGAGGGTCAGGCGCTGCCGCGGCCGATCGTCGAGTTCTACTACAAGGACGACGCGCTCGGCGATCCGCTGGTCTCGGAGGAGCACATCATCGCCTTCGGCTGGGCGAGCCAGCAGGACCTCGACGACATGGTGGCGCTGGCGCTCAGGGTGAACGACTTCCTGTCGGGCGTGATGATGGGGGTCGGCATCCGCCTCGTGGACTTCAAGATCGAGATCGGGCGGATCTGGGAGAACGACTACCCCCGCCTGGTCGTCGCCGACGAGATCAGCCCCGACAGCTGCCGGCTGTGGGACATGAAGACGGGCGAGAAGCTCGACAAGGACGTGTTCCGGCGCGACCTCGGCAACCTGGCCGAGGCCTATACCGAGGTGGCCCGGCGGCTCGGCGTGCTGCCGTCGAACGTGACCCACGCGACGAAGCCCACGCTGATCAATTAGCTGCGCCGGGGCGCGGGTGGCGGGCAGGTGATCGCCTTCCGCCCGCGTCGGAAGAAGTCGAGGGAACGCGCATGAAGGCCCGAGTGACGGTGATGCTGAAGGACGGCGTGCTCGACCCGCAGGGCGAGGCGGTGCGCCACGCGCTCGGGACGCTGGGCTTCGAGGGCGTGCAGGCGGTCCGGCAGGGCAAGGTGATCGAGATCGACCTGGCCGGGACGGACCCTGCGGCCGCCGAGGCCGAGGTCAGGGCGATGTGCGAGAAGCTGCTCGCCAACACCGTCATCGAGAAGTATTCGGTCGAGATCGCCTGATGCGGGCGGCGCGCCTGACCGGCTGGCGCGAGCCGCTCGGGATCGCGGACCTTCCCGAACCGGAGGTGCCCGCCGACGGGGTGGTGCTGCGCGTGCTCGCCTGCGGCATCTGCCGGTCGGACTGGCATGCCTGGACGGGGGCGGATCCGGTGGCCCTGCCCTTCGTGCTCGGCCACGAGTTCTGCGGCGAGGTGGTCGCGGCGGGGCGCGACGTGGCGCGATGGCGGCCGGGCGACCGCGTGGTGGCGCCCTTCATCCTCGCCTGCGGGCGCTGCCCGGAATGTGCCGCGGGCGCGGCCACGGCCTGCGCCGACCAGAAGGTGCCGGGCTTCACCATCCCCGGCGCCTGGGCGGAATACGTCGCGGTGCCGCGCGCCGACATCAACCTGGCGCCGCTGCCGGCGGGGATGGAACCCGCGCTTGCCGCCGCCTTCGGCTGCCGGGTGACGACCGCCTGGCACGCGCTGACGGGGCGGGCGGCGCTTTCCCCCGGCGAGTGGCTGGCGGTGATCGGGGTCGGGGGCGTCGGGCTCTCGGCGATCATGCTGGGCCGCGCGATGGGGGCGCGGGTCGTCGCGGTGGACGTCGTCCCGGAGAAGCTCTCCCACGCCGCGGCGCACGGGGCTGAGGCGACGGTCGATGCCCGCTCCGGCGACGCGGGCCGCGCGGTGCGGGAGCTGACCGGCGGCGGGGCACATGTGGCGATCGAGGCGCTCGGCCGGCCCGAGACGGCTGAAACCGCGCTGCGCGCGCTGCGGCGGATGGGCCGCATGGTGCAGGTGGGCCTTCCCGCCGGGGAGCACGCCGTGCAGGCGCTGCCGTGGGATGCCGTCTACACCGGGCAGCTTGCCATCTACGGCACCCGCGGGATGCCCGCGCGCCGGTTTCCGGCGCTGTTCGACTTCCTCGCCGCGACGGGCCTCGACCTGTCGCCGCTGATCGCCCGGCGCGTGCGCCTGTCGGACGTGACCGCCGAGCTTGCCGCCTTCGACGCGCCCGCGCCTCCGGGCGTCGCCGTCATCACCGATTTCGCCGCCTGAGGGAGGGCCCGCCGATGAAGGCCGCCGTCGTCACATACCCCGGATCGAACTGCGACCGCGATCTCGCGCGGGGCTTCGAGCTCGCCGGGTTCGAGGTCGCGCGGGTCTGGCACAAGGACAGCGAACTCCCGGCCGGGACCGATGTCGTGGGGCTGCCGGGGGGCTTTTCCTGGGGCGACTACCTGCGCTGCGGGGCGATCGCGGCGCGGGCGGAGATCTCGGGCGCGATCCGCGCCCATGCCGCGCGCGGCGGCTACGTGCTCGGCGTCTGCAACGGCTTCCAGGTGCTGACCGAGATGGCGCTCCTGCCCGGTGCGCTGCTGAGGAACGCAGGCCTGAAATACGTCTGCCGCGTGGTCGGTCTGGAGGTTGCCCAGACGGAAAGCGCCTTCACCTCGGCCTACGCGCCGGGGCAGCGGATCGCGATCCCGATCGCGCATCACGACGGCAACTACACCGCCGATGCCGAGACGCTCGCGCGGCTCGAGGGCGAGGGCAGGGTGGCGTTCCGCTACCTGGAGAACCCCAACGGCTCGGCGCACGACATCGCCGGGATCCTGTCGGAGAACCGGCGCATCCTGGGGATGATGCCGCACCCCGAGCGGCGCTGCGAGCCCGCGCACGGGGGCACCGACGGGGCGGCGCTTTTCCGCGGGCTGGCGGCGCTGGCGGCCACGGCCTGATCCGGCCCGCTTGAGCGCGCGGGGCGCAGGGAATACTCTTGCGCGATGGCCGCAGGCGAGACGAGACCCGAGGACCGACCCCGCGCCGCCCGCTGGCGGCTGCGGATCGTCGCGGCCCTCTTCGTCCTCCTCGCGGCCGGGGTGATCTGGGTCACCAACCGCCTGCTGACCGAGCGCTTCACCGAGACGACGCGGAACCGGGCCGAGGTGCGCCTGGCGCTCTATACCGGCAACATCATGTCCGAGCTCCAGCGCAATTCGGTCGTGCCGCTCCTGCTGTCGCGCGATCCGATGCTGATCTCGGCGCTGACCAGCCGCGACTACTCGCAGAGCTCGCAGCGCCTCATCAGCTACCGCGACGAGATCGGCTCGGCGCAGCTTCTGCTGCTCGACGCGAGCGGGCGGTCGGTGGCGGCGACCGACCGCAACCTGCTCGGCACCAACCACCGCGCAGCGCCCTACTTCGTCGAGGCGACGCGCTCGCCCGATACGGTGTTCTCGGTGGTGGAGGCGGAGAGTTCCTCGTTCGACTTCATCTATTCGCGCCGGGTGGAGATCGACCGCCAGACCATCGGGGTGATCGTGGTCGAGGTGGACCTCACGAAGTTCGAGCGGTCCTGGGCCTCGATCGCCGACGCGGTGATGGTGACGAACTCCGAGGGCCGGATCATCCTGGCGACGGAGCCGCGCTGGCGCGGCGCGACGATCGACGCCGCGCTGGCCACGCTCTCGGCGCCCTCGGCGATCGAGCGGGCGATCCAGCAGGCGACCGCCGACTGGGGCGTGCTGCCGGCCGATGCCTTCACGCGCGGCGAGGCCGCGATGCGGCTCGACGCGCGGGTGCCCTTCCAGGGCTGGCGCATCACCGCCTTCGCGCCCTATGCCTCGGTGCGCGAGCGGGTGAACGCGGTGATCGCGCTCGAGATCATGGTGTTCGCGATCCTGCTCGCGGCGACGTTCTACTTCCTGTCGCGCCGGGCGCAGTCGCGTTCGCTGCTGTTCCAGCGGGAATCGGCGGAGCTTCGCGCGCTGAACGCCCGGCTCCAGCGGGAAATCGCCGAGCGCGAGAAGGTGCAGAAGACGCTCGAGGTGGCCGAGCAGACGCTGGCGCAATCCTCCAAGCTCGCCGCGCTCGGCGAGATGTCGGCGGCGGTCAGCCACGAGCTGAACCAGCCGCTCGCGGCGATGAAGACCTATCTCGCCGGCGCCAAGCTCCTGCTCCAGCGGCGGCGCCCGGACGAGGCGCTTTCGTCGTTCCAGCGCATCGACGACCTCATCGAGCGGATGGGCGCCATCACCCGGCAGCTCAAGAGCTATGCGCGCAAGGGCGGCGAGGCCTTCGAACCGCTCGACATGCGGGACGCGCTGAGCTCGGCCCTCACCATGATGGAGCCGCAGCTCAAGCGCCGGAAGGTGGCGATCACCCGGGCGGTGCCGCGCCAGCCGGTGATGGTAATGGCAGACCGGGTGCGGCTGGAACAGGTCATCATCAACCTCCTGCGGAACGCGCTCGACGCCACCAAGGGCGTGCCCGAGCCGACCATCGACCTCATCCTTTCCGCCGGAGAGACCGTGGTGCTGACGGTGCGCGACAACGGCCACGGGATCGAGGATCTTGAGCGGCTGTTCGAGCCGTTCTACACGACGAAGGCGCCGGGGGACGGGGTCGGTCTGGGTCTTGCCATTTCCTCCGGGATCATCAACGACCTCGGCGGCCGGCTGACCGCGCGCAACGCGGCGTCCGGCGGGGCTGTATTCGAGGTGCAGCTACCCATATTGGGATCCGAGGTCGAAGCTGCCGAATGAGGTGGGCATGGCACGCGCAATGAAGATCGCGATCGTCGACGACGAACAGGACATGCGCCAGTCGATCAGCCAGTGGCTGGCGCTGAGCGGGTTCGACACCGAGACCTATCCCTCGGCCGAGGAGGCGCTGAAGAGCATCGGGCCCGACTGGCCCGGCGTGGTCGTCAGCGACATCAAGATGCCGGGCATGGACGGGATGCAGTTCCTCAAGCGGCTGCTCGGCCTCGACTCGGGGCTGCCGGTGATCATGATCACCGGCCACGGCGACGTGCCGATGGCGGTGGAGGCGATGCGCATGGGAGCGTTCGACTTCCTGGAAAAGCCGTTCAACCCCGACCGGATGACCGAACTGGCCAAGAAGGCCACGCAGGCGCGCCGGCTCACGCTCGACAACCGGGCGCTGCGCAAGGAGCTGTCGGACGGCACCGGGATCATGCGCAAGCTGATCGGCACCTCGCCGCTGATGGAGCGTCTGCGCGAGGACATCCTCGATCTCGGCCAGGCGGACGGGCATGTGCTGATCGACGGCGAGACGGGGACCGGCAAGACGCTCGTCGCCCATGCGCTGCACGCCGTCGGCCCGCGGGCGGGCAAGAAGTTCGTCTCGGTCTCCTGCGCGGCGCACGACCGCGACACGCTGATCCAGAAGCTCTTCGGCCCGCCGGGCGAAGGCGCGGGCCTGCCGCTCGTCGAGGAGGCGCGCGGCGGGACGCTGGTGCTGGAGGACGTCGAGGCGCTGCCCCTGGAGGTCCAGGCGCGGCTGCTGACCTTCATCAACGAGCAGGGAACCCCGGCCGAGACGCGGATCATCGCGATCGTGAACCAGCACAGCGCGGAGAAGAGCGTCGAGCAGCTGATCCGCCCCGACCTCTACTTCCGGCTCTCGGCGCTGAAGATCGTGCTGCCGCCGCTGCGCCAGCGGGGCGAGGACATCCTGACGCTGTTCACCCGGATGGCCGAGCAGTTCGCCGAGGAATACGGCTGCGACGCGCCCGACGTGACCGCGCAGGAGGCGGCGCAGCTCCTCCAGGCACCCTGGCCGGGCAACATCCGACAGCTCATCAACGTGGCCGAGCGTGCGGTGCTGCAGAACCGGCGGGGCACCGGCACGATCGCCTCGCTGCTGATGGCGGAGGACGAGGAGTCCGGCCCGGCGATGACCACCGAGGGCAAGCCGCTGAAGGAATACGTCGAGGCCTTCGAGCGGATGCTGATCGACAACACCATGCGCCGGCACAAGGGCTCGATCGCGGCCGTGATGGACGAGCTCTGCCTGCCGCGGCGGACGCTGAACGAGAAGATGGCGAAGTACGGCCTGCAACGGTCGGACTACCTCTGACATCCGCCGGACGGCGCTGCACCGCCCGCGCCTTGTGCAGGCGGCGCGGGAAAAGACCATTGTGTTTGCCGCGCCGTTACCGCTAAGGTCACCGGGCGGCGTCGGGTCGGCCGCCGGGCCGGCCCACACCCGTTGAATTCGCTGCATCCGGTCGCATCGGGCGCCTCTGCGTCGTCCGTTCCGGGGCAGGCCGAGCTGGCCGGCAACGGCCGAATGACAGCCCGTCGTCCCGTTTGCGGGCCGGGCGAACCGAACGGGCGCCGGATCTCGGCGCCGGAGAAGAACCGCGATGCAACGCGCGCAAGGACAGGATGGAGCGGTCAGCGGGCACATTGCCCCGCCGCCGCCTACGCTGCGCGCGGCCCTCGCCCGAACGATGCGTCCCGCAAGACCGGCTCCTTCCGCGGAAGGACCGCCCCTGCGCGGGCGCCGAGACCCTACATGGCAAAGAAAATGCTCATCGATGCCACCCACGCGGAAGAGACCCGCGTCGTGGTGGTCGACGGAAACAAGGTCGAGGAATTCGACTTTGAGACGGTCAACAAGCGCCAGCTAGCCGGCAACATCTACCTCGCCAAGGTGACGCGCGTGGAGCCCTCGCTCCAGGCGGCCTTCGTGGACTACGGCGGCAACCGGCACGGCTTCCTGGCCTTCTCGGAGATCCACCCCGACTACTACCAGATCCCGGTGGCCGACCGGCAGGCGCTCTTGGAGGAGGAGCGCGCCTACGCCGAGGCGATGGAGGAGGAGGAGCGCCGGGGCGGCGCGCGGCAGAAATCCCGCGGCGCGGCCGCGCGGGCTGCCGAAGGCGGGGTGCGGTCCGCCGCCGCGGAGGCCGGCGGAGGCGAGGCTTCCGTCGCCGGCATGGACGTCATCGACCTCTCCCCCGAGGCCGGAGAGGCTTCCGAAGGGGCCGCGCCGGCCGAGGAGCCGGTGGAAGAGGGCGCGCGCGAGCCCTACCGCGCGGTGGACCACGCCTCGGAGACCGACGACGAGATCGAGTCGGTCGCCGAGGAGGACGTGGCGGAGGAGATCCGCATCCCCCGCAAGCCCAGACCCCGGCGCTACAAGATCCAGGAGGTGATCAAGGTCCGGCAGATCATGCTGGTCCAGGTCGTCAAGGAGGAGCGCGGCAACAAGGGCGCGGCGCTGACCACCTATCTGAGCCTCGCCGGGCGCTACTGCGTGCTGATGCCGAACACCGCCCGCGGCGGCGGCATCTCGCGCAAGATCACCAATGCCGCGGACCGCAAGAAGCTCAAGGAGATAGCGGCCGAGATGGAAGTGCCGGAAGGTGCCGGCCTGATCATCCGCACCGCCGGCGCGCAGCGCACCAAGGCCGAGGTCAAGCGCGACTACGAATACCTCATGCGGCTCTGGGAGCAGATCCGCGACCTGACGCTGAAGTCGATCGCCCCGGCGCCGATCTACGAGGAGGGCAACCTGATCAAGCGTGCGATCCGCGACCTCTACAGCCGCGAGATCGACGAGGTGTGGGTGGAAGGCGAGGCGGGCTACCGCACCGCCAAGGACTTCATGAAGATGATCATGCCGTCCCACGCCAAGAACGTGAAGCTCTACCAGGAGCCGATGCCGCTGTTCGCGCGCTACCAGGTCGAGAGCTACCTGTCCTCGATGTTCAACCCGGTCGTGCAGCTCAAGTCGGGCGGCTACATCGTGATCGGCGTGACCGAGGCGCTGGTGGCGATCGACGTCAACTCGGGGCGGGCCACCAAGGAAGGTTCGATCGAGGAGACCGCGCTCAAGACCAATCTCGAGGCCGCCGACGAGATCGCCCGGCAGCTGAGGCTGCGCGACCTCGCGGGCCTGATCGTGATCGACTTCATCGACATGGAGGAGCGCAAGAACAACGCCGCCGTCGAGAAGCGCCTCAAGGAGCGGCTCAAGACCGACCGCGCCCGCATCCAGGTGGGCCGCATCTCGGGCTTCGGCCTTCTGGAGATGAGCCGCCAGCGGCTGAGACCGGGAATGCTGGAGGCCACGACCCAGGCCTGCCCCCACTGCCACGGCACGGGGCTGATCCGCTCGGACGACAACCTCGCGCTGTCGATCCTGCGCCAGCTCGAGGAGGAGGGGACGCGGCGGCGGTCGAAGGAGGTCCTGCTGCGCGCTCCGGTGGGGATCGTGAACTTCCTGGTCAACCAGAAGCGCGAGCACATCGCCGGGATCGAGGGCCGCTACGGCATGGCGATCCGCATCGAGGCCGACCCGATGCTGATCTCGCCCGACTTCGCCATCGAGAAGTTCAAGACCGCGACGCGGATCGTCACGCCGTCGGCCCCGGTCGTGTCGATCGACACGACCGCGATGGAGGAGGTCGAGGAAGCGGAGGACATCGCCGAGGAGGACGGCGAGGACGAGGAGGAGGAAGAGGCCCAGGGCAGCCGGGCCCAGGGCGAGCCGGGCGAGGCGCGCGAGGGCGGGCGCAAGCGGCGCCGCCGGCGCCGGCGCCGGCGGGGTGGCGGCCAGCGCGAGGAGGCCGCGGGAGCGCCCGCGGGCAGCGCCGCGGAAGAGGCCGAGGAAACGGCCGGCGACGTGGGTCCGGCCGAGGCCGCCGGAAGCGAGGCCGAGGCCGCCGAGGCAGGCGGCCCGGAGGAGGGTGATGGCCGCCGGCGCGCCTCGCGCGGCCGCGGCGAAGACCGTGCGGAACGCGCCGCCGCCGGGCCGGCCCATGCGGCGGCCGATGCCGGGGACTCGCAGGCGATGGCTCAGGACGCCGCGGCTGCGGAAGCCCCGGCCGAGGAAGACGAGCCGCCGCGCCGCAAGGTGACGCGAAGCCGCCGCGGCACCGCCGCCGGGACCGCGCCGGCGGAAGGCACCGCGACCGGGGATGCCGCGGCGCAGGAGGCGGAGGCCGGCAAGCCCGCCCGCAGGAGCCGCTCGGCCGCCGGCAAGGCGGCGGCGAAGGCCCCGGCGGCAGGCGGAGAGCCTTCCGAAGGCGAGGGTGGCGAGGGCTCGCCCCGCAAGTCCGGGCGCGGTCCGCGCGGGAAGGCGGCCGCGGGTCGCGGCACGGAGGAGCCTGCGGCCGCAGCCGCCGCCGGACCTGCCGCGGCACCCGTCGCGGAGCGATCGCTCGAGCCGGAGGCCGTCGCCGCCGCCGGACCGGAGCCGGAGCCGGCGCCCCAGCCGGTCCGCGCGCCGGAGGTTCCGACCGAGGCCGCGGCAGCGCCCGTGCCGGAACCCGCGCCTGCGGAGGCCAAGCCCAAGCGGCGCGGCTGGTGGTCGCTCGGCCGCTGACCCCGCCGGCGGCAGGGAACCCCCCCTGCCGCCCGCGGGCTTCCCGCCACGGCACGGCAATGTGACCGCGCACCCGGTGACGGAGGGCGCGCGGGGCGCTATCGCAGGGCCTGAAGGAGTTCCGCGATGTTCGGGTTAGACGTGATCGACGCCGCCCTGCTGCCCGCGCTTCTCGTTGCGCTGGCTGCCGGTGTCCTGTCGTTCCTCAGCCCCTGCGTGCTGCCGATCGTTCCGCCCTATCTCGCCTACATGGGCGGGATCACGCTCGCCGAGGCCGGGACGGAGCGCCGCCGGGCGCTGCTGCCCGCGGCGTTCTTCGTGCTGGGCCTCTCGACCGTGTTCCTGTTCCTGGGCTTCACCGCCTCGTGGTTCGGGCAGCTCTTCCTGCAGAACCAGGTGCTGCTCGCGCGCATCGCCGGGGCGGTGGTGATCGTCTTCGGGCTGCACTTCCTCGGCATCCTGCGCATCCCGATCCTGAACCGCGAGGCGCGTCTCGACGCCGGCGACCGGGGCGGCTCGGCCTTCGGGGCCTATGTGCTGGGCCTGGCCTTCGCCTTCGGCTGGACGCCCTGCATCGGCCCGATCCTGGGCGCGATCCTGTCGCTCGCGGCGACCGAATCGAGCGTCGCGCGGGGCACGACGCTGCTTGCCGCCTATGCCCTCGGGCTCGGCCTGCCGTTCCTGCTGGTGGCCGCCTACCTTGACAGGGCGCGCGGTCTCATGGCCCGGCTGAAGCGGCACATGGGGGCGATCGAGAAGGCGATGGGGGTGCTCCTCGTGCTCGTCGGCATCGCGCTCCTGACCGGGGCCTTCTCGGCCTTCTCCTGGTGGCTTCTGGAGACGTTCCCGGCGCTGGCCCGGCTCGGCTGACGCCTGTCTTTCGCCGCGATTGGCGGCTACTCTCGCCGGCCGGAGGACGGGCGGATGACCGGACGGGACGGATCGGTGCGGAGGCGGCGGGTGTTCTACATCCCCGGCTACGACCCGTTTCCGCCGCGCCGCTACCGGGAGCTCTACCGCAGCGAGGGCGAGCGGCAGGCGGCGCTCGGCGGCTACGACCTCGCCCAGGGTCCGGGGACGGCCGGGCCGGCGAGCTGGACGGTGCGGGCCGTGATCGAGGGCGAGCGTGTCGAGGCCGAGGTCGAGGTGCTGGTCTGGTCCGACCTGGTGCAGCGGTCGATGGGCCACGGCATCCTGGCCACCTACGGCCAGCTTGTCCGCACCGCCTGGGCCTATATCGGCTCGGGCGCGCTGTTCCGGCTGATGCGGCTGCGCAAGGGGCCGGTGATCGCGGCGCTCTACCCGATCGGGATGCTGCTCGCGCAGCTCGGGCTGGCCCTCGCCGCGGCGCGCGCTGCCGGCGCGGCGATCGGGCTCGTGCTGCCCGCGCCCTGGCCGTGGCTCGGTCTGCTGGCCGTCTGGCCGGTGCTTGCGGGGTTCCGGCGGCTCGACCCGCGGCTCTATGCCTACTACCTGATGCACGACTACGCCCATACCGCGCAGGCCGGCGGCGCCTATCCGCCCGAGCTCGAGACGTGGCTCTCGGCCTTCGGCGACCGCATCGCCGCGGCGCTCGGCACCGAGGCCGACGAGGTGCTTGTCGTCGGCCATTCCTCGGGCGCGCATCTCGCGGTCTCGGTGCTTGCCGACCTGATCCGGCAGGGCAGGGTGCCCCGGGAGGGACCGGTCCTGTCGCTGCTGACGCTGGGCCATGTGGTGCCGATGGTCTCGTTCCTTCCCGGGGCCGACCGGCTCCGCGCCGATCTCCATTTCCTCTCGGCGCGCGACGAACTCGCCTGGGTGGATGTCACCGCGCCGGGCGACGGCTGCGCCTTTGCGCTCTGCGATCCGGTCGCGGTGACGGGGGTCGCGCCCGAGGGGCGGCGCTGGCCGCTGGTGATCTCGGCCGCCTTCACCCGCACGCTGCGGCCCGAGACATGGGCGCGGTTGCGCTGGCGCTTCTTCCGGCTGCACTTCCAGTATCTCTGCGCCTTCGACGGGCTGAGGGGCGGGCCCGGGGAATACGACTACTTTCGCATCACCGCCGGGCCGCAGACCCTGATGCAGCGCTTCGCGGGGCGGCCGCCGTCGAAGAGCCGGATCGAGGCGCCGGCCTCGCGCTACACCTCGATGGCGGCGTGAGGGCCGGGCGATGATCCCGCCGAAGCCCCCGGCGCGTGCGCGGCGCGCCTCGCTGCTGCGCTACCTCAGGCTCTTCCGGGAGGACATCCTCTCGGCCCAGCCCGAGCACCTCTACCGCGCGCGGATGGCAGAGTTCCGCACGCCGTTCTTCCGGTCGTTCCTCGTCAACGAGCCGGACCTGATCGACCTGGTCCTGAAGCGGCGGCCCGACGACTTCCCGAAGTCGGGCCGGGTCGGCGAGGGGCTGAGGCCGCTTCTCGGCAACTCGGTCTTCGTCACCAACGGCGAGGTCTGGAAGCGGCAGCGCCGGATCATCGACCCCGCCTTCGAGGGCGGGCGGCTGCGCGACAGCTTCCCGGCGATGCTCGCTGCGGCCGAGGCGGCGGCGGCGCGGCTCGGCCCCGGGCTTGTCGAGATCGAGGCCGAGGCGAGCCATGCCGCGGCGGACGTGATCTTCCGGTCGCTGTTCTCGATCCCGATCGGAAGCGCGACGGCGCAGGCGGTGTTCCAGGCCTTCCGCGCGCATCAGCGGGCGCAGCCGATCCTGAACCTCGGGGCCTTCCTGCCGCTGCCGGCCTGGATGCCCCGGCTGCACCGGCGGCGCACGCGGCAGACGGCGGCCGAGATCCGTCGCCTGATCGCCGGCCTCACCGCCGAACGCGCGCGGGCGATCGCGGCCGGCACCGCCCCCGACGACCTCGCCACGCGGATCATGACCACCGCCGACCCGGCGACGGGCGAGCGATTCTCCACCGACGAATTGGTGGACCAGGTGGCGATCTTCTTCCTGGCGGGGCACGAGACCTCGGCCTCGGCGCTGTCCTGGGCGCTCTGGCTGCTCGCGGCCTTTCCCGAGGCGCAGGAGCGGGCCGCCGCCGAGGCCCGGGATTTCGCCGCCGACCGGTCGTTCGCGGCGCTTGCGCGGCTCGGCTTCACCCGGGACGTGTTCCGCGAGGCGCTGCGGCTCTACCCGCCGGTGCCGATGATGGTGCGCGAGGCGGCGCGCGAGGAGACCTTCCGGGGCCGCGCGGTGCCGCGCGGGGCGCAGGTGGTGATCTCGCCCTGGCACCTGCACCGCCATGCGCGCCACTGGCAGGCCCCCGACGCCTTCGACCCCGGGCGGTGGCAGACCGACGCGGGAAGGGAAAGCGCGCGCGCTGCGTTCCTGCCGTTCTCGGCCGGCCCCCGGGTCTGCCCCGGGGCGGGCTTCGCGATGGCCGAGGGCGTGGTGATGCTGGCCTCGCTGCTTGCGGGCTGGCGGTTCTCGCCCGTGGCCGACCGGATTCCCGTGCCGCAGGCCCAGCTCACCGTGCGGGCGCGCGACGGCATCTGGCTGGAGGCGGCGCGCCGCGGCTGACGTGGCGTAAGGCCCACGCGAGAGCGTGGCGCGTGTTTACAACCTATGGTAGCAGAATCGGGTCGGCGTCGTGTGGGGATGTGATGCTGTCGGCGACCTTGCGGCTGCTCAGGTCTGGCTGGAAGGGGATCGGGCGCTCCGGGCCCGGGCCGTCCCGGCCGCCGCCGGGCGGAGAGCCGGCCACGACGGCTGCGGGCCCTGCCGGTGCCGCGGTGCCCGCACCGGCGGAGCTGCCGCTCCGTGCGCTCATCGCTGCCGACCTGCGCGATCTGGATCAGGGCCCGCTCGCGCCGGGGCGCCGCCCGCTCATCCTGGTGCCCTCCGAAGCCGCCGCCGCGCCGTCCGGCGAGGTGTCTCCGGCGCCCTGACCGCGCCGTCTTGGCAGGCCGAGAGCGTCGAGCTGCGCCTCGAGGCGCCAGCCGCCATCGGCGGTCGCCCCCGCCCTGAGCGCGTCGAACCGGCGGCGCAGCCGGGCCTTCTCCTCGCCCTTGCAGTCGTTCCAGGGCCGGCCCTGAAGGCCCATGACGAGCACGTAGTAGGCGATGAAGTGCGGCCGCTCGCCCGCGGCGAGAAGGCGGCGATAGCCCTCGTCAGGCCCGAGGGCGCGGAGTTCCTCGGCCGAGGTCACCCCGGCACGGGCGAAGGCTGCCTCCATCGAGGGGCCGAGGTTGCGGATCGAGGAGACCGGGCTCGCCATGTCCGGCAGCCTCGCAGCCGGGCGGGCCGGCTGCAAGCTGCCCCGTCATGCCCGTCCGGTGCCGCCGGGGGGCGCCCTCGCCGTGGCCTCAGATGCTCGCCCAGTCGCGCAGGGCGGGCCGGCGCGGCTCCTCGCCGCGGGTCTGGGACGGGGTCGCTGCGCCCGCACCGGGCGCGCGCGGCATGGCGTCCTGGCCCTGCTGTTCCTGCTGCTGCGGGGATGCGGTCTCGCCGCCGCGTTGTCGGGCCGGGGTGTCGTTCGTCGGCATGGTCCTTGCCTTTCTGCCTCGGGGCACGAGGCGTCTTGTCGCGCCACAGCCCCCAATAGCGGCAGGGTCTACCCGGCGGGGCGGCGGGGTCAAGTCACGAACCTGACACACACCGAAACAGGGTGTTTCGGTGTCGGCCTGGGGCGCCGCTGCCCGAGGGTCGGGGGTGGGCAAAGGGTGCGCCCGGGGGCGTGACGGGACAAGTCAGGATTTCCCGACGCCGAGGCAGGGGCGTCGGAGCGCCCTTGCGGTGCACGTCTCCCTTACGGGAAAGGCCCCGCCTGGGCGGGGCCTTCCGCGCGCCGGCGCGACCGGCGGATCAGAACGAGTAGCCGATTCTCAGGCCCGCGGCCCAGCCGTGGTTGCCGCTGAAGTTCGTGGTGACGCCGGGCCCGAGCCGGGTCTGCGCCTCGCCGATGTCGATGTAGCGCAGGCCGCCGGTGATTTTCATGTTGCCCACGGTGTAAACCGCGGCGACCTGGGCCGAGGTGAATCCGTCGGTCGGGCCGAGGTTCCCCGAGAACGGCCCGGTGCCCGCCTCGTGGCTGAACGAGATCGACCCCGACCAGGTGTCGTTGAACCGCCGGCCGACACCGAGGGTGTAGGTGGTGGTATCGTCGTCGTAGCTCACGAGGGAGGTTCCGGTGGCGAGGAGGTATCCGGCCGGCGTGATGTCGAAGGCCGTCCAGTCCACGTAGCGGACCGAGCCGAAGAGAAGCGTGTCGGCCATGATCCCGGTCTGGAACTCGAGGTTCCAGGACTGCGGCACGGTCGTCGTGAACGGAAGCGAGGGGCCGCCGTTCTCGGTCACGGTGAAGGTGTGGTCGATGGCCGAATTGTAGGTGAGCGCCACGCGCAGCGCGATCTCGGGCTTCTCGTAGGCCACCCCGGCGAGCCAGCCGTAGTCGGTCTCGGTCGAGGTGGACATGGTGTAGCCCGAGGGCTGAAGGGCAACCTCGCCCGAGGCGCTCTGCGCGCGCAGGCCGGCATAGACCGAGAAGTTCGACGGGAAGCGGTAGCGCACGATGCCGGTGACGGCCATCGCGTCGATCGAGGCGGTCGAGCCCGCGGCCGGGTAGCCGGTGCCTGCCGGGTAGGCGACGTCCGCGCCGATCGGCTGGTCGAGGATCAACGCGGCAGAGATCTGGTCGGTCAGGTCGGTCTTGTAGCCGAGCGAGAAGGTGTTGTAGCCGGGGGCCATGTCGCCGCTGCGCACCGCCGGAGCGGGCGCGAGGTTGCCCGAGACGCTGGGGCTCACCCGGCCGAAGGAAAGCTCCGCATAGCTCCCCTGCTCGAACAGGATCGCCACCGACTGGCTGGAACGTTCCACCCCGCCCGCGGCGGCCGTGCCCGCCGTCAGCGCCAGCGCGGCACAACTCGTCAGAACACGCCTCATCGTCACTCCCCCGTGTTCGCGTTTCCCGGTCCATTACGGATGCGTGACAGCTTCCGTCAATCAATGACGCCGCGTCACGGGGGAATCGGTTTGCAAGTGGTGCGGTCAGGCCGCGGATTTCGGGGCGGCGCGCCGTGCCGGCCCGCCCGTGAGGTTGACGAGGTTCGCGGCGATGATGACGCCCGCGCCCACGAACACCGAGACGAGCAGCGCCTCGCCGTAGACCAGCGCGCCCACGGCCGCGATCACCGGCAGCCGCAGGAACTCCATCGGCGCGACCACGGTTGCCGGCGCATGCGACAGCGCCGAGGTCAGGCTGTAATGCGCGGTGAGCCCGGTCACGCCGACGACGAGAAGCCAGGGCAGCACCGACGGGGACGGGACCGGTATGCCGCCCGGCGCGCCGAGTGCGGCACCCATCACCGCCTGGCTCGCCGTCATCCAGAACAGCACGCAGAGCACGCTGTCATGCGCCATCAGGCGGCGGGTGTAGATCGTGTTGAGCGCGAAGCCGAGCGCCGCGCCGAGACCGGCAAGGTGCCCGATCTCGATCGGCGCGACGCCGGGCCTTGCCACGATCAGCACGCCCGCGAAGCCGAGGGCCGCGGCGAGCGCGCGGCGCGGAGTGAATCGCTCGCCGAGGAGCAGGGGCGCCAGGAGCGCGACCCAGATCGGGTTGGTGAACTCGAGCGCCACGAGCTGCGCCAGCGGAATCGCCGTCAGCCCGAAGAACCACAGGTTCTGGCCGGCGAAGTGGAAGAGGTTGCGCTGGACGTGCAGCCACGGCACGGCGGTCCGCACCTGGCCGAAGCCGCGGCGCCACAGGATCGCGCAGATGATCGCGAAGCCGATCGCCGAGCGCCAGGCCATGAGCTCGAAGGAGTTCATCTCGACCTGCACGGCGCGCCCCGCCACCGCCATCAGGGTGAAGGACGCGATCGCGCCGCACATCCAGAGCGCGGCCAGCAGGGGGCGGTGTTCGGTCATGCGGTGGTCCGCGCGGTTCCGCCCCCTCATGGCCCGGCCCGCGCCGGGTGTAAAGCCGCCCCTGTCCGGTGCACGGCCCGTGCACGCCCTGTGCACGTCCTGTGCACGGAGCATGAGCCGACGCTGCGCGGGCGCGCGCGCCTTCCCTTCCCTGCCGGAAATATCCCCGGGGGGTGCGGGGGGCAGGCGGCCCCCCGCACCTCTGCCTCTGCCTCAGCCTCAGCCGCGCCCGCGCCAGATCCAGCCGCCGCCCAGCACCCGTGTCCCGCCGGTTGCGTAGAACACGCAGGCCTGGCCGGGGCTCACGCCCTCCTCGGGCGCGATCAGCTCCACCTCGGCCTCGGTGGCCGAGAGCGGGCGCACCAGCGCCTCGCGCGGCGGGCGCGTGGAGCGCACGCGCACCGAGACGGGCCACTCCGCCCGGGAGTCGAAGGGCGCATCGCCCAGCCAGTTGATCTCGCGCACGGGAACCGTGCGGGTCGAGAGCATCTCCTTCGGCCCGACGACCACGCGGCGGGCATCGACATCGAGGCGCACGACGTAGAGCGGCTCCTCGAGCCCGCCGATGCCGAGCCCGCGGCGCTGGCCCACGGTGAAGTGGATCACGCCCGGATGGGTGCCGAGCACCCGTCCGTCGGCATGGACGATCTCGCCGGGCTCGGCCGCGCCGGGGCGCAGCTTCTCGATCACGGCCGCATAGTTGCCCTGCGGCACGAAGCAGATGTCCTGGCTGTCGGGCTTCTCGGCGACCGGAAGCCCGTGCCGCGCGGCGAGCGCCCGGGTCTCGGCCTTCGAGGCGAGGTGGCCGAGCGGGAAGCGCAGGAAGGCGAGCTGTTCCGGCGTGGTCGAGAACAGGAAGTAGGACTGGTCGCGCGCGGGATCGGCCGCCATGTGCAGCTCGGGGCCGTGCGGGCCGGGGATCCGCCGGATGTAGTGGCCCGTGGCCATGCAGTCGGCGTCGAGGTCGCGCGCCGTCTCCATGAGGTCGCGGAACTTCACCCGCTCGTTGCAGCGGATGCAGGGCACGGGCGTCGCGCCGGCCAGGTAGCTTTCGGCGAATTCCTCGATCACCGCCTCGCGGAACACGTTCTCGTAGTCGAGCACGTAGTGCGGAAAGCCCATGGCTTCCGCGACCCGGCGGGCGTCGTGGATGTCCTGCCCGGCGCAGCAGGCGCCTTTCCGGGCGAGCGCCGCGCCGTGGTCGTAGAGCTGGAGCGTGACGCCGACCACGTCGTAGCCCTCTGCCGCAAGCTCGGCCGCAACCACCGAACTGTCCACGCCGCCCGACATCGCCACGACCACGCGGGTCTCCGAAGGCGGTTTCGGAAACCCGAGCGAATTCAGGGGCGTGCCGGCCGCAATTGCGGGATCGAGGGGCATGGCGGAGTTCCTTCGGAACCTCGCAATATAGGAAAATCCGATGCACTCACAAGGCGGCGTTTCATCGGCCGTTAAGCGCCCGCCCGCAGGCTCGGGCCAGAAGCGACGAGGGGGAAGCGCATGTTTCTCAAGCGTGTCAACGGCCCGAGGATGGTCACGCTGCCCGACGGCAGCATCCTGTCGCGCGCCGACCTGCCGCCCGCAGATACCCGGCGCTGGGTTGCCAGCCGCAAGGCGGTCGTGGTGAAGGCGGTGACGGCCGGCCTGATCTCGGCGGACGAGGCGTGCCGCCGCTACGGCCTTTCCGCGGAGGAGCTGGAGGCATGGTGCGCGGCGGTCGCCCGGCATGGGGAACAGGCGCTCAAGGCGACGGCGGTGCAGCGCTTCCGTCAACCCTGAGTTGCCACGGAAATGCCCCTTTCGCAGGTAACGTGCAGTTAACCATTGTGCGCGAGTGTGCCGGTGGGACGGGGCGCCAGCGGAGTGAACCACATGCGAATCCTTCTCGTCGAGGACGATCCGGCAACGTCGAAAAGCATCGAGCTGATGCTGACGCACGCCAACCTGAACGTCTACGCCACCGATCTCGGCGAGGAGGGGATCGACCTCGCGAAGCTCTATGACTACGACCTGATCCTGCTGGACCTCGGCCTGCCGGACATGACCGGACACGAGGTGCTGCGCCAGCTGAGGATGAGCAAGGTCGACACGCCGATCCTGATCCTGACCGGCGCCGACGACACCGAGAGCAAGCTCAAGGGCTTCGGCTTCGGTGCCGACGACTACCTGACGAAGCCCTTCCACCGCGAGGAACTGGTGGCGCGGATCCACGCCATCATCCGCCGCTCGAAAGGCCATGCGCAGAGCGTGATCCGCACCGGGCAGATCGCCGTCAACCTCGACGCCAAGACGGTGGAGGCCGGCGGCAAGTCGGTGCACCTGACCGGCAAGGAATACCAGATGCTGGAGCTCCTGAGCCTGCGGAAGGGAACGACGCTGACCAAGGAGATGTTCCTCAACCACCTCTACGGCGGGATGGACGAGCCGGAACTGAAGATCATCGACGTCTTCATCTGCAAGCTCCGCAAGAAGCTCGCGGAGGCCACGGGCGGGGAGAACTACATCGAGACGGTCTGGGGCCGCGGCTACGTCCTGCGCGACCCCGAGGCGGGCCGGTCCGAGCGGCGCGTGGCGCTCGGCGCCTGACATCCCCGCCGGACGGGCCGCGGCGACCGCGGCAACCGCGCCGCCGGGAAACCTTCCGCACCCCTGCGGCGTGGCGCGCAAGGGCGCTGAGCCCGCCGGCGACGGCGCCAGCGATCCGCGGTCTGCCGACCGGGGCGGCACCTCCCTCGGCGCAGCGCTTCCGGCGCCATGGGGCGGAGCGGCCGGACCGGCCGGCCACCCGTGCCACGCATGCGGGCCAGGGCAGGGCACAGCGGGAGGACACGGGTTCGGCCGCCCCCCCCCGGAGCGGCGCGACCGCGCATCGAACCGCCGCGCCGCGCCGGAGGGTGCCTGCCGGCCCGCCGCCGTTCGCCGCGCCTGGCACGGCACGTCGGGCGGTTGCGCCGGAAGGGCCTGACCGGATCTCGCCGCGGGCTGGACCTGCGCCGGGCCGCCGCCTATCACTCGGGCAGGTCTGGCGAGGGGGCCCGCTATGGCGAGGGAGAAGGACGTGGGCGAGCTGACCGAGGCGGAGGCCGCGGTGGAGCTCGAGCGGCTCGCCGGGGAGATCGCCGCCGCGAACCGCGCCTACCACGGCGAGGACGCCCCCGAGATCAGCGACGCGGCCTACGACGCGCTGAAGCTCCGCAATGCCGCCATCGAGGCACGCTTCCCGCACCTCAAGCGCCCCGACAGCCCCTCGGATCAGGTCGGCGCCGCGCCGTCGGAGACCTTCGCCAAGGTGCCGCACGCGGTCAGGATGCTGAGCCTCGAGAACGCCTTCACCGACGAGGAGATCGTCGAGTTCGACCGCTCGCTCCGCCGCTTCCTCGGGCGCAGCGAGCCGGTCGCCTGCACCGCCGAGCCGAAGATCGACGGGCTGTCGCTTTCGCTGCGCTACGAGGCGGGGCGCCTCGTCACGGCGGCCACCCGCGGAGACGGCGCGGTGGGCGAGAACGTCACCGCGAACGCGCTGACCATTCCCGAGATCCCGCCGCGGGTCACCGGCGCGCCGGAGATCCTCGAGGTGCGCGGCGAAGTCTACATGGGCCATGCCGACTTCGCCGCGCTCAACGCCCGCGCCCGCGCCGAGGGCGGGCGGACCTTCGCCAACCCGCGCAACGCCGCCGCGGGGTCGCTGCGCCAGCTCGACCCCGAGATCACCCGGTCGCGCCCGCTGAAGTTCTTCGCCTACGGCTGGGGCGCGCTGTCCGCGCCGCTCGGCGCGACGCAGATCGAGGCGCTCGCCCGGCTCGCGGACCTCGGCTTCCGCACCAATCCGCTCACCCGGCTCTGCGAGGGCGTGGAGGAGATGCTCGCCCACTACCGCGTGATCGAGCAGCAGCGCGCCACGCTCGGCTACGACATCGACGGCGTCGTCTACAAGGTGAACGACCTCGCGCTGCAGGCGCGGCTCGGCTTCCGCTCCACCACGCCCCGCTGGGCGATCGCCCACAAGTTCCCCGCCGAGACCGCCTGGACCCGTCTGGAGAAGATCGAGATCCAGGTCGGCCGCACCGGCGCGCTGAGCCCGGTCGCCCGGCTGACCCCGGTGACGGTCGGCGGGGTCGTCGTGTCCAATGCGACGCTCCACAACGAGGACTACATCGCCGGCCGGTCGGCCTCTGGCGAACCGATCCGCGGGGGCAGGGACATCCGCGAGGGCGACTGGGTGCAGGTCTACCGGGCGGGCGACGTGATCCCGAAGGTGGCGGATGTGGATCTCTCGCGGCGGCCGCCGGATGCGCGGCCCTACGTGTTCCCGACGCGCTGCCCGGAATGCGGGTCGGAGGCGGTGCGCGAGGAGGGCGATGCCGTGCGCCGCTGCACCGGCGGGCTGGTCTGCCCGGCGCAGGCGGTGGAGAAGCTCAAGCACTTCGTCTCGCGCGCGGCCTTCGACATCGAGGGGCTGGGGGCGCGGCAGATCGAGCTCTTTCATCTGCTCGGCTGGATCCGCGAGCCGGCCGACATCTTCACGCTCGCCGAGCGCGACGCCGCCGGAGAGAAGGCGCTGGTCCCGCCCGAGGCTCTCCTCGACCTGCCGGGGGAGGAGAGCCGCGCCGAGGCCGAGGCGCGGCTCGCCGCAGCCGTGGGGCTCGAGCGGTTCGATGCGGGCGCCTTCGCCGAACGCTACCGCGAGCGGAGCCGCACGCGCCTGGCCGAGCAGCTCGGCTACGGAGAGCGCTCCGCCGGCAACCTGTTCGCGGCGATCGAGGCGCGGCGGCGCATCCCGCTCAACCGCGTGATCTTCGCCCTCGGCATCCGTCACATCGGCGAATCGGCCTCGAACCTTCTTGCCCGGCACTACGGCACCTGGGAGGCGTTCGAGGCCGCCGTCACCGCGGCGGGCAGTCAGGCGGGGCCGGCGTGGGACGAGCTTCTTTCGATCGACGGGATGGGCGAGGTCATGGCTGCCTCGCTGGTCTCGGCCTTCCATCCCGGCCCCGAACGCGAGGCGATCGGGCGCCTCGTGCGGCAGCTGAAGATCGAGCCGGTCGCCGCGCCGCGCACCGAAGGCAGCCCCGTGGCCGGCAAGACCATCGTCTTCACGGGCACGCTCGAACGCATGACCCGTGCCGAGGCCAAGGCGCGGGCCGAGGCGCTCGGCGCCAAGGTCGCCGGCAGCGTCAGCGCCAGGACCGACCTCGTGGTGGCCGGTCCGGGGGCCGGTTCCAAGGCGAGGGACGCCGAGCGGCTCGGCGTCGAGATCATCGACGAGGATGCCTGGCTCAGGCTGATCGGAGAGGCCTGAGGTGCCGGGCCGCCCGGAGATCCTCTGGCCGCTCTTCGCCGGGATCGAGAGCCTTCCGGGCGTCGGCGGCAAGACGGCGAAGCTGCTCGCCCAGATGGGGATCGAGCGGCCGCGCGACCTCATCTTCACGCTGCCGCATTCGGGGATCGACCGCCGCTTCCGCGCGACGGTCCGCGATGTCGTGCCGCCGGCGACCGTCACGGTCGAGGTGACCGTCGGCCGCCACATTCCGCCCCGCACCCGCAGCGCCCCGGCGCGTGTGGTCGTCGAGGATGCCGCGACCACGTTCCAGCTCGTGTTCTTTCACGCCCGGGGCGACTTCCTGCAGAAGAACCTGCCCACCGGGCAGCGCCGCGTCGTCTCGGGGCGGATCGAGCTCTTCGACGGGATCCTCCAGATGGTCCACCCCGACCACATCCTGCGCCCCGAGGAGGCGGCGGGGCTTCCGGCGTTCGAGCCGGTCTATCCGCTGACCCAGGGCCTGACCCAGCGCGTCATGGCGAAGGCCGCGCGCGCCGCGCTGGAGCGGGCGCCCGACCTGCCCGAATGGATCGACCCGGCGCTCCGGGCGCGGGAGGGCTGGCCCGCCTGGCGGGCGGCCCTCGTCGCGGCGCACGGGCCGGGGCGGGATGCCGACCTCGCGCCGGATGCGCCGGCGCGGGAGCGGCTCGCCTACGACGAGTTCTTCGCGCACCAGCTCACGCTCGCGCTTGCCCGGCGCATCGAGCGACGCGGCAAGGGGCGCAGCTCGTTCGGCACCGGAGACCTCCGCGCCCGGGTGCTGGCCGCGCTGCCCTGGCGCATGACGGGCGCGCAGGAGCGCGCGATCGCCGAGATCGCCGCCGACATGGCCTCGGAGAAGCGGATGAACCGGCTCCTGCAGGGCGACGTGGGCTCGGGCAAGACCCTCGTCGCGTTCCTCGCGCTGCTGATCGCGGTCGAGGCGGGCGGGCAGGGGGTCATGATGGCCCCGACGGAAATTCTCGCGCGCCAGCACCTCGAGGGCCTTCGCCCCCTTGCCGACAGCGCGGGCGTGGCGCTCGAGATCCTCACGGGGCGCGACAGGGGGGCGGAGCGCGCGGCGAAGCTCAAGGCTCTGGCCGAAGGCCGCATCCGGATCCTCGTCGGCACCCACGCGGTGTTCCAGAAGGATGTGCACTTCCGCGACCTGCGCCTTGCCGTGATCGACGAGCAGCACCGCTTCGGCGTCGCGCAGCGGATGGAACTCGGCGCCAAGGGCCACGGGGCGGACGTCCTCGTGATGACTGCGACCCCGATCCCCCGCAGCCTCGCGCTGGCGAACTACGGCGACATGGACGTCTCGCTCCTCGACGAGAAGCCCCCGGGGCGGACCCCGGTCACGACCGCGCTCGTCAGCGCGGGGCGGATCGACGAGGTGGTGGAGCATCTGCGCAGCGCCATCGCCGACGGGCGGCAGGCCTACTGGGTCTGTCCGCTCGTCGAGGAAAGCGAGGCGGTGGATCTTGCCGCGGCGACCGACCGGTTCCAGCGGCTGCGCGCGGCGCTGGGAGAGGGCGTGGTCGGCCTCGTGCACGGACAGATGCCGCCGGGCGAGAAGGACGCGGCGATGGCGCGCTTCGTCGAGGGCCGCACCAAGGTGCTGGTGGCGACGACCGTGATCGAGGTCGGGGTGAACGTTCCCAACGCCTCGATCATGGTGATCGAGCGGGCCGAGATCTTCGGCCTCGCCCAGCTTCATCAGCTGCGCGGGCGCGTCGGGCGCGGGTCGGAGAAGTCCACCTGCCTGCTGATGTATCAGCCTCCCCTGACCGGGCCGGCGGAACGCCGGCTCTCGATCCTGCGCGAGACCGAGGACGGCTTCCGCATCGCCGAGGAGGACCTCAGGCTGCGCGGCGCCGGCGACCTGATCGGCACCGCGCAATCGGGTCTGCCCCGGTTCCGCATCGGCGATCTCGAGCGGCAGGCCGGGCTGATGGAGGTGGCGCAATCCGACGCGCGCAAGCTCCTTGCCGACGACCCCGGCCTCGCCTCGCCGCGCGGCGAGGCGGCGCGCATCCTGCTGTGGCTTGCCGAGCAGGACCGGGCATTCCGGCTGATGGGCGTCGGCTGAACGCGATTCGCGTCGCGTTCCCTGTAGGTTGCTAAAAAGTTCTTGCCATGCGGGGAATCGCGCGCTATCCGTTTACCAGGAACAAACGAGCAACACGCCGGGAGAGCCTCCGATGTCCGCCCTGAAAGCCCTTGTCGACCGCACCGCGCCGACGCTGGCCGAGGATGCCGTCTGCTGCCTCGCGCTGGTGGTCATGCTCTATTCGGCGCTGCACTTCGCCCAACCCATCTGATCCTGCCGTTCTGCCTGCGGTCGTCTGCCGGTAGTCCCCGCGCCCGCCCTGTCCCCGGGCCACGGGCGCCCTGTCCCCGCTCCGGTCCTGCCTGACGGAGCCCGCCGGAATGACCCGCAACCTGCCGCCGCGCCCGCAAGGGTCGCGGCGGCCCTTTCCTTCCGATCGACTTCCGGTGTCCCTCCGGTGCCACCCGGCGGCGGCAGCGGGTCAGCCTGCGGCGCGGGCCTCGGCCTCGGCCATCGCCTCGGCGGTCGCCTCGATGCAGAGCAGGATCGAGGCATGGCGGTTGCGATAGTCGCGCGCCGGCAGAAGCACCTCGAACTCCTCGAAGGGCGGTGCGGGGACGGGACCGTTCTCCTTCAGCATGGCGCGCAGCTCGTCCCGCGCGCGCTCGATCTCGGCCCTCGTGCGGCCGATCGCGTGCGCGCCGACGATCGCCGCCGCCGCCTGGCCGAGCGCGCAGGCCTTCACGTCCTGCCCGAAGTCGGCGATCCGCCCGTCCTCGACCACGACATCGACGGTCACGGTCGAGCCGCAGAGCGGCGAGCGGCGCTTCACGGTGGCGGTCGGGCGGTCGAGCCGCTCGGCATGGGGAATGTCGGCGGCGAGCGCGAGGATGCGCTTGGAATAGAGCTTGATGAGATCGCCGTCGGTGCTCATGGCGGTTCCCTTGCGCCGCTGCCTCCCCTAGATAGGGCCGGCCGAGCCGGAAGGAAAGCGCCATGCCCTTCGACCCCGCCACCCTCCGCTACGACGCGAACGGGCTGATCCCGGCGATCGCGCAGGACCATGCCTCGGGCGAGGTGCTGATGCTTGCGTGGATGAACGCCGAGGCCGTGGCGCGCACGATCGAGACCGGACAGGTGACCTACTGGTCGCGTTCGCGCCGCGCGTTCTGGGTGAAGGGGGAGACGTCGGGGCACGTCCAGCGGCTCGTCGAGATGCGGATCGACTGCGACCGCGACTGCCTGCTCCTGCTCGTCGAGCAGACCGGCCCGGCCTGCCACACGAACCGGCGAAGCTGCTTCTACACGGCCCTGCGCGACGGGGCCGAGGTCGAGATCCTATCCCCGGTCGGCTGAGGCGGCCGCTGCCGCCGGGCGCGGCGGCCGCAGCGGCCCGTCGAGAAGGTCCTCGATGAAGAGCGCGAGCAGCCCGGTCCGGTTGGCCACGCCGGCCTTCTCGTAGATGCGCGCAAGCTGCGCCCTGACCGTTCCCTGCGCCACGCCCCGAAGCTCCGCGATCTCCGCCACGTCGAAGCCCTTGATGGCCAAGAGCGCCACGTCCGCCTCGGCGGCGGTCAGGTTCCAGAGGGCGAAATGCGCCTCGATCACCTCGGCCAGCGCGCCTGAGGCGGCGGATACCGCCTGTTCGGCCCGGCGCATGTCCTCGATCACCCGCCGGAGCTCCCGCGCGCTGAGCGCCGTTCCGGCGAAGAGCGCGAAGGCGACCAGCGCCTCGAAGGCGGTGTGGGGGGCGAGCCCTGCGGCCTGGAAGTCCTTGGCGACGTCGGCGACGAAGAAGACGGCGCAGAGCGCGAGGAGGACAAGCAGCGCGGCGAGCACGTTGACATGCCGCCGCGCCCTGCGCCGCCGTTCGTCCTGTGCGGCAGGCGTCATGCGCCCGGCCCGCGCGGGTTTCCGCCCCCGATCATCGGCCGCACGAGGTTGATGCCGAGCCGGCGCGACTCGAAGGCCACGCCCGCGACATGCAGCGCGGCGAGGATCAGGAGGATGTTCGCGGCGATCTCGTGCACCTCCTCGAGCACCTCGTTCCCCTCCTGCTCTCCACCCCCGGCGTCGTCCTCGTCATCCTCATGGGCTTCCCAGGGCTGATCGTAGGCCGCGGCAGACTGCTCGCCCTCGGGGAACGGGTCGGCCTGCATCGCCACCCCGGTCAGCGCGACGACGGCGAGCATGCCCCAGAGCGCATAGGCCATCAAGGCGCCGAGCGGGTTGTGCGTGGCATGCCGCTCGCGGCGCCCCTCGCGGATGTCGGCCACGTGGGCGCGCGCGGCCGAGAGCGAGAGGGGGAAGGAGGAGAACCGTGCCTCGACCGGGCCCACGAAGCCCCAGACGAGCCGCAGGCCCAGAAGCGCCAGTGCCCCGTAGCCCAGCCAGACGTGCACGAGCGACCCCCCCTCGACGAGCAGACCGTTCAGCACGACGGCAAGCGCGATGCCCCAATGGGCGATCCGCACGAGCGGGTCCCAGGGTTGCCCCTCGGCCCGCCCGGCATCCGCCCGCTCGTTGCGGGCGGCCTCCATCACGATTCCCCCTCGACCTTGAGGATCGCGCCGGTCAGGGGATCGACCTTGATCTCCCAGGTCCTGCCGTCCTTCGTGGCATAGACCTCGATCTCGCCGCGCTCGCGCTTGTAGGACGTGACCGTGTAGCCCTGGTCGGCCAGCATCTTCCGCACCGCCTCGTCATCGACGCCGGGCCGGTCCGGCGCGCCCATCCGGCCGCCCATCTGGAGGGCGACGACCTCGCCGGTCGCGGGGTCGAGGCGGATCTCGAGGCGCCGGTCGTCGCGGATCGCGGTCACCTCGATCCGGTCGTCATAGCGCTCGAAGCGCGACACGTCGTAGTTCTCGGCGCCGAGCGCGGTTGCGATCTCGTCGATCGTGGTTCCGAGTTTCGTGCCGATCGCCGGTTCCGCGGCAAGGGCTGCGCCTGCCAGCACGGCGACGGCTGCGGTGGTGAGAAGGATCTTTCGCATGGGTTGGGTCTCCTCTGCACCCGGCGCATTCGCCGCGCCGGTGCCACCGATCTCTGCCCGGCCGGCCGGAAAGACCATCGGCGAGGGGCTTACGCGGCCCCGCGTAAGCCCCCGCTTACAGTCCGACCATCCGGCGGACATCGTCCGGCGTCGCGCCCTCGGCGCGGTATCGGGCGAGCGCGCGGGCATCGTCGCGCTTGGCCAGCCGCCGCCCCGCCTCGTCGCGGATCAGCCGGTGGTGGTGGTAGGCCGGGGTCGGCAGGCCGAGCGCGGCCTGGAGCACGACGTGCACGAAGGTCGCGGCGAAGAGATCCTCGCCCCGGACGACCTCGGTGATTCCCTCGGCGGCGTCGTCGACCACGACCGCGAGGTGGTACGAGATGCCGATGTCGCGCCGGGCGAGCACGACGTCGCCCGCCTCGGACACGAGGCGGCCCGGGTCGGGCAGGTGGCGGCCGGCCCGCGCCGGCCCGGTCTCCTCGAAGGCGGCGAGGGACAGCAGCCGCACCGCGCGTGCCATGTCGATCCGGATCGCCTCGCCCGGACCGGCCTCGGCCATGCGCCGGCCGCGGCAGGTGCCGGGATAGACCGGCGCGCCGTCGGGCCCGGAGACGGGCGCCCCCTCCTGCGGTGCGGAGAGCGCGGCGCGGATGTCGCCCCGCGTGCAGCGGCAGGGATAGAGGAGACCGAGCGCCTCGATCCGCGCAAGCGCCGCCGCATGGGCCGCGCCGCGTTCGGACTGGCGGATCACCGGCTCGGGCCAGGCGAGCCCGAGCCAGTGCAGGTCGTCCGCGATCGCGGCCTCCCACTCGGGCCGGCAGCGGGCGCGGTCGATGTCCTCGATCCGGAGCCGGAACGTGCCGCCGGCCGCCTGCGCCCGGTTCCATGCGATCAGCGCCGAGAAGGCGTGCCCGAGGTGAAGCGGCCCGGTGGGCGAAGGGGCGAACCGCGTGACGTAGGCGGCGGCAGAGGCGGGGGACTGCGGGGTCACGGCGTCTCCGGCCGGTCGGGTCCCGCGGTGTCCGCCGCGCCGGTCCTGGTCGGGAAGGTCGCCACGGCGGGAGGCAAGGGGCTGCGCTCAGGCGGCGGCAAGCGCCGGCTGGGTCGCGAGCCAGGCCCGGAAGGCGGCCTTGGCGCGCGCGGTGTAGGCGAGGTAGCGGTCCTTCCGTCCCTTGCGGCCGCCCTTCGCTTCGACCGGAGGGAAGAGGCCGAAGTTGACGTTCATCGGCTGGAAGGTGCGGGCATCGGCACCCCCGGTGATGTGGTTGAGGAGCGCCCCGGTCGCGGTCTCGGGCGGAGGCGGTGCGAGCGGAACGCCCATCGCCTCGGCCGCGGCAAGCCGTCCCGCGAGCAGCCCCATCGCCGCGCTCTCCACATAGCCCTCCACCCCTGTCACCTGGCCCGCGAAGCGGATCCAGGGGCGCGACTTGAGCCGCATCTGGCCGTCGAGCAGCGTGGGCGAATTCAGGAAGGTGTTGCGGTGGATCCCGCCCAGGCGCGCGAAGCTCGCGTTCTGAAGCCCCGGAATCATCCTGAATACCGATACTTGCGCGCCGTGCTTCATCTTCGTCTGGAAGCCCACGATATTGTAGAGCGTGCCCAGTGCATTGTCGCGGCGCAGCTGGACGACCGCATAGGGCTTCTCCTCCGGGCGGTGCGCGTTGGTGAGGCCGACCGGCTTCATCGGCCCGTGCCTCAGCGTCTCGCGCCCGCGCTCGGCCATGACCTCGATCGGCAGGCAGCCCTCGAAGTAGCCCGCCGTCTCGCCTTCGCGGAAGGCGGTCTTCTCGGCGGCGATGAGCGCGTCCACGAAGGCCTCGTAGTCGCCCTTCGTCATCGGGCAGTTGATGTAGGCCCGGCGCTCGGCCTCGGTCTCGCCCTTGTCGTAGCGCGACTGGCACCATGCGACCGACATGTCGATGGTATCGGCGTGGACGATGGGGGCGATCGCATCGAAGAAGGCGAGCGCCTCGGCCCCGGTCTCCCGGCGGAGCGCCTCGGCGAGCGCCGGCGAGGTGAGCGGGCCGGTGGCGAAGATCCAGCGCCCCGAGTCGGGAAGCCCTGTCACCTCCTCCTCGACCACGGAGATCAGCGGGTGGGCACGGATCCTCTCGGTCACGGCCGCCGAGAAGGGTTCGCGGTCCACCGCCAGCGCGCCGCCGGCGGGCAGCGCATGGGCATCGGCCATCGCCATGATGAGCCCGCCCGCCGCCCGCATCTCCCAGTGCAGGAGACCGACGGCATTGTGCTCGTCGTCATCCGAGCGGAACGAGTTGGAGCAGACCATCTCGGCGAGCTTGCCGGTGCGGTGCGCGAAGGTTCCGACCTTGGGGCGCATCTCGTGGAGCACCACGGGGATCCCGGCGCGGGCGACCTGCCAGGCGGCCTCGGCACCCGCCATGCCGCCGCCGACGATGTGGATGGGCTCGTTCATGGCGGGGATGTAGCGTCTCGGGCGGGGCGAGGGAAGGGCGGGGAGAGGGGGGCGCCGCCCCCCGCCGCCTGACGGCGGCTCCCCCCGGCGTACTTGCGACAAGAGGAAGGGCCGGGTTCAGCCCTCCGAACCCTCCTCGCCCTGGTCCGCGATGCGGGCGACCGAGACGACCTCCTCTCCGCCCGCGGTGTCGAGCACCTTGACGCCCCCCGCGGAGCGCGAGCGGAACGAGATGCCCTCGACCGGCACCCGGATCGACTGGCCGGTGGAGGTGGCGAGCATGATCTGGTCGTCCATCTCGACCGGGAAGGAGGCGACGAGACGCCCGCCCCGCATCGCCTTGTCCATCGCCATGACGCCCTGTCCGCCGCGGCCGCGCACCGGGTAGTCGTGGCTCGACGAGAGCTTGCCGAAGCCGCGCGCGGTCACGGTGAGGATCATCTCCTCGGCCGCCGACATCTCGGCGTAGCGCTCGGTGGAAAGCTGGCCCTCGGCGACGGCCTCCTCCTCGTCGTCCGCCTCGGGCTCCTCTTCCGGCGCGCCGGCCATGAGGCGGCGCTGCTTGAGGTAGGCCGCACGCTCCTCGGGGCCCGCCTCGAAATGGCGGAGCACCGACATCGACACGACCCGGTCGCCCGCGGCGAGGCGGATCCCGCGCACCCCGGTCGAGTCGCGGCCCTTGAAGACGCGCACCTCGGTCGTCGGGAAGCGGATCGCGCGGCCGAGCGCGGTGACCAGCATGACGTCGTCGGTCTCGTCGCAGATGCGCGCGTTGACGAGGCTGACCCCGTCCGGGAGCTTCATGGCGATCTTGCCGTTGCGCATCACGTTGGTGAAATCGCTGAGCGCGTTGCGGCGCACGTCGCCGTCGGATGTGGCGAAGAAGATCTGCAGGGATTCCCACTCCTCCTCGGGCACGTCCACCGGCATCAGCGCGGCGATCGATACCCCCGGGCCGATCGGCAGGAGGTTCACGATCGCCTTGCCCCGCGCCTGGCGGCCGGCGAGCGGCAGCCGCCAGCACTTGAGCTTGTAGACCATCCCGTCGGTGGTGAAGAACAGAAGCTGCGTGTGGGTGTTGGCCACGAACAGCGTGGTGACGACGTCATCCTCCTTCGTCGCCATCGAGGCCAGTCCCTTGCCGCCCCGGCGCTGTGCCCGGAACTCGGCAAGCGGCGTGCGCTTGATGTAGCCGCCCGACGTGATGGTGACGACCATGTCCTCGCGCTCGATCAGGTCCTCGTCGTCGAGGTCGCCCTCCCAGTCCACGATCTCGGTGCGGCGGGGCACGGCGAACTGGTCGCGCACCTCCCGGAGCTCGGCGGCGATGATCCCCATGATCCGGTCGCGCGAGGAGAGGATGGCGAGGTAGTCCCGGATTGCCGCGGCGAGGGTCTCGAGCTCGTCGGTGACCTCCTTCACCCCCATCGCGGTGAGGCGCTGGAGCCGCAGGTCGAGGATCGCGCGGGCCTGGGCCTCGGAGAGGTTGTAGGTGCCGTCCTCGTTGATCGTGTGGGTCGGGTCGTCGATCAGGCGGATGTAGTCGGCGATGTCCTGCGCCGGCCAGCGCCGCGTCATCAGCCGCTCGCGTGCCTCGGCCGGGTCTGCCGAGGCGCGGATCGTCGCCACGACCTCGTCGACGTTCGAGACGGCGACCGCAAGGCCGCACAGGATGTGGCTGCGCTCGCGCGCGCGGCGGAGGTCGAAGGCGGTGCGGCGGGCGACGACCTCCTCGCGGAAGGCGAGGAAGTGGGTGAGGAAGTCGCGCAGCGTCAGCTGCTCGGGCCGGCCGCCGTTCAGCGCCAGCATGTTGCAGCCGAAGGAGACCTGCATCGGCGTGAAGCGGAAGAGCTGGTTCAGCACGACGTCGGGCGTCGCGTCCCGCTTGAGCTCGATGACGACGCGCACGCCCACGCGGTCGGACTCGTCCTGGACGTGGGCGATGCCCTCGATCCGCTTGTCGCGGGCGGCCTCCGCGATGCGCTCGATCATCGAGGCCTTGTTGACCTGATAGGGGATCTGGTCGACGACGATGGCGAAGCGGTCCTTGCGAAGCTCCTCCACATGGGTGCGCGCGCGGATCACGACGCTGCCGCGCCCTTCGAGATAGGCCTTGCGGATGCCGGACCGGCCGAGGATCAGGCCGCCGGTGGGGAAATCGGGCCCCGGCACGATCTCCATAAGGCCTTCGGTGGAGAGGTCGGGGTTCCCGATGAGCGCGAGACAGGCGTCCACCACCTCGCCGAGGTTGTGCGGCGGGATGTTCGTGGCCATCCCGACCGCGATGCCGCCGGCGCCGTTGACGAGCATGTTGGGGAACCGCGCCGGAAGGACCGTCGGCTCCATGTCCTTGCCGTCGTAGTTCGGCTGGAAGTCCACCGTCTCCTTCTCGATGTCGGCGAGAAGCGCGGCGGCGGGCTTGTCCATGCGCACCTCGGTGTAGCGCATGGCCGCGGGGTTGTCGCCGTCCATCGAGCCGAAGTTGCCCTGGCCGTCGAGCAGCGGCAGCGACATCGAGAAGTCCTGCGCCATGCGCACCAGCGCGTCGTAGATCGCCGCGTCGCCGTGGGGGTGGTATTTGCCCATGACGTCGCCCACGGGGCGCGCGGACTTGCGGTAGGGCTTGTCGTGGGTGTTGCCGGTCTCGTGCATGGCGTAGAGGATGCGCCGGTGCACGGGCTTGAGGCCGTCGCGCAGGTCGGGGATCGCCCGAGAGACGATCACGCTCATCGCATAGTCGAGGTAGGACGAGCGCATCTCCTCGGCGATGGAGATCACGGGGCCGTGCCACTCCGTCCGGGGCGGTCCGCTTTCCTCTTCGTTTTCAGGGGGTTCCGGCGTGTCGCTCACGTTCTCGTGCGTCCTGCTCTCAGGGTTCTAGATATTGTGGGCCGGAGTATAGCCTGCCCGTGATGTGGGGTGCAATGCCGCGTTGATCCGTCGGCTGGCAGCCGCAGGATCTGAGTGATAACATGCTGTTTTCATTGAAAACTATCACAGTAATGCCATCATTCGGACCGGAATCGGTGTTATGGGGAACGCCATGGCGATGTCGGAGACAGAACTTCTGCTGAAGGGCTACGGGCTGACAACGGCCGAGTTCTTCTACCGGATGCCGGATTACCGGTCTGTCCTCAACACCTTCGTCTGGCAGGACTACGATCTGGCCCCCGACTATCCGCGCCTCTTCCGGTTCATCGAGTTCTGGCAGGAGCGGATCGAGGGCCCGCTGCATTCCGTGCGCTTCACCCACCGCAAGCTGATCGCCCCCGGCGAGTGGCGCAACGTGACCGGCGAATTCACGCTCCACTGACCGCCTCCCCTTTGCCGCGAGCCTGCGGTCGGGTAGCCTCGCCGGAAACGGGCAGGATCTGACGGGCAGGACGATGGCGACACGGCGGAACTTCACCCTGGCTCTCGTGGCCCTCGGGGCGACGGGCGGTCTTTCGGGATGCATCGGTGGCGGCGGAGGCGGCGCTGCCGGCGCCTTCCCGACCCGCGCCGCCGAGCCTCCGCCGCGACCGGTCCCGAACGCGGGCTGGGATGCCTGGGTGGCGGGCTTCCGGTCGCGCGCGGCGGCGCGGGGGATCTCGCAGGGCACGCTCGATGCCGCGTTCCGCGGCGCGGGCTTCCTGCCCGATGTGATCGAGCGCGACCGCAACCAGACCGAGTTCCGCCGCACGCTCGAGGACTATCTCTCGATCGCGGCCTCGGACGAGCGCCTCGCGCTCGGCCGCCAGAGCCTTGCCCGTTATGGCGGGCTCCTCTCCGAGATCGAGGCGCGCTACGGCGTGGAATCGAACGTGGTCGCCGCCGTCTGGGGGCTGGAGAGCTTCTTCGGCACGCGCCGGGGCAACGTGCCGGTGATCTCGGCGCTCTCGACGCTGGCCTACGACGGCCGGCGCGGCGCGTTCTTCGAGGATCAGCTCGTTGCCGCCCTGCGGATCCTCCAGAACGGGGACGTGACGCCCGACCGGATGACGGGAAGCTGGGCCGGGGCGATGGGTCACACCCAGTTCATCCCCACCTCCTACCTCTCGCTCGCGGTCGATTTCCGCGGCGACGGCCGGCGCGACATCTGGTCGGATGACCCCACCGACGCGCTCGCCTCGGCGGCCAACTACCTCAGCCGCTCGGGCTGGCAGCGCGGCCAGCCCTGGGGTGTGGAGGTGCGCCTGCCCGCGGGATACGCGGGCCCCTCTGGCCGCGGCACGACCCGCAGCGTCGCGGACTGGGCCGCGGCCGGCGTGCAGGGGTGGGACGGCCCGCTGCCGAATGCGGGCCCTGCCTCGCTGCTGATCCCGCAGGGGCCCTCGGGGCCGGGGTTCCTGGTGTTCCGCAACTTCGGCGTGATCCTGCGCTACAACAACGCCGAGAACTACGCGATCGGGGTCGGCCATCTGTCCGACCGGCTGATCGGCCGCCCGCCGATCCGCGGATCGTTCCCGCCCGACGCGGCGGGCATGACCAAGGCCGACCGGCAGGAGCTCCAGCGCCTGCTGACGCGGGCGGGCTACGACACCGGCGGGACCGACGGGGTGATCGGCGCGCGCACCCGCGCGGCGATCGAGGCCTGGCAGAGGGCCAACGGCCTGCCGGTGACGGGCGAGCCCTCGCGCGAGCTGCTGGCGCGGCTGAGGTAGCCGGTCAGCCGGCGCGGGCCGGGGCGGCGCGGAGCCGCACGGTCGCCGCCGCGTCCACCTCCGGCGGCTCGCCCGCGAGCGCGACGCCGAAGAGTTCCCGCGCCTCGCCGGCGGAATAGCGGCCGAGCCGCACGTCCTCGGCCACCAGCGCGGGATCGCGGGCGAAGGGGTCGCCGTAGCCGCCGCCCCCCGGCGTGCGGACGCGCACGCGGTCGCCGGGGGCGAGGGGGATGTCCTGCTCCTTCGACAGGTGCCGCGGCACGTAGGCCTCGCCGTGCCGCCAGACCGTCACCTCGTTCGGCGCGCCGTCCTTTCCGCCGAGAACGCCTTGCGGGCCGAAGCGTCCGTGGTCCATCACGAAGCTCGCCCGGGCCGTGCCGCGCCTCAGCTCCACCTCGTAGTCGAGGCCGAAGCCGCCGCGGTGCCGCCCCGCGCCGCCCGAGCCCTCGCGCAGCGCGTAGCGGCGGTAGAGCACCGGGAACTGCTGCTCCATGATCTCGACCGGCGGCGCCTTGGATATGCCGATCGTCGAGCAGCCGTTCGTCAGCCCGTCGTGGTCGGCGTTTCCGCCGTAGCCGCCGCCCGAGATCTGGTACATCACGTAGTCCCGGCCCCGCGCGGGGTCGTGCCCGCCGAGGGCGAAGTTGCCCGAGGTGCCGGCGGGCGCCGCGGTCACCCGGTCGGGCAGCGCCGCGACCAGTGCGGCGAAGACCGCTTCGGCGATGCGCTGGCTGACCTCGGCCGCGCAGCCCGAGACGGGGCGGGGGTAGCGCGCGTCGAGGAAGGTGCCCTCGATGCCGGTGACGACAAGCGGCTCGAAGGCGCCTGCGCTCATCGGCACCTCGGGGAAGATGTGGCGCATCGCAAGGCAGACCGAGGAGACCGTCGTGGCGCGCACCGAGTTCATCGGCCCGAGACAGGGTGGCGAGGAGCCGGCGAAGTCGAAGACGAGGTCCGCGCCGCGCCGCTCCACCTTCAGCCGGATGGCGAGCGGCTCGTCCACCACCCCGTCGCTGTCCACCCAGGCTGTGCCCTCGTGCGGCCCCTCCGGTATCCCGGCAACGAAGGCGCGCATCTGCGCGGCCGCCCGTGCGCGCAGCTCGCCGATGGCCGCGCGCACCGTGTCGTCGCCGTAGCGGTCGAGCAGCGCCGAAAGCCGCTCCGCGCCCACCTCGAGCGCGGCTGCCTGTGCCTTCACGTCGCCGATGCGCTGGTCGGCCACGCGGATGTTGGAGCAGATGATGGCGTAGATCTCGGGGTCGAGCTCGCCTTCCTTGATGAGCCGCACCGGCGGCAGGCGCAGGCCCTCCTGCTCGACCGCCGTCGCCGAGGCCGAGAACCCCCCCGGCACCGCGCCGCCGGTATCGGGCCAGTGCCCGGTGTTCGACAGCCAGCAGAAGATCTCGCCGCCGCGGTAGAAGGGCCGGGCGAAGCGCACGTCCATCAGGTGCGTGCCGCCGAGGTAGGGGTCGTTCACGATGTAGACGTCGCCGGGCATGGGCGGCTGGGCGCGGCCCGTGCGGATCATCTCGACGAGGATGCGCGTCGATTCCTGCATCGTGCCGACGAACACCGGCAGCCCGCCCGACCCCTGCGCGATCAGCGCGCCGTCCTCCGCCGCATAGATCCCGTCGGAGCGGTCGTTCGCCTCGGCGATCACCGGCGAGAAGGCGGCGCGCGAGAAGGCGAGGTCCATCTCGTCGCAGACCTGCTGGAGCCCCGCCTGGATGACGGTGAGCGTGACCGGATCGAGGCTCATGGCCCGCCCCCCAGCGTGATGAGGATGTTGCCGTCGGCGATCCCCTCGGCGAGGTCGCCCGGTTCGATCAGGATCGTGGTGTCCATCTGCTCGATCACCGCAGGGCCGGTCAGGCGGAAGCCCTCGGGGAGCCATTCGCGCCGGTAGACGGGTGTCTCGTGCGCACGCCCCCCGAACCGCACGGGGCGGGCGCCGGTCCGCGCCTCGGCGAGCGTCGCGCGCCGCCCGGCGGGGTCGATCAGCGCCGAAAGGTCAACCTCGGCCCGCCGCCCGACCACCGAGCAGTTGGCGTTGACGACCGCCGCCCGGATCTCGGGCAGCCGCACGCGGAAGCGCCGCCAGTAGGCCTCCTCGAAGCGCGCCTGGAGCTCCTCGCGCGTCGGCGCGGGATGATCGAGCGGCACCCGGAGGAGATGGGTCTGCCCGAGGAACTGCATGTCGAGCGAGAAGAGGCGGCGGACCTCGCGGATCTCGACCTTCTCGCGTGCGATCAGCCGCTCGCCCTCGGCGGCCTGCGCGGCAAGCACCGCGGCCAGATGCGCGGGGTCGAGGAGGTTGAGGGGCGCGTTCAGCGTGGTCACGAAGTCATGGCGCAGGTCGGCGATGACGCAGCCGAGCGCGTTGGTGATGCCGGGCCGGGCAGGGACGAGGACGCGCGGCACGCCGAGCTCGCGGGCGATGGCCGCGGCATGGAGCGGGCCCGCGCCGCCGAAGGCGAAGAGCGCGAAGTCGCGGGGGTCGGCGCCGAGCGAGACCGAGACCATCCGGACCGCGCCGGCCATCTTCAGGTTGGCGACGCGGATCACCGCCTCGGCCGCCTCCACCGCGGAAAGCCCGAGCGGCGCGCCGAGTCGCTCGGCGAAGATGCGCTCCACCTCGGCGAACGTCACGCCGCCCTCGACGGACTTGAGCCGCGCCGGGTCGAGCCGGCCGAGAAGAAGGTTTGCGTCCGAGATCGTCGGCTCGGTGCCGCCGCGCCCGCAGCAGATCGGGCCCGGCTGGCTGCCCGCGCTCTCGGGGCCGACCTCGAGCAGCCCCGCCGCGTTCACCCTTGCGATCGAGCCGCCGCCCGCACCGACCGTGCGCACGTCCACCATCGGCACGTGGATCGGCATCGCATACTCGATCTCGATCTCGTTCGAGACCGGCGGCTCCGCGCCGCGGATCAGCGCGACATCGGTCGAGGTGCCGCCCATGTCGTAGGTGAGAAGGTCGGGGAAACCCGCGCGCCGCCCGGTATAGGCGGCCGCCATCACGCCCGAGGCCGGCCCCGACATCACGGTCTTGGCCGCCTCGCGCGCGACGAGGCGCGAGGACACCATGCCGCCGTTGCCGTTCATCACCAGAAGCTCGCCCGTGTAGCCGCCCGCCGCGAGGTCGTCGCGCAGCCGCGCCACGTAGCGTTCGAGGAGCGGCTGCACCGAGGCGTTGACCGCCGCCGTCACCCCGCGCTCGTATTCCCGGCTCTCGGAGAGGAGCGCGTGCCCGAGCGTGATGTGGTCGTTCGGCCAGAACTCCCTCAGGATCGCGGCGGCGTGCAGCTCGTGGGCGGGGTTGGCGTAGGCGTGCAGGAAGTGGACGACGACCGAGACGCACCCCGCCGCGAGCAGGCGCCGCCCCGCGGCACGAACGGCCTCCTCGTCGAGCGGGATCACGACCTCGCCCGCGGCGTCCATCCGCTCGGGCACCTCCAGCCGCAGGTCGCGGGGAATGACCGGCGTGAAGGTGCCGGTCATGCCGTAGGGGCGGGGGCGGGTGCGGCGGCCGAGTTCCAGCACGTCGCGGAAGCCTTCGGTCGTGATCAGCCCCGTCCGCGCGAGCTTGCGTTCCAGGACCGCGTTCGTCGTGGTCGTGGTTCCGTGAACGATGAGGTCGAGCGCGGCAAGGTCGGCCCGCGCCTCGGCGAAGGCCGCCATGACGCCGCGGGCCTGGTTGTCGGTCGTGCTCGGCACCTTGGCGAGGTGCACCGTGCCGGCGCCGTCGAGCAGGACGAGATCGGTGAAGGTGCCGCCGACATCGACACCCGCGACCCTCCCCCTGCGCCCGTCGGCCATTCCCGCCCCCTGTCGTTCGTGTGCGAATGTTCCTCCGCGCATGGCTGCGGTGTCAACGCGGGGCTTGCGTTGCCGGGGGTGGCGCCGCGATAGTCCCCGCCATGCGCCCCGCCGTCCCGGTCTTCCTGCTCGCGGTCGCGCCCGGGCCGGCGCTCGCCCACGCCGCCGAACAGGGCTTCGTCCTGCTGCTGCCGACCCGCGCCTGGATCGCCTCGGGCGTGGCCACCGTCGCGCTGACGGTGCTTCTGGTCTCGCTGCTGCCGGGACGGGCGGCGCTCGGGCTCTTCGCCGCGCGCGACCTCGGGCCGGGGCGGCTACCGCCGGGGCGGGGCCTGGCCGCGCTGGCCGGCTTCCTCGCGGTGCCCGCGCTGGTCGCCGTCGGTCTCCTCGGACCGCACGACCCGGTGCGCAACCTCCTGCCGCTCACGGTCTGGACGGTGTTCTGGGTGGGCTTTCCGGTTCTGCATGCGCTCTGCGGCGACCTCTGGCGCCATGCCAACCCCTGGCGCCTTCCCGCCGCGATGCTGCGCCGGGCGGGGCTCAGACCGTGCCTGCGGCTGCCTTCGGCCGTGCTTCCCGCCATCGGCCTCGCCTCGTTCCTCGCCTTCGCGGCGGTGCTCCTCGCCCATCCGCTGCCCACCGAGCCGCGGCGGCTTGCCGCGATGGTCGCGTCCTACTGGGCCTTCCACCTCCTCGGCGCGGCGCTCGCGGGCCCGCGCTGGCTGCGCCGGGCCGAGGGCTTCGCGCTTCTCTTCGCCGCCTACGCCGCGCTCGCGCCGCTCGCCCGCGAGGGTGGGCGCTGGCGGCTCGGCCTGCCCGGCTGGCGGCTGCTCGCCCGGCCCGACCCGGCGCCGCTCGCCGCGGTGTTCCTCGTCGCCATGCTGGCGGTGGGCAGCTTCGACGGCTTCAACGAGACCTTCACCTGGATCGCTCTGCTCGGCCTCAATCCGCTGGAGTTTCCCGGCCGTTCGTTCGTCGTGCTGCCGAACCTCGCAGGGCTCCTCTTGTGGGTGCCCGCGCTCCTCGCCGTCTTCGCGCTGACGCTCGCCGCGGGCCTCGCCCTCGCACGTCGGAGCGGCGTCGGGGCCGCGGTGCGCGCGCTCGCCCCGGCGCTCCTGCCGATCGCGCTCGGCTACCACGTCGCCCATTACCTGCCCTCGACGCTGGTCGAGGCGCAGCAGGTGGCGGCCGCGGTGGTCGAGCCGCTGGGGCTGGGGCACGTCCACGTCACCACGGGCTTCTTCAACACGCTGGCGACCGTCCGGGTGATCTGGCTCTCGCAGGCAGGCGCCGTCGTCGCGGGCCACGTGCTTGCCGTGCTCCTCGGCCACGCCCTGGCGCTGCGCCACCTGGGCGAGGCGCGCGCGGCGGCGCTGAGCCAGCTGCCGCTCGCCGCCTTCATGGTGGCCTACACGCTCTTCGGCCTGTGGCTTCTTGCGACGCCGCGGGGTGTGTGAGCGCGCAAGAATCTGGACAAACCGTTTGTGCGCATACAGGCTGAGGCCAAGGGGCAGCGGCCTCGGGAACCGCGGGCCCCGCATCGCACAGGGGGATCCGCCATGACACTCGACAGGACCACGCGCCGCGGTGCGCTCAAGGCGCTCGGCGCCGGGACGGCCGCCGCCGCGCTGCCGCTCTGGGCGCGCTATGCGGGCGCGCAGAGCGCGGCGCCGATCAGGATCGGCTTCCAGAAGCACGCGACCGGAATCGGCGCCACCTACGGGCGCTGGTACGAGCGGGTGAGCGCGGCGGCGGTGAAGCGCATCAACGAGGCGGGCGGCATCAACGGCCGCATGGTCGAGCTGGTCACCGAGGACGACGGCACCGACCCCAAGCGCGGCGCCGAGGTGGTGGAGAAGTTCGCGTTGGAGCACAACTGCGACATCGCCTTCGGGACGCTCTTCTCCCACGTGGTGATGGGCTCGGCGCCGCGCGCGGGCGAGCTGAAGCTGCCGTATTTCGTGGTCTCGGAGGGCCATCACGTCGCCTCTGGCGCGCTCAACCGCTGGACGCTCCAGCCCGGCATCACGGACGTGAAGAGCCAGGTCCGCGCGATGGCGCCCTGGGTCGCGGGGAACCTCGGCAAGAAGGTCACGATGATGTTCCCCGACTACGCGTTCGGGCACGACCATCGCGACAACTTCTCGGAAGCCATCGCCGCGGCGGGGGGCGAGATCGCGGGCCTGATCGCGATCCCGCCGACCGAGACCGCCTTCACGAAGTACTTCCCGCAGATCCCGCGCGAGACGGAGGTGATCTATCACGTCATGGTCGGGCCCGGCGTGCTGACCTTCGTGAAGGAGATGGGCGAGTTCTTCGGCCCCTCGCGGCCGCAGATCTTCGGCTTCATCGACAGTCTCGAGGGCGTGGACCTGGCGAGCCCGGGGCTCGAATTCCTCGACGGCACCTATTTCTGGGAGGGCAACCCGCGCTATGCGCAACCCGACCAGACCAGCCACGACAAGATGTTCCGCGCGGCGGTGGGCGTGGACGACAACGGCGCCTCGGTGGACGACCCGCGCGATGTCTCGACCTATGCCCACATGTTCGGCTGCTGGGAGACGCTGAACGTCATCAAGGCGGGCATGGAGGCCGCGGGCTATGCCGGGCCGGAGGACCGCCAGAAGCTCGTGGAGGCGGTGGAGGCGATGACCGACATGCCCCTGTCGGACGACCACCCGCAGGGCGCGAAGGTCTTCAACGGCAAGACGCATCAGGTCTTCGGGCCGCAATACATCTCGAAGGTCGAGGGCGGGCGGCTCAACGTCGTGCATACCGCCCCGATCGAGGACGGGTTGTATCCCGACGAGGTGGACTACACGACGCAGAGCTTCTGAGGGGAGAAGCGGCGGGCGGTCCTGAAGCGGGCCGCCCGCCCGCGCGCCGGGGCCGTCGCGAGGCTGCGGCGCCCGCGGCGGGGGCGCCGCCCACCCCTTTCCGCACGCTCCCCTGAAAGGCAACGTCACCCCCCATGGACTTCGGACCCCACCTGATGCTCGCCCTGATCGAGGGCGCCGTCCTCTCGGCGGTGCTCGCGCTGATGGCCTCGGGCCTCAGCCTGGTCTTCGGGGTGATGCGCGTCGTCAACGTCGCGCATGGCGAGTTCTACATGCTGGGGGCGGTCGCCGCGTGGTTCATCGCCTCGGCCGTGGGCGGCGCGGGCGCGGGCGCCTTCCTCGCGGCGCTCGTCCTGGCGCCCCTTGCGGTGGGCGCTCTGGCCGCGGCGGCCGACATCGCGGTGCTGAAGCGGATCGCCTACGACCCCGAGCGCACGATCGTCGCCACGATCGGGCTCCTCTACATCCTCCAGCAGGCGACGCTCATGGGTTTCGGCCCGGATGCCCGGCCCGTGGCGCCGCCCTTCAACGCCCGCATCGCGCTGCCCTGGGTCGAATGGGGCGAGGCCGGCCCGGCGCTGACCTGGCCCTGGGGGCTGTCGGTCACCACCTACAAGCTCTTCGTGATCGGTGCCGCGGTCGTCATCCTGGCGGGCCTGTGGCTGATGATGACGCGCACCCGCGCGGGCCTCGTGATGCGCGCGACCCAGTGGGACCGCGAGACGGCGACCGCCTTCGGCATCCCCGTCGAGCGTGTCTATGCGCTGACGTTCGGGCTCGGGGCGGGGCTCGCGGCGCTGGCGGGCGTGCTGATCGTTCCGATCCAGCAGGCGCACTACCTGATGGGCGGCGACGCGCTTCTGCTCTCCTTCATCGTCGTCATCATCGGCGGGCTCGGCAGCCTGCCGGGAACGCTTGTCGCCGCCGTGCTGATCGGGATGAGCGACGGCATCGTGTCGGTGTTCTTCTCCCCGACGCTGGCGAAGATCCTCGCGACGCTTCTGGTCGCTCTCGTGCTCGTCTTCCGGCCGCAAGGCCTCTACGGAGCGCCGGCGCGATGAGGGGCCTCGGCCTCCACCTCGGGCTGATCGCGCTGCTCCTCGCGATGCATTTCGTGCTGCCGGCCTACCACCACGGCGTGCTGGCCCGGGTCATGGTGCTGGCCACCTACGCGATGGGCTACAACCTGCTCTTCGGCTACACCGGGCTCCTGAGCCTCGGGCATGCCATGTTCTTCGCCGCCGGCATGTACGGTGCCGGGCTCACGGTGCGCTTCCTGGGGATCGACCCGGCCCTGGGCCTTGCGGCTGGGATCGCCGCGGGCACGGCGCTCGGCCTCGCTGTCGGGCTCCTCGCGCTGCGCACTGCGGGTGTCGCCTTCATGATCGTGACGCTGATGTTCGCGCAGGCGGCCTATCTCGGCATCCTGCTCGCCGGGCGCTGGACGCGGGGCGACGAGGGCTTCGTGCTCCAGGGTGCCGAGCGGGTCGTGTTCGGGCTCGATCTCAGCGATGCCGGCATCCGCTACCTCGCGGCGCTGGCGCTGTTCGCGGGAGTCATGCTGCTGACGCTGCGGGTGGTGGGCCTGCCCTCGGGGCGTGTGCTCGTGGCGATCCGCGAGAACGAGGAGCGGGCGCGGCTCCTCGGCTATGACACCCACGCCCACAAGCTCTATGCCGTGGCGCTCTCGGCGACCGTCGCGGCGTCGGCGGGGGCGGCCTACGCGCTGCTGTTCGGCTATGTTGGCGCCACCTTCGCCTCGGTGCAGTACTCGATCCTGCCGCTTCTCTGGGTCCTGCTCGGCGGGGCGGGCACGGTGATCGGTCCGTTCCTCGGGACGCTCCTGATGTTCTACCTCATCGACATCGCCTCGGGGTTCACGCCCGCCTACATGCTCGTCGCAGGCGTGGCGCTCGTGCTTCTCACGCTCTTCGCGCCGCAGGGGCTGGCGGGGGAACTCAGGCGCCGCGTCGCGCCCTGGCTGCCGTGACCGCGCCGATCCTCTCCGCGCGCGGGCTCTGCAAGAGCTTCGGCGGCCTCCGGGCGGTGCACGAGGTGGATCTCGACCTGCTCCCCGGCGAGGTGCGGGCGCTGATCGGGCCGAACGGCGCGGGCAAGACCACGCTCGTGTCGATGCTGATCGGGCGCATCACCCCGGATTCGGGCCGGATCCTTCTCGACGGCGCCGACATCACGCGGCTCCCGGCCCATGCGCGGGTGCAGCGCGGCATGGCCTATTCGTTCCAGATCACTTCGGTGTTCCAGCGCCTTCCGGTGGAGGAGAACGTGGCGCTCGCCGCACGCCGGCGGCTCGGGCGCGACCGTGCGGCGGTGGCAGGCGAGGTGGCGCGCGCGCTGGCCGAGGTGGGGCTTTCGGCCGAGGCCGGAAGGATCGCGGGGGATCTCTCCTACGGCCACCAGCGGCTTCTCGAGATCGCCATGGGTCTTGCCCAGCGGCCGCGCCTGATGATCCTCGACGAACCGACGCAGGGGCTGGCCGAGGCCGAGATCGCGGGTTTCGGCCGGCTCGTGCGCGGGATCGCGGCGGACTGCACGATCCTTCTCATCGAGCACAACATGGACGTGGTGATGGCGCTGGCCGACCGCATCACGGTGCTCGACTTCGGCGAGGTCCTGGCCGAGGGCACGCCCGAGGAGATCCGCGCGGACCCTGCGGTGCAGGCCGCCTACCTGGGGGCCGCGTGATGCTCCGGCTCGAGGGGGTGGATGCAGGCTACGGGCCGGTGCGGGTGCTGCACCAGGTTTCCTTCGACGTCGCCGCCGGCGAGGTGCACTGCCTGCTGGGGCGAAACGGCGCCGGCAAGACGACGACGCTCAAGGCGATCATGGGGCTTCTGCCCGCGACTGCCGGGCGCATCCTGCTCGGCGAGGTCGAGATCTCGCGCCTGCCGCCGCACCGGGTGCCGGGGGAGGGGATCGGCTACGTGCCGCAGGGCCGTCGCCTCTTCGCCGAACTGACGGTGGCGCAGAACCTCGAGATCGGGCGGATGGCGCGGGGCTCGCCGGCGCGGGTGGTGCGCGCGGCGCTCGACCTCTTCCCGCGGCTCGCGGACCGCATGGAGCAGCGCGCCGGCACGCTCTCGGGCGGCGAGCAGCAGATGCTGGCGATGGCCCGCGCGCTCTGTCTCGAGCCCCGGCTGATGCTTCTCGACGAGCCGACCGAGGGGCTCCAGCCCTCGATGATCCAGGCGATCCGCGACGCGGTGGGGGAGCTGAAGGCGCGGGGGGTCGGGGTGCTGCTGGTGGAACAGCGGATCGACGCAGTGATGGAACTCGCCGACCGGGCGACCTTCCTCGAGAACGGCCGCTGCCTCGGCACGGTGACGGCGGCGGAGCTTCACGCCGAACCGGGGCTGCTCCGGCGCCGGCTCGGGGTGTGAGACGCGGCTGACGGAGACGGGCCATCGGGCGGACCGCGTGGCGCTGCCCCGCCCGATGGCCCGCCGCTCAGCCGAGCCGCGCCAGCAGCGACAGGAAGGCCTCGCGCTCGGCGGGGGTGAGCGGCGCGAGCGTCTCGGCCGAAACCCTGTGGGCGGCCTCGCGCGCCGCCTCGAAGGCGCCGCGGCCCGCCTCGGTCGGTGCCAGCACGATGCGGCGGCGGTCACCCGGGTCGCGCGTCGCGGCGACCAGACCCTTGGCGCGGAGACGGTCCGCAACGCCCTTGATCGTCGCGGCATCCATTGCCGTCGCCCGCCCCAGCGCATTCTGCGATTGCGGACCAAGTTCGCAGAGCTTGGCCAGCGCCGCGAACTGGGTCGGCGTGAAGCCCGGAATGAACCCGGCGAAGATCGCCAGATGCCGCTGGTTCGCGCGCCGCAGGAGGAACCCCACCTGGCGGTCGAGCACGTAGTCCTGCGGAGGCGCCGCCGGGCGGCCGGGAGATCCCTCGTTCATGGACCGGAGCGTCGCCCGCCGTGGCGCCGGGGGCAAGCGGGAAATCCGTTGACAGGGTGCGGCGGGGGGCGACAGAATCCCGTTTGCACGCCAACGATCCGGCCGCCGCCGGCCGGAGCGCCGGAGCCCGCCCGTGACCGATTACCTCCGCCCGCGCATGCTCGACGAGGCCCTGCGGCTGGCCGCGGGGGGGCGGCTGGTGCCGGCGGCGGGCTGCACCGACCTGTTCCCGGCCACCCAGGCCCCGGCGCTTCCCGGGGCGATCCTCGACCTCACCGGGATCGAGGCGCTGCGCGGCTTCGCCCGGATCGACGGGGGCTGGCGGATCGGCGCGCTCACCACCTGGTCCGAGGTCGTCCGGGCGCCGCTGCCGCCCGCCTTCGACGGGCTGAAGGCTGCGGCGCGCGAGGTCGGCTCGGTGCAGATCCAGAACGCGGGCACGGTGGGGGGCAACCTCTGCAACGCCTCGCCCGCGGCCGACGGAGTGCCCTGCCTGATGACGCTCGATGCCGAGGTCGAACTCGCCTCGATCCGCGGCACGCGCAGGCTGCCGCTCGCGGAGTTCCTCGCCGGGCCCCGGCGGACCCTGCGCGCCCCCGACGAGATCCTCACCGCGGTGATCGTCCCGTCCGCGGCGGCAGCGGGGCGGGGGGCCTTCGTCAAGCTCGGCGCCCGGCGCTTCCTGGTCATTTCCATCGCCATGGTCGCCGCGCGCGTCGAGGTGGAGGAAGGCCGCGTCGCCCGCGCCGCGGTGGCGGTCGGCGCGTGCTCGGCGGTGGCGGCCCGGCTTCCGGCACTCGAGGCCGCGCTGGCGGGGTCCCCGGTCGCCGAGGCGGCGGCCCGCGTCGCACCCGGCCTGGTCACGCCGGCGCTTTCTCCGATCTCCGACGTGCGCGCCGATGCCGCCTACCGCACGGAAGCGGCCGTGGAACTTGTCCGGCGCGCGCTCGACCGGGCGCTCCCCCGGCAGGAGGCCGCATGACCGCGCCGCTTGCGCCTTTCTCCCTCGGCGTGAACGGCCGCCGCTTCGAGGTGCTCGCGCCGCCCGCCCGCAGGCTGTCGGAGGTGCTCCGGTCGGACCTCGGGCTGACCGGAACAAAGGTCGGCTGCGACGCGGGCGATTGCGGCGCCTGCACCGTCCTGATCGACGGGTCGCCGCGCTGCGCCTGCCTGACGCCGCTCGCACAGGCGGCGGGCCGGGAGGTGCTGACGGTCGAAGGGCTCGATGCCGCGGGGTTCGCACCGCTCAAGGCGGCCTTCCTGCGCCACGGGGCGGCGCAGTGCGGGATCTGCACGCCGGGGATGCTGATGGCCTCCGCCGCCCTGCTGGCGTCGAATCCGACGCCGTCGCGGGCCGAGGCGGAGGAGGCGCTCGGCGGGGTCCTCTGCCGCTGCACGGGATACGCGAGGATCGTCGCCGCGGTGTGCGATGCGCATCGCCGGCCGCTGCCCGGCGTGCTGCCCGCACCGGGGCGGGCGGTGGGAGCGCGGATCGAACGGCTCGACGGGCGCCCGAAGGTTGACGGGACGGAGAGCTTCGGTGCCGACCTGATGCCGGAAGGCGCGCTCCTCGTCCGCGCCGTCCGCTCGCCGCACCATGCCGCGCGCTTCGCCTTCGGCGACATCGCCGGCTGGGCGGCGCGGCACGGCGTGCAGGTCTTCACCGCGGCCGACATCCCCGGCAGGAACGTCTTCGGCACGATCCCCGCCTTCGCCGACCAGCCCGCGCTCGCCGAGGGCGAGGTGCGGCTGAAGGGCGAGGCGGTGGCTCTCGTCGCCGGCGAGCCGGCAACGGTCGAGGCGCTCGACCTTGCGGCCTTTCCCGTCGAGTGGGAGGCGCTTGCCCCTGTCCTCGATCCGGCCGAGGCGCTTGCGGGCGCGCGGACCGTGCTGCCCGCAAGGCCCGACAACGTGCTGACGCGCGGCCGGGTGGTGCGTGGCGACGCCGAAGCGGCGCTTGCGGCCGCGGCCCATGTCGCCGAGGCGGAGGTGGTGACCAGCTTCGTCGAGCACGCCTACATAGAACCCGAGGCGGGCGTGGCCTGGATGGAGGGGGAAACGCTCGTCATCCGCGCCTGCACCCAGGCCCCGGTGATGGACCGGGAGGAGACGGCGAAGGTGCTCGGCCTGCCCGAGGAACGGGTGCGCATCATCCCCTCGGCCACCGGCGGCGGCTTCGGCTCGAAGCTCGACATCTCGCTCCAGCCGCTGATCGGGCTCGTCGCGCTCCGCACCGGCCGCCCGGCACGCATGGTGTACACGCGCGCCGAGTCCATGGCTTCGACGACGAAGCGCCATCCGGCGCGGATGCGCGCCAGGATCGGGGCTGACGCGCAGGGTCTCGTCACCGGCATGGTGTTCGAGGGGGTCTTCGATACCGGACCCTATGCGAGCTGGGGGCCCACGGTGGCGACCCGCGTTCCGGTCCATGCATCGGGGCCCTACGCGGTGCCCGCCTACCGCGCCGAGACGCGGGCCGTCCACACGAACGGGGCGATCTCGGGGGCGTTCCGCGGCTTCGGCGTGCCGCAGGCGGCGGTGCTGCAGGAGACCCTCTTCGACGACCTCGCGCTCGCTCTCGGGATCGACCGGCTGGAGTTCCGCCGCCGCAACGCGCTCAGGGACGGTGTGCCGACGGTCTGCGGACAGGTGCTTGCGGGCGTGGGCATCGGCGCCTGCCTGGAGGCGCTTTCGCCGCACTGGAGCCGGGCGCTCGCCGAGGCGGCAGCCTTCAACTCGGCCGCAGGGACGGCGAGGCGCGGCGTCGGCGTCGCCTCGTGCTGGTACGGCTGCGGCAACACCGCGTTGCCGAACCCCTCGACGATCCGGCTCGGCATCACCCGCGAGGGGCGGATCCGCCTGCACCAGGGCGCGACCGACATCGGGCAGGGGGCCAATACCGTGATCGCGCAGATCGCGGCCGACGCGCTCGGCCTGCCGATCTCGCGCATCGATCTCGTCGGGCCCGACACGGCGCTGACGCCCGATTGCGGCAAGACCTCGGCCTCGCGGCAGACCTTCATCACCGGCAAGGCGGCGATGCTGGCCGGACAGGCGCTGCGCCGGCAGATCCTTGCGCTGACGAACCGGGGCGAGGGCGCGCGCATCGAGCTGGAGGACGGCTGCCTCATCGTCTCGGACGGGCAGGGGGCGGCGCGGATCCGCCTCGCCGGCCTGCCCGAGGCGGGGCATGGCTGCGTGCTCCTCGCCGAGGAGACCTACGACCCGCCGACCGAGCCGCTCGATGCCGACGGGCAGGGGGCGCCCTATGCCGTCTACGGCTGGGGAGCGCAGATGGCGGAGGTCGAGGTGGACCTTGCGCTCGGCACCGTCCGCGTGCGCCGGATCACGGCGGCGCACGACGTCGGCCGGGCGGTCAATCCCGACCTCGCGGAAGGGCAGGTCGAGGGCGGCATCGCCCAGGGTCTGGGCATGGCCCTGATGGAGGAGTTCCTGCCGGGCCGCACCGAGAACCTGCACGACTACCTCATCCCCACCACCGGCGACATGCCGGAGATCCGCTCGATCCTGGTGGAGGTGCCCGATCCGGAGGGCCCGATGGGGGTCAAGGGTCTGGGAGAGCACGTGCTGATCCCGACGGCGCCGGCGATCCTCAACGCGATCCGCCATGCGAGCGGCGCGCGGATCACCCGCCTGCCGGCGCTGCCGCACCGCGTGCGCGCGGCGATCCGCGAGGCGGCACGGTGACGGGCCAGGCGCACGATACCCGCGCCGACCCCGCCGAGGGCGTCCTGCCCGGCGGCCGGGTGAAGGCCGACAAGATCCGGTGCGACGCCTGCCCGGTCATGTGCTACATCGCCGAGGGCCAGGCGGGCGCCTGCGACCGTTACGCCAACGAGGGCGGGCGGATCGTCCGCGTGGACCCCATCACGCTGCTCGACCGCCGTCTCGCTGCCGGCGACGAGGTGCGCCCGTTCCTCGCCGCCGACTGGGACGGATCGCTCGTCGCCGATGCCGACCTCTTCGTGACGGGGGTGGGAGCAGGCACGACCTACCCCGACTACAAGCCCGCTCCGTTCATCGTCAGCCGCGAGATCGAGGGCGTGGATTTCGTCACCGTCGTGACCGAGGCGATCTATTCCTATTGCGGCGTCCGGGTGAAGATTGACACCGACCGCCACATCGGGGCCGAGGGGGCGGTGGTCCGCGCCGAGGGTGAGGCGGTGGGCCTCGTCGTGACTTCGGAATACGGCAGCCAGATGCTCTCGCTCGGCGGCGTGGACCACCTGACGGGTGGCTCGAAGGCCGAGGGACGGGTGACCTGCGACACGCTCCTGAGGCTCTGCAACCGCGAGGCGGTGGAGCTGTCGGTGGACGGGGGTGCGCATGTTGTGGTACAGGCCGGGGCGGCGCCGATCGTCGATGGCAAGACCGAGACGCGGATGCGCGTGGGTTGCGGTTCGGCGACGATCGGGATGTTCGCCGACCAGTGGCAGGGGCTGGTGGACGAGGTGGTGGTCGTCGACGACCACATCACCGGCGTCGTGTCGGAGCATCAGGCGGGCAAGGTGATCGGCTGGCCGGATACCGGCATCCGGATCCTCGGCCGCCGCTCGACCCCCGGGCGCTATTTCCAGGTGGCCCGGCCCGGGCTCGGCTGGGGCGGCACCGACATCGAGGATCCGCTCTCGATCCTCGGGCCCTGGCGGCCTGAGAAGGGCGCGCGGCCGGGACTTTCGCTGCTCATGGTCTCCACCACCGGAGAGCATGCCTCCTACTACGAGCTGAACGAGGCGCTCGAGCCGGTCCTGCGGCCGTTCCCCGACCGCCTGCGCCCTTCGGTGGAGCTGATCGGCGAGAACTGCGAGCCGGCGCTCTGCACCGTGATGTTCGCGGGCGGGGCGGGCGGTTCGCTGCGCGCCGGCGTCACCCGCAACCCGGTGCGCCTGACCCGCGCCGTGCAGGAGGCGCGGGCCCGCGTGACCTGCGCCGGTGCGCCGGCCTTCGTCTGGCCGGGCGGCGGCATCACGCTGATGGTGGACGTGACGCGGATGCCTGAGGGGAGTTTCGGCTACGTGCCGACCCCGGCGCTCGTCGCGCCGCTCGAATTCACGCTCAGGCGCGAGGACTACCTGGCCCTCGGCGGGCACGCGCGGGCGATCCGTCCGCTGGCGCGCGTGTTGCAGGAGGGCGGGGAATACGGCGCTGCCTGGCGCGCGGTGGGTCCGCGCGACCCGCTTCCGCCCGAAGAGCCCGCCTGATGCCGGCCTCTGCCCGGATGCTGCCGGACGGCGTGCGGCTGCACCTGCATCACGGCCCGATCGACGTGATCCTCCGCGCCGACCCGCCGGTCGCCCGCGCCGCCGCCTATGCGCGCGCCGTGGCGCGCTTCGAGGGGCTGCTGGAGGAGCTGGTGGCCGAGCTTCCCCACCTGCGCAGCCCGGACCCGCCGCCCCTGGCGGGACCCGTGGCGCAGGCGATGGCCCGGGCCGTCGCACCCTTCCGGCCCGAGTTCGTGACGCCGATGGCCGCCGTCGCCGGCGCGGTGGCCGACTCGCTGCTCGCCGTCATGTCGGAGGATCGCGCGCTGCGGCGGGCCTACGCCAATGACGGCGGCGACGTTGCCTTCCACCTCGCCCCGGGCGAGTCGATGGCCGCCGCGATGCCGGGCGGCGGCCGGATCGCCCTCTCGGCCGACCTGCCGTGGCGCGGCGTCGCCACCTCGGGGTGGCGCGGCCGGAGCCATTCGCTGGGCATCGCCGACTGGGTCACGGTGCTTGCCCGGACGGCGGCCGAGGCCGACGCGGCCGCCACGCTCGTGGCGAATGCGGTGGACCTGCCCCGCCATCCGGCAATCGCCCGCCGCCCGGCGCGCGAACTTGCTCCGGAGAGCGACCTCGGCGACCGCCCGGTCACGGTCGGGGTCGGGCCGCTCACCCAAGCCGAGGCCGCCGCCGCGCTCAACGCTGGCGTTGCACGGGCGCGCGACTATCTCTACCGGGGACTGATCGGCGCCGCCGTCCTTTCGCTCAACGGCCAGACATCTACCGTCGGTGCCGTTCCCGCCGCCCTGCCGGAGCCCGTCCATGCCTGACTTCCCCCTGCGCAAGACCATGCTTTTCGTCGAGGAGATCCTGCACGAGGGCGGCCCTCCCCCTGCGCAGCCCCGCCGCCGCGCAGCAATCGTCGCTGTCGTCGGCAATCCGTTCGCCGGGCGCTACGTGGCCGACCTCCAGCCGGCGATGGAGGACCTCAAGCCCCTCAGCCTGATGATGACCGACCGGTTGATCGCGGCGTTGGGCGGCATCGAGGGGATCGACGGCTACGGCAAGGCGGCGATGGCGGGCGAGGGGGGCGAGCTGGAGCACACCGCGCTCTGGCACGTCCCCGGAGGTTACGCGATGCGCGATCGGCTCGGCGCGGCGAAGGCCATCGTGCCCTCGTCGATGAAGGTCGGCGGGCCGGGCACCCGGATCGACATCCCGCTCGGCCACATCAATGCGGCCTACGTGCGCAGCCACTTCGACGCGATGGAGGTCGGCCTGCCCGACGCGCCGCGTTCGGGCGAGCTTCTCTTCGCGCTTGCCATGGCGCGCGGCCCGAGGGTGCACGACCGCATGGGCGGCCTCGCCGCTGCCGAGGTGAAGGGCCTCGACGGACTGCGCTAGGACGCCGCCGAGGTTTCGGAACCGCGACTCGCCTGTTGGGCACGCCGACCTGCGGTTGTGCGGCGCCAAGATGCCGAAGGTTGCCGGGACGGCTCCATACGCGAAACGGCGCCGAGCGAAACGCCCGGCCGTTGACGGAGGGGCACCAATGCGCCCAAGAAATGCCGTGATTCCATCTAACTCGTGACCGCTTTGCCGTGCGATAGCCAAGGTTCTGGACTGGGACACAACCGTAACGGGTGAGGCAGAAGCTTCGCAGGAGGTCTCATGGCGGGCAAGGGCGCGGCGATCCGGGCGGTCATCACGGGCGGGGCGGGCAAGGTGGCGCCCACGCGCGGCGAGGCGGAAGTCAGCACCGAGGCCGAGGACGTGGCCGGACCCGAGGAAGACCATGCGGCGGACGAGGTGTTCGCCGACGAGCTGAAGCCCGGGACGAAGCTGTTCCACGGCCAGTACACGATCATCGACTTCCTCAACAGCGGCGGCTTCGGGATTACCTACCTGGCCCGCGACTCGCTGGACCGGATGGTCGTGATCAAGGAATGCTTCCCCGGCACGCTCTGCCGCCGCAGCAACCAGATCGTCCGGGCCCGGTCGCGCGCCCATCAGTCCGACTTCCGCTCGGTCGTGCGCCTCTTCGTGCAGGAGGCGCGGAACCTCTCGAAGCTGGTGCACCCCAACATCGTCGGCGTGCACCAGGTCTTCGAGGACAACGACACCGCCTACATGGCGATCGACTACATCCGGGGCCGCGACCTGCTGGACCTGCTGGAGGACAAGGCGCACATCTTCACCCCCGAGCGGGTGGTCCGCTACCTCGGCAAGATGCTCGAGGCGGTGCGCTTCGTCCACGACACGGGCATGCTGCATCGCGACATCTCGCCCGACAACATCCTGATCGACGAGAAGGACGAGCCGATCCTGATCGACTTCGGCGCTGCGCGTGAGCAGGCGACCAAGCAGTCGCGCGCGCTGTCGACCCTGCGGGTGGTGAAGGACGGCTATTCGCCGCAGGAGTTCTACATCGCCGGCAGCGTGCAGAACGAGTCGAGCGACCTCTACGCGCTCGCCGCGACCTTCTACCACGTGATCTCGGGCGCCCCCCCTCCGGACAGCCAGAAGCGGCTTTCGGGCATCGCCGAGGGCGATGCCGATCCCTACGTTCCCCTGGCGGGGCGGTTCCCCGGCTATCCGCCCGGCTTCCTCGAGGCGCTCGACAAGGCGGCAAGCATCCTGCCGAAGGACCGGCTGAAGTCGGCCGAGGAATGGATGCGGATGATCGCGGACGCGGCGCGGACCGCAGAGGCGGCGCGGGAAAGCGCGCGCGTCGCGGAAATCGAAAGCGCGGTGGCGCGGCTGGTCCTGACCCCCGCCGCGGACGACACGCCGGCCAGGCCCGCCTCGCCGCCGGCAGTCACGGCGCCTGCGCCCGGCACGGCCGCCACGACGGCCTCCGCGGTCACGGCGGCGGCGCCGAGCCGCCGGCGGTTGGTGCCGGCCCTGTCCATCGGCACGGCCGCTGCGCTTCTTGCTGTGGCCGGATACGCGCTGCTCGGCCGTGCCCCCGAGACGGCGGCGCCGATGCCGCTGACGGAAATCGCGCCTCCCGGAGCGGCACCCGCCGCCGTTCCGCCGGCGGAATTGGCGCCCGGCGGTGACCGGCGCGCCTCCCTCCCGGCGCCGCTTCCGGCCGTCAGCGTGCGCGCCGAAGGGCCTGCGATCTTCGCGGCCGCCATCCGGGCAGATGCCGGTGCGTCGGCCGAGGTGCCGCAGCGCCCGCCGGTCGTTGCCCGGCTGTCGGCGGGGGCGGTCATCGCCGGCGTCGCCGCGGGCGCGTCTGCCGAAGGGGCTGCCGCGGCCAGGCGACTTGCCGTCGCCGCAACCGGTCTGACCTACGAGCCCGCGCCCGTTGCCGCTGCCACCGGCCCCGCGCGCGATCCCGCGGTGCGCCCCGATCAGGTCGCCCGGGTCACCGCGGTGCCGCTGCTGCCCTTCGAGACGCGTTCGGTCCGGATCGGCGACGACTTCTTCCCCGAGATCAGCGCCCTCCTGCCGTCGTCCGCCGTGCTTGCCGATGCGCGCGACTGGCTGCGCCCCGGCGTGACCATCTATTCGGTGAACAACAACTGGGTCAGCGACCACGAGTCGATCATGGAGCAGCTCGCCCTCGCCGGGGCGGGGGACGGGCCGGTCGAACTCAGCCTGCGGATCCGGGAGGATCTCGACTCGCCGTTCCGGGCGGTGGCCCTGACGGTGCCCGAAGCCCGTGAGGTCGTCCTGCACGGCGGGCTGGCGGTGCGGACCGAGCCTTCGGCCGAAGGCTGGCGCACCACCGTCGCGGACCCCGGCCATGCGGCGGAGCTGGCGGCCGGGGACGTGGTCCTTTCGGAAGCGACGACCGGCCGCGTGGTCGACGGCCCGATGGCGTTCGAGGAGATCGTCTCCGCGCTCGCCGCCGGAACCTTTGCCGAAGGCCGCTTCACCGTCCTGCGCTCGGGCGCGGAGATCGAGGTTGCGGTGCCGCTCGCCACGGGTGGCTGACGGTCGATATACGAAGGCGCCGGTGGCGCAGGGGCGAAACAGTCGCCCTGCGGCTCTGCAACAATTGTCGCAACTCTCCGCTGGAACCCACCGGGTTTTCTGCTAAATTACCGCGGCTGGGGTCTGCCTCCGGGCAGAGGTGAAACTTTGCGGGACAGGTTGCCGTCCCGCTGCGGGGAGATTGCGGTGGCACGCGAAACCTCCATCCGATCCATGTGGGAAGTCGTCTCCGACCTCGACGACGAAAACGTCCCGAAGGAAGCTCACGGGCTTCCGGCGGACGCCCCGTCCGTTCCGCGCAGGACGGGGCGGGTCAAGACCCGGCTTCTCGGCTTCGAGCATTCCAACGGCACGGTGGAGAACCTTGCGCACGAAAGCTGGGACAACCGGCTGGAACCGGTGCGGTTCGCGGTGGGCTGGCTCGTCGTGATCGCAGGGCCCGGGCGAGGCGAGAGCTTCGCGCTCAGGGCCGGCGTCTCGACGATCGGCCGGGGCGAGGATCAGGCCGTGTGCCTCGATTTCGGCGATACGGCGATCTCGCGCGAGGCCCATGCCCTTGTCGCTTACGATGACGAAAGCCGGCAGTTCTTCATCGGCCATTCCGGCAAGGCGAACCTCGTGCGCCTGAACGGCCGGCCCGTGCTGACGACCGAGCCTGTCGCCCACGGCGACCGGATCCGCCTCGGGGAGACCACGCTGATGCTGGTCGCGCTTTGCGGGCCGGAATTCTCGTGGTCGGGCGGCACGGCGGATCGGAGCGGCCCGACCCCTTGACATGATCTATGACGGCGCCACGGGGGTCTCCCGGGGGACTTCCGGGGGGGCGACGGCTGCGGTCGTGGCAGATCTCGGTGCCGGGGCACCGATGGGGTTCGTGATCGTCTGCGCACCCGGGCCGGAGACGGAAGCCGCCGGCAACCGGCTCCATCCACGCACCTGCGGCGTGATCGTCACCGAGCTGTTCAGCGAGATGAAATTCCAGGGCGCCGATCCCGACGCCCTCGAGGCGAGCTTCGGGGAACTCGTGCGCGATGCGGCGGAGAACGCGGCAGCCGGTGCCGCCGCGAGCCCCGGCGCGGCTGGGCCGCGGTTCGGACCGGGCGGCATGTCGCTGATGCTGGTCGCGCTCTTCGGCAACCGCCTGCGCTGGGTCGCTGCCGGGGGCGCGACGCTGCTGCATGCCCGTCGCGGCGACGTCCGTCGGCTCGACGCGACCGCCGAGGGGCAGCCGGCGGGCGGAGAGGGCCTGACCGACTCCGGCAGGGCGATCCATCTCAAGGCCGGCGACACTCTCCTCGTCCTCAGCAGGCACCTTTCTGAGGCGGAGGCGCGCGAGGTCCGGGCCACCCTGGCACGAAGCTTCGGCAAGTCGGCCGGCGACGTCGCCGCAGACCTTCTCGATGCCCTTCGCGCGGTGCCGCCCATGCCCGATCTTGCATTCGGGGTGGCAAGGGTCCGCTGATCCGCCGGGGCCAGCTCGAAGCCGTGGATCACACCCTGCCGGTGTGCTCTCCCCGCGCTTCGCTTGCACGCTCGGCCGGATCGTCCAGCGCCGCGAGGAACTCGGCGAAGGCGGGCCGCGCAAAGGGCATGTTCTGGACGCTTGCATAGTGCAGCGTCCGGTCGGCATCGACAAGGAACAGTCCCGGCTCGGGGAAGAGTGCGGGCTCCTCGACGCCGAGGGGCGTCCGCCCGCGCGCGGCGGAGATGTAGAGGCCCCAGGCGCGCGCCTCTGCGAGCGGCAGGCCGTAGGCGACGCGCAGTTCCGCAGCGGCCACCTTCTCGGCCATGGCGGCCGCCCGGTCGGCCCCGTCGGCGGAGACCGCGACGGTGCCGATGCCGCGTTCCGAGAAGGCGGGCGTCAGGCGTTCCAGATCGGCGAGGTAGGACGCGCAGGAGGGGCTGTGCCAGCCGCGGTAGAAGCAGACGAGCGTCCCCCGCGCCCAGCGCTCGGCCGACAGCGTGAACCTTCCCCCGCCGACGAGTGGGAGGGTCAGATCGGGTGTCTTGTGGCGGGGGACGAGCATCGCGGAAACTCCTGGAAGATTTCTCCTCACCTAGCGCGCCGCGCGCCCGCCGTCACTGGGGCGATGCGGCAGCGCGGCAAGCGGCGGCGGCGGAAGCGTCCGCATCAGGACGAGCCCGGCGCCCGCGCAAAGGGCCACCCCGGCCGCCAGCGGCCCCGGCGTTCCGTCGAAGGCAAGGCCGATGGGCGCGGCTATGAATACCGCGGCCACGGTCGAGAGCGACCCGACGAGCGAGGCGGCCATCCCGGCGATGTGGCCGACAGGTTCCATTGCCAGAGCGTTGATGTTGCCGAAGGTGAGCCCTGCCGAGAAGAACACGAAGGTCGTCCACGCCAGGTAGGCGGGGAAGTAGATCGCCGGCGGCCAGAGCCCGAGGATGGTGGTGAGCGCGAAGGCAAGGGCAAGCGCGCCCTGGACGGCGAGCGTGGCCTTGATCACCGCGCGCATGCCGAGCCGGACGACGATCGCGGCGTTGAGCAGGCTCCCGGTGCCGGAGACGACGGCGATCAGCGCGAACCAGAGCGGGAAGCTCTCCGCCCGCCCGAAGGTCTCGTCGAAGATCTGCTGGGTGGAGGACAAGGTGCCGAAGAGTGCTCCGAAGCCCAGGGTCTGCACCGCGATCGAGGTCAGGATCAGCCGGTTCGAGAGAACCTCGCGCGCTGCCCCCGCGAGCGACGCCGCGTCCAGCGGCCGGCGTGCGGCTGGCGGCAGGGTTTCGGGCTGACGCAGCCACAGCCAGGCGGCCGACACCAGCGAGAAGACCACGAAGGCCCCGAAGATCCCGCGCCAGCCGAAACCCGCGATGATGACCGACCCCATCAGCGGGGCAACCGCCGGGACGAGGGTGAACACCATCATCGCGAAGCTCACGATCCGTGCCATCGCGCGCCCCGAATAGAGATCGCGCACCATCGCCAGCGACACCACGCGCGGACCCGCCGCGCCGAGCCCCTGGATCACGCGGGCTGCAAGCACGAGCTCGAGCGACTGTGCCGCCCAGGCGAGCCCGGCGCCGAGGATGTAGAGCACGGCCCCGCCGAGGATCAGCGGCTTGCGGCCGAAGGCATCCGAGAGCGGTCCGGCCACGAAGGTGCCCGCGCCCATCCCGAGCACGAAGCTCGTCAGGATCAGTTGCGCCCGGTTCGGTTCGGCCGGGGTGAGTTCGCGCGCGATTTCGGGGAAGGCCGGCAGCATCGCGTCGATCGAGAAGGCGATCGTGGCGAAGAGCATCGCCGTCAGCGCGATGAACTCGATCTGGCCGAGGGGCTTCTGCGGGCTCATGTGCGGCGCCTTGGGCGGGTCCAGAGGCTTGCGGCGGCGGCCCAGACGGCAAGCTCGGCCAGGATCGTCCAGTGGGTCAGGAACGACAGAACCCAGTGGCTGCGGGTCGCCGGAACCTCGACGAGCGCGTAGAGCGTGTCGTCGAACGGCCAGAGCCAAATGATGCTGCCCGCGAGGCTGTCGAGCAAAAGGTGCACGAAGATCGAGGCGAAGAACGCCGTTCCGGCCAGGAGGAAGCGGGGCGCCGGCGCGCGGATCGCGGGGAGCGCAAGGGCCGCGACGGCCAGCCAGAAGCCGGGCGCATGGACCCAGTAGCGGTGGTGGTGGAAGGCGCGTTCGTCGATCAGGTAGAACCAGATCAGGTCGGCGTCCGGCAAGACCGCGCCGACCAGCGCTGCCGGAAGGACCAGCGGCGCGGCCGGCATCGTCCGCCCGACGACGTAGCCCGCGGGCAGGTGCGCGGTGATCACCGCGTCTGCTCCAGGATCTCGTCGATCAGCTGTTTCCACAGCTCCGTGGGCTGCGCGCCGGGCACCACATGGCGGTCCGCGATGATGAAGGTGGGAACGCCGGTGACGCCCCGCTCGCGGGCGTGGGTGTCGCGCGCGCGGATGTCGTCCGCGTCGGCCTCGGTGGCGAGGAGACGGCGGACCATGGCGGCATCGAGTCCCGCGCCGTCGGCGATGTCGGACAGCGTGTCGCGGTCGCCGATGTCGCGGCCCTCCTGCCAGTAGGCACGGAAGAGCGCCGAAACGACCGGGGTCTGTCGCCCCTCGATCCCGGCCCAGTGGATGAGCCGGTGGGCGTCGAGCGTGTTGGGAATCCGCCGGATCACCGCCCAGTCGATCTCGATCCCGCTCTCGCGCGCTGCCGCGTCGACCCGGGCATAGGCCTCGGCGGCGGCCGCGCGCCCGCCGAACTTCGCCTCGAGGTAGGCGGCCCGGTCCATCCCGCCGCGCGGCATGTCGGGGTTGAGCTGGAACGGGTGCCACTCGATGGCGAAGGGGTGATCGGGCCGCGCCTCCAGCGCGCGGTCGAGCCGGGCCTTGCCGATCAGGCACCAGGGACAGACCGGGTCGGAAAGGATGTCGAGCTTGACCATCATGCGATGCCTCCGGCGGCGCACCCCGCCGCGGGGCCGCGGGGAGCCGGCGCCCCGGACGGTTCTAGACCGGCCGGCGGCCACAGGCAAACGGCCCTCGCAAGAGGCAGGCCGCCGATGCCCCGGCGCCGCCCGGACGTCAGCGCGAGCTTTCGGTCAGCCTGCGGCGGACGTAGCTGTCGACCTCGCCGATCAGCTGTTCCATGTGCGGATCCTCGAAGAAGTGCCCGGCCCCCTCGATCTCCCGGTGGGTGATGGTGATGCCCTTCTGCTCCTTCAGCTTCTCGACCAGGGCGCGGATGTCCTTGGGCGGCGCCACGCGGTCGGCGGTGCCGTTGATGATGAGGCCCGAGGCAGGACAGGGGGCCAGGAACGAGAAGTCGTACATGTTGGCGGGCGGAGCCACCGAGACGAAGCCTCCGATCTCGGGCCGGCGCATCAGGAGCTGCATCCCGATCCAGGCGCCGAAGGAGAATCCGGCGACCCAGCAGTGCTTGGCGTTCTGGTTGAGCGACTGGAGGTAGTCGAGCGCCGAGGCGGCGTCGCTCAGCTCGCCGATCCCCTGGTCGTATTCCCCCTGGCTTCGCCCGACGCCGCGGAAGTTGAACCGCAGCACCGTGAAGCCGATGTTGTAGAAGGCATAGTGCAGGTTGTAGACGACACGGTTGTTCATCGTGCCGCCGAATTGCGGGTGCGGGTGCAGGACAATCGCGATGGGGGCGTCCCGGTCCCGTTGCGGATGATAGCGTCCTTCGAGCCGCCCTTCCGGGCCGGGGAAGATCACTTCGGGCATACGGCCTCGTTCCGTGTGAGCCGGCGGTTTCTTGACGAATTCGCTCGGGCAATTTAGAAATGTTCTAAACGCCGCCGGGCGGACCCGCCGGGTGGGAGGGACGTAAGCGTAACGCTGCCCGACGTCAACGGATTCGGGTGGTCTCAATGCTGGTACCTTCACCGGACGGAAGGGGCCCGCAGGGTTTGCGGTCGGGAGAGGCGCGATGAAGCTCAGCACCAAGGGCCGTTACGCAATGGTTGCGCTGACCGACCTTGCCTCGCAGCCGCCCGACACGCTCGTCTCGCTGGCCGAGATCTCCCGACGGCAGGACATCTCGCTGCCCTATCTGGAGCAGCTCTTCGTCAAGCTGCGCCGCGCCGGCCTCGTCGAGTCGGTCCGCGGCCCCGGAGGCGGCTACCGGCTGGCGCGTCCGGCCGAGGCGATCCGGATCAGCGAGATCATGGCGGCCGTCGAGGAAACGGTGAGCGCGCTCCACGAGGGGGCGGGCGCTTCCGGTGCCCATTCGGGCACCAGGGCGCAGAGCATGACCAACCGCCTCTGGGAGAGCCTGTCGGCCCATGTCTACGTGTTCCTGCACCAGACGCGCCTGAGCGACGTCGTGCAGAACGACCTGACGCCCTGTCCGGCGGTGCCGACCCTCTTCACCGTGGTGGACGAGCCGTGAGCGGGCGGCCCGGGCCCGGACGATGCGGGGGGCTGTCTGCCCCCCGGCCCCGCTGCCGCGGGGCCTCCCCCCGAGAGTATTTCGGGACCGAAAGTGCCATGCGCGCCGCGGAGTCCCGGCGATGACCGGGCGCGTCTACCTCGACTGGAACGCCACCGCTCCGATGCGGACCGAGGCCCGTGCGGCGATGCTGGCCGCGCTCGATGCCGTGGGCAACCCCTCCTCTGTGCATGCCGAGGGGCGGGCAGCGCGGGCGATCGTCGAGCGGGCGCGGGAGCAGGTGGCGGCGGCAGTGGGCTGCCGGCCGCAGGAGGTCGTCTTCACCTCCGGCGCGACCGAGGCGGCGACGGTCCTGTCACGACTGCCCGGGCGCGGCGCCGTCTGCGTGCAGGAGACGGCACACGACGCCCTGTGGGCGCACCGCGATCCGGGGCCGGCCGGCCTCGATCCGGCGGGGCCGGGGCATGTCCTTGCGATGGGGCTCGCGAATTCCGAGACCGGGGTCATCACCGAGCCGCCGCCCCGGGGGGATGGCGGCTGGACCTGGGGAGGCGTCCGCTGCGACCTTCTCCTCCTCGACATCACGCAGGCGGTGGGCCGGATCCCCTTCGCCTTCGGCTGGAGCGGTGCGGACCTCGCCATCCTCTCGGCCCACAAGCTCGGGGGGCCGAAGGGCGTGGGCGCGCTGATCGTCCGCGACGGGCTCGACATCGGCACGCTCGCCCCCGGCGGCGGGCAGGAGCGCGGCCGGCGCTCGGGGACCGAGAATGTCGCAGGGATCGCCGGCTTCGGCGCTGCGGCCGAGGCGGCGGTGCGCGATCTTGCCGAGGGCGTGATGGAAAAGGTTGCGCAACTTAGAAATATTCTAGAGAACGCTCTGGAAGCCGCCGGAGGGGAAACTATTTTTGTCGGGAAAGGCGGCGCGCGCCTGCCCAACACGAGCTGTTTCGCCAGTCCGGGCTGGAAGGGCGAAACACAGGTGATGCAGATGGACCTGGCGGGTTTCGCGATCTCGGCGGGATCGGCCTGTTCCTCGGGCAAGGTGCGCGAAAGCCGGGTGCTGCGGGCGATGGGCCACCCGGCCGAGGTGGCGGGCGCGGCGGTCCGCGTCTCGATCGGGGCGACGACGGGCGAGGCGGAGGTTCTGCGCTTTGCCGAAGCCTGGCTCGACGCCCGGCGGAAACGCGGCTCGCGGGCCGCCTGAACGGGGACACGAGGCCTTGGGCGAACGAGACGGGGTTGCAGCGATGAATGCCATGGATGCCGAGATCCGCGAGGGCGTCGACCGGGAGACGGTCGAGGCCGTCAAGTCCATGGGAAAGTACAAGTACGGCTGGGAGACCGAGATCGAGACGGAGTATGCGCCCAAGGGTCTCTCCGAGGATATCGTGCGTCTGATCTCCGCCAAGAACGGCGAGCCGGAGTGGATGACCGAGTGGCGGCTGCAGGCCTACCGGCGCTGGGTGCAGATGGAGGAGCCCCGCTGGGCGATGGTCCATTACCCGGCGATCGACTACCAGGACCAGTACTACTACGCCAAGCCGAAGAGCATGGCCGCAAAGCCGAAGTCGCTTGACGAGGTCGATCCGAAGCTTCTGGCAACCTACGAGAAGCTCGGGATCCCGCTAAAGGAGCAGATGATCCTCGCCGGGGTCGAGGGAGCCGAAGGGGCGCCGGTCGAGGCGCGCAAGGTGGCGGTCGACGCGGTCTTCGACAGCGTGAGCGTCGGCACCACCTTCAAGGAGGAGCTGAAGAAGGCCGGCGTCATCTTCTGCGCGATCTCGGAAGCGATCCGCGACTATCCCGACCTCGTGCGGAAGTATCTCGGATCGGTCGTGCCGCAGTCCGACAACTTCTTCGCCACGCTGAACTCGGCGGTGTTCTCCGACGGCAGCTTCGTCTACGTGCCGCCGGGCGTGCGCTGCCCGATGGAGCTTTCGACCTACTTCCGCATCAACGCCGAGAACACCGGCCAGTTCGAGCGGACGCTCATCATCGCCGACAAGGGGGCTTACGTCAGCTATCTCGAGGGCTGCACCGCGCCCAAGCGCGAGACGCACCAGCTCCATGCCGCGGTGGTGGAGCTGGTGGCGCTCGACGACGCCGAGATCAAGTATTCCACGGTCCAGAACTGGTATCCGGGCGACGAGGAGGGCCGGGGCGGCATCTACAACTTCGTCACGAAACGCGCCGACTGCCGGGGCGACCGCTCGAAGGTGATGTGGACCCAGGTCGAGACCGGCTCGGCGATCACCTGGAAGTATCCCTCGTGCATCCTGCGCGGCAACGAGAGCCAGGGCGAGTTCTACTCGATCGCCATCGCCAACAACTGCCAGCAGGCCGACACCGGCACCAAGATGGTGCATCTGGGGAAGAACACCCGGAGCCGCATCGTCTCGAAGGGCATCAGCGCGGGGCGGGCGCAGAACACCTACCGCGGCCTCGTCTCGATCCACCCCAGGGCGACCGGCAGCCGCAACTACACCCAGTGCGACTCGCTCCTCATCGGTGACAGGTGCGGGGCGCATACGGTTCCCTACATCGAGGTGAAGAACAACTCGAGCCGGGTCGAGCACGAGGCGACGACCTCCAAGGTGGACGAGGACCAGCTGTTCTACTGCCGGCAGCGCGGCATGGACGAGGAGGAGGCGGTGGCGCTGGTCGTCAACGGCTTCTGCAAGGAGGTGCTCCAGGCGCTGCCGATGGAATTCGCGATGGAGGCGCAGAGCCTCGTTGCGATCAGTCTCGAGGGCAGCGTGGGGTGAGGGTCCGGCGATGATCGTCACCACCACGCCCTCGGTCGAGGGGCGCAGCATCACGGCCTACCACGGGATCGTCGTCGGAGAGGCGATCCTCGGGGCGAACATCGTGCGCGACCTCTTCGCCTCGGTGACCGACATCCTGGGCGGACGTTCGGGCGCCTACGAGGAGGAGCTCGCCCGGGCCCGGGCGACCGCGCTCGGCGAAATGGAGGAGCGCGCCCGTGCCATGGGCGCCAATGCCGTCGTGGGCGTCGATCTCGACTACGAGGTCATCAACAGCATGCTGATGGTGTCCGCCTCGGGCACCGCCGTCACGCTCGCCGGATGACCTCAGCCGCCATGCCCATACTTTCCTTGCCGCTGCCCCTTTTTCGCCAAGGTGGCCACCTATCCCCGGGCTCAAAGAGCTTCGGAGGGGCCGCCCGTGAACGCGATGATCGGAACAGAGGCGCAGAAGCGCAGCTTCAAGGACCGGCTGACGCGGATCGAGAGGGGCGGGGAGAACACGACGCGCCACGTCTACGTCGGGCCGGTGGACGAGGCTGTGGGCGAGAAGCCGCGCAAGGTGCAGCGCGTCAAGACCATCCGTGCGGCCGGGCCGCGCCGCAGGCTTTCCACCGAACTCTTCATGGTGCCCTTCGCGCTGCTGGCGGGGGCGGTTGCCGTCGTTGCCACCCGGGTCGCGTTCTTCCACTACCTAGGCTCGCTCGAACAGTTGCAGGGTGCCTTCCGGGGCGTTGCCCTCACGACGATCGCGGCGGCCGGCATGGCTCTGGCCCTCTTCGTGATCCTGCGCCTGCTGTTCGACCTCAAGGGCGGGGCGCGAAGCAAGGCGGCGCTCGCCGGATTGCTCGGCATGGCGCTGTTCGAGGATCTCGCGGTGGTCAGGGCGCCCGAGTTCTTCGCGCTGATCTATTCGCCCGAGCATGTCGGGCAGGTGATCGCCGCGCTCGGCTAGGCCAGGGCGTCGCGGCACCCGCCGACGGCCTTCCCTCTCTGTCAACGCTGCGGCCGGGGGCGACTTGCCCTCGGCTGCTTCCGATCCACCTCAGGGAGCGGGGCGCGGATGCGCACCCGCCCCGCCGCGATTCCGGGAGACGAACCGATGCTTGAGATCAGGAACCTCCATGTCAGGCTCGAGGAGGAGGACAAGGCCATCCTGAAGGGGGTGGACCTCTCGGTCGCCGCCGGCAGCGTGCACGCGATCATGGGACCGAACGGATCGGGGAAATCGACGCTCTCCTACGTGCTGGCCGGGCGCGAGGGCTACGAGGTGACCGAGGGCAGCGCGACGCTCGATGGCCGGGACATCCTTGCGCTCGAGCCCGAGGAGCGGGCGGCGGCCGGGCTCTTCCTCGCCTTCCAGTATCCGGTCGAGATTCCGGGGGTGGGCAACATGACCTTCCTGCGCACCGCGGTGAACGCGCAGCGCAAGGCGCGCGGCGAGCCCGAGATGAGCGCCGCCGAGTTCCTCAAGGCCGTCCGCGAGAAGGCGAAGGCGCTCAACATCGATGCCGAGATGCTGAAACGCCCGGTCAACGTGGGCTTCTCGGGCGGCGAGAAGAAGCGCAACGAGATCCTGCAGATGGCGATGCTCGAGCCGCGCATGTGCATCCTCGACGAGACCGATTCCGGGCTCGACGTCGATGCGATGCGCCTTGTCGCCGATGGCGTGAACGCGCTGCGGTCGGAGGGCCGGGCGTTCCTGGTGATCACGCACTACCAGCGGCTCCTCGACCACATCGTGCCCGACGTGGTGCACATCATGGCCGACGGGCGGATCGTGAAGTCGGGCGGACCCGAGCTTGCGCTTCGGGTCGAGGAACAGGGCTACGGCGACATCCTGGCGGAGGTGGCATGATGGCGGCACCGGCAGCGAAGGGGGGGTCCGCCGCGGACCGGCTCTCCGCGCTCGCGCTGCCAGCGGGCGGCGCCTGGGCGACCGAGGCGCGCAGGGCCGCGCTCCAGCGCCTTGTCGGGATGGGCCTGCCCACGCGGCGGGATGAATACTGGCGCTGGACCGACCCGTCCAGCCTGACGGCGGCCGAACCGCCGCGCGCGGCAACCTTCGACCCGCGCGAGCGCATGCCCTTCGACGGAGTCGACGCGGTGAGGGTGGTCTTCGTCGACGGCGTGTTCGATGCCGCCGCCTCCGACGATCTCGCCGCGGCGGGCGTCGAGATCGAGCGCCTGGCCGAGGCGGCCGGGCGCGACATCCACTGGGCGCGCGACCTCTACGGGCGGCTCGAGGCGGCCGGCCAGACCCCCGTGCCCCGTCCGCTCGCCGCGCTCAACACCGCGACGGCCGGGGACGGCGTTCTCATCCGGGCGACGGGGCGGGCCGCAAAGCCGGTCGCCCTGATCTATCTCCACCGGTCGGAAACCTCGGACGCGGTGCTGCACCATCTGGTGCGGGTCGAGGCCGGCGCCGATCTCACCGTGCTCGAGAGCGGACCGGCGGCGGCGCGGTTCAACAAGGTCATGGAGATCGACGTTGCGGAAGGCGGCGCCTTCCACCATGTCCGCGTGCAGGGGCGCGATCACGAGCGCCGCGCGGCGACGCATCTGTTTGCCCGTGTCGGCAAGGGCGCGACCTTCAAGAGCTTCACCCTGACGAAGAACGGGGTTCTCACGCGCAACGAGACGGTGATCGACATCGTCGGCGACGGTGCCGTGGCGCATGTGGCCGGCGCCTCGCTCGGCGACGGAGACTTCCACCACGACGACACCGTGTTCATCACCCACGGTGCGGTGGGCTGCGAGAGCCGGCAGGTGTTCAAGAAGGTCCTCCGTAATGGGGCGACCGGCGTCTTCCAGGGCAAGATCCTCGTCAGGCCCGGTGCGCAGCAGACCGACGGCTACCAGATCAGCCAGGCGCTGCTGCTGGACGAGGCGAGCCAGTTCCTCGCCAAGCCCGAGCTGGAGATCTACGCCGACGACGTGAAGTGCAGCCACGGCTCCACGTCGGGGGCGATCGACGAGACTGCGCTCTTCTACCTGCGCGCGCGCGGGCTGCCGCGGGCCGAGGCGACCGACCTCCTGGTGCTGGCCTTCGTCGCCGAGGCTCTGGACGAGATCGAGGACGAGGGGCTGCGCGAGGAGATCCGCGGACGGCTCGAGGGCTGGCTCGCGCGGCACAGGAAATAGGATGGCGGTCACCACCGAGATGCTGCGGAGCTGGCGGGCGCCCCGTCTGGCGATCCGCCGCCAGCTTGCTTCCGGCGCGGGCGAGCCGCGGGCGCTCGCCTACCTGATGGCCGCCTGCGCGCTGATCTTCGTGGCGCAGTGGCCGCGCCTCGCCCGCGAGGCGGAACTCGATCCCTCGGTGCCGCTCGAGGCGCGTCTTGGTGCCGCTCTGCTCGGCTGGGTCTTCCTTGCGCCGCTGTTCTTCTACTGGCTGGCGGCACTGTCGCACCTGCTCGCGCGGGTGTTCGGGGGGCAGGGGACATGGTTCGGCGCGCGCCTCGCCCTCTTCTGGTCGCTTCTGGTCTCCGTTCCGCTGTGGCTTCTGAGCGGGCTCACGGCGGGGTTCTTCGGCCCGGGTCCCGAACGCACGCTGACGGGGGCGCTGCTTGCCGTCGGCTTCCTGGGCCACTGGGTGCTGGCGCTCGCGGAAGCGGAGGGCACGGGGGGACGGCTTGAGGGCGGCACCGGGCAGGCCTAGGCTGACGCGCGATCCGAGGAGCGAGACGAGATGACCGCCTTGACCGCCATCGCCCGGCAGACGCTGCGCGACCCCGTCGCCGGCGCCCGTGCCCTGGTGGCCGAGCGCCTGCCGCGCCGGGTTCTCTGGACGGCGTTCTGGGCGGCCGTGTTGCTGGACACGGTGCTTGCGACGCTCTGGATGACACGGTTCCTGGCGCTCGCAGGGTCGGAACTGCCGCCCGACATGGCCGAGGCGATGGCACGTTCGGCGGCAAACCCGTTCCTCAACGTGCCTGCCCAGGCGATCTACTGGTTCATCGTGATCCATGCGCTGCACCGTGTCGGGGCAGCCTTCGGCGGGACCGGCGATTTCGACGCGTCGCTGCATGTCGGCGTCGCCTGCCAGGCAGTCAACCTCGCCTACATCGCGGCGCTGCTCGTCGCGGCGCTTGTCCTTCCGCCTCTCGTTCTCCCCGTGCTGGTCGGCGGAGTGATCTACGCGCTCTGGCTGGTCTCCGGGATGATCCGCGGCCTCCACGGGTTCCGGAGCCGCCTTCCGGTCATCGTCGTGATGATTGCAACCTTCGCGGCGATCTATGTCACGCTGTCGGTCGTGATGGCCGTTCTGCTGCCGGGTTCGGCCTAGGGAGGCTGCATGTACGACGTCGAGAAGATCCGTGCCGACTTTCCGATCCTGTCGCGCGAGGTGAACGGCAAGCCGCTCGTCTACCTCGACAACGGGGCCTCGGCGCAGAAGCCGCGCGCGGTGATCGACGCGGTGACGCGCGCCTATTCGATGGAATACGCCAATGTCCACCGCGGCCTGCACTACCTGTCGAACCTTGCCACCGAGAACTACGAGGCGGTGCGCGGCAAGATCGCCCGCTTCCTCGGCGCGCCGTCGGAGGAGGAGATCGTCTTCACCACCGGGACGACGATGGGGATCAACCTCGTCGCCTATGGCTGGGCCATGCCGCGGATGCAGGCGGGCGACGAGATCGTGCTGACGGTCATGGAGCACCACGCCAACATCGTGCCCTGGCATTTCCTGCGCGAGAGGCAGGGTGTGGTCCTGAAGTGGGTCGAGCCGGACGCCGCGGGCGATCTCGACCCCGATCGGGTGCTCGATGCGATCGGCCCGCGCACCCGGCTCGTCGCGGTGACCCACATGTCGAACGTGCTCGGCACCGTGGTCGATGTGAAGGCGATCTGCACGGGCGCGCGCGCCCGCGGCGTGCCGGTGCTGGTCGACGGCAGCCAGGCGGCCGTCCACATGCCGGTGGACGTTGCCGACATCGGCTGCGACTTCTACCCTGTGACCGGCCACAAGCTATACGGACCAAGCGGTTCCGGGGCGATCTTCATCCGGGCCGAACGGCTGGCCGAGATGCGTCCCTTCCTCGGCGGCGGCGACATGATCCGCGAGGTGCACCGCGATCGAGTCTCCTACGCCGACCCGCCGATGAAGTTCGAGGCCGGCACGCCCGGGATCGTCCCGCAGATCGGCCTCGGCGTGGCCCTCGACTACCTTTCGGCGCTCGGCATGGAGAACGTGGCCGCGCATGAGCGGACCCTGCGCGACTATGCGCGCGACCGGCTCTCGGGGCTGAACTGGCTGATCCAGCAGGGCACCTCGGCCGGGAAGGGGGCGATCTTCTCGTTCACGCTCGCCGGGGCTGCGCATGCCCATGACATCTCCACCATCCTCGATCGCAAGGGCGTGGCCGTCCGCGCGGGGCATCACTGCGCGCAGCCGCTGATGGACTTCCTCGGCGTGCCTGCCACCTGCCGCGCATCGTTCGGGCTCTACAACACCCGTGAGGAGGTGGATGCGCTGGTCGAGGCGCTGGAGCTCGCCCACGAGCTTTTCGCCTGACCCTAGGGCGTCGGCGCATTCGCCGTTGCGACCCATCGCGGCGCGGGCTATACGACCGCCGGAGCACCCGTAGCTCAGCTGGATAGAGTGCTGCCCTCCGAAGGCAGAGGTCACAGGTTCGAATCCTGTCGGGTGCGCCACTTCCGGGCAAGAGGAGAGCGGTGTCTGCGGATCGCACGGGGCGGTCTCCTGCAGACGCGCGCGCCCTCCGCGGTGCCCTCGGTCCCGAGATCAGCCCAGACCCCGGTGCAGCACGGCCACGGCGGAATGGACCGACGCCGCCGCGCCCGCCGATCGGGGAGTGACGATCGGGCGCCGGTCGGTTCCGCAACGCCCGCTGTCCCGGCCCCGAAGCCGGAGAGACCCCGTCGAGGGTTGGGTGAAACCGGTTGCATCCCGGGACGTGCGATGCATTTCTCGCCCCGTGGTTCGGGTGTAGCATCGCGCCGTCGGCAGGGCCGGGGCAGGGACGTCATGGCGGTGACCCTCAAGGATGTGGCCGCGAAGGCCGGCGTCTCGCGATCTGCGGTGTCGCGCAGCTTCACGCCGGGCGCTTCGGTTTCGGCGAAGACCCGGGCGAAGGTCGAGAAGGCGGCGCGCGAGCTGGGCTACGCCCCGAACGCGCTCGCCTCCAGCCTGACCACCGGGCGCACCAAGCTGGTCGGCCTGATCGTGAGCAACTTCCACAACCCGCTGATCCTCGAGGTGATCGACCTCTTCACCCGCGGCCTTCAGGACCGGAGCCTCCGCCCGCTGCTGGTCAACCTCGGTGCCGCGAACGATCCCGCCGACACCGTGCGGATGCTGAGGCAGTATTCCGTCGACGGGGTGATCGTGGCCTCGTCCACGCTTTCGCCGAGTCTGGCGGCAAGCGTCCGGCAGGCAGGCATTCCCGTCGTCCACGCCTTCGGGCGGCCGCCGCCTTCGCCGGACGTCCATGTGGTGGGGATCGACAACGCCGCCTGCGGCAGGATGGCGGCCGAGACGCTGGTCAGGCGCGGCTACGCGCGGCTGGCCTTCCTCGGCGGGCCCGAGGGGGCGACTTCGACACAGGACCGCGCCGCGGGGTTCCTCGGCGCCCTTGCCGGCCGAAGCGGCATCTCGGTCAGCGCCTCCTATGCGGCCGACTACACGTTCGATGCAGGCCGCGCCGAGATGACGCGACTGCTCTGCGAAGGGCCGGCGGAAGCCTACTTCTGTGGCGACGACCTGATCGCCGTGGGGGCGCTCAGCGCGATCACCGCGGCGGGGCTCTCGGTGCCCGGCGACATCGGCCTGATCGGTTTCAACGACATGGAGATGGCGCGCTGGCCGATCATCGCCCTGACGACGATCCGCCAGCCTGTCGCCGAGATCATCGAGGCAGCCATCGACCTCGTCGTCGGAACCATCGCCAGGCCCGACCGTCTGCCGGAGGTCCGGCTCTTCCCGTGCGACGTGATCGAGCGTGCCACCCTTCGGCCGCCGTCCGACCCGCAGGGGCCCTAGCGGAACATCGGCGGGCGGGCGTCCACCCAGGTGCCGCCGGCCCTTCCGCTCTCGGCCACGGCGTGAACCGCCGCCATCGACCGCAGCCCGTCCTCGGCGCGGGGGTAGAGATCCGCGGCCGGGTCGGGCCGGCGCCCCTCGTTCGCAGCAGAGATCGCCTCGGCCAGATCCCTGTAGATGTTGGCAAAGGCGAGCGGCATCCCCTCGGCGTGGCCGACGGTGACGCGGCTTGCCCTGTCCGCCTCGGGGGAGAGGCCGGCCTCGCCGCGCTCGATCACCTGGAGCCTCCCGCCGAGCGGCATCCAGTAGAGCTGGTTCGGCTGCTCCTGCGCCCAGCGCAGCCCGCCCCGCTCGCCGAATACCTGCAACGTCAGGCCGTGCTGGCGGCCGATTGCCACGGAAGAGGTCCAGAGCCGGCCCACCGCGCCGCCGCCGAAGCGAAGGTTGACCTGCGCATCGTCCTCCAGCACCCGCGAGGGGATGCAGGAGACGGTGTCGGCAGCGAGCCGCTCCACCTCCTGACCGATCACGAAGCTCGCCATGTGGAGCGCGTGGATGCCGCAGTCGGCGAACTGCGCCGAGATGCCGGCCTGCGCCGGATCATAGCGCCAGCGGACGCGGGGATTGTCGGCGTCCGCCGCATCGGCGTGGTGGCCGTGGGCGAATTCGGCGACCACGAGGCGGATGCCGCCAAGGTCTCCCCGGGCCACCATCGCCCGCATGTGGCGAACGAGCGGATACCCGGTGTAGCCGTAGTTCACCGCGCAGATGCGGCCGGTCTTGCGCGAAACGCGGACGATCTCCTCGCCTTCCTCCACCGTCATGGTCATCGGCTTCTCGCAGAGCACGTGAAAGCCGGCGTCGAGGAAGGCGCGGGTGATCTCGAAGTGGGTGGCGTTCGGGGTGGCGACGGTCACGAGATCGACCCGGTCGGTGCGGCGGCGTTCGCCGTCCAGCATCTCGCGCCAGTCGCCGTAGGCACGGTCGGGTGCAAGGCCGAGCTTGCGGCCGTAGGCGCGACCTTCGTCCGGCCGATGGTCGAGAGCGCCGGCGACGAAGTCGAAAAGGCCGTCCACGCGCGCACCCAGACGGTGCGCAGGGCCGATCTGGCTGCCTTCGCCGCCGCCGATCAGGCCCCACTTGAGCATCGCCATGTCAGGATTTCCTAGCTGAAACCGATGGAGGTGAGGTAGGCGCGGTTCGCCTTTGCGTCCGCAAGGGGGCTGACGTCGAGCGTCGGGTCGCAGTCCTGCTCGACCGTGCACCAGCCCTCGAACCCGGCGTCGAGAAGAACCCTGCGGACAGCCGGGAAATCCACATCGCCCTTGCCCAGGTTGCAGAAGATGCCCTGGCCGCAGGCCTGGTAGAAACCTGTCCCCCGCGCGATGACATCCGCCTTAACTGCGGGATCGATATCCTTGAAATGCATGTAGGAAATGCGACCGATGTGGCGGCGCATGAAGGCCACCGGGTCGAAGCCCGCATAGGAATGGTGGCCGGTGTCGAAGCAGATCTTCAGGATCTTCTCGTCCACCTCGTCCAGAAGCCGCTCAAGCTCGGGCTCGAAGTCGATGAAACCGGCGGCATGGGCATGGATGCCCACGGTGAGCCCGTAGTCCTCGGCGCCCATCCTCGCCACGGTGGCGATGCGGTCGCGGAAGGCGGCCCATTCGGCGGCATCCATCTGTTCCGCGGCCTCCGGCCGTCCGGCCGTCGGGGCACGGCGGGGCGAGATCGAGTCGATCAGCACGAGGTGGCGCGCGCCGTGGGCGGCGAGCGCCCGGCAGGTGCGGACGGCGGCATCCATCACCTCGTCCCACTTCGAGTGGTCGTGGAAGGGGCGGAAGACCACGCCGCCGACAAGCTCGAGCCCGTGCTCGGCCAATGCCTCGCCCAGGACTGCCGGATCCTCGGGCATGAAGCCGATGGGGCCGAGCTCGATGCCGCCGTAGCCTGCCTCGGCGCATTCCCGGAGCACCTGCCGCCATGGCGGATTGCGCGGATCGCCCGCGAACTCGACACCCCATGAGCAGGGCGCATTGCCGATGCGGATCGTCATCTGGACCTCATGTCGCGGGAACGGCGATCCATTGTCCGAGCTCGGACGACCGGAACGCGGTTTCGACGATCTGGCTCACGGCCAGCCCGTCGCGGAACGTGGGCCATACCGGCTTGCCCGTCTCGATTGCCAGAAGGAAGTCGCGCGCCTCGATGATGATCTGGTCCTGGTAGCCGGTGCCGTGGCCGGGCCCCTGACAGAAGGCGAGGTAGTCAGGGTGCTCCGGCCCGGTCAGGACGCGAGTGAACCCTCGCGTCGCCTCGGGCCCCTCTGCGCGGTAGAGCCAGACCGAGTTCTGGTCTTCCTGGTCGAAGCGGATCGCGCCCTTCGTGCCGTGGATCTCGTAGGCGTAGCCCATCTTGCGGCCGGTCGCCGTGCGGCTGATGTAGAGATGCCCCATCGCGCCCGAGGCGAAGCGCAGCATCATCTGCGCGTGGTCGTCGTTGTCCACGGCGACCGGACCCTCAGGACCGGGGCGCGTCGGATGCAGGGTCTCGATCCGCGCGGAAAGCTCGGCGACCGGCCCCATCAGCGCCAGCATGCAGTTTATCGGATGCGGGGCGAGATCGCCCATGCAGCCGTTCGCGCGGCCGCTTGTGCGCCACGTGGCGGGGAGCTCCGGGTCGGAGAGGAAGTCCTCGGTATGTTCGCCGCGAAACCAGGTGACACGGCCGATTGCGCCCTCGGCCAGGAGCCGGCGGACGAACTGCGTGGCCGGCGTCCGGACGTAGTTGAAGCCGATCATGTTCGGCAAGCCCGAGGCCTCGGCCGCCGCGACCATCGCGCGCGCGTCCTCCAGCGACGCACCGAGGGGCTTCTCGCAGAAGACGGGCTTGCCGGCGGCGAAGGCCGCTTCGGCGATCGCGCGGTGCGTCGTCTGGGGGGAGGCGATGACCACGGCCTCGACCTTCGGATCGGCGACGAGGTCCTGCCAGTCGCGCGCAGCGCGGGCAAAGCCGTAGGCCCGGGCATAGCGTTCGGCCGAAGCCTGGCTGGTCGCGGCGATCACCTCGAGCCGCGGGCGCAGCGCCGTGTCGAAGACCGCACCGACCGCCGAGAGGGCGACGGCATGGGCCTTTCCCATGTAGCCGCCGCCGACCAGCCCGATCCCGATTGCGCGCACCGGCGCACCTCCCGCAAGCCCGGTTGCAACCGGTTGCAAAGGCTGTATCCTGCCCCGGCGCCGCGTGCAAGCCCCGTCGACTGGCCAGACGGTGCGGCGCGCATCAGAGGGGGAGACGACATGACCGCCTGCGGGAGCGTGGTCGCGGCGACTTCGAGGCGACCACGCCGTCAGGATGGGCGTCGTCATGCGGGAGACTGCCGGACACCCCCGAACCGGCGGTCGGGCCGATGATGGCCGATCTGCAACGCCTGGCTTCCGGGAACTTCCTCGTGATCGGCCGCGCGGGGATGGACCTCTACGCCGACCCGCCCGGTACCCGCATCGAGGAGGCCGGGCGCTTTACCGCGGCCCTCGGGGGGTCGTCGGCCAACATTGCCGCGGCGCTCGTGCGGCAGGGCTTCCGCGCCGCCCTCGTCACCTGCGTGTCCGACGACGCGATCGGGCGCTTCTGCCTGAACCAGCTCGACGCCTATGGCATCGACCGCCGCCACGTGCGGCCGGTGGGCGGCGAGGCGAGAAACTCACTTGCCGTGGTCGAGACGCGGGCCGAGGATTGCCAGTCGGTGATCTACCGCAACGGCGCCGCCGACTTCGCCATGACCGTCGAGGACGTGGAGGCGGTGGACTACGCCAGCTTCGCGGCGCTTGTGACCACCGGCACCGTGCTCGCTGCCGAACCCTCGTCCAGTGCCACCTTCCGCGCCTTCGATCTCGCCCGGGCGGCCGGATTGCCGCTGATCTTCGACGTGGACTACCGGCCCTATTCCTGGCCTTCGGCCGCCGCTGCTGCCGAGGCCTATTCGAGGGCCGGCGCACTGTGCGACGTGGTCGTCGGCAACGATGTGGAGTTCGGCTTCATGGCCGGCCACCCGGAAGGCGGGCTCGACAAGGCGCGCAGCCTGATCGCTCAGGGTGCGCGGATCGTCGTCTACAAGATGGGCGAGCGGGGCGCGGTCACGATCACCCGCGACGGCGAGGTCACGACCGGAATCTACCCCACGGCGGCGCTGAAGCCGACGGGGGCGGGAGACGCCTTCCTCGGCGCCTTCATCGCGGCGCTGGCGGAGGGCAGGCCCGTCCGCGAGGCCGTCCTGCGCGGGTCCGCCGCAGCCGCGATGGTGGTGGCGCGCGTCGGCTGTGCCCCCGCGATGCCCACGAAGCCCGAGCTCGAAGCCTTCCTTTCGAGCCATCCGGGCCCGAACGCCTGAGAGGACACCGATGCACATCCCTCCCTTCGACAACCTCAACCGCCCCATCGTCGATGCAGGGAACGGCATTGTGCCGCTGGTCTACTTCAACCGGATCCGCCTGAAGGCGGGGGAGACATTCGACTACTGCGTGGCGGGCTACGAGACCTGCGTCGTGCCGGCGACCGGGTCGGTGACGGTGGAGACAGGCGGCGAGACCTTCGCGGGCATCGGCAACCGGGGCGCCGACGTCTGGGACGGCGAGCCGGAAGGGGTCTACGTTCCCACCGACACCGGCGCGCGGATTTCGGCGCTCACCGATACCGAGACCTTCATCGCCGGCGCGAAGTTTGCAGAGACGCTGCGCCCCTTTGCCGTCCGGGCGGCGGAGATCGACGTCGTCCAGTACGGGTCGGACGAGACCAAGACCCACCGCAAGATCAAGCACATCCTCGGCACGAAGTACCATGACCGCGTCGGCCGCCTGCTGGTGAGCGAGCTCTTCACGGTCGGCGCGGGCGGCTGGTCGGGGTTCCCTTCCCACAAGCACGACACCGACCGCCGGGATGCCGAGGGCAGAGTCATCGAGACGAGGCACGACGAGTGCTACAACTTCCGCTTCCGGCCGGGCTACGGCTCGGGGCTCCAGATGCTCCAGCGCGTCGACAACGAACCGGGCGATGCCTGGCACATCGTCGATGGTTCGACCGTCCTCATCGACAGGGGCTATCATCCCTGCTGCGTCCTGCCGGGCTACGAGATGTACTACTTCACCATCCTCGGTGGCCTCAGCCAGCGGAGCCTGACGCAGTATTTCCAGCCGACCCATGCGGCGCAGCTCCGCACGATCCCGGGCATCATGGACATGGTGGCGAAGTTCAGATGACGCTTGCGACGCTGGCGGAGGTGCTGCGCCCGGCGCTTTCCGGCGGGTATGCCGTCCCCGGCCTCGTCTGCCTCGGCTGGGAGGACGCACGCGCCTTCGCGCTCGCCGCGCAGGACGAGCGCGCGCCGGTCATCCTCCAGGCCGGGCCGGGGGCGCGGGCGCACATGCCCATCCCCGTCTGGGCTGCGATGTTCAGGTCTCTGGCCGAAAGCGTCGACGTGCCGGTGGTCGCCCATCTCGACCATGGAACCTCTCTCGACGAATGCCGCGCGGCGCTGGAGGCCGGCTTCACGTCGCTGATGTTCGACGGCTCGCGCCTGCCGCTCGGCGAGAACATCGACAGGACCGCGCGGGTCGCCGAGATGGCGCACGCCGCCGGGATCTCGTGCGAAGGCGAGATCGGTTTCGTGGGCTATGCCGGCGGCGCCGCCTCGTCGGGCACCGATCCCGCCGAGGCCGGGCGCTTCGCGCGCGACACCGGAGTCGATGCGATGGCCGTCTCCGTGGGCAACCTGCACCTGCAGACCGGGGCGGGGCGTGGGCTCGATCTCCCGCGGCTCCGCGCGATCGAGCTCGAGACCGACGTGCCCCTCGTCATCCACGGCGCATCGGGCGTGCCCGCGACCCAGCGGCGGGAGCTGGCGGCCACCTCCCGCATCTGCAAGTTCAACATCGGAACCGAGCTCAGGCAGGTGTTCGGGCGAGCCATCCGCGCCACCCTTGCCGAAAACCCGGAGCGGTTCGACCGCCTGGAGCTGCTGCGGGAGACCGAGGCGCCCCTTCGGACTGCTGCGAGGTCGGTGATGCGCGACCTCGGGGCTGCCGGGCGGGCGGCCTGACGGCCACCCGCCCTGTCTCAAGCGACGGCGAGCGGCCGGGCGATATGGTCGCGGGCGACGGACATCGACTTGATGATCGCGTGGACCGGGTCGCCGGGTCCGAGCGCGAGCTGCTCGACCGCGCGGCGCGTGACCCGCGCCAGGAGCTCGTCCTCGCCGATCCGCACATGCACGATCGCACCCGGTCCGGTGCCGGGGACGATCGCGACGACCCTTCCCGCCAGGATGTTCTGCGCCGAGAGGCCCTCGGGGCGGCTCCGGGCGAGGACCACGTCGTGGGCCATGACGCGCACGCGGACCCGAGTGCCCGGTGCGGCGTCGATCCTTGGCAGGAACATCGGGCCCGCCGCGGTTTCGAGCCGCGTGAGCCCGTCGCCCTCGTGTTCGACAACCCGCGCCGGCAGCATCGAGGCGATCTCGCGCACGCCGAGGGCGCGGAGCGCCTCGGGGTCGGCCATGACCTCGGCCGTGGTTCCTTTCCTGAGGATCCGGCCGGTCTCGATCACGGCCATCCGGTCGGCGAGGAGCTGGGCCTCGTTCATGTCGTGGGTCACGAGGACCACGGGCATCGCCAGATGGGCGCGCAGCGCCAGGATTTCGGCATGAAGGCTCTCGCGCGTGGCACGGTCAACCGCCGAAAAGGGCTCGTCGAGCAGAAGCACCCGCGGGCGTCTGGCGAGCGCGCGCGCCAGCGCGACGCGCTGCTGCTGGCCGCCGGAAAGCCCGGCGGGCCTTCGGTCGGCAAGGCCGGGCAGGTTGACGAGATCGAGGAGGCGCGCCGCCTCGGCCGGATCGGGGCGGTCCATTGCCGCCAGCACGTTCTGTGCCGCCGTCATGTGCGGGAACAGCGCATAGTTCTGGAAGACCACCCCGACGTGGCGGCGATGGGCGGGCAGCGCCACCCTTGCGCTCGTATCCATCCAGGTTTCTCCATCCACCGTCACCTTCGCGGCCGTTGGACTCCAAAGTCCGGCGATGGTGCGGAGGATCGTCGTCTTGCCCGACCCGGAATGGCCGACCAGGGCCAGAAGTTCCCCCGGCTCGACCGAGAAGGCCGCGTCCAGCGGGATCGGCGCCTCTGCCTTGAGCGCGATGGTCAGCGTCATGCCAGCCTCCGCCCGATGCGGGCCGACAGCCAGTAGGTGATGGCAATCGTGGTGAAGGATATCGCGACGAGCGTGGCCGACATGATGCCCGCGCCGGCCATGTCGAAGCCCTGCACCCGGTCGTAGATGGCGATGGCGATGGTCTTGGTCTCGCCCGGGATCGAGCCGCCGACCATCAGCACGATGCCGAATTCGCCGAGCGTGTGGGCGAAGGTGAGCACCATGGCGGTCATCAGGCCCGGCCAGGCGAGCGGCAGTTCCACCTTCCACAAGCTGCGCAAGGGCGACATGCCGCAGGTCGCCGCCGCCTCGCGCAGTTCCACCGCGATCGCCTCGAACCCGCGCTGGGCGGGCTGGATGGCGAAGGGCAGGTTGAAGATGACCGAGGCGACCACCAGCCCCTCGAAGGTAAAGACCAGCTGGTGCCCGAAGGTTTCCTGCCAGAAGGCCCCGACAGGCGAGTTCCGTCCGAAGGCCACCAGGAGGTAGAAGCCGAAGACCGTGGGCGGCAGCACCAGCGGCAGCATCACCAGCGCCTCGACCGCACCCTTGGCCCTGAACCGGCCATAGGCCAGCCAGCGCCCGGCCAGGACCGAGACGGGCAGGAGGATCGCGACCGTCACGGCTGCAAGCTCGAGCGAGAGCGTCAGTGCCGTCCAGTCCAAGATCAGCCCTCTTCAGGCAGGACGAAGCCGTACTTCACCATGATCTCGCGCGCCTTGGGCGACTGGATGTAGGCGTAGAACTCCTCGGCCACCGGACCGGCGTCCTTCAGGAGCACCATGCGCTGCAACAGCGGCTCGTGCCAGTCGTGCGAGATCAGCGCGTGCTCGCCGCGCGTGGCCACCTCGGGCGCGAGTGCCAGGGAAAGGGCGATGATGCCGCCCTCGGCATTGCCCGACAGCGCGAATTGTGCCGTCTGGCTCACGTTCTCGCCGAGGATGAGGAAGGGCTGGATCTTCTCCCACAGCCCGCGGTGCTTCAGCGCCTCCATGGCGCGCAGGCCGTAGGGCGCGTGTTCGGGGTTGGCGATGGCGAACTTGGTCAGCTTGCCTTCCTCGATCAGTGCAGCGAGGTTGTCCAGCGCCTCGTCGGGTTTCAGCGGCGAGCCGTGCGGGGCCATCAGCACGATGCGGCCTTCGGCATAAAGGGTGCCCTCGTCGCGGGTCAGGCCCTCGGCATGAAGCTCGGCGATGAACTTCTGGTCGGCGGCCATGAACATCTCGAACGGCGCGCCCTGCCGGATCTGGGTGGCGAAGTTGCCGGTCGAGCCGAAGGAGAGCTTCACCTCCTTCCCCGTCTCGGCGGCGAAGGCGGCGGCGATCTCTGTCACGGCGAACTGCAGGTCCGCCGCGGCGGCGATCACCGGCGGCTCGGCTGCGGAACCACCTTGCGTTTCCCCCTGCTGGGCACTGGCGGAGGTCGCCGCCAGGCTTGCGGCCAATGCCAGCAGCAGAACGACGAGGCGACGTGCGGAAGCGAGAAGTCCGGAAATCTGCGACATAGATGGCTCCATCCGATATGTTTGTCCGAACATATCGGAGACGCGCCGCGTTTGCCAAGGCAGACCTTCGTCGGTTCAGGGCTTGGGCGGATCCTGTCTCAGCAGCTGCGCGAAGGCGTCGAGGTCGCCGGCCACCGCCTCCGCGGCGCGGCTCTCGATCGACCTGTAGAGGTCGAGGACCGTCTCGCCCATCGGCGTCAGTTCCGCGCCGCCATGGGACCGCCCGCCCCGGGTGGAGACGACGAGCGGCTCGCGGAACCACTGGTTCATCGCGGTGATGAGCATCCAGGCCTTCTTGTAGCTCATGCCCATCGAGCGACCGGCGGCGGCGATGGAGCCGGTCTCCGCGATCGCCGCCAGCAGGTCCGCCTTGCCGGGACCGATGGCGACCGACCTGTCGAGCAGGAGCCGGAAGCGCAGGCGGGGCGGGAGCGAGTCGTCGGTCATCGCCGGTCACTCTAGCCCGCGAACATGCCTGGGCGAAATGCGGACGCCGCGCCGGAACCCGGCGCGGCGCGGCAGAGCGCGGCAGGAACCCTGCCTCAGCAGCTGTAGTAGAGCTTGTACTCCACCGGGTGCGGCGTGTGCTCGTACTCGTAGACCTCTTCCCACTTGAGCGCCATGTAGCCCTCGAGCTGGTCCTTGTTGAACACGTCGCCCGCCAGCAGGAACTCGTGGTCCGCCTCGAGGCTTTCGAGGGCCTCCCGCAGGGAACCGCAGACGGTCGGGATCTGCGCGAGTTCCTCGGGCGGCAGGTCGTAGAGGTCCTTGTCGGAGGACGGCCCCGGGTCGATCTTGTTCCTGATGCCGTCGAGGCCGGCCATCAGCAGGGCGGCGAAGGCGAGGTAGGGGTTGGCCGACGGGTCGGGGAAGCGGGCCTCGACGCGCTTGGCCTTCGGGCTCTCGGTCCACGGAATCCGGATGCAGCCCGAGCGGTTCCGCGCCGAGTAGGCACGCAGGACGGGCGCCTCGAAGCCGGGGATCAGCCGCTTGTAGCTGTTGGTCCCGGGGTTCGTCAGCGCGTTCAGCGCCTTGGCGTGCTTGAGGATGCCGCCGATGTACCACAGCGCCTCCTGGCTGAGGTCGGCATACTTGTCGCCCGCGAAGAGCGGCTTGCCGTCCTTCCAGATCGACATGTTGACGTGCATCCCCGAGCCGTTGTCGCCCTTCATCGGCTTCGGCATGAAGGTGACGGTCTTGCCGTAGGCGTGGGCCACGTTGTGGATGACGTACTTGTACTTCTGGATGTTGTCGGCCTGGGTCGTCAGCGTGCCGAAGATCAGGCCAAGCTCGTGCTGGCAGGTCGCCACCTCGTGGTGGTGCTTGTCGACCTTCATTCCCATCCGCTTCATCGTCGAGAGCATCTCGGACCGGATGTCCTGGCCCTCGTCCATCGGGTTCACCGGGAAGTAGCCGCCCTTGTGGCCGGGCCGGTGGGCGAGGTTGCCCATCTCGTATTCGCTGTCGGTGTTCCAGGCCGCCTGGTCGGCGTCGATCTGGTAGGCCACCTTGGCCGGCGTCACCGAATAGCGCACGTCGTCGAAGATGAAGAACTCCGCCTCCGGTCCGAAGTAGGCCGCATCGCCGATGCCGGTCGACTTCAGGTAGGCCTCGGCCTTGACGGCGGTCGAGCGCGGGTCGCGGCTGTAGGGTTCGCCGGTATCGGGCTCCACCACGTTGCAATGCAGGCAGAGCGTCTTCTCGGCATAGAACGGGTCGAGATAGGCCGTGGCCGGGTCGGGCATCAGCTTCATGTCGGACTGGTCGATCGACTTCCAGCCGGCGATCGACGAGCCGTCGAACATGAAGCCTTCCTCGAGGAAGTCCTCGTCGACGAGGTCGCTCATCACGGTGACGTGCTGGAGCTTGCCGCGCGGATCGGTGAAGCGGATGTCGACGTATTCGACCTCCTCGTCCTTGATGGTCTTCAGAACATCCTTCTTGCTCATGCCTTCTTCCCTTCGTGGTATCGAGCGTTGCGGTGCGCGGCCTGCGGGTGCGCGCGTATCAGCCTGTCACAGGGCATCCTCGCCGGATTCGCCGGTGCGTATGCGGATCGCCTGTTCGACGGTGGTGACGAAGATCTTGCCGTCGCCGATCTTGTCGGTCTTGGCGGCGGCGATGATCGCCTCGATCGCGGCGTCCACCTGCGCGTCGGGCAACACGACCTCGATCTTGACCTTCGGCAGGAAGTCCACGACGTATTCCGCGCCGCGATAGAGCTCGGTGTGGCCCTTCTGGCGCCCGAACCCCTTGACCTCGATCACCGAAAGCCCCTGCACGCCCGCGTCCTGCAGGGCCTCCTTCACCTCGTCGAGCTTGAACGGCTTGATGATCGCCTCGATCTTCTTCATGGCGCTCGCATCCTTGTCCGGGGTCCGTCGCGGGCCGTCTGACCACTTTCCCCGGGCGGCCACAATTCGGTAGCCTCGGGAGCTGCGGGGCCACCCGGTGATTTCGAGGGGGATGCCTGAATTTTGTGCATGTTGCCGTCAGAACCGGCGGAATGAAAAGCCAAGGCCGGGATCGAATGACCGAACTGCTGACATCTGCCCAAATGCGCGCCATCGAAGAGGGCGCCATCGCCTCGGGAGAGGTGACGGGACTGGAGCTCATGGAACGGGCGGGCAGGGGGGTCGTCGAGGCGATCTGGGAGGAATGGCCAGAGCTCGCTCGCGCTCCCCACCGCGCCGTGGTGCTCTGTGGCCCGGGCAACAACGGCGGCGACGGCTTCGTGGTGGCGCGGCTCCTGAAGGAGTGGGGCTGGGAGGTGGACGTCTTCCTCTACGGTGACCCGCAGCGGCTGCCACCGGATGCACGGGTCAACCACGATCGGTGGGCGGCACTGGGCCCGGTGCACGCCTGGGTGCCCCTCGAGGTCGAGCGGGCCATCAACGCGGCGCCGGATCTCGTCGTGGATGCCCTCTTCGGCACCGGCCTCACCCGGGCGATGGACCCCCAAGACCTTTCGGGCGTGTTCGACGCGATCAAGGACCACCTCTGCATCCGGTTGTCGAAGGCGGTGGCGGTCGACATTCCGTCGGGCCTGTCGTCGGAAACGGGCCGCGCCCTGGGGTTCTGCTTGCCTGCGTCCCTGACCGTCACCTTCCACAGCCCGAAACTGGGTCACTTCCTGGCGGACGGACCAGCTGCCGCTTCCCGCCTGCGGGTTGCGGACATCGGCTTGAAGCACCGGCCCGACAAGACCTCGACGCGGACGACAGGCGCCCCATCCCCGGCCGCCCTGGGAAAATGGGCGTCTGCCCACAAGTACGGCCACGGCCACGCCCTGGTCCTTTCGGGGGAGCCTAGCCGCGGCGGCGCCGCCCGCCTTGCCGCGCGGGGGGCGCTGCGCATCGGCGCGGGGCTCGTGACCGTCGGCTGCCCGCCCGAGGCGCTCACCGAGAACGCCGCCCGGCTCGATGCGATCATGCTGCGCGCCGTCCACGACGCCGAGGCCCTGTCCCGCATCCTGGAGGACAGACGCATCACCGCCCTCTGCCTCGGCCCCGGCCTCGGCACCGCCGAGCGGGAGGCGGCGCTGGTGGCGGCGGCGCTCGGGTCCGAGCGGCCAACGGTGCTCGACGCCGACGCACTCACGATCCTCTCCCGGCACCCGAGCCTCCCTGCCGCCCTGCACCCCGGCTGTGTCCTGACCCCCCATGCCGGCGAGTTCGCCCGCCTCTTCCCCGGCATCGCGGAGAGACTCGCCGCGCCCGTGACGACCGGCCCCGCCTGCTCCAAGGTCGATGCCACCCGCGAGGCGGCCGCCCGCGCCGGCTGCACGGTGCTCTTCAAGGGCCCCGACACCGTCATCGCCGACCCCTCCGGGCGCTCCGCGGTCAACTCGGCCCACTACGACCGCGCCGCGCCCTGGCTCGCCACGGCAGGCTCGGGCGACGTTCTGGCCGGCTTCATCGCGGGGCTCCTGGCGCGCGGCCTCGCGCCCTTCGACGCGGCCTGCACCGCCGCCTGGCTCCATGTCGAATGCGCGCTCTCCTTCGGCCCCGGCCTCGTCGCCGAGGACCTGCCCGAGGAACTGCCGAAGGTCTTCCGCGCCCTCGGCCTCTGACTTCATCCTGTCTGAAATACTCCGCGGGGGTCCGGGGGCGCGAAGCCCCCGGCTTCCGCCTCCCGCGCCGATTTTCCCCTCGCATCCCCTCCGGCGCTTTGCTAGAAGGGCGCCGATTTCGGAGGCGGCCCCCCGGAGACGGATGCCGCCTCCTTCGATTTACGGGCAACGCGCGGGTGTGGCGGAACTGGCAGACGCACCGGATTTAGGTTCCGGCGCCGCAAGGCGTGGGGGTTCAAGTCCCTCCACCCGCACCAACGCCCCCCGAGAGGACGAGAGGACGACGATGCAGGTCACCGAGACCCTGAAGGACGGGCTGAAGCGCGGCTACGAGATCACCGTCACCGCCATCGAGCTCGACGCCAAGGTGCAGGAAAAGCTTGCCGAGGCGCAGCCGAACGTGGCGATGAAGGGCTTCCGCAAGGGTCATGTGCCGATCGCGCTCCTCAAGAAGCAGTACGGCCGCCAGTTGCTGGGCGAGGCCATGCAGGAGGCCATCGACGCGGCGATGAAGCAACACTTCGACGCCACCGGTGACCGCCCCGCGGTCCAGCCCGACGTGACGATGAAGAACGAGGGCTGGAAGGAGGGCGACGACATCGTGGTCTCGCTCGCCTACGAGGCACTGCCTGCGATCCCCGAGGCCGACCTCGGGAAGATCAAGCTCCAGAAGCTTGTGGTCGAGCCGGACGACAAGGCCGTGGACGAGGCGCTCGAGACCCTTGCGAAGAACGCGGGAGCCTTCGCGGACCGCAAGAAGGGGTCGAAGGCGAAGGAGGGCGACCAGGTCGTGATCGACTTCGTCGGCAAGATCGGCGGCGAGGCATTCCAGGGCGGCGCGGCCGAGGATTATCCGCTGGTGCTCGGCTCGGGATCCTTCATCCCCGGCTTCGAGGATCAGCTCGTCGGCGTCAAGGCGGGCGAGGAGAAGGCGGTGGAGGTGACCTTCCCCGAGGATTACGGCAACAAGGAGCTCGCCGGGAAGGCCGCGGTCTTCGACGTGACCGTGAAGGCGGTGAAGGAGCCGGTGACGGCGGAACTCGACGACGAGCTGGCAAGGAAGTTCGGTGCCGAGAGCATCGAGGCGCTGAAGGGCCAGATCCGCGACCGTCTCAATGCCGAATACGAGGGCGCGGCGCGGGCCGTGATGAAGCGCGCGCTGCTCGATGCGCTCGACAAGGAGGTCAAGTTCGAGCTGCCGCCGAGCCTGGTGGAAGCCGAGGCGAACCAGATCGCGCATCAGCTCTGGCACGAGGAGCACCCCGAGGAGCACGGCCATTCCCACGGCCACATCGAACCGACCGAGGAGCACCGGAAGCTCGCCGAGCGCCGCGTGCGGCTCGGCCTGCTGCTTGCCGATATCGGCAACCGCGCCGAGGTGAAGGTGACCGACGCCGAGATGGCACAGGCCGTGATGTCGCAGGCGCGGCAGTATCCGGGCCAGGAGCGCGCCTTCTTCGAGTTCGTGCAGAAGAATGCCCAGGCGCGCCAGGCGATCCACGCGCCGGTCTTCGAGGACAAGGTGGTTGACCACATCTTCTCGCTTGCGAAGGTTACCGAGAAGAAGGTCACGAAGGACGAACTGAAGAAGGCCGTCGACAAGCTCGACGAGCTCTGACGCGGCTGGACGCCTCGAGACCCGGCTGGCAGCAGGGGTCGCCTCCGGGCGGCCCCGCGTCTCAGCCGTTGCCGCCGCCGAAGCGACCGGACTCGGCGGCCGCGGCGCGGATCGCCTTGGCCTTGTTGACGGTCTCCTGCCATTCGGTCTCGGGGTCGCTGTCGTAGACGACCCCGCCGCCCGCCTGGATGTAGAGCTTGCCGTCCTTCACCACGGCCGTCCGCAGCGCGATGCACATGTCCATCTCGCCGTTCGCGGCGAAATAGCCGACGCCGCCGCCGTAGACGCCGCGCTTCTCGGGCTCGAGCTCGTCGATGATCTCCATCGCGCGCACCTTGGGCGCCCCCGATACGGTCCCGGCCGGCAGGCCGGCGAGCAGGGCAGAGAGGGCGTCCTCGCCTTCCTTCAGCTCGCCCACCACGTTCGAGACGATGTGCATGACGTGGCTGTAGCGTTCGATGACGAACTGCTCGGTGGGTCTGACCGTGCCGATCCTCGAGACCCGGCCCACGTCGTTGCGGCCGAGGTCGAGCAGCATGAGATGCTCGGCGCGCTCCTTGGGGTCGGCCAGAAGTTCTGCCTCGAGCGCGCGGTCCTCCTCGGGCGTGCCTCCGCGCGGACGGGTGCCGGCGATCGGGCGGATCGTGACCTCGCCGCCGCGCAGCCGCACGAGGATCTCCGGGCTTGCGCCCACGATCTGGAATTCGCCGAAGTTGAAGTAGAACATGAAGGGCGACGGGTTCGTCCTTCTCAGGGAACGATAAAGCGCGAACGGGGTCAGGGGGAAGTCCATCGTCCAGCGCTGGCTCGGCACCACCTGGAAGATGTCGCCGGCGCGGATGTAGTCCTTCGCCTTCTCGATGGCGGCCATGTAGCCTTGCTTCGTGAAGTTCGACACCGGCTCGCCCATCGGAGCCGGCGCATCGGCAAGGCTCCGGCTTTCGCCCACGGCGCTGCGCTCGAGGTCGCGCACCGCGTCCATGACCCGTTCGGCGGCCTGGGCATAGGCGGCCCGCGCCGAGAGGCCGGAGCCCGCCCAGGCCGGCGAGACGACCGTGACCTCGCCCTTCACCCCGTCGAGCACCGCAACGACCGACGGGCGCATCAGCACCGCGTCGGGCAGGCCGAGGGGGTCGGGGTTGACGTGGGGCAGCCGCTCCACGAGGCGGATCATGTCATAGCCGAGATAGCCGAAGAGGCCCGCGGCGATCGCCGGCAGACCCTCGGGCATCTCGATCCGGCTTTCGGCGATCAGGGAGCGCAGGGTGTCGAGCGGATGGCCGGGAAGATCCTCGAACGCGGCGGCGTCGAACCGGGCCTGGCGGTTGATCCGGCTCCTTTCGCCGTGGCACTGCCAGATCAGGTCCGGCTTCAGACCCACCACCGAGTAGCGGCCGCGGATCTCGCCGCCGGTGACGCTTTCCAGCATGAAGCTGTCGGCGCGGGCGCCCGCGAGCTTCAGCATCAGCGAGACGGGCGTGTCGAGGTCCGCCGCGAGCCGGGCCCAGACCACCTGGTTCTTCCCTGCGGAATAGCCGGCCTCGAAGGCCTCGTAGGTCGGGCTCAGCGCCACTCGCGCCTCACGGAAACTGCGCGTGCGCCGCGTTGATTGCGGACTGGTTGAGGGAAATCCCGGCCTCGGCTTCGAGAGCGGCGATGAACCGGTTCAGCACGTCCTGCGCAATCCCCTGGGCGGCGGCTGTCCCGAGCGCCTGGCGCAGCGACGCGGCCTCCTCGCTTTCGGCGTCCTCCGGGATGATGGCGGTCACCTCGACGAGATGCACCGTGCCGTCCTCGCCCGCACGGATCGCGATACCGCCCTCCTCGACGCCGAAGGCGTCGGCGACGAGCCCTTCCGGGGCGCGGTCGAGGAAGCTGTCGCGCCCGATCGCCGCACGGGCCTCCGGCTCCTGGCCGAGCTCCTCCCAGCTGCGCCCTGCCGCGCGGCCGGCCTTGAGCTCCTCGGCCAGCGCCGTGAGCAGGGCCTCGGTCTCGGCCCGCTCCCAGTTGGCGATGACCCGGTCGCGCACCTCCTCGATCGGCTGGAGTGCCGGCGGAAGAAGGGCATCGACACGGAGCGCAGCCACGCCGCCGTCCTCGAGCTGGAACAGTTCGGGCAGGGTCTCGGTCGTGGCCGCTCCCGCGGCCTCGCGGAAGGCCGCGTAGCCGGCGATGCCATCGGAGGTGTCGGGGCCGAACTCGATGGTGCCGATCTGCATGGATGTCTCTTCGGCCACGGTCTCGAGCGTGTTTCCGGCGGCAAGCAGATCCTCGATCTGCTCGCGGAGCGTGTCGATCTGGCGCCGCGCCCGGTCGACCGCAATCTCGCCGGCGAGGTCGTCGCGCACCTCCTCGAAGGGTGTCTCCTGGGCGGGGAGCACCGCGTTCACCCGGAACAGCGCGGGGCCGAGCGGTGTTTCCACGGGGCCGGCGATGCCGGCGGCCTCGAGCGCGAAGACCGGCGGGCCGGCAACGCCGAGATCCTCCTGGCTCACGTCGCCGAGATCGACGTCGATGAGCGAGAGCCCCCGTTCCTCGACCAGGTCGTCGAAGGTGGCCTCGCCCTTGTCCAGACGCGCCCGCGCTGCCTCGGCGGCAGCGGCGTCGGGAAAGACGAGCCGTTCGACGAGGCGCCGCTCGGGCACGTTGAAGTCGACCGACCGTTCCTCGTAGAGCCGGCGAACCTCGCTGTCGTCGACCGTCACCTCGTCGACCAGCGACTCGGGCGTCAGGGCCACGTAGGTGATCTGCTTGCGCTCGGGCAGCGTGTAGGCGGCAGGATCGGCCTCGTAGGCCGCCTCCAGCTCCGCTTCGGTCGGGTCCGGGATCGGCTCGTCGAGGGCACTGGCGTCGAGCCTCAGCCAGAGGATGTCGCGCCGCTCGCCCGCGAAGGCCGCCGAAAGTTCCACCAGCGTGACGGGCGGCTCGATGCCGGCGACGACGGCGGCACGCAAGAGGCCCGTTGCCGCATCGGTGCGGATGTTCTCCTCGAAGTCCGCCTCCGACAGGCCGCTGCGCCGGATCACCTCGGCATAGGCCGCCCTGTCGAATTTGCCGTCGAGACCCTGGAAGGCGGGCGTGGCGACGACCTCGGCCCGCACGGCCTCGTCCCCGACGGAGAGCCCCAGCCGTTCCGTCTCGTTCTCGAGCGCGGCGGCCCCGACCAGCTGGCGCTGCACCTGCTGGGCGATCGCGGCGCCCTCGGGCGAGGCGAGCGGGATCGCCCGTCCCGACTGCGCCTGGCGCGCCCGCAGCTCGCCCTGGAGGGCGAGCACATACTCCTGAACCGGGATCTCGGTCTTGCCGACCGCGCCGATGGAGCGCACCGACCCCCCGAAGTTGCCGATCCCGAAGCCGCCAAGCGCGAACACGAGGAGCGCGAGCACCACCCAGACGACCAGGTTCGCCTTCTTCTTCGGCCGTTCAGCCATCCATTCCTCCCCGTCGCCCGGCCGTTCCCGCGCGCGCACATCCTCTAAGGCGGAAGCCGGAGAGGGGCAAGCCTTCAGGGTGCGAAGTCGGCGAGGCGTTGGAACAGCGTGTCAAGCCCCGCGCGGTCGGCGTTGGCGAAGGCGATCCTGACCTCGCGCCCGCCCGCGGGATCGTCAGGGGGGCGGAACATCGTTCCGGGCAGAAGAAGCACGCTCTGCTCCTCGACGAGCCGACGGGCGAGTGCGTCCGACCGCAGCGGATAGTCATGTGCGGCGTAGGCGAAGTAGGCCCCGCAGCCGAGCAGCCGCCAGTGCCGGAGCCTCGGGAAGCCCGCCTCGATCGCCGCCCGCCGCGCAAGGATTTCGGCCCTCTCGCCGGCGAGCCACGGGCCGAGATGCCGCATCCCCCAGAGCGCGCCGATCTGCCCGAGCTGCGCGGGGCAGATCGTGACCGTGTCGAGGAACTTCTCGACCTCGGCAAGCCGCGCCCTGTCGGCGACGATGGCGCCGACGCGATGCCCGGTCAGCCGGTAGGCCTTCGAGAAGGAGTAGAGCTGGATCAGCGTGTCGGCCCAGTCCGGGTCGCGGAAGAGATCATGCGGCGCACCCTCCCGGCTGTGGAAGTCGCGGTAGGTCTCGTCGAGGATCAGGGCGACACCCCGCGCGCGGGCCAGTTCGAGGAAGTCGCGCAGGACTTCGGCCGGGTACTCGACCCCGCCGGGGTTGTTGGGGCTGACCAGCACGATCGCCCGAGTCCGCGGGCCGATGAGGCCCGCCGCGCGCCCCGGTTCGGGGATCAGTCCCGGCCCGGCGGGCAGCGGCACGGCGCGGATGCCCGCCATGTCGAGCCACATCTTGTGATTGAAATACCAGGGCGTGGGCAGGATTACCTCGTCGCCCTCGCCGGCGAGCGTTGCCATGGCGGCAGCGAAGGCCTCGTTGCAGCCCGAGGTGATCGCCACCTGATCGCTGCGGATCTCGCCGCCGTAGGCCCTGCTCCAGTCTTCCGCGACCTGCGCCCGCAGCTCGGGCAGCCCCAGGACCGGGCCGTAGAGATGCGCCTGCGGATCGCTCAGAACGGCTTCGGCCATGGCCTGCCGAAGCGGCTCCGGCGGCGGGTCCACCGGTGCGGCCTGGCTGAGGTTGAGAAGGGGCCGCTCCGGAGGGAAGCTCCGGCCCGCGATCCACCGCCGCGCCTCCATCACTGGCGGCGGCTCCGTCGCGGCCATCCGGGGGTTGAGGATCAGTGCCATTTCCGCCGCGTTCATTCCCCTTTTCCAGGTATCCTCGGGGGGTCCGGGGGGCAGACGGCCCCCCGGCCTGCCGCCGGCGCTCAGTCCCGGCCGCGATAGGGCTCGACGTACTGAAGTGCCATGTCCCAGGGAAAGAAGATCCAGGTGTCCTGGCTCACCTCGGTGACGTAGGTGTCGACCATCGGCTTGCCCTTGGGCTTGGCGTAGACGGTGGCGAAATGCGCCTTCGGGTAGAGCTTGCGCACGAGCTCCAGCGTCTTGCCCGAGTCGACGAGGTCATCGACGATGAGGATGCCCGTCCCGTCGCCCATCAGGTCCGCCTGCGGGGCCTTCAGGACCTTGACCTCGCCCTGGTCCTGGTGGCTGTAGCTCTTGACGCTGATCGTGTCGACGGTGCGGATGCCGAGTTCCCGGCTGACGATCATCGCCGGCGCCATGCCGCCGCGGGTGACCGCGACGACCGCCTTCCAGGCGCCGTCCGGGCCCGGTCCCTGCTTGTCGAGCCGCCAGGCGAGCGCCCGGGAATCGCGGTGGATCTGGTCCCAGCTGACGTGGAACCCCTTCTCGTGCGGCAGGCGGTCCGTCACTGTGCGGCCTCCCGCCCGTTGCGCGTGACCGTGGCAATGTCGGGCGCGTCGACCGCCTTCATGCCGACGGCGTGGTAGCCGGCATCCACATGCAGAACCTCGCCGGTGACGCCCGAGCCGAGATCGGACAGCAGGTAGAGCGCAGACTTGCCGACCTCTTCCTGCGTCACGTTGCGCCGGAGCGGGGAGTTCAGCTCGTTCCACTTCAGGATGTAGCGGAAATCGCCGATGCCCGAGGCCGCCAGCGTCTTGATCGGCCCCGCCGAGATGGCGTTCACGCGGATGCCCTGCTTGCCGAGATCCTCGGCGAGGTATCGCACGCTCGCCTCGAGCGCCGCCTTGGCCACACCCATGACGTTGTAGTGCGGCATCACCTTCTCGGCGCCGTAGTAGGTGAGCGTGAGGAGTCCGCCGCCGTTCGCCATCAGCTTCTCGGCCCGCTGCGCGACGGCCGTGAACGAGTAGACGGAGATGTCCATCGTCATGCGGAAGTTCGCCGGGGTTGTATCGACGTAACGGTGGCGCAACTCTTCCTTGTCGGAAAAGGCGATGGCGTGGACCACGAAATCGAGGCCGCCCCAGGCCCGGCCGAGCTGTTCGAAGGCGCGGTCGAGCGACCCCTCGTCGGTCACGTCGCAGTCGATCAGCTCGCGCACGCCGAGCTGCGCGGCGAGCGGCTCGGCGCGCTTGCGGAAGGCCTCGCCCTGGTAGGACAGCGCGAGCTCGGCGCCGGCGTCGTGCAGCGCCCTGGCGATGCCCCAGGCGATCGACTTGTCGTTTGCCAGCCCCATGATCAGGCCGCGCTTGCCGGCCATCAGTCCCGTACTCATGCCAGAAATCCCCTGCGACGCCGCTCGCCCAAGCGCTCCCGCCCGTTTAGGCGATTGCGCGGGGTGCTTCAAGACGGCGGCGGGCGCGGGCGGGACGGCCCGGCCGCCGTTTGACCCGCCGAACAGACATCTCCAAAAGGGTAGGTTGTGGCCGTCTCGGCCGCCGGACAAGGAATGGAGCGGGGTGCGGGCGATGAGCGACAGGGACGGAATATTCGCAGGCGACGATCCGTTTGCACTGGTGAAGACCTGGATGGCGGAGGCGGAGAAGCACGAGCTGAACGATCCCGATGCCATCGCGCTCGCCACGGTCGACGGCGAGGGGCTTCCGAACGTCCGGATGGTCCTGCTGCGGGAGATCGAGGACATGTCGGGCGGCGGGCGCGGGGGCTTCTTCTTCTACACCAACTACGGGTCCGCGAAGGCGCGCGAAATCGGTCTGAACGGGAAAGCGGCCTTCGTGCTACACTGGAAGTCGATCCGCCGGCAGATCAGGGTCCGGGGGCTCGTGGAGAGGGAGGAAGGGCCACGGGCAGACGCCTATTTCGCATCCCGCTCGCTGAAGAGCCGTCTCGGCGCCTGGGCCTCCCGGCAGTCGCAACCGCTCTCGTCGCGCGCGGCGCTGATGGCCGAGGTCGCCCGGATGACGGCCCTCCACGGAACCTCGCCGAAACGGCCCGATTTCTGGGGCGGATTCCGTATCGATCCACTGGAGATCGAGTTCTGGGCCGATGGCGCCTTCCGGCTGCACGACCGGTTCAGGTGGCGCCGCGAGTCCTTGCAGGGAAGCTGGGAAGTGACGCGCCTCTACCCATGACATTCACGCTTCGTGAAATGCAAATGTCTGTCTTATTGGGGAAAATCTCCTTGCAATCCCCTTGTGTTCGACGGACATGTAGAGCGCAGGAAGGGAAGACGGTGCCGAATTGGCAGACGCTGAGAAAGAGCTCGGACACTCCCGGATCCGGGGCAAGGTGAAGTGGTTCGATCCCGCGAAGGGGTTCGGCTTCATCGTGGCCGACGCGGGCGGACCCGACATCCTGTTGCACGCGAACGTGCTGAGGAACTTCGGCCAGAGTTCGGTTGCCGAGGAGGCAACGATCGAGGTCGAGATCCAGGAGACACCGCGCGGCAGGCAGGCGGTCACGGTGCTTTCGATCGAGCCGCCGGCCGTCCCGCTGCAATCCGGCCTCAACGACATCGCCGAGCTCGACCCCGACACGCTCGCCGCGATCCCGCTGCTGCCGGCGCGCATCAAGTGGTTCGACAAGGCCAAGGGATTCGGCTTCGCGAATGTCTTCGGCCGCCCGGAGGACGTCTTCATCCACATCGAGGTGCTGCGCCGGTCCGGCTTCGCCGACCTCCAGCCCGGAGAGGCGGTGAGCATCAAGGTGATCGACGGCAAGCGCGGCCGCCTTGCGACGCTGGTTGCCCCGTGGGATGCTGCGCCCCGTGTGCAGCCCACCTGAGCCGTTTCATGCGCGGTGACCTCTTGCTCGCGGCGGCCTTCGCGGTCGCGTTCGCCTCGCCCGCGGCGGCGGCATGCCGCGCCGACCGCGTGGAGCTGCGGGGGCCCTTCGGCTCCGCGGCATTCACGGTCGAGGTTGCCGACGATGCCGCCGAACGTGCCCGCGGGCTGATGTTCCGCGAGAAGCTGCCGGTGTCGTCGGGGATGCTCTTCGTCTACGAACGGCCCCAGCACGTGTCGTTCTGGATGGAGAACACGCTGATCCCGCTCGACATGATCTTCGCTGACGCCAGCGGGCGGGTGACGAAGGTGCACGAGAACGCCGTTCCGCGCGACCGCACGCCGATTCCCGGCGAGGGCGACGTGCTCGTGGTGCTCGAGATCAACGGCGGGCTCGCCCGAGCCATCGGCATCGCCGAGGGGGCCGAACTGCGCCACCCGGCGATCCCGCAGGAGACAGCCGCCTGGCCCTGCGCGGAGTGAGGCCTTTCCAGCGGCCGCCTTGCTGGGGTAGAAGCCGCGCGTCGGGGCGTAGCGCAGCCTGGTAGCGCGTCTGTTTTGGGTACAGAAGGTCGTGAGTTCGAATCTCGCCGCCCCGACCACTTTTCCCCGCGCACCGTCTTCGCCGGGAATTCCGGGCAGCAGGGTCTTGAAGAGCCGACCACCGGCCCGTGGGACAACGACTGGCCCGAGGTCTCGGCCCGCTGCGACTGGGCCGGCGGCCGAGTCCTTGGCGGCTGTGCAGAGATTGACGCCGAGTTCCTGAACCGCGCCGCCGGCGGCGCCCTTCCGTTCAGCAGTTCATCGAGCGTGCGCAGGTCCTGCTGGTGGGCGATACGGGGCCTGCCCCGATGGCCCTCCGCGCGACGCACGTGTTCCGCAAGGAGAACGGGGTGCGGAAGATGGTCCTCCGACACGCCGATCCCGTGATCGGCAAGCAGACGCCTGCCCCTGTGCTGCAGGAATAGACGCCGACCGGGTCGCGTGCACGTGACCTGCCGTGACCTCGGGCGGGGAAACCGCAATCCGCAGGCCGGCATTTTCTCCGTGCCACCCAGCGCGCGCCGGCATCCGAGCGCCGGCGCCGCGACAATTCATGGAGGATGACGACGACATGCCAGCTTTCCCGACCGCAGAACCCGCCGCCCGGACCCGCGCAGGCGCCGCCGCGGGAGCCATCGCGCTTGCACTCGCCGCCGCGCCGGCGCTCGCCGATACCCACTTCGAGGTTGAAACCGTCGCCCCCGCGCTCCAGTCGCCGTGGGCGATCGCGTTCCTGCCCGAAGGCGACCGCCTTCTTGTCACCGAGAGAACCGGTGCCCTCAAGCTTGTCACCGTGGACGGTGGCGAGGTGGCCGAGATCGCCGGCGTCCCCGAGGTCGTGGCCGAAGGGCAGGGCGGCCTGCTCGACGTCGCGCTCCATCCCGATTTCCCGGCCGAGCCCTGGGTCTACCTCACGTGGTCGGGCGCCGACGCTGAGGGTCGCACCGCAACCCATGTCGGGCGCGCGCCGCTCGACCTCGACGCCATGACGCTCGGCGAGATGGAGGTGCTCTTCGTCGCCGGCCCGGCCTTCCCCAGCAGCGAAAGCAACGGGCACTTCGGCTCGCGCATCGCCTTCGCCGACGGCTTCATGTTCGTGGGGTTCGGCGACCGGCAGTTCAAGAACTTCGGCCCGGACCACATCGCCCAGGATCTTTCCAGCGCGAACGGCGCGGTCATCCGCCTGACGCTCGACGGAGAGATCCCGCAGGACAACCCCTTCGTCGGGACGGAGGGCGCCGAAGCCGCGATCTGGTCCTACGGTCATCGCAACATCCAGGCCCTCACGGTCCATCCCGAAACCGGTGCGCTCTGGGTCGCCGAGCACGGCGAGGCCGGGGGCGACGAGATCAACATCTCACAGCCCGGTGGCAACTTCGGCTGGCCGCTTGCCGGCTACGGGGTCGACTACCGCACGGGCGAACAGTTCTCGGTCGGGCACGACGACATCGAGGACGTGATCGCGCCTGTGTTCCACTGGGGGCCGGGCCGCGAAGACAACTTCCCGCCCTCGGGCATGGTGTTCTACCAGGGCGAGGCGTTTCCGGAGTGGCAGGGCCGCCTGCTCATCGGCAACCTGGCGCACCAGTATCTTGGCCTCTTCGAGGTCTCGGGCGAGTCGGTCTCGGGCCCCGAGCGGCTTCTGGAGGGGCAGGGCTGGCGCATCCGCGACGTGGCGGTCGGGCCGGCGGACGGATTCGTCTACGCCATCGCCGACGGCGCGGATGCACCCCTGATCCGGCTTGCGCCGAGCGAGGGCGACGGCTGAGTTGCGGCCGCGCCACGGCGGCGCGGCCTTCGTTCCGGGCCCATGAGGCCCCTTGCGCCTCGGCCGACGCCGGGGCGCTTTCCTGTGCCGCCTCAGAAATGGCGCGCAACTGCCTGCGCCCGCCACGCATTCGCTCGCGGCCTCGGCGGGGTGGCCCGAATCGAGCGCCCGAGGCGATCGCAACGGGACTTCCGGTCAAGGCAATTTTCTTGTGACGGAAATGAATTTTCCGTTGACGGCTCCGGGAGGCCTACGGCAGGTTGTGTTGGCTGTCGGGCGAAACACTACATATGGTGTCGAGCGCGACAGGGGGAGAGACCGCCGCACATCGGGGCGCCTGCCAGCGCCCGGCATGCGCCGCCCGCTTGGGGGAGCGGGCGCCGGGGCTCCCTCTGTCTCCGGCATTGCGCAACGAGGGGCGCCCTTCCGGGCACTGAAAAAAGAGACGGGGCATGAAGATCGAACGCTTGTTCACCAAGGTTGGGCAGGACGCCTACGCAGGCATCGAGTTCACCACGACGACCTCCGAGATCCGGAACCCCGACGGCAAGGTCGTGTTCCGGCTCGAGGGACTCGAGGTGCCGGCGGGCTGGAGCCAGGTCGCCTCCGACGTGATCGCGCAGAAGTACTTCCGCAAGGCCGGGGTGGCGGCGCGGCTCAGGCGCGTGAAGGAGAAGGGCGTGCCCGAATTCCTGTGGCGCTCGGTCCCCGACGAGGCGGCGCTTGCGGACCTGCCCGAGGCCGAGCGCTTCGGCGGCGAGACCTCGGCCCGGCAGGTGTTCGACCGGCTGGCCGGCGCCTGGGCCTACTGGGGCTGGAAGGGGGGCTACTTCTCGTCCGAGAACGATGCCCGCGCCTACTACGACGAGATGCGCTACATGCTCGCGGCGCAGATGGCCGCGCCGAACAGCCCGCAGTGGTTCAACACCGGCCTGCACTGGGCCTACGGGATCGACGGGCCGAGCCAGGGGCATTTCTACGTCGATCACCGCACCGGCAAGCTGGTGAAGTCCGACTCGGCCTACGAACACCCGCAGCCGCACGCCTGCTTCATCCAGTCGGTGCAGGACGACCTCGTGAACGAGGGCGGCATCATGGACCTCTGGGTGCGCGAGGCGCGGCTCTTCAAGTACGGCTCGGGCACCGGCACCAACTTCTCGAAGCTGCGCGGCGAGGGCGAGAAGCTCTCGGGCGGCGGCAAGTCCTCGGGCCTGATGGGCTTCCTCAAGATCGGCGACCGCGCGGCGGGCGCGATCAAGTCGGGCGGCACCACGCGGCGCGCGGCCAAGATGGTGATCTGCGACATGGATCACCCGGACATCGAGCAGTTCATCAACTGGAAGGTCATCGAGGAGCAGAAGGTCGCGAGCCTCGTCGCCGGCTCGAAGATGCACGAGCGGCACCTGAACACGATCTTCGCCGCGATCCGCGCCTGGGACGGTGCCGAGGCAGACGCCACCGACCCCGCGAAGAACGAGAGCCTCAGGGCCGCGATCCGCGCCGCGAAGAAGTCGGCGATCCCCGAGGTCTACATCGGCCGCGTGCTGCAATACGCGCGGCAGGGCTACACCTCGATCGAGTTCCCGACCTACGACACCGACTGGGACAGCGAGGCCTATGCCTCGGTCTCGGGGCAGAACTCGAACAACTCGGTCCGCGTGACGGACGCCTTCCTCAAGGCCGTCTGGAACGACGAGGACTGGGCGCTGATCCGCCGCACCGACGGCAAGGTGGCGAAGACCGTGAAGGCGCGCGACCTCTGGGCACAGGTGGGGCAGGCGGCCTGGGCCTGCGCCGACCCCGGCATCCAGTTCCACGACACGGTGAACGCCTGGCACACCTGCCCCGAGGACGGGCCGATCCGGGGATCGAACCCCTGTTCGGAATACATGTTCCTCGACGACACGGCCTGCAACCTGGCGTCGATGAACCTGCTGACCTTCTACCGCGACGGCCGGTTCGATGCGGCGGCCTACGTCCATGCCACCCGGCTCTGGACCGTGACGCTGGAGATCAGCGTGCTGATGGCGCAGTTTCCCTCGAAGGAGATCGCGCAGCTCAGCTACGACTTCCGCACGCTCGGGCTCGGCTATGCCAACATCGGCGGGCTCCTGATGAACATGGGGCTCGGCTACGACAGCGACGCGGGCCGGGCGATGGCCGGGGCGCTGACCGCCATCATGACCGGCGTCGCCTACGCGACCTCGGCCGAGATGGCGGGCGAGCTCGGGGCATTCGCGGGCTATGACCGCAACCGCGCGCACATGCTGCGGGTGATCCGCAACCACCGTCGTGCGGCCCATGGCGAGACGGCGGGCTACGAGGGCGTGAACGTCAGCCCCGTGCCGCTCGACCACGCGAACTGCCCCGACCAGTCCCTTGTCGCGCTTGCGAAATCGGCCTGGGACGAGGCGCTGGCGCTCGGCGAGAAGCACGGCTACCGCAATGCCCAGACGACGGTGATCGCGCCGACCGGGACGATCGGCCTCGTCATGGACTGCGATACCACCGGCATCGAGCCCGACTTCGCGCTGGTGAAGTTCAAGAAGCTCGCCGGCGGCGGCTACTTCAAGATCATCAACCGCTCGGTCCCCGGCGCGCTGGCCGCCCTCGGCTACCGCCCCTCCGAGATCGAGGAGATCGTCGCCTACGCCGTCGGCCACGGCAGCCTCGGGCAGGCGCCCGGCATCAATCACACCGCGCTGATCGGCCACGGCTTCGGGCCCGAGGAGATCGAGAAGATCGAGCGCGCGCTGCCCTCGGCCTTCGACATCCGCTTCGTCTTCAACCAGTGGACGCTGGGCGAGGAGTTCTGCCGGAACACCCTCGGCATCCCGGCCGAGAAGCTGGCCGATCCGTCCTTCGACCTTCTGCGCCACCTCGGTTTCACCAGGGCGCAGATCGACGCGGCCAACGACCATGTCTGCGGGACGATGACGCTGGAGGGCGCGCCGCACCTGAGGGAGGAGCACTATCCGGTCTTCGACTGCGCCAACCCCTGCGGCAAGAAGGGGCGGCGCTTCCTCTCGGTCGAGAGCCACATCCGCATGATGGCGGCCGCGCAGAGCTTCATCTCGGGCGCGATCTCCAAGACGATCAACATGCCGAACGCGGCCACGATCGAGGACGTGCTGTCGGCCTACGAGCTTTCCTGGAAGCTCGGGGTGAAGGCCAACGCGATCTACCGCGACGGCTCCAAGCTTTCCCAGCCTCTCGCCGCGGCGCTGGTCGAGGACGACGAGGAGGCCGAGGAGGTGCTTGCCACCGGCACGCCGGCCGAGCGGGCGCAGGTCGTCGCCGAGAAGGTCGTCGAGAAGATCATCGTCAAGGAGATCCGCAGCCAGCGCGAGAAGCTGCCCGAGCGGCGCAAGGGCTACACCCAGAAGGCGATCGTGGGCGGCCACAAGGTCTACCTGAGGACCGGCGAGTATGCCGATGGAAAGCTTGGCGAAATCTTCATCGACATGCACAAGGAAGGGGCCGGCTTCAGGGCGATGATGAACAACTTCGCCATCGCCGTGAGCGTCGGCCTGCAATACGGCGTGCCGCTCGAGGAGTTCGTCGACGCCTTCACCTTCACGAAGTTCGAGCCCGCCGGCATGGTGCAGGGCAACGACTCGATCAAGAACGCGACCTCGATCCTCGACTACATCTTCCGCGAGCTGGCGGTGAGCTACCTCGACCGGACCGACCTCGCGCACGTCAAGCCGGCCGGGGCCACCTTCGACGATCTCGGCGAGGGCGAGCGCTCCGGCAACGTGGCCGAGGTGTCCGACAGGGCGGCGTCGAAGTCGCTCGAGGTGCTCAAGCAGATCAGCTCCACCGGCTATCTGAGGAAGCGCCTGCCGCAGGAGCTGGTGGTCCTCCAGGGCGGGGCGGCGGTGGCCGGTGCGATTGCCCTTCCGGGGGCCTCGGACCCGCTGGCCGCGGTGGCGACGCTGATGCCGGCGATGGATGGCGCGACGGCGCTCGCCACCGGCACGGTGACGCTCGACGCCCGCACCAAGGCGAAGATGCAGGGCTACGAAGGCGAGGCCTGCGGCGAATGCGGCAACTACACGCTGGTGCGGAACGGCACCTGCATGAAGTGCAACACCTGCGGGGCGACCAGCGGGTGCAGCTGAGGAGCATTTGAATGGCGAAGAACACTGGGAACGGTTATCGGCGCGGCGCAGTGACGGGCCGGACGCAGTTCGAGCGTCCCGACGGGCTCTACCAGAAGCGCAACGAGCGTACTGGCGAGTTCATGGAGGTCAAGCAGACCCCCGGCAAGTTCAAGGGCGTTGCCATGGAGCCCGATGGCCGCGACACGGACGACGCCTGACGAATCCAGCCTCCGCGGCCGACGCGGGGGCAGGGTCCCGGGGCGGGTGCGCTCGCCCCCGACGCGGATCGGGCCGCAGGCAGAAACGACGCGAGCGGTAACGACCGAGCCCGATAAGCGAAACTGGGGGGCCTGAGGGCCCCCTTTCCTTTTGGGGAAGCGGCGCGGGCGGCGATCAGGGGTCGAGGAGGGCCGCGACCGGCGCATCCCCGGGCAGGTCGATGGCGGCACGCAGGCGCGCGCGGGCACGCGCGACGCGGCTCGCCACGGTGCCGGGCGGCACGCCCGCCTCGGCCGCCAGTTCGGCCAGGGTCCGGTTTCCCGCGGCCGCGGCGATGAGCAGCCGGGCCTGGTCCGGGGGCAGCGACATGAGCGCCTCGGCCACCTCGCGCACGGCGATGCGTCCGGCGGCCTCGGGGGGGCTCGCCTCGGGCGCGGCGGCCTCAGCCGGTGCAAGGCGCGGCGGCCGCCGGGCGAGGTTGCGCAGCGTCGTGAGGAGGTAGGGCCGAAGGTCGTCGACGGCGGCACCCTCGCTGAGCCGCGCCCAGACGCGCAGGAAGGCTTCCTGCGCGAGATCCTCGGCGTCGCCTCGGTGCCGGCTGACGGCGCGCGCGGCCCTTTCGAGATCGGGTATGAGCGTTGTGAGCGCGGTCGGGTCCATGACGGCCTCGTCTCCCGTCTCCGGCGTCCGTTTCGCCCGTGGTTTCTGCCTCATGGTTCCCCCTGCACTCTTCATGACAAGCTGTAGGAGGCTGCAACCTGTGGTTGACGCGCGGGCGATACCAGAGCGCGAATTTCCGCCGCGGGCCCGTCCCGGGGCTTTCTGGGCCGAATCCCGCGCGCCGGGGCGGCGGAGCCCGGCGGAACCCCACCGATCGGCCGCGCCGCGCCGATCCCCGAGTGCGCCGCGGTTCCGCGCGAAATCTGCCCACTTTATAGGTAGCTTCAACGAAGCGGGGCGCAGACGTTCCCCGGAACGACGTGAGGGCGGGCATGGGTTGCGTGCGGTCGGGCGGACAGCTGGGCGGAGTTGTGCTGTCGCTGTCGGTGGCGGCAGCCGCGCCGGTGTGGGCCGGCGGTTCCGCGATCGATAATGACGGCGACGGCCGCTATTCGCTGGAAGAGCTCCAGGTGTTCTATCCCGAACTCACGGAAGCGACCTTCGCGCTGATCGATACCAACGCCGACGGCCTCGTCTCGCCATCTGAGTTCCGGCGCGGACAGGATAACGGGCATCTGGTCGAGCCGGTTTCGCAGGAAGGCTGAGCCTCGGCGGTCGGCCGCCGCCGGAACTGGCCGCTTCGGCGGCACGCTGCCGGGCGACGGACGGGGCGATGCCCGGAGGGATAGGTTGGCTGCCGGGGGCGTCCTGTATGCTGAGGGCTGGCAAGACCCTCGATACATGTGACGACAACAAGGAGACCGTCATGAAGAAGATCCTGATCGCCGCCGCCGCCGCGTCGCTGGCCGGCCTCGCCGGAGCAGCCGTCGCGCAGGAGGTGACCGATGCGGACGGCAACGGCACCTTCTCGATGGAAGAGCTGATGGCGGCCTATCCGAACCTCACGGCCGAGACCTTCGCGACGATCGACGCGAACGGCGACGGTGCGGTCGACCAGGACGAGCTCAAGGCGGCGCAGGAAGCCGGAACGCTGGCCAACTGACCCGGCTCGTCCGCTGAACGGGCCCCCGGTGTCTCCCCAGCGCCGGGGGTTTCCCGTCCGCGCGCGCGGCCATGCCGTCGCGCGCGCGGCTCAGGCTCAAACGCCCCGGGATGCTCCGCGCGACAGCGCGGCGACGCCGGTGCGGGCCATCTCGACGAGGCCGAGGGGGCGCATGAGCTCGGCGAAGGCGTCGATCTTCTCGGATGTCCCCGTGATCTCGAAGACGAAGCTCTCGAGCGTGGAGTCGACGACGTTCGCACGGAAGATGTCGGCAAGGCGCAGCGCCTCGACCCGCTTCTCGCCGGTGCCGGCAACCTTGAACAGGGCGAGCTCGCGCTGGACGGCCGGCCCCTCCACCGTCAGGTCGTGCACCTCGTGCACCGGCACGAGGCGCCCGAGCTGGGCCTTGATCTGCTCGATCACCTGCGGCGTGCCGGTCGTGACAAGCGTGATGCGGCTGCGGTGGCCGGTATGATCCACCTCGGCGACCGTCAGGCTGTCGATGTTGTAGCCGCGGCCCGAGAAGAGGCCGATGACGCGCGCCAGCACCCCGGCCTCGTTGTCCACCACCACCGCGAGCGTGTGGGTCTCCTGCACGTCGGCATAGCTCGACCTCAGGTCATAGGCGGAATGGGAGCTGGTGCCCTTCTTGATCTTCAGGGGTGACATGGCGCGGACCTGCCGGATTGCGGAACCGGCGCGTACATACATGCGCGCCGGGGGCGGTTCCAGAGGCTTCGGGGCAGGTGCAGGCCGCGGATCACACGAGCACCCCGCCGCGGGCGTCGATCACCCCCTGCGTCTCGGCCTCGCCGAGGAGCATCTCGTTGTGCGGCTTGCCGGACGGGATCATCGGGAAGCAGTTCTCGTGCTTCTCCACCAGGCAGTCGAAGATCACCGGGCCGTCGTACTCGATCATCTCCATGATGGCGTCGTCGAGGTCCTTGGGATCGCGGCAGTGGATCCCCTTGCAGCCGAAGGCCTCGGCCAGCTTCACGAAATCGGGCAGCGCCTCGGACCAGGAGTGCGAATAGCGCTCGCCGTGCAGCAGTTCCTGCCACTGGCGCACCATCCCGAGCCGTTCGTTGTTCAGGATGAACTGCTTGACCGGCGCGCGGAACTGCACGGCGGTGCCCATCTCCTGCATGTTCATCAGCCAGCTCGCCTCGCCGGCGACGTTGATGACCAGCGCCTCGGGGTGGGCGATCTGCACGCCGATGCTCGCCGGCAGGCCGTAGCCCATCGTGCCGAGCCCGCCCGATGTCATCCAGCGGTTCGGCGCCTCGAACCCCATGAACTGCGCCGCCCACATCTGGTGCTGGCCGACCTCCGTGCAGACATATCGGTCGCGGTCCTTCGTCAGCGCCTCGAGCCGCTGGATGGCGTATTGCGGCTTGATCGTCGTCTCGGAGTTGCGGAACTTGAGGCAGTCGACCTTGCGCCACTCGCCGATCTGCGCCCACCATTTCGCCAGCGCCTCGCGGTTGGTCTTGCGGCCGCGCGCCTTCCAGACCTTGAGAAGGTCCTCGAGCACATGCGCCACGTCGCCGAGGATCGGGAAGTCGGCGTGGATGACCTTGTTGATCGACGAGGGGTCGATGTCGATGTGGGCCTTGCGCGAGCGCGGGCTGAAGTCCGCGATGCGCCCGGTGATGCGGTCGTCGAACCGGGCGCCCACGTTGATCATCAGGTCGCAGCCGTGCATGGCGAGGTTGGCCTCGTAGAGCCCGTGCATGCCGAGCATCCCGAGCCAGTGCTTGCCGCTGGCGGGGTAGGCGCCGAGACCCATCAGCGTCGAGGTGATCGGGAAGCCGGTGGCATCGACCAGCTCGCGCAGGAGCTGCGAGGCCGCGGGCCCCGAGTTGATGACCCCGCCGCCGGTGTAGAACACCGGCCGCTCGGCCTTCTCCATCGCCTCGACGAGCCTGGTGATGATCTCGATGTCGCCCTTCACCCGCGGCTGGTAGTAGCCGGTCGCCGCCTTCTGGGGCGGGACGTAGATGCCGGTGGCGAACTGCACGTCCTTGGGGATGTCGATGAGCACGGGGCCCGGACGGCCGTGGGTCGCGACGTGGAAGGCGCGATGGATCGTCTCGGCCAGCCGGTCGGTCTCCTTCACCAGCCAGTTGTGCTTGGTGGCGGGGCGGGTGATGCCCACGGTGTCGGCCTCCTGGAAGGCGTCCGAGCCGATCATGAAGGTCGGCACCTGCCCGGTCAGCACGACGATCGGGATCGAGTCCATGAGCGCGTCGACCATGCCGGTCACGGCGTTCGTCGCGCCGGGGCCGGAGGTGACGAGCACGACGCCGGGCTTTCCGGTGGAGCGGGCGTAGCCTTCGGCCATGTGCACCGCGCCCTGTTCGTGACGGACGAGGATGTGGCGGATCTCGTTCTGCTGGAACAGCTCGTCGTAGATCGGAAGCACCGCCCCGCCGGGATAGCCGAACACGACCTCGACGCCCTGGTCCTTGAGCGCCTGAACCACCATCTTCGCGCCGGTCATCTCCCGCGACATCGTTCGTTCTCCGTTCGGTGCGTCACGCAGCAAAAAGCCCCCGAGGGTCGGTCGGGGGCGCATGGGATCTCCTCGGGGTCCGGGTCAGCGGCCCATGCGCCATGTCCTCACGACTACGAGAATGCCGGCCATCGCCTGCGTTCCTTTCCCTGGGTCGGGCGGAGATTAGGTGCGCCGGCAGGGGAGGTCAACACGCAATCGGCGGAAGGATCTGTCGCCTGCCGGGTTCCCGCTTTAGGATAGTTGCCCGGCCGCTCCGAGCCGCGCAACTTCCCACTCCTAATGCCCGGTCCCCTGGAGCACGCCGTGCTCCATCGCATAGCGGGTCAGCCCGGCGGTGGTCGAGATGCCGAGCTTGCGCTTGATGTTCTTCCGGTGGGTCTCGACCGTCCGCACCGAGATGTCGAGCGCCAGCGCCACTTCCTTGTTGGAGCGGCCCTCGGCCAGGAGAAGCAGGATCGTCTGTTCGCGCGAAGTCAGGGGTTCGCGGCCGTCCGCGGTGGGTGCGGGGGTCAGCGAGGCCTCGGCCCCGGTGCAGAGGTAGCGCTCTCCCCGCATGACCGTGTCGATGGCGACCTTGATCTCGTCGGTCGGCACGTCCTTCAGGACATAGCCCATCGCCCCGTGAGAGAGTGCGGCGGCTATGTATTCCGGGCTGTCGTGCATCGACAGGATCAGGATTCGGGTCCCGGGCCGGCGTTCCAGGATCATCTCGGTCGCGGCGATCCCGCCCACCTTCGGCATGTTGAGGTCGAGCAGCATCACGTCGGGGGCGAGGCGTTCGACCTCGCTCACTGCCTCGGCGCCGTTTCTCAGCGTGCCCACGACCTCGAGGTCGTCGTAGGTCTCGAGCAGCGCCTCGATGCCTTCGGCCACCAGCGGGTGGTCGTCCACGATCACGATGCGGACGGGGCGGGCAGGAACGGCACGGAGGTGCGTCATGCGCTCTCCTGGGACTTCGACGAGGGCGGGAGCATGTGGGTCAGCGGAACCTCGGCCTCGATCAGGGTTCCCGACCGGGAGGACAGTATCCTGAGCGTGCCGTCAAGCTTCTCGATGCGTTCCTGCATGTTGCGCAGGCCGAGTCCCGCCGCCCCGCCGCCGGCGCGCTCCGGCGTGAAGCCGTGGCCGTTGTCCTGGATGCGCAGGATCGCGCCCTGCTTGTGGCCGCGCACCATCAGCGAGACCCGCGTGGCGCCGGAATGGCGTTCGACGTTGGTCAGCGCCTCCTGGGCGATCCGGTAGAGCGCGATCTTGGCCTCCTGGTCCAGCCTGTTGCGGAACACCACCGTCTGGAACTCCGTCTCGATCCCGGTGCGACGGCCGAACTCCTCCACCAGCGACTTCAGCGCCGGGCCGAGGCCGAGATCGTCGAGCACGCCCGGACGCAGGTCGCGGCTGATCCGGCGCACCTCCTGGATGGTGCTCGAGAGCGTGTCGATCCCCTTCTCCAGACTCTCCTCGGCGCGCGTGTCCCCCGCCCGCAGACGCCGGCGCGCCAGCTCCAGAGCGTAGCGGACGCCGACGAGCATCTGGCTGACCGAGTCGTGGAGCTCCCGCGCCACCCGCCCGCGTTCCTCTTCCTGGGTGTCGAACACCCGCTGGGTAAGCGCCTTCAGCCGGGCATCGGCCAGCCGCCGCTCGCGGAGGTTCAGCGTGAGACCGGACAGGAACACGAGCAGAAGCCCCGAAAGGGTGATGGCGCCGAAGTAGAGGAAGGACCGGCGCACCCGTGCCTCGGTCTCGGCGCGGGCGGCGGCAACGGTCTCGCGGACGTCGTCGATGAAGATGCCCGTCCCGACGGCCCAGCGCCAGTCCTGGAGGCCGACGACGTAGGTCACCATCTCGGCCTCTTCGCCGGTCGTCGGCTTCCACCAGAGATGGGTATGGTAGCCTCCGCCCTTGCGCGCGATCTCGATGAAGCGGGCGGTGATCGGGGTGCCCTCGCTGTCGGTCAGGCCAAGCCAGTTCTCGTTGATGAGCTGGGTCTGCCGCGGCGCGACAAGGTTCCAGCCGTCGTAGTCGAAGACGAAGAAGTAGCCGTCCTGCCCGTAGAGCATGGCGGCCAGAAGCTGCATCACCTCGCGCTTGGCTTCCTCGTCGTCGGGCAGGGCGTTGCCGTAGATCGCGCCGAAGGCGGTGCGGGCGATCGAGATGTAGTTCTTCAGCTCGTCCTTCTTCGCGGCGAGGAGTCGCTCTTCGAGGGCGGCGATCTCGCGCTCTGCGGCTGCCCGCGACTGAACCGTCACGACGAGGACGATGGCCGCAACCGCAAGTAGCATCGGAAGGGCCGCCATGAACAGCAGACGCAGGCCGGGGCGCGCGCTTCCCCCGCCAGGCAGACCTTGCTCATGCGCCCCCTGTGGCACGGATGCTCCTCCCCGCGGCGGCGGGGATCATGCGTCCGGTCCCCGCACGGGTCAATCGCGCGGCGCCTACGTAGTCGTGGGTATTTTCTTGCGCAGGCCGCGTCGGTAGGGTCCGCGCACCGAAACGATCCGCCCGGGCGGCGTCCGGGCGACACATGGGGAGGACCACATCCGATGGATCGTCGCTCGTTCATCAAGAAGGCAACGGTAGGGGGCGCCACGGCCGCCGCCGCCTCGACCCTCGCCGCGCCGCTCTATGCGCAGGGCAATCGCACGCTCACGCTCGTCACAACCTGGACGCGCGGGCTTGCCGGGGTGCATGACAGCGCGCAGCGGGTGGCCGACATGATCGGGGCGCTCTCGGACGGGCAGCTCACGGTGGACCTCAAGGCGGCGGGAGAACTCGTCGGCGCCTTCGAGGTGTTCGACGCGGTCGTGTCCGGCCAGGCCGACATGTATCACGGCGCCGACTACTATTTCGTGGGCCAGCATCCCGGCTACGCCTTCTTCACCGCCGTGCCCTTCGGAATGACGGCGCAGGAGCTTGCCAACTGGTACTACCACGACGGCGGCATGGAGCTGCACGACGAGCTCGGCCAGATCTTCGGCCTGAAGTCCTTCCTCGGCGGCAACACCGGCGCCCAGTCGGGCGGCTGGTTCCGCACCGAGATCAAGGGCCCGGAGGACTTCAACGGGCTCAAGTTCCGCATGCCGGGCCTCGGCGGCAAGGCGCTCGGCAAGCTCGGCGCCTCGGTGCAGAACCTGCCCGGCGGGGAGGTCTATCAGGCGCTCAGCTCCGGTGCGATCGACGGGACCGAGTGGATCGGCCCCTGGGCCGACGAGAAGGCCGGGTTCCAGGAGATCACCAAGATCTACTACACCGCCGGCTTCCACGAACCGGGCGCCGGCCTCTCGGTGGCGACGAACCGCGAGGTGTTCGAGAGCCTGACCCCGGCGCAGCAGAAGATCATCGAGATCGCTGCCGCCGAATGCCACCAGTGGAACCTCGCCCAGTTCCTCAGCCAGAACTCGGCCGCGCTCCAGCGCCTGCAGGCCGCCGGCGTGCAGCTCATGGAGTTCCCCGACAGCGTCTGGGATGCCTTCGGCCGCGCCTCGAACGAGGTGCACCAGGAGAACATGGGCGACGAACTCTACAAGAAGATCTACGACAGCGCGATGGCCTCGATGCGGTCGTCCTCGGCCTGGATCACCCGGTCGGAGGGCACCTACCGGACCCAGCGCGACCGCGTGCTGGGCTGAGACTGACGGCGCAAGACGAAGGGCTCCGGCCTGCGGGGCCCTTCGCCGCAGGTGGGCATGGGGCGCGCCCATCGCGGCGGTTTCCGGGGGTGAGGCCATGCTGGACGGTATTGTCTGGTTCTTCGTCAACATCGCTCAGGCGTTCGTCAACTTCGGCCATGCGGTGACCCACCCCGCAAGCTGGCTCGACTGGCGCGACAAGGAGAACCTCGCCCGGTTCATCTACTACGGCGCCTCGATCGAGTTCTTCTTCGTCGTCTTCACGGCCTTCCTCGTGCTGACGGCCATCGGCCTCTGGAAGCGGCCGGTGATGTGGGGCACGGTCCGGGTGCTCGAGACGCTCGCCAACACCTTCGGCCGGATCGTCGCCTGGGCGGGGCTGATCATGGTCCTCCAGCAGATCATGATCGTGTTCCTGCAGCGGATCTTCCGGGTCTCGTCGATCGAGCTCGCGCCGCTCGGCTACGGGTTCGCGCGCGATCTCTCCTGGTGGTCGGAGGAACTCAAGCTCTACAACGCGGCGATCATCTGCCTCGCCGTCAGCTACACCTTCGTGCAGGGCGGACACGTGCGGGTGGACCTGGTCTACTCGCAGGTCAGCCACCGCGCCCGGAAGCTCATCGACATGTTCGGCGCGCTCTTCTTCATGATGCCGATGGCGGTGCTGATCTGGCTCTATGCCTGGTTCTTCATGTGGCGCCACCTCGTGGTGCCGAACCCTTCGGCGACCTCGATGCTGGAGCGGCTGATGATGCAGGCCCGGGCGATGCGCTGGAACGTCGAGACGACGAGCTTCTCGCCCAACGGTTTCGATGCCTACTTCCTGTTCAAGGTGCTCATGGTCACCTTCGCGGGCCTCGTGTTCCTGCACGCCATCGCGGTCTTCTACCGTGCCTACCTCGGCCTCGTCGAAGGCCCCGAGGCGGATACGCGACATCTCGACAAGGACACCCTCGGCGAGGGTGAGGACGCCTACGAAGGCGCGCACTGAGGGGCGGGGACGGACATGCTTTTCGGGCTCGACGGTATCGAGATCGGCCTCATCATCGTGTTCCTCTGCCTCTTCGCGGGGATCCTGACGGGCTTTCCCGTCGCCTTCGCGATCGGCGGCGCGGCGATCATCTCCTTCGCGATCATCGCGGCGCTCGACAGCGCCGGGCTGCTCATCCATCAGGCGGTCAACACCAACGCGCCGGAATACCGGCAGCTCGTTGCCGACGGGGTCAATCCTCTCAACATCTCGGTCTTCCGCTATCCTGACCTGCCACGGGTGGAGCAGCCGCTGTTCGAGGGCGGCTGGCAGCTCGCGCTCGACCGCAACCTCGCCTTCATCGTGAACCGCATGAACGAGAAGGTGATCGCCGGCCCGTCGATCGAGACGCTGCTCGCGGTGCTGATGTTCGTCCTCATGGGCATCGTGCTGGAGCGCAGCCGCATCGCCAACGACCTGCTGACCACGATGGCGCGCGTCTTCGGCCCTCTGCCGGGCGGCCTTGCCGTGTCGATCGTGGTTGTGGGCGCCTTCCTCGCGGCCTCCACCGGCATCGTCGGCGCGACGGTGGTGACGATGGGCCTCCTTGCCCTGCCGACCATGCTCAGGGCAGGCTATTCCAAGGAGCTGGCCACCGGCGTCATCGCCGCGTCGGGGACGCTCGGGCAGATCATCCCGCCCTCGATCGTCATCGTGCTCCTCGGAACGCTTGCGGGCGACATCTACTCGGCCGCGCAGGAGCGCAGGGCGCTCGAGGCGGGTTGCTCGGATGCGCTCACCTACCTCGGACAGGCGGCGGTGGTGTCGGTCGGAACCCTGTTCCAGGCCGCGCTCCTGCCGGGGATCCTGCTGGCGGTCCTCTACGGCGTCTATGCGCTCGGCTTCGCGATCCTCAACCCGTCGAAGGCCCCGCCGGTCCGCGGCCAGGGCCGGGTCAGCGGCGAGGTCATCACCCGGTCCGAGGCGCTGACGTGGTTCCTCGCCGCACCGGTCGCGCTGATCGGGGGCCTGCTGCTCGCCGGGCAGCTCAACCTCGTTGGCAGCCAGGACCTCACCGTGGGTTCGTTCACCGAGGCGGGCGCCACCGCGAGCCTGCGGACGAACGTCTCGCCCCAGTGCCGCGAGTCGATGATCGCGCTGCACGGCCAGGAGCGGTGGGATGCGGCCGTCGCGCAGCAGGCCGAGATCGACGCGGCCGGCGGCGTCCAGGAGGCTCACCGCCGGTCGGCCGAGGAGCTCGAGGAGGCGCGCGCCGCCCGGCTTGCCGCAGCGGCCCCGGTCGGAACCGGGATTGCCGTGTTCTACGTTCTGCTCGCGCTGGTGCTGACCACCGCGCGCGGCGTCGCGCCTTCGGCCGACGGGCGGCCGATCTGGATCGGCCTGGCCGGCGTGGCGGCGGCCCTTGCGGCCGATGCGTTCCTGATCTCGCCGCTGACCACCGAGGGGCGCGCGGCGCTGATCCTGATCATCCCGACGCTGCTCTTGCTCTACGGCCTTCGCGCGGCGGTGCGCCATCTCGGCGCCAATGACCTCGTGCGGGTCGTCTTCCCGCCGCTGGTGCTGATCGTCGCGGTTCTGGGCTCGATCCTCGGCGGCATCACCAATCCGACGCCCGCTGCCGCACTCGGCGCCGGCGGGGCGCTGATGCTTGCCGCCTACCGCAGGCTCAAGGCCGAGAACCGCTCGGGCCGGGTCGTGATCTGGGCGTCATTCGCCATCGTCATCATGATCCTCGTCGGCGTGAACTTCGATCTCCGCGTCGGGCTCGGCGGGGCCACGGCGGAACAGTGGATTGCCTTTGTCGTCGCGCAGGTCGCCTACCACTTCGCGATGTTCGGCATCCTCTACTCGGCCGTGGTGCTCTGGCGGTCCGGTGTGCTGACGCCTGCGGTGCGCGAGACGGCGAAGATCACCTCGATGGTGTTCACGATCCTGATCGGCTCCCAGCTTCTCAACCTCGTCATCATCTCGTTCGGGGGCGAACACTACATCCAGGACTTCCTGCGCTCGTTCGACCAGGAGTGGACGGTGTTCCTCCTGGTCATGCTCATCCTGTTCCTCCTCGGCTTCGTGCTCGACTTCCTCGAGATCGTCTACATCGTGATCCCGATCGTCGGGCCGGTGATCTACGGCGGCACGCTCGACCCCAAGTGGGTGACGATCATGATTGCCGTGAACCTGCAGACCAGCTTCCTGACGCCGCCCTTCGGCTTCGCGCTGTTCTACCTGCGCGGCGTGGCTCCGCCCGAGGTGACGACCGGCCACATCTACCGCGGCGTCGTGCCCTTCGTGGCGATCCAGGTGCTGTCGCTCGGGCTTCTGTGGCTCTTCCCGGGGATCGTGACGATCGTGCCGGACCTGATGGGTCGGTGAGCGGCGCGGGGCAGGGCGTCAGCCCTTGCCCTCAGCCCTTGCCAACGGGGCGCGTGTCCGGAAGCGTGATCTTCGCCACCTGCTCGGCGATCGGGTCCACCGAAAGCGGATGGGTCACGCCCGAATGGTCCGCGGGATTGCCGATGTCCTGCCATCGGCCGCCCTTGTAGATCTCGAGCGCCGAGAAGCGGGCCTTGTAGCCCATCTTCGCCGAGCCCGGCACCCAGTAGCCGAGATAGACGTAGGGCAGCCCGGCCGACCGGGCGATCTCGATATGGTCGAGGATGATGTATGTGCCGAGCGAGTCACGCTCGCGGTCGGGGTCGTAGAAGGAGTAGACCATCGACACCCCGTCGTCGAGCACGTCGGTCAGGCACACCGCCGCGAGCGGTCGCCGCCGCGCGGCCGGCGGCGGATCGGCGGTGTATTCCACGACCCGGCTCTTGACCGGTGTCTCCTCGATCATCGCGGCGAACTCGAAGATGTCCATGTCGGCCATGCCGCCGTCGGCATGCCGGCTGTCGAGATAGCGCCGGAAGAGGGCATACTGCTCCTCGGTGGCCCAGGGGCTCGTGGCCTCGCGGCGCAGATGTGCATTGCGCCTGAGCGCGCGGCGCTGGCTGCGCGAGGGAACGAAGTCGGCAACCCGGATCCGCGCCGAGAGACAGGCCTGGCAGTCTGCGCAGGACGGGCGGTAGAGCACGTTCTGCGACCGCCGGAAGCCCTGCTTGGAGAGGGTGTCGTTGAGCCGCTCGGCCGTGTCGCCCTGAAGGGCCGTGAACAGCTTGCGCTCCATCCGGCCGGGCAGATACGGGCAGGGCTGCGGCGCCGTCACGTAGAACTGGGGGGCGATTGGCAGCGTGTGGCGCATGGGCCTCGGGCGCGGAATTTCGGGCGGCGACTGGGCAGAACGCTAGCAAGCCGCCCGCCCTCTGTGAAGCCCCTTGCCGCGGCGTGGCTAATGCGCGGCCGCGCGGTTCAGGGCGGCAGTGCCCAGGAGGTGGTCGGCCAGGCTCTGGCGCCGCGGCGAGAGCAGGATCAGCACCACCGACAGCGCCTGGAGCACCAGCGTTCCCATGGCCACGGTGTAGATCAGCGTGTGGGCAAAGGCGGTTCCGGGATCGAGCCTGGCGCCGTCGGCGCGCCGCACCTCGATCGCCACCAGCCGCATCCCCCAGGTCGCCGACCCGGCCGAGAGCGTGCCCCAGCGGTAGAGGAAACCCAGCACCAGCCAGAGCAGGGGAAAGAAGAAGAGACCGAGAAAGAACGTGAACGGCAGCACGAGCAGGCAAAGCGCCAGGATCAGGACGGCGTCCACGACCCAGGCGAGGAAACGCTTGGCGGGAATGTCGTCGTAGAACTCGGCCTGGGCGTAGGGGTCTGGAAGGGCGTAGCTCATCACGTTCATCCGGCGGGGATGCGGGGCGTAAGGGGGCGCACCCTTGGCGCGCCCCCGGCGGCGTCACGATCAGATCTCGACGGGGCCCTCGCCGCGCTCGGGTCGGCCTTCGGTCCGGCTTCCGTTCCGGGCGGCACGGGCGCGCTCGTCCATGAACTGGTCGAACTCGGCCTTGTCCTTGGCCTCGCGCAGCCGCTGCAGGAAGGCCTCGAAGGCGGCCTGCTCCTCCTCAAGCCGGCGCAGCGTCTCGGCCTTGTAGGCGTCGAAGGCGGTATTGCCCGAGGACCGGAAGGAATGCCGGTGGGCGGCGTGGTTCCAGCGGCGGGCTGCACAGCTTCCGTTGAACATGCGTTTGCTCCAGATCATGTAGGCGAGGAGGGCGAGGCCGACCGGCCAGAACAGGATGAAGCCGAGGACCATCGCGGCGATCCAGGCTCCCTTTCCCCGCTCGTCGAGCCAGGTTTCGGCCCTGCCGAGCCACGACTGGCGCGGCACGGCGGTGGTCTCGGGCATCATCGTCATCGGCGTTCTCCCGTTGCGCGGTGGCAGTCCATGTGAAATCGCTTCACATCACCGCAGATGGGGGCTGCGGACGGGGGTTCAAGGGGTGATGTGAACCTTTTTCACATGACCCGCGGCAGGGTCAGCCGCAGAAGGCCGCCAGCCGCGCACCGGTGGCACGCAACAGGTCGCGCGGGTCGGCCGCGAAGATGTGGCGCGGGGTGCCGGCCGCCGCCCAGACCACCTCGAAGTCGAGAAGCCGCGGATCGAACCAGGCGGGCACCGCAGCCAGATGCCCGAGCGGCGAGACGCCGCCGATGGCGAAGCCCGTCTCGCGGCGCACGAGGTCCGCGTCGGCCCGGCCGAGCGCCGTGCCTGCGAGCGCCGAGGCCTTCGCGGCATCGACCCGGTTGCCACCTGCGGTCAGGAACAGCCGGACGTGGCCGTCATCGGTCCCGGCGAAGACGATCGACTTCACGATCTGGTCGATGGCGCAGCCTGCCGCCGCGGCGGCCTGCGCGGCGGTCCGCGTCTCGCCCGGCACCTCGATGATGCGCGCAGCGATGCCCGCATCGGCGAGCGCGCGTTCGACACGGACGAGGCTCCTGCTCATGGGCCGATCATTCCCGGTCAGGTGCGGAACCGTCCCAGCCGCTCGGTGAGCAGCGCGAAGAAGCCCTCTGCATCGACGTCGCGCATGAAGAGTGCGTTGGGTTCGCGCCCGGACACGCGCCACCAGTCGGCGACCGTCATCCCGGTCGTGTAGCGCCCCTCCGTCTCGATCACCACGTTGATCCGGCGCCCCGAGAACAGGTCGGGCCGGATCAGGTAGGCGATCACGCAAGGATCGTGCAGCGGCGCGCCGGCCGAGCCGTACTTCTCCTTGTCGAAGCGTTCGAAGAAGTCGGTCCATTCCGCGACCGCCGTTCCCACCGGCGTCCCGAGGGCGCGGAACGCCTCCACGCGGTCGCGCGACGTCAGCGCCTTGTGGGTGAGGTCGAGCGGCATCACGGTGAGCTCCACGCCCGAGCGGAACACGATGTCGGCCGCCTCCGGGTCGACGTAGATGTTGAATTCGGCCGAGGGCGTGATGTTGCCGACCTCGAAGTAGGCCCCGCCCATCAGCACGATCTCCCGCACCCGGCCCACGATGTCGGGCGCGCGCCGGAAGGCGGTCGCGATGTTGGTGAGCGGCCCGAGCGGGCAGAGCGTGACCGTTGCGGGCGGCTCGCGGCGGAGTGTCTCCACGATGAAGTCCACCGCGTGCCCTTCCTGGAGCGGCATCGTCGGCTCGGGCAGCACGGGCCCGTCGAGGCCGGTCTTGCCGTGAACGTGCTCCGCCGTCACCAGCGGCCGGTCGAGCGGGGCATCGCATCCGGCGAACACCTTCACGTCGCGCCGCCCGGCCAGCTCGCAGACGATGCGCGCATTCCGCTGGGTAAGCGCGAGGGGCACGTTCCCGGCCACCGCCGTGATGCCCAGAACCTCGATCTCGTCGGGGCTTGCAAGCGCGAGGAGGATCGCCACGGCGTCGTCCTGGCCCGGGTCGGTGTCGATGATGATCCGGTGTCCGGCCATGATACCCGCGGATTTGAACGATCGCGGCCACGAAACTGGCCGAACCCTGCCGAATTGTCCAGCGAGGCTGACAGACGCGGAGAATCGCCAAGACACGCTTAACCGGCGCGTGCTATCGGCAAATCGGAGGTCGGCGGCGCCGTCTGCGCGTCGGGCCGGGGACGGAAGAGGGAGTTTTTCACGATGGTGACAAGGTTGAAAGCCTTGGCGGTGCTTTCCATCGTCATGCTCGTCGCGGCCTGCGGCGGCACCTATCGCACCTACTACGAGGCGCCGGTCGATCCGGCCGTGTCGCGCGGGTGGCGCGTCGTCGACGTTGCCGTGCGGGTGCCCGAGCAGCTGACCGTATCCGAGGAGAAATCGCTTGTGCCGCGCGCCGACATCGTGTGGCGCGAGGACCCGCCGGGCGACCGCAAGGCACAGATCGCGGCGATCCTCGACAATGCGATCACCCGCGGAGCATCCGGCCTGCGGGGCCCGCGCCCGGTGCGCTTCCTGGTCACGGTCCAGCGCTTTCACGCGCTGACGTTCGAGGCAGAGACGCGCCTGTCGGACGCGGGCGTGCACAACATCCAGTTCACCATCGCCGTCGTCGATGCGCGCACCGGCGAGACGCTGCGGGGCCCGGAACTGATCCTGGCCGAGACTCCGGCCTTCTCGGGCTACGAGGCGGTTCGCCGCCGCAACGCAGGTGAGACCCAGCGGTCGGTCATCACCAACCACGTCGCGGCGACGGTTGCAGGCTGGCTCGGGATCGGCCCGGACCAGAGGGGAACGTTCTCCCGCCTCGGCGACTGAGCGGGCCGGAACGAAGCGGGCGGGGGGCTCAGCCCCTCGTCCGGACCAGGCCCGACGCAAAAGCCTCGAGCCTCCCGATCGCCTCGGCAAGGGCATCGTCGGCAATCGTCAAGGCCACCCGGACGTGTCCGGCAGCGGCCGCCCCGAAGCTTTCGCCGGGCATGACCGCGATCCGCTCCTTCTCGAGCAGGGCCTCGGCGAAGGCATTCCCCGAAAGCCCGGTCGCGCGGATGTCGAGCATCAGATACATCGCGCCCTGCGGCGGCACGAGCCTGACCGAGTTCGACCCTGCAAGCGCGGCGATGGCGATGTCGCGCCGCCGGCGGAACGGGGCGGCCACCGCCTCCTCGAAGGCCGCACCGAGGCCGAGCGCGAAGAGAGCCCCGTCCTGGATGAAGGGCACGACCCCGTAGGTGGAATTCGTGGCGAGGGTGGTCACCGCATCGACCACCTCCTCGGGGCCGATCACCCAGCCGAGGCGGGATCCGGTCATGGCATGTCCCTTCGACATCGAGCCGATGACCACGGTCCGGTCCCTGAGGTCGGGCAGCGCGCGGGGACTGAGATGCGCCCCTTCCCAGACCTGGGTCTCGTAGACCTCGTCCGACACGATCCAGAGATCGTGGGCACGGGCCGCCCGGCCGATATCCTCGAGCGTTCGGCGCGAATAGACCGTCCCGGTAGGGTTGTTGGGCGTGTTGACGAGCAGGGTCCGCGCCCGCCCGCCCGCGGCGCCGGCGGCCGCGGCGATGGCCGCCCCGGTGGGCGCGAAGGCGTCCTCGGGGCGCGTCGCCACCGGCAGCGCCTCGGCGCCGGTGGCCCGGATCGTGCCGGGGTAGGTTGCGTAGTAGGGGTCGCAGAAGAGCCCCACGTCGCCTTCGCAGAGCAGCGCCATGTGCACGGCGAAGAGGGCCGCCTGTCCGCCCGGCGTTATGACAACGTCGCGCCAGGTCGTCGGCACGCCGGACCTTGCCTCGGCGCGCGCGGCGATTGCCTCGCGCAGCGCCCGCTTGCCGGCGCCGAAGGTGTAGCCGGTGTTGCCGGCGAGCGCGCTTTCGTGCATGGCCTTCAGGATCGCCGGATCGGTCTTGATGTCGGGCTCGCCGATCGTCAGGTTCAGGACGCGCTCGCCCGCCTCGACCATGTCGCGCGTGCGGTAGTAGATCTCCCAGCCGTCGCTGCCGTCCTTGCGCACGTGCGCGATGCGCGATCCGAGTCGCATGTGGTTTCCTCCGCCTCCGGGCGCGGACGTGGCCACGGGGCGGGGCGATTGTCAAACCGGGCCGGTCAGTCGGGCAATGGCCCCAGCGCCGCCTGCACCTTCCTCGGCAGCGCGGCCCGCACCAGCCGGTAGGAAGCGACGATCCGGTGGCGCAGCTCGTCCTCGGGCGTGCCCCAGGGAAGGTTCACCCAGCTCCTGTGGAAGTAGGGCGCCCTGACCGCCACGCCGGCGTCGATCAGCATCTCGGCGGTCTCGATGCCGGCCGTCTTGACGCTCACGCCCGGCATGACGGCACCGATGCAGGCGAACATCCTTCCGCCGACCTTCCAGGCGTCGTGCCCGCCGCCCCACGGGTCGGAGACCTCGGCGCCGGGCAGATCCCGGCAGATGGCGTTGACCAGATCGCGGCTCATGAAGCCATCCTGGCACGGGCGGCGGCGAATGTCTTGGCAGGGCCGCGGCTTGAGCGTATAAGCGCCGGCATGAACGGTTCCTGCCGCATCATCTGCTGCATTACCGGCTGACATACCGTCGGCGGGCCGTTCCTTCCGTTTCCCAGCGAACCGAAACGAGCACCCCGCCGCGGCACCGCGCGAGGGCCCGATGACGACGATCCGCCTGCACAACACGCTGACCCGCCGCAAGGAGGAGTTCCGGCCGCTCGACCCAGCGAACGTGCGGATGTACGTCTGCGGGCCCACCGTCTACGACCGCGCGCACCTCGGCAACGCGCGCCCGGTGGTGGTGTTCGACGTGCTCTTCCGCCTGCTGCGCCATGTCTACGGCGAGGGCCACGTCACCTACGTGCGCAACTTCACCGACGTGGACGACAAGATCAACGCCCGTGCCGCCGAGCTGAAGGCGGCGGGCGACGACCGGCCGCTCGAGGCGATCATCCGCACCCTCACCGACGGGACGATCGCCTGGTATCACGAGGACATGGACGCGCTCGGCGCGCTGAGGCCCACGCACGAGCCGCGGGCGACCGAGTGGATCGGCGCGATGATCTCGATGATCGAGGCGCTGGTGGCGCAGGGCCATGCCTACGTGGCCGAGGGCCACGTGCTCTTCGCGGTCGAGAGCTATTCCGCCTACGGTCGCCTCTCGGGCCGCACGGTCGAGGACATGATCGCCGGCGCCCGCGTCGAGGTCGCCCCGTTCAAGCGAAACCCGATGGACTTCGTGCTTTGGAAGCCTTCCACCCTTGACCTGCCGGGCTGGGACAGCCCCTGGGGCCGGGGCCGCCCCGGCTGGCACATCGAATGCTCGGCCATGGCGCAGGAGCTTCTGGGCGAAAGCTTCGACATCCACGCCGGCGGCATCGACCTGATGTTCCCCCACCACGAGAACGAGATCGCCCAGTCGGCCTGCGCCCACCCCGAGGGGCGCTTCGCGCAGGTGTGGCTGCACAACGAGATGCTGCTTGTCGAGGGCAGGAAGATGTCGAAGAGCCTCGGCAACTTCTTCACGGTGCGCGACCTGCTCGACCGCGGCATCCCCGGCGAGGTGATCCGCTTCGTGATGCTGAGCACGCATTACCGCAGCCCGATGGACTGGACGGAGGAGAAGGCGCGGGAGGCGAAGCTGGCGCTGTGGGATTTCATGGCGGCCGTGCGAGGCGCGGAGCCTGCCGAGCCAGACCCCGAGGTGATCGCGGCCCTGGCCGACGACCTGAACACCCCCGGAGCGATCGCCCGCCTGCACGCGCTCAGGCGCGAGAGCCGGGCTGCGGAGCTTCTGGCCAGTGCGCGGCTGATGGGCCTGCTGACCTTCGCCCCCGCTGCCGGGGCCCTCGGCTGGGGCGTCGGGCAGGAAGTTCTCGAGAAGGCGAGCGCCATTGCCCGGCGGTGGGCGGCGCTTCGCGCCGACCGGCGCTTTCCCGAAGCCGATGCGTTGCGCGCCCGTGCCCTCGAGGCGGGAATCGAGCTGCGGGCCACGAAGCAGGCCGAAGGGCAGGGCGCCGTTGCCGAGGTGACCGCCGACTTCGACCCCGCCAAGCTGGAGTCCCTCGAATGACCCTCTCGTCCCAGGCACCACACAGGCTTGCGCCCGGCCCGCGGGGTGGGCGCCTGCGCCCGCCCCCGGGGGGCGGGTCGGGCGCAGGCCGGTTCGCAGGCGAACCGGCCAGCGGGAGGCGCCTTCGGTTGCGAGGGGCAGGCGTGCGACTGCGCGAGGCGGAAGCCGCGATGCCAGACACCAACCGAGGTCCGGGCTTCATCCGGTGCCGGCCGAACGCGGTCGCCCGATGACCCGCGAACGCCTCTACCTCTTCGACACGACCCTGCGCGACGGCCAGCAGACGCAAGGGGTGCAGTTCTCGGCGCAGGACAAGACCGCGATCGCGCAGGCGCTCGACGCGCTCGGGGTCGACTACATCGAGGGCGGCTGGCCCGGCGCCAACCCGACCGACAGCGAGTTCTTCGCCCGCCGCCCGGCGACGCGCGCCACCTTCACCGCCTTCGGGATGACCAAGCGCTCCGGCCGCAGCGCCGCGAACGACGACGTGCTGGCCGCCGTGGTGAACGCAGACACGCCCGCGGTCTGCCTTGTCGGCAAGGCACACGACTACCACGTGACCGCCGCGCTCGGCATCGGCCTCGACGAGAACCTCGAGAGCATCGGGGCCTCGGTCGCGCATCTCGTGGCGAAGGGCCGCGAGGCGATCTTCGACGCCGAACACTTCTTCGACGGCTACCGCGCCAACCCCGACTATGCGCTCGACTGCCTGCGCGCCGCGCTGGAGGCGGGAGCGCGCTGGGTCGTGCTCTGCGACACCAACGGCGGCACGCTGCCCGCCGAGGTGGGCCGCGTCACGGCCGAGGTGATTGCCGCCGGGATTCCCGGCGCGCGGCTCGGCATCCACTGCCACGATGACACCGGCAACGCCGTGGCGAATTCGCTCGCCGCGATCGACGCAGGTGCGCGGCAGGTGCAGGGCACGCTCAACGGCCTCGGCGAGCGCTGCGGCAACGCCAACCTGACCACCCTGATCCCGACGCTGCTGCTCAAGGAACCCTACGCCAGCCGGTTCGAAACCGGCGTCACGCGCGAGGCGCTCGCCGGCCTTGTCCGCACCAGCCGGATGCTCGACGACATCCTCAACCGCGTGCCCCTGCGCAGCGCGCCCTATGTCGGCGCCTCGGCCTTCGCGCACAAGGCGGGCCTCCATGCCAGCGCCATCCTGAAGGATCCCGCGACCTACGAGCACGTGCCCCCCGAGGCGGTGGGCAACCAGCGCATCATCCCGATGTCGAACCAGGCCGGGCAGTCGAACCTGCGCGCCCGGCTGCGCGAGGCGGGGATCGAGGTCGCACCCGGCGACCCGGCGCTTGGCCGGATCCTCGAGGCGGTCAAGACGCGCGAGGATCAGGGCTACAGCTACGACACCGCGCAGGCGAGCTTCGAGATCCTCGCCCGGCGCGAGCTCGGGATCAACCCGCAGTTCTTCGAGGTGAAGCGGTACCGGGTGACGGTGGAGCGGCGGAAGAACAAGTACGACCGCATGGTGAGCCTCTCCGAGGCCGTGGTGGTGGTGAAGATCGGCGACCGCAAGATGCTCTCGGTCTCCGAGAGCATGGACGAGCATGGCACCGACCGGGGGCCGGTCAACGCGCTCTCCAAGGCGCTCGCCAAGGATCTCGGGCCCTACCAGCGCTTCATCGACGACATCCGGCTGGTGGACTTCAAGGTGCGCATCACGCAAGGGGGCACCGAGGCGGTGACGCGGGTGGTGATCGACAGCGAGGACGGGCTGGGCCGGCGATGGTCGACCGTGGGCGTTTCGCCCAACATCGTCGACGCCTCGTTCGAGGCGCTGCTCGACGCGATCCAGTGGAAGCTGATCCGGGACTGCGGGACGCCCGTCGCCGTCGCGGCGCAATGAGCCTCGCCGCACTTGCCGAGCGGCTGGCGCGCGGCGATCCCGACCGCTTCCTTGCGCTGATGGCCGCGCCCCCGGCGGCGCGGGCGCGGCTCCTGCCGCTCTATGCCTACAACCTGGAGATCGCCCGAGCCCCATGGGTGACCGCCGAGCCGCTGATCGCCGAGATGCGCCTGCAGTGGTGGCGCGACGTGGTGGCCGAGATCGCCGCGGGGCTTCCGCCGCGGGCGCACGAGGTCGCAGGCCCGCTGTCGGAGGTGCTGCGGGAGGCCGCCATACCGCCCGGGCTGCTCGATTCGATCGCGGCCGCCCGCAGGTGGGACATCGCGCGCGAGCCCTTTCCCGACGCGGCGGCACTCGCGGCCCATCTCGACGCGACGGGCGGCAACCTTATGTGGGCGGCCGCGCTCGCCCTCGGCGCGACGGCGGGCGCCGAGCGCCCGGTGCGCGACCTCGCGCGCGCGGGCGCGCTTGCCGCCTGGCTCCGCGCGGTTCCCGAACTCCGGTCACATGGCCGCCATCCGCTCCCCGATCCGTCGCCGCGGGCCGTCGCGGCACTGGCGCGAGAAGGGCTCGACTGGCTCGCCGCTGCGCGCCGGGCACGCAACGATGTGCCTCGGGCGGTCGTCCCCGCGCTCCATCCCGCCTGGCAGGCCGGTCCGATCCTGCAACGAGCTGCCCGCGATCCGACGGCCGTGGTCGAGGGAAGGCTCGCGCTGCCCGAGGCCGCGCGCCGCGGGCGGCTTCTCTGGCAGGCGCTGACCGGGCGCTGGTAGATGCTTCCGACCGGCCGGGGCCTGCTCCCCGGAGGTCGGCTCACTGCCAGCGGTCGGAACAGCTGGGGGCGGCCCTCGCGAGCCGCCCCCGATGTCTCGTAATGGCGAACTGAAACGACTTCTGTGGAAACTCAATCGAGACCGGTGCAGCTTGCGTAGAAACTGACCGTGACCGGCCAGTCCGAGAACACGCCCACGACGCCCACCTCGCGCGCAAGCACGTCGAGAAGCTCGTAGTAGACACCGTCGTTGTCCGTGACCGAGCCGATCGACTGGAAGTACCAGCCGCCGCCCGCGCCGAGCGGGCCCGAGCGTTCCAGCGTCCAGGTTATGAGGTTCAGGCCGGCGGCCTTCGCCTCGCGGGCATAGACGGAAGGGACGATCTCGCCGTTCTCGACCGTCACCAGCATCCAGAGCGGGGGCGCGAGGTAGCGCACGCCCATGTCGTGCAGCTCCTGCATCGTCGGCCTGAACGTCCCGGCGTCCATCGGGTCGATCTGGCCTTCGTCCTCGTCGAAGGCCTCGTAGCGGTCGTCGAGATAGACGGCCTGGGCGCCGAACTCGGGTTCGTTCTCGATCCAGTAGCGGATCACGTCGAGGTTGAAGCTCTGCGGCCAGACGTCCGCGGGGGGCACTCCGGCCGCCTTGTATTCGTCGATCAGCTTCTGCGCGTAGTCCTCCATCGTGAAGCCCTCGAAGGGCATTTCCACGGCGGGGTCCTTCAGCTCGGGGGTGAACTTCGCGCCCAGCGAGCGGAAGAGCTCGATCGACTCGGCATGGGTCAGGAGGCGCGCGTTCCCGGCATAGAGGTCGGTGCGCCAGGTGTTCGTGGACTTCATGTAGTCCTCGACGGTCGTCGCGCGGCGGTTGCGGTCGTCCATCTTGGGCTTGAGCGTGCGGAACTCGGCGAGCGTGATCTCGGAGGTCCGGCACGTCGCCTGGGCGTCGGTCTCGCCCGTGGCCGGGGTGAAGGGCGTTATGCAGGTCGCGGCGAGGTCGGTCGCGAGGATGTTGGTCGTGGTGTGGAGATCGTCCTGCGCATGCCGGCAGACGAGTTCGCGGTCCTTCGTGAAGGTGACGTCGCATTCCAGGATGCCGGCGCCCTGCATCGCGGCCGCCACGTTCGATTCGACCGTATGCTCGGGGAACTGCAGCGGCGCGCCGCGGTGGCCGATGGAGAACAGCGTGCGCCGGATCGGCTGCCCGAGGCAGGCGGTGAGCTCGTCCTTCAGCGGGCTGTCGGCCATCTGCGAGATCAGGTAGGCAGGCCGCGGGTCGAGGCCGAGGATCTCGGCGGATGCGTGCTCCGGCGCGAGGGCAGCCATCGTGCAGAGCAGGGCGGGTGCATGTCTCACGAGAGGATCCCCCATCCGGTGTCGGTGACCGCAAGGCTGAGGGCAGCGCGTTACACGGTCATGACCGCAGGGTGACGGTCCGGCGACCTGCCGATGACGCGAGATCGGACGGAAGTAGAAGGCCGCCCGGCGCCCTCACGCCGGACGGCCTTCCCGTTACCCCCAACACGCCCGCGGGGCAACCGCGCCGCGTGTTCAGGAAAACCTCAGAATTCCTCCGAGCCCGTGTCGATGAACGAGCCGCCCGGGCCGGCGATGTGGTCGGGCAGGACGAAGATCAGGACTTCGCGGATCAGAAGGCAGGTCACGAAGGCCGCAACCACTTCATCGAAGGAGATCTGACCAAGAAGTTCCATCGTGCACTCCATCATCTCGTTGACCCCGGAATCGCGTCCAAACGGGGCGAAAGTGCGACGCAAGGGCGAGGATTTCTTGGAATTATCCTGGCTGATCCCTGACCGCTTCGCGCGCTCGCGGGAATGGGACGCTCGGTCGCGCTTGAAGCTGCGAGGGCCCCTCTCTAGGCTTCGTCCGGCAAGAAGGGGTGCGCGTCGGAGATGGCCGGGAACCGCAAGCTTTTCGAGGAGGTGGGGCAGGGAACGCCCCGCGCCCTTCCAGCCGGCGGAATGATCGACGGCGCGGGCGCTGGCTCGCGCCCGGCGGTCCGGGGCTGGCTCGTCGCGCTGTTCGCGCTGGTCTGCGTGATGATCGCGGTCGGCGGGCTCACCCGGCTCACCGACTCGGGGCTCTCGATCACCGAATGGCGCCCCGTGACCGGGGCGATCCCGCCGATGTCCGATGCCGACTGGGCGGCAGAGTTCGACAAGTATCGGGCAAGCCCGCAGTATCTCCACCAGAACCAAGGGATGAGCCTCGAGGAATTCAAGTTCATCTACTGGTGGGAATGGGGCCACCGGCAGCTCGGCCGGCTGATCGGCCTCGTCTGGGCGGCAGGCTTCGCCTTCCTGTGGGCGACCCGGCGGATCCCGCCCGGCTGGAACGGGCGGCTCCTCGGCCTCGGCGCGCTCGGCGGCCTGCAGGGGGCGATAGGCTGGTGGATGGTCGCCTCGGGCCTTCAGGGAGAGATGGTCAGCGTAGCGAGCTACCGGCTTGCGGTGCATCTCGGCCTCGCCTTCGTGATCCTCGGGCTCATCGCCTGGTTCGTCTACCTGCTCGGCCGGCCGGCGGCGGCGCTGCTCCAGGCCCGCCGCAGCCGCGAGGCCCCGCTGGCCGCCTTCGCCGCCGTCACCGCCGGGCTCGCCTTCGTGCAGATACTGCTCGGCGCGCTGGTCGCCGGGATCGACGCCGGGCGCGGCTTCACCGACTGGCCCCTGATGGCCGGGGGCTTCCTGCCGCCCGATCCCTTCTGGATCGAGCCGCTCTGGCGCAACTTCTTCGAGAACGCCGGTCTCGTGCAGTTCGTCCACCGCATGGTGGGCTACCTGCTGCTCGCGGTCGGCCTCGCACTGTGGTGGCGCAGCCGGTCGAGCCCGCATCCGCGCACCCGCGCGGCGGGCAACATGATGGCGGCGATGCTCGTCCTCCAGGTCGTCATCGGGATCGTGACGGTGATGCACTCCGCCCCGGTTTCGCTGGCGCTTCTCCACCAGCTCGGCGCGGTCGCGCTCTGGGCGATGCTCCTCCGGCTGCGCTTCCTCGCGCTCTATCCGGTGGCGGCTTCCGTGCGGGGCGCATCGTGACCGCCTTCGCCGATCTGATGGCCTTCCAGCGCGAGACTGAAGCGCTCGCGCAGGTGGCCGGCCGGCTGGGGTGGGATCAGGAGACCGTCATGCCCCGCGGCGCCGCCGAGCAGCGCGGCGAGGAGATGGGGGCGATGGAGGCCGTCCTCCATGCGCGGCGGACCGATCCGCGCGTGGGCGAGTGGCTTTCGGCGCTCGACGAGGCTGCGCTCGACGAGGCGGGCAGGGCACAGGTCCGGCTGATCCGGCGCGGCTACGGGCGCGCGATGAAGATTCCCGGCCGGCTCGCGGCCGAGATCGCCCGGGTGACATCGGTCGCCCAGGGGGTCTGGGCCGAGGCGCGGGCGCAGAACGATGTCGCAGGCTTCCTGCCGACTCTGGCCGAGGTGGTGCGGCTCAAGCGCGAGGAGGCGGCGCACCTCGCCGATGGGCGCGACCTCTACGATGCGCTTCTCGACGACTACGAGCCCGGCATGACCGGCGCCGAGGTCGAGGCGATGTTCGCAGCACTCCGCCCCCGGCTCGTCGCACTGCGCGAGGCGGTGCTGGGCTCGAACCGAAGGCCGGAGCCGCTCACGGGCCACTTCGACGCGGCCGAGCAGATGCGGATGGCCGCAGAGCTCGCGGGCGTCTTCGGCTACGACTGGACGACCGGCCGGCTCGACCGGTCCGTGCATCCCTTCTCCTCCGGTTCGGGCACCGACTGCCGGATCACGACGCGCGTCGCCGAGGAGGATCCGTTCAACTGCTTCTATTCCACGATCCACGAGGTCGGCCATGCGAGCTACGAGCAGGGCATCGACCGCGCCTTCCTGCTGACTCCGGTCGGGCAGGGCGTCTCGATGGGCGTGCACGAGAGCCAGAGCCGGATCTACGAGAACCAGCTCGGCCGGTCCCGTGCCTTCACTGGCTGGCTCTACGGGCGGATGCGCGAGCGGTTCGGGGACTTCGGCTCGGCCGGTGCCGAGTCCTTCTACGCCACGGTGAACCGGGTCGCGCCCGGCTTCATCCGCACCGAAGCCGACGAGGTGCATTACAACCTCCACATCCTGATGCGATTCGACCTCGAGCGCGCGCTCATCCGGGGCACGCTCGACGTGACCGACCTCGAGGCCGCCTGGAACGAACGCTTCGAGAAGGATTTCGGCGTCCGGGTGGACATTCCCGCCCACGGAATGCTGCAGGACGTGCACTGGTCGGTCGGGCTCTTCGGCTACTTCCCGACCTACACGCTCGGCAACCTCTATGCCGGATGCCTGCACGCCGCGCTCCGCCGCGACATCCCCGATCTCGATCAGGCGCTGGCGGCGGGAGACCTGCGACCGGCAACCGGCTGGCTGCGCGAGAAGGTGCAGCGGCATGGCGGGCTCAGACCCCCACGCGAGACGATCGCCCGCGCCACCGGAGCCGAGCCGGAGCCGGAGCCGCTGCTCGCCTATCTCGAGGCGAAGTTCGGCGACCTCTACGGGCTCTGAGCAGGTCGCACCGGCCCCTCGCGGAGCGAATGATACCAGTAGGCGAGCCGGAGCATCGGCAGCCTCAACGCGGGCACCGGGAACCGGCGGGGCGGCGTCGCGAGCGGTGCGGGCAGCCGCAGGCGCTCGCCTGCCATCATCCGGCCCGCGAGATGCCCGCCATAGGAGGCCGAGGACACGCCGTTGCCGTGCCAGCCGAAGGCAGCCCAGAGGCCCTCGGCCCCCGGGACCGGCCCGGCATAGGGTGTGAGCGAGCCGGTGAGGCAGACGAGGCCCGACCACTCGCGCTCGGTCTCCACCTCCGCCCATGCTGGAAACATCGCCTCGAAGTCGGCGCGCGCCTGTCGGCGCACCGCCGCCTCCTCGGCCGGGTCGGCCGAGAGCCCGCCGCGCATCCCGAACAGGAACCGGTCATCCGGCAGAAGCCGGAAGTAGTGCAGAAGCCTCCGGCTGTCGTAGGCCATGACCCGCCGCGTCCAGCCCTGAGCGCGTCTTTCGTCTTCCGAAAGCGGCCGCGTGACGAGAATGGTCGACATTGCCGGCAGCGTGCGGCCCGCGATCCAGGGCGGCAGATCCTCCGACGAATACCCGTTCGTCGCGATCAGGACCTGACGGGCACGCAGTGTCCCGGCCGGCGTGACGAGCCGCCAGCCGCCCGCCTCTCGGGCAAGGGACGTCACCGGGCTGTCACCGTGGACCCTGACGCCGGCCGCTTCGGCGGCTTCGGCGAGGCCGAGCACGTAGCGCATCGGGTTGAGCGGAAAGCCCACCGGATCGAACCAGGCGCCGTAGGCGGCGGGCGTCGAGAGCCCCTCCTGGGCGAGCTCCTCGCGCGGGATGAGGCGGTAGTCGATCCCGAAGCTCGCGCGCTTCAGCGCCGCCTTGGCCTGCATCTCCCGCCAGGCGGCCTCGGAATGGGCAAGGCAGATCTCGCCCTTGTCGGGCCCCACCTCGGCGTCGATGCCCCGGCCGGCGAGGGTGCGCTCGACATGCGCCACAGCGTCGATCTGCCACTGACGGAAGGCGGCGGCCTCGTCATGGCCGAAGCGGCGCACGAGCTGCGCATCCGAAAGCTTCGAGCCGCCCATGCAGCAGAAGCCTCCGTTGCGCCCCGACGCGCCCCAGCCGGGTTGACCGGCCTCCAGCACCACCGCGCCGATGCCCGCCTCCGCCAGCGCCAGTGCGGCCGAGAGCCCGGCATAGCCCGCGCCGATGATTCCGGCCTCGGCAACGTGGTCGCCTTCCAGCGAGGGGCGCGGGGGCGCCGCGGCGGTCGTGCGCCAGTGGCTGTCGGGCCAGCGGCCCGTATCGTAGGCGCGGGGGGCATAGAGGCGTCTCATCCCGCCAGAGGGCGCTCGGCGGCCGTGGCGAGTCAAGGGCCGCTTGTCGCCAGCCTTGCCGAATCCGCGGCGAGCGGCGAGGGTCGCGCCAGGCTGCCAGGGAGAACCGCATGGCACTGGAAGATGCGAAGAACGAAGTCGACGTTGCCTTCACCCGCGAGGACCGTCGCGGCCTTGCCTTCGAGAACGCATTCGGCGGCGCCGTCTCCTTCCTGCGCCGGCGCTACACCAAGGACCTCGCGGGCGTGGACCTCGCGATCACCGGCGTCGGCTTCGACCAGGCGGTGTCGCACCGCACCGGCACCCGCTTCGGCCCCCGGGCGATCCGCGAGGCATCCTGCCTGCAACCGTACGATCCTCCCTACGGCTGGGGCTACGATCCCCTCGGCGAGTTCACGATCGTCGACTACGGAGATGTCGCCTTCGATTACGCGAAGGTCTCGGATTTCCCCGAACGCCTCACCGCACACATCCGCGGCATCCTCTCCGCCGGCCCCGGCACGGTCACGCTCGGCGGCGACCACTACATCACCTATCCGGTCCTCAAGGCCTACGCCGAGAAATTCGGTCCGGTCGGCCTCGTCCAGTTCGACGCCCATTCCGACCTCTGGCCCGACGACGACCTGACCCGGATCGACCACGGCACCATGACCTACAAGGCGGTCCGAACCGGACTCGTGGACCCGTCGCGCTCGGTCCAGGTCGGCATCCGCACCGAATGTGAGGACTACCTCGGCGTGAATGTGATCGACGCCCGCACCGTCCACGAGAAGGGCGCGGACTGGACGGCGGCGCGCGTGCGCGAGATCGTCGGTCAGGGGCCGACATACCTCAGCTTCGACATCGACGCGCTCGACCCCGCCTTCGCACCCGGCACCGGCACGCCGGTCTGGGGCGGCCTCGCAAGCTGGCAGGCCGCTGCGATCCTGCGGGGTCTTGCGGGCGTCAACCTCGTCGGGGGCGACGTGGTGGAGGTCAGCCCGCCCTACGACACGACGGGCGCGACCGCCGTCGCCGGCGCCCATGTGGCGATGGAGCTGATCTGCCTCTACGGCTGGACGCGGCGCAAGGGCTGATGGGAAGCCTGACGAAACTCGCGCTTGCGGCACTCGTCGTCCTGCTGGCCGGGGCGGCGCTCTGGGTCAGGTTCGCGCCCACGGACCCGGCGCGCTGGCACACCGACCCGCTGCTCGGCGCCGAGGGGCCGAACAGCCATGTGGCGAAGGCCTTCGTCGCACTGCCGCCCGGAGCCGCGCTGGAGGCACTCGACCGGGTTGCGCTCGCCACGCCGCGCACGCGGCGCGTGGCCGGCAGCCCGGAAGAGGGGCGCCTCACCTACGTGACGCGCTCGGCCATTTTCGGGTTCCCCGACTACACCACCGCTGCGGCGGTGCCCGATGGCGAGGGGACGACGCTCGTGCTTTACGCCCGCGCGCGCTTCGGCGCCTATGACTGGGGCGTGAACGCCGCCCGCGTGACGGACTGGCTCGGGCGGCTGCCCGCGGCAGGCCCTTGACCGCAAGCCCGTCGCGCGGAATACCGCGCCGATGCTCCCCGAGGACCGCCTCAACCAGATTGTCCAGCGCTTCCAGTTCGTGGAGGCGAAGATGTCTGCCGCCCCGCCGGAAGAGATCCCCGCGCTTGGCCGCGAATACGCCGAGCTGCGCCCCGTGGTGGCCGAGATCGAGGCGTGGCATCGGCTCAGGGACGACATCGCCGAAGCCGAAGCGATGCTGGCCGACCCGGAGATGAAGTCACTGGCCGAGGACGAGCTGCCGCGGCTCAGGGAACGGTTGCCCGAGGTGGAGAAGTCGCTCCGGATCGCGCTCCTGCCGAAGGATGCCGCCGACGCCCGCCCCGCCATCATCGAGATCCGCCCCGGCACGGGGGGCGAGGAGGCGGCGCTCTTCGCGCGTGATCTGCTCAGGATGTACGAGCGTTACGCCGCCGCGAAGGGCTGGCGCTTCTCGCTGATTTCGCTCACGGAAACCGAGCTCGGCGGCGTGAGGGAGGCAACCGCGCGGATCGAGGGGGAAGGGGTCTTCGCCCGGCTGAAGTTCGAATCCGGCGTCCACCGCGTGCAGCGCGTGCCGGAGACCGAGGCGGGCGGGCGCATCCACACCTCCGCGGCGACGGTCGCCGTCCTGCCCGAGGCGGAGGAGGTGGAGATCGACATTCCCGCAAGCGACATCCGCATCGACACGATGCGGTCGTCGGGCGCGGGCGGCCAGCACGTCAACACCACCGACTCGGCCGTCAGGATCACCCACATCCCGACCGGCATCGTCGTTACCAGTTCCGAGAAGTCGCAGCACCAGAACCGCGCCATCGCCATGGCGGTGCTGCGCGCCCGGCTCTACGACCTCGAACGACAGAAGGCCGAGGCCGAGCGCGCGGCCCACCGCAAGGCACAGGTCGGGACGGGCGACCGGTCCGAGCGCATCCGCACATACAACTTCCCGCAGGGGCGGATGACCGACCATCGCATCAATCTCACCCTCTACAGGCTTGATTCCATTATGGAAGGAGATCTGGACGAGGTGATCGACGCGCTGGTTGCGGCCGACCAGGCGGCGCGGCTTGCCGAGATGGAGGCATGACCGGGGCCGAGGCAATCCGCAGGGCGGCGGCCCATCTCGCGGCTGCCGGCGTGGAGGGCGCTGCCCGCGATGCCCGCTGGCTTCTGGCGCACGCCCTCGGGATCGATCCCGGCAGCGTCGGCGCACGGCTTGCGGACCCGCTTCCGGCCGCGGCCGCGGCGGCCTTCGAGGCCGCCGTTGCGGCGCGCGCCCGCCGCCAGCCGGTCAGCCAGATCACCGGGCGGCGGGAGTTCTGGGGGCGCGGTTTCCGCGTGACCCCGGATGTGCTCGACCCCCGCCCGGAGACCGAGACGCTCGTCGCCCTCGCCCTGTCGGAGCCCTTCGCCACGGTCCTCGATCTCGGCACCGGTTCCGGCTGCCTGCTGGTCACGCTGCTGGCCGAGCGGCCGGGGGCGACCGGACTCGGAACCGATGTGAGCGAAGCGGCGCTGTCCGTCGCGCGTGCCAATGCCGAACGGCACGGCGTCGCGGCCCGCGCAGCGTTCCTCGGGGCGGACTGGTTTGCGGGCGTCGGGGGCCGGTTCGACCTGATCGTCTCGAATCCGCCCTACATCGCCGCCGGGGAAATGGCCGGTCTCGCGCCCGAGGTCCGTGACTGGGAGCCGCACGTGGCCCTGACCGACGCTGCCGACGGATTGTCGGCCTACCGCGCGATCGCCGCCGGCGCCGCGGCGCACCTCGCCCCCGCAGGCCGGCTGATCGTGGAGACGGGGGCGACGCAGGCCGTCCAGGTTGCCGACATCTTTCGCGGCGCGGGTCTTGCGCGCGTCGCCGTCCATGCCGACATGGATGGCAGGAACAGGGCCGTCTCGGCACGATTGGAGTGACTTTTCGGCCCGATTCCGCCCGGATGGTGCCGGATCGCCCGTTTTTCCGCTTGCTCCCGTGGCCGCCCCGTGATTAGGAAAACGGGCGAGAGGCGGGACACTCCGACCGGAGGTGTCTCCCTCGCCTGCAAGCCAACCACGGAACATCTTCGCGGCATTCCATGCGCCAGGGGAGCGCAGCGCGGAGCGGGACAGGCTCCTGACAAGGCAACGCCCCGAACAAGGCTGGACAACAGACCACATGAGATCATCGAAATCCCGTTCGCGTTCGAAGTCGAACCGCCAGCGTTCGCCCATGGGCAACATCGTCAACCGGGTGTTCGACAGCTCGGGCCCCGAGGGCAAGGTGCGCGGCACCCCCCAGCAGATCATCGACAAGTATCTTGCGCTTGCGCGCGACGCGCAGCTCGGGAACGACCGGGTCGCGGCGGAGAACTTCCTGCAGCATGCCGAGCATTACGCCCGGATGCTCGGCGAGGCGCAGCGCGAGCAGGAAGCACTGCGTGCCGCCCAGGGCGGTGGCGAGCACCGCGGCGAGGGCGGCGAGGACGAGTTCCGCACTGACCGGCGCGAGGCGTTCCGCGACGAGGCCCGCGATGGACAGCGCAACGGCCAGCGCGACGGGATGCGCGACGGGCAGCGCGAAGGAGGGCGCCCGCGCGATGAACGCCCGCGCGACGATCGCCAGCGGGAGGGCCGCCGGGCCGAGACCGTGGTCGAGGTGATCGACTTCGGGGAACCGTCGGACAGCGGTCTCGTCGATACCCCAGAGGCGCGTGCGGGATCCGCAGCGGAACTTGCCCCGGCATCGCAGGATGGCCAGCGCGAGGGAAGGCCGCGCCGTGGCCGGCGGCCGCGCGGCGATCGGGCAGACGGCGGCGGGGCCGAGACCGGCAACGGCGACGCTGCCCCCGAGGCCCCGGAGGCCGCCGAGTAGGAAGGCCGCGGCCCCCGTCGGCAGGGCGGATCAGACGGCGCCGGCGAGCAGCCGGGCGAGCGCGCAGAACCCTTCCACGGGCACCTCCTCCGCCCGTGCCGTCGGTAAGAGACCGGCGGCGCGGATGATGTCCTCGATCCCGGGCGCGAGACCGCGCAGGCTTGCCCGCAGCATCTTGCGGCGCTGGTTGAAGGCCGCCGCCACCACCCGCGAAAGCACGTCCGCATCGGCGGGGAAACGCGGGGCAGGAAGCGCGACGAGGTGCACGACCGCCGAGCTGACCTTGGGCGGCGGCATGAAGGCCTCCGGCGGCAGCGTCATCACGATCCGCGCCTCGCAGCGCCACTGGGCGAGCACCGCGAGCCGTCCGTAGGCCTTGCCGCCCGGCCGCGCCACGATACGCTCGGCGACTTCGCGCTGGAACATCAGCGTCAGGCTCTGCCAGAACGGCGGCCAGGCCGCAGGCGTCAGCCAGCGCACGAGGAGTTCGGTCCCCACATTGTAGGGCAGGTTTGCCACGACCCTGACCGGCGGCTGAAGCCGCCACGCAAGATCGAGCGCGAGCGCGTCTCCCGCGATCACCTCCAGCCGCCCCGGATAGGCCGCCGCTATCTGGGCGAGGGCGGGCAGGCAGCGCGGATCCTTCTCCACGGCGACGACGCGCCGCGCGCCCTCGGCGAGAAGCCCGCGGGTGAGCCCGCCCGGGCCGGGGCCGATCTCCAGCACGTCGCAGGCGGAGAGGTCGCCCGCGAGCCGCGCGATCTTCGCCGTGAGGTTCAGGTCGAGCAGGAAGTTCTGGCCGAGCGCCTTGCGCGCCGAGAGCCCGTGTTCGGCAATGACCTCACGCAGCGGAGGAAGCGCGTCGATCGCCGCCATTTCAGGCCGGTGCGTGGGGCAGGGGGGGCCTGCGCGCGCGGCCCCGGCCGGGGCCGGAACAGCGCCCGGGCCTGTCCTGGAAGGCGGGCAGCGGCAGGGCCCTCATGCGTCCTGCCGGGCGCGGTTGCGGGCGATCTCGGCCGCGAGGCGAAGCGCCGCGACGAGGCTCGTGGGGTCGGCCGCGCCGCGCCCGGCGATGTCGAAGGCGGTGCCGTGGTCGGGCGAGGTGCGCACGTAGGGAAGGCCCAGCGTGACATTGACGCCGCCCGCGAAGTCGAGCGTCTTGATGGGGATCAGCGCCTGGTCGTGATACATGCAGACCGCCGCATCGTAGCGGGCACGCGCCTCGGGATGGAACATCGTGTCGGCGGAGAGCGGCCCCGCGATGTCGATTCCGCGGCCCCGGAGACGGTCGAGCGCGGGGGCGATGATCTCGATCTCCTCGCGTCCGATGTGCCCGCCTTCGCCCGCATGGGGGTTGAGCCCCGCGACCGCAATCCTCGGAGAGGGAACCGCGAAGTCCCGGACGAGCGCGGCATGGGTCAGCGCGACGGTCTCCTCGATCAGCGCGCCGGTCAGGGCCCCGGGCACGGCCGAGAGCGGGATGTGGATCGTTGCGGGAACGACCCTGAGAAGCGGCGAGGCAAGCATCATCGCGACGCGCGCCCCGCCGGCCAGGTGCGCGAGGTATTCGGTATGACCCGGGAAGGGAAATCCCGCGCCCTCGTGCAGCGCCTGCTTGGAGACCGGCGCGGTGACGAGCGCGCCGGCGGCCCCCGAGGCCGCAAGCTCGGCCCCTTCGCGGATCGCGGCGACGACATGGGCGGCGTTTGCCGGATCCGGGCGGCCCGGCTGCGCCAGGGCGGGAAACGGCCGGGGAAGGACCGGCAGGCCGCGGGCGGCCGCGGCCTCGGCCTCGGCCGGCGAGGCGATCTCGGCAACGGGCGTGCCGCGGGGCAGGTGGCGAGGATCGCCGAGCCAGGCGAAGGGATGCCCGGAACCAAGCAGTTCCCAGGCCCGCGCGGCGATCTCCGGGCCGATCCCGGCGGGGTCGCCGCAGGTCAGCACCGGCGGCAGCGCCGGCAGGGCCCGGGTCATGGCCGGCGGATCGTGGCGTCCGCGCGCAGTTCGGCGAGGTAGCCGTCGGCATAGGCCGCAAGCCGCTGGCCGATCAGCTGGTTGCGGATCTGCTCGCGGCTCGGACCGACGCCGTCGGTGAGCGCGTAGGTTCGGCTGCAAAGCATCAGCAGGATCGGGCGGCCGCCGCGCGAAAAGGTGGTCAGCACCTCGTTGTCGTCAAGGACGCCGATGGCCTGCGCGACGTCGGCCGGAACCTGAGCTGCGGGCAGCGTCTCCCGCCGCAGCCGTTCCTCCGGCTGGCCCTTCGCCACGCCGTAGAGGTCGTCGCAGGTGTCGATCTCGGCGGCGATGCGCGCAGCTTCCGATGCGTCGGCGACGGCGTATTCCGCCCAGTCGATGGCAAGCGCCTGCGCCTCGGCCGTGCCGGTCTCGGCGATGTCCCGCAGGAGGAACACGGCGACGCGGTTCTCCGAGACGAGCGGCCGCGACACCGTTCCCGGCGCAAGGCCGAGGACGAGGCCTGCCACCTCGGGCGGCAGGGCCGAAAGCGGGGTCCAGTTGAGCCGCCCGCCCGCACCGCGGGTCGGCGAGGCCGACCTTGCGCGCGCTTCCGCGGCGAATTCCTCCTCGGTCATGGTCCGGCCGGAAAGCCGCTCCAGCGCCTGCACGGCCGCGCGGCGGTCGGCGTCGGATGTCACCCTGAGCACGATTTCCGAAAGCAGGACCTGCACTCCGCCTTCGCGCTCGACCTGCGCCAGCGCCCGGTCGATCTCGGCATCGGTCGGCTGAGCCCTCGGACCGAAGCGCGCGCGGATCACGTTGCGCCACGCAACCCCGGCCTCGATGAAGGCGCGGAACGTCTCGGGTGCCACCCCGCCCTGGCCGATCGCGGCTAGGAACTGCTCGGTCGAGAGGTTCGCGCGGCTGGCAAACTCGGCCATCCCCGCCTCGATCTCTTCCTGAGAGACGGTGATGCCCGCCTGCCGCGCAGCATCGAGCTGGAGACGGTCGTCGATGAGACGGTCGAGGACCACCTGGTCGAGGTCGCCCGGCTGGCGGAGCAACTCGAAGAACCTGCGATACTGCGCGAGTTCGTAGTTGGTGATCACCCGGTCATTGACGTAGACCGCCGGCGCGAACGGGTTGCCGCCCTGCGCCGCGGCGGGTGCCGTGGACCACAGCGTCGCAAGTGCTGCCATCAGTGCACAGACGATGAGGATCGGTCGCGTCTTCATGCTCGTTCCGCCCGTCCCTTGGGCGCCTCAGTTCACGCAGCTGCGCCGGGGTGCGCCGCCTTCGCTGCCGGAGCCGAAGCCGATGAGTTCGACCTCGAGCCCGAAGTTCGTCGTCGGGCGCACACTAGTCGAGGACGAGAAGCGACGCGAGAGGGAAAGATCGACCGAAAGGCACTCGTTCCGCCAGCCCAGGCCAAGGCCCGCGCGGGTGGCGCGCTCTGCCTCGAAGTCGTAGCGCCAGTCGGCATGGCCGGTCCAGTTGCGCGCAAGCGCCCAGTCGGCATCGAAGAGCCATTCGGTGACATCGTCGGGCCGGCCCTCGCCCGGCGCCGCGACGAGCCGGGTGAGCCCGGTTTCCACCGACAGTTCGGGCGCGGCATAGCCGAGCGTGACGTCCGCCTTCGTCACGCCGAAACCGTCGTCGAGAAGCGCCCGCCCCGCCAGACGCAGCCGGTTCGGCAGGTCGATCCGCGCCGCGACGAGCCAGTCGGAGGCATCGCCCTGAAGCCCGGTGCCCTGGCCGAAGGCCGGGTCAGCGTCCTCGCGGAGGATCCGTGCCCCGGTCACGGCCAGGGTCCAGCCGGCGGGGTCGATCCGCGTCCAGCCGAGCCCGAGCGCGAGGCGCAGGCCCTTCTCGACACCGTCCTCGCCCGGAAAGCGGGTGAAGGACAGAAGGTTCGCCTCGTCGAATTCCGCGATCGTGCTGTCCTCGTTCGGCACGGGATCGGGATCGGCAGGGGACCACGCGAGCATCGCCACGGGCTCGAGGACGTGGGTCGCGCCGCCCGGCGCGACGCGCATGAGCGGCCAGCGCAAGGTGACGCCTGCCTCCGGCGTGAGGCGCGCGACCGCATCGGGAAAGGCCGCGTCGTCGGCGACGGTGAAGTACTGTCCCCTGACCCCTGCGGAAAGGGTGGCCAGCACACCGGGCCCGAGCACCTCGGTCCGTTCCCAGGCGATGGCAGCGCCCGCGCGGGCGACGTCGCGGCCCGCCACGTCGAGGTCCGAACTGCGGTACCCGGTCAGCGCGTCGAGCGAAAGGGTGGCGCTGCCACCGAGCATGCCGGGCACGAAGCGTCGTTCCAGCCGCGCCTCCCCGACGATGGTGGGCAGCGTGGAGTTGATCTCGTCGTCCCGCAGCGTTCGGAACGCGTGAAGCCGCGCCTCCACCGCCTCGCTCCGCCGGAAGCGGCTGATGCCGACATGGCTGTGGAGCCGGTCCTGGCTGCCGTAGCCGTAGTCGGAAAGGTAGGCGTCGTCGGTCGCGGCCTCGATGCCGAAGTCCAGGCGGAAGTCGCGCGGCAGGCTGAAGGCGCCGGTGCCGAAGAGGTAGGCCCGGGTCTCGTCCGGCAGCACGTCATCGCGCGAGGCCGCACCGCGAAGCTCGATGTCCCCGGTGCGGAAGGCCCGGCGATAGCGCGCCTCGAGCGTCGTCGTGCCGGTGGCCAGATAGGGTGTCAGGGTCAGGTCCGCAGAGGGGCCCATCGTGATGAAGTAGGGGATCTTGATCCCCGTCCCGAGGCTGCTGTTCGAGCGGATCGTCGGGAACAGGAAGCCGGTCGCGCGGTTCAGCGTCGGGTCGGGGAAGCGCAGTCTCGGGATGTACACGATGGGAACGTCGGCGACGCGGAACTGCGCACCCTCGAAGTAGATCTGCCGCGCCTGCTGGTCGTGGACGACCCTGCGGGCGCGGATCGACCAGAGCGGCACCGGGCGTTCGGCGCAGATCTGGCAGGACGAGGCGACCACCCGGTCGAGTTCGGTGAATCGTCCGCCGGTGCGGGCGATCTGGGCGGCGGCGAACTGGAGCTGCTGGTCGAGCACGAGACGTGCGCCGGTGAGCAGGCCCTCGCGCAGGTCGGCCGAGAGCTCGGCGGCGTCGGCGAAGATCGCGACACGCTCGCCTTCGGTCAGGATGATCGGGCCCTCGATCGTCAGCAGGTCGGCGGCGCGGTCGAACGAGATCCGCGTCGCGCGCAGCCGGGATCCGCGCCAGAACACCTCGACGTTGCCCTCGGCGACGAGCAGGTTGTCGGCCCTGATCTCCACCCGGTCGGCGACCAGCGTCGCCGCGTCCTGGGCGGCAGCCGGTTGCACGAGCGCCGCGCCTAGGGCGAGCGCGGCGAGCAACGCGCGGATGCGGCGCCCGAGTCTCATCCGTCCTCCAGGTGCAGCAAGAGGCCGAGCGAGGCGAGTATGCCGGCGAGCGGCGGGCTCCACGCGGCGAGAAGGGGCGGGATCTGGCCGTTCTCGCCCAGCACCTGCGCGAGGTTGCGCAGGAAGTAGAGCGCGAAGCCGAGCGTGATCGCCAGCACCACCATCTGGCCGGTCCGCCCGAACCGGGCATGCCGCATGGTGAAGCCCGCCCCGATCAGGGTCATGGCGACGAGGAAGGCCGGCAGCGCAAGCTCCATCTGCAGCCAGACCCGGTGCTGGCGGGCCGAGAATCCTGCCGCCTCGAGCTGCGAGATGAAGGCCTGGAGCTTCCAGATCGGGACCGCCGAGGGGGTGGCGAAGCTGTCGCGGATGCGCTCGATCGTGAGGTCCGAGGGCAGCCGCATCGTCTCTTCCGTCACGGCCTCGGCCTCGGGGTTGGCGGCGCCCGCGAGCGGCCAGATCTTGATGCCCGCAAGCTCCCAGGCTCCCGGCACAAGCTGCGCCTCGGCGGCCTCGATCCGCCGCAGCGGAATGCCCGAAGGATCGAATTCGATGAATGTGAGGCCGTAGAGGCGCGATCCGTCGCGCGCAGCGCGCTCGGCACGGATCACCGTCTGTCCTTCGGCGCCGCCCTGCCGCATCCAGAGCCCCTCGGAGGAGACCGAAAGCACGCTTGCCTCGAGCCCGGCGTAGCGCGCCGCGCGCTCGTCGTAGCGCAGCGAGGTGGCCGCGACGATGGGGTTGAACGCGGCGACGGCAACCGCGCCGAGCACCGCGACCGTCACGACGGGCCCGGCCAGGCTGGTCAGCCCCGATCGCCCGGCGGCCCGCGCGATCACGAGCTCGCTCGACCGCGCGAGCCCGAGGCAGAGGACAAGCGTCGAGAGCAGCACGATGAGCGGGAGGATCCGGTAGAGCGTTTCGGGCGCCGCCAGAAGCGCGAGTTCCAGCGCCTCCGGCAGGCCGATCGCGGAGGTGTCGAACCGCCGGATCTGGTCCACGATCTCGAGGAGCACGAGGAACCCCAGGAAGGCGCCGAACACCAGCCCGAAGGCCTTCAGGAACCGCCGTGCGAAGTAGAGATCGAGGGTCATGCCGCAGCGCCCGCAGGCAAGGCGGCGGTCCGCGGCATCTTCCGGCGGCGGCCCGACCAGGCGAGCAGCCCGACGACGAAGCCGATGCCCGCGACGCCGGGAAGGTAGACCAGCGGCAGGAAGCGCGAGTCCGACAGCGCGCGGTCGGCGACCGCGTTGTCGAGGAGCTGCAGCAGCACGAGCGCGGCGATGGCAAGCGCCACCTGGCGCCAGAAGCCGAACCGGCTGAACCCCCCCGAGAGCAGCGCCGCGAAGCCGAGCATCGCGCCGACAAGGCCGAGAAGCGGCTGGGCCAGCCGTGCGTGGCCCTCGTAGAGAAGCACGCTTGCGGGCTTGCCGGTCGCCGCGAGGGCGGCCTCGTCGGGAGAGAGCAGGACGCGGGTCGGCAGCTCGCGTTCGTCCTTGCGGCCCTGGCGGGATGCACCGATCAGTCCCGCGAGGTCGTAGGCGAAATCGGAGAACCGCGTGGTTGCAAGCCGGCCGGTCTCGCGGTCGAGCGTCTGGGCGAGGCCGTCCACCATCACGAGCTTCGGGCCGGTCTCGGCCCGCACGAGGAGCGCGCGAGCGGCGGTGTAGGTGGTCCGGCTGCCGGGCCGGCGGCTGTCCGAAAGCAGCACGCCCTTCAGCTCGCCGGTTTCGGTGATCTCGCGGATGTAGACGGTGAGCCCCGCGGCCGGGTGCATGAAGCGCCCCTCGACGAGGAACCGCGCCGAGACGTTCTGGGCAATCTCGGACTGCCGTTCGCTCAGCGCGGCGCGGCTTGCAGGCACGATGAAATGCGCGAGCACCGCAACGAGCAGGGCCACGATGAGGCCGAACACGAAGGGCGCTCGCGCCAGGCGGAACGGGCCGAGCCCGGCAGCCTGGGCGACGACCAGCTCGCTTTCCGTGGCGAGCCGGTTTGTCACCCAGACCGACGCGGCGAAGGCCGAGACGGGCAGGACAAGGCGGATCACGTTCGGCAGCGTCAGCGCAGTGAGTTCGAGGAAGACCCCTGCCGACTGGCCGTCGGAGATGATCTGGTCGAAGAGCGCGACCGCGCGGTTCACCCAGTAGACGCCGACAAGGACGAGGGAGAAGAAACCGAACAGCGCAACGAGCTGCGACAGCACGTATCTATCGAATCTTGCCACCGTCTTCCCCACGCCACGCGCAGCGCGGGGGCGAGCCTAGACCAATCGGCGGGGGGCGGAAACTCCTATCTGGCCAAGGCCGGGCACAGGGGCTAGGGTCCGGCCGCAATCCGCCATCCGCACGCGGTGGCCCGTGCCCGAGGACGCCCAATTGACCCAGCCTCCCGCGATCTCGTTCAAGGCCATCGACCTCGATTCCGTCGCCGCCTTTCCGGGCAGGGTCGTGGTGTTCGTCACCGGCTCGGGACAGCTCGATCAGGCCGGCCGGCGGGTCAACCGGCTCATGCGTGGCGCCCTCGAGCGTTTCGCCGAGAGCCGCGCCTTCGCCCGGATGAAGGACGGCGACGCGACCGATCTGGCCTTCCCCGCGGGTCTTTCTGCCGAGGCGGTGCAGGTGGTCCGGCTGGGCCGGCGCCCGACGGCGGAGGACGCGCGCCGCGCCGGTGCCGCGATCGCGAGATCGCGCGGCCGGGCGCCCCTCCTGATCCTCGCGGGAGCCCTGCCGAGGGTTCCGGACATCGCCTTCGGCCTTGCCCTGAGGGCCTACCGGTTCACCGCGCACCGCACCCAGGAGGACGAGGATGCCGAGGCCGCACCGCCCGAAGGAAACGCCGTCACCTTCCAGGTGACGCGGCCCGAGGCCATAGCCCGCGAGGCGCAGCGGACCGCCGCCCTGGCCGAGGCGGTCTACTTCACCCGCGATCTCGTGAACGAGCCCGCCAACGTGCTCACGACCGAGGATTTCGCGGCCCGCCTCGCGGCGATGGGCGAGCTCGGGGTCGAGGTGGAGATCCTCGACGAGCCGGAGCTCTCGAAGCTCGGGATGCGCGCGCTCCTCGCGGTGGGGCAGGGGTCGGAAAGCCCCTCGAAGGTGGTCGTGATGCAATGGCGGGGCGGCCCCAAGGACTCGCCCCCGCTCGCGCTGGTGGGGAAGGGTGTGGTGTTCGACACCGGTGGCATCTCCCTGAAGCCCGCGCAGGGCATGGAGGAGATGACGATGGACATGGCCGGCGCCGCGGTGGTCGCCGGCGTGATGCGCGGCCTTGCGCTGCGGAGGGCGAAGGCGAACGTCGTGGGCCTGGTCGGGCTTGTGGAGAACATGCCCGACGGACGCGCGCAGCGGCCGGGCGACATCGTGCGCACCATGAAGGGCGATACCGTCGAGGTCATCAACACCGACGCGGAGGGCCGGCTCGTCCTGGCCGACGTGATGTGGTACGCCCAGAACCGCTTCGAGCCGCGCGGCATGATCGACCTCGCCACCCTGACCGGCGCGATCGTGATCGCGCTCGGCCACGAGAACGCCGGCGTGTTCTCGAACGACGAGAAGCTCGCGGGGGCCTTGCTTCGCGCCGCCGAGGCGGAGGGCGAGGGGGCCTGGCGGATGCCGATGGGGGCGGGCTACGACCGGCTGCTGAAGTCGAACCTCGCCGACATGAAGAACGTGGGCGGGCGGCCCGGCGGAGCGGTCACCGCGGCGCAGTTCCTCGCCCGTTTCGTGAAGCCGGAGACACCCTGGGTGCATCTCGATATCGCCGGGGTCGCGAGCCTCACCAAGGACAGCGACCTTGCACCGAAAGGGGCCACGGGCTGGGGCGTCCGCACTCTCGACCGGCTGATCCGGGACCTTCTCGAGAGCTGACAGCGGGCGCGCGGGGAATGGGTGCGGTCTTCTTCTACCACCTCACCCGCCGGCCACTCGAGGCCGTGCTCCCGCCGCTTCTGGAGCGGGCCCTCGCCCAGGGCTGGCGGGTCTGCGTGCGGGGGACCGATCCGAACCGCATGGACTGGCTCGACCAGCGGCTGTGGCTCGGGCCGGAAGAGCAGTTCCTGCCGCACGGGCTGGCGGGCGGCCCGCACGACGCGCTCCAGCCCGTGCTGCTGACGACCGGGAACGACCCCGCGCCGAACGGCGCGGCCTGCCTGATGGCCGTCGATGGCGCCGACGTCTCGCCACAGGAGGCGCAGGCGATGGAACGGACCTGCATCCTCTTCGACGGCGGCGACCCTGCCGCCGTGGAGCGCGCGCGCGCGCAGTGGAAGGCGCTGACCGCAACCGGCTTGCCGGCCGAATACTGGAGCGAGGACTCCGGCCGGTGGGAGTGCCGGGACCGCCGGTAGGCCCGGCGCGTCACGCCCCGGCGTCTCCGGTTCCACCCTCTGGCGCAGATTTGAACTGACCCTGCGTCATCCGCGAGGCGGCGGAACAGCGCCCTTTCCCTACAGGTTGCCCCTTCGTGCCCGTCTTCCGGCGGGTTCCCAACACGCTTCCGGGAAGGAAAGGAGACAGCATGATGAAGTTCCACCATCTTGCCGGCGCCACGGCGCTCTCGGCCCTGCTCGCCAGCAGCGCGCTGGCGCAGGCAACGCTCGTCGGCACGCAGGCTCTGGACGACCGGATCGACGAGATCCGCTCCGACATCGACGACGACCTCGCCGAGGCGCAGGACGCGCGTCGCTTCGGGCTCCCGCAATACGAGCAGGGCTGGACCGGCTCGTTCGCGCTCGGCATCTCGGCCACTTCGGGCAATACCGACAGCGGCGACCTGAGCTTTGCCGGCCGCTTCCAGTATGGCGCCGGCGCCTGGAACCACACCATCGGGCTCGGCGGCGAGTTCGCCGAGGACAACGGGGTGCGCAACAAGGAATCCGTGTTCGCCACCTACGACGTGAACCGCTATCTGAACGAGCGCTTCTACCTCTTCGGACTGGGCAGCGCGACGTATGACGGCTTCGCCTCGAACGAGCTCGACGTGTTCCTCGGCGGCGGCCCCGGCTACCGGGTGGTGCAGACCGAGGACCTCGCCTGGCGGGTTCAGGCCGGACCCGGGGTGCGCTACATCCGCGACCAGGCGGGCGACAGCTCGACCGACCTCGCGGCCGTCGCCTCGTCGCGGTTCTACCGCGGGCTGAGCGAGTCGGCGTTCCTCACCAACGATACCGATGTCCTCTGGTCCGATACCAACACGCTCGTGCGCAACGATCTCGGCGTGAACTTCCGGATGACGGACCAGCTCTCGACCCGCGTGAGCTATCGCACGGACTGGAACAGCGATCCGCTGCCCGGGCTGCGGTCCACCGACAACCGGCTGGGGGTTTCGCTGGTGGTAGGGTTCTGATCCGGGGCCCTGAGGGCCGGGCCCCCCGCGGGCCCGGCGCCTTCGGCCTATCGGGTAAGGATCAGCCGGTCGCCCGCGATCTCGATCCGCGCGAACCGGCCGAGGTAGTCCATCCCGAGAAGGGACTTGAACAGCTCTCCGCCGTTGACGGATGCCCGCAGGTTGCGGTCGGTGATCGGGCCGAGCCGCACCTCGCCCAGACGCACGGGGGCGATCGCGACCTCGCCGTTCGCGGTAAGGGCGCGGAGGTTGAAGTTGAGCCCATCGGGATCGATCCCGATCCGCTCGGCGTCCTCGCGGGTCAGCACGATGCCGGAGGCGCCGGTATCGACCACGAAATCGACCGGCGTGCCCTCGACCTCGAGGGTGGGGTGGAAATGCCCGTCGTTGCCGCGCCCGACCTCGATGCGCCCCTCGTCCTCGTAGATCATCTGCCGCGGGCTCACCGTGCTGCGGATGTCGCTCCAGAGGCCGTAGCCCGCAATCACGCCGACGAAGATCAGCGCCCAGATCGCCGCCTGCTGGGCCGTCCTGCCCAGCCGCTGGCGCCCCTCGGCAAGGAAGTAGCCGCCGACTGCGAGAAGCAGGAGGACGAGGTAGAGAAGCCGGGGAAAGACATCCTCGCCCATGTGCCGCACTCCTCCTGCGTTCGTTCCGCCTGCCCCGCCTATATGGGGTCTCCGGGCGGCGTCAAACAGGCAGGACGCCCACACCGGCAAGCCCGTCGAGAACGAACTGCACCGACAGCGCGGCGAGGAGCATCCCCAGAAGCCGCGTGACCACGTTGATGCCGGTGGGCCCGAGCGCGCGTTCGATGAGCCCTGCCGCCAGGAAGAACAGGAACGTCACCGCCATCACCGCGATCATCACCACGTGGACCGCGAGGATCCAGCCCCAGTCCTGACCGTGCTGGCCGGTCAGCAGGATCATGGTGGCCAGCGCCCCCGGACCCGCGATCAGAGGCGTGGCGAGCGGGAAGACCGACGGGTCGTCGACATGCGCCGCCTGACCCTCGCGCCGCTTGGAGCGGCGTTCGAACAGCATGTCGAGCGCCGTGAGGAACAGGAGGATCCCGCCCGCGATGCGGAACGCGGGCATCGAGATCCCGACGAAGCCGAGGACTGCCTCGCCGAGAAGGCCGAAGAGCGTCATCAGCAGGGTGCCGATCAGGATCGCGCGGAGGCCCACCGCGCGGCGGTGCTCGGCCGTCGCGCCCTGGGTCAGCGCCACGAAGAGCGGCGCGAGACCGACGGGATCGACCACCACGAGAAGCGTCACGAAGGCGGTAATGTAGGGCACGAGGTCCATCCGCTATCCCCCTGAGGCTTCGAGCCTTTCCTGTGCATCGAGCCAGAGTGCCTCGGCCCGTGCGATGGCATCCTCAGCCTCGGCGAACTTCCGCTGCCAGAGCGCGAGGTCGCCCGAGCGGGCCGGCTCGTAGAGCGCCGGATCGGCGAGCCGGGCGCTCAGCTTCTGGCGCATCTCGGCGATCTTCGCCACCCGTTCCTCGGCCTTTCGCACCTCGGCGCGCAGCGCGGCGATCTCCTCGCGTGCCGCCCTCGGCCTCTCGGCAGCGGCATGAGCGCGCACCGGGACGGCTGGCGCCTCGGCGGCGAGAAGGCTTTCCCGGTAGGCATCGAGATCGCCCTCGAAGGGCGCGACCCGTCCGCCCTTCACCAGCCACAGCCGGTCTGCCACGAGCTTGAGCAGATGCATGTCGTGGCTGACGAGGATCACGGCGCCGGAATAGTCGTTGAGCGCCTCGACCAGCGCCTCGCGGCTCTCGATGTCGAGGTGGTTCGTCGGCTCGTCGAGGATCAGCAGGTGCGGCGCGTCGATGGTGGCGAGCAGGAGCGAGAGCCGCGCCTTCTGTCCGCCCGAGAGCCGCGACACCTCGGTGTCGGCCTGCGCAGCGGTCAGCCCGAAGCCCGCGAGCCGCGCACGCAGCGTGGCGGGTGGCTCGTCGGGGCGGAGCCGCCGCACATGGTCGAGCGGCGTCTCGCCGGGCCGCAGCTCTTCGATCTGGTGCTGGGCGAAATAGCCGATGCGCAGCTTCGGCGCGCGCCGGACCTGCCCGGCCATAGCTTCAATCCTGCCTGCCAGCAGCCTGGAAAGCGTGGACTTTCCCTCGCCATTCCGGCCGAGCAGGGCGATGCGGTCGTCCTGGTCGATCCTGAGGTTGAGCCGCGTCAGGACCGGCACGCCGTCATAGCCTGCCGAGGCGCCCTCGAGCGTGACGATCGGCGGCGCGAGTTCCTCGGGCGCGGGAAAGCTGAAGCGGGCGAGCGCAGCCTCCTGCGGGGTCGTGATCGGCCTGAGGCGCGCAATCATCTTCAGCCGCGACTGGGCCTGCGCCGCCTTGGAGGCCTTGGCGCGGAAGCGGTCCACGAAGCTCTGGAGGTGGGCCCGACGCGCCTCCTGCTTCTTGCGTTCGGCCTCGGCGACGGTCAGCCGCGCCGCGCGGGTCTCGGCAAACGTGTCGTAAGGTCCGTTGTAGAGCGTGAGCCGCCGGTCCTCCAGATGCAGGATCGAGCCTACCGCCCGGTTCAGGAGCCCCCGGTCATGGCTGATGACGATCGCCGTGTGGGGATAGCGCGCGAGGTAGCTCTCGAGCCAGAGCGCGCCCTCGAGGTCGAGGTAGTTCGTCGGTTCGTCGAGCAGGAGAAGGTCGGGGGCCGAGAACAGCACGCCGGCAAGCGCCACCCGCATCCGCCAGCCGCCGGAGAAGTCCGCGCAGGGCCGGGCCTGTGCGGCCGCATCGAAGCCGAGGCCCCTCAGGATCGACGCGGCACGCGCCTCGGCGGACCAGGCGTCGATGTCGGCAAGCCGCATCTGGACCTCGGCGATGCGGTCCGGGTCGGTGGCCCGGGCGGCCTCGGCCAGAAGTGCCGTGCGCTCGCCGTCGGCGGCAAGGACGCTATCGAGGAGCGAGGCCGGCGATGCAGGCACCTCCTGATCGACCCCGCCGATCCGCGTGCCCTTCGGCAGCTCGATCTCGCCGCCGTCGAGACCGAGCTCGCCCCGGATCAGGCGGAACAGCGTGGTCTTGCCCGTGCCGTTGCGGCCGACGAGGCCCACCTTGTGGCCGGCCGGGATGGTCGCCGAGGCGCCCTCGAACAGGGGCCGGCCTTCGACGGAATAGCTGATGCCGGAGATCCGCAGCATGGCCGGGGGAGTGCCGCGACCGAGGGCCCCTTGTCAATCGCGCTTGCCGGCCAACGGGGGGCGGGCCTAGACTCGCAGGCGGACCGGGAGGGGAGGGAAGCGATGCGAGCGCTGATCGCGGCCCACGTGGCCCTGGCCGCGCTTTCCGCGCCGGCGGCGGCGCAGGACTTCATCCCGTTCCGGTCGCCGACCGGCAACATCCACTGCATGATGTTCTCCGGCCCGGAACCCGGCGTGCGCTGCGACCTGCGCGAGCTGGTTCCGTCCTTCCCGCTCCGGCCGGCGTGGTGCGAGGCGGACTGGGGCTCGGCCTTCGAGGTTCTTTCCGCCGGCCCCGGTGCTCCGGTCTGCGCCGGCGACACGGTCATCACGCCGGGGGCGCCCATCCTCGACTACGGGCGTTCCCTCGCGCGATGGGGTCTCACCTGCACCTCGCGCGAGTCGGGCATGACCTGCACCAACGCCGAAGGCCACGGCTTCACCGTTTCACGTCGGTCGCAGAAGGTGTTCTGAAGCCGGCGCCGGCATCTTTCCAACCCGGCCGGCCCGTGATAGGCGGGCGCCGCGATTTCCGGGCGGGGCAGGGGCCCCGACCCCCGAGCGGAGACACCGACCATGGCCATCGAGCGGACCCTTTCGATCATCAAGCCCGACGCGACGAAGCGGAACCTGACGGGAAAGATCAACGCCAAGTTCGAGGAAGCCGGCCTGCGCATCGTGGCGCAGAAACGCATCCACCTGACGCTGGCGCAGGCGCAGGCCTTCTACGCCGTGCACCGGGAACGGCCGTTCTTCGGCGAGCTGACCGAATTCATGGCCTCGGGCCCCGTTGTCGTCCAGGTTCTGGAAGGCGAGAACGCGATCGCGAAGAACCGCGAGGTGATGGGCGCGACGAACCCCGCCAATGCCGAGCCCGGAACGATCCGCAAGGAGTTCGCGCTTTCGGTGGGCGAGAACTCGGTCCACGGCTCGGACGCGCCCGAGACCGCGAAGGAGGAGATCGCGTTCTTCTTCTCGGGGCTCGAGATCGTCGGCTGAGCCATCCCGCGCGGGCGCCGGCCGGAAGCCGCCGGGCCGCGGGGCGGTTTGATCCGGGTCAACCCCACGGGCGGGGCCGGGGGCTAGAGTAAGCGCCTCGTGGTCCCGGCGCCCATGCCGGGACCGGATCGGAGGCTCACATGCACAGGACCCTGACCCTCATGGCCTGCATCGGCGCACTGGCGCTTCCCGGCTGCGAGGGGCTTACACGGGAAGAGCAGATGGTCGTCGGCGGGCTGACCGGCGCCGCGCTCGGCGTCATCACCGCCGATGCGCTAAATGCCGACCGCAACTGGACGATCGTCGCCGCGCTGGCCGGGGCGGCCGCAGGCGTGCTCGTCGCGCGCAACAACGCCACGAACGAATGCGCCTACGCGCGCGGCGACGGCACCTACGTGATCCGGCGCTGCCCGTGAGGGGGCGCGGGCTCAGCGCCGGCTGACCTCGGACAGCACGAAGACGCGGATCGCCGAGGCGAGGCCGACATCGCCCCGGGCGGCGTCGATCTCGGCGGCGAGCGCATTGAACGGCACTCCCCGCGCGGCGGCGATCTCGCGGAAGGCCGCCCAGAACTCGGGCTCGAGCGAGACGCTGGTGCGATGGCCGCGCAGCGTGAGCGAGTGCTTCTCGGGCCGCCGGCTCATTCCTCCTCGCGCCGGTGCTGGTCGAGCAGCCGCCGCGCCTTCTCGGCACGGGTGGCGGCGAGCACCCGCTCGGCCTTGGTGCGGCCGAATCGCGCGGCATTGGCGTCGGCCTTGGCCTTCGCCTCTTCGCGCGCCTTCTCCTTGCGAAAGCGGTTGAGATTCACGGGGCGGGGATCGTCGGTCATTCCGAAGGGCCGATCATCTTCTCGGGGCGGACGATCCGGTCGAAGGTCTCGGCATCGACGAAGCCGAGCGCGATCGCCTCCTCCTTCAGCGTGGTGCCGTTCCGGTGCGCGGTCTTGGCGACCTTGGTTGCATTGTCGTAGCCGATGTGGGGGGCGAGCGCGGTGACGAGCATGAGGCTCTCGCGCATCAGCGTCTCGATCCGCGCGACATTCGCCCTGGTGCCGACCACCATGTTGTCGGTGAACGAGGAAGCGGCGTCTCCGAGAAGCTGCATGGATTGCAGCACGTTGTAGGCCATCATCGGGTTGTAGACGTTCAGCTCGAAATGGCCCTGGCTGCCGGCAAAGCCCACGGCGGCGTCGTTGCCCATGACATGGGCGCAGACCATCGTCAGCGCCTCGGCCTGGGTCGGGTTCACCTTTCCCGGCATGATCGACGACCCCGGCTCGTTCTCGGGCAGGATGAGCTCGCCGAGGCCCGAGCGTGGGCCGGAGCCCAGAAGCCGCATGTCGTTGGCGATCTTGAAGAGGCTCGCTGCGACCGTCTTGAGCGCGCCGGAGAACATCACCATGGCGTCGTGCGCGGCCAGCGCCTCGAACTTGTTCGGTGCGGTCACGAAGGGCAGGCCGGTGATCTCGGCGATCTTCGCCGCGACGCGCACGTCCCAGCCCTTGCGGGTGTTGAGGCCCGTGCCGACCGCCGTGCCTCCCTGGGCAAGCTCGTAGATGTCGGGCAGGCAGGCCTCGACCCGCTCGATGCCCTTGGCCACCTGATGCGCGTAGCCGCTGAACTCCTGCCCCAGCGTCAGGGGGGTGGCGTCCTGGGTATGGGTGCGGCCGATCTTGATGATCCCCGCGAACTCCTCGGACTTCGCCGCCAGCGCGGCGTGGAGCTTCCTCAGCCCCGGCAGCAGCACGTCGCGCGCCATCATCCCGATGGCGACATGCATCGCCGTCGGGAAGGTGTCGTTCGACGACTGGCCCATGTTCACGTGATCGTTCGGATGGACCGGCTTCTTCGATCCCATCTCGCCCCCGAGCATCTCGATCGCGCGGTTGGAGATCACCTCGTTCGCGTTCATGTTCGTCTGCGTGCCCGAGCCGGTCTGCCAGACGACCAGCGGGAAATTGTCGTCGAACTTCCCGTCGATCACCTCCTGTGCCGCGGCGGCGATGGCCTGCCCGAGCTTGGGGTCGATGTCGCCCTGGTCGATGTTGACCAGCGCGCAGGCCTTCTTGATGACGCCGAGCGCCCGGATGATCGCCACCGGCTGCCGTTCCCAGCCGATCGGAAAGTTCTGGATCGACCGCTGGGTCTGTGCGCCCCAGTACTTGTCGGCCGGCACCTCGAGCGGGCCGAAGCTGTCGGTCTCGGTGCGGGTTCGGGTCATCGTCGGGCCTCCTGGCGGGATCTCGGGCCGGGTGATAGCGGCCGGCGCGCCGCGAGGCAATCGGCATGCCGCGGGATACCGCGCCCTACTTGCGCCAGGAATCGAGGCTGACGATCTCGGCGTCGCGGTGGCTTTCGGGCGCCTCGCCGCGGTCCTCCGGTCCTTCCTCGCCGGGTTCCGCCTCGGCGCCGTGCGACTCGAAGCGCAGGCCGAATTCCACGGACGGATCGACGAAGGTGCGGATTGCATCGTAGGGCACGTAGAGATCCTCGGGCGTCTCGCCGAAGCTGAGCGTGACCGCGAAGCCCTGGGGGTCGGTCTTCAGCCCTTCGAAGCGGTGCTGGAGGACGATCGTCATCTCCTCGGGGTAGCGCTCGCGCAGCCAGTCGGCGAGCCTTGCGTCGGGATGACGCGTGTCGAAGGTGATGAAGAAATGGTGCGCGCCGGGCAGGCCATGCTCGGCCACCTCGGTCAGCACGTCGTCGATCAGGCCGCGGAACGCGCGGTGCATCAGCGAGCCGTAGTCGATCGAGCGGGTCATCAGGCAGCCTTGTGCGACGGCCTCAGCATAGGGGATTCGTTTCCCAAGGGAAGTGCGCAGGGATCGGGTCTCACGCGAGGGTTGAGGCCAGCACGCCCAGCGCCGCAGCGAGTGCCAGAACGCCCGGCAGCGGGCAGTGGAGACGGAGCAGGAGGGCCGCCGAAACGGCGGCGATGGCGAGCGGGACCGGTCGGAGCGAAGCCGGATCCGGCGCAATCAGCGAGAGCGGCCCGGACTCGATCCGCCCGACCTCGGCGAAGAACACGTGGGCCGCAAACCAGAGCGACAGGTTCAGGATCACGCCGACCACGGCGGCCGTCACCATCGCCAGCGCCGCCACCAGCCGCGGCCGCCCGGCGATGCGGTCCATCCACGGCGCGCCGGCGAAGATCCACAGGAAACAGGGCGCGAAGGTCATCCACAGCGTCACCGCCGCGCCGGCGAGGCCGAGCAGCAACCCGCCCTCGCGGAAGCCGGCGAGGAAGCCCACGAACTGGGTGACGAGGATCAGCGGCCCTGGCGTCGTCTCGGCGAGGCCGAGCCCGTCCACCATCTCGGCCGTGGTCAGCCAGCCGCGGGTCTGCACCACCTCCTGCGTCATGTAGGCGAGCACCGCATAGGCGCCGCCGAAGGTGACGACCGCGAGCTTGGAGAAGAAGAGGCCGAGCTCGGCGAGGATCCCGCCCCCGGCGACCCAGAGGAGCGCGAGCGGGACAAGCCAGACCGAGCCCCAGGTCAGGATCGCGCGGAGCGAGCCGCCGCGCCGTGCCGAGGGCGCGATCTCGACCGGCGCGGCGCGGGCGAAGAGCGCACCCGCCAGCGCAGCGAGCGCGATGATCGCCGGGAAGGGCACGCCGAGGGCGAAGATGCCGAGGAAGGCGAGCCCCGCCACCGACCAGGCGAGCGGCCCCTTCAGCGCCCGCCGCGCCACCTTCAGGAGCGCCTCGAGGACGATGGCGATGATCGCGGCCTGGATGCCGACGAAAAGCGCCTGCACCAGCGGCACGTCGCCCAGATAGGCGTAGAGCACGCTGAGCCCCAGGATCACCAACGCTCCCGGCAGGACGAAGAGGAGCCCCGCGATGAGCCCGCCCCGCACGCCGTGCAGCTTCCAGCCGGCATAGGTGGCAAGCTGCATCGCCTCCGGCCCCGGAAGGAGCATGCAGAACGACAGCGCCGAGAGGAACTCGCGCTCGGTCAGCCAGCCGCGTTCGTCCACCAGCTCCCGGTGCATCAGCGCGATCTGCGCGGCCGGGCCGCCGAAGGAGAGAAGGCCGATCCGCCCGAAGACGCGCCAGAGTTCGCCGGGACCGGGCGGGCGCGGGGGATCCGGGGCGGCGGGCGGGTTCAGAGCCGGCGCCTTCGGAAGTCCGAAAGGATCTCCCGCGCCGCATTGTGGCCCGGCGCACCCGAGACGCCGCCGCCGGGATGCGTGCCCGAGCCGCAGAGGTAGAGCCCCCGGACCGGCGAGCGGTAGTTCGCGTAGCCCAGCGCGGGGCGCGCCGAAAACAGCTGGTCGAGCCCGAGGGCGCCGTGGAAGATGTCGCCCCGGACGAGGCCGAAGGTCCGCTCGAGGTCGAGCGGGCTCAGCACCTGCCTCCCGATCACCGAGGCGCCGAAGCCCGGCGCATAGGCGTCGATCGTGGCGATCATCAGGTCGGCGACCTCCTCGCGGCAGTCGTCCCAGTGCCGCCCCTCGGGCAGGTCGTAGCTCGCGTGATGGCAGAAGAGGCTCGCGACATGCTGGCCGGGCGGGGCGAGCGTGTCGTCGAGCGTCGAGGAGATGAACATCTCGATCACCGGCCGGCGCGACCAGCCGTGCTCGCGCGCATCGTGGTAGGCGCGGTCGAGGTAGCCGAGCGAGGGCGCGATGATGATGCTCGTGCCGTGATGCGCCGCCGGTTCCCGGCCCGGCAGGCAGGTGAAGCTGGGCAGTTCCGAGAGCGCGACGTTCATGCGGAACGCGCCGGAATGGCAGCGCCAGGTTTCCATCCTCTGCCGGAAATGCGCGGGCAGGAGCGCAGGATCGACCATGCGCCCGAAGAGCAGCCGCGGATTGAGGTTCGAGACGACGGCACGGGCGCGGAACACGCGGCCGTCCTCGGTCGCCACGCCGACGGCCCGGCCGGTCTCGGTGATCACCTCCGAGACGGCGGCGTCCGTCAGGATCTTTACCCCCTCGGCCTCGCAGGCCCGGCGCATCGCCTGGGTGATCGCGCCCATCCCGCCGATCGCGTGGCCCCAGACGCCCTTCTTGCCGTTGAGCTGGCCGAAGACGTGGTGCAGCAGGACATACGCGGTGCCCGACGCATAGGGGCTGACGAAGGAGCCGACGATCCCGTCGTAGCCGAGCATCCCCTTGAGCGGGTCGCTCTCGAACCAGGAGTCGAGGAAGTCGCCGGCAGACTTGGTGAAGATGTCGAGCAGCGCCTGCCGCTCGGCCAGGCTGTAGCGGGTGACGCGGCGGCCAAGCCCGGCCGCCTTGAGCATTTCAGGGAGTGCCGCCATCCAGCCTTCGCCGGTGACATTGGGCGGCGTCTGCAGTTCCACCGATCTGAGGAAGTCGGCAAGCAGGTCGAGATGCGCGTGGTAGGCCTCGAGCCGCTCTGCGTCGCGGCGCGAGAACTTCGCCACTTCGTCGGCGAAGCCCTCGTTCCCGGACATCAGGTAGCGCCCGTCCTCGAGCGGCAGGAAGGCCCCGGCCGGCCGCTCCACCAGCCTCAGCCCGTGGCCGAGAAGGCCCATGTCGGCGATCACCGTCTCGTTCAGCAGCGACACGACGTAACTCGCCACCGAGTTGCGGAATCCGGGGTGGAATTCCTCGGTCACGGCCGCGCCGCCGACCACCCCGCGCCGTTCGAGCACGGTGACCGTGAGGCCTGCCCTGGCAAGGTAGAAGGCGCAGACGAGGCCGTTGTGCCCCGCGCCGACAATGATTGCGTCGGACCTGGCGCCCGCGCCCTGCCGCGACTCATTCGCCGAGATGACGTCACCCTGGCCGTCCATCGCGCCCTCCCTGCATCTGCCGGCCGGCACGCGGCCGTGACACCAGCCTACGGCTCCGGCAGGCCTCGGTCCAGCGGGACGCCCCTCAGATCGACAGCCGCACGCCCTGCGCCCCGCGCTCGCGGTAGGGCGTGGTCTTGTAGTGCGCGCGGTAGCATTTGGAGAAATGCGACGGCGAGGCGAAGCCGCAGGCCAGCGCCACGTTGATCACGCTCATGTCCGTCTGCATCAGCAGGTTGCGCGCCTTCTGGAGCCTGAGCTCCATGTAGTAGCGCTTGGGCGAGCGGTTGAGATAGCGCCGGAACAGCCGCTCGAGCTGACGGGTCGACATGCCGACGTCCTCGGCCAGGATCGCGGGGCTGATCGGCTCCTCCAGGTTCTGCTCCATCATCTGGATCACCTGGGAAAGCTTGGGGTGCCGCACCCCGATCCGGGTGGGGATCGACAGGCGCGGCGTGTCCTGGTCGGTGCGGATCGAGGAATAGATCAGCTGGTCGGCGACAGCGCCCGCCAGCTCCTCGCCGTGGTCCGTCGCGATGATCTTCAGCATCAGGTCGATCGAGGAGGTGCCGCCAGCGGTCGTGTAGCGGTTGCCGTCCATCACGAAGACCGACTTCGTCAGCGTGACCTCCTCGAACTCCTCCGCGAAGCTGTCCTGGTTCTCCCAGTGGATCGTGGCGCGCCTGCCGTCGAGCAGTCCGGCCGCCGCGAGCGAGTGCGACGCGGTGCAGAGCCCGCCGATCGTCGTGCCCTTGCGTGCCTCGCGCCGGAGCCAGCTGACAAGCCGCTTCGTCGTTGCCTTCTGCACGTCGATCCCGCCGCAGACGAGGATCACGTCCTCCCGGTTTATCTCGGCGAGCCCGATGTCGAGCTTGAAGGCGGTGCCGTTGGAACAGACCGCAGTTTCGCCGTTCTCGCCCGCGAGCTGCCAGGTGTAGAGCGTCTTGCCCGCCATCCGGTTCGCAATCCGCAGACACTCGATCGCACAGGCGAAGCAGAGCATCGTGAAGTTGTCGAGCAGCACGAACACATAGTTGCGCGGCTTGGCGCGGGGATCCCTCAGCGCGACCTTGATTTCCTGCTGGAGCATGGAATGCGCACCCTCCGAGGCTGCACTTCCATCGAAATCAGGTTTCCACGGCGCGTTCAAGAGGGATTGGCCGGAATGCGACCTTTGCGGTCGCAAACGGACTCTCCCCGGGGTTGCCGTGCCCTTTGCATCCGCCCGAGCGGCCGCTATAAGCGCCCGCATGCGAAGGGGGCAAGGGCCCGGGAGACGAGCCATGACGAAGGGCTGGAAGAAATCCGACTGGCGCGGCAGGCCGCGGGTGCAGATGCCTGACTATGAGGATGCCGACGCGCTCGCCGCCGTGGAGGCGCAGCTGTCGAAGTATCCGCCCCTGGTGTTCGCCGGCGAGGCGCGCCGGCTCAAGCGCGCGCTCGGCGCGGCGTCCGAGGGCCGGGCCTTCCTGCTCCAGGGCGGCGACTGCGCCGAGAGCTTCGCCGAGTTTTCCGCGGACCTGATCCGCGACACCTTCAAGGTCATGCTGCAGATGGCCGTGGTGCTGACCTACGGCGCCAAGGTTCCGGTGGTGAAGGTGGGTCGCATGGCCGGGCAGTTCGCCAAACCGCGCTCGGCGCCGACCGAGGTCGTCGGCGGGGTGGAACTGCCGAGCTACCGGGGCGACATCATCAACGGGTTCGAGCCGACCGAGGAGGCGCGCCGCCCCGATCCCGCACGGATGCTCCAGGCCTACACGCAGGCCGCCGCGACGCTCAACCTGCTGCGCGCCTTCTCGACCGGGGGCTTCGCAGACATCCACCGGGTCCATGCCTGGACGCTGGGCTTCGCCGAAGGCGAGAAGGCCGAGCGCTACAAGACGATGTCCGACCGGATCTCGGACGCGCTCGACTTCATGAACGCCGCGGGCGTCAACGCCGACAGCAACCACGAACTCGCCACCGTGGACTTCTACACCAGCCACGAGGCGCTGCTGCTCGAGTACGAGGAAGCGCTCTGCCGCATCGACTCGACCACCGGCCTGCCCGTGGCCGGCTCCGGGCACATGCTCTGGATCGGCGACCGCACGCGCCAGCCCGACGGCGCGCATGTCGAGTTCTGCCGTGGCGTGCAGAACCCGATCGGGCTGAAGTGCGGCCCCTCGCTGACCACCGACGATCTCAAGGTGCTCATGCGCAAGCTCAACCCCGAGAACGAGCCCGGCCGGCTGACCCTGATCGCCCGCTTCGGCGCAGGCAAGGTCGGCGACCACCTGCCGCGCCTGATCCGGACCGTGGAGGAGGAAGGGGCGAAGGTGCTCTGGTGCTGCGACCCGATGCACGGCAACACCATCAAGTCCGCGACCGGATACAAGACGCGGCCCTTCGAGAGCGTGCTGCGCGAGGTGCGGGAGTTCTTCGACATCCACAACGCCGAGGGCACCGTTCCGGGCGGCGTGCACTTCGAGATGACCGGGAAGGACGTGACGGAGTGCACCGGCGGGGTCCGCGCGGTCAGCGAGGAAGACCTGTCGGACCGCTATCACACCGCCTGCGACCCGCGGCTCAACGCCAGCCAGGCCCTGGAGCTCGCCTTCCTGATCGCCGAGGAGATCTCGGAGCGCCGCGAGCTGGCGCGCGCCAGCGCCGCGCAGGGCTGAACGGCGGCGGCGCGCAGCGCCGGGGGGGCGGGTTTCGCGGACTGCGCCCGTCCTCGCACGCGAGGATCCGAACAAGGCGACGGAGGCGGCGCGGCGTCGGGCGTCTGCCCGGTCAAGGCGAGGTGTGGACCAGACGCAGGTGCGGCGCCGGCGTCCCTCGCCACGGACCGGGCGCCTGCGCCCTCGGGGCCGCCTCATCGGGCGGGGCAGAAGGCGGGTCGGCGGCAAGGGCCGACGGGCAGGGCATCGATCGCGCGGCAAGCAGGCGGAACCGGCGCGGCGACCGCCCGACCGATCCCTCGGCCGCAAGGCCGCCGAGGACCCGCGACACGAGACCCCGCTCATCGGCCAGCGGAAGAAGGACAAGCCCGGCCCGGAGGCGCGGGCACCCGAGGCCGGACGGCGACTCGAGCGAAAGGACCACGGCAGCAGGCCCGGCAAACGCCGCTTCCAGATTGGCGGCCACGGCACCCCGCGCCTCCGGCAGGATGAAGGCCGAGAGCGGCATTCCCCGGACCTCTGCCCCGAAAAGGCCCGCCAGATGCATGCCGGCGAGCCGGAGGCGAAGCTCTCCCGGCGCGATGCGCTCGGCGATGAAGGCGAATTCCAGCACATCCTCGATTTGGCGCGGATCCACCATCGACCGGCCGGGCAGCGCACCGGGCCGGCGCAGGGACTGCCAGTAGTCCCAGAGCCGTGCGAGCGCCGGGTGGTCGGGAGCACGGTCACCTGCGCGGCCCGCCATGCTCACGACATTCCCGCCCGTTCCCCGGCCGCCCGCGATCCACATCGCCACGCCTCCCCGCCGCTGATCCCGTGCCGCAATCGATGGCCGGAAAGGTCTTGGGCTACCCGCGCCGCCGCATTGCTTACCTGTCCGTTAACATGCCATAGACGGGTCGGATTTCGCGGCGTTTCTTCATGGAAGGTTAACCGTGCTCGAGTCGATGACCGGCTTCGCCGCCCGGACAGGCGAGGGCGAGGGGCAGTCCTGGGCCTGGGAGGCGCGAAGCGTCAACGGAAAGGGGCTGGACCTTCGGCTGCGGCTGCCCGAGGGCATCGAAGGGCTCGAGGCGGCGGTCCGCGCCGAGGTGGCCGCCCGCTTCGCCCGCGGCAATCTCACCGTTTCGCTGCGGCTCGACCGGGCGCCCGGCGCCGCGGCCTCGGCGGTCGATCCCGAGGGACTGGCCCGTGCGCTGGCCGCGCTCGCCGAGGTCGGCGCCGCCGCTGCCGAGCGGGGCATCGCTCTCCGCGCAAGCTCGGCGGCCGAGATCCTCGGCCTGCGGGGCGTGATCGACACCGGCGCGGGCAACCAGACCGACGGGGCCGCGCTGAAGGCGGCGCTGGTTGCCGATCTGGGCCTTGTGCTCGATGCGCTGAAGTCGATGCGCGCAGCCGAGGGCCGGGCGCTGCACGAGATCCTTGTGGGGCAGGTGGCCCGGATCGAGGCGCTGGCAGCCGAGGCGGCCGACGAGGCGCGCGCCCGGGCCCCGGCGCAGGCCGAGGCATTCCGCGCCGCGCTCGCCCGGGTGATGGAGGGCGCCGAGGCGGCCGACGAAGGCCGCGTCGCGCAGGAACTGGCGCTTCTCGCGGTCAGGACCGACGTGACCGAGGAGATCGACCGGCTGAAGGCGCACGTCGCCGCGGCCCGCGCCCTTCTGAACGAAGGCGAGCCCGTCGGCCGAAGGCTCGACTTCCTCGCGCAGGAGTTCAACCGCGAGGCCAACACGCTCGCCTCGAAGGCCAACCATGCCGGGCTCACCCGCGTTGCGCTGGAACTCAAGGCGGTCATCGACCAGATGCGCGAGCAGGTGCAGAACGTGCAATGACCGGTTCCGCCGCCACCACCACTGCCGCATCCGGGGCACGCCGGGGCCTCCTCATCATCCTGTCCTCGCCCTCGGGCGCGGGCAAGTCCACGCTCGCACGCCGCCTGATGGCGTGGGATCCCTCGATCAGGTTCTCCGTCTCGGCCACCACGCGAGCGCCCAGGCCCGGGGAGGTGGACGGGCGCGAGTACCACTTCCGCACCCGCGAAGCCTTCGAGGCGATGGTCTCGGCGGGGCAGATGCTCGAGCACGCGGAGGTGTTCGGCAACCTCTACGGCAGCCCGCGCGCGCCGGTGGAAGAGGCGATGGCCCGCGGCCAGGACACGCTCTTCGACATCGACTGGCAGGGCGGACAGCAGATCAAGCAGGCGATGCGCGAGGACGTGGTCTCGATCTTCCTGCTGCCGCCCTCGATCGCGGAACTGGAGCGCCGCCTGCGCTCCCGCGGGCAGGACAGCGACGAAGTGATCCGCAGCCGGATGGCGAAGTCGGAGGCCGAGATAAGCCACTGGGCGGAATACGACTACGTGCTCGTGAACCGCGATCTGGATGCCTGCGAGGCCGATCTGCGCACGATCCTCACCGCCGAGCGCCTGCGCCGCATCCGGCAGCCGGGCCTTGCCGCCTTCGTCCGCCAGCTCAATGCCGAATTCGAGGGACGCCGATGACAGTCTACGCCCTTGGGGACCTGGTTCCCGAACTCGACCCCGAAGCCTGGGTGGCGCCGGATGCGAACGTCATCGGGCGCGTCGTCCTCGGTGCCGGCGCCTCGGTCTGGTTCGGTGCGACGCTCAGGGGCGACAACGAGCCGATCCTCGTGGGGCAGGGCACCAACGTTCAGGAGAACTGCGTCCTGCATACCGACATGGGCTACCCGCTGACGCTCGGCCGCGACTGCACGATCGGCCACAAGGCCATGCTGCACGGCTGCACCGTCGGCGACGAGACCCTGATCGGCATGGGCGCGACGGTGCTGAACGGCGCGCGGATCGGCCGCAACTGCCTCATCGGCGCCGGGGCCCTGGTGACCGAGGGCAAGGAGATCCCCGACGGCAGCCTGGTGATCGGCTCACCCGGCATCGTGAAGCGGGCGCTTGCCCCGGCCGAAGTCGCGCGGCTGAGGGAATCGGCACGGCATTACCGGGAACGGGCGCGTCAGTTCCGCGCCATGCTTCGGCGCGTCTGAGCAGGCCGTCAGCCGAGCAGGGCGTCGCGGGAGATGAGGTCGATGTCGAGGCCCGGGCATTGGGCACGCACCTCGCGGAGGACCAGTCCCGGATCGGGGAGCGGCTGGTCCGTCAGGATGCGGTATGCACCTCGGTATCGCAGCTGCCAGAGCCGGAGGGCGACGTCGATGATGTCGAAGCCGGGCGTGAGGATGGGGGAAACGACGAAATGCGGATCGAAGGTGCTCAGCAGATCGGCATCCACCGCCGAGAAGTCCACCACCCCGATGTCCTGACCGAATCGGCCCCGGCTGACGTCGGCGCCGGGGCCGCGCCAGCCCGGAAGGTGGCTCACGAACAGGATCCGGGTTTCCGCGGCCTTCGGACCGCTCGATGGTGGTGGCGTCGTGCCGGTTGGCATCGGGGCTCCGCTCGTCTCCTTGCCGTCGGGCGAACCCCGACCGTAATGCCCGGGCGGCCGCATCGAGGCGCACCCGAAGATCCGGACCCGTACCCGAGATTCCACTTAAACTTGCATTGCGGGGCCGGAGCACACTCTATTTCGGCGTCCGGGATTTTCAACTGCCTGTCGGGATTTGTCCGGTGATGTTCGCGGAGGCCCGTGTCCTTCTGGATGCACTCCCGCTGCCGGCGATCCTGATCGGAGGAGATGCCCGCATAAGGGCCACCAACCCCGCGGCGCGGCAGCTCTTCGGTACCGACGGCGAGGGCAGGCACTACATGCTGGCCCTGCGGGCGCCCGGGCTCGTCGACTGCATCGACACGGCGCTCCTCCGCGGCACGGCCGCCGAGGCCATGCATGTCGCCACGGATCGCGGGCGCGAGTCGCTCTGGCGCGTCCATGCCGCACCCCTGCCGGGAGGGCAGGGGGCGCTCGTCAGCTTCACCGACGAGACCGCCACCGAGGCGGCGGAGCGGATGCGGCGCGACTTCGTGGCCAACGTGAGCCACGAGCTGAAGACCCCGCTGACCGCACTGATCGGCTTCATCGAAACCCTCCGCGGCGCAGCGCGCGAGGATGCCGCCGTCCGCGACCGGTTCCTGGGGATCATGGAGCGCGAGGCCGGGCGGATGAGCCGTCTGGTCGACGACCTCCTGTCGCTCACCCGGGTCGAGGGCGAGGAGCGGGTGCGGCCCACCGGCCGCGTCGAGATCGGACCGCTGCTCGCCTCGGTCGTCGCGCCGCTCCGGCCGCAGGCCGAGGAAAGGGGCGTGGAGATCACCGTGTCAGGCGCGGAGCCGGGGATTGCCGTCATCGGCGATGCCGACCAGCTCACGCAGGTCTTCGCCAACCTCATCGAGAACGCGCTGAAGTACGGCGCCTCCGGCAAGGTCGTGGCGTTGTCGGTGGCGGAGATCGGGCGCGATCCGGCGCTGCGGACCTCTGCGGTCAGGATCGATGTGGCCGACCGGGGCGAGGGGTTCGATCCGATCCATATCCCGCGCCTGACCGAGCGCTTCTACCGGATCGACAATCACCGCTCGCGCTCCGAGGGGGGCACCGGGCTCGGGCTTGCCATCGTGAAGCACATCGTCAGCCGGCATCGCGGGCGGCTGGCGATCGCGAGCGAGAAGGGTGCGGGGGCGGTCTTCTCCGTCATCCTGCCGCAGGCCGGGCCGCCCCCGGGCCCGGCGTCCGTCTGAGCAGGGGACAACCGATCCATCGCCCCCGCGGTGCCTGGGGCAATGAGGCGCCCCGACCCGCGGACTGTCATGAAACCGTTACAGCACTGTCACAAAAGCATTGCCGGACGCCACTACACGGGGCCGCAGATCGCGCCCGCTTCGCGGTCCGTCCATTGCAAAACGCAGGAGCTGCCCTCATGAGAATGACCACGATCACCGTCTCGGCGCTTGCGCTCGCGGCGGCGTCGGCCGGCATGGCCAACGCCCAGTCGCGCGAGCAGATCCGCATTGTCGGTTCGTCGACCGTGTTCCCCTACACGCAGGCCGTGGCCGAGGAATTCGGCAATCAGGGCGGTGCGGCGCCGGTGGTCGAATCGACCGGCACCGGCGGCGGCATGCAGATCTTCTGCGCCGGCATCGGCGCCGAGCACCCCGACATCACCGGCGCCTCGCGCGCGATGAAGAAGTCGGAATACGACCTCTGCCAGCAGAACGGCGTGACCGACATCTCCGAGGCGCTGATCGGCTACGACGGCCTCTCGATCGCCGTCTCGCGCGCAAGCGATGTCGACTGGGATCTCACGCTCTCCGAGGTCTACCTTGCGCTGGCCGCGCAGGTGCCGGTGAACGGCGAGTGGGTGGACAACCCCTACAAGACCTGGAACGAGATCAACCCCGACCTGCCCTCGACGCCGATCCTCGTCTACGGCCCGCCGCCGACCTCGGGCACCCGCGACGCCTTCGTGGAACTCGCGATGCATGCGGGCTGCGAGGAACTCGACTACGTCAAGAACGGCGGCTTCGACGGCGACTGGGTCAAGGAGAACTGCTCGCGCATGCGGCAGGACGGCCCGTTCGTCGAGGCCGGCGAGAACGACAACCTCATCGTCCAGCGGCTCGAGGCCGACCCGAACGCGCTCGGCATCTTCGGCTACTCGTTCCTCTACGAGAACCTCGACAAGCTGAAGGACGTGAAGATCGACGGCGTCGAGGCGAACCAGGAGACGATCGGCAGCTTCGAATACCCGATCTCCCGGCCGCTCTACATCTACATCAAGAACGCCCACCGCGGCGTGATCCCGGGCCTCGAGGAGTTCATCGCGGAATACATGTCCGAGGATGCGATGGGCCCCGGCGGCTACCTGGAGGAGCGCGGTCTGGTCGTCCTGCCCGACGACAAGCGCGCCGAGGTGCAGCAGGCGGTGACTTCGGGCACCGGCATGGCGGCCCCCGAAAGCTGAGCTCCACGGACGGCGCCGGGAACACCCCGGCGCCGTCCCCACCTCTGCGCGCGGCACACGCGCATACATTGCGGCTGCCACCGACATGACCCTTTTTGCCTTCGCGCTTCTCTTCGCCGCAGTGGTCGTCGCCTATGCGCTGAACCGCGCTGCGGCCGCGAGCCTCGCCAACCGGGGTGAGCGCCTCCACTCGCTGGCGACCTTCCACGGCGGCTTCGCAGCGCTCGTCGTGCTGCTTCCCGTGTTCCTGGTGATCCTCCTGTGGCTTCTGTTCCAGGGTCCGGTCATTTCGGCCCTCGTGATGGGCGGGCTGCCCGAGGGTGTCCTCGACGGCCTCGGCAAGGGCGAGGTGAGCCTGATCGCGGCCGAGATCCAGTCGATCGCGGCGGGGCAGGTCTTCGGCACGCCGGAACCCTGGAAGCTCGAGGCCGCGGAGCGTCTCGTGAACCTTCGGTCAACCTCGTCGACGCTGCTCGTGGTGACCGTGGCGGCGCTGTCGGTGATCCTCCTGTTCCTCGCCCGGCGCACCGTCGCACCGGACTTCCGCGCGCGTCACGGCGTCGAGCGCATGGTGCTCGGCATCCTGGTCTTCTGCTCGACGGTCGCGATCTTCACGACGGTCGGGATCGTCCTGTCGCTGATCTACGAGAGCTGGCAGTTCTTCCGCCTGGTTCCGATCACGGAGTTCCTGTTCGGCACGAACTGGGAACCCCAGATCCCGATCCGTCCCGACCAGATCGCCGGGGCAGGGGCCTTCGGCTGGCTTCCGGTGATCCTCGGCACGATCGTGATCACCGTGATCGCGCTTTTCGTCTCGGTCCCGATCGGCCTCTTCTCGGCGATCTATCTGAACGAGTTCGCGTCGCGGCGGACGCGCGCCCTGGTCAAGCCGGTGCTGGAGATCCTCGCGGGGGTTCCGACCGTGGTCTACGGCTTCTTCGCCGTGCTGACCGTGGCGCCGGCGCTGCGCAGCGCGGGGGCCGAGTTCGGCATCCCGATCTCGCCCAACACTGCCCTTGCGGCCGGCAGCGTGATGGCGATCATGCTGATCCCGTTCATCTCGTCCTTCACCGACGATGCGCTTTCGGCCGTGCCGCGCGCGCTTCGCGACGGTTCGCTCGCGCTCGGCGCCACGCGGGGCGAGACCATGCTGAAGGTGCTGTTCCCGGCGGCGATCCCCGGCATCGTCGGGGGGATCCTGCTGGCCGTAAGCCGCGCCATCGGCGAGACCATGATCGTCGTGATGGCGGCGGGTCTCATCGCCACGATGACGATCAACCCGCTGAACAGCGTGACGACGGTGACCGTTCAGATCGTGACGCTGCTCATCGGCGACACCTCGTTCGACAACCCCAAGACGCTGGCTGCCTTCGCTCTCGGGATGATGCTGTTCATCGTCACGCTCGGGATCAACATCCTCGCGCTCCGCATCGTGCGGAAGTACCGCGAGCTCTACGACTGAGGACGCACCGATGGCCGACATCGACATCGCCGCAGGGGGCTGGACCTCGGAGGCCAGCCGCGAGAACGTGCGCCGCCGGCGTCGCGGGGAGCTCTGGCTCAAGGCGGCCGGGCTGGTGGCGATCACCATCGCCTTCGCCATGCTGCTGACGCTGCTCTCGTCGCTGGTGATCACGGGCTTCCGCGCCTTCACCCAGACCCATGTGACCCTGCAGGTGACGCTACCGCCCGGAGACGACACGCCGAGCTTCCGTGCGGTCACCCGCGATGCCGTGGCGGCGCTGTTCCCGGAGGCCGACGAGGGCGAGATGCGCGAGCTCTCGCGCATCCTCTCGAACGGCGCGCAGTACATCATCGAGAGCCACGTGGCCGCCAACCCCGACCTCATCGGGCAGACCTTCAGCATCCGCGTGCCGGTCTCCGACCCCTACGACCAGCTCGCCAAGGGGCTGATCGACCGCGAGACGCCCGAGGCGCTGCGGCGGGTGAACGATGCGGGCGTCGCGGCCTTCGACCAACTGAAGCAGGCGGGGCTGATCTCGCAGCCCTTCAACACGGCGCTCTTCGTCAACGCCGACTCGCGGTTCCCCGAGCTCGCCGGGCTCAAGGGCGCCATCATAGGGTCGTTCTACGCGCTCCTGACCTGCTTCCTGATCTCGTTCCCGATCGGCATCGGCGCGGCGATCTACCTCGAGGAGTTCGCGAAGAAGAACCGGCTGAGCGATTTCATCGAGATCAACATCAACAACCTTGCGGCGGTGCCGTCGGTGGTGTTCGGCCTCCTGGCGCTTGCGGTCTTCCTCAACTGGTTCGGCCTGCCGAGGGGGGCGCCCTTCGTCGGAGGCCTCACGCTTGCGCTGATGACCCTGCCGACGATCATCATCGCGACCCGCGCGGCCCTGAAGGCGGTGCCGCCATCGATCCGCGAGGCGGCGCTCGGGGTAGGGGCCTCGAAGCAGCAGGTGGTGTTCCACCATGTCCTGCCGCTGGCCATGCCGGGCATCCTGACCGGCACGATCATCGGCCTTGCCCAGGCGCTCGGCGAGACGGCGCCGCTGCTGCTGATCGGCATGAACGCGTTCATCACCGCCGCGCCGGCGACGCCGTTCGAGAGCGCAACGGCCCTGCCGACGCAGATCTTCATCTGGGCCGACAGCCCCGAGCGGGGCTTCGTCAGCCGGACATCCGCGGCGATCCTCGTGCTCCTCGGCTTCCTGGTGCTGATGAACGCGCTCGCCATTTATCTGCGCAACCGGTTCGAGCGCCGGTGGTAGAAGGGACGCAAGCGATGGAAGATCTTCGACTGACGGAGAGGCTGGTGGGAACCGACGACGTCAAGATTCAGGCCCGGGGCGTGAACGTCTATTACGGCGACTCCCACGCCATCAAGGATGTCGACGTCGATATCCTCGACAAGACGGTGACGGCCTTCATCGGCCCGTCGGGCTGCGGGAAGTCGACCTTCCTGCGGTGCCTCAACCGGATGAACGACACGATCGACATCTGCCGCGTGACCGGCTCGATCCGGCTCGACGGGCAGGACATCTACGACCGCAGCGTGGACCCCGTTCAGCTGCGCGCCCAGGTGGGCATGGTGTTCCAGAAGCCGAACCCGTTCCCGAAGTCGATCTACGACAACGTCGCCTACGGCCCGAAGATCCACGGGCTGGCGCGCACCAAGGCCGACCTCGACGAGATCGTGGAAAGCTCGCTGCGGCGCGCGGCGCTCTGGAACGAGGCGAAGGACCGGCTGAAGGAACCGGGCACCGGCCTTTCGGGCGGTCAGCAGCAGCGGCTCTGCATCGCGCGCGCCATCGCCACCTCGCCCGAGGTCCTGCTGATGGACGAGCCGTGCTCGGCGCTCGACCCGATCGCCACGGCCCAGGTCGAGGAGCTCATCGACGAACTGCGCGCCAACTTCTCGGTGGTCATCGTGACGCACTCGATGCAGCAGGCGGCGCGGGTCAGCCAGCGGACGGCCTTCTTCCACCTCGGCAACCTCGTCGAATACGGCGAGACCGGTCAGGTATTCACCAATCCCAAGGATCCGCGCACCGAGAGCTACATCACGGGGAGGATCGGATGATGGAGGGCAAGGTGCCGAGCGAACAACACATCCTCTCGGCCTTCGACCGGGACCTGGAGTCCGTCCAGGCGCTCATCATGAAGATGGGCGGCTTGGTCGAGGCCGCGATCATCGACGCTGCCACCTCGCTCGAGATGCGCGACGAGGAACTCGCCGAGCGCGTCCGCAAGGAGGACCGCCAGATCGACGAGCTGGAAGAACTGGTGAACGAGGAGGCCGCCCGCGTCATCGCGTTGCGGGCGCCCGCCGCCTCGGACCTCAGAGTGCTCCTGAGCGTCCTCAAGATCAGCACCAACCTCGAGCGGATCGGCGACTATGCCAAGAACCTCGCCAAGCGCACCTCGGTGCTGGTGCAGATGGCGCCGGTCGGCGATTCCGGCGGAGCATTGCGGCGCATGGCGAAGGCCGTGGCCGAGATGCTGAAGGATGCGCTCGACAGCTACGCCTCGCGCGATGCGGAGCTTGCGATGGACGTCCGCATCCGCGACCGCGACGTCGACCAGATGTACAATGCCCTGTTCCGCGAGTTCCTCACCCACATGATGGAGGACCCGAGGAACATAACCGCCTGCATGCACCTGCATTTCATCGCCAAGAACCTCGAGCGGATGGGCGACCACGTGACCTCGATCGCCGAGCAGGTGATCTACGTGGTCACCGGCCACCTGCCCGAGGAGAGCCGCCCGAAGAGCGACCGCACGTCGCTGGTCGCGCCGGAAGAGGAGGATGAATGATGGCGCCCTCCCGTGCGCCGCTGGTGCTCGTGGTCGAGGACGAGGAGGCGCAGCGTGAAGTCCTGGCCTACAACCTCGAGGCCGAAGGCTTCGATGTCTCGCGCGCGGCCGACGGGGAGGAGGCACTCGATCGCGTGGCGGAGATGCCGCCGGACGTCATCGTGCTGGACTGGATGCTGCCGCATGTCTCCGGCATCGAGGTGTGCCGCCGGCTGAAGCTGAAACCCGAGACGCGCGGCGTGCCGATCATCATGCTGTCCGCGCGCTCCGAAGAGGTGGACCGGGTGAGGGGGCTCGAGACCGGGGCCGACGACTACGTGGTGAAGCCCTATTCGATCGTCGAGCTGATGGCGCGGGTGCGGGCGCAGCTGCGCAGGTCGCGGCCGTCGAGCGTCGGCGAGGTCCTGGTCTTCGAGGACATCCGGCTTGACGCCGAGACGCACAGGGTGACCCGCGGCGATCGCGAGCTGAAGCTCGGCCCGACCGAGTTCCGGCTGCTCGCCACGCTGATGGAGAAGCCCGGCCGCGTCTGGACGCGCGAGCAGCTCCTCGACCGGGTATGGGGACGCGAGGCGTTTCTTGACACGCGGACCGTCGACGTTCACGTCGGCCGTCTGCGCAAGGCGCTCGGCCGGCATGGCGGAGAGGATCCGATCCGCACCGTCCGCGGCGCGGGTTACGCCCTGGGCTAGGGCCGGGACGGGCGGCCTCACTCATGGGCCGATCCAAAATGCGGATAAGACATATTATGCAAATGTTGTGCCGGCGCGTACAGGCTCTACACCACGGCGGCGTCCGCACCAGATCAGGCATTATCTCCTGATTACCAATGCCTTGTGCGATATTCCTCACGAATACTTTCAGGTGTCTCGCCGACACACTGGTTTTGCTGCTCTGGCGTTCTGGACGAAGGCGAAGTCCGACGGTGACATCGCCCGAGCCTTGACGCTGAGGGTGGCTTTGCGCCAATGAGACAACGGTTGGCCTTGCGCCATCGAGACAACGCAGACCGGGTGTCGGGTACGAGGCATCTTCAGTATCTGGGCGGCGAAGCCGGCGCCGCCCCGACCGGGATAAGCTGCGATGACGGACATCGTCGAGTTTCTGGAGCGCATCACCAACGCCGGGACGATCGAGGTGGTCTGGGGCGAGTTGACCCGTGTCATGGCCGCCCACGGCTTCGACAGGCTGCTCTACGGCTTCACGAGGTTCCGCACGGCCCATTCCTTCGGAGACCCCGAGGACCTGCTGATCCTGACCAACCATGACCGGTCCTACACCGATCGGTTCATCGGTGACCGCCTCTATGCGGACGCACCGATGGTCCGCTGGGCGGCCGAGAACGTGGGCGCCTGTTCGTGGCGCTGGATCCGCGAGAACAGCGAACACCTCACGCCGAGGGAAAGGATCGTTGCGGAGTTCAACCGCCAGATGGGCGTGCATGCCGGCATCGCCATCAGCTTCCCGGCGACCTCGCCCCGCGCCAAGGGCGGGCTTGCGCTCACGGCGCGCGCCGACATCGACCAGGACGCCGCCGACGCGATCTGGGAGCGTCATGGCCGGCTCCTCCTCCAGATGGCGAACGTCGCGCACCTGAAGATCACCACCCTTCCCTACAGGGGCTTGCGCCGACCGCTGACGGAGCGCCAGCGCGAGGCGCTGGAATGGGTTGGCGAGGGCAAGACGACGCAGGACATCGCAACCATCATGGGCCTGACACCGGCGACGGTCGAGAAGCATCTGCGACTCGCCCGTGAGGCACTGGATGTGGAAACCACGGCGCAGGCTGTCCTGAAGGCCTCGTTCCAGAACCAGATCTTCGTCGTCACGCAATGATGGCGAAAGCGGTCTGGAAGCCTTACCACCATGACGGGTAAGGAGAACCTGACTTCCCTGACGTTACGTAAGGTGGCACAGTGGGCGAGTTCCGTGAGTGGTGGCATTAGCCAGGGAACAGCGGCCCGCAACGGCTTGCAATTTCAGGCAAGTCGGGTCGTTTCCGGGAAACCGGACGCAGGCCGGAGCGGCGTATTCTCACCGCCCCGGCCGGCACCCCGAAGCGCCCCTGTTCATCCCCGGAGGCGGCGCTTTCGGCACCGGAGCGGCCCTTCGCAGGCCGCTCCGGGAGCCTGTCCTGACGCTCTCAGGTCGTCAGCTTGGCGACCTCGGCGGCGAAGTCCTCTTCCTTCTTCTCGATCCCCTCGCCCACCGCCAGGCGGACGAAGCCGGTGATCTCGGCGCCGGCCTCCTTGGCGGCCTGCGCCACGGTGAGGTCCGGGTTCACCACGAAGGCCTGGCCGAGCAGCGTGACCTCGGCGGCGAACTTCTTCATCCGGCCCTCGATCATCTTCTCGATGACCGCCTCGGGCTTGCCCGACTCGCGCGCGATGTCGATCTGGATCTGACGCTCCTTCTCGACCACGGCCGGGTCGAGATCGGCCTCGGACAGCGCTGCCGGGCTCGCCGCCGCGACGTGCATCGCGACCTGCTTGCCGATGCCGTCGCCGCCCTTCAGCGCCACGAGCACGCCGATCTTGCCCATGCCCTCCGCAGCCGCGTTGTGCACGTAGGACACGACCGTATCGCCCTCGAGCCGGGCCATGCGGCGCAGCGTCATGTTCTCGCCGATGCGCGCAATCGCCTCGGTCAGCGTCTCCTCGACCGTCTTGTCGCCGATCCGGGCAGCCTTCAGCGCCTCGAGATCGCGCACGCCGAGCGCCGCCTCGGCGATGGCCCGCACCATCGCCTGGAAGTCGGGGTTGCGGGCCACGAAGTCGGTCTCCGAGTTCACCTCGACGGCCACGCCCGTGCCGCCCTTGACGGCGACGCCGACGAGGCCCTCGGCCGCGGTGCGGCCCGACTTCTTGGCGGCCTTGGCAAGCCCCTTGGTGCGCAGCCAGTCGATCGCGGCCTCCATGTCGCCGCCCGTCTCGGTCAGCGCCTTCTTGGCATCCATCATGCCGGCGCCGGTCATCTCGCGCAGGTCCTTCACCATGCTCGCGGTGATCGTCATAAGCTGTCTCCTTGCGGAAGATCGGTTGCGGGCGGGGGATAGCCCCGCCCGGTATCGGTGGGATGACGGGGCCGATCAGGCCTGGGCGTCTTCCTCGACGGCATCCTCGACCGGCGCCTGCTCGAGCGCGCCGAGGTCCACGCCCGCGGCGCCGAGCTGCGCGGACATGCCGTCGAGCGCGGCCCGGGCCGCGAGGTCGCAGTAGAGCGCGATCGCGCGGGCAGCGTCGTCATTGCCGGGAATTACGTAGTCCACGCCCTCGGGCGAGCAGTTGGTATCGACCACCGCCACGACCGGAATGCCGAGCTTCTTGGCCTCGAGGATGGCGAGATCCTCCTTGTTCACGTCGATCACGAACAGGAGGTCCGGGAGCCCGCCCATCTCGCGGATGCCGCCGAGCGAGGCCTGCAGCTTCTGCTGCTCGCGCTCCATCCCGAGGCGCTCCTTCTTGGTCAGGCCCTCGGCACCGTGCGCCAGCGTCTCGTCGATCTGCTTCAGGCGCTGGATCGACTGGCTCACGGTCTTCCAGTTGGTCAGCGTCCCGCCGAGCCAGCGGTGGTTCATGTAGTACTGGGCGCACTTCTCGGCCGCTTCGGCGATCGGCTTCTGCGCCTGGCGCTTGGTGCCGACGAAGAGGATGCGGCCGCCCTTGGCCACCGTCTCGCGGATCACGTTCAGCGCGGCGTCGAGCATCGGGACCGTCTGGGTCAGGTCGATGATGTGGATGCCGTTGCGTTCGCCGTAGATGTACTGCCCCATCCGGGGGTTCCACCGCTGGGTCTGGTGGCCGAAGTGAACGCCAGCTTCCAGGAGCTGACGCATGGAGAACTCGGGGAGCGCCATGCCTTATCCTTTCCGGTTTCGCGCCTCGACGGATGTTCTCATCCCGGACAGTCTCCGGAACAACCGGTGGACCCGCGGGGATTTCTCCCCCGCAAGGCCCGCATCCGCCTGTGAAGTGGCGCGCGTCTAGCCGGTTTCGGCCGGCAGCACAACCCCCCAGGAGGGCGAGATCGTGCGGGCCGCAGCCCTCGGCTCCTCGGGAAGCCCTTCCACGATCAGGAAATCGTAATCGGCTATGTCGGCATAGAGCTGCACGGCCGCCTGGTAGGTCGGGTCCTCGAAGCGCTCGCGCGCCTCGGCGAGACTTTCGAACTCGACGCACACGACGCGGCTCTTCGGCGCGCCGGCCCGGACCTCGGCATCCGCGCGCACCATCCGCCGGCCGCCCGTCCGCTCCAGAGCCTCGAGCCCGGCTTCCAGACACTGATTGTAGCGAAGGGGATCCTTCACGCGCACAAGCGCGATCCAGTAGCCTTTCGGCATCGTCGCAAGCCCTCTTCCCCGTTTCGACCGAACGCGACACCAGGAATCTACCGACAAGCATTGAGCCACCGACATCGCCGGGATTCAACCGCCGATTGCCGAATACCGCCGTTTCCTTCACGGCATGGCCGGGTCGGCGGCCCCTGCCCCGGCCTTGCAAAGGCGCCGCTCTCCCGGCATGGGAGCGACATGGCCCGTCGCCCGGACATCCTCTGCATCGGTTCGGTCCTCTGGGACGTGATCGGCCGCACCTCAGCGACCATGCGCATCGGTGCCGACGTGCCGGGCCGCATCACCCGCGAGCCGGGCGGCGTGGCGATGAACATCGCGGCGACGCTGCGCCGGTTCGGGCTCATCCCCGCCCTCCTCACCGCGATCGGCCGGGACGCGGAGGGTGACGAGCTGATCGCGGCCTGCGACCGCCTCGGGCTCGTCACCGCGCATGTCCACCGCGCCGATGCCCTGCCGACCGATCGCTATCTCGCCGTCGAGGGCGCCAACGGGCTGATCGCGGCCATCGCCGATGCCCGGACGCTCGAGGCTGCCGGGGCACGGATCCTCGGCCCGCTCGCGGACGGCACGCTGGCCTCGCCCGAGGCGCCGTGGAGCGGCCCCGTCGCGCTCGACGGCAACCTGACCGTCGCGCTTCTGACCGAGATCGCCGCCTCGCCGCTCTTCGCGGGGGCCGACCTGCGCGTGGCCCCCGCCTCGCCCGGCAAGGCCGACCGGCTGCTGCCGCTTCTCCGCCACCCGCGCGCGACGTTCTACGTGAACCTCGAGGAGGCCGGGCTGCTTCTGGGGGAGCGAGTTCCGGCGGCGCCCGAGGCGGCGTCCGCGCTCCGCTCCCGCGGGGCGGCGCGCGTGCTCGTCACCGACGGCGGCCGCGCCGCGGCGCTTGCGGATGGCGAGGGCGTGCTGTCCGCGCTTCCGCCTCGGGTGCCCGTTGCCCGCGTCACCGGGGCGGGCGATGCCTTCATGGCGGCCCACATCGCGGCCGAGCGGCGCGGCGCGGGCCGCGCAGATGCGCTCGCCGCCGCGCTTTCGGCCGCCGCCGACCACGTATCCGGAGTGACCGCATGACAGCCGCCCCCCTCGCCTTCTCCCCCGAGGTCGCCGAGGCGCGGGCAGCCGGCCGGCCCCTCGTGGCTCTCGAATCGACCATCATCAGCCACGGCTTCCCGTTTCCGCGAAACCTCGAGATGGCCCGCGCGGTCGAGGCCGAGGTGCGCTCTGCCGGTGCCGTGCCGGCCACCGTCGCCGTGATGGGCGGGTGCATCCGCGTCGGGCTGACCGAGGCGGAGACCCGTGCCCTCGCCGAGGTGCCGGACGTGCTCAAGCTCAGCCGCGCCGACCTCGCCGCCTGCCTCGTCTCGGGCCGGACCGGCGCCACCACCGTTGCCGCGACGATGATCTGCGCCAGTCTCGCGGGGATCGCCGTCTTCGCCACCGGCGGGATCGGCGGCGTGCACCGCGGCGCCGAGACCAGCTTCGACATCTCGGCCGATCTCCAGGAGCTGGCGCAGACGCCGGTCACGGTCGTCTGCGCCGGGGCGAAGGCGATCCTCGACCTGCCGAAGACGCTCGAGGTTCTGGAGACCCTCGGCGTGCCCGTCATCGCCGTGGGCCAGGATGCCTTTCCCGCGTTCTGGTCGCGGGATTCGGGCCTGCCCGCGCCGCTGCGCATGGACAGCCCGGCCGAGATCGCCGCGGCACATGCCATGCGGGCGCGTCTCGGCCTGCCCGGCGGCCAGCTTGTCGCCAACCCCATTCCGGCGGCGGACGAGATCGCGGCGACCGACCTCGCCCCCCTGATCGCGCAGGCCCAGGCCGAGGCCGAGGCGCAGGGCATCACGGCGAAGCGGGTGACACCGTTCCTGCTCTCCCGCATCGCGGATCTGACCGCGGGACGATCGGTCGAGGCGAACGTCGCCCTCGTGCTGAACAACGCCCGCCTTGCGGCCGCGATCGCGCGGGAAATCTCGCGCTCCTGACGCGGCGGCGGATTGTGCCGGGGCGCGGCTCTGCCTAGATGTGGGCTGTCAGCACGGACCACGGGCCATGTCAGATCCCCTCCCCGGCAACGAGCCGGGCCATCCGGAAAAGCGCCGGGCGCGGCCGCTGGCGCGGCTGCGCGGGAATTTCCTCACCGGTCTCGTCGTCGTCCTGCCGATCGGCCTCACGATCTGGCTGATCTGGACCGTCGTCGGCTGGATCGACGCCTGGGTCCTGCCGCTCGTGCCCGCCGCCTACCAGCCGCAGGTCCTGTTGAACCGGCTGCTCGGCAACGAAAGCCCTGCCGACCCCGACTGGGTGCACCTCAACATCCGCGGCATGGGCGTGCTCGTGTTCTTCGTGTTCACGGTGCTTGCCGGCTGGATCGCCAAGGGCCTGATCGGCCGCTCCTTCCTCCGCTGGACCGAACATCTCGTCGACCGGATGCCGGTCGTGCGTTCGATCTACAACGGGCTCAAGCAGATCGCCGAGACGGTGTTCGCAAAGTCGGAAAGCTCGTTCGAGAAGGCCTGCCTCATCGAGTATCCGCGCCGGGGCATCTGGGGCATCGGCTTCATCTCCACGGCGGCGAAGGGCGAGATCGCCCGGCGCGGTCCGGCGGAGGATCCGCTCTACAGCGTGTTCGTCCCGACGACGCCGAACCCGACCTCGGGCTTTCTCCTCTTCGTGCCGAAGTCGGAGATCGTGGAGCTCGACATGAGCGTCGAGGACGCGGCCAAGCTCATCATCTCGGCGGGCCTCGTCTATCCGACCGCGAAGGAGGCCAAGGCCGCCGCCGAGGCCATGGCCCGCCACGCTGCCGAGTGAGGCGAAGCCAACACGTCCGACGCCGAAAACGCAGCCGCCCCATTGATCCCATTGATCCGGGACGTGCGCAGGGTAACGCTGGCCTTGTCCGGAGGGACACCGGACACCCAGTCGGAGAGAGACGATGCGCACCCTTGCCGCCCTTGCGCTTTCCGCCATGCTGGTCAACCCCGCCTTCGCGGGAGGCATGGCAGAGCCCATCATGGAAGAAGAGATCGAACAGCAGGCCGCCGCGGGATCGCGCGCCGGCATCCTCGTGCCGATCCTGGCGCTGATCCTGATCGGCCTCGCCATCTCGAACGGCGACGACGACACGCCGGGCTCGCCCGGCGGTGGCGGTGATCCTATCGAGGGGGGCGGCGGCTTCTGATCCGCCCGATCGCCCGGCGAGACGCTCACCCGAACATCGCCGGCAGGTCCACCGTGGCCTGCCGGCCTAAGGATCCGGCGTGAGAGGCAAGGAACCGCTCTGCCGCCGCCCGCCCCGCCGCCTTCATCTGGCCGAGGAGAACCGGCGACGGCAGCAGCTTCGTCGCCACCGACAGGTCGTTCATCAGCGCGTCATCGGCGATCATGTGCATGAGCACGTCCTTCATCGCCCCCTTGGCCACCTTGCCCTCGGCGATCAGTTCCTTGACGAAGTTGATCGCCCTGAGCTCGCGCAGCAGCGAGGAGTTGAAGCCGATCTCGTTGATCCGGTTCTGGATCTCGCGCGCCGTGCGCGGCACTGCCTCGCGCCGCATCGGGTTGATGGCCACGATCACGATGTCGTCGGGCAGCGCCGGGTCGAACAGCGGGAACAGCGCCGGGTTCCCGGCATAGCCGCCGTCCCAGTAGGCTTCGGTCTCGCCGGTCCGGGGATCCTCGACCTCGACCGCGCGGAACAGCGTCGGCAGACAGGCCGAGGCGAGCAGCGCCTCGGGCGTGACCTCCTCACCCTCGAAGACGCGGATCTTGCCGGTGCGGACGTTCGTCGCCGAGACGAAGAAGGCCGGACCGCGGCGGTCGCAGACGAGGTCGTAGCGGAAGCGCCGCACGATCCGCTCGAGCGGATTCACGTAGAAGGGCCCGCTGTCGTAGGGGCTGAAGAGCCGCATCACCGCGTCGAGCACCGAGAGCGGCGCGAAGGTCTCGACCAGCCGCGCCGCAAGGCCCGGTGACGGCCCGACCGAGGCCATCCACGCCGCCATCCGCATGTCCTGCACCGCGCCGACCTGCGCCCAGAGCCAGTCGAGGTTCTCGCGCGCGGCCGCACGCCCGCCGCGGACCATCCCGGCCTTCAGCGCCGCGCCGTTCAGCGCCCCGGCCGAGGTGCCCGAGACGCCGGCGATCTCGATCCAGTCCTCCTCGAGCAGACGGTCGAGAACGCCCCAGGTGAAGGCGCCGTGCGCCCCTCCGCCCTGGAGGGCGAGGTTGATCCGGACGGGCTCGGCCATCGGTGCTGCTCCTTCGCTTCGCGGTCCCGCCGCAGCAACCCCATGGGGGCCGCGCAGGCCAGCCGGTCTCAGAGGGCTGTCCAGCCGCCGTCGACGCTGATCGTCGTGCCGGTGATCTGGTCGGCGGCGGGTGAGCACAGGAACGCGACCGTCCCCCCGATCTGGCCCGTGGTGGCGAACTGCTTCGAGGGCTGGCGCGCCAGCATCACCTCGCGGATCACCGTCTCGCGGTCCATCTTGTGGGTCTTCATCTGGTCGGGGATCTGCGCCTCGACGAGCGGGGTGAGCACGTAGCCGGGGCAGATCGCGTTGCAGGTGATCCCCTGCCCCGCCGCCTCGAGCGCGACGGTCTTCGTGAGACCCACGAGGCCGTGCTTTGCGGCGATGTAGGCCGACTTGTAGGGCGAGGCGGTCAGACCGTGCGCCGAGGCGATGTTGACCACCCTGCCCCAGCCTGCCTTGCGCATCATCGGCAGCGCGGCAGCGATGGTATGGAAGGCCGAGGTGAGGTTGATCGCCAGGATCGCGTCCCACTTCTCGGGCGGGAACTCCTCGATCGGCGCGACGTGCTGGATGCCGGCGTTGTTCACGAGGATGTCGCAGGCGCCCGCCTCGGCGATCAGCCGGCGGCACTCCTCGCCCTTGGACATGTCGGCCCGGATGTAGCGCGCCTCGACGCCGTGCGCGCGGGCGATGTCCTCGGCGAGACGGTGGTCCTCCTTCGTGTCGGTGAACGAGTTCAGCACCACGTTCGCCCCGGCGCGCGCCAGTTCCTCGGCGATGCCGAGCCCGATGCCCGAGGTCGATCCGGTGATGACGGCGGTCTTGCCCGAGAGGGTCATGGTCCTGCGGTTCCTCCTGCTTGCGCTGCCGCGGCAGCATAGATGCTGCACATGCAGAACAACAGCGCCTGCGACAGGTTCCCTTCGATGCGCCATGGACGCGGCGAAACGGACCGCCTAGCGTGAGGTCCGATGGACCACCGCGCCGAGCACGACAGCCGATATTCCTGGGGCCGGCTCGGGGTAAGCCTGATCATCGCCACCGTCGGAAACGCCGGGATGTGGGCGGCCATCGTCGTGCTGCCGGCGATCGAGGCAGAGTTCGGCACCGCCCGCGCGGATGCCTCGCTGCCCTATACCGCGACCATGGCGGGCTTCGCGGCCGGCAACCTCCTGATCGGGCGGGCGGTCGACCGGTGGGGTATCGCCGCGGCCCTTGCCGCAGCGGCGCTGCTTCAGGGCGGCGGCTTCGCGCTGGCTGCGGCAACGGATTCGCTCGCGGTCCTGACCGCACTGCACCTCGTGATCGGGTTCGGTGCCGCGGCGAGCTTCGCGCCGCTGATCGCGGACGTCTCGCACTGGTTCCTCCGCCGGCGCGGGATCGCCGTCGGCGTTGCGGCCAGCGGGAACTACATCGCCGGGGCGGTCTGGCCGCTCGTCCTCAGCGATGTCCTGGCAGCGAACGGCTGGCGCGGCAGCTACCTCGCGCTGGCGCTGATCGTGCCGCTGGCTGTTCTGCCGCTCGCCCTGCTCCTGCGTCGCCTGGTCTCGGGCGTGCTCGCCGACATTCTCGGCGGGGTCCGCACGCTGCTCCTAGGCTCCGTCCTGCAGGCCGTCGCTCTCGCGCTCTATCTGCCCTACGACGGGCTCGTCCCGCTCTACGTCGTCTCGCTCGTCTTCGGGCTCTCCCAGGGTGGGATCGTCCCGAGCTATGCCGTCATCGTGCGGGAATACCTGCCGCCCGAAGAGGCCGGCGCCCGCGTCGGCCTGGTGATCTTCGCCTCCATCGTCGGCATGGCGCTCGGCGGGTGGATGTCGGGCTGGATCTACGACCTGTCCGGCTCCTACCGGCTGGCGTTCCTCAACGGCATTGCCTGGAACCTTCTCAACATCGGACTCGTCGGGGCGATTCTCCTGATGTCGCGCCCCGTGCGACCGGCAGCCGCCTGAGCCTGCAGTCACCCCGAAAAAAAACGCCCGCGCAAGGCGGGCGTTGAGTTATTGAGGCAGGTTTCATACAGGCAAGAAACCTATCGAGCAGTGCTCTCTATATACGCCGTCCTCCGCCGAGGGCCAAGCTAAAAGTTTGAAAAGGCACAGCCTCCCGGATAGCCTTCCCGGCAAGGAACGACAGGGCAGGAGGCAGAGCGGCGATGCGGATGACAACCCTGCGCGGGGCCCTTGCGGGCTTGGGTGCGGCGCTGGTGGCCGGGATGTGGAGCGCCGCCCTCGCGGAACCGCAGCACGGCATAGCTATGTATGGCGCGCCTGCGCTGCCACCCGATTTTGTGTCCCTGCCCCATGCCAACCCGGACGCGCCCAGGGGCGGCCGGATCGTGTTCGGTGAAGGCGGCAGCTTCGATTCGCTCAACCCCTTCATCCTCAAGGGCAATGCCCCCTACGGCGTGCGCATCCATACGGTGGAGACGATGATGGGGCGCAGCTACGACGAGCCCTTCACCCTCTACTGCCTGATCTGCGAATCGGTCGAGACACCCGACGACCGGTCGTGGGTCGAGTTCACCCTCCGCCCCGAGGCCCGCTTCTCCGACGGCACGCCGGTGACGGTGGAGGACGTGATCTGGTCCTACGAGACGGTCGGCACGAAGGGACACCCCCGGTTCCTGACCGCCTGGGAGAAGGTCGCCTCGATCGAGGCGGTGGGCGAACGCGGCGTGCGGATCACGTTCAACACCAAGGACCGGGAACTGCCGCTCATCATGGGCCTGCGCCCGGTGCTGAAGAAGGCGCAGTGGGAGGGCAAGGCCTTCGACGAAAGCTCGCTGGAGGTGCCGGTCGGATCCGGCCCCTACGTGATCGATTCCTTCGAGCCCGGCCGCTTCATCGTGTTCCGTCGCAACCCCGACTACTGGGGCAACGCGCTGCCCTTCAACCGCGGCCAGCACAATTTCGAGGAAATCCGCTACGACTACTACGGCGATACCGGCGTGGCCTTCGAGGCGTTCAAGGCAGGCGCGATCGACACCTTCCGCGAGCCGAACGCCGCTAAATGGGCTTCGTCCTACGACTTCCCCCGCGTCCGGTCGGGCGAGGTGCTGAAGTCCGAGATCCCGCACTCCCGCCCCTCGGGGCTGACCGGGCTCGTGATGAACACCCGCCTGCCGCAGTTCGCCGACTGGCGGGTGCGCGAGGCGATGATCCAGGCCTTCAACTACGAATTCATCTCGGCCCAGCTCAACGCCGGCGCAGATCCGCGGTCGATGTCCTACTTCGACAACTCGCCCTTCGCCATGGGCGAGGGCCCTGCCGAGGGCCGCGTGCGCGAGATCCTCCAGGCGCATGCCGCCGATCTCCTTCCCGGCGCACTCGAGGGCTACGCCTTCCCCGCCGGCGACCGCGGCGAGGCCAACCGTGCGGGCATCCGCGAGGCCATGCGGCTGATGGAGGAAGCCGGCTGGACGGTGCAGGACGGCGTGATGAAGGACGCCTCTGGCCGGCCCTTCGCCTTCGAGATCGTGCTCCAGCAGGGCTCCTCGGAACAGAAGGCGATCGTCGACACCTACCTCGAGGGGCTCGCCCGCCTTGGCATCCGTCCGACGGTCACGACGATCGACAGCGCGCAGTTCACCGAGCGCATCAACGCCTACGATTTCGGGATGACCTGGCTCTCCCGCGTCGTCTCGCTCTCGCCCGGCAACGAGATGAAGCTCTACTTCGGCTCGGCAGGGGTGACCGAACCGGGCACGCGCAACTGGATGGGCGCGAACTCGCCCGCAATCGACGCCCTGATCGATGCGATGCTGGCCGCGCCGACGCAGGAGGAATTCACCGCCACCGTCCGGGCGCTCGACCGGGTGCTGACGTCGGGCCGATACATCATCCCGATCTGGTATGCGAAGGTCTCCCGCCTTGCCCACGACGCCAACCTGAAATACCCCGGACGCCTGCCGCTCTACGGCGACTGGCCGGGCTTCCTGCCCGATGTCTGGTGGTATGAGGAGTGAACCGAGCATGATCCTGAGAGCAGCCTTCCTTGTCTGCGCCGGCCTGGCGCTTGCCGCGTGCAACACGGTGGCCGGCATCGGCGAAGACATCTCCGCCGGCGCGCGGACGGTGCAGAACACGTTCTGACGCCCAAGCCGGCCGAGACGACGGGAGCCGGGATCCGCGGCGCTACGGTATGCAGTCGCATACCGTCTTTCCCGCCTGTGCGATTTCCGCTATGACCCGCCGCGAGCGAGTCACCCCAGGGCGGAGAGGCACATGTCGAAGATCAAGGTAGAGAACCCCGTCGTCGAGCTCGACGGCGACGAGATGACCCGGATCATCTGGGACTTCATCAAGAAGAAGCTGATCCTGCCCTATCTCGACATCGACCTGAAATACTACGACCTCGGGATCGAGGAGCGCGACCGCACCGACGACCAGGTGACCATCGACGCGGCGAACGCCATCAAGCAGTACGGCGTGGGCGTGAAATGCGCCACCATCACCCCCGACGAGGCGCGGGTGGAGGAATTCGGCCTGAAGCAGATGTGGAAGTCGCCGAACGGCACGATCCGCAACATCCTGGGCGGCGTCATCTTCCGCGAGCCGATCATCTGCCGCAACGTCCCGCGCCTTGTGCCGCACTGGACCCAGCCCATCGTCGTCGGCCGCCACGCCTTCGGCGACCAGTACCGCGCCACCGACTTCCGCTTCCCCGGCAAGGGCAGGCTGACGATCAGGTTCGTCGGCGAGGACGGGGAGGTGATCGAGAAGGAGGTCTTCCAGGCCCCCGGCGCCGGGGTGGCCATGGCGATGTACAACCTCGACCAGTCGATCATCGACTTCGCCCGCGCCTCGCTCAACTACGGGCTCGCGCGCAACTTCCCGGTCTATCTCTCGACCAAGAACACGATCCTCAAGGCCTATGACGGCCGCTTCAAGGACCTCTTCCAGAAGGTCTTCGACGAGGAATTCGCCGAGGAGTTCAAGAAGCGCGGCCTGACCTACGAACACCGGCTGATCGACGACATGGTGGCCTCGAGCCTGAAATGGTCGGGCGGCTACGTCTGGGCCTGCAAGAACTACGACGGCGACGTGCAGTCCGACACCGTGGCGCAGGGCTTCGGCTCGCTCGGCCTGATGACCTCGGTCCTGATGACGCCCGACGGCAAGACGGTCGAGGCCGAGGCCGCCCACGGCACCGTCACCCGCCACTACCGCGAGCACCAGAAGGGCAAGGAGACCTCGACGAACTCGATCGCCTCGATCTTCGCCTGGACAGGCGGGCTCAAGCACCGCGCCAAGCTCGACGACAACGCCGAGCTCATGCGCTTCGCCGAGACGCTCGAAAGGGTCACGGTGCAGGCCGTCGAGGACGGCTACATGACGAAGGATCTCGCGCTGCTCGTCGGCCCGGACCAGAAATGGCTGACCACGATGGGCTTTCTCGAGAAGGTCGACGAATACCTGAACAAGGCCCTCGCGGGCTGACCCCGTTCGCCGGCGGCAGGCGGTCGGGCCGGGGGGCGCTGCCCCCCGGACCCTCCGGAGTATTTGCGACAGGATGAAGCAGGGCAGTGCGCCTCAAGACACCCCCGACGCCCTGCCCTGCTTCATCCTGTCGCAAATACTCTGCGGGGGTCCGGGGGTGCAAAACCCCCGGCGGCGCCATCCGCCCGCGATCCGCTCTGGCCTTCCGTGCCGCGCTCCTGTAAGGGCGCGGCTTGTCCAGCTGAATACCGGAAGGCGTCCCGATGGAGCTCCGCAACATCGCCATCATTGCGCATGTCGACCACGGAAAGACGACGCTTGTCGATGAGTTGCTGAAGCAGTCGGGCGCGTTCCGCGAAGGCCAGCAGGTGGCCGAGCGGGCGATGGACTCCAACGACATCGAGCGCGAGCGCGGCATCACGATCCTGGCCAAGTGCACCTCGGTCGAATGGAAGGGCACGCGGATCAACATCGTGGACACTCCGGGCCATGCCGACTTCGGAGGCGAGGTCGAGCGCATCCTCAACATGGTGGACGGGGTCGTCCTTCTGGTCGATGCTGCCGAGGGGCCGATGCCGCAGACGAAGTTCGTCACCTCCAAGGCGCTGGCGCTCGGTCTGCGTCCGATCGTGGTGCTGAACAAGGTCGACAAGCCCGAGGCCGAGCCGGACCGGGCGCTGAACGAGGTGTTCGACCTGTTCGCCAATCTCGGCGCCACCGACGAGCAGCTGGACTTCCCGCATCTCTACGCCTCGGGCCGCGCCGGCTGGGCCGATGCCGATCTCGGGGGGCCGAGGCAGGATCTCTCGGCGCTCTTCGAACTCGTGCTCAGCCATGTTCCGGCGCCCCGCCAGCTCGCTCACGCCGACGAGCCCTTCCGCATGCTGGCCACCACGCTTTCGGCCGACCCCTACATCGGGCGCATCCTCACGGGGCGGATCGAGTCCGGCCGACTGAGGGTGGGCGACCAGGTCAAGGCGCTCTCGCGCACCGGCGAGCGCATCGAGCAGTTCCGCGTGACCAAGGTTCTCGCCTTCCGCGGCCTCTCCCAGCAGCCGATCGAGGTCGCCGAGGCGGGCGACATCGTGACGGTCGCCGGAATGACGAAGGCGACGGTCGCCGACACGCTCTGCGACCCCTCGATCGACCTTCCCCTGCCCGCCCAGCCGATCGACCCGCCGACGATCTCGGTCACCTTCGGCATCAACGACTCGCCCCTGGCCGGGCGCGACGGCACCAGGGTCCAGTCCCGCGTCATCCGCGAGCGGCTGATGCGCGAGGCGGAATCGAACGTGGCGATCAAGGTGGCCGACACGCCCGGCGGCGAGGCCTTCGTGGTCTCGGGCCGGGGCGAGCTGCAGATGGGTGTCCTCATCGAGAACATGCGCCGCGAGGGCTTCGAACTCTCGATCAGCCGCCCCCGCGTCATCTTCCGCGACGAGGGGGGCGAGCGGCTGGAGCCGATCGAGGAGGTGATCGTCGATGTCGACGACGAATTCACCGGGGTCGTCATCGACAAGCTGACCGGGGAGCGCAAGGGCGACCTCGTCGAGATGCGGCCGGCCGGAGCCGGAAAGACCCGGATCGTGGCCCACGTGCCCTCGCGCGGGCTGATCGGCTACCACGGCCAGTTCCTCACTGACACCCGCGGAACCGGCGTCCTCAACCGCATCTTCCACGCCTGGGCACCGTATCGGGGCCCGATCCAGGGCCGTCGGCAGGGGGTGCTGATCTCGATGGAGAACGGCGTCAGCGTTGCCTATGCTCTGTGGAACCTCGAGGATCGCGGGCGGCTCTTCATCGGGGCGCAGGAACAGGTCTATCAGGGCATGATCATCGGCGAGCACAGCCGCGACAACGACCTCGAGGTGAACCCGCTGAAGGGCAAGAAGCTCACCAACATCCGCGCGGCCGGCAAGGACGAGGCCGTGGTGCTGACACCCCCCGTCCGGATGAGCCTGGAGGAGGCGATCGCCTACATCGACGACGACGAACTCGTCGAGGTGACGCCGAGGGCGATCCGGCTCAGGAAACGCGAGCTCGATCCGCACGAGCGGAAGCGTCAGGCGAGGGCGGGCTGACGGGCCCCGAGCCGGAGAAGGCGGCTCGCGCGCTTTCCCTGCATCGTCGCCGGAAGTAGCCTCGTTCTGGAGGCAGACCGGAGGAGAGGGGGAACGGGATGGACTGGCTGCGGGAACTGCCCCCGGGCGTGTTCTGGTTCGGATGGGCGATCGTGGCGCTTCTCGCGGGCGGGTTGCTCTATGCGGTCTGGTGGGCGCGCCGGAACGCCTCGGCCATCGCTGCGCAGACGCCGGTCGATGTCTCGGGCCTGTCGGAAGGCTACCGCCTCGCCTGGGGCCGCACCGTCGGCCCGGACCTCCGCGCGCCGCTGACCGGGCGCGCCTGCGTGTGGTGGCGGGTGCAGGTCTGGGAGGCGGCGCGCCAGCGGGAGGCGGACGGCGGCCACCGCTGGATCTGGCGCGAGATTGCCAGCGAGGAGTCGGATCGGCCGCTTCTCTTCGGCGACGGCCGGGCGGTGGCGGCGGTCTGGCCATGGGGGGCGACCGCCGTGATCCCCTCGGGCTGGTCCGACTGGCGCGGGAAGGATCTCCCGCCCGAAACGCGCGACCCCGAGCTGAGGCGCGGCGGCGCGCCTGCCCAGGGTATCCGGCACGACGGCCTCGGCCCTTCCGGCCCGCGCTTCCGCTATGTCGAGCAGATCATCGACACGGACGCACCGATCTTCGCGCTGGGTGCCGTGGAGCACACCGATCACGGGCTCTACACACCCGACCCGGAAGACGAGGCCGACGAGGCCGGGGAGCGGCCACACAACGGCGATACGACCACCGGCGCAAGGATGCCCGATCGCCTCGGGATCACACCCACGCCCGATGCGGTCGTTGCAGCCGACATGGCCCGGTCGGACTGGACCATCGGCAAGGCCGAGGGCCGGCCCTTCCTGATCTCGACCGAACACCCCGAAGCAGTCGCTGCCGAACAGGAACTTGGCGCGAAGGGCGGCCTGATCATGGGCGCGCTCTTCCTCGCGCTCGCGGCCTTCCTGCTCTGGGTGCGGCTCGGCTGACGGGACGGGCCTCAGGCGTTGACGTCGACGACCACCCTGCCCCGCACCTGCCCCTTGAGGATCGCGGCGCCGAGGCGCGGCAGGTCGGCAAGCGTCGCGGGCTCGATCATCGCCTCGAGCCGGTCCATGGGCAGGTCTCGGGCGATCCGCTCCCAGGCGCGGACGCGGTGCTCGTAGGGGCGCATCACGCTGTCGATCCCGAGGAGGTTCACGCCGCGCAGGATGAAGGGCGTGATCAGCGCCCCCTCGATCGCGGCGCCCCCGGCGAGGCCCACGGCGGCAACCGAGGCACCGTACTTCATCTGCTTCAGCACCCGCCCGAGCATCGCACCGGCGACCGAGTCAACGCAGCCCGCCCAGGTCTCCGACTCGAGCGGCTTGCGGGTGACTTCGGTCAGCTCCTCGCGCGGGACGATGCGTGCGGCGCCAAGACCCCTGAGGTAGTCGGCCGTCTCGGGCCGGCCGGTGACGGCGGCGACCTGGTAGCCGAGATGCGCAAGCACGGCCGTTGCCACCGACCCTACGCCCCCGGCGGCACCTGTTACCAGAACCTCGCCGTTTCCGGTGGTTAACCCGTGATCTTCAAGCGCCATCACGGCCAGCATCGCGGTGAACCCGGCGGTGCCTACCGCCATCGCAGCCCGCGTGCTCAAGCCCTCGGGGAGCGGCACGAGCCAGTCGGCCTTGACCCGCGCCTTCTGCGCGTAGCCGCCCCAATGCGTCTCGCCGACGCGCCAGCCGGTCAGCACGACCTTGTCGCCCCGGTGGTAGCGTGGGTCGTCCGAGCTCTCGACGGTGCCCGCGAAGTCGATCCCCGGCACGTGCGGCCAGGTGCGCACCAGGCCTCCCCCCGGCCCGATGCAGAGCCCGTCCTTGTAGTTCAGCGTGGAATACTCGACCGCGACGGTGACCTCGCCCTCGGGCAGCCGGTCCTCGGCCACCTCCTGAACCGAGGCCGAGGTGCTGCCGTCCTCGGCCTTCTCGACAACGAGTGCGCGCATCGCTCCCTCCTCAGATTGCATCCGGCATGATGAAGATGTCCGTGTCTCCCGGCCGGACACCCGCGGCCGTCAGCATGGCATGGACCTGCCCGCGGTGATGGGTCTGGTGATTGAACATCTGCATCACGCAGATTGCCTTCGGCTTCGTGACCTCGCGACCCAACGCGCCGGAGAACCAGCGGAGCTCGCCCTCCAGATCGCCCTCCTCGAGCCGCGAGGCCCAGTCGAGGATGCGCCGGTCGGTGGCCCGGCGGCGTTCCAGGAAGGCTGCCCAGTCGGAGAACAGCGCAGGGCTGTCCTTGATCCCTCCCCCGGGCGGGTCACCGCCATCGAAGCGGCTCATCCAGGTCAGGTCGCCCCAGAGAAGGTGCGAGAGCGTGCCCGCGATGGAGCCGAAGAAGGCGCCGCGATCGGCCCGGCGGGCGGCCTCGTCGAGCGTATCCGCCGCAGAAACGATGTTGTCGTTCTGCCAGGAATTGTAGCGCGCCATGGTATGGCACCAGCCCGGAGTGATCATCACGCCGCCCTCACGGGCCCGACCAGTCGATCTGGCAGATCTCGGCCGAACGCCCCTCGAAGTCCCAGACCCGGCCGAAGGCGCGCACCCGGCCCCTCGTCGCGGTCGCCACGGTGATGTCCGGGCCCATCCAGTAGCCGGTGTTGACCGCCACGATGTCGCGCGCGGGGTCCTTGCCCGGAACCGGCACGACCTCGCCCTGGATCTTCTTGCCCACGGTGAGACGGCGCTTCTTCCCTTCGGTCTCGAACGCCACGGGCGCCCGCTCGGCGCCGATGAACTCGCTGACGAGGATCCTGAAGAGCCCGGTCGTGCCCTTCGCCCTGCCGGAGAAGATCTCGATCAGGCCATGATAGGCGCGGTGGCTGGCGCGGTCGTCGATGAAGGCGGCCGCCTTCCAGTTGCCCCGCGCCATCATGCCGGGAATCTCCAGCATCAGCCCGACGTTGAGCCCGGAGAGATCCTCGCCGCCGTAATTTCCCTCGTCGATCCGCACGCCGGCCCAGGCCTGGCAGATGCCCTCGGTCGGCGGATGGCGGCCGAGCGAAATGACGCAGGGACAGAACACCGTGCAATTGCAGTTCAGGATCAGCTCGCCCCTGATCCGCCACGGCACGAGACCCTGATCGGACCGATTGGCGGCGGGGTGGCGGCTGTCGATCCTCGGCGCGTCGAGCTTGGTCGTCATGGCGCTCCTCCGGCGGCTCGGGCCGCAAAGACGGCTCCGCCCGCAAGCAGAGCCCAGCCCAGCGGCCGGGTCAATGGCCGGCCGATCTGCGGCAGCTTCTCGAGCGTCATCAGAAGCGTGCCGAGCCCCATCCAGAGCAGGTTCGACATGCCGCCCGCGAGCGCAAGCAGCATCAGCGCCCAGCAGCAGCCGAGGCAGTCGCGCCCCATGCGCAGGCCGATGAGGAGCGCCGCCCCCACGCCCGGGCGCCAAGCGGCGAGGAAGGTGGCCACGGGCGAGCGGCAGTGCGACAGGCAGGCCGCCTTGACCGGCGTGAGCTGGTAGGCGCCGGCGAGGAGGAACAGCCCCGCCGTCAAGGCGGCGGACAGGCTCCGCCCGTCGGGGGCGAGGATCCCTTGCCGGGCCAGCGTCCACTGGAGCGCGGCGAGCCCGGCCGACGCGACCAGCCAGACCGCCATGTAGCCGGCGACCAGTCCGGCCGCCTCGACCGGACGGCCCGCAGGCGCCGGCAGCGCGAGGAAAGCACGAAGCGCCGGCACGAAGGTCGGCAGCATCATCGCCGCCGCCATCACCGCCCACATTCCGAAGAGCGCGACCGGCGAGAGATCGGCCGCGCCCGCGCGGCAGAGCGCGATCCAGAACTCCGGGCCGTAGACGGCGTAGCCGCGCATCTCCTGCCCCATGATCCAGAGCAGCACCCAGGCCACGGCGATGAGGCCGAAGAAGGCCGGCCAGAGGACCATGCGTGCGGTCATGCCGCGTCCGCTCCCGCCGGGGTCCGGGGAATCTCCGGGCAACGGCGCATGTGCAAGGTCGTCGCTGCCCCTCGTCCGCCTGAGGGAAGGGTCATGCCCGCGGCCTGCGGGCGCGCAGGTGGTGCGGGCAATGCTCGCCCGAGGCGAGCACCGGCTGGATCGCCTCCCAGGTGCGGATCTGGCGGGCGATCTCCTCGACCGAGGTCAGGCGCTCGAACTCCGGCCGCTCGGGCCCGGTCAGGCGGGCGAGCTCGCGCGCGGCCTCTTCGCGGTACCAGGAATTGCGGTCGGTCAGGACCACATCGACGAAGCCTGCCGCCTCGAGTGCCCGCGCGTAGCGCGCCGGACTTGCCATGCCGAAGTCGAGGTCCTCGCAGGCAAGGTAGTGGCGCATCTCGGGCGAGGGCTCTCCGTCGCGCGAGGTCAGCCAGTCCGAGGCCGCGAACCAGCCGCCGGGCCGAAGCACGCGGAAGACCTCGGCGGCCAGCGCCTCCTTGTCGGCGATGTGAACGATCGAGTCCTTCGAGAAGACGATGTCGAACGACCGGTCGGGAAATTGCAGCGGTCCCGGCTCGACCTGCCGGATCACCACCCGCTCGGTGACGCCCTTGCGCCGGGCGAAGGCCTCGGCCGCCGCGCAGACCGGAGCCTCGACGTCGATCCCGACCACTTCCGAGGCGCCGTAGCCGTAGGCGAGCAGCGCAGTGATCCCGCCTGCGCCGCAGCCGATGTCGAGCACGCGCTTGCCGCGCAGGTCGAGGCCCTCGAGCACGCGCGCCACCTCGTCCGGGCCGCCGGGCGAGAGGAAACCCTCGCCCCAGATCGCCTCCAGGAAGGTGATCACGGGCCGGTCGTAGTGCAATCCTCCGCCTGACATGCCTTCCTCCCGGGCAGATCGCGGTAACTTTCCTGCGCATCCTGCAACAGGGCCTTGTTGGCTTTCCATAGCTAATCTAACTCTGACGGTGCCATGCCCGACAACCGGAAGGATCCATGATGCGCCATTCCCGGCTTATGCTGACCGCCGCTGCCGTCGCCACCGCCCTGCCCGCCCTCGCGGCCGACCCCGAGCTGATCGTCTTCGACTGGGCCGGTTTCGAGGACCCGAACCTGATCAAGGCCTACCACGAGGCGCACGGAACGGGCCCGACCTACTCCTTCTTCGCCGACGACGACGAGGCCTTCCAGAAGCTGGCGTCAGGCTTCAAGGTGGATGTCGCGCATCCCTGCAGCCAGATGATCCAGCGCTACCGGGACGCCGGGCTGATCGAGCCCTGGGACATCAGCCGCATCCCGCAGTACGAGAACATCGACGAGCGCTTCAAGCAATCGACGGTCTGGGCCGACGATACCGGCGTCTGGTTCATCCCGACCGACTATGCCTACACCGCCATCGCCTACAATACCGAGACGGTCCCTGCCGAGGACGTGGCGTCGCTCCAGGTGTTCCACAACCCGGCCTATGCGGGGCGGATATCGCTCCCCGACAACGTCGACGACGTGTTCGCCCTTGCCCTGCTCGCCACCGGCGTCTCGGACTGGACGACGATGACCGAGGAGCAGTTCCAGGCCGCCGCCGACTGGCTGCGCCTCGCCCACGAGAACGTCCGCACCTACTGGGCCGACCCGTCCGAGCTCGCCCAGCTGATGGTCTCGGGCGAGGTCTCCGTCGCCTGGTCGTGGAACGATTCCGTCGCCCTGATGCAGGCCGAGAACTTCCCGGTCGGCTTCCAGCGCCAGGCTGCCGAGGGTGCCTCGAACTGGGTCTGCGGCTACGTCAACATGAAGGACGCGCCGGGTTCCGAGGACAAGGCCTACGACTTCATCAATGCCTGGCTCGACCCACAGTCGGCCCAGGGCCTGCTCGACGGCTTCGGATACGTCCACACGAATGTCGTGGGGATGGACACGATCTCCGACGACCAGCTCGAGGCCGCCTTCGTGAACCCGATCGACACGACCCTGCTGACCCAGGTTCCGATGGACCTCGCGATGCGCGAGCGGATGCTTGCGGAGTTCGAGAAGATCAAGGCCGGGTTCTGACGCGCCCCTGATGTCTTCCCGCGTTCGGCGCCGCCCCCGCCCGGGGCGGCGTCTTCGCTTTCGTGCCATCCGGCAGGAAATCCTTGAGCCACGATCTGCCGGCCCCTAGCATCGACGGGCCGGCAGCGGCACGAACGACAGGGAGGACAGGAATGACACGCTCACCGCTCATCGCGGGCATTCTGGCATTGGCCGCAATGCCGGCAACGGCTGCCGACCCGCAGTTTCTCGTCTTCGACTGGTCGGGCTACGAGGATCCCAACTTCTTCCAGGGCTACGTGGAGAAGCACGGCACGAACCCCACCTTCGCCTTCTACGGGGACGACGACGACGCGTTCCAGAAGCTCGTCTCGGGCTTCCGCGCCGATGTCTCGCATCCCTGCAGCCAGATGGTCTCGAAGTTCCGCGATGCCGGCCTGCTCGAACCCTGGGACACCGCCCGCATCGAGGCCTTCGACGTTCTGAACCCGGCGTTCATGGAGTCGGAGATCCTGCGCGACGCGGATGGCGTCTGGTTCATCCCCGCCGAATGGGGCGCGACGGCGATCGCCTACAACACCGATCAGGTACCCGAGGCCGACGTGCAGAGCCTGCAGGTCTTCGTCGATCCGAAATATGCCGGACGCATCTCGCTTCCGGACAACAACGACGACATCTGGGCGCTCGCCTATCTTGCAACCGGCGTCACCGACTGGACCGAGGTCACCGAGGAACAGTTCCAGGCCGCCGGCGAATGGCTGCGGCAGGCGCACCAGAACGTCCGCGCCTACTGGGCCGACGGGGCGGAACTCGCGCAGCTCATGTCCACGGGCGAGGTGGTGATCGCCTGGGCCTGGAACGAGACCCCGACGACCATGGTGGCAGAGGGCCATCCGATCGCCTTCGAACGGGAGCCGGCCGAGGGCTCCACCACCTGGTTCTGCGGCTACGTCAACCTCAAGGACAGCCCCGGCAGCGAGGACAAGGCCTACGACTTCATCAACGCCTGGCTCGAACCGCGCACGGCTGCCTACATCGTCGAGAACTGGGGATACGGCCACTCCAATACCGAAGGGATCGCCGCGATCGACCCGGCGCTGGTCGAGTCGGTGGGCCTCGGCCCCGTCTCGGCCCCCGTCCTGGCCCAGGTTCCGATGGACAACACCCTGCGCGACCGGATGCTCGCCGAGTTCGAGAAGATCAAGGCGGGGTTCTGAACCCCGCGCCGGAACGGGGGGCCGCCTGCCCCCCGCACCCCCCGGGAGTATTTTCGGACCGAAAGTGAAGAAGAGCGACCCGCCCCGAACCGGGACGGGCCGCCACTTCCGGCCGCGGTCATCGGCACTCCTGCCTGTACCGCAGGTCCGACCATGCTCCCGATGCGTTAAGGAAAGGTTGCACTTTCGGCCGCGAAATACTCTCGGGGGGTGAATGCCCCGGGCCCTCGGGCCCGGGCAGAGGGGGGCGGAAAGCCCCCCTCATTCCGCTTGCGGCCGGGCCCGGCGCTTCCTATCTTGGACGTGTCGCGGCGCAAGCCGGGACTATGGCGATAAACGCGCCCGTAATAAGCGGATCGGACCCGGGGGCGGTACCCGGCGGCTCCACCAGAACCTTCGTTGGGGGACAAGGGGGCCGAAACAGGATCGACGAACGTGTAAAGGGGATGGCTTTCGCCCGGTGAGCTACCACCGTCATCGGTGCAAATCGCATAGTTGCCAACGACAACCATGCTCCGGTGGCTCTGGCTGCGTAAGCGGCTCGGGTGACCGAAACCAAAGTCCGGGCGCCTAGCAGCGTTCCGGCGGGGTCCGCAGGCACCTGGCAACAGAAGCCTGCACCTTCCCCGGTCTTGCCACCCTGCACCCGGAAGCATGATCCCGCTGCCCGGGCGGACCATCGCCGCTGCGGCCCGATCCGCGCTCGTCGCCGGACCGGCAAGGAAATCCGGAGGACCGGCGCCCGCCGGCTCCGGATCCCGCGGGGCCGGAGCCTAGGCCTCGAGTGCCCTGAGCCGCGCGATGAGGGAGGACGTGTCCCAGCGCCCGCCGCCCATGGCCTGGACATCCTTGTAGAACTGGTCGATCAGAGCCGTCACCGGCAGCGGCGCGCCGATCTCGTCGCCGGTCCTCAGGCAGATCCCGAGATCCTTTCGCATCCAGTCCACGGCGAAGCCGAAGTCGAACCGCCCTTCCAGCATGGTCGCGTGGCGGTTGACCATCTGCCACGACCCCGCGGCGCCCTGGCTGATCACCTCGACCACCGCCTTCCCGTCCATCCCGGCCTTCTCGCCGAAGCGCAGCGCCTCGGCCAGGCCCTGGACGAGGCCGGCGATGCAGATCTGGTTCATCATCTTGGCGATCTGGCCCGACCCGCTTTCGCCGAGCCGCCGGCAGATGCGGGCATAGGCGGCCATCACCGGCTCGGCGCGGGCATAGTCGGCCTCCGCGCCGCCGCACATGATCGAGAGCTGGCCGTTCTCGGCCCCCGCCTGGCCGCCCGACACCGGCGCGTCCACGAAGCCAAGCCCGAGCCGCCGCGCCTCGGCCGAGAGTTCGCGCGTCACGGAGGCCGAGACGGTGGTGTGATCGACGAACACCGCTCCCTTCCGCATGCCGCCGAAGGCGCCATCCGGGCCCTTGCAGACCTGCCGCAGGTCGTCGTCGTTGCCGACGCAGGCCATGACGAACTCGGCTCCGTCGGCCGCCGCGGCCGGTGTCGCGGCGACGCGGCCGCCATGCCTGGCAGCCCAGGCCTCGGCCTTGGCCAGCGTGCGGTTGTAGACCGTGACCTCGTGCCCCTTGGCGGCGAGATGCCCCGCCATCGGGAAGCCCATGACGCCCAGCCCCAGAAACGCCACCTTCGCCATCGCCCGTCCCTCCCTGCCTTTGCATGTCGCCGCGTTCGGTTGTAACTACCCGACCTGCCCGCACCGTCAACCACCGCGCCGAACGCCCTGGGATCCATGTTCACGCTGTTCCGCTGGCTCCTGCGCCTTGTGACCGCCGCGCTCGCGCTGGCGGTGCTTGCGGCTGTCGCGGTCTACTACTTCGCCTCCCGCTCGCTTCCCGACTACGGGGCCCGGTGGCCGGTGGCCGGCATTTCCGGCCCCGTCGAGATCGTGCGCGACACCGCGAGCGTGCCGCACATCTTCGGGCAGACTGACGCGGACGTTTTCTTCGGGCTCGGATTCGCCCATGCCCAGGACCGCCTCTGGCAGATGACACTCCTGCGCCGGACGGTGCAGGGCCGGCTCTCCGAAGTGTTCGGCGAGCGCACGGTCAAGATCGACGAACTGCTGCGGCGGCTCGACCTCGCCGGGGCGGCAGCCGACTCGCTCGCCGTGCAGGACGCCGACACGCTTGTGGCGCTCGAAGCCTATGCCCGCGGCGTCAACGCCTGGATCGAGACCGTCAACCGGGAGGCACTCGGTCGCGGCGCGCCGGAATTCTTCCTGTTCTCGCGCGAGATCGCGGCCTGGACACCGGCGGATTCGCTCGCCATCGGCAAGCTCATGGCCCTGGAACTGGCCAGCCACGCCGATGCCGAGGTTCTGCGCGCCCGGTTGTCGCTGGTGCTTTCGCCCGATCGCCTGCGCGACATCCTGCCCGACGTGCCGGGCCAGGGTATCGCCGCACTCCCGCGATACGCCGAGCTCGCGCCGGGCGTCACCCCCTCCTTCGCGGCCCTCGAGGAGCGTCGCGACCCGCTCTCGCCGGTGCCGCCGCGCGGCTTCGCGGGCGCCTCGAACGCCTGGGCAGCCGCACCCTCGCGGTCGGCCGCGGGCGGCTCGCTGCTGGCCAATGATCCGCACCTCGGCTTCACGGCCCCGGTGATCTGGTATCTGGCGCGGCTCGAGCTCTCGACCGGCGGGGTGATCGGCGGCACGATCCCGGGGATGCCGCTCGTCCTCGTCGGTCGCTCCGAACGGCTCGCCTGGGGGCTGACCACCGCCTATGTCGACGACCAGGACCTGTTCCTGGAGGAGGTCAATCCCGCCGACCCGCGCGAGTATCGCACCGAGACGGGATGGGAACCGTTCGAGACCCGCGCCTCGATCATCGAGGTGAAGGACGCCGCGCCCATCACGATCACGCTGATGAACACCCGCAACGGCCCCGTGATCCCCGGCGACTTCTACGACATCGGCTCGGTCACGCCGCCCGGCCACGTCATGGCGATGGGCTGGACCGCCCTGTCGCGGCAGGACACGTCCTTCGGCTTCAGCATGGCGCTGATGCGGGCGGGCGGCGTCGAGGAGGCGCTTGCGGCCCTGCCCCTGGCCATCGCGCCGGCCCAGAACGTCACGCTCGCCGATGCGGAGAACATCGCTCTCGTCACGGCGGGGGCCATTCCGCGCCGGGACGCGCGCCATCAGAGCCGCGGCCGCATCCCCGCCCCCGGCTGGCGGCCGGAAAACCGCTGGCAGGGCTTCTTTCCGGCGGGGTCGAACCCGCGCTTCGTGAACCCCGAGGGCGGGCTGGTGGGGAACACCAACAACAAGATCGTCGACCGGCCGTTCCCCGGCCACGTCAGTTTCGAATGGGGCGACACCCAGAGGGTGCAGCGCTGGCTTCGCCTGATGCAGGCACGGGAGGTGCACACGCGCGACAGCTTCATCGAGGCCCAGCTCGATACCGTGGCGCCGGATGCGCGCGCGCTGCTGCCGCTGGTCGCCCGCGACCTCTGGTTCACCGGCGAGGCGGCGCCGGAGGGCACGCCCGAACGGCGGCGCCAGCGGGCACTCGAACTCCTCGCGAACTGGAACGGCGAGATGAACGAACACATGCCCGAGCCGCTGATCTATGCGGCCTGGATGCGCGCCCTGCAGGAGCGGCTGATCCGCGACGACCTCGGCCCCCTCGCCTCGGCCCTGACCCATGTCGAGCCGGTGTTCATCGAGCGCGTCTTCCGCGACGAGGATGGCGCCTCGGCCTGGTGCGACGTGATCCAGTCGACCGCCGTCGAGACCTGCACCGACATCGCCCGCCAGTCGCTCGACGACGCACTGGTCTGGATCGGAGAGCACCATCCGGGGACGATCGAGTCGCTCCGCTGGGGCGATGCCCACCAGGCCACGCACGACCATGCCACGCTCGGCCAGGTGCCCGGGCTGCGCTGGATCGTCAACATCCGCCAGTCCACCTCGGGCGGCGACCACACGCTGATGCGGGGGCTCACGGCCGGCACCGGCGACCGGCCGTTCCTGAACGTCCACGGCGCCGGCTACCGCGGGGTCTACGACTTCGCCGATCCCGAGAGCTCGGTCTACATCACCTCGACAGGGCAGTCGGGGCACCCGCTCTCGCGCCACTACGACGATCTCGGCGAACTCTGGCGCCGGGGGGAATACATCCCGATGACGCTCGACCCGGAACTGGCGCGCGCCGGCGCGGTAGGGGTGATGACCCTCGTTCCCGAGGAGAGGTGAGCCCGCGGCCGCCGACGCCGGGGGTCAGAGGGCGGCGAAGCCGGCCTTCTGCCTCGGGGTCCACTGCACGTGCAGCACATGCCCCTCTTCCGTCTCCCGTTCGCCGGTGACGATTCCCTGTGCATGCAGCCAGGCGCGGCGGCGCCCCTCGGTGAACGGCACGATGACGTCCTCCTCGGTCCGCTCGTCGTCGAGCGCGCGGGCGACGGCGTCGAGCAGCGGCCCGATCCCCTCGCCGGTCAGCGCCGAGACGGCAAAGACCTGCGGCTTGCGATCGGCCTGCGTCGCGTGCGACGCGCGTTCGGCCTCGGGCAGCAGGTCGATCTTGTTCCACACCTCGATCACCGGCGTTGCCGCCGCGACGCCGAGTTCGGCGAGGATCCGCGTCACCTCGGCCGCCTGGGCGTCGGTGTCGGGGTGGGAGATGTCTCGCACGTGCAGGATGAGATCGGCCTCCAGCACCTCCTCGAGCGTTGCCCGGAAGGCGGCCACGAGCTGCGTCGGCAGGTCGGAGATGAAGCCCACCGTGTCCGACAGGATCACCTTGAGCCCGGAGGGCAGCCGCACCTCCCGCATCGTCGGATCGAGCGTTGCGAAGAGCATGTCCTGCGCGAGAACCCCCGCCCCGGTCAGCCGGTTGAACAGCGTCGATTTGCCGGCATTGGTGTAGCCGACGAGCGCCACCACCGGGTAGGGCACCTTGCGCCGCGCCGCCCGGTGCAGTTCGCGCGTGCGCACGACCTTGTCGAGCTGGCGCTTCAGCCGCACGATCTGCTCGTCGATGGCGCGGCGGTCGGCCTCGATCTGGGTCTCGCCGGGGCCACCGACGAAACCGAAGCCGCCACGCTGGCGCTCGAGGTGCGTCCAGGCGCGGACGAGGCGCGTGCGCTGGTAGGAGAGAGCGGCGAGTTCGACCTGAAGGACGCCCTCGCGCGTGCGCGCCCGGTCGGCGAATATCTCCAGGATCAGCCCCGTCCGGTCGAGGAGCTTCACGCCCCACGCCTTCTCGAGATTGCGCTGCTGGACCGGCGAGACGGGTCCGTCGACCAGCACGAGCTCCACCCCCGCCTCGGCGAAGCGGGCCTTCAGCTCCTCGGTCTTGCCGGTGCCGAAGAGGTGGCTCGCCCGCACCTTCGGCAGGGGCACGACCTCGGCGCCGACGATCTCGAGCCCGGGAAGCGCGGCGGCAAGCGCCACGGCCTCTTCAAGCGCGGATGCGGCCGGCCGACGGTTGCGGTCGGATGTCAGCTCGGGATGAAGCACCCAGGCCCGCGTCGGGCGCGGGCTGCGATCGATCGCTTCGGTCAGTCTTCGCCCTCGTAGAGGTTGATCGGCTGCCCCGGCATGATCGTCGAGATCGCGTGCTTGTAGACAAGCTGCGACTGTCCGTCGCGGCGCAGCAGCACGCAGAAGTTGTCGAACCAGGTGATGACGCCCTGGAGCTTCACGCCGTTGATCAGGAAGATCGTCACCGGAACCTTCGTCTTGCGGACATGGTTCAGGAACGCGTCCTGCAAGTTCTGTTTGTCTCCAGCCATCCCACAGTTGCCTTGTTTCTTGTTTGTCCGCCCCCGCGGCGGAAACACACACGCGCAGTGCGGGGAGTATGTCCCGGCCCGCGCGGAGATTCCAGACTGAAAAACAGTCCGTTACGCCGGGGTCGGCGGGCGATCGCCGCGGCGCGGCAGCGGCAGATGTCAGGACCGCCAGAAATCCGGGTTGAGCAGGGCGATGAGCGCCAGCGTCTCGAGCCTGCCGAGGACCATCGCCGCCATCAGGATCGCCTTCGCCTCCGGCCAGAGCGCGGCCAGCGACAGGCTCTCTTCCAGCCCGACCGTCACGAGCGGGCCCGTCGTCGACAGGGCCGCAACGCTGAGGATCATGGCCTCCTCGAAATCGAGCCCGGAGAGCGCGAGCGCCGCCGAGACCAGCGCGATCGACATCGCGAAGAGCATGAAGAAGATCCACGCGATCTCGGCACCCTGGCGGCGCAGCCGCCGCGCCGCCTGCCCCGAGCCGCCGACCGAGCTCGGGTGCACGAGCTTCTCCATCTCGCGCGCGGCCTGCGTGTAGAGGGCCCAGACCCTGAGCAGCTTGACCCCGCCTGCCGTCGTGCCGACCCCGCCCCCGAACACGGCGAGGCCAGCGAGCAGGATGCCAGGCGTCGACAGGCCCGACCAGCCCCGCGCATCGACCCAGTCGACGGAGACGAAACCGGTCGTCGTCAGGAAGGAGAGCACGGTGAACAGCGCCCCCCAGAGCGCCCGGAGCGCGAGCGCAGCGTCGGCCTCCTCGCCGCCTCCGGCGGCCCCGAGCCAGTGGCGCAGGAACAGGACGGCAGGCACCGCCGCCACGATGAGAAGGCCGAGCCTGAGCTCGCTGTCCGCGCGCAGGGTCGAAAGCGCGCCCGGCTGCCCGATCGTGGTGAAGGTCGCGCGCGACAGCGCGAACACGAGGAACGCGGCCACCGCCAGTTCGCCGGCAAGGCCTGCTCCAGCCGCGGCGATGCCGCCGTATCCGGTTATCCCCGAGGTCGAAAGCGTGGCCATGGCCACGATGAGCGACGGCGTTGCACTGCCGCCGGCGACGATCAGGAGAAGCCAGAGCGTTCCCGTAAGCCCGACATAGACAGGTGCGAGGCTGCGGAACGCGCGCGCAAGACGCTCGCTCGACTCGCGCGGCCGGAAACCGACCGCACCGGCCACCGCCGCCCCCTGCCCCGCCGCTTCGGTCGAGCGCACCTCGAACCCGCCGAGGTTCATGGGCGCGAGCACCGCGACCGCCACGACCCAGACGAACAGCCCGCCCAGCCAGCCCACGGTTGCCCGCCACAGGTGCAGCGTGGGCGCGAGCCGGCCCGGGTCGTCGTAGACCGTGGCGCCGGTGGTGGTGAGACACGAGACCATCTCGAACCAGGCATTGAGGAACGTGGTCGCCCCGAGCGCCTCGCGGAACGGAACCGCGAAGATCGCGGGCAGCAGGACGTAGAAGCCGAGCAGCGACGCGAGCTGCGTGCGCGCCGGACGGCGCTGGCCGGCCGAGCGTGTCGCAAGGCCGAGCAGGATCGCCAGAAGCCCGGTCAGAAGCGCGCCATAGAAGAAGGCGCGCGCGATGCGTTCGGCGCCGGTTGCCACGCCGTGCAGGACCGGCACCAGCATTGCCAGTGCGCCTATCCCGATCAGGACGACGATGAGCGGCAGTTCGGCGAGCCGGCCCATCGCTCAGAAGAAGTCGACCGAGACCTGGAGCAGCCGCTCCACCTCGGGCACGTCGGCCGCCATCGCGAAGAGCGCGATCACGTCGCCTTCCTCGATGCGGGTCTCGCTCGAGGGCTTCACGACCTCGCGGCCCTTCTGAACGGCTCCGACCAGCACTCCCTCGGGGAACTCGATCTCGCGGATCGTCCGGCCGGCGATCGGCGAGGTGGACAGCACCTGCGCCTCGATGACCTCGGCCTCGGCATCGCCGACGGAATAGACGCTGCGCACCCGCCCGTGGCGGACATGGCGCAGGATCGAGCTGACGGTGGTCGCGCGCGGGTTGATGTAGGCATCGATGTCGAGCGGCCCCATCAGCGGCACCAGCGTCGGGTCGTTGATGAGCGCGATCGCCATGGCGCTGCCCTCGGCCTTCGCCCGCACCGCGGCGAGGAGGTTGACCTTGTCGTCGTCGGTGACGCAGAGCACGGCATCCGCCTTCTCGACGTTGGCCTCGGCGAGAAGCGCCGTGTCGAGCCCGTCGCCATTCAGCACGATCGTGCGCTCGAGCGCGTCGGCGGCGCGCTCGGCCTGGACGCGGTTGCGTTCGATCACCTTGGCGCGGACGCGGTCCGTCCGCTTCTCGAGCGCCTGTGCCACCATCAGCCCGATGTTTCCGCCGCCGATGATGACGATGCGTTCCTGCTTCTTCGTGGTCTTGCCGAAGATCTCGAGCGTCCGGTTCACGTCCTCGATGTGGCTCATCACGTAGATCTGGTCGCCCGCGAAGAGCTGGTCTTCGGGCTCGGGCGCAAACAGGCGCCCCTCCCGCCGAACCCCGACGACGATGGCGCGCAGCGTGTGGAAGAGGTCGTTGAGCTGCCTGAGCGGCGTGTTCAGCACGGCGCAGTCCGGCTCGAGCGCAAGGCCCAGGAGCTGCACCTTCCCGCCCAGGAAGCTTTCGGTGTCGAACGCCGCGGGCGCGGCGAGCCGCTGGAGCGCGGCTTCGGCCACCTCGCGCTCGGGGGAGATCACCACGTCGATCGGCATGTGCTCGCGCCGGTAGAGGTCGGCGTAGATCGCGTTCTGGTAGGAAGGCGACCGCAGCCGCGCGATCTTGCGCGGCACGCTGAAGATCGAATGTGCGACCTGGCACACAACCATGTTGACTTCGTCGGAGTGGGTCGCGGCGATCACCATGTCGGCGTCGCGCGCACCGGCGCGTTCGAGAATGTCGGGATAGGAGGCGAAGCCGGTGACGCCCTGGACATCGAGCACCTCCGTTGCGCGGCGCACCGCCTCGGGGTTGTTGTCGATGACCGTGACGTCGTTCTTCTCGCCGGAGAGGTGTCGTGCGATCTGCCAGCCCACCTGGCCGGCCCCGCAGATGATGACCTTCATGATTTCCGTTCCCGGACGGTCTCAGGGCCGATGCTTGCCAGAGCCGCGCTCAGGGGTCAATCCGCGGTCACCTCCGCCACCGCGTCCTCGTCCTCGTCACCGTCCTCGACATAGGCCACGCGTGCGCCGCCCTTCGTCGTCGTGCCGACGCCGAGGGACTTGAGCTTGCGGTGCAACGCCGAGCGTTCCATCCCGACGAAGCTGGCCGTGCGGCTGATGTTGCCGCCGAAGCGGTTGATCTGGGTGAGGAGATACTCGCGCTCGAAGAGCTCGCGCGCCTCGCGCAGCGGCAACGTCGCCAGCGCCCCGGTCAGCACCACCTTCCCCTCGCCGTCCTGCGCCGGGCCGCCGGTCGGCAGTTCGCGCGCCGCGATCGGGCCGGTGCCGTCGCCGAGGATCAGGACCCGCTCGATCACGTTGCGCAACTGACGCACGTTGCCCGGCCAGGGCATCGTCTGCAGCATCGCCGCCGCCTCGTCCGAGAGCGGGCGGTTCGGCAGGCCCTGGGTCTTGTGCAACTGACGGATGAAGTGGCGCGCAAGGTCGGGGATGTCCTCGCGCCGTTCCTCGAGCGAGGGGACCGCGATCGGCACCACGTTCAGCCGGTGGAACAGTTCCTGCCTGAACCGGCCGGCAGCGATCTCGGCCTCGAGGTCGCGCGTGGTCGAGGAGATGACGCGCAGGTCCACCCGCACCTTGTCGGCCCCGCCGGCGCGCTGGAACTGCTGGTCGACCAGCACCCGCAGCATCTTCGACTGCGTGCCGAGCGGCATGTCGGCCACCTCGTCGAGATAGAGGATGCCGCCGTGCGCCTGCTCGAGGAGACCCGGCTCGACGCCCCGTCCCGCACTCTCGCGGCCGAACAGCAGCTCCTCCATCCGCTCGGGCTCGATCGTGGCGCAGCTCACCGTCACGAAACGCCCGCCGGCCCGGTTGGAGTGGGCGTGGATGAAGCGCGCTGCCACCTCCTTGCCCGCACCCGGCGCGCCGGTCAGCATCACCCTCGCGTTCGACTTCGTGACCTTCTCGAGCTGCGCCTTGAGCGTCCGGAACGCCGAGCAGGCACCGATCATCTCGGCGCCCGCCACGTCCTTGCGCCTCAGGTCGGAGTTCTCGCGCCTGAGCCGCGAGGTCTCCATGGCGCGGCTGATCACGACGAGAAGCTGGTCGATGTTGAAAGGCTTCTCGATGAAGTCGTAGGCGCCCTGCTTGATCGCGGCGACCGCGATCTCGATGTTGCCGTGGCCCGAGATGATGACGACGGGAATGTCGGGGTTGTCGCGCTTCACGGTCTTGAGGATGTCGATCCCGTCCATCTGGCTGTCCTTCAGCCAGATGTCGAGGATCATCAGCGCCGGCGGCTCCGCGTTGATGGCTGCCATGCATTCCTGGGAATTCGCCGCAAGCCGGGTCGTGTAGCCCTCGTCGCGCAGGATGTCCGAGATGAGCTCCCGGATATCTCGCTCGTCGTCCGTGATCAGAATGTCGGCCATCGCAGTCTCCCTCTCATACCGCCTCGCGTTCCACCGCCGCCGGACCGCGCACCGGTTTCAGCGCCAGCCGGATCTCGGCCATGGCGCCGGGCCGTGCGCCTTCGGCGAACGGCGGAGCGTCGGTCAGCACCAGCGTGCCGCCGTGTTCCTCGATGATCTTCTTGACGATGGGCAGGCCGAGGCCGGTGCCCCGTTCGCGTGTCGTGACATAGGGCTCGAACAGCCGGGCGCGGTCCTCGGGCAGGCCGATCCCGTTGTCCATCACCCGCACGACGGCCTGCCCGGACTCCACCGCAAGCGTCACGCGGACCTCAGGCGCGTAGCCATCGGGTGCGCCCTTTTCCTTCAGCGATTCAATGGCCTCTCCGGCATTCTTTATGAGGTTTGTGAGCGCCTGCGAGATCATCGTCCGGTCGAGTTCCGCCGGCACCGGGCCGGGGGGAATGTCCGCGACGAGCCGCGCGCCCCCGAGCGCTCCGTCCTGCAGGAGCACCGCGTCGCGGACGATCTGCGAAAGGTCCTCCTCACGGCGGTCGGGCTCGGGCATCCGGGCGAACTTGGAGAACTCGTCCACGATCCGGCGCAGGTCGTTGGTCTGCCGCACGATGACCTCGGTCATCTGTTCCAGCGCCTCGCCCTCCGACCCGACCAGCGGGCGGAACTTCCGCCGGAGCCGTTCGGCCGAGAGCTGGATCGGCGTCAGCGGGTTCTTGATCTCGTGCGCGATGCGGCGCGCCACGTCGCCCCAGGCCGCCATCCGCTGTGCGCTGACGAGGTCGGTCACGTCGTCGAAGGCCACGACATAGCCCTCGAGGCGGCCCTCGGCATTGCGCCTCAGCGCCATCCGCACGAGCAGGTTCTCGGCCTTTCCGCCCCGCGAAAGGCGGATCTCCTCCTGCTGGGTTTCTCCGGGGCCCTCGCGCAGGCGCTGGAACAGCGGGCCGAACTCGGGGACCGCGAGCGCGATCGGCACTCCGTGCGCCTGCCCCTCCTCGAGCCCGAGCAGGCGCGAGGCCGAGCGGTTCATGAAATCGACGCTGCCATCGGCGTCGAGACCCACCACCCCCGCCGTCACCGAGGACAGCACGGAGTCGAACTGGCGCCGCCGCGCCTCGGTCTGGCGGTGGCCTTCGATCAGGGCATCGCGCTGGCCCTTGAGCTGACGGGTCATCTGGTTGAAGACCCGCCCGAGCATGGCGATCTCGTCGTCGCCCTCCTCCTCGGGCACCTGGACGTCGAGGTCCCCCCCGCCCACGCGCTGGGCAGCGCCCGCAAGCCGGCCGACGGGGCGGGACAGCCGCTCGGCGAACCAGAGTCCGAGCCAGATCGCCGCCAGGATCAGGATCACCGCGAAGCCGAGGTAGAGCAGGCCGAACTCGAACAGCAGGCGCCCGCGGTCGCTTTCGAGCTGCTGGTAGAGGTTCACGGTCTCCTTCGTCTCGTCGAGCAGGGACAGGATCTGCCCGTCCACCGAGCGGGAGACGTAGAGGAAGCGGTCCACGTAGCCGTCGAGCGCGACCAGCGCCCGGAACTCGTTGATGTTCCAGTCCTCGATGATCGTGGTTTCGCCGGCGGCGGCGCGGGCGAGGTCCTCGGGCGAGGGCTGCTCGAAGTCGAACAGGTAGGACCTCTCGCCGCGGGCCCGGATCGCGCCCGAGCCGTCGATCACGTAGGCCTCCTTCAGACCGCGCTGGATCTGGGCCTGCCCCTGGGTGAGGAGCTGGCGTATCTCGCCTTCGCTGATCAGCGGCGTGAGGCGGCGGGCCGCCTCGAGATAGGCCGCAAGCGCCTCGGCATCGGCAGCGAGGTCGCGGCGGTGCTCGTCCTCGTAGGCCTCGGCCGCGGCGAGCGAGTTGCCCACAACCGCCCGCACCCGGTCGGAGAACCAGCCCTCGAGCCCGAAGTTGACCGTGATGGCGGCGAACACCGCCACCAGGATCGCGGGCCCGAGCGCGATCCCGGCGAAGATGCTTGTCAGCCGCAGGTGGAGCCGCGATCCCGCCGAGCGCGCTCGCCGCGCCGCGATCATCTTGGCCACGCGCATCGCCACGAGCGCCGCGACCACGAGCACGTAGACGAGATCGGCCAGAAGCACGTAGCGGAGCGCGCCCGAGGCGGAGCCCTGGTCGAGCGGACCGAGGAGCAGGAAGGTGGCCACCGCCAGCACCGGCCCGAGCAGCACCAGCCCCAGCGTCGCCAGGTTCTGCACCCTGCGCTGCCGGCGCAAACGGTTCAAACGCTGCCAGGGTGTGCTGCGCGCCGGGCTCGCCACCAATGCCTCACAACCTCGTGCCGCTTCGCGCGGCAACCGCCATCTGGCGTGGCTTCAGCCGGGGCCTGCGTCTCCCGCGCCACGCTTCTGTTGCGCTTTTACATCAATTTGCGCCGGCGTGTCACGCGGATATCGAGGTCGGTGATCTTCTTGCGCAGCGTGTTGCGGTTGATGCCGAGCAGGTCGGCACATTTCGCCTGGTTTCCGCCGGTTGCATCGAGGGCGATCTCGATCAGCGGCAGCTCCATCTCGCGCAGGATGCGCTGGTAGAGGCCGGGCGGCGGCAGCACACCGCCGTGCAGGTCGAAGTAGCGCTTGAGGTGCTTGGCGACGGAGGCCGAGAGCTTCTCTCCCTCGCCGCCCTCGCGCAGCGGCTCGATCGCCGGCTGGTTGGACAGGACCGTCTCCACCTCGGCGCGCCCGATCTCCTCGTCGGCCGAGGTCACGGCGAGGCGGCGGATCGTGTTCTCGAGCTGGCGGACATTGCCCGGCCACGAATAGGCCCGGATCAGGTCGAGCGCCTCGGGCCTCAGTCGCCGGGCGGTCCCGCCGGGCTCGGTCCGGCCGAGGAAGTGCTCGGCCAGCAGCGGGATGTCCTCGACCCGCTCGCGCAGCGACGGCACCGTCAGCGTCACCCCGGCGAGCCGGTAGTAGAGGTCCTGCCGGAAGCGGCCCGCCTCCATCGCCTGCACGAGGTCGGCCTGAGAGGTCGCCATTACCCGCGGCGCGGTATCCGACAGCGCGTCCAGCATCCGCACGATGCGGGCCTGCGTCGCCTGGTCGAAATCGCCCACCTCGTCGAACACGAGCGTGCCGCCCCGCGCCCGCGCCAGCACCGCGGAGGGGCCGTCCATCCCCTGGAGGTCTGCCGCCTGCGCAACCACGAAGGGCAGCGTGCGCCGGTCGGAGAAATCATGGATCGCCCGCGCGATCAGGGACTTGCCGGTGCCCGACTCCCCCGAGATCAGCACGGGCATCTCGGTGTTCATCACCCGCGCGACCAGCCGGTAGAGCGCCTGCATGGCAGGCGTGCGCCCGACGAGCGGAAGGTCGCTGCCCGGCACCTCGGCCTCGGTCCGCACGGCCGGCCTCGACGCCGCCCGGCGCTTGACGTCGAGCGCACGGGCGGCGCGCTTCATCAGGTCGGGCAGGTCGAAGGGCTTGGGTAGGTAGTCGTAGGCATCCTTCTCGGCGGCCTGGATCGCCGTCATGATCGTGTTCTGCGCCGAGATCACGATCACCGGCAGCCCGGGCCGCCGCTCGCTGATCTTGGGAAGGGTCTCGAGACCGTTGCCGTCCGGCATGACGACGTCCGAGATCACCAGGTCTCCCTTGCCCTCCTCGACCCAGCGCATCAGCGTGACGAGCGAGGAGGTTGCGTGGACCTTGCAGCCGGCGCGGGTCAGGGCCTGGGTCAGCACGGTGCGGATCGTGCGGTCGTCGTCGGCGACGAGAACGGTGCCGTCCATGTCAGCTTGTCTCCTCTCCTTCGGCGGCGTCTCTCGGCGCTACCGGCAAAGATATACGGAAGGTTGTGCGGCCGGGAACAGAATCAACCGTGATCCAGCCCTCGTGCTCCGAGACGATCTTCGACACCAGCGCAAGCCCGAGGCCGGTGCCGTTCTCGCGGCCCGAGACGAATGGCTCGAAGATGTCCCCGGCGATCGCAGGCGGAATCCCCGGCCCGTCATCCACCACCTCGACGACGAGCGGCAGCGAAAGCCCGCCCCCGTCGGTACGCCGCAGGCGGAGCGAGAGGTCGTAGTACGTGCGCAGCCGGATCGTGCCGCCGCCCGGCGCGGCCTCGGCGGCGTTCTTCAGCAGGTTCAGGAACACCTGCAGGAGCTGGTCGGGATCGGCCCAGGTCGGCGGCAGCGAGGGGTCGTAATCCTCCGCGATGATCATGTGCGCGGCGAAGCCGACCAGCGCCGACTTGCGGGCGCGGTCGAGGACGTCGTGGATGTTGACCGCCCGCCGCTCCGGCGGGCTGAGGTTGCCGAACTGCTCGACCTGTTCGAGGAGCTTCACGATCCGCCGCGTCTCGGCCACGATCAGGTCGGTCAGCTCCAGGTCGGCGCCCCTGAGCGACATCGAGAGGAGCTGTGCCGCCCCGGTGATGCCGGCCAGCGGGTTCTTGATCTCGTGCGCAAGCATCTCGGCCATGCCGATTGCCGACTTCGCCGCCGACTTAACCGAATGCGACCGCTCCAGCCGCTCGGCGATCTCGCGCGAGGAGAGCGTGAGGAGGATGCGGCCGGGATCGTCGCCGAGCGGCGCGATCTGGAGCGAGCAGTGGAAAGGCGGACGGTCGCCCGCAGTCACGTCGACGTCGTTGACGAAGATGAGCGCGCGGTTCTCGCGGACACGCTGGAAGGCCCCGTCGAGCGGTGCGTCGACCATGAGCCGGTCCCACACCGGCTGGCCGGCCACGCTGCGGGCGGAGGCGTTGAGGAACTGCTCGGCGGCGGGGTTGATCGCCTCGATCCGGTCGTCGCCGCCGATCACGAATGCCGGCAGCGGCAGCGACGACCAGACGGCTTCGGCATCGATGCTCATGCCGCCAAGGTCTCGCTGTGCAGGGCCGACGGCAGCCGCCGCAGCACCTCGGAGGGCGCTTCGGCGGTAAGGACCTCGGCGCGCAGGCGCGCGGGCGTGCCCGCAGCGTCCATGTACCAGCCGAGGTGCTTGCGCGCGACACGTGCCCCGAGCGGCATGCCGTAGAAGGACAGCATGTCCTCGTAGTGGCCCGCCACAAGCCCGACGAAGGCGGCCCCCCGCGGGATGAGGGGCGCGGGCGCGCCGAAGACCTGGTGCCCGATCTGAGCCGGCAGCCACGGCCGGCCCTGCGCCGCCCGTCCCACCATCACCCCGTCCGCGCCCGAGGCGGAAAGCGCGGCGCGCGCCGCCTCGGGGCCGGTGATGTCGCCGTTTGCCAGCACGGGGATGCGCACCGCGCGCTTCACCGACCCGATCGCCGCCCAGTCGGCGCGGCCGTCGTAGAACTGCTGCCGCGTTCGCCCGTGTATGGTGATCATCCGGACACCCGCCGCCTCGGCGAGCCGGGCCAGATCCGCGGCATTGGCGCAGCCCGCGTCCCAGCCGAGCCGGGTCTTGAGCGTGACCGGCACCTGCACCGCGCCGACAACCGCCTCGATGATCCGGAGCGCCAGCGGCAGATCACGCATGAGTGCCGATCCGGCAAGGCCGTTCGTCACGCGCTTGGCGGGACAGCCCATGTTGATGTCGATGATCCGCGCGCCGAGCCCTTCCACGAGCCGCGCGGCCTCGGCCATCCAGTGCGGATCACGCCCGGCGAGCTGCACCGCCGTCGCCGCCTCGCCGAGGCCGAGCTCGGCCCGCGCCCGCGCCTCGGGCCGCGCCTGCACGACCTCGCGGCTCGCCACCATCTCCGACACGACGAGGCCGCAGCCGAAGCGCGCGACCAGCCGGCGGAACGGCAGGTCGGTGATGCCCGCCATCGGGGCGAGGGCGACAGGCGGGCCGGGGATGAGTTCCGCTGCCTGAATGGACAATTGCCTAATCCTTGTGCGCAAGAGCGACCTAGCCCGGCGCGCGGATGGTTTCAACGCCGACCCGCGGCGCGGCGCGGAACCGCCTCGGGGTTGCCTGTTTTTCGGGCGGACCGGGGGCGTTTCTGCCCCGCGCCGGGCACATCCGGCGGAGGCCGCGGCCGCCGATCGCCGGCGCATGGACGATTCCGCGCTGGCGCCGGGGGCGGCGGTGGTCCACGATGGCCGGGAAAGGAACGGACCGATGGCGTATCTCCAGGGATTCCTTCTTGCCGTTCCCGAGGCGCGGAAGGCCGAATATGCGGCCCTTGCCGGGGCTCTCTGGGAAGTCGCCCGCGACCACGGCTGCCTCGCGCTCCGCGAGAACTGGGGCGTCGACGTGCCCGACGGCAGGGTGACCTCGTTCCCGATGGCCGTGAGGCTCGAGGAAGGCGAGCGGGTGGTGTTCGCCTGGATGGAGTGGCCCGACCGCGAGACCTGCGACCGCGCGCAGGAAGCGATGATGCGCGACCCGCGCATGGAGGCGATGCACGGCCGCAAGCCTCCGTTCGACGGGATGCGCATGATGTGGGGCGGCTTCGAACCCCTGGTGGACCGGCGCGCCTGAGCCGCCCCCGCGCCCCCTGCCCCGTTGCCACCCTCCGCCGCCGGGCGTAGACAGCCGCCATGACGACCGCCGCCATCATCGTTGCCGCCGGGCGCGGTCTCCGCGCCGGGGGCGGCGTTCCGAAACAGTGGCGCCCGCTCTGCGGCGTTCCCGTGGCGGCCCGCACGCTCGACGCCTTCCGCGCGGCGGGCGTGGGCCGTCTCGTCCTCGTCCACCACCCCGACGACCGGGCCGAGGCCGCGGCCGTCGCGGGCGATGCGCTGCTCGTCCCGGGCGGCACGACGCGGGCAGAGAGCGTCCGCGCCGCGCTCGAGGCGCTTTCCGGGGCCGGGGTGGAGCGCGTGCTGATCCACGACGCGGCGCGGCCGCTCGTCCCGCCCGATCTGATCGCGCGCGTCCTCGCCGCGCTCGACGACCACATCGCGGCGGCGCCCGGCCTGCCGGTGACCGATGCCCTCTGGCGCGGACGCGACGACTTCGTCGAGGCCACGGTGGACCGCAGCGGCCTTCATGCCGCCCAGACGCCGCAGGGCTTCCGCTTCGACGCGATCCTCGCCGCGCACCGGGCGCACCAGGGCGGCGCGGCCGATGATGTCGAGGTGGCGCGCGCCGCCGGGATCGCTGTGGCCATCGTCCCCGGCGCGGCGGAGAACCTGAAGATCACGGTGGCCGAGGACTTCGCCCGCGCGGAACGGCTGTTGGGAGGAGCGATGGACATTCGCACCGGAACCGGATTCGACGTGCATGCCTTCGGCCCCGGAGACCATGTGGTGCTCTGCGGCGTGACGGTGCCGAACGGGCGGGGACTCGCCGGCCATTCCGACGCCGACGTGGGGATGCACGCGCTGACCGATGCGATCTACGGCGCACTCGCCGACGGCGACATCGGCCGCCACTTCCCGCCCAGCGACCCGCAGTGGAAGGGCGCAGCCTCCTCGATCTTCCTCTCCCACGCCGCAGCCCGCGCGCGCGAGCGCGGCTTCCGCATCGGCAACTGCGACATCACGCTGGTGTGCGAACATCCGAAGATCGGGCCCCACGCCGCGGCGATGCAGGCCTGTCTCGCCGCCATCCTCGGGATCGAGCCGGGCCGGGTGAGCGTCAAGGCCACCACCTCGGAACGGCTCGGCTTCACCGGGCGCGAGGAAGGGATCGCCGCGCTTGCTAGCGTGACGCTGGTGGCGCCGTGATCCGCCTCGTCGCCTCCTTCCTCGGTACGGGCTTCCTGCGCCCCGGCCCGGGCACCTGGGGCTCGCTCGCGGCGCTGCCGGTGGCCTGGGCGCTCCACACGCTGGGCGGCTTCCCGGCGCTCGTCGCGGCGACCGTCCTCGCCCTGGCGCTCGGCTGGTGGGCCACGGCCGAGGCGCTGCGCAGCGACCCCGACCCCGATCCGGGCTGGATCGTGATCGACGAGGTGGCGGGGATGTGGATCGCCCTCATGCCGGTATCGCTCGGCGCGGCCCATGCGGGCGTGGCGGTTCTGGCGCTCTGGCCGGGCTGGGTCGTGGCCTTCCTCGCCTTCCGGCTGTTCGACATATGGAAGCCGGGGCCCGTGGGCTGGGCCGACCGCAGGGGCGGCGCTTTCGGCGTGATGCTCGACGATGCGATCGCGGGGGTATTCGCCGCGGTGGCGGTCATGGCCGGTGCGGCGATCGCGCATGGGCTGCCCGGCGCATGAGCGCGGCGGCCGACCTCGTGGCCAGGGCGCGCGCTGACGGCGCCGTCATCGCCACGGCCGAAAGCTGCACCGGCGGCATGGTGGCGGCCGCGATCACCGACATCGCCGGGGCCTCCGACGTGTTCGACCGCGGCTTCGTCACCTATTCCAACGCCGCCAAGGAGACGATGCTGGGCGTGCGGGGCGCGACGCTCGCCGCGCATGGCGCGGTCTCCGAGGAGGTCGCGCGGGAGATGGCCGAAGGGGCGCTCGCGCGCTCGGCCGCGACGCTTGCGGTCGCCGTGACCGGGATCGCCGGGCCGGGAGGGTCGGAGTTCAAGCCCGAGGGGCGGGTCTGCTTCGCGCTTGCCGCCGCCGGCCGGCCCACCCGGACCGAGACGGTGGAATTCGGCGCCCCCGGCCGCGCCGAGGTGCGCGCCCGCGCGCGGGACCACGCGCTCGGCCTTCTTCTCGCGGCGCTCGCGCCCTGACCCGTCACGCTGCGCGGCAACCCTTCAGCGGTGCGCGTCGAAGAATCGCAGCACCTCCTCGCTGGCCGAGATGTCGCGCGTCCCGCCCGTCCGGGCTGCCCTGCGCCCGCCGGGCCAGACGTGGCCGCCGCCCTCGATGGTGACGAGCCGGACCATCACCCGTCCGGCCGCGTCGCGCCAGTCGTCCACCGCGGCGCGCATCCCGTCGGGTTCGGGATCGACGATCCGGCGCTCGGCCGGGCCGAGCGCGCGGTTCGCGCGACGCCAGGCCGCGATCAGGTCCGGCACCGGGTCGAAGCGGACGCGCGCGACCCCCTCGCCCAGACCGCCGCCGTAGGGCACCGAGGCGTCGGCCGTGCCGTGGATGTGCAGGAACGGAACAGGTTCGCGGATCGGGGTGGACAGGTCCATCGTGCCGGCCACGCCGGCCACGGCCCGCACCCGCTCCGGCCGGAGCGCGGCGTAGCGCTCGGCCATCATCGCGCCGTTCGACATGCCGGTGAGGAAGGCGGACCCTCCGTCGAGCCCGAACCGCCGCTCGGCGTCGTCGATCACCGCATCGAGGAAGGCGACATCATCCGTTCCCTGCCGTGCCGCGTAGGCGCAGCAGCTCCCTGCGTTCCACGTCAGAAGCAGCGACCGCCCGCTTCCCGCCGGATAGATGACGGCATAGCCGCGCGGCAGCGCCGCGGCGCTGAGGCCCGAATTGCGGGCGATCTGTCCCGGGTTCCCCCCGCCGCCGTGCAGCATGAGGATCAGCGGTGCCCCCTGCGGCCGGACCGGAAGGTCGATCAGGTAGAAGCGGTCTCCCTCGAGGCGCACTTCGCGCATCTCGGCCGCGGCGGTGGGTGCCAGAAGCAGCGCCGCGACGAGCGGGCCGAGCGCGGCGGCCGGGCGGAACCGGTGCCTTGCGGCGCCACGGCGCGACAGGACTCCTGCAACCGCTTCCCGGAAGCGCAGAATGGTCGTCCGGAACGGTTCGCCCCTGGGCCGGGCGAAGTCCGCCATGTCAGACGCTCGCGGCGGGACTGGCGCCGTAGAGTTCGGACGCCCGTTGCTCGAACGCGCGCACCACGCGCTGCATCGCTTCGTTGAACACGACCCCGATGATCTTCTGCAGGATCGCGTTGCGGAACTCGAAGTCGACGAAGAACTCCACCTCCGAGCCGCCCGGCACGTCGGCGAACTGCCAGTAGGAGCGCATGTGCCGGAACGGACCGTCGAGGTATTCCGTCTCGATCCGGCGCCGCGCGGGCCAGAGCGTCACCCGGCTGCCGAAGCGCTCGCGGAACACCTTGAACGAGATCACGAGGTCGGCCTCCATCACCTCGTGGTCGCCGCGATCCGTGCGGCTGCGGATGCGGGCCGCGGCGGTCCACGGCAGGAACTCGGGGTAGCGCGCGACATCCGCGACCAGATCGTACATCTGGGCCGCCGTGTAGGGCAGGACGCGCTTTTCGCGGTGGGTGGGCATCCGTTCCGTCATCCCCGTGACAATGGCCCGCCATTTCGTAGACTGCGGCCGCGAAATCAAGGGGAAGCCATGGCGGACCGGCCCTATGTCGTGGACGAGATGATCTCCGCCAAGGCGATCGCGGCGCGGGTCGAGGCGCTGGCCAAGGAGATCACCGAGGCATTCCGGGGGACCGACAAGCTGGTGGTCGTGGGGCTCCTGCGCGGCTCGTTCGTGTTCATCGCCGACCTGGTGCGCGAGATCGACCTGCCGGTGGAGGTGGATTTCCTCGAGGCCTCCTCCTACGGCGATTCGATGGAAAGCTCGCGCGAGGTGCGGATCCTGAAGGATCTCCGGGGCGAGATCGCGGGCCGCGACGTGCTGGTGGTGGAGGACATCGTGGACACCGGCTTCACCCTGCACCATGTGGTCAACCTGCTGCGCTCGCGCGGGCCCAAGCGGCTCGAGGTCTGTGCGCTGCTCGACAAGCCGTCGCGGCGCGAGGTGCCGATCCGCGCCACCTGGACCGGCTTCGAGATCCCCGACGAGTTCGTGGTGGGCTACGGCATCGACTTCGCGCAGCGCAACCGGAACCTCCCCTACATCGGCAAGGTGCGGTTCACCTGACGCCGGCATCTCCGGCAAGCTTCCCCGCGTGGGCCCGCAGCGCCGCGCCCAGACGGCGGCGCACGGCCGACAGACGCGGCGCGTCGGCAAGGTCGGCATGGCAGGCCACCCAGACCGGAACGCTTACCCGCTCGGTGCCCGCGTCGAGGCGCACGAGCCGCGGGTCGCCATCGCCGAGCACGCAGGGGATGACCGCCCGCCCCTGCCCCGCCGCCACCATCTCGCGCAGCACGACGAAGCTGTCGGCCGCCCCGGCCAGCGCCTGCCCGGCGGCCGCCGTGCGCATCCACTCCGCTGCCGGCGACCGGGTGAGCGAGCCCGACAGGCCGAGCCAGCGCGTGGTTTCGGGTCGCCCCGCGGGGGCGTATAGCGCGAAACCGAGCTGGGCCACCGTTTCGCCGACGAGATCGTCGGGCAGACGCGGCGCCGGGCGCACGGCGATCTCTGCCTCGATCCGGGCAAGGTCGGCGTGTTCGTTCGAGCAGAGGAGGTCGATCCTGAGGTCCGGCGCCTCCACCCGCAGACGCGCGAGGACCCCGGGCAGGACCGCCTGGCAGAAGGTGTCGGTCGAGGTCACGCGCACCGCGCCGGCGAGCGGCGCCCGCGCCCCCGCGACCAGCCGCGCGACCGCGAGGTGCGCGGCCTCGGCCTCGCGCGCCGCCTCGATCAGCCGGGCCCGGTCGCGCGGCACCACGTAACCGGTGGCCGTGCGGTCGAAGAGCCGCAGCCCGTGGCGTTCCTCGAAGGCGGAGACCCGCCGAAGCACCGTGGCATGGTTCACCCCGAGCGCGCGCGCCGCGGCGCTGACCGATCCGGTGTCGGCCACCGCCAGCACGAAGCGAAGGTCGTCCCAGTTCTCCCGGTTCATGCGCTGCAACCCGGCCGCCTGTGCAACATTGCGCCAGCTTCCCGCAGAAATTGCCTATGGTCACGATTTTTCTCACGCGGCATCCTGCTGCCATGGATGCCCCACCACCGCAGGGAGACTGCCCATGACCCGGAAACCCCGCCTCATCGCAACTGCTGCCCTCGGCGCGCTGTGCCTCGCCGGCGCGGCGGTCGCGCAATCCGCCGTCGATGCCGCCGTGAAGGCACGCAAGGCGCACATGCAGCTCTATGCCTTCAACCTGGGCGTGCTGGGCGGCATGGCCAAGGGCGAGATCGAATACGATGCCGAGCGCGCCGGGCAGGCTGCCGGCAACATCGCCGCGCTCGCCAGCCTGAGCCAGGCGGGATACTGGCCCGAGGGTTCGGCGCAGGGCGAGGTGGAGGGCTCGCGCGCCCTGCCCGCGCTCTGGACGAACGGCGACGACGTGATGGCCAAGGCCGCGGCCTTCCGCGATGCGGTGACGGCACTCGCGGCGTCGGCGGGCACCGACCTCGCCTCGCTCCAGGCCGCTATGGGCCCGGTCGGCCAGGCATGCGGAAGCTGCCACGAGAGCTACCGCGCTCCTGAATAGGACAAGACCGGGCCGCGCGGCGCCTGACGTGCGCGGCCCGCCCTGCCCCCAGGGAGGGTCCATGCGCCTGATCGCGGCCGCCGCCGTCGTCCTTGCCCTCGCCGGTGCCGGCGCCTGGGTGCTGAGCGCGCCCGGAACCCTGCCCGCGGGCAGCCTCGACGGGCTGACAGGGGATGCCGCGCGCGGCGAACTCGTGTTCTGGGCCGGCGGCTGCGCCTCGTGCCATGCCGCCGAGGGCGCGCGGGACGAGGCGCGCCTCGTGCTCTCGGGCGGCCGGCGCCTGCCCTCGGATTTCGGCACCTTCGTTGCGCCGAACATCTCGCCGCACCCCGAGGCGGGAATCGGCGCCTGGAGCTTCGGCGACTTCGCGGCGGCGATGATCCTCGGCGTCTCGCCCGAGGGCGCGCACTACTACCCCTCGTTTCCCTACACCTCCTATGCCCGCGCCACGCCGCAGGACATTGCGGACCTCTGGGCGTTCCTCCAGACCCTTCCGCCCGACGCCACGCCCTCGGCGCCGCACGAGGTCGGCTTCCCCTTCTCGATCCGGCGGGCCGTGGGGCTGTGGAAGCTGCTCTACGCGGGCGACGGCGGCTTCGTGCTGGCCGAGGCGGCGACCCCCGAGATCGAGCGCGGCCGCTACCTGGCCGAGGCGCTGGGCCATTGCGGCGAATGCCACACGCCACGCAATGCGCTCGGCGGGCTCGACACCGCACGCTGGCTGGCCGGCGCGCCCAACCCCTCGGGGCCGGGGACGATCCCGAACATCACGCCGGCAAGGCTTGCCTGGTCCGAGGGCGACATCGCCGCCTACCTCAAGACCGGCTTCACCCCCGAGTTCGACACCGCCGGCGGCCACATGGCCGAGGTCGTGCGCAACCTCGCGAACCTGCCCGATGCCGACCTGGCGGCGATCGCCGCCTACCTCAAGGCCGTGCCGGCGGCGGAGTGACCTTCAGGACACGGGGCCCCGCGATCCCGCCGGGAGCGGGCCTTAGGGGTTCCTGTCGCGGGGGCGCCCCTGATAAGGTCGCGGCGCTGCTTGCTGCCCTGCTGCCAACAAGGTTCTACTGATGACCCGGTTTGCCCGTCCGCTCCTTGCCGCGGCCCTGCTGGCCACGGCTGCCGTTCCCGCGAACGCCGGCGAGGGCCTAGGCTCATATCAGGGCGCGGGCTTCGTGGAACTCTACTACGCCTCCTTCGAGAACGCCGACGACGAGGGCGGAATCTACGGCGACTTCGACATCGCGTTCCGGCCGGGCGGCGGCGCGCTCGGGTTCGACCTGGGCGCATTCGCCGCTCGGTCGAACGCGGGCGGCAACGGCATCCTCTACTGGGCGGGCACCTGGTATCTGCCGAACGGCGGCAAGCTCTCGGTCGGCAACCCGCGCTCGGTCTACGACCTGTTCGAGCGTTCGGTCCACAACGACGCGCAGGGCGTGCTCGGCAACTTCGTCCTCAGAAGCCAGATGCAGGTCGAGGAATTCTTCGACGGCGGGCCGCAATTCGGCGCAAGTTACCTCGGCGAGGCGGGCGCCTTCCGGTACGGGGCGAGCCTTCACGCCTACGAGCTGGACGGCTTCGACATCACGGCGCTTGCCATCGGCGGGAGCTTCCGCTGGGAGGACTACCTGTTCTCCGCCGCCTACGAGAATTCCAATGCCAACCGCGGGGGCGTGGACTTCCAGCGGTTCAAGGCCGGGGTCTCGGCCGACTACGGCACCTTCGGCTTCGGCACGGCCTACCGCGTCTTCGGCAACGGGACCGACACGGAACGGTCGTGGGAGTCGCACCTGTTCTGGGAACCGACCGACCGCATCCGCCTGACGAGCACGTTCCAGAGCTTTTCGGGCAATCCCGAAAGCGTGACCGGCCTGGCAGCCAAGTACAACTTCACCCGCAATGCTTATGCGCGCGCGGGCGCCGTGTTCTCGAACTCCGGCGACGCCTACAGCATCGGCCTCGGCTACGAGTTCTGACGGGCCGCCCCGCAGCGGCCTGGCGGCAACACACGCGCAGCATGTGGTCTCTCCCCGCGCGATACCCCTCGGCGCGCATCGGCGCCCGATATAGTGTCTGCCCGGGGGGGCTTGCGGCTTCTGGAGGACCCGCACATGACACGTTCGCACCGCACCGCAATCGCGGCAGCAGCCTTCGCGGTGGCGCTTCCCGCCGCCGCCGCCGCGGAAACCGATGTCGGTTTCGGCACCCTCAGGGGCTACGCCGAGCTGGCGTATGCCTTCGACGAAGACAACAATCAAACCTTCTTCAACGCCGACCTGTCGTTCTCGACCGGCGAAGGCGCCTTCGGTTCGGCGCCCGGCCTCGGCTTCGACGCGGCGATCCGCGCGTACTCGCAAGACGACTTCAACGTTCATGCCGTCTATGGTGCGGTCACCTACACGACGTCCTTCGGCAAGTTCTCGGCCGGCGTCCCGCGGCCCGTGATGACCGACGTGGTGCGCTTCCCGGCGATCGGGGGCGTGCGGCCACTTGATATCGAGACCACCGCATTCACCCAGAGCATCGCCGAGATAATCTACCTCCTTCAGGAGACCGACCCGCCGCTCGGGCTTCGCTATGACGGACGCTTCGGGGATCTGTCGGTCGGCCTTTCGTGGCACCATTTCGACGAGAGCGGCACGGAGGTCGACGTCTACGATCTGGGCCTGCGCTACGACATCGGCAACTGGTCGGTCTTTGCCGTGGCCGAGCACCTCGACGTGAACGTGGGGTTCAGCGACACCGATTACGTCGTCGGCGTCGAGGGCGATTTCACGGGCGGCTCCGCGCCGATCCGCGCCGGGCTGGCACTCTTCGACCGCGACCTGTTCTTCAGTGCGGGCGTGCAGGGGGCGCGGGGCTACGTCACCTACATGCCGACCGACCGTCTTGAGCTGACCGGGACGATGCTCACGGTCGAGGGCGATGCGATCTACGGCATCGACATGCGCTACACCTTCTTCCAGGGTGCCTATGCGGGTCTGGGCGTCGTGGACGGCGACGATATCGACCAATTCTACCAGGTCGCGCTCGGCTGGCAGTTTTGACACGGCCGGCGCGCCTCAGGCGCGCCCGAGCCGCTCTTGCCGCGCGGCCCGAAGGCGGGCGAAATCCTCGCCCGCATGGTAGGACGAGCGCGTGAGCGGCGTGGCCGACACCATCAGAAACCCCTTGCCCCAGGCGGCCTTCTCGTAGGCCGCGAACTCCTCGGGCGTCACGAAGCGGTCGACGCGGTGGTGCTTGGGCGTGGGCTGGGCTACGACTTCTGACGCTTGGCGGGGCGGGGTCTTCCCGCCGCCCTGCCCTGCCGGTGATGCTCAGCCCAGGGCCGGCTCGGTCCCGAGGCCCAGCACCGAGATCTCGTAGTCGATCGACCGCGGCATCCATCCAACCGTCAGAATCTCGTCGCGGGCTGCGGCCGCGATGATCGCCGACAGGACCGATCCGTAGTGCGGCGCGGTGTTGGGCAGCGTGAAGGTCTTGTCGGCCTCGCTTTTCAGGACCAGACGCAGGCCGGAATAGCCGACCGAGTAGGATTTAACCTTGCCGTCGGCGGTCAGAAGATCGGTCAGGCTTCCGGGATCGTTCAGCGAGGGGCCGCCCGGCTGCGCCGTCATCGACGGCCTGCCTCCGCCCTTCGGCTGCGACGAGACCGAGCCGGGATTGGTGTTCGGCTGGGAGGCAATGCCGCCCGGACTGATGCGGGCGCGGGTCTTGGCCATGTGCGGACTCCTTCAGTTGAGCAAGAGGTTGGTGATCGCGGAAATTGGCAGTTGCGCAAGCGCCCAGGCGGGTGGAGCATCCGGGTCGACGACGTCGAATGTCTCGTGCGAGGCTGCCGTCAGGTAGCGGACATGCAGCAGGTCACCGTCCTGCCAGACGGTACGGCGCAGTCGGCCGTCGCGTTCCCGGCTCCACGAGACAAGCGTAGCCGTGCCGTCGTCGTACTCTATGCCCCAGACGAGGTTCTCGAACCGGCCGGCCGCGGCCGAGTTGAGGTAGTTGCCCGCCCGCGCCGCAGTGCTGCCGATCGCAGCAGGTTTTCCGGCGCGCAGCCGCGGTTCGTGGCTGTGGCCAAGCGTGAGCCGCACTCCCTCGGGGCCGAACAGCGCGTCGAGCCAGCCGACGAGCGTGATCTCGTCCAAGTGCCGGAACTTGTACCAGCGGATACCGGTCTCGACCTCGTTCCTGTAGGCGTCCTCGGCACTGTCCGAGGTGAAGTATTCCCAGGCGATGTTCTTGCCGTAGATCGATTCCCAGTTCTCGTCGTTGTTCAGCGTGCCGAGCTCCTTGCCGACGACTGCCTCGAACTGCGAGATGTTCCCTCCGGGTGCAGCCGTCACCAGCGAATTGCTGAAAGCCTTGTCCCCTTCGGTCCACGGCGACAGGAAATCCGTGCCGTCCCGCAACACGGTCCAGTGGCGGTCCGGCCCCTGCATTGCCCAGGCCCCGCCCTGCGAGAAGGACTCGCCCGCATAGGCCGCGTGCTTGGCGCAGCACACGGTGTCGAACTGGTGGCCGTGGCAGATCAGCTCTTCGATCGTGTCGCCGCGGGTCAGCATCACCATGTCGCTCGCGCGCGGGAACGTCAGGCCAAGCCGGTCCTCGATCTCGGCCACGTAGTCATCCCGCGCCAGGTCGAGGTCGTGGTTGCCGATGGTATGGTAGTAGGCATCGCGCGCGACGAAGTGCTCGTGGATGGTCCGGTAGTAATCGGCGTGGTCGTCGAGGATGCGGCGGAACTGGGCAAGCTTGCGCTCTTCCCGGTCGGCGAAGATCGTCTCCCAGCTGGCGGTCTCGAAGTCCGGCATCGTGGCGAGGTCAGGCTCGAAGATCAGCAGCTCCTCGACGTCGCCGTTTTCGATCAGGGTGAATTCGCGCGGGCTGTAGTAGCTGCGCAGGACATCGAGATAGAGCGTCTTGTTCGCGCGTTCGAAGAAGTCCTGCCGGTTGCCCCGGTCGGTGATGTGGATGTCCGAGAACACCACTGTCTGGCCACGGGCCGGGATGGTGCGGTAGGTGCGCAGATGGTCCCGCGCATCGGGGATCGAACGCAACTCGGTCGCGCCGGTGGGCGAGGTGTCGGCCCCGAAGACGACGGCGCGCAGGGACATGGCATTGGCCAGCACCTCGGCCTGCATGTCGTGGTGGTTGTTCTTGTCATACTCTATGGCGCGCCAAGTCAGCTCCCACATGTGGTCGAACTTGGCGCGGAAGATGTCCTTGTCTTCGCCGGCGCCGCCGAAGTTTTCGGCCAATGCCCGGCCATTCGATCGACCGACCGATTTCTTCAATCCCATGGAAGTATTCCCGCTGAAAAGGCGAGTGTAGCAAGTTCAAGAACAATGCGGCAAATGCTACCAGAATCGTTTCCGCCCAGAAAGCGGAATCTTGGGGCGGCGCGCCTCAGGCGCGCCCGAGCCGCTCCTGCCGCGCGGCCCGAAGGCGGGCGAAATCCTCGCCCGCATGGTAGGACGAGCGCGTGAGCGGCGTGGCCGATACCATGAGAAACCCCTTGCCCCAGGCGGCCTTCTCGTAGGCCGCGAACTCCTCGGGCGTCACGAAGCGGTCGACGCGGTGGTGCTTGGGCGTGGGCTGGAGATACTGGCCGATGGTCAGGAAATCCACGTCGGCCGCGCGCATGTCGTCCATCACCTGGAGCACCGCCTGCCGGTCCTCGCCGAGGCCGACCATGATCCCCGACTTCGTGAACATCGCGGGGTCGAGTTCCTTCACCCGCTGGAGCAGGCGCAGGCTGTGGAAATAGCGCGCGCCGGGGCGCACCTCGGGATAGAGGCCGGGCACCGTCTCGAGGTTGTGGTTGAAGACGTCCGGCCTGGCTTCCACAACCGTTTCAAGGGCTTCCGGGCCGCACTTCAGGAAGTCGGGGGTCAGCACCTCGATGGTGGTGGCGGGGCTGCGGTGGCGGATCGCGCGGATCGTCTGGGCGAAGTGCTCCGCCCCGCCGTCGGCGAGATCGTCGCGGTCGACCGAGGTGACGACGACATGGGCAAGGCCGAGCCTTTCCACCGCATGGGCCACCCGTCCCGGCTCGAAGGCGTCCAGCGCCTGCGGCCGCCCCGTGGCGACGTTGCAGAAGGTGCAGCCGCGGGTGCAGATCTCGCCCATGATCATCATGGTGGCGTGGCCCTGGCTCCAGCACTCGCCGACGTTCGGGCAGCCGGCCTCCTCGCAGACCGTCACCAGCCTGTTCTCGCGGATGATGTCGCGCGTCGCGCGGTAGCCGGCGCTCGTCGGCGCCTTTACCCGGATCCAGGCGGGCTTCTTCGGCTGGGCGTTGTCGGGGCGGTGCGCCTTCTCGGGGTGGCGCTCGCCGGGGGTCTTCAGATCGCGCATGGGCAACTCCGCTGGCCGCGTTCCTACACGTAATCCTCTCCGCCCGGTAGGTCCATCCGCGCAGGTCCGCCCTGCACCCCGCGGTTCACCCGGCCTGCGGCACAGCCGCGCAACCCGCTTGCGTGCCGGGCGGTAGTGTTTAGAATGATTCCAAACCGGCGCGGAGGACTGCGCCAAGCGGTCGTGCCGGTTCCAGCGATCCGACAGACAGGTGGAGGCCAAGATGATGGACGGAAACGACATTCCCGGCGCAGGCAAGTGCCCGATCGCGCATGCGTCGCTCGGCGCGCGATCGAACGGCGACTGGTGGCCGAACCAGCTGAACCTCGGCATCCTGCACCAGAACCCGCCGGCGCTGAACCCGCTGGGGAGCCGCTTCAGCTACGCCGAGGCCTTCCGCAAGCTCGACTACCACGCGCTCAAGCGCGACCTGCACGCCCTGATGACCGACAGCCAGGACTGGTGGCCTGCCGACTACGGGCATTACGGCGGGCTCTTCATCCGCATGGCGTGGCATTCGGCGGGCACCTACCGCACCGGCGACGGCCGCGGCGGCGCCGGGTCGGGCTCGCAGCGCTTCGCGCCGCTGAACTCCTGGCCCGACAACGGCAACCTCGACAAGGCCCGGCGCCTGCTCTGGCCGATCAAGAAGAAATACGGCAACGCGATCAGCTGGGCGGACCTGATGATCCTGGCCGGCAACGTGGCCATCGAGTCGATGGGTGGCCCAGTGTTCGGCTTCGGCGGCGGGCGCGAGGACATCTGGGAGCCCGAGCAGGACATCTACTGGGGCCCCGAGGCGGAGTGGCTGGCCACGTCCGACAAGCCGAACAGCCGCTACTCGGGCGACCGCGAGCTGGAGAACCCGCTTGCCGCGGTGCAGATGGGTCTCATCTACGTCAATCCCGAGGGGCCGGACGGCAGGCCCGATCCGCTCGCCTCGGCCCGCGACATCCGCGAGACCTTCGCGCGCATGGCGATGAACGACTACGAGACCGTCGCCCTCACCGCCGGAGGCCACACCTTCGGCAAGATGCATGGCGCGGGCCCGGCGAGCCATGTCGGACCAGAGCCCGAGGCCGCCCCGATCGAGGCGATGGGCCTCGGCTGGCTCAGCACCTACGGGACGGGAAAGGGGCGCGACACGATCACGAGCGGCCTCGAGGGCGCCTGGACGCCGAACCCGATCCGCTGGGACATGGGCTACTTCGACGTGCTCTTCCGCTATGACTGGGAGCTGACCAAGAGCCCGGCGGGCGCCTGGGTCTGGACGCCGAAGGACATCCGCCCCGAAGACATGGCGCCGGATGCAGAGGATCCGTCCAAGCGGGTGCCGATCTTCATGTCGACCGCCGACATCGCGATGCGCGCCGATCCCGCCTACGAGAAGATCTCCCGCCACTTCCACGCCAATCCCGCGGAGTTCGCGGATGCCTTCGCGCGCGCCTGGTTCAAGCTGACCCACCGCGACATGGGCCCGAAGGTCCGCTACCTCGGGCCGGAGGTGCCTGCCGAGGATCTGATCTGGCAGGACCCGGTGCCACCGGCCGACCATCCGCTGCCCGATGCCGCCGACATCGCGGCGCTGAAGAAGAAGGTGCTCGCCTCGGGGCTGACCGTGCCCGAACTGGTGCGCACCGCCTGGGCCTCGGCCTCGACCTTCCGCGGTTCCGACAAGCGCGGCGGCGCCAACGGCGCGCGCATCCGCCTTGCCCCGCAGAAGGACTGGGAGGTGAACCAGCCCGCCGAGCTCGCCCGCGTGCTGGGCGTGCTGGAAGGCATCAAGGCCGAGTTCGACCGCACCGCGGAGGGCGGCAAGAAGATCTCGCTGGCCGACCTGATCGTGCTGGCGGGCTCGGCCGCCGTCGAGAAGGCCGCCTACGACGCGGGCTTCCCGGTCGAGGTGCCGTTCGCGCCGGGCCGGGGCGACGCCTCGCAGGAGCAGACCGACGTCGAATCCTTCGACGTGCTGGAGCCGGTGGCGGACGGGTTTCGCAACTACCTGAAGTCCGAGTTCTCGGTCTCGCCGGAGGAACTCCTCGTCGACCGGGCCCAGCTCCTGACGCTGACCGCCCCGGAAATGACCGTGCTGGTCGGCGGGCTGCGGGTGCTTGGCGCCAACCATGGCGGGTCTGCCCACGGCGTCTTCACGGATCGGCCCGGCCAGCTGACGAACGACTTCTTCGTGAACGTGACCGACATGGGCACGGTCTGGAAGCCGGCAACCGGGCGTCAAGGCGTGTTCGAGGGGACCGACCGGGCGACGGGCGCGCCGAAGTGGACGGCGACGAGGGTGGACCTCGTGTTCGGCTCCAACTCGCAGCTGCGCGCGCTGTCCGAGGTCTACGCCCAGGACGATGCGGGCGCGAAGTTCGTGCGCGACTTCGTGGCGGCATGGACCAAGGTGATGAACGCCGACCGCTTCGACCTCCGCGCCTGACACGGAATGCAGGAACCGCAGGGCCCCGGGCAAACCGGGGCCCTGCCCGCCCGATGCCGCCTCAGCCGATCAGGGCGCCGTAGCGGCCCGCGGCCCCGTCGTAGTAGCGGCGCAGCCGCATGAGCGCGATGCGCAGGACGATCTTTCCCGAGCGTGCCGACCAGCCCATGCGCCGCTCCGCCGTCTCCAGCCCCTCGAGGTAGCAGCAGACCCGGAGCACCATGTCGCCGAGGCCGGGGCCAAGCTCGGCCAGCGCCGCGGCAACCCGCGCGCGGGCAGCCTCGGGGCCGCCGCCCTGGCCGCCCGGGCCGTCGCCCGCACCGAACTGCCCGCGGTCGGTGCCGGCGGTCAGGAACCGGTCCCAGTTCTGCGTGACGCGCGGCCCCATCTGCGCCAGCTCGAAATCCTCCCGGAGTCGCTCGCCGGCGGCGACGAGCTCGGCGGACAGGAACGGCTCGCCGTCCCGGTCGCGCCGGCGCGAAAGTGCCGCGAGCGGGCTTTCGGCCACGTTGTAGCGCAGCCGGCGCGCGGTGCCGTCCTCGTCCACCTGGCGGAAGCCCCAGTCGCGGTGCTGTTCGGCGAACACGGCGGGCGCCTCGGCGAACCCGGCGCGCCCGGCGGCCTCCTCGGCAAGCAGGCGCTTCAGGGCGGCCCGCCCCGCGGCCGTGATCTCGTAGGTGGTCACGCGCCCGGCTGCGGCCCGCCGGCCGATCCAGTCCTTCAGCGCGAAGGCCTGCGCCACCGGCCGGTCCACGACCGCCGTGCGGGTCGAGGTGCCGTCGGGCATCTCCCGCAGGACCACCGCCTTGCCGAGCTCCTGCGCCACGGCAAGGACTGCGCCCGCCTCGGAAAGGCGGCGCAGGATGCGCCGGGCCTCCCGCTCGATGGTGGCCTCGTCGGGTCCGGCCTTTGCCGGGTTCAGGCTGCGGGGATGCGCGCTCATGGGGTCCTCCGGTTCGCGGTTCGCACGGCGCTTGGGGACCCCGTCTCGGCGCGCGGCAACCAGGTTCGCAAGGGCCTCGTCGATCAGAGGATCCTCGCGGCGCTGTTCCACGCGGCGCACCTGACGGGAGACGGTCGAGGGGCAGCACCCCTCGCCCCGGGCCAGGGCCCGTATCGCGATGCCCCCCTCCGTATGGAGCAGGTAGCGCCGTGCGTCGTCGGGAAGCCAGGTCGGGAAGGCCTCGGCCTCGACGTCGACGCACAGCACGGCCGGCATACACGATCCCTCTGTCGCCAATCCAATCCAAGAACGCGGCCCGAAACTGCGGCGAAGTCCTTACTTCCGCCTTAACGGCCGCGGCTGTGGGGAGAATTCGATCCAACTTCTAAAGGTCTCGGTAACCCTCCGCCCGGTGGAACGCCATCTGCGCAACACCCGCTCAGGTTGAGCTAAGACGCCTCCGCAAACCGAGTCAGGAGACCGAGCATGACCGACCTCATCGATGCCCTGTCACGCCTGAAGCGCCCGCGGATGCTGATCCGCGCGGCACATCACGGGCTTCAGGAATACAACCGAAACCGCGATCTGCGCCGTCTGCTCGCGGGGGCCGCTCCGGCGCCGCGCGAGGCGGTCGAGCGGCTGATGCGCGAGGAACAGGACCTCGACAGCGCCCGGAAGGACGGCAGGGCGACCTACTCGGTCGCCCGTCATGTCGACGTGATGATCGCGATCCTGGCGGAGATGCGGCTTCTCCGCCGCGACCAGCCGGCGTGAGCCTGCCGCGGACGCCTCCGGATCAGACGAAGGCGTCCGGCATCTCGGCCTTCCGTCGGGCGACGAAGGCCTCGAGCGCCTCGGCCACCGCGGGGTCGAGCGCCGGGGCCTCGTAGTCGCGCAGGAGCTTGGCCACGCGGGCAGAGGCGAGTGCCACGGTATCGCGGCCGCCCTCCTCCTCCCAGGTCTCGTAGGGCTTGTAGTCGAGGAGCTCGGTGCGCCAGAAGGCATCCTTGAAATTCGCCTGGGTATGGGCGCAGCCGAGGTAGTGCCCGCCGGGGCCGACCTCGCGGATCGCATCCATCGCCTGCCCGTTCTCGCTCATGTCCACGCCCGCCGCGAGACGGTGCAGGATGCCGAGCTGGTCGGCGTCCATCACGAACTTCTCGTAGCTCGAGACCAGCCCGCCCTCGAGCCATCCGCAGGCGTGCAGCATGAAGTTCACGCCGGACAGAAGCCCCATGTTGAGGGAGTTCGCGCTCTCGTAGGCCGCCTGCGCATCGGGGAGCTTCGAGCCGCAGAAGGCTCCGGCCGAGCGATAGGGCAGCCCGAGCCGCCGGGCGAGCTGGCCCGCGCCGTAGGTGATCTGCGCCGCCTCCGGCGTGCCGAAGGTCGGCGCGCCCGAGTTCATGTCGATCGAGGTGACGAACGCGCCGAAGATCACCGGGGCGCCGGGGCGCACGAGCTGCGAATAGGCCACGCCCGCAAGCACCTCGGCCAGCACCTGCGTCAGCGTCCCCGCCACCGTCACCGGCGCCATCGCGCCGCCGACGATGAAGGGCGAGACGATCGCGGCCTGGTTCGCCTTCGCATAGACCTCGAGCGCGCCCATCATGATCCCGTCGAAGGTGAGCGGCGAGTTGATGTTGATGAGCGATGTCATGACCGTGTTGCGGTCGACGAAGTCGTCGCCGAAGAGGATCTTCGACATGGCGACCGAATCCTCGGCGCGCGAGGGTTCGGTGACCGAGCCCATGTAGGGCTTGTCGGAGAGCGTCATGTGCGCCAGCAGCATGTCGAGATGGCGCTTGTTCACCGGCACGTCGGTCGGTTCGCAGACCGTGCCGCCGGAATGGTGCAGCCACTTCGACATGTAGCCGAGCTTCACGAAGTTGCGGAAGTCCTCGATCGTCGCGTAGCGGCGCCCGCCCTCGGCGTCGCGCACGAAGGGGGGGCCGTAGACCGGGGCGAGGACGAGGTTGCGCCCGCCCACCTCGACGCTGCGGGCGGGGTTGCGGGCGTGCTGCGTGTAGCGCGAGGGCGCGGTGGCGCAGAGCTGCCGGGCGAGCCCCTTCGGGATCCGCACGCGCTCGCCCTGGACGTCGGCCCCTGCCTCCTTCCAGCGGGCGAGCGCGGCCGGGTTCTCGACGAAGTTGACCCCGATCTCCTGGAGCACGGTCTCGGCGTTGGCCTCGATGATCTCGAGCGCCTCGGGGTGCAGGATCTCGAGGTTGGGGATGTTGCGCTCGATGTAGCGCGCCGCCTCGATGCGCACGGCGGTCCGCTCGGCCCTGCGCGCCGCACCGCCGCCGCCCCGCGCCCTGCGTCCCTCGATCACCTCGGCCATGGTTCCGCCTCCTCCGTCCTGCCGTTCCGGCATAGCCCTGCGGCAGATCTCCGGCCAATGGTTTGCGTCGCTTCCGCGCGGAAAGCGACATCCGTCCGCAGAACAGGTTTTGACGCGGCCCTTCGGCGGAAGCATTATCGGCTGGCGTTGCGCATGCGGAGGGGAGGCAGCGCCATCGGCGGCCAGGCGGACAAGGGCGATCCATTCGACGCGGCCACGGTTGGCGCGCTCGCACACCTCTACCGCGGCGAGGTCTACCGATCGACGATCTGGCGCACCCGGCTCGACACGTCCACCAACTGGGCGGTGGTGACACTCGGCGTCGCGCTGTCGATTTCCTTCTCTTCTCCCAATGCATCGCCGCTGCCGCTCGTCCTCGTCGGCATCCTGATCGTGTTCTTCCTGATGCTCGAGGCGCGGCGCTACCGCTACTTCAACGTGTGGCGCGCCCGCGCCCGCTGGCTCGAGACGCACTTCTACGCGCCGATGCTGGTCGGGGAGGCCCCGAGCGCAGTCGACAACTGGCCGCACACCCTGGCCGAGGACTACCTCCATCCCCGCTACCACGTCAGCTACATGACCTCGGTCGGCCGGCGGATCAGGCGCAACTATCTCTGGATCCTGCTGATCCAGACGGTGGCCTACGCGGGCAAGCTCGCCGTCCACCCCTACCCGGTCGAGAGCCTCGAGCAGGCCCTGCGCCGCGCCGACGTCGGCCCGGTGCCCGGCGAGGTCATGGTGGGCCTCGGCGTCGTCTACATCCTCGGCTTCGCGGCCATCGCGCTCTGGAGCTACCGGTCCGACGCGCGCCGCGCGCGCGAGCGCGGGGCGACGGGTGCCGCCTCGATGGGCTAGACGGGACGCGCCATTGCGGGGCCCGGACCGACGCGCTATGCCCCGCCCATGCAGCACGAGCGCCTTCTCATCATCGATTTCGGCAGCCAGGTCACGCAGCTCATCGCGCGGCGGCTGCGCGAGCTGAACGTCTATTGCGAGATCCACCCCTTCCATAAGGTGGACGATGCCTTCCTGCGGGACTTCGCGCCGAAGGCGGTGATCTTCTCGGGCGGTCCCGCGAGCGTCTTTGCCGAAGGCGCACCGATGCCGCCGGCCTCGGTCTTCTCGCTCGGCGTGCCGATCCTCGGCATCTGCTACGGCCAGCAGGTGATGATGCACCTCCTCGGCGGCAAGGTGGAGCGCGGTCACGGCACCGCCGAGTTCGGCCGGGCCTACGTGACGCCGGCCAACGGCGAGTCGCCGCTCCTGCGCGGCTGGTTCGAGGAAGGCCGCGAGCAGGTCTGGATGAGCCACGGCGACCACGTCTCGAAGCTCGCGCCGGGGTTCACCGTCTACGGCACCTCGCCCAACGCGCCCTTCGCGATCACCGCCGACGAATCCCGGCGGTTCTACGCGGTCCAGTTCCACCCCGAGGTGCACCACACGCCGAAGGGCGGGAAGCTCTACGAGAACTTCGTGCGCATCGCCGGGTTTTCGGGCGACTGGACGATGGCCTCCTACCGCGAGGAGGCGGTGCGGAAGATCCGCGAGCAGGTCGGCGACGGCCGCGTGATCTGCGGGCTGTCGGGCGGGGTCGACAGCTCGGTCGCCGCGGTGCTGATCCAAGAGGCGATCGGCGACCGGCTCACCTGCGTCTTCGTCGATCACGGGCTCCTCCGCCTCGGCGAGGCCGAGGAGGTGGTCACGATGTTCCGCGACCACTACAACATCCCGCTGATCCACGCCGACGAGTCCGAGCTTTTCCTCAATGCGCTCGAGGGCGTTTCCGACCCGGAAACGAAGCGCAAGACGATCGGGCGACTGTTCATCGACGTGTTCCAGAAGCACGCCGCCGAGGCGGGCGGGGCCGAGTTCCTGGCGCAGGGCACGCTCTATCCCGACGTGATCGAGTCGGTCAGCTTCTCGGGCGGGCCCTCGGTCACGATCAAGTCCCACCACAACGTCGGTGGCCTGCCCGAGAAGATGGGGCTGAAGCTCGTGGAACCCTTGCGTGAGCTCTTCAAGGACGAGGTGCGGGCGCTGGGCCGCGAGCTCGGGCTCCCCGACCGCTTCATCGGCCGCCATCCCTTCCCCGGCCCGGGCCTCGCGATCCGCTGCCCCGGCGAGATCACCCGCGAGAAGCTCGAGATCCTTCGCCGCGCCGATGCCGTCTACATCGACCAGATCCGCCGCCACGGCCTCTACGACGAGATCTGGCAGGCCTTCGCCGCGCTCCTGCCGGTGCGCACCGTGGGCGTGATGGGCGACGGGCGGACCTACGACTATGCCCTTGCGCTCCGCGCGGTGACCTCGGTCGATGGCATGACGGCCGACTACTACCCCTTCACCCACGAATTCCTCTCCGAGACCGCGACGCGGATCATCAACGAGGTCCGCGGCGTGAACCGGGTGCTCTACGACGTGACCTCGAAGCCGCCCGGCACCATCGAGATGGAGTGACGCGGCCTCGCGCGCCGCCCGAGCTTCGCGCCACAACCCCTTGAAATTCCGCCAGAGCGTTCCCACATAGGGCGCGCTGGTCGCCACAGCGGGGCCGGCATTGTCCCGGGGGCGCCGGCGTCGCCCGGTGTCCCCTCATTCCATGTTGCTCGAAGGAGGATATGGCCATGAGGACAGGCTTCGACTTGACCCCCCTTGCCAGGTCGATGATCGGTTTCGACCATCTCTTCGACCTTATCGAGAGCGCCGGCCGCACGGCCCAGGCCGATGGCTGGCCGCCCTACGACATCGTCAAGCTCGGCGATGACGACTACCGCATCGCGATGGCCGTCGCGGGCTTCTCCGAGGGCGATCTGTCCGTCACGCAGGAACGCAACGTGCTGGTCGTCTCGGGCGAGCGGAAAGCCCCTGAGGACGGCAAGACCTACCTCTATCAGGGCATCCCGCACCGCGCTTTCGAGCGGCGCTTCGACCTCGCCGACCATGTGGAGGTCAAGGGCGCGACGCTCGCCAACGGCATGCTCGTGATCGACCTGCACCGCGAGGTGCCCGAGGAGATGCGGCCGCGGCGGATCGCGATCGCGGGACCGGGCGGCAGCACCAAGCAGATCGGCGCGGGCAGGCAGGCTGCCTGATGCCGCCGGCCCGGGCGCCGCGGCCGGGCCACGGCACGGTGCCGCGGGCAAGCCCCCAACCGAGGAAAGGAGGAAACCCATGAACATGCGCAACCTCATTCCCTTCGCGCGTCCCGGTCGCGTCGCCCCGTGGCGCGAGGAGGAAACCCCCATCGCCGCCTTCCGGCGCGAGATGAACCGGATGTTCGACGCGATGCTGGCCGACTTCGATGCCTCGTTCGCAGGCCTCGCATCGGCTGACGGCTTCGGCCTCTCCGCCTGGCCGCGGATCGACCTGGCCGAGTCCGACGGCGGGATCGTGGTGACGGCCGAGCTTCCCGGCCTTGCCGAGAAGGATGTCGAGGTCTTCGTCGATGACGGGGCGCTGACCCTGCGCGGCGAGCGTCAGGAGGAAAGGCGCGACGCCGAGCGGCAGATCTCGGAACGCTACTGGGGCCGGTTCGAGCGGCGGATCGCGCTGCCCGCCGAGGTGCTGCCGGACAAGGTCGCGGCCAGCATGAAGGACGGAGTGCTCACCATCACGCTGCCGAAGTCGCCCGAGGCGCGGCAGCGCACCCGGAAGATCACGGTCGAGAGGGGCAAGTGAGGGATCACGAAACCCTGGAGGACAGACCATGTGGAAGTATCTGACAAGCAGATCGGGCATGGCCACGGTTGACGCCGCCCAGCTCGTCGCCGGGCTTCTGCTCTTCGCCGCGCCCTGGGCGCTCGGCTTTGCCGGCGTGCAGGCGGCGGCCTGGAACGCCTGGATCGTCGGCGCCGCCATGGCGGTGATCGCTCTCGGCGCGCTGACGATGTTCAGCCGCTACGAGGAATGGGCGAACCTCGCCCTCGGCCTCTGGGCCATCGCCGCGCCCTGGGCGCTCGGCTTCGCCACCGGGGCCGCGATGTGGACCCATGTGGTCATCGGCGCCGTGGTGGCGGCCCTCGCGGCCAGCCGCCTCTGGACGGCCGACGGCCCGCCCGCCTCGCACGCCTGATCGGCGGCACGCACGGGCCCGCGGACCACCTGCCCGCGGGCCCCACTTGCAACGTCCGCGATCCCCGCTAGAACGGCCCGACCGACCCTCGGGGGGAAAGGCCGATGCCCGCGGACGAGAAGCCCAAGCTCTACCTCATCACGCCCCCCGCATTCGAACTCTCGGACTTCGCGCCGCGGCTCGCGCGCGTGCTCGACGGCGCCGAGATCGCCTGCCTGCGTCTGGCGCTGGCCACCCGCGACGAGGACCGGCTTGCCCGCGCCGCCGATGCCTGCCGCGAGGTCGCCCATGCCCGCGACGTGCCGCTGGTGATCGAGACCCATGTCGGGCTGGTCGCGCGCCACGGGCTCGACGGGGTGCACCTGCCCGACGGAGCGCGCGGCGTCCGCGCCGCCCGCAAGACCCTCGGCAACGACGCCATCGTCGGCGCCTTCGCCCGTGCCTCGCGCCACGAGGGCATGAACGCCGCCGAGGCCGGCGCGGATTACGTTGCCTTCGGGCCGGCCGGCGAGTCGCTCCTCGGCGACGGCAGCCGCGCGCCGGCCGACCTCTTCGCCTGGTGGAGCGAGATGATCGAGGTGCCGGTGGTGGCCGAAGGGGCGCTCACCCCGACGGTCGTGGCGGAACTCGCCCCGTTCACCGACTTCTTCGGCATCGGCGAGGAGATCTGGGCAGCCGAAGACCCGCTCGCGGCGCTCGCCGCGATCACTTCTCCGCTCGCCTGACCGATCGGGGCTGGCCAGCCGCCGGGCTTGGGGATAAGTCTCGGAAGGCCCCTACCCCAGCCCGTGCGCGCCTTCTCTTGACCGATCTCCTGATCCGCCCCATCGCCGCCGAGGACGAAGCCGACTGGCGGCGCCTGTGGCGCGCCTATCTCGACTTCTACGAGACGCGCCTGCCGGAGACGGTCTATGCCTCCACCTTCGCGCGTCTGGTGTCCGACGACCCCGCCGAGCCGCGCGGCATGGTGGCCGTGGAAGGGACGCGGATGCAGGGCCTCGTCCACTACATCTTCCATCGCCACTGCTGGAAGATCGAGAACGCCTGCTATCTGCAGGACCTTTTCGCGGAACCCTCCGCGCGCGGCCGCGGCATCGGGCGCGCGCTGATCGAGGCGGTCTATGCGGCCGCCGACGCGGCGGGCTGTCCCTCGGTGTACTGGCTGACGCAGGAGTTCAATTACGCCGGCCGCATGCTCTACGACCGCGTGGGCCGGCGCACGCCCTTCATCCGCTACGACCGGCCGCCGCGATGACGCGCCGGATCGCCCTCCTGCTCGCCTGCTGGCTCGCCGCCTGCGCCCCGGTTCCGGGCGGTGCTCCTCCGGACCGCCGCGCGCCTGCCGAGCTGCCCCTTCCGGCGATGAAGACCTTCGCACCCAACGGCTACGTGGAGCCGACGCGCCGGTCGAATGCCGAGATCGCGCGCGACTTCCTCGACCTCACCTTCCGCATGGAAAGCGGCCGGGTCCTGCCGGTGCTGACGCGCTTCGAGGCGCCCGTCCGCGTCGGCCTGCGCGGGCAGGTTCCGCCGACGGCGATCGCCGACCTCGACCGCCTCATCGCGCGCCTGCGCTCCGAGGCGCGGATCGACATCGCCCGCGCCGGGGCCGGCGAGACGGCGAATCTCACGCTGGAATTCCTGCCGCGACAGACGATGCAGCGGGTGGTGCCGCTCGCGGCCTGCTTTGTGGTGCCCCGTTCCGAGAGCTTCTCGAGCTTCCGCCGCAACCGCAGGATCGGCTCCTCGGGCTGGGCCGAGCTGACGGTGCGCGAAGCGGCAACGGTCTTCATTCCGTCCGACGTGGCGCCGCAGGAGGTGCGCGACTGCTTGCACGAGGAGATCGCGCAGGCGCTCGGTCCGCTCAACGACCTCTACCGCCTGCCCGACAGCGTGTTCAACGACGACAACTTCCACACCGTGCTGACCGGCTTCGACATGCTGATCCTGCGGCTGACCTACCACCCCGAGCTGGCCTCGGGGATGAGCGAGGCCGAGGTCGCCCGGCGCCTGCCCCGCCTGCTGGCCGAGCTGAACCCGCGGGGACAGAAGCCCGCGGGGCGTCCGCCGCCGGTCGAGAACCGCGAGTGGAACGCGGCGATCCAGACCGCGCTCTCGCCCCGTTCGTCCCCCCCGGAGCGGCGCAACGCGGCCGCCCGCGCGCTCGCCATTGCCGAGCGGGAGCGCTGGAGCGACCCGCGGCTCGCCTTCTCCCACTTCACGATGGGACGGGCGGCGCTCGGGCGGGAGTTCGATCTCGCCGTCGAGAGCTACCTCACTGCCGCAGCGCTCTATCGCCGGCCCGGAACCGAGGTTCAGGCGGCGCACGTTGCCATGCAGCTTGCCGCCTTCGCGCTCTCCTCCGGTCGCCCGGAGCTGGTGATCGCGCTGGCCGACCGGCACATGCCGGTGGCCCGCAGGTCCGAGAATGCAGCACTCCTCGCCTCGCTCGCGCTTGCCAAGGCCGAGGCGCTGGAGATGCTGGGGCGGCCGCGCGAGGCCGAGGCCGTCCGCCTCGACAGCCTCGGCTGGGCGCGCTACGGTTTCGGCTCTGAGGGCGAGGTGCGGCTCAGGATGGGCGAGATCGCCGCGCTGCGGCCGCGGCTCGCCGCGGGAGGTGGCTCTTGATCGTCATCGTTGCATTCCTGGCGGGCGCCGCCTGGGGCTACTGGCTCGCCGGCCGGCGCGGCGGCCGCCTGCTCGACCGGCTGCAATACGCCAGCGCATTCGCGATCGCCTTCGGCATCGCCGGCCTCGCCGCAACGGTGGTCTTCGAACGCATCATCTAGGTGAGCTTCAGCCCGGAGGCACCTGATGTTCCTGCCGTTCTTCCTCAACATGCGGTCGGCCGGCGTGCCCGTCACCCTGCGCGAGTTCCTGACCTTCCTCGAGGCGCTGAAGCGGGGGCTCGCGATCTGGGACGCCGAAGGCTTCTACCACCTCGCGCGCACCGCGATGGTGAAGGACGAACGCCACATCGACCGCTTCGACCGCGCCTTTGCGCAGACCTTCGCCGGGCTCGAGGAGATCGGCGCCGAGGCGGTTCTGAAGGCGCTCGACCTGCCCGAGGACTGGCTCAGGAAGATGGCCGAGAAGCACCTCACGCCCGAGGAGATGACCGAGGTCGAGGCGCTCGGCGGGTTCGAGAAGCTCATGGAGACGCTGAAGCAGCGCCTCGCCGAGCAGAAGGGCCGCCACCAGGGCGGATCGAAGTGGATCGGCACGGCCGGCACCTCGCCCTTCGGTGCCTACGGCTACAACCCCGAAGGCGTGCGCATCGGCCAGGAGAAAAGCCGCCACCAGCGCGCGGTCAAGGTCTGGGACCGGCGCGAGTTCAAGGACTTCGACGACGATGTTGAACTCGGCACCCGGGCGATCAAGGTGGCCCTGCGCCGCTTGCGGAAGTGGGCGCGCGAGGGCGCGGCCGAGGAGCTGGACCTGCCCGGCACGATCCGCGCCACGGCCGAGCACGGCTGGCTGGACGTGCAGACCCGGCCCGAGCGGCGGAACGCCGTGCGGGTGCTCCTGTTTCTCGACGTCGGCGGCTCGATGGATGCCCATGTCCGCGCGGCGGAGGAGCTTTTCTCGGCCGCGCGCAGCGAGTTCCGGAATCTGGAGCACTTCTACTTCCACAACTGCCTCTACGAGGGCGTCTGGCGCGAGAACCGCCGCAGGTGGGACGCGCAGGTACCCACGCATGAGGTGCTTCGGACCTACGGGCCGGGGTGGAAGTGCATCTTCGTCGGCGACGCCTCGATGAGCCCCTACGAGATCACCCATCCCGGCGGCGCGAACGAGCACTGGAACGCGGAAGCGGGCGAGGTCTGGCTCAGGCGCGCGGCCGACCAGTGGCCGGGCCATCTCTGGATCAACCCGGTGCCGGAACGGCACTGGGGCTACACGCCCTCGATCGGCATGATCCGGCAGATCATGGGCGGCCGGATGGTGCCGCTGACGCTCGAGGGGCTGACGCGCGGGATGCGGGAACTCGGGTCATGATGCGGGCGGCGGCATTGCGTCGGCGACCTGGCCGCTGCGGGGAAGGCATCGTGCCGGCGCCGGCGAACCGGCCATGACCGCCCTCGCCCGCCTCTGGCGCGAGCGTCGCGCGCTTGTCCTCGCCTTCTGCGCGGCCGTCCTTCTGGCGGTGTTCTTCGCGGTGCGCTCCGCCATCTTCTGGGCGCACTGGAGCGAGCCGATCGAGCGGGACCAGCCTCTGGCGGGCTGGATGACCCCCCGCTACGTCGCCCTGTCGTGGAACGTGGACCGCGCGGTCGTGGGCGAGGCGCTGGGCCTCGAGCCCGGCGGCGGCCGGCGGATGACGCTGGCCGAGATCGCCGATGCGCAGGGCGTGCCCCTCCCCGAGCTCGAGGCACGGCTGATGGCGGCGATCGCCGCGGCCCGGTCGCAGGAATGACGGAATGGCTCCTGCCCCTTGTCCCGACCTGGGGACTCTGGCTCGTGGCCATGACGACGTTTCTCTCCTGCCTCGCCCTCCCGGTGCCGGCCTCGCTCGTCATGCTTGCGGCCGGCGGGTTCGCGGCCGCGGGCGACCTCGCGCTCTGGCAGGTGGCGGGCGCGGCCTTCGCGGGTGCTGTCCTCGGCGACCATGCGGGCTTCCTTCTCGCCCGGACGGTCGGGGCGCCGATCGTCGCCCGGATGGCGCGCACACCGGCACGGGAGCAGGCGCTGCACCGGGCGCGGGCGGTCCTCGACCGCAGCGGGCCGGGCGCGGTCTTCCTGTCGCGCTGGCTTCTCTCGCCGCTCGGACCCTATGTGAACATCGCAAGCGGCGCGGCAGGGATGTCGCTCCGGCGCTTCACGCCGCCGGGCATCGCGGGCGAAGCGATCTGGGTCGCGATCTACACCGGGCTCGGCTACGCCTTCGCCGACCGGATCGTCGAGCTCGGCGGTCTCCTGGGGAACCTGAGCGGCGCGCTGGCAGCCGCAGCGGTGGCTGTGGCGCTCGGTATCTGGCTGGTCAGGGCGCTCGGGCGGACCACGCCGACCTGAACACGCCCTGAGCGCAGACGCACAGTGACCGTGCCTTGGCCCGACCGGCCGCGCGCCCTACCTGAGCCGGCGCTGGAGACTTCCGATGACCGACCCTCTCGCACTCGAAACCCGCGCCGGCCTGCCCGAAGCGCTGCGCATCCTGCTCGCGGACCACCCCCGGGAGGCGTGGGAGCGTGACCCGAACTTCGGCGGGCTGGTGGCGTTCTGGCTGGAGCGGCACCTGATGTTCCGGCGGATGCTGGAGACGCTGCGCACCGACACCGAGGCGCTGATCGACCGGCGCCTTCAGGCGCCCGCCTACGCCGGTCGCCTCGCCCGCGTCGGGCAGCTCTTCCTGGGAGAGATGCACGGCCACCACCAGATCGAGGATGCGCACTACTTCCCGGTGCTCGCCCGCACCGAGCCGCGCATCGAGCGGGGCTTCGCGCTGCTCGATGCCGATCACCACGCGCTCCACCGGCACCTCGAGGCCTTCGCCGGAGCCGCCAACGGTGTGCTGACGGCCGTGGCCGGCGGCGGCGAGGGACGCGAGGCCGCCGCGGCGTTCCTGTCCTGCCTCGGGGGCCTCGGGCGACTGATCGACCGCCACCTGACCGACGAGGAGGATCTCGTCGTGCCCGTGATCCTCCGGCACGGGGAACGGGGACTGGGCTAGGGCGCGCCCGCGCCGGACTTCGGGGCCTCCGTTCCGGTGGCCGGCGGCGGCGGCTCGGTCCCTCGGCCGTTCCACATCGGCACGCCGGTGCGCTGTGCCGCGCGCCCGATCATGTGGCTGGCGATCGGCGCGGTCAGCAGCAGGAACAGGATGGCAAGGACCACCTTCGCGGCGATGGGCAAGGTGCCGAAATGCACCCCCACGCCCGCGAGGATGAAGGCCGATCCGAGCGTGCCCGCCTTGGTCGATGCGTGCATCCGCGTGAAGACATCGGGCAGGCGGAGCACGCCGAGCCCGGCGACGAACACGAAGAACGCGCCCGACAGGAACAGGGCTCCGACGATCCAGTCGGTCATCGCGTCTCCTCCTTCTCCTCCTCCGCCTCCGACAGCGCCTTGCGCCGCTCGGCGAAGCGGGCGAGCGCCACCGTGGCGAGGAACCCGATCAGCGCCAGCACGATCGCCACGTCGAGGAACGCGGCATCACCCGAGAACACCGCGAACAGGCCGCAGAAGCCGACGATCAGGATCGTCATCATGTCGAGCGCCACCACGCGGTCGGGCAGGCTCGGGCCCCTTGCAAGCCGGATGAAGGCAAGCAGGACGCCGAGGATGACCATCCAGAAGCCGATGTCGGTGGCGAACGCCAGGAATTCCGCGCCCTCTCCGCTCATTCCACGGCCTCCTTGACCATGCGGTCGAACCGGCGCAGGCCGGCCTTCACCGCCTCGGGATCCTGCGCGAACATCGCGTGCACGATGAGCCGCCTGCGGTCCGGCGTCACGTCGAGGCTCAGCGTGCCGGGCGTGAGCGAGATCAGGTTCGTCGTCAGCAGGATCCCGAACTCGGATTCCACCGTCAGCGGCACCTCGATGACGCGCGGCATGGACTTGTGCTGCGGCGTCAGCACGTCCCAGACCACCTGGATCGACGACAGGATGAGCTCCCACAGGAAGAACACGGCGAGCCGGATCACCCGGAAGGTGCGCAGGAAGTAGCCGGAGGGTTCGTCGAACAGCGGTGCGGCAAGCCAGAGGGCCGCGTAGCCGAGGGTGAAGCCCACGACCAGGCCGGGCAGCGTGAAGTTGGCGGTGAGCGCCGCCCAGGCAAAGGCCAGGGCGATGTTGACGGCAAAGAGGTTCATGGTCGCGCCTCCGCAACCTCGACGGGTGCCTGAGGCAACCCCCCGAGCACCGTCGCGATGTAGTCGTTCGGGTCGAGAAGCTGGCTGGCGGCCCGTTCGGCGAAGGCGACGAAGGGCTCCGGGAAGAAGCCGATGACGCAGGTCAGCGCCGCGAGCGCCGCGATCGGCAGGATCAGCGCGCGCCGGTCGGCCGCATCCAGCGTGGCGAGCCGCGGCTCCTGTCCGTCGGGGTGGGGTTTCCAGAACGCCTCGCCCCAGATCTTCGTCATCGAGTAGATGGTAAGCAGGCCCACTGCGAGGGCCACGCCGGCGATCACCCAGTTGCCGATGTCGAGGCTCGCCTTGACCAGGACGTATTTCGCCCAGAAGCCCGAGAGCGGCGGGAAGCCCGCGAGGCTGAAGGCCGGGATCAGGAACAGGAACGCGAGGAGCGGTGCCGACCGGTATAGCCCGCCGATCCGGCCGAGCTCGGTTCCGCCCGCGATCTTCTGCGCCACGCCCGAGACGAGGAACAGGTTCGCCTTCACGATGATGTGGTGCACGAGGTAGAACACCGCCCCCGCCAGCGCGAGCGGCGTGTAGAGCGCGAGACCGAGGATCATGTAGCCGATCTGGCTCACGATGTGGAACGACAGGATCTTGCGGAAGTCGGTCTGCGCCGCGGCCCCGAGGACGCCCACGGCCATCGTGAAACCGGCAACCCAGAGCAGCACGGTATGGGTATAGGCCACGTCGCCCGTGAAGATCAGCGTGAAGACGCGCATCAGCGCATAGACCCCGACCTTGGTCAGAAGCCCGGCGAATACCGCCGAGACCGAGAAGGCCGGCGTGTGGTAGGCCGCCGGCAGCCAGAAGAACAGAGGAAACACCGCCGCCTTCACCCCGAAGGCCACCATGAAGAGCATGGCGATCACGGTGACGAGACCCTGGTTCTCCACCTGCGGCACGGTCACGGCGAGATCCGCCATGTTGAGCGTTCCGGTCAGGCCGTAGATCAGCCCGACCCCGGTCAGGAACAGGATCGTCGAGACGAGGTTGAGCAGCACGTACTTCACGCCGCCGTCGATCTGCTCGCGGCTGCCGCCCAGCACCAGAAGGCCGAACGAGGCGATCAGCATCACCTCGAACCAGACGTAGAGGTTGAACAGGTCGCCGGTGACGAAGGCCCCCGTGACCCCGGCGAGCAGCACCTGGAAAAGGGCATGGAAGCCCAGCTCTTCCTGCCGCGGGGTGATGTCGCCCGTGGCATAGACCGCGACGGCCAGCCCGGTGATCGCGGTGATGACGACCATGACGGCCGAGAGCAGGTCGGCCACGAGCGTGATCCCGAAGGGCGCGGGCCAGGTTCCGATCTGGGCGGCGACGACGCCCTCGCGCAGCACCACGGCCATCAGCGCCGCCGCCGCGAGAAGCGCGAGCGCCGAGCCGGCGACGCTGATCCGCCGCGCCCACGGCGTGCCGCGCGTGAGGAAGGCGGCCACCGCCGCGGCGAACGGGATGATCAGCGGGGCGGAGAGAAGCCAGCTCATCGCCCCTCCTCCCGCGGTTCGGCAAGGCGCATCTCGTCGCTGTCCAGCGTGCCCAGTTCCGTGAAGGCGCGCCAGGCCAGGACCAGCGCGAAGGCGAAGAGCCCGAAGCCGATCACGATCGCCGTCAGCACCAGCGCCTGCGGCAGCGCATTCGCGACATCTCCCAGCGGCGCGTCGGCGCCCTCGGGGATCAGCGGCGGCTGGCCCGGCGTCAGCCGCCCGGCGGCGAAGATCACCAGGTTTGCCGCGTTCGAGATCAGGATCAGCCCGAACAGGAAGCGCAGGATCGAGCGGGCAAGCATCAGGTAGACCGACGCCGCGACCAGCACCCCGATCAGCACGGCCAGCACCGTTTCCATCAGATTTCCTCCTCGAGGGCGAAGACGAGGCTGAGGATCGAGCCGAACACCACGAGGTAGACGCCAACGTCGAACACCAGCACCGAGGAGAGCGGCAGGCCCTTGTCGTCGCCGCTCGCGCCGAGGAACAGCCACTGGCCGGTGAAGAAGGCATCGCCGTCGAAGGCGGCGAGAAGGCCGCCCGCCAGCGCCACGCCCAGCCCGATGGCGGCGACCGTCTCGGGGGCGAGCCGAAGGGCCTCGCGCGCCGAGGCGGTGCCGCAGGCGATGGCGTAGATCACGAAGCCCACCGCGCCGATCAGGCCGCCGATGAAGCCGCCGCCGGGCAGGTTGTGGCCGCGCAGCAGCATGAAGACAGAGAACACGAGCAGGAGCGCGACGAGGATGCGGCTCCCCGCCATCAGGATCACGGAGTTCATTCGCGGCCCTCCCGGCGGATACCCTTGAGCAGGACGAAGGACGACAGCGCCGCGACCAGCACCACCGCCACCTCCCCGAAGGTGTCGAGCGCGCGGAAGTCCACGAGGATCACGTTGACGATGTTGCGTCCGAAGGCCTCGGGCCAGGCGGTTTCCTCGAAGTAGGTCGTAAGTCTCCGGTCGAGCGGCGCGTCGAGCACCATGAGCAGGACGACGGTGGTCGCCGCGCCGAGGCCGAGCGCGAGGGCCGCGTCCCAGGGCCGGTGGATCACGCGCCCGCCCCTGTAGAGGTGCGGCATGCGGAGCAGGACGACCGCCACGAGCACGACGACGAGCGTCTCGACGAGAAGCTGCGTGATCGCGACGTCGGGCGCGCCGTAGATGATGAAGACGAGTGCAACCCCGATCCCGACGACGCCAAGGCCGGCAATCGCCGCGACGCGCGAGTGCGTGACGACCACCAGCAGGGCGCCCGCCGCGATGAGCAGCACCACCGCCCACTGCTTGGCAAGCAGGGCCGGGAACCCGAGGCCGGGGATCCCCGGCGCACGCAGCGCAAGCGTCAGGCCGAGCACGGCAAGGAGCGTCACGAAGATGATGCGCAGGTAGGTCCGCAGCACGCCCGACTGCACCACCCGCGTCTGCCAGGCCGCGAAGGCCTTCAGCCCGTCGAGCACCCGGTCCCAGCCGCGGTCGAAGTGTATCGGGTTGCGCGCCTCGATGGCGGCGAGCCCGGCGCGCAGCCGACCGGAGAGGAGATAGATCGCCAGCCCGAGCGCGAAGGTGGCGATGCTGAGCATGAGCGGCACGTTGATGCCGTGCCAGAGCTTGAGCTCGTAGGGCTCGCCGTCGGGCAGAACGGCACGCACGGTCGGGTCGATCAGCGTCGCGGCGAGGTCGGGGCGCAGGCCGAGCGCCACGCCCCCGGCCGCGAGCGCCAGCGGCCCGATCCACATCGGCCAGGGCGCCTCGTGCGGGGTCATCCCGGGCTCCGTCTCGGGCGCCCCACGGCCCCAGAAGGGCCGGAACGCGACCACGGCGGCGGCGGCGAACATCAGCGCGTTCGCGGCCAGGACGGCGCCTGCGATGACATAGGGCCCCGAGGCGACGGCGAGGACACCCTTGTACTGCAACTCCTTGCCGATGAAGCCGATGAACGGCGGGAAGCCCGCCATCGACAGCGCCGCCAGCCCTGCGGCGAGCGTTGTCACCGGCATCGCCCGCGCCAGCCCCCGAAGCCGCGCGACCTCGCGGGTGCCGGTTGCGTGATCGACGCTGCCGACGGCGAGGAACAGGCAGGCCTTGTAGAAGGAATGCACGATCAGGAAGGTCGCAGCCGCGGTGATCGCCACGTCCTTGTCCGAGGCGAGGAACAGCGTCAGCGTGCCGAGCGCCATCAGCGTCGTGTAGGCCAGCACCTGCTTGAGGTCGGTCTGCCGGAGCGCGAGCACGCTGGCGAACACGGCGGTGAAGGCGCCGAAGCCCGTCAGCGTCCAGAGCCAGACTTCGGTGCCGCCGAGGCCGGGATGCATCCGCGCCAGCAGGTAGACCCCGCCCTTCACCATGGTCGCCGAGTGCAGGTAGGCCGAGACCGGCGTCGGCGCCGCCATCGCGTTCGGCAGCCAGAAATGGAACGGGAACTGGGCCGACTTGGTGAAGGCCCCGGCGAGGACGAGGATCAGGATCGCGAGATACCACGGGTGGTCGGTCAGCACGCCCGGCTGCGACAGGATCTCGGACAGCTCGAAGCTGCCGGCGACCGTTCCGATCAGGATGAAGCCGGCGAGCAGCGCAAGCCCGCCGGTGCCCGTCACCAGCATCGCCTGCAGCGCCGAGCGGCGCGACTTCTCTTCGGCATGGCCGAAGCCGATCAGAAGGTAGGAGGTCAGCGTCGTCAGTTCCCAGAAGACGAAAAGCGCGATCAGGTTGTCGGCCAGCACCAGCCCCAGCATCGCCAGCATGAAGGCCGTCAGATAGAGCATGAAGCGGCCGTAGTGCGCGTGGCCCGAGAGATACTGGCCCGAATAGAGCATGACGATGGCGCCGATGCCCGAGATCAGGAGCGCGAAGGTCAGCGAGAGCCCGTCGATCAGGAACGAGAGCGCGACGCCGATCGAGGGCACCCAGTCCCAGGCCAGCCGCACCGTCCCGCCCGCGGCGATGTCGGGGAGGAACCCCGCCATCCACACGAAGATGACGACCGGCAGCACCGCCGGCAGGAATGCCCTCGGCCGCCAGTCCATGCCTTCTGCCTGCGCCGCCATGCTCTCGCCTCGCCCCCGTTCCGCCGTCAGCCCGCCGCGGCCGCTGCCGGAACCGGCGAGACGAAGCCCTCGGGCTTGACCGCAAGCACCGAGCACGTGACCCGGCCGAGCACCGTCTCGGCCGTGTTGCCCGCGATCAGCCCTGCGATCCCTGCCCGACCTACCGTGCCCATCACGATCGTGTCGATACCTGCCTGCGCCGCGTGTTCGGGAATGACGTCCCCCGGAACGCCCTTCAGGTGCAGGATGTTCCGCGTCACCCCCTCGGCCGGGACCGCGGCCGAGATCGCCTCGAGCCGCGCCAGCGAGGCGAGGCGCTCCTTCTCGACGATCCGGTCGACCTCGCCTTCCTCGAACTGGAAGCGGCCCGAGCGCAGGAAGCTCTCTCCCTCGACACGCCACACCCCGAGCAGATCGACCGAGGCGCCGTCGCGTGCGGCGAGCGACTGCGCGAGCGCGAGAACGGTGCGATTGAGGTCGGCGCGCGCGGTGTCGGCCTCGTCGATGTCGGGATCGACGCAGGCAAGGATCCGACGGGTTCCGCCGGAGGTCTCGTCGCGCACGATCCAGACCGGGCAGGGACACTTGCGGAAGAGGTGGAGATCGGGCCCGCGGAACGCACCCGGAAGGCGCGAGGCGCCGGTGTGGAGCCCCTTCAGCACCAGGTCGTGGCCGTCGCGCAGAACCCGGCCGATCACCGCGATGAAGCCGGTGCCCTCGTCCACCACGGCATCGGCCTCGAGGCCCGCTTCCCGCGCGCGCGCCGCCATCGCCTCCACACGTGCGCCGTGCGCCTCCCGCGCGGCCGCGGCAAGCCCGTCGGGATGAACCCCGGGAATGGCGGCCAGCAGACGCCGGAGTGTCCCCGTCTCGCCGCCGGCGAGATCGAGGAAGCGCAGCCGGGCTCCGTTGGCCCGTGCAAGCCACAGGGCGCGCGCAAATGCGGCCTCGTGCTGGCTCTCCTCCTCGACCACGACCAGAATGTTGCGGAACCGCTGCATCGACCTTTCCTGTCCCCGGCACAGATGGGGCCAAGGGCCGATTGTTCCAATCGAAAGTTCTTCCCCATTTGATAGATTTTATCTATCAGACCTCATGCCCACCCTGAGACAGCTCCGCTACCTCGCCGCCCTGGCCGAGACGCTGCACTTCCGCCGCGCGGCCGAGGAATGCCACGTCACCCAGCCCACGCTCTCGGCACAGCTCCGCGAACTCGAGCTGCGGCTCGGGGTCGTGCTCGTGGAGCGCGGACATGGCCGGGTGGTGCTCACCCCCGCCGGCCGCGAGATCGCTGCCCGCGCCAGGCTGGTTCTGCGCGAGGTCGACGAGATCGTGGCGGTCGCGCGCGAGGCCGCGCGGTCTCCGCTGTCGGAGACGCTGCGCATGGGCATCGTGCAGTCGCTCGGCTCCTATCTCATGCCGCATCTGGTGCCCGACCTGCGCGAGCGGTTCCCGGGCCTCAGGTTCTACCTCCGCGAGGGCTTGCCGAAGTCCCTGCTCGCGCAGCTCGCAGACGGGGCGCTGGATCTGCTGGCCTTCCCGCTGCCGGTGCCGGAGCGCGACACCGAGACGGTACGGCTGTTCCGCGAGCCGCTTCTTCTCGTCGCGCCGGCCGATCACCCGCTTGCGCGGCGCGCCTCGGTCGCGCCCGCCGACCTGCGGGGCGAGACGATCATGGCGCTGGAGCCCGGCCACCAGCTCTACAACCAGGTGCGCGAGCTCTGCGCGGCGATCGGCGCCGAACTCTCGCACGACTACGAGGGCACGAGCCTCGACACGCTCAGGCAGATGGTGGCGATGGGCATGGGTCTCTCGCTCCTGCCCGCGCTCTACGTGCGCTCGGAAGTGGCCCGCGAGACGCTCGTCGCCGCCCGGCCGATGGAGGGCTCGGCCCCCGCCCGGGTGATCGGCCTCGTCTGGCGGCGGGGCGCCGTGCGCGGGGCGGAGTTCCGCACGCTCGCCGCTGCGATCCGCGAGATCCTTCGCGCCCGGGTGCCCGAGGTGACCGTGCTCGACTGACCTTCTACTCGCCCGGCGCAGGGTCGGGCGCGGGCGTGCCGTCGCGGGCGGCGGCCACGAGCTTCTCCAGATCCGCCGCCGGCACATAGCCGAACACGGCCTCCTGCCCGACGACGAAGGACGGCGTGCCGGTGAACCCCAGCGATTTCGCAAGCTCGTTCGACCGGGCGATGTGCGCGTCGATCGCGGGGTCGGTCATGTCGGCCTTCAGCCGCTCGATGTCGATCCCGACCGATCCGGCGATGCGCAGCACGGCGGCCTCGTCCTTGCGGGTCTGGTCGGCCATCAAGGCCCAGTGCAGGTCCTCGTACTTGCCCTGCGCGCGTGCGGCGAGCGCCGCGCGTGCGGCAAAGAGCGAGCCTTCCCCGAGGATCGGCCACTCACGGTAGACGACGCGCAGGTTCTCGTCTCCTTCGATCAGCGCCTTGACCTCGCCGGCAGCGCGCTTGCAGTAGGGACAGTTGTAGTCGAAGAACTCGACGACGGTGACGTCGCCCTCGGGGTTCCCGAGGACCGGCGCCTCCGGGTCGCGCTCCAGCGCGTCGCCGAGCTGGGCTATGGTGGCACGGGTCGCCTCTGCCTGCGCGGCCTCCTCGCGTTCGCGCAGGAGCTCCACCGCCTCCATCACGATCTCGGGGTTCTCGAGGATCGCCTCGAGCGCGAGGCGCTTGACCTCCTCGGGCGTCAGGTCCTGCGCCGCGGCGGGTGCGCCGAGGGCCAGCGCGGCGGCGAGGAGGGCGGCCGGCGCGGCCGAGGCATGGAGGTGAAGGCGCATGTGGTCAGTTCCCTTCGAAGGCTTCGGCCGCGGTGCGGGCGCGCTGGATTTCCTGGATGTGCGGCGGCCAGGTTGACTTGATATAGGCCAGAACCGCAGCGATGTCTTGCGCGTCGAGCACCTCTCCGAAGGCGGGCATTGCCGAGACGAAGCCGGTGACCCCCGCCTCGGCCAGCACGGCCGCCCCGCCGCGGGCGATGTAGTCGGCGAGCAACCGGTCGCCGTGGTGCCAGGTGTGCCCCGTCTCGTCGTGCGGCGGCGCGGGAAAGCTGCCGTCGGGTTTCGGCGTCTGCCATTCCGGCTGGCCTTCGAGCCGGGCGCCGTGGCAGGCTGCACAGTGCTCGGCATAGACTGCCGCCCCGTGCCCACCTGCCGCGACGCTGCAGGGCGCAAGCACGGCGAGCGGGGCGGCAACGGCGGGGATCGCAAGGCGAAGCGGCATGTCCGAGGGGTGCCCGCCGCATGCGCACGGGTCAATGACCGCGGCCTCACGATCGGGTGAATACGGCCGCGCACGGAACGGCGATTGGCTTTGACCGGGTGCGGATTGTGGATATCTTCGGCCGGAGACACCAACGGACCAGAGCGATGACAACCCGACGCCAGAGCCTCGCCCTTGCCGCCGCCGCGCTCGCCGCGTCCGCGCTGCCCGCCTTCGGCCAGCAGGCGCAGCGGGCACCGTTCCAGCTGCCGATCTACCTCAGGCCCGTGACGGTGCGCACACGGCCGGACCTCGCGCCCGGCCAGATCGTGATCGTGACCTCGGCGCACTACCTCTACCACGTTACCGAGCCCGGCCGCGCGCTGCGCTACGGCGTGGCCGTGGGCAAGGAGGGGCTGAACTTCCGCGGCACCGCCGTGATCGGGCGCAAGGCGGAATGGCCATCGTGGCGACCCACGCCGGAGATGATCGAACGCAACCCGCGATACGCCCGCTGGGCCGACGGGATGCCCGGCGGTCCGGATAACCCGCTCGGCGCGCGCGCGCTCTACCTCTACCAGAACGGGCGCGACACCGCCTTCCGCATCCACGGCACGACCGAACCCTGGTCGATCGGCATGTCGGTGTCGAACGGCTGCATCCGGATGCTCAACGAGCACGTGATCGCGCTCTACGACGCGATCCCGCTCGGCACGCGGGTCACGGTCTACTGAGGCTCACTCCACCGCCTTCTGCACCACGCGCGGCGTGCCGGGCGGCACCGCCCCGAGCGCCACGGCCGCATCGTACTGGCTGAGGAACACCTGCCCGGTCAGGTCCGACAGGAAGTGGGTGCGCTGCAGCGCGTCCGTGACCGGCCCCTTCACCTCCGAAAGGTGGAGGGTGATGCCCATGTCCTTCAGCCGCTGGTTGATCGCCTCGAGGCTCTCGAGCGCCGACATGTCGATTGCGTTGACCGCCGAGCACATGAGCACGACGTGCTTCACCGGGCAGTCGGAGGTGACGCGGGCCAGGATGTAGTCCTCCAGGAAGCGGGCGTTGGCGAAGTAGAGGCTCTCGTCCACGCGGATCGTGAGCACCTCGGGCACGGTATAGACCTTGTGGCGCAGGACGTTGCGGAAGTGCTGCGTGCCCGGCACCAGGCCCACCTCGGCGATGTGCGGGCGCGAGGACTTCCACAGGAACAGCAGGATCGAGAGCAGAACGCCCGTCGAGACGCCCGCCTCGACCCCGGCCAGCAGCGTCACGGCCACCGTGCTCGCCACCGCGGCGAAGTCTCCCTTGGAATAGGCCCAGGTGCGCTTCAGCACGCCGAAGTCCACGAGGCTCAGGACCGCGACGACGATGGTCGCCGCCAGGGTCGCCTTGGGAAGCGGATGGAGCAGCGGGGTCAGGAACGCCGCCGCGACAAGAAGGCCCACCGCAGTGAACGCCCCGGCCGCCGGCGTCGCTGCGCCCGCGTCGAAGTTGACGACCGAGCGGGCGAAACCGCCCGTCACCGGATACCCGCCGGTGAGCGACCCGGCGATGTTGGCCGCGCCGAGGCCGATGAGCTCCTGGTCCGGCACGATCCGCTGCCGCCGCTTGGCGGCAAGCGTCTGGGCGACCGACACGGATTCGACGAAGCCGATCACCGAGATCAGCAGAGCCGAGCCGGCGAGCGAGACCCAGACATCGGGCGAGAACGAGGGCAGCGTCAGCGGCGGCAGCCCCTTCGGCACCTCGCCGACCACCGCGACGCCCCGATCGGCGAGCGAGAAGAGCCAGCTCGCCCCCGCCGTCGCGGCCACCGCGAGCACGGGGCCTGCCTTGGCCGTGAGGTCGGCGGCGCGGGGCCGCAGCCCTGCCTTCACGAGAAGCGGCTTCAGCCCCTTGCGGACCCAGAAGAGGAACGCCGTCGCGGCCGCCCCGATGAACAGGGTGATGAGGTTGGTCTGCCCGATGTTCTCGATGATCGTCCCCAGCATCTCGGGCAGCGTGTGCCCGCCCCCCTTGATGCCGAGAAGCGTGGGCACCTGGCTCGTGGCGATCAGGATGCCGCTTGCGGTGATGAAGCCGGCCACCACGGGGTGCGAGAGAAAGTTGGCGATGAAGCCCAGCCGGAAGATCCCCATCGCCACGAGGATCAGGCCCGACATGAAGGCGAGCGTGATCGCGGCGGCGGCATACTCCGCCGTTCCCTGAAGGGCGAGGTTGCCGACCGCGGCGGCGGTCATCAGCGAGATCACCGCGACGGGGCCGACCGCCAGCGCCCGGCTGGTGCCGAAGATCGCATAGGCGATGAGCGGCAGGATCGACGCATAGAGGCCCATCTCTGCCGGCAGACCCGCGAGCAGCGCGTAGGCGAGCGACTGCGGGATCAGCATGATCGTCACGATCACCGCGGCGACAAGGTCGCTCACCGCCGTGTCGCGGTCGTAGGTCCGCCCCCAGTCGAGGATCGGCATGTAGGCGGCGACCCGCCGGAGCCTCTGCATCTTCGTGTTCCCAACCTGCCTCGGGGCAGCGCGGGCTTGCGCCCGCGCCGCCGGATAATGCCTCACGCGGCCTTCGCCGTCACCTTCTCGGGCTTCGCGCCCCATTCCCTGCCCTTGAGCATCGCCTGCCAGTAGATCGGCGGCAGCAGCCGCTCCTTCAGGAACCAGGCGGCGCGGCTCGGCTTCGTGCCGTCGATCACCCAGGAGGGGAACGAGGGCAGGAGCTTGCCGCCATAGCCGAACTCGGCCAGCACGATCCTGCCCCGCTCGACGGTGAGCGGGCAGGAGCCGTAGCCGTCGTAGGTGCCTTCGGCGGAGCGGCCGGCGATGTCGGCGACGACGTTCGCCGCCACGACCGGCGCCTGCTTGCGCGCCGCCGCCGCCGTCTTGGCGTTGGGCGCGTTCATCACGTCGCCCAGAGCCCAGATGTTGGCGAACTCACGGTGTCGCAGCGTTCCGGGGTCGACATCGACCCAGCCCGCCGCGTCCGCAAGCGGCGAGACGCGCACGAAGTCGGGCGAGGTCTGCGGCGGGACGACGTGGATCATGTCGAACCCGACCTCGACGCGCTCGATCGGCTGCTCCGGCCGGGCGACCTCGAACCACGCCTTCTTCGCCGGACCGTCGATGGCGACGAGCTTGTGGAAGAAGTTGAGGTCGATTCCGTAGCGGTCCACGTAGCGTTCGAGCGCCGGAACGTAGGCCGGCACCCCGAAGAGCACGCCCCCGGCGCTGTAGAAGCCGACGTCGATGTTGCGCAGCACACCCCGGCGGCGCCACTCGTCCGAGGAGAGATACATCGCCTTCTGCGGAGCCCCGGCGCACTTGATGGGCATCGGCGGCTGGGTGAACACGGCGCGGCCCGAGCGCATCTCCCGGACGAGCTGCCAGGTGTAGGGCGCCAGATCGTAGCGGTAGTTCGAGGTCACGCCGTTGCGCCCGAGCGTCTCGACAAGTCCCTCCACGCCGTGCCAGTCGAGCTTGAGGCCGGGCGCGACGATCAGCCGGCCGTATCTCACCACGCGGCAACCGTCCAGGATGACTGCGTCCTTCGCGGGCTCGAAGGCCGCGACGGCCGCCTTGATCCAGCGCACCCCCTTCGGGATCACCGAAGCCATGGTGCGGGCCGTCACCTCGGGCCCGAAGACCCCGCCGCCGACCATCGTCCAGCCCGGCTGGTAGTAGTGCACATCGGCCGGATCGATGATCGCCACGTCGAGCCCGGGCGACCGGGCCTTGAGCGAGGCGGCGACCGCGATGCCAGCCGCGCCGCCGCCGACGATGACGACCTCGTGCGAGGCATCGGCCGTGTCGGTGGGCGTGCGCCCGCCGTTGGCGATCCGGCGCGCGACGCCGGTCATGTCGTAGCCCGCGGCCTTCGTCGCGGAAAGGATCCCGGCGAGCGGCCGCGTCTTTGCCTCGGCGAGCGACCAGAGCGTCGCCGATCGGGTTCCGGTGCGGCAGTAGGCGAGGACCGGCTTGGGGAGTTCGGCCATGGCCCTTGCGAAGGCCTCCGCATCCTCGTCGCGCACCAGGCCCTGGGCGACCGGGATGTAGCGTGCCTCGAGACCCGCCTGCCGGGCGGCGCGTTCGATTTCCTCGAACGTGGGCTGGTCGGGCCCCTCGCCGTCGGGGCGGTTGCAGATCACGGCGCGGAAGCCTGCCGCGGCGGCTTCGGCGAGGTCGGCCGGCCCGATCTGCGGGCCGACCGACAGCTGCTCGGTGATGCGTCTGGCATCCATCTGGTTTCCCTCCCTCGAGCCGGGGTCAGAGGCCGTTCAGCGGCACCTTCAGGAACCGCTTTCCGCTCTCGTCCGGCGGCGGAAGCTGGCCCGCGCGCATGTTGACCTGCAGCGAGGGGATGATCAGCTTCGGCATGGCGAGCGTGGCGTCGCGCTCGGTGCGGAAGCGGATGAAGTCCTCGCGGCTGGTGCCGCGGCCGACGTGGATGTTCTCGGCCTTCTCCTCGCCGACGGTGGTCTCCCAGCGGATCTCCCGCCCGCCGGGGCCGTAGTCGTGGCACATGAAGAGCCGCATCTCGTCGGGCAGCGAGAGCACCTTCTGGATCGAGTCGTAGAGCTCGCCCGCATCACCACCGGGGAAGTCGGCCCGGGCCGAGCCGCCGTCGGGCATGAACAGCGTGTCGCCCACGAAGGCCGCATTGCCGATCACATGCGTCATGCAGGCCGGCGTGTGGCCCGGCGTGTGGATCGCGAAGGCGGTCATGCCCCCGATCTTGTAGCTGTCGCCGTCCTTCAAGAGCAGGTCGAACTGGCTGCCGTCGCGCTGGAACTCGGTGCCTTCGTTGAAGATCTTCCCGAAGGTGTCCTGCACCACGGTGATCTTCTCGCCGATGGCGAGCTTGCCGCCCAGCTTCGACTGGATGTAGGGCGCGGCCGAGAGGTGGTCGGCGTGGACATGGGTCTCGACGAGCCATTCCACCTTCAGGCCGTTGCGCCGGACGAAGTCGATGATCTCGTCGGCGCTGTCGTAGGTGATCCGGCCGGCGGCATAGTCGATGTCCATCACCGAATCGACGATGGCGCAGGCGTCGGATCCGGGATCCTTCACGACGTAGGAGATCGTGTTCGTGGCCTCGTCGAAGAATGCGGTCACCTCGGGTTTGACCGAGAGGTCAACGGGATAGTTGGTCATGTCCTGCCTTTCCTTGTGGTCTGACGGGAAGGCCGCAGCCCGATCCGCCGTCTTGCGGGAGGACATATATGGGTTTTGGAATATTTTCAAAGTGACGAAGTCACCGAGGTGATCACTCTGCCGCGAGCGCCCTCAACGCGCCGGTATCGAGCAGGCGGATCTCGCCGCGGCCGAGTTCGACCCAGCCGCGACGCTGGAATTCGGCAAGCTGGCGCGAGACCACCTCGCGCGCGGTCCCGAGCTCGGTGGCAAGCTGCGCATGCGTGACCTTGAGCTGACCGTCGACCGAAAGTTCGAGGAGCTTCTGCGCCAGGCGGATGTCCACGCGGCGGAACGCGATGTCCTCGATCGTCAGGAACAGCTCGGCGATCCGCCGCCCGTAGGCGTCGAACACGAACTGCCGGAACACGGGCGACTGGCCGAGGGCCTCGTCGAACACCGCGCGGGGAATGGCCACGGCGCTGGCGTCCGTTTCGGCGATGCCCTCGGCCGAGTAGTCCTCGTGCGACATCAGGCAGGCGGTGGTGAGCACGCAGCTCTCTCCCGGGTTCACGCGGTAGAGCACGATCTCGCGCCCGCTTTCCCCCGCCTGCTGGACCCGCACGCTCCCCGACAGCAGAAGCAGCATGTTCTCGGCCGGCCGGCCCGGGCCGAAGATGACGGTGCCCTTCGGCACGTGCATCACCCTGCTGCGTGCCGCGAGTTGCCTGCGCACCTCCGGCTCCAGCCCCTTCAGCCCCTCGAAGCGTGTGGTCCAGTCCATTCGCTCTCCCCTGCCATGCCCAGATGACAGCGTGGGCAGCCGGCGCGCAAGGCTCCTGACCGCGCGCCCCGGTGCCTCAGGCCGCGATCGGATCGAGGTTCGCTTCCAGCCAGGGGCGCAGGTGTTCGTGCTGCCGCGGCAGTTTGAGGCCGGTGCCGAGCGAGCCCGGGTCCTCGTCGCGGGCGAAGCCGGGCTCGTTCGTCGCCACCTCGAAGAGGACGCCGCCGGGGGTGCGGAAATAGATCGCCCAGAAATAGTCGCGGTCGATCGGCGGCGTGACCCTGTAGCCGGCATCGGCGAGCGCGGCCCTGACCTCGGCCTGAGCCGCCTGGTCGGCAACCGCGAAGGCGACGTGATGCACCGATCCCGCGCCCTGGATTGCGGCCGGCGCGCCGGGGACGGCCTCGAGATCCACGATGTCGGCCCCATTGCCGCCGGGTCGGACGAAGCGTGACACCGGACCGCGCGTCTCGCCCGGTTCGTAGCCCATGAAGCGGAGGAGTTCGGCCGTCGCGCCCGCATCCCGAAGCCTCATCGAAACGGAGTGGAAGCCGCGGATCGCGTGATCGGCGCCCACGCCGCCTCCGGTCCAGGGGGCCCTGGCGTCGTCCGGCGCCTCGACGAGCGCAAACCCGTCCCCGTCCGGTCCGCGAAAGGCGAGCCGGCGTTCGCCGAAGCTCTCCTGCTCCTCGAGCCCGCCCGCGCCCGCTGCCGCGAGCCGGTCGCGCCAGAACGGGAGCGATCCCTCGGGCACGGCGAAGGCGGTCGTGCCGACTTCGCCCGTGCCGGGCCTGCCACGCGCCATGTTCGGGAACGGGAAATAGGTCATCACCGTGCCCGGCGTCCCCGCGGCGTCGCCGTAGTAGAGGTGGTAGACGTCCGGCGCGTCGAAGTTGACGGTCTTCTTCACACGGCGCAGCCCGAGCACGCCGGTGAAGAAGGCGTTGTTCTCGTTGGCGTCGCTTGCCATCGACGTCACGTGGTGCAGCCCCCGGATCAGGCTCTTCATGGCGATCTCCCGCAAGTTGGGCGGGCGCATGCGCCCGCGCTTCACCGGGAAGATAGGGCTGCCGAGGCCTGGAGAAACGCCGCTCGCCGCACAGCGCCGGTGCAGCATCGCAGGGGCGCTCAGCCGGCCTCCTCGACGATCACCAGGTCGCGGTCGGAGGCACCGCGCGCATGGGCGAGCGCCTCCTGGTAACGCGGGCTCTCGTAGCAGGCCACCGCCGCCTCGAAGCTGGGGAAGCGGGCGACGACGTTGCGGGGCCGGTCGCGGCCCTCCATCTGGCGGTAGCGTCCGCCGCGCGCGAGGAACACGCCGCCATGCGCCGCGATGGCCTCGGTGGCGATGGCGGCGTAGCGGCCGTAGGCCTCGGGGTCCTTCACCTCGACATGGGCGATCCAGAGCGCACCCGGCATCGTCATCCTCCCAGCACGGCTTCGGCGGCCCGGATCGCCTCGGCGGCGTTCTCGGTGCTGGCGCCACCTGCCTGGGCGAGGTCGGGCCGCCCTCCCCCGCCCTTGCCGCCAAGGGCGGCCGCGGCGGCCTTCACGATGTCCACCGCCGAAAGCCGCCCGGTCAGGTCGTCGGTCACGCCGGCGGCCACGGCGGCCTTGCCGCCCGCATCGGCGATGAGAAGGATCGCGCCCGAGCCGATCCGCGCCTTGTGCTCGTCGATGAGCGGCGGCAGGTCCTTGCCCGACACGCCGCGCAGCACCTGGGCGAGGAAGGGCACCCCGCCCACCTGCCGCAGTTCGGCCTTCGGGGCGCCAGCCCCGGGGCCGCCCGCCATGGCCAGGTCCCGGCGGAGCCGGGCGACCTCGTTTTGCAGCTCCTTGCGCTCCTCGAGAAGCGCCTTCACCCGCTCGGCCACCTCGCCGGGCTGTGCCTTCAGCGCCGCGGCGATCTCGCCGAGCCTGTGCGCTTCGCGCCGCAGGTGCACCCGCGCCGCTTCACCGGTCAGCGCCTCGATCCGGCGCACACCTGCCGATGACGCGCTCTCGCCGAGCAGCACGAAGGCGCCGATGTCGCCGGTCCGCGAGACATGGGTGCCCCCGCAGAGCTCGATCGAATAGGTCTCGCGGTCGAGCCCCTTGCCGGAGTTCGGGCTCCGCCCCATCGAGACGACCCGAACCTCGTCCCCGTACTTCTCGCCGAAGAGCGCCTGCGCGCCGAGCGCGCGCGCCTCGTCGGGAGTCATGATCCGCGTCTCGACCGGCGCGTTCTGCCGGATGAAGGCGTTCACCTCGCGCTCCACGCTGTCGAGCTCGGCCTCGGTCATCGCCTTCGCGTGCGAGAAGTCGAAGCGCAGCCGGTCCTCGTCGTTGAGCGAGCCCTTCTGCGCCACGTGCTCCCCGAGCGTCCGGCGCAGCGCCTCGTGCAGGAGGTGCGTGGCCGAATGGTTGGCGCGGATCGCGGTGCGGCGCGGGTGGTCCACCTCGAGCGCCACGGCATCGCCCACGGCGATTGTGCCGCTGCGCACCGCAAGTCGATGCGCGATCACCCGCCCGCCGGCGAACTTCTGCACGTCGTCCACGCTGCCGCCGGCGTCATGGTCGGCAAGCTTGCGGACATAGCCGTGGTCGGCCGCCTGACCGCCGGCCTCGGCGTAGAAGGGCGTCTGGTTGACGACGACCCAGGCGGTCTCGCCCGCCCTGACCTCGCGCACCTCCCGGCCGTCGGCGACGATTGCCGTGACCTGGCCCTCGGCGCGTTCGGTGTCGTATCCCAGGAACTCGCTCGCGCCGTGCGCCTCGGCGATGTCGAACCAGACGGCCGCGTCCTTCTGCTCGCCCGAGCCCGCCCAGGCGGCGCGCGCCTTGGCCTTCTGCTCGGCCATGGCCGCCTCGAACCCGGCCACGTCCACCCCGCGCCCCTTCTCGCGCAGCGCGTCCTGCGTCAGGTCGAGCGGGAAGCCGTAGGTGTCGTAAAGCCGGAATGCCGCCGCCCCCGGAAGGGGCGCATCGAGCGGCAGCCGCGCGATCTCCTCGTCCAGAAGCCTCAGCCCCCGCTCGAGGGTCTGGCGGAAGCGTGTCTCCTCGAGCTTCAGCGTCTCGGCGATCAGCGCCTTCGCCCGGACGAGCTCCGGATAGGCCTGGCCCATCTGCTGCACGAGGGCAGGCACGAGGCGGTGCATCAGCGGCTCGTCGGCGCCGAGCTGGTGCGCGTGGCGCATCGCGCGGCGCATGATCCGGCGGAGCACGTAGCCGCGACCCTCGTTCGACGGCATCACCCCGTCGGCGATCAGGAAGGAGGTCGAGCGCAGGTGGTCGGCGATCACCCGGTGATGGATCTTTCCCGGCCCGTCGGGGTCGGTCGAGGTGGCATTGGCCGAGGCCTCGATCAGACTGCGCATCAGGTCGGTGTCGTAGTTGTCGTGCTTGCCCTGGAGCAGCGCACCGATCCGTTCGAGCCCCATCCCGGTGTCGATCGACTGCATGTCGAGCACCCGCAGCGTTCCGTCAGGCATCTGCTCGTTCTGCATGAAGACGAGGTTCCAGATCTCGATGAACCGGTCGCCATCCGCCTCCGGGCTGCCCGGAGGGCCGCCCCAGATCGAGGGCCCGTGGTCGTAGAAGATCTCGGTGCAGGGGCCGCAGGGGCCCGTCGGGCCCATGCGCCAGAAGTTGTCGTCGGTCGGGATGCGGATGATCCGGTCGTCCGGCAGGCCTGCGACCTTCCGCCAGATCTCGGCCGCCTCGTCGTCCGTGTGGTAGACGGTGACGAGGAGCCTGTCCTTCGGGATGGCGAAGTCCTTGGTCAGAAGCTCCCAGGCGAAGGGGATCGCGGCCTCCTTGAAGTAGTCGCCGAAGGAGAAGTTGCCCAGCATCTCGAAGAAGGTGTGGTGCCGCGCGGTGTAGCCCACGTTGTCGAGGTCGTTGTGCTTGCCGCCGGCGCGGACGCATTTCTGGCTGGTGGTGGCGCGCACGTAATCGCGCCGCTCGACGCCCGTGAAGAGGTTCTTGAACTGCACCATGCCCGAATTCGTGAACATCAGCGTCGGGTCGTTGCGCGGCACAAGGGGCGAGCTCTCCACGACCTCGTGGCCGTTGCGGGCGAAGTAGTCGAGGAAGGTGGTGCGGATGTCGTTCAGGCTGGGCATGGGGACTCGGGCTTTCCGGGGCCGGGGAGCGGAGCGGGTCTCAGCGATTTATGCCCTCGCTGCGGCACTGTCCACAGGCCAGCAGGTCCGGCGAGCGGTCGGACGGCCCCATCTGTCAGAGGGAAGACCGCAGAAACCGTGACCCGGTGTGCTGCCGGATGCACCGCGAGCCCTCGGCAAGGAAAGCACCGGGGCGCGACCGTCGCAGCGCCCCGTGCATTCCCGTCCGCGCCCTGCAACTGGGGAAGCCTCAACGGCCCCCCTTCCGCCTTCCAGGACCTTCGGTGCGGGGGGCGGTCAGGCCTCCATCACGTCGCCCGCTTCGTCCTCGGCCGAGGCGCCGAAATCGAGCCCGTGGCTCGCCCGGATCCTGTCCTCGATCTCGAGGGCGACCTGGGGATGCTCCTTCAGGAACTGCTTGGCATTCTCCCGGCCCTGGCCGATCCGCTCGTCGCCGTAGGAGAACCAGGCGCCGGACTTCTCGACGACACCCGCCTTGACCCCGAGGTCGATCAGCTCGCCCGTCTTGGAGATGCCCTCGCCATACATGATGTCGAACTCGACCTGCTTGAACGGCGGGGCGACCTTGTTCTTCACCACCTTCACGCGCGTGGTGTTGCCCACCACCTCGTCGCGGTCCTTGATCGCGCCGATGCGGCGGATGTCGAGGCGCACGCTGGCGTAGAACTTCAGCGCGTTGCCGCCCGTCGTGGTCTCGGGGTTGCCGAACATCACCCCGATCTTCTGGCGGATCTGGTTGATGAAGATCACCATGCACTTCGAGCGGCTGATGCTCGCCGTCAGCTTGCGCATCGCCTGGCTCATCAGCCGCGCCTGGGCGCCGACGGTGGCGTCGCCCATGTCGCCCTCGAGCTCGGCCTTGGGCGTCAGCGCGGCGACCGAATCGACCACCACGAGGCTGACCGCGCCCGAGCGCACCAGCGTGTCGACGATCTCGAGCGCCTGCTCGCCGGTGTCGGGCTGGGAGATCAGGAGCTCGTCGAGGTTGACGCCGAGCTTTCGCGCATAGAGCGGGTCGAGCGCGTGTTCGGCATCGACGAAGGCGCAGACCCCGCCCTTCTTCTGTTCCTCGGCGGCGACGTGCAGCGCGACGGTCGTCTTGCCCGAGCTTTCGGGGCCGTAGATCTCGATGATCCGCCCTTTCGGGAGGCCGCCGATGCCGAGCGCGATGTCGAGCCCGAGCGAGCCGGTCGAGGTCGCCTCGATCTCGGTCACCGGATTGTCGGCGCCGAGCTTCATGATCGAGCCCTTGCCGAACTGACGCTCGATCTGGGCGAGCGCGGATTCGAGGGCGCGCTGTTTGTCCGAACTCCGCTTTTCCGTCATGTCGAGAAGGGTTCCCGTCGCCATCGTCCGCATCCTTATTCCATACCCGTCCGGGGGCGGCAATCGCCGCGGTTGTTCATGTTGCGTTCCGGTCCTTATGCGACCAAACCGGGAACATTTCAATCGAATTGTCGCAATCGCACGATGCAGGCCCTTGGTTAACGGTTGGTTTATGTCAGGTCGCCTCGATGTGCAGTCCGGCAGGCGGGCAGACCGGGCGGTCCGGCGGGATGCCCGACTCCGATGCCCTCGGGATGCGGACCAGGGCGCGCGCACCGCTGCCCTGCGGCGGGTCCGACGCGCCCGACCGGCGCGCCCCGGCACCGGAAAGCCGGCGCCGTTGGTCCGGCGTCAGCCGAGCTGCTCCTGCACCGTCGCGGTCAGGGCGTTCAGCGAGAAGGGCTTGGGAAGGAACACCGAGTTCGGGATCCGCGCCTGCTCCTCGCCGAAGGAATCCTCGGCGTAGCCCGAGACGAACACGACCTTCACGCCGGGTCGGCGCTCCAGCGCCTTGCGCACCCAGGAGGGGCCGTCCATCCCGGGCATGATGACATCGGTCACGAAGACGTCGACGCGCAGGTCCGATTCCTCGAGAATGGCGAGGGCCTCCTCGGCATTCTCGGCCTCGATCACCACATGGCCACGCATCCTGAGCGCGCGCGACGCGAAGGCGCGGACCGGCGCCTCGTCCTCCACCAGCAGGACGACGCTGCCTGCCCCACCCTGTGCACCCGTCGGCGCCGCCTCGCGCAGCGGCGCCGGGCGCGCTTCCGCCGGACGACGGGGCGGCGGGGGCGGCGCCCCGTCCGCGATGCGGCGGTCCAGTGTCGCGGGGCGCGGTTCCGGCGGCCGAGAGACAACCGACGGGGCCGGGATTTCGTCCTGCGGCGGATGCCCTGCAGCGCGCAGCGACGGGACCGGCGGAGCCGGCACCGGCGCCCCGGCGCCGTCGGGCTCGATCTCGCCACCCGGCGGCAGGCTCCAGAACCCCTCGCCGGCAGGGCGCCGCCGCGCGGCGCCGCGTCTTTCCTCGCCCCAGCGGGCACCCGGCCGCAGCTCGATGCCGGCGGGCTTGCCCTCCGACCCCGCAGGCCGGCGCTGCTCGTGCGCCGGGAAGTAGAGGGTGAACACCGTGCCGCTGCCGACCACGCTGTCGACGAAGATGAACCCGCCCGACTGCTTGACGATGCCGTACGCGGTGGACAGGCCGAGGCCGGTGCCCTCCCCCTGCCGCTTGGTGGTGTAGAACGGCTCGAAGATCTTGCCGATCTTGTCCTCGGGGATGCCGGTCCCCTGATCCTCGACCTTCACCACGACATAGCGGCCCGCCGGCACCTTCGCACGGTCGCGTCGCAGGTCGTCGCCAAGCACGCGCTCCATCGTCTCGATCCGGATCTCGCCGCCCTCGGGCATCGCATCGCGCGCATTCACGACGAGGTTCATCAGAACCTGCTCGAGCTGGCGCTTGTCGGCCCGGATCGCGGGCAGCGAGGCCTCGTGGTGCAGAACGAGCTTCACCCGCTCTCCCACCAGGCGGTTGAGCAGGTGGGTGAGGTCGGCGAGCGTATCGCGCAGGTCGAGCACCTCGGGCTGCAGGGTCTGCTTCCTCGAGAAGGCGAGAAGCTGCCCGACCAGCGAAGCTGCGCGGTTCGCGTTCTGGTGGATCTGCACGAGGTCGGCGTAATCGGGGTCGCCCTGGTCGTGCCGGAGAAGCATCAGGTCGCAGTGCCCCGAGATCGCGGTGAGCAGGTTGTTGAAGTCGTGCGCGACGCCCCCCGCAAGCTGACCGATCGCCTGCATCTTCTGGCTCTGCACGAACTGCTGCTGGAGTGTCTTGAGTTCGGTGGCATCTGCCAGGACAGCGACAAGCCCGCCGGGCCCGCCGCCCGGGCCCCGGCCACCTGCAGCGGTGCCCGCGCCCCCCAGCGTGACCTGGACGAAGGTCTCGGTCGGCGCGTCGCGGACACGCAGGATCTCGGGCTTGCCGAGGCCCCTGCCCCGCGCGGCATCGGCCAGCCAGTCCGCAACCGGCCGGCCCAGCCCCTCGAACCAGTCGGAGAGCGGCCGCCCCACCGGCTCCTCGCGGCGATGCGCCCCGATCAGGTCGCGCGCGAGCCGGTTGGCACCCGCGATCGTCCCGTCGGAGCGCAACGACAGAAGGCCGACGGGCAGCGCTTCCGTCAGGCCCTCGAAGCCGCCGCCATCGGCCGGACCCTCGCTCTCCTCCGGCACCAGGTAGATCTCGCTTCTTCCGGCGGGCAGTTCGACCACGATGACCCGGAAGGGCCGCCGTCCCTCGGGCGTTTCGACCTCGCAGATGCTGCCCGAGCGGGGCGGCAGCTCGGTCAGCACCCGGTCGAGGTGCCTGACCCGGCGGCCGATCAGCCGCCGCGCGGCCTCGTTCATGAACAGCACGGCCCCGGCGGGCGCGACGGTGAGCATGGGCAGTCCGCTGCCCTCCGCTTCGAGGGGAACGGCGCCGGCGGCGCGAAACTCGTCGAACCGCCAGAGAAAGCCGATGCCGCCGAGGTGGTTCACGGTCAGCACGAGCTCGCCGCGGCGGGTCGGCACCTCCTCACGCGCAAAGCCGGCGTCGCGGGCGCGGCGGTGGAGCGTTTCCATCATCCCGCGGGGGTCGGCGAACACCGAGCCGAGCGCCCGGACGAGGTCACCCCCTTCGGCATCGCCGAAGCGGCGGTGTGCTGCTTCGTTGACGAACCAGAGGCTGCCGTCCCCCCCGGCGGCGATCTGCGGGGCCGGGTCCTCTCCCGCCACGAGCTCGAGCCCGCGCCGGGCACGCTGCCGGACCGTGCCGCCGACTGTCTGGAGCCCCGCCCCGAGCGCGGCGAGCGCACCGAGCGTGGCACCGGATGCAAGGGCGGCGAGGTCCACCGGTGCGGGCAGCAGGGCCAGCCCCGAGGCCATCAGGGCCGCCGCGGCAGCCGCCAGCGGCACACGCTGGTCATTCAGGACGGCGGCGATCCGCTCCAGCGGCTCGTCGAATGCGGCGGACCCAGGCATGCGCCCCTCCGTACCAACTCGCGCCCCCGTCTGTGCCGGAATGGCCTAAGGCTGCGTTAACGCGGCCTGAATCCACACCGTTACTTCTTCCCGGACGCGAGTTGAGCAGGGGACCTTTCGCGCGTCAAGTGTGCGACGAAGAATCCGTCGCCCCCGTCCCCGGGAAGCCACCGCCAGAGCCCGCAATGCCGCCAGCCGGGTGTCCGGGCGAGAAAGGCCGCGATCCGCGCGTCGTTCTCCTCCCCGATCAGCGAGCAGGTCATGTAGGCGAGCAGCCCTTCGGGCGCGACCAGCGGCACGGCGGCATCGAGGATGCGGTCCTGCGCCGCGACGAGCCGGTCCAGCCCGGCGCGGTCGAGCCGCCACTTGCCTTCGGGCGCGCGCCGCCATGCGCCCGAGCCGGAACAGGGCACGTCGCAGAGCACCACGTCGAAAGGCGCCTCCGCCGCCGGATCGGCAAGGATGCGCACCGGCACCCCGGCCCGCTCCGCCCGGGCGGGCAGGTCGCGCATCCGCCCGGGGGCGGCATCGTGGGCGAAGAAGGCGGCCTCGGCCCGTCCGGCGAGCGCGAGCGTCTTGCCGCCGCCGCCTGCGCAGTAGTCGAGCACCCTCGCCCCCGGCGCCAGTGGAACGGTGTCGGCCGCCGCCTGCGAGGCGGCATCCTGCGGCTCGACCCAGCCCTCGGCAAAGGCCGTGCTGCGTTCGACGCCCCTTGCGCCTTCCGTCACCTCCAGGGCCGCGGGCGAGAGCGGATGCGGCACCGTGGCGATCCCCTCGGCGGCGAGGCGAAGGGCGGCATCCTCGCGCGTGGCCTTCCGCAGGTTGACCCGCAGGTGCAGGGGGGCGCGCGACCTCAGCGCCCGCATCGTCGGCACGAAGGCCGTCCCGAGGCTCTCCTCCAGGACCGGCGCGAGCCAGTCGGGGCAGTCAAGCGCCTCGAGGCCGAGCGGCTCGCGCCCCGCCGCGGCCTCGTCGCCCGTCAACGGCGCCGGCGCGTGCCGCTCGCCGGTGAACACGGCCGCGGGGTCGCCGCCCCTTGCACGCACCCCGCCGAGCACGAGGCCCCGGCCCGTCATCGACCCCCCGAGCGCAGCGTGCGAGCGCAGGCAGCGCAACGAATCGAACACCAGGTCGCGCACCGCGGCGCGGTCCTTCGCGCCGGCGTAGCGGCTCCCCCGTGCCCAGGAGGTCAGCGCCTTCTCCGCGGCTTCTCCCGCGAGGAACCGGTCGAGGACCGCGATCGCGGCGGCGTGGCGGGCGGCGGGGGTCATCGGCGCGGGCCGGGTTCAGCCGCGTCCGACCGAGGTATAGGCCGCGAACCCGGCCGCCGTGGCGTCGGCGGGGGCGTAGATGTTCCTGAGATCGGCCATGCGCGGCACCTTCATCGCGGCCGCAAGCCGGCGCAGGTCGAGCGCGCGGAACTCGTTCCATTCCGTGAGGATGACGACGGCCTCCGCGCCTTCTGCCGCGGCATAGGGGTCGGCCATCCACTCCACGCCGGGAAGCAGCGCCTCGCCCTCGCGCCGGCCCTGCGGATCGACCACGCGGACCTTCGCCCCGCCGCCGACCAGCGCAGGCACGATGGTCAGCGACGAGGCCTCGCGCATGTCGTCGGTGTTCGGCTTGAAGGTGACCCCCAGGACCGCCACCGCCTTGCCGTTGACCGACCCGCCGCAGAGGTCGAGCACCTTGTCGATCATCCGCCGCTTGATCGCCTCGTTGACCTCGATCACCGTCTCGACGATCCGCATCGGCAGCCCGTGATCCTGCCCGATCCGGGCAAGCGCGCGGGTGTCCTTGGGAAAGCAGGAGCCGCCGTAGCCGGGGCCCGCGTGCAGGAACTTGTTTCCGATCCGTCCGTCGAGCCCCATCCCCTTCGCGACGTCCTTCACATCGGCACCGACCCGCTCGCAGAGCGCGGCGATCTCGTTGATGAAGGTGATCTTCGTGGCGAGGAAGGCGTTCGCGGCGTACTTGATCATCTCGGCCGACTCGAGGCCCGTGAACACGATCGGGAAGTCGCGCAGGTAGAGCGGCCGGTAGATGTCGGCCATGACCGACCGCGCACGTGCGCTCTCTACCCCGATCACCACCCGGTCGGGGCGCATGAAGTCGTCGATCGCCGCGCCCTCGCGCAGGAACTCGGGGTTCGAGGCGACGTCGAACTCCGCATCCGGAGCTGCGGCGCGCAGCGCCTCGGCGACCTTGCGGTTGGTGCCGACCGGCACGGTCGATTTCGTCACCACGACCGTGTAGCCCCCGAGCGCCCGCCCGATCTCCTCGGCGGCGGCCATGACATAGGTCAGGTCGGCATGCCCGTCGCCGCGCCGGGTGGGCGTGCCCACGGCGATGAACACCGCGCCCGCCCCGCGCACCGCCGCAGCGAGGTCTTGCGTGAAGGACAGCCGTCCCGCGGCAACGTTGCGCGCCATGAGCGACTCGAGCCCCGGCTCGTAGATCGGCACCTCGCCGCGCGAGAGCATCTCGACCTTGCGGGGGTCCCTGTCGACGCAGACGAGCTCGTGCCCGAAGTCAGACAAGCACACGCCAGAGACGAGGCCGACGTAGCCCGTTCCGATTACCGCGATCCGCATCTCTTCCTTCCTCGCCGGGACGTCGGGCCCGGAATGGGGGAAAGCATGCGGGGTGTCAACGCGCGCCGCCAGGCGTGGGCGGAGGACCGCGGTGCCGGCGCCGGCCTGCCCCGGGGTTGCGCAGGATCCGGGTCGCCGGGTGCGGCGCGGCGCGCTACCGCAGACGCATGACACAGAAAGCCCTCACCCCCCGCGCAACGACCGAACTCGCGCTGCTCGCGCTGCTCTGGGGCGGTTCGTTTCTGGCGATCCGCACCGCGCTCGACGAGGTGGGGGTGCTGAGCTCGGTCGCGTGGCGCGTCGTGCCGGCAGCGGCCGCGCCCTGGCTCTGGGTGGTGCTGCGCGGCCATCCGGTCCCACGCAGGCCCCGGGTCTGGGCGGCGTTCCTGGTGATGGGCTGCCTGAACAACGTGATCCCGTTCACGCTGATGGCCTGGGCGCAGCTCCACATCGAGACCGGACTTACCTCGATCCTGAACGCGACAACGGCGATCTTCGGCGTCCTCCTCGCCGCCCTCGCCTTCCGCGACGAACGGCTGAGTCTACGCAAGATCGCGGGCGTGGCCCTCGGCGCCAGCGGCGTGGTGGCTGCGATCGGACCGGGGGCGCTGCGCGATCTCGACCTGCGCGCGATTGCGCAGCTCGCCGTGCTCGCCGGGACGTTCTCCTATGCCTGCGCCGGGCTCTGGGCGCGGCGCATGCTGGCCGGCATCGCGCCCGAGGTCTCGGCCGCGGGCATGCTGACGGCCTCGGCCCTGATCCTGCTGCCGCTGGCCCTGCTGGCCGAGGGCGCACCGCCGCGCTCGCTCTCGCCTGCCGCCTGGGCGGGGCTGATCTATTCAGCGATGGCAGCGACCGCGCTGGCCTATGTCCTCTACTACCGGATCCTCGCGGCAGCCGGCGCTGCGAACCTGCTCTTCGTCACCCTGATGATCCCGCCCTTCGCCATAGCCCTCGGCGCCCTGGCGCGCGGCGAGGCTCTTGCGCCGAATGCATTTCTCGGGCTGGGGCTGCTCGCGGCCGGACTCGCGCTGCTCGATGGCAGGGTGCTCGCCGCACTTCGCCGACGCGGCCCTACCGCGACTTGAACAGGCCGCCGAGGATGCCGCGCACGATCCGCCGGCCGGTGGTGCCGGACAGCTCCTTCACGACCGTCTGCGCCAGCGCCTCGGTGAAGGTCTTCTCCTTCCGTCCACCGTTGCCGCGCGTGGTCCGGCCCGACGGGTCCGCCCCGCCGTCCCAGCGGCGGGCATTCTGGAACTCTCGCTCCTTCTCGGCGGCGGCCGCCTCCGCCTCGGCCTCGCGCGCGGCGGCGTCCGCCCTGGCGCGCAGCATCTCGAAGGCGCTTTCGCGGTCGAGCACGCGTTCGTACTTGCCCGCGACGTGCGAGGCCGCGATGATCGCCTGCCGTTCCTCGGGGGTGATCGGGCCAAGCTGAGAGGATGGCGGGCGGATCAGCGTGCGCTCGACCATGCCGGGCGCACCCTTCGCCTCGAGGAACGAGGTCACCGCCTCGCCGGTCCCGACCTCCCGGATCGCGTCCTCGGTGCGGAAGCGCGGATTGGGCCGGTAGGTCTCGGCCGCGCGGCGCAGGTCCTGCTGGTCCTTCGGAGTGAAGGCCCTGAGGGCATGCTGCACCCGGTTGCCGAGCTGGCCGAGGATCGCATCGGGCACGTCAGCCGGATTCTGGGTGATGAAGTAGACGCCGACCCCCTTCGACCGGATCAGCCGGGCCACCTGCTCGACCTTGCTGACCAGCGCCTTCGGCGCGTCGTCGAAGAGAAGGTGCGCCTCGTCGAAGAAGAACACGAGCTTCGGCTTCTCCGGGTCGCCCACCTCGGGCAGCGTCTCGAAGAGTTCCGAAAGCAGCCACAGCAGGAACGTCGCGTAGAGCCGCGGCGAGGCCATCAGCTTCTCGGCGGCGATGATGTTCACCCGGCCCCTGCCCGAGGTGTCCACCGCCATCATGTCGTGGAGGTCGAGCGCCGGTTCGCCGAAGAACTTCGCCCCACCCTGGTTCTCCAGCACCAGAAGCCGCCGCTGGATCGTGCCGACCGTGGCGGGCGAGACGTTGCCGTAGCGCAGGGTGAGTTGACCTGCGTTCTCGCCGACCCAGACGAGCAGCGCCTGGAGATCCTTGAGGTCGAGGAGCGGCAGCCCCTCCTCGTCCGCGACGCGGAAGGCGACGTTCAGCACCCCCTCCTGCGCCTCGGAGAGTTCGAGCAGCCGCGAGAGGAGGAGCGGCCCCATCTCGGCCACCGTGGTGCGGACCGGATGCCCCTGCTCGCCGAAGAGATCCCAGAAGGTCACGGGAAAGCCGGAATAGACGAGATCGAGCCCGATCGTCGCGGCGCGCTTCATGAAGGGCTCGTGCAGCTTGCCCGTCTCGGATCCGGGTTTCGCCATCCCCGAGAGGTCGCCCTTGACGTCGGCCATCACCACCGGCACGCCGGCTGACGAGAACCCTTCGGCGAGGATCTGGAGCGTCACGGTCTTGCCCGTGCCGGTCGCCCCGGCGATCAGCCCGTGGCGGTTGCCGTACTTCAGGAGAAGGTGCTGCGGGCTCGCATATCCCTCGCCGCCGCCGCCCACGAAGATCGCACCTTCCATCGCACCCTCCCGACACGGTTCGGCGGCGAGAATACATCCTTGGCCGAGATGTGCCAGCCTCGTTCCCGGGCCTGAACGCACAGCCATCGGAGTATCCCCAACGGCCTGTCTTCACATGCGCGAAACTGCCCCAAATTCCCGGTTGACGGCTTGAGGCAAAGACCTTAGCGTCCCGGCCAATAACTAAGTCGGCCAGTCCGACGGGGAGATGTGATATTCTGAAAAAGGGCCCCAGCCGGGCCCTTTTTCTTTATCCCCGGCGGACCTCGGCACGGGCAAGCGGAAGCCTGCGCGGGTCGCGCATCCGGGCCGATTTCCGGGCCTGACAGCGCCGGCGCCGCGTGCTAAGGCACCGCCCGAAGCAGTCAAGACCAAGGACGCAAGACCGATCATGAGCATGCCTCGCCTGTCCCTCGCACTCGCCCTGGCCGCCGCCGTCGCGGCCGCACCGTCGCTTGCCCAGGAGACGACGTCCGAAGGCCAGGCGCCCGCGGCGCCCGCCGAGGGCGCGACGCCCGCGCCGGAGGCCGGCGGGCTGTCGATGGGCGAGCCCGTCGCCGCCGACGGGGGCGAGATCGGCACGCCCTACGTCAAGGAGGAACACGGCGACTGGGACATCCGCTGCGTGCGGACTCCCTCGGGGAACGATCCCTGCCAGCTCTACCAGCTCCTGAAGGACGCCGACGGGAACTCGGTCGCCGAGATCGCGCTGTTCCCGCTCGTGCCGCCGCAGGACCAGGCGGTGGCGGGCGGCAACATCATTTCGCCGCTCGAGACGCTGCTGCCCGCGGGCGTGACGATGCAGATCGATACCGGCGAGCCGCGGCGCTATCCCTTCACCTTCTGCACCGAGACCGGCTGCTTCGCCCGCATCGGCTACAGCCAGGCGGACATCAACCGCTTCAAGCGCGGCGCGCGCGCGACGGTGACGATCGTGCCGGTGCTCGCGCCTGACCAGCGCATCCAGCTTTCCGTCTCGCTCACCGGTTTCACCGCCGGCTACGACAGGCTTGCCGTCCTCATCAACGAACAGGTCGAGGCGGCACGCGCGGCAGGCGAGGCGCCTGCCGAGGGCGGCGCGACGGAAGGCGCGACGGAAGGCGGGGGCAACTGAGCGGCGGGACCGGCCGGCGCCGGTCGGCGCCGGCGCCTAGACGCGCTTCAGCGCGATGACGGCATTGAGCCCGCCGAAGGCGAAGGCGTTGGAAAGCACGGCGCCGACCTTCGCCTCGCGCGCCACGTTCGGAACGACGTCGAGCGCGCATTCGGGATCGGGCTCCTCGTAGCCGATGGTCGGCGCGATCACGCCGTCGCGCAGCGCCATGATGCAGGCGAGCAGCTCCACCGCTCCGGTGCCGCCGATCAGGTGGCCGTGCATCGACTTGGTCGACGAGATCATCAGCCGGTCGGCATGGTGACCGAAGGCGTGGGCAACCGCGGCGCATTCGGTCTTGTCGTTCGCTGCGGTGCCGGTGCCGTGGGCGTTGATGTAGCCCACATCCTCCGGGTTGAGCCCGGCGTCGCGCAGGGCGCCGGTGATCGCCCGCTCGGCACCCGCGGCCTGCGGCATCACGATGTCGCCGGCATCGGCCGTCATGGCGAAGCCCACCACCTCGGCGAGGATCTCGGCTCCGCGTTTCCTAGCGTGATCGTAGTCCTCGAACACGAAGATCGCCGCGCCCTCGCCCTGGACCATGCCGTTGCGGTTGGCGCTGAACGGACGGCAGGCGTCCTTCGACATCACGCGCAGGCCTTCCCACGCCTTCACGCCGCCGAAGCACAGCATCGATTCCGAGCCGCCCGTGACCATGACCGTCGCCGCGCCCGAGCGCACCAGCCAGAAGGCCTGACCCATGGCGTGGTTCGAGCTCGCGCAGGCGGTCGCCACGGTGAACGAAGGACCGCGCAGGTTCCACTCCATCGACACGTGCGAGGCGGCGGCATTGTTCATCAGCTTCGGCACGACGAAGGGATGGACGCGGTTCTTGCCTTCCTCGTAGACGGTCCGGTAGTTCTCGTCCCAGGTGTTGACGCCGCCGGCCGCGGTGCCGAGCACGACGCCTGAGGTCACGCCAAGCTGCCCGTCGAACGTGAGGCCCGACTGCCCGATCGCCTGCCGCGCGGCGAGCAGCGTGAACTGCGTGAACTTGTCGTAGAGCGCGATCTGCTGCCGGTTGAAATGCGCCTCGGGGTCCCAGCCGTGGACCTGGCCGCCGATGCGGATCGCGAGCCGTTCCACGTCGCGGAAGTCGAGCTCGGTGATGCCGCAGCGGCCCTCGCGGAACGCCTCGCAGGTGGACGGGACGTCGTGCCCGAGCGCGTTGACCGTGCCGGCCCCGGTGATGACGACGCGCTTCATGCCAAGCGCCTCATGCGTGCTGTTCGGCCACGAGCCCTTCCACCGCCTTCACGATCGCGGCAACCGAGGAAATGTCGAACTCGCTTTCCTTCGGATTGTTCGCGTTGAACGGCACCTGGATGTCGAAGGCCTCCTCGATCGCGAAGATCGACTCGACGAGGCCGAGGCTGTCGATCCCCAGCGACTCGAGCGTCGAGTCCATCTTCACGTCGGCCACGTCCAGCACGGCCTGCTCGGCGATGATCCGGATCACCCTGTCCTGCACGCTCTCGGCCATTCCCGGTCGTCCCGTCCTTTTCCCGGGGCCCATTTAGTCGCTCCCGGCGTCCTTTGAAACCGCTTTCTGTAACGCTGCCACGGCAGCCGCCAGCCGGGGCAGGCGCCGCAGCGCCTTCTGGATCTCCACATGCGTCTCCATCTTCACGGCCGGCGAGCCGAGGATCACCCTGCCCGCCGGAACGTTCGTGAAGATCTTCGTGGCGCCTCCCGCGATCACGTCGTCGCCCACGAATATGTTGTCGTTCACCCCGCACTGGCCGCCGAGCACCACGCGGCTTCCGATCCGGGCGGAGCCGGCGATGCCGACCTGGCCGCAGAGCAGGCAATCCTCGCCGACCTCGACGTTGTGTCCGACATGGACGAGGTTGTCGAGCTTGGTGCCCCGGCCGATGCGCGTTGCGCGGATGGTGCCGCGGTCCACCGCCGCGTTGGCGCCGATCTCCACGTCGTCGCCGATCTCGACACCGCCGAGCGAGTGGATGCGGTGCCAGCTCTGCGCACGGATGCCGTCCCGCGCGCCCAGGGTCTCGCGGATCTCCTCCACGCCCGACTTCTCCTCGGTCACGAACGAGAACCCGTCGGAGCCGATCACCGCGCCGGGCTGGGCGATGAAGCGGTCGCCGATCCGCACCCCGTGGGCGATCCGCACCCCGGCGTGGATCAGCGCCTCGGCCCCGATCCGCGTCCCGGCGCCGATGCTGACGTGGGCCCCGATGCGCGCGCCAGGGCCGATATCGACGCCCGCGCCGATCACCGCGAAGGGCCCGACCGCCGCGCCCGGACCGATCGTGGCCGACGGGTCGATCACCGCCGTGGGATGCAGGCCCGGCGCTATGCCGGGGCCGGGGTCGAAGGCCCGCGTCAGCCCGGCCAGGGCGAGCCGCGGCCGTGCGACGAAGACTGCCGCCTCGAGCCCCAGGGCGCGCCAGTCTGCCCCCTCCCAGAGAACGGCCGCACGGGCGCGGCCGCGGGAGAGGCCCTCGGCGTAGGCCGGAGCCATCGCCAGCGCGATCTCGTCAGCCTGGGCCGCGGCGGGCTCGGCCGCCCCGCGCACCGCGATTGCGGTGTCGCCCTCGGCCCGCGCACCGAGCGCGGCGGCAATTTCGGCGATCGTCAGCGTCATGCGCAGCCCCGGCTGCGGGCGCCCGCGCCGGCGCCCCGGCTCAGGGGTTTACCCTCGGCTTCCCGGAAACGCCACCCCGGCGGACAGAAGCGCTTCGAAGAGCCTCGCGTCGCGCTCGTAGATGTCGCGGCGGTAGTGCATGCGTCCGTCGGCCTCGGGGAACGCGGTGAAGTAGACAAGATGCACGGGCACGTGCCGCTCGATCCCGACCCGGGTCTGCCGGCCGGAGTCGACGATGCTGTCGAAGTAGGTGTGCGGATCGTCGACCTGAGGGGCGAGCAGGCGGTAGGCGAATTCGAAGGGATCGTTGAGCCGGATGCAGCCCGAGGAATAGTCGCGCTCCTCGCGCGAGAAGAGTTCCTTCGCCGGGGTGTCGTGCAGGTAGATCGCGTGCGGGTTCGGGAACATGAACTTGACCTTCCCGAGCGCGTTGTCGCCACCGGGCGCCTGCCGCACCGTGAACGGGAAGTTGCGCGCCGTGTAGGCCGAGAAGTTGATCGCCGAGCGCGGCACCACGCGCCCCCGGCTGTCGATGATCTGGAGATAGCTCGCCGCATTGGGGTTGCGCTGGAACCGCGGCAGGTAGTCCCTCCCGAGGATCGAGCGCGGAACGGTCCAGTCGGGGTTGACCTCCATGTACTCCATCTCGTCGGAGAACTCGTAGGTCCGCTTGTCGGGCCGGCGCTCGCCCACGACCGCGCGCGTCTGGAACGTCACCCGGCCGTGATCGACGATGCGGGCGTGAAAGTCGGGCAGGTTCACCCAGATGTGCCGGTCTCCGAGGCCGCCGGGGATGTTCATCCACCGTTCGCGCTCCAGCGCCACGATCACCGACTTCAGGCGCTCCTCGGGGCCCCGGTTGATCTCGCGGAGTGTGCCCTCCCCGGCCACGCCGTCGGGGAAGATCCCGTGCGCCGCCTGGAAGGCGCGGACAGCCGCCGCAAGCTCGGCGCCGTAGCCGGCGGCCGTCGTCCGCCCGAGATAACCCATCGCGATCAGACGGTCGCGCAGGGCGATCACGCCCTCTCCGCTCGCCCCGGGCCCGAGCGGGCGCATCGGCACCGGCGGCCCCCAGCCGCCGGTCTCGACCAGCCGTTCGAGCCGTGCCTTCTCCCGCATCAGCCGCCCGTAGCGCGCCGATCGCGGGGCGAGGTCGCGCAGGAAGGCGCCCGGATCGTCCGTCGCCGCGAAGGCGGCGAGCGTGGCGCGCGGATCGCGGCGCGGCAGGGTGCGCTTGATCTCGGCGGGCATGATCTGCGCCGGATCGAGCGCCCCGGACTGGATGTCGCGCGCATAGGCGAGGAACACCCGCGTCGTGCGCACCTCGAGCTGGCCGACCTCGCGCTCTCCCCGGGCCGTGCGGAACGCCTCGACCAGCCCAGCCGCATCGTAGCGCGCAGACGGCAGCCCGTGCAGGTCGGCCTGCGCGAGCGCCCTCAGCAGCGCCTCGCGCCGCTCAGGCCCGCCCTCGCCGGTCCAGAGCGGCGCGTAGTCGGCATCACGGTAGAACTCGGCGATCTCGGGCGTGTCGGCGGCCGCCTCGGCAACGGCCTGCACGAACCCCGTCAGCGCCGTGGCATGGGCAGACGGCGCGGCCAGTCCCAGGACGAGGATCAGGACCGCGAGGGTCCGGGCGAGGCCAGGCAGCAGGATCATTGCAAATCTCGACGCGTTTCCAATCGTATGCGCTCCGCCTCACCCATTTCGACTGCCGCCCTCGCGGCTGTCCACTCCCCCGCTGCAAGGAGGAACCGATTGTCGCTTCTTGGCAACGCAAAAGATCGCCGGCAGGTGTTGCCGAAAATCGGCAAGATTCCGCCAAAAGTCACACAACCTTACGTTTCTGTCACGTAACGGGTTCTGCCGTGAGTCCGAACGTGTCATAGTCGGGGCGTTCAGGGGATGCAGTCGTGTGTAACAAGCGGTCGCGCCAGGCGGCCCAGGCTGGAACGGGACAGGCAGAGTTCAGATGAGCACATCTTCGACGGCGGCGATCACGCGCCGGGGCATTCTCGGCGTATTCGCGGCAACGGTGGTGGCGGCGGCGCCGACATACTCGAACGCCTTCGGCTTCCTGCGCGGTGCGGGCGACATCCGCCGCATCCGCATGTATTCCGGCCGGACGGGCGAGAGCATCGACACGATCTACTGGATCGAGGGCGAATACATCAACGAGGCCCTGCGCGAGATCAACCACTTCATGCGCGACTGGCGCAACGGCGAGGTGACCCGGATCGACAGCCGGACCATCGACATCATGGCAGCCTCGCACAACCTGCTCGAGGTGAACGAGCCCTACATGCTGCTCTCGGGCTACCGCACCGCCGCGACCAACGCGATGCTGCGGTCCCGCTCGGGCGGCGTCGCGCGGAACTCGCTGCACATGCGCGGGCAGGCCGCCGACCTGCGGCTGTCCTCCCGCTCGGTGAGCCAGATGGCGCGCGCTGCCTCGGCCTGCGCGGCTGGCGGCGTCGGGAAGTATTCCCGGTCGAACTTCGTGCACATGGACTGCGGGCCGGTCCGCACCTGGGGCGGCTGACGCCGCCCGTCGCGGCGCGGCCACGCCGGTAAACCATCCGTTAACCAGACCCTGCGAGCCTCGGGGCCTCGGCAGGGTCTTGTCATGTCCGCATTCCGTCTGCTCGCACCGTTCCTCCTTGCCGCCTCCGCCGCCGCCGCGGGGCCGACCGGCGAGCCTGACCGCCTGCCCGACGGCCTCGCACAGACTGCACAGGCCCTCGTGGCCGCAACGCTCGGGGCGCCCCATACCGCCAACTTCCGCAGGCTGGGCGGCTTCCGCCTCTCCGACGGCGGCTGGGCGGTGTGCGGCGAGGTCAATTCCCGCAACCTGACCGGCCTCGCCATGGGGTGGAAACCCATCTACCTGCGCTTCCGTCCGGCCGATGGCGGACTCGTCCTCGCACGGCGCGTCGTGGACTGGCCGGCCGACGTTGCCTGCCGGCGCCTGGCGATGGGCCGGCCGCTGCGGACACGCGACTGAACCGGCCGAAGGGAGGCGCGGCTTGTTCCCGCCGGCCGTCCCGGATAGTCGGGGCGCGGCGGGCGAACCGGAGCGCGGGGGCAGGCGGCGGGTGCGGGCATCGGTGATCTCGGCGGCGCTGGTCGCGGCGCTGGTGGGCTACGGCTCGACCATCGCGCTCGTGCTCGCCGCAGCGCAGGCGGTCGGGGCGGGCCCGGCCGAGACGGCGAGCTGGGTCGCGGCGATCTGCTGGGCCAAGGCGGCAGGCTCCGCCCTGCTCTCTGCCTGGACGCGCGTGCCAGTGGTGCTCGCCTGGTCCACGCCTGGCGCTGCACTGATCGCTGCCTCCGCCGGGGTCGCGCTGCCCGAGGCGGTCGGGGCCTTCATCGCGGCCGGCCTGCTCATCGCGCTGACCGGCGCGCTGCCGCCTCTCGGGCGACTCGTCGCCGCGATTCCCGCCGCGCTCGCCTCGGCGATGCTTGCCGGCGTGCTGCTGCCGTTCTGCATGGCGCTCGCCCGCGCCGCCGGGACCGCCCCGGCCCTTGTCATGCCGCTCGTCGCGGCCTTCATGGCCGTGCGACTGTGGAACCCGGTCTATGCCGCCCTTGCCGCGCTTGCGCTGGCCGTGCCGCTGGCCTTCGGGCCCGGAGGCAACGATCTGCCGCCGCTTGCCTTCGATCCCCTGCCTTTCGTGCTCGTCCCGCCCGCCTTCGACGCGGGCGTTCTGATCGGCCTCGGCCTGCCGCTCTACCTCGTCACGATGGCGTCGCAGAACCTGCCCGGCTTCGCCGTCCTGCGCGCGGCGGGCTACGACCCGCCGGTGGCCCGGGCCCTCGGTGTCTCGGGGCTGGTTTCCGCAGCGGCAGCGTTCCTCGGCGCGCACACCGTGAACATGGCGGCCATCACGGCCGCAATCTGCCTCGGCCCGGAGGTGCACCCCGACCGGGAGCGGCGCTGGGTCGTCGGGCTCGCCTACGCGGCGGTATGGGCCGGCTTCGGGCTCGCCGGTGCGGCGCTGGTAGCCGTCATCCTCGCGATGCCGGCCGAAATCGTCGCCGCAGTGGCGGGACTTGCGCTGATCGCACCGTTCCTCGGTGCGGCCGCCGGGGCCTTCGAGCCGGCAGCGACGCGCTTCCCGGCGGCGGTGACCTTCTTCGTGACCGCCTCGGGCGTCGCGGCTCTCGGCATCGGCGCCGCGTTCTGGGGCCTTGTTTCCGGTCTTGCAGTCCTCGGGTTCGAGCGGCTGCGGCGCGGCTAGGCGCCTGCCGTCGGCACGGAGGTCTCGGCCAGCGCCTCGCGCGCCTCGCGGGGAAGCCGCTCCATCGCCACCACATGGGTGCGGATCGAGAACACCACCGCCCCTGTCGCCGGCAGACGCAGGAGGCACTGCAGCTCGCTGCGCAGCCAGGGCACCGGCCCTGCGGGCTTCGGGCGAGGCTCGGCCTCGCGGCGCGGGTGGAAGAGCTCGGCCGACGCATAGGGATGCCAGTTCATCCGCCACAGCGGCCGGCCGGGTGCGATCGCGTCGAAGAGCCGCTGCACGCGGCGCGCGATGTCGGCGTCGTAGGGCGGCACCGGCGCGTGGATCCTGACCAGCGGCCGGCCCAGCTTCTCGGCAAGCGTCCACGAGGCGGGAAAGCACAGGATCGCACCCGTCAGCACGTGCTCGCCGGGATGCCCGAAGTCCTCCCCCTGCTCCATCAGGCAGAGGTCGTCCTGGACGAGCCGCCCGAGGGTCAGGAGCGGCCGGCCGGGGTCGAGCGGCACGGTCACGCCGTCGGGCCGCAGCGCCTCTGACCCGCCAAGTCGGTATCCGCGCTCCGGCAGCAGGGCGAGGACCACCCCGTAAAGCTCCGCTGCCGCCGGCTCGGCCGCCGGCAGGAGGCCATGCACCTCGGCTTCCCGATCGGCGATCAGCCGGTCGCGCTCCGCCATCTGCCCGGCAAACGCCTCGTCGGGCACCAGCCAGCGTGCCGGATCGAGCGGCAGGATACCGGGAAGCCGGGCGAGGCGCGGATCGAGCCAGGGGATCACGGGCAGGCGGGAATGGAGGACGGTGGCCATGGCCGGAAGGCTATCCGGGCGCGCTCGCGTCGGAAAGGGGGGCGCGGGGCGTCGGGAACGTGCGCGAACGGGCGCTGCGGCGCTGCGAACCTTGCGGGGCGAGGGAGGTTTCCATGACCGAGCACTACCGAGATCGCCGCAAGATCGACCCCGGCAAGGGCACGGCCCTCCCCGACGGAAGCCCGAACGACAACGACCGGATCGAGATCGGGCCGACCCGGCTGGCCTTCGCCGAGTGGGAGGCGGCGGGCCTCGCCCTCCCCGACCTGCCCCGGATGCGCGAACACCGCTGGCGGCGGCTGACCGAGGCGGTCGTGGCACGCGACTGGGGCGGGCTTCTCATGTTCGACCCGCTCAACATCCGCTACGCTACCGACTCGACCAACATGCAGCTCTGGAACACCCACAACCCGTTCCGCGCGCTCCTGCTCTGCGCCGACGGCTACATGGTGATCTGGGACTTCAAGGGCACGCCCTTCATCAGCGAATTCAACCCGCTGGTCCGGGAACGCCGCTCGGGCGCGGATTTCTTCTACTTCGACCGGGGCGACCGCGCCCCCGACGCCGCGCGCCGCTTCGCGGCCGAGGTCCGCGACCTGATCGCCGCGCATGGCGGCGGCAACCGGCGGCTCGGGGTCGACAAGATCATGCTCCACGGCCTGCGCGCGCTGGAAGCCAAGGGCTTCGAGGTGATGGAGGGCGAGGAGGCGACCGAGAAGACCCGCGCGATCAAGGGCGCCGACGAGATCGCCGCCATGCGCTGCGCGATCCACGCCTGCGAGGCGGCCGTCGCCGAGATGGAACGCGCGGCGCGCGAGGGCGTGCCGAGGGGCGGGATGAGCGAGGACGACATCTGGGCGGTGCTGCACGCGGAGAACATCCGCCGGGGCGGCGAATGGATCGAGACGCGGCTTCTTGCCTCGGGGCCGCGGACGAACCCCTGGTTCCAGGAATGCGGGCCGCGCATCGTGCAGCAGAACGAGATCGTCGCCTTCGACACCGACCTGATCGGCGCCTACGGCATCTGCACCGACATCTCGCGCACCTGGTGGATCGGCGACGGCAAGCCCACGAACGCCATGATCCACGCGATGCGCCACGCCCATGATCACGTCATGGAAAACATGGCGCTGCTGAAGCCCGGCGTCAGCTTCCGCGAGCTGACCTTCGGCGGGCATGTGCTGGAGGACCGCTTCCAGAAGCAGAAGTACGGCTGCAAGATGCACGGCGTGGGGCTCTGCGACGAGTGGCCGCTGATCACCTATCCCGATGCCTTCGAGGAGGGCGCCTTCGACTACGTGCTGGAACCCGGCATGGTGCTCTGCGTCGAGGCGCTGGTCTCGCCCGAGGGCGGCGACTTCTCGATCAAGCTCGAGGACCAGGTGCTGATCACCGAGGACGGGCACGAGAACCTGACGCGCTATCCCTTCGACCCCCGGCTGATGGGCGAGGGCTGAGGCAGGCAGCGAACCAGTCGTCGGGGCGGCCGCCCCGGCAGCCTGTTTCCCTGCGCTCACCCCTGCGCTAGCAAGGGCCGCAGGGAGGGCCGCAGGTGGCGCCACGCATCGACCTCTTGACCTGCATGCGCGACGAGGCGCCGTTCGTGGTGGAATTCGTGGCCCATCACCTGGTGCTCGGCTTCTCCCGCGTCCTCGTCGCCTCGAACGATTGCACCGACGGAACCGACGCGCTGCTCGACGCCCTTGCCGCGGCCGGCGCGATCCGCCACCTGCGCAACCCGGTCAGGCCCGGCGGCCTGCCCCAGCGCGAGGGCTACCGGCGCCTTCGCCGCGCCTTCGGTGTGGACCGCTCGGACTGGGCCATGGCGCTCGACGCCGACGAGTTCCTGAACGTCCACGCCGGCGACCGCAGCCTGGCTGCGCTTCTGGCCGAGGTGCCGGACGCGGCCGACATCGTGTCGCTGTCGTCGGCGACCTTCGGCCCTCGGGAGAGCGCCCCGGCCGCTGGCACCCAATGCCCGCCTTCGGCCCCGGTGCTCGTCACGCGGCGGTTCCTTCATGCCGTTCCGCCCCGCCACCGCGCGAACGGCCCGGTCAAGTCGCTCTTCCGTGCGCCCGCCGACTGGGAAGGATTCCAGAACCACTCCCCCGTCGGCTACCGCGGGCCGAAACGGGCCCCGGTCATCCTCGGCGGCGACGGGGCCCTGTGGGAGGCCGAGCCGGACGTGCCGCTCTGGCGGCAGGTCCGGCACTTCCCTCCCGGGCGCATCGGCCACCGGCTTGCGCAGGTGAACCACTACGCCACCAAGTCGTGGCAGGATTTCCGTCTCAGGATTGCCCGCGGCCGCGGTGCGGCCCCGCTCGGCACGCCCAACACGCGTCATGATCGCGCCTACTTCGACCGCATCGCAACGGCGGCGGCGCGGCGGGAGGAAACGATCCTCGGCTATGCGGCGGCCGTCGATGCGCTGATGGCGGCGCTCCGATCCGACGCCGGGGTGGCCCGTGCCGAGGCCGAGGCCTTGAAGCGCCACGGCGCACGGCTCGCGGCGCTCGGCCCCTGAGGCCCTGCCCTGCCCTCCGGCGGACTGCGGCCGGGCTCAGGGGATGGCCGCGAACCGTGCGACGAGGCCGAAATGGTCCGAGCCGAGGCGCGGGCGGCGTTCGACATGTCCCTCCCAGTCCGCAGGCAGGAGGACGAGATCGATCGGCAGGCCGAGCATACCCCCCGCGACACGGAAGGTCGCCTTCGCCGGCCCGGCCGGCGCCGCGTCGGCGGCCCGGGCGAGACGCCGGACGCTCCAGCCCCAGGGCACCATGTTGAAATCACCGGCAACGACCTTTCTCCCCGAGATCGCCCCCAGCGTGTTCGTCAGGTGGCGCGCGTGGCGCGGCTGACCATAGGGCCAGGGCCAGTGCAGATGCACCGACACGACCCAGAGCGCCCCGGCGGGAGCATCCACCCGGAGGGCCGAGAGCCCCCCGGCCTGGGCGCAGATCGCCTCGCCCGGAAGCGCGGGCCAGCGCGAGAGGACCGCCGTGCCGCCCACCGCCGCGAACGGACAGTAGAGCTGAGCGGGATACTCCTCGGAAAGGGCGTCGAGCACGATCCGGTTCTGCGGCGTGACCTCCTGAAGGGTGACGAAGTCGGCCCCGCTGGCGCGGATGTCGGCAATGATCTCGGACGGGTCCGCGAGCGCGTAGAGCAGGTTCTTCTGGTAGAGCACCCCGTCGGCGGGCGCCTCACCGGATGCCGCGCCCGCCGCGCCCGGGCCCGGAACCGAACCCGGCGTGGCGGGAAGGTAGTAGAGAGCCGTCGGTGCGGCCGCGAGGAGCGCGAGCGCGACCGTGCACGCCGCCATCCACCTCGCGCCGCCGAAGGCCGCATGCGCAAGTGCCGCCAGGATCACCACGCCGGCGATCGGCAGCCGGAAGACCGCGAGGGAGTCTCCGGCCGGATGGATCAGCCCCCCGAAGCCGGCAGCGAGCGCGGCCAGTCCCGCAAGTGCTGCCGTCAGAGCCATGCCTCGTGCGACGCGCCGCATCGCCACTTTCCCGAAACCGTCGTTCACCGTCCCGCAAGCGGTTAGCATGGTGCCTCTCCTTCACCAACATCCCGGGGCGGCGCCGCGCCTCACCTTGCCGTTACCGGCTGCCGGCACGGTTGCGTCTGACGGCCCTCCGGCCGCAGGGTTGCGGCCAAAGTCGCAACGAACCGTGAATGCAGGCCCGGGGAGGCACGCATGCCGATCGAAAAGACCACCTTTCAGGGCGCCGCAGGCGTGCCCCTCGCCGCGCGGCTCGACCTGCCCGATGGCCCGAGGCTCGCGACCGCGCTCTTCGCCCACTGCTTCACCTGCGGCAAGGACATCGCGGCCGCACGGCGAATCGCGGCACGGCTCGCCGCGATGGGAATCGGGGTCCTGCGGTTCGACTTCACGGGCCTCGGCCATTCCGGCGGCGAGTTCGCCAACACCACCTTCACCTCGAACGTGGACGACCTCGTCGCCGCCGCCGGCTTCCTCGAGGGGCGCGGCATGGCGCCTTCCCTGCTGATCGGGCACTCGCTCGGCGGTGCGGCGGTGCTGGCAGCCGCGGCGCGGATCCCGTCGGCACGGGCGGTGGTCACCATCGGCGCCCCGTTCGAACCCGGGCACATCCTGCGCCGGTTCGCAGGGGCCCTCGACCGGATCGAGACAGACGGCTCCGCCGAGGTGCGGCTCGGCGGCCGCGTCTTCCGGATCGGACGGGGCCTGATCGACGACGCGACCGGCACGCAGCTGGAGGCAGCGATCCGCGGCCTCGGCAAGGCGCTCCTCGTCCTTCACTCGCCACGCGACGAGGTCGTGGGCATCGAGGACGCCGCACGGATCTTCCTTGCCGCCAGGCATCCGCGCAGCTTCGTCACCCTCGACGACGCCGACCACCTCCTCAGCCGCGCCGAGGACGCCGAGTATGCCGCCGCGGTGATCGCCGCCTGGGCGAGCCGCTACCTCGAGCTGGCCCCCCCGGCCCCGCCGGAGGGCGCGCCCGAAGGCGTCGTGCGCGTGACCGAGGCCGACCCCGACGGCTTCGCGCAGGACATCCAGTCAGGCCCGCGCCACCACGCCGTCGCCGACGAGCCGGTGGCGCAGGGCGGGACCGACCGCGGCATGTCGCCCTACGGCTTCCTCGCCGCGGGGCTCGGAGCCTGCACGGCGATGACGCTGAGGATGTATGCCCGGCGCAAGGGATGGCCGCTCGCCCGCGTCCGCGTCGATGTCACCCACGGCAAGCTCCACGCTCAGGATGCCGGCGCGGGCGGGCGGGCCGACCTGTTCCGCCGCACCTTGACGATCGAGGGTGACCTCGACGCGGACCAGCGCGCGCGGCTCCGCGAGATCGCCGACCGCTGCCCCGTTCACCGCACGCTGGAGGCCGGCGCGCGGATCGAGACCGAGGTCCTGCCCGTGGGCGAAGGCGGAGATTGAGGGCTCGCCGCCGTCCGGCGCTGCGTCTCAGCCCGGCGCGGTGAAGCCCGCGGCCTTGTGGCTGCCATCGCAATAGGGCTTGTTCGCCGACTGCCCGCAGCGGCAGAGGAACACCTTGCGCACACGGTTGATCGTTGCCCCCGTCCCCGTGACGATCTCGAGGTTGCCCGCCGCCATCAGCGGCCCGTTCTCCTGGGGAACGAGGTCCACCGGACCTCCGCGTGCCTCGAGCGGCTGGCTCTCGCGCGGTTCCGGCTCGCCGGTTGCGCGGAAACCGGCCTCGGCATGGCTGCCGTCGCACCACGGCTTGTTCCGCGAGGCGCCGCACCGGCAGAGCACGGCGCGCGGGCTCGGCTGCGGCGCACCCTTCAGGCGAAGCTCCGCCTCGATGGCGAGCGGACCGTTCTCCAGCACCCGGAGCGTGTTGACGAGCGGCGCGCCCTGGGCATCGCCCGAGCCGTCATTGCGCTCCACGCGGATGGCGCCCGAGGGACAGATGCGCCCGATGTGAAGCACCTCTTCGGCCGGCGCGGCGTCGGGGTGGATCCAGGCGCCCTTCGCGCCGGGCACGAACACGTCGGGCCGCCCGAGGACGCACCGCCGCGCATGGATGCAGCGCGACCCGTCGAACGTCACCGTCACCTCGCGGCCCCGAACAACCTCGATCGCCATGTCGTCTTCCTCCCCCCGATCACGTCCGAAGGGTGGCACGCAGGCGGGCGGCGTCAAGCCCCGCTCAGGCGCGCAGGCGCTGCGGACGCCGCCCTTCTGCCCAGGCAGCCACCGCGGCGCCGAAGGCACGGAACAGCGGGCGCGAGACGGGGTCGTTCGCCGCATTCCACTCGGGGTGCCATTGCACCGAAAGCGTGAAACCGGGCGCCCCCTCGACATAGATCGCCTCGGGCGTGCCGTCCGGCGCATGGCCGTCGATCACGATGCGCCGGCCCGCGCACTTGATGCCCTGGCCGTGAAGCGTGTTCGTCATGACCTCCTCGGCGCCGAACAGCCGGTGGAACACCCCTCCCCGCGTGAAGCGCACCGGGTGGCGCAGCGCGAACTTCTCCTCCAGCGTGCCATCGGGCGGCATCCGGTGGTTCATCCGCCCCGGAAGGTCGCGGATCTCGGGGTGGAGCGTGCCGCCGAGCGCGACGTTGACCTCCTGGAAACCCCTGCATATCCCGAGGAACGGCTGGCCGCGTTCCACGCAGGCGCGGATCAGCGGCAGCGTCACCGCGTCGCGCGCCCGGTCGAAGGCGCCGTGCGCCTCGGTCTCGGTCTCGCCGTATTCCTCGGGGTGGACGTTCGGGCGACCGCCGGTCAGGAGGAACCCGTCGCAGACCTCGAGCAGCTCTGCAACTGACACGAAGCGCGGATCGGCCGGGATCAGGAGCGGCAGGGCGCCCGCCACTTCGGCCACGGCCTGCGAATTCATCGTCCCGCCCGCGTGGGCGGGATACTGGTCGTTGATCAGATACTGGTTGCCGATGATGCCGACGACCGGCCGTGCCATGGTGCCCTCTCTGCCCAGGTCCCAAGATATAGGGTCGCGCGCGGCGGGCAAGCCCAGCGCTGCCATGAGGCGCCCCTGGCAGGGCAAAAGCCCGTTTTCGCGGCGGAAACGGCTCGCCCGGGGCGTTCCCGGCGGCGGGACCGGACTCTCACGCCTCGCCCGACAATCCCGCCGCCTCGATTCCGGCAAGCGCCACCGCCGCATCGTTCTCCGACGTGTCGCCGGTCACGCCCACCGCGCCGACGACCGCGCCCTTGCGGTCGCGGACCAGCACGCCCCCCGGCACCGGCACGAAGTGCCCGCCGTAGAGCCCGTTCATCGCCTGGACGAAGTAGGCCTGCGCCTCGGCCCGGTCACGCTGGGCGGTCCCGGCGATCCCCAGCATGACCGATCCGTAGGCCTTGCCTCGGGCCAGCTCGAAGCGCCCCGGGCTCGCCCCGTCCTCGCGCGCCGCGGCGATGACATGGCCGCCCGCATCGAGGACGACGACCGTCAGCGGCTTCAGCTCCATCTCCCGGGCCTTCGCCAGCGCGGCCTTCAGGATCGTCTGCGACTTCCTCAGCGTGATCATCTTCATCCTGTCCCAAATACTCCACGGGGAGCGCGAGGGGTGTGAAACCCCTCGCCTCTCAGCCCGCCGCCCGCGCCGCCTTCAGCTCAAGCCGCCGCGCATGGAGGATCGGCTCGGTATAGCCCGAGGGCTGCACGCGGCCCTCGAACACGAGGTCGCAGGCGGCGCGGAAGGCGATGCCGTCGAAGCCCGGCGCCATCGGCCGGTAGGCCGGGTCGCCCGCGTTCTGCCGGTCCACCACCTCGGCCATCTTGCGCATCACCGCCATCACCTCTTGCCGGCCGACGATGCCGTGGTGCAGCCAGTTGGCGATGTGCTGGGAGGAGATCCGGCAGGTCGCGCGGTCCTCCATGAGGCCCACGTCGTTGATGTCGGGCACCTTCGAGCAGCCCACTCCCTGGTCGATCCAGCGCACCACGTAACCGAGGATGCCCTGCGCGTTGTTCTCGACCTCCCGGATCACCTGTTCGGGCGTCCACTTCCGGTATGCCGCAAGCGGGATCTCCAGAAGGGCGTCCACATAGGCCCGCCGCCCGCCCGCCTTGAGCCGCCTCTGCACGGCGAAGACGTCGATCCGGTGGTAGTGGAGCGCGTGCAGCGTCGCCGCCGTGGGCGAGGGAACCCACGCGCAGTTCGCCCCGGCCTTGGGGTGCTCCACCTTCTGCTCCAGCATCGCCGCCATCAGGTCGGGGGCGGCCCACATGCCCTTGCCGATCTGCGCCTTGCCGGTGAAGCCGCATTCCAGCCCGATATCCACGTTCTGGTTCTCGTAGGCGATGATCCAGCCCTTGCGCTTGATGAAGTCCTTGCGGCTGAAGGGCCCTGCCTCCATCGAGGTGTGGATCTCGTCGCCCGTCCGGTCGAGGAAGCCGGTATTGATGAAGCACACCCTGTCCTTCGCGGCGCGGATGCATTCCTTGAGGTTGACGGATGTGCGCCGCTCCTCGTCCATCACGCCGAGCTTCACCGTGTTCCGCGGCAGGCCCAGGACCTGCTCCACCCGGGTGAAGATCTCGTCGGCGAAGGCCACCTCGTCGGGCCCGTGCATCTTCGGCTTGACCACGTAGACCGCGCCCGTCGCCGAGTTGCGCGGGCCCTCGGCCTTCCCGAGGTCATGGAGCGCGATCGTCACGGTCACCATCGCGTCCATCAGCCCCTCGAAGACCTCCGCACCGTCGGCGTCGAGGATCGCGGGGTTGGTCATCAGGTGGCCCACGTTGCGCACCAGCATCAGCGCCCGGCCCTTCAGCACGACCTCGCCCCGCCCGTCCGGTGCGGTGAAGGTGCGGTCGGGCTCCAGCGCACGGGTGAGCCGCCGGCCCCCCTTCTCGAAGGTCTCGGTCAGGTCGCCCCTCATCAGGCCGAGCCAGTTGCGGTAGGCCACGACCTTGTCCTCGGCATCGACGCAGGCCACCGAATCCTCGCAGTCCATGATCGCCGAGAGCGCGCTTTCGAGCCGCACGTCGGCCAGCCCGCACTGGTCGCGCGCCCCGATCGGGTGGGTGCGGTCGAAGACGAGCTCGACATGCAGCCCGTTGTTCCGCAGGAGGACCGAATCCGGCGCCATCGGGTGGCCGCGGTAGCCGACGAACTTCGCCGGGTCGATCAGCGGCAGGTCGTCGGCGAGGAGCTGCCCGCCCCGGACGTGATAGCGCCGCACGTCTGCGTGGCTGGTGCCCTCCAGCGGGAAGGCCTCGTCGAGGAACACCCGCGCCCGCGCCACGACGCGCGCGCCCCTGCCCCGGTCGTAGCCGCCGGCCGGCGCCGGCGAGCCCATCGCGTCGGTGCCGTAGAGGCAGTCGTAGAGGCTGCCCCAGCGCGCATTGGCCGCGTTGAGCGCGTAGCGCGCATTGGTCACCGGCACCACGAGCTGCGGCCCCGCGACCGAGGCAATCTCGGGGTCGGTGTTCTCGGTGCCGATCTCGAAGTCCCCGCCCTCGGGGACGAGATAGCCGATCTCCGTCAGGAACGCCTTGTAGCCCTCGTGGTCGTGCGGACGGCCGCGGCGTTCGATGTGCCAGGCGTCGATGCGCGCCTGGAGTTCTTCGCGCCGGGCGAGCAGCGCGCGGTTCAGCGGGGTCAGGTCGGCGACAATCCTGGCGAAGCCCTTCCAGAAGTCGCCTGCCGCGATCCCGGTGCCGGGCAGCGCCTCGGTCTCGAGGAAGTCCGCGAGGACGGCATCGACCTTGAGCCCGGCCCGGTCCCTGCGTTCGGCCATTCCGCACCCTCCCTCTTCCGCCTGCGGCATACCGCGGTGCACCGACACCGCCCCACCGGCGGATAGCGCAGCCTCGCCCCTGCGGCAAGGCGGCGCGGGTTGCGGCACGAGGCAGACGAGGCGCAGAAACTTAGCCACGTAGCTAATCTTCCACTGGACATCCGCCCGCTCGGGTGATTACTTAGCCACATGGCTAAGCACGACCCTGCCCTCGACCGTCTGTTCCATGCCCTCTCCGACCCGACGCGGCGCGGCATCGTCGAGCGCCTCCTCGCCGGGCCGGCCACCGTCTCAGACCTCGCCGCCCCGACCGGCATGGCGCTGCCCACGGTGATGAAGCACATCGCCGTGCTGGAGGAGACCGGCCTCGTGACAACCGAGAAGGCCGGCCGCACCCGGATCTGCCGGGCGACGCCCCAGCCACTCACCGAGGCGCAGGCCTGGATCGAGGCGCAGCGCCGCGTCTGGGAGGCGCGGCTCGACCGGCTCGACGACTACGTGACCCGCCTGATGAAGGAACGCGGCGATGGACCTGGACCCAAGGACTGACCTGAGCTTCACCCGGAGGCTCGCGGTGCCGCGCAGCCTCGTCTGGGAATGCTGGACGAGCGCGGAACACATCCCGCACTTCTTCGTGCCCCGGCCGCACCGCGTGACGGCCTGCGACATCGACCTGCGGGCAGGCGGGCGCTTCAACACGACATTCGAGGTCGAGGGCAACGTGATGGAGAACCGGGGCGTCTATCTGGAGGTCTTGCCCGAGGAACGGCTCGTGTTCACCGACGCCTACGAGGAAGGCTGGAAACCCGCACCCGACCCGTTCATGACGGCGCTCCTGCTCCTGTCGGACGACGGCGAGGGCGGCACCGTCTATACCGCCATCGCCCGTCACCGCAGCCCTGAGACGCGCGAGGCGCACGAGAAGATGGGCTTCTTCGAGGGCTGGGGCACGGTCGCCACGCAGCTCGAGGACTATGCAAGGGGGCTGGCGAGATGACGCCCGCCCGCTTTGCCATGTTCGAGTTCGTGCGCGAGGTCGCGGTCCCTCCCGAGGCGCTCTGGCACGCCTGGACCGACCCCGCCGCCCGCGCCCTCTGGGCCGCGCCCTCGCCGGAGGTGACGGTGGACTTCCTGGAGTCCGACTGCCGCCCCGGCGGGCGCGAGGTCTCGCTCTGCCGCGTCGCGGGCGAGCCGGACATCCGCTGCGAGGTCGGCTGGCTCGCCATCGATGCCCCGCGGCGCAGCGTCAACAGCGAGGTGATCCTGCGCGAAGGGGCGGCGCTTTCTGCCGCACTGGTGACGGCCGAGGTTGCCCCCGGCGCCGCGGGAAGCCGCCTGACGGTCACGGTGCAGCTGTCCTCGCTGGCCGAGAACATGGAGGCAGGCTATCGCCAGGGCTTCGGCGCGGGGCTCGACAACCTCGCCGCCGTCGCCGCGCGGACGATGCGGATCGAGCGCGTCGTCGCCGCGCCTGTCGCGGCCGTCTGGGGCGCCTGGATGAACGAGGCCACGCTGCCGGAGTGGTGGGGCCCCGAAGGCTTCACCTGCCGGACATCGCGGATCGACCTGCGCGCGGGGGGCGAATGGGTCTTCGACATGATCGGCCCCGACGGCACCGTCTATCCCAACCATCACCGTTACACCCGCGTCGATCCCGAACGGCGGATCGACTACACGCTCCACTGGGGCGAGGACGGGCCGAAGCACGCCGACTCGACGGCAACCTTCGAGGATCTCGGGGGCCGGACCCGCATCACCCTCAGCATGATCTTCGCCACGCAGGCCGAACATGACGGTGCGCGCGACTTCGGCGCGGCCGAACTGGGGCTTCAGACGCTGGGCAAGCTCGCGCGGTTCATCGGCGCCGGCTGAGGCGGCAGGCCGGGCCGGCCCGCCTCGCTCGCGTGCCCGCCCCGGCAGCGGACATGCTCGACGATCGGCGCTTCATCGATCCTCTCCGGGCGCGCGACCCCGAGGCGACTGCCGATCGCCTCCCGGAACAGGAAGGCGCGCTCGCCGCCCGCGGCGACGCGACAGGTGATGGGAGCGTCAGGACGAACGGCCCCGCAGGAACGCCCCGGTCCCCCTGGCGCGTCATCGTGCGGGCATCTGCCGGGGTGCCCGGCGGAAGGGACGCACGCTCACGATGCCTCGGGGCGGCGGAGGGAACCGCGCGCCTTGCGGCAGCGGTCCGAGCAGTGGCGCACCTCCTCCCACACCCGGGCCCATTTGCGGCGCCAGGCAAAGGGGCGGCCGCAGGTCGCGCAGACCCGCACCGGAAGATCTCCCTTGCGCCGCATCCTCGCCAACCCGGCCTCCGCCCTGCCTTCCACCTCCCCGATCTAGAGGGCGGGGCGCTGGCGGAAAGCCCCGGCACGACCCAAGGCGCATTTGGCCGATGCACACCCCTGCCCGACCCCTGGCCCGATCCGTCGCGCGGGGCCGTCGGGCGCACCGGAACGGCCCGGTTGCGGGGCGCGCACGCCTTGACTAACGTCGCCGTCCGGCCGGGCTCTCCGGCCCGGTTTCCCTGTGGAAGGCGCGCATGAAGCATCTTGCCCCCGAGCCCGTGCGGCTCGCCGACTATGCCCCGCCCGTCTGGCGCGTCCTGTCTGTCGAGCTCACCTTCCGCCTCGCGCCTCGGGGCACCCGCGTCCTCTCGCGCATCCGCTTCGCGCCGAACCCCACGGGGCCCGGCCACGGCGACCTCCTGCTCGACGGCGAGGGGCTCAGGCTGATCGGCGCCCGGATCGACGGCCGCCCGCTTGACCAGTTCGCCCATGACCTCACCGACCGCGGGCTGCGGGTCGCGGCCGCCACGTTGCCTGCCGGGGGCTTCACCTGGGAGGCCGAGGTAGAGATCGACCCCGAGGCGAACACCGCACTCGAAGGGCTCTACATGTCGAACGGCATGTACTGCACCCAGTGCGAGGCCGAGGGCTTCCGCAAGATCACCTTCTACCCCGACCGCCCCGACGTGATGGCGCCCTTCCGGGTGCGGATCGAGAGCGACCTGCCGGTGCTCCTGTCGAACGGCAACCCGCTGGCCTCCGGCGCGGGCTGGGCCGAATGGAACGACCCCTGGCCCAAGCCCTCCTATCTCTTCGCGCTGGTCGCGGGCGACCTCGTCGCGCACCCGGGCCGTTTCGTCACCCGTTCCGGCCGCGAGGTCGCTCTCAACATCTGGGTCAGGCCCGGCGACGAGGGGAAATGCGCCTATGCGATGGACAGCCTCATCCGCTCGATGCGCTGGGACGAGGAGACCTACGGCCGCGAATACGACCTCGACGTGTTCAACATCGTCGCCGTCGACGACTTCAACATGGGCGCGATGGAGAACAAGGGGCTCAACATCTTCAACTCCAAGTATGTCCTCGCCAGCCCCGAGACCGCGACCGATGCCGACTACGAGCGGATCGAGGGCATCGTGGCGCACGAATACTTCCACAACTGGACCGGCAACCGGATCACCTGCCGCGACTGGTTCCAGCTCTGCCTCAAGGAGGGGCTCACCGTCTTCCGCGACCAGGAGTTCACGGCGGACATGCGGTCGGGCCCGGTCAAGCGCATCGAGGACGTCCTGACCCTGCGCACCCGGCAGTTCCGCGAGGACGACGGGCCGCTCGCCCATCCCGTCCGGCCCGCGTCCTATGTCGAGATCAACAACTTCTACACCGCCACGGTCTACGAGAAGGGCGCCGAAGTCATCGGGATGCTGAAGCGCCTCGTGGGCGACGAGGGCTACCGCGCGGCGCTCGACCTCTACTTCGAGCGGCACGACGGACAGGCCGCGACGGTCGAGGACTGGCTCAAGGTCTTCGAGGATGCGACCGGGCGCGACCTCACCCAGTTCAAGCGCTGGTATACCGACGCCGGCACCCCTCGCCTGTCGGTGACCGAGGCCTGGTCCGACGGCACCTACACGCTGACCTTCCGCCAGCACACGCCGCCCACGCCCGGCCAGCCGGAGAAACCGCCGCGGGTGATCCCGATCGCGGTCGGGCTGCTCAATCCCAACGGCGACGAGGTGGTGCCGACGACCATGCTGGAGATGACCGAGGTCACCCAGAGCTTCCGCTTCGAGGGTCTCGCCGCGCGGCCCGTTCCCTCCATCCTGCGCGGCTTCTCCGCGCCGGTCGTGCTGGAACGCAAGGCAACGCCCGAGGAACGGGCGTTCCTGCTCGCCCACGACACCGACCCCTTCAACCGGTGGGAGGCGGGCCGGGCGCTCGCCAAGGACGTGCTGGCACGCATGGTCACCGAGCGCGCCGCACCGGGGCCGGCCTATCTCGACGCGCTGGCGCGGATGGCGCGCGACGAGTCGCTCGATCCGGCTTTCCGCGCGCTCGCCCTGCGGCTGCCCTCGGAAGACGACATGGCGCAGGCGCTGCACGATGCCGGCCTGGTCCCCGACCCCTGGGAGATCCATGCAGCGCGCGAACGGCTGGCGAAGGCGGTGGCCGAGCGTCTGGCGAAGGATCTGCCCGGTCTCCACGAGGCGATGCGCGTGCCGGGCCCCTATACCCCCGATGCCCGGGCGGCAGGGTGTCGCGCGCTGCGTCTCTCCGCGCTCGGCTACCTCACCCGGCTCGACGGCGGACGCCGGGCGGCGCGGCAGTTCCGCGAGGCCGACAACATGACCGAGGAGCTCGGTGCGCTGTCCTGTCTGCTCGCCATCGGCGCGGGCCAGGAGGAGCTGGCGGCCTTCTACCGCCGCTGGCGGCACGACCGGCTGGTCCTCGACAAGTGGTTCGCGCTCCAGGTCTCGGGCGCGGCGCCGGCGGCGGCGGCCGAGACCGCGCGGCGGCTCACCGAACATCCCGACTTCGAGTGGCGCAACCCGAACCGGTTCCGCGCGGTCATCGGTGCGCTCAGCGGCAATGCCGCGGGCTTCCACGACCCTTCGGGCGCCTCCTACCGGCTGGTCGCGGACTGGCTCATCCGGCTCGACCCGGTGAACCCTCAGACGGCAGCCCGGATGACCACTGCCTTCGAGACCTGGCCGCGATACGATGCGGACCGCAAGGCGCTGATCCGGGCGGAACTGGCGCGCATCGCGTCCTCCCCGGAGCTAAGCCGCGACACCGGCGAGATGGTCGCGCGCCTTCTCGGCAGCGCCTGACCCGGCAGCCCGGAGATCGTACCAGATATTCCACCGGCTTCCCATGCTTCCGCCACATTCGGAGGCGAGCATCGCGGCATGAGATCGATAGAGTACAGGTTCGAACGGCGGCGGCCCCGGAGCACCCTCTGGGCCTCGCTTGGCGCTGCGGTGGTCTTCCTGATCGGCGGCGCCGCACTCGGGAGCGTCTCCCTCGTGATCGCTGCCGCCGTCCTGCCCCTGCCCTTCCTGATCTGGTCGATCCTGCTCGATCCGCGCTCGGGCGTGGAACTGGCGGCCGGGCGTCTGCACTGGTGGCGCCAGGGCGAGACCGGAGAGGTCGCCCTCTCTCAGGTTGTGCGCGTCCAGCCCGAGCGCGGCGAGGACAGCCGCCCCCGGATGCTGCTCGACCTGCGCGACGGCCGCACGATCCGGCTCCCGCCCGAGTCGGTGCCCTCGAGCCGCACGCTCTTGAACGCGCTCGCGCTGCGGGGGGTCGCGGTCGTCGAGTAGCGCGGACCGCTCAGTCCAGCGGTGCACCCGCGAGCCAGGCGAGCACCGCCTCCGTGTCCTCGCCGAAATGCGGCGGCGGCCTGCGGTAGGCGACCGGCGTCGCCGAGAACTTGAGCGGATTGCCGATCAGCTCGACGCCGCCGCGGTCGATGTCGCCGCGGGGCATGTCGATGCGCATGCCGCGGGCGGCCACCTGGTCCGAGGCGAAGACCTGTTCGACCGTGTTGACCGGACCGACCGGCACCTTGCGCGCCTCGAGCCCGGCGATCACCTCGTCGCGCGTGAAACGCGAGATCAGCGCCTCGAGCTGCGGGATCAGGCGGTCGCGGTTCTGGAGCCGCGCGGGGTTGGTGGCGAAGGCCGGGTCCTCGGCAAGGTCGGGCCGGCCGAGAAACTCGCAGAAGCGCCGATACTGGCTGTCGTTGCCCACCGCGACGAGCACATGGCCATCGGACGTGCGGAAGGTCTGGTAGGGCACGATCGTCGCATGCTGGTTGCCCCGCCGGGGCCGGGGCCCGCCGGTGGTCAGGTGCGCCACGCCCTCGTTGATGAGCCATGCCACCTGCGAATCCACGAGAGCCAGGTCGATGTACTGCCCCTCGCCCGTCCGGTCGCGGTGGCGCAGCGCGGCAAGGATGCCGACCGCCGCGTACATCCCGCACATCACGTCGGCGATGCCAACGCCGACCTTCATCGGCTCCCCGTCGGGCTCGCCCGTCAGGCTCATGATCCCGCCGAAGCCCTGCGCCATGAGGTCGTAGCCCGGCTTCTCGCGGTTCGGGCCGGTCTGGCCGTAGCCGGAGATCGAGCAATAGACGAGGCGCGGAAACTCGGCGCTCAGGCTCTGGTAGTCGAGCCCGTACTTGGCCAGCCCGCCCGGCTTGAAGTTCTCCACCACCACGTCGGCGCGCGCCGCGATCGCGCGCACCGTCGCCTGGCCCTCGGGCGTGGCGATGTCGACGGCGACCGAATACTTGTTGCGGTTTGCGGACATGAAGTAGGACGACAGGTCCGTCGGCCGGCCGTCGCGGCCGAGCGCGAAGGGCGGGCCCCACTCGCGCGTGTCGTCGCCCCGGGTGGCGGGGTTCTCGATCTTGATCACGGTCGCGCCGAGGTCGCCCAGAAGCTGCGTGCAGGTCGGCCCTGCGAGGATCCGGCTGAGGTCGAGAACGACCAGTCCCTCGAGCGCGCCTGCTGCCATTCCTGCCCCCTGCGCCGCGTCCGCCGGCCGCGGCCGCCCACCGATCTGCCCGCTGTGGTGCCCCCAGAGGGACTCGAACCCCCGACCCCCTGATTACAAATCAGATGCTCTACCAGCTGAGCTATAGGGGCACGCCCCACCCATAGCCCTGCGCCGGTCGGCGGGCAAGCGGGCCGCTGACCCCGGGGGGCGCAGGTTTGACGGGCGGGCGGCGCTTCGGTAGCTGTCTGCGGGCGGCGCCGCGGGGATCGGGGGATATCGGGTCATGGAGATCGTCTTTCACATCGGCGCGCATTGCACCGATGAAGACCGGATCATCCGCACCCTCCTCAAGAACCGCGCGGCCCTTGCCGCCGAAGGCATCGTGGTGCCGCTTGCCCGGCACTACCGCTATCTGTTCCGCGACCTGCTCGTCCGGCTCAAGGGGGCCCGCGCCTCGCCGGAAATGCAGGACCTCGTGCTCGATGCCGTGATGGCGCAGGACCGCCCCCGGAGGGTCGTGTTCGGCCACGACATGTTTCTCGGCCTTCGATCGGACGCGGTCGGCAGCGGAAGGCTCTACCCCGCGGGCCCGGCCCGCGTCGCGGCGCTGCGCAACATCTTCCCCGACCATGCGGTGTCGTTCTGCCTCGGGATCCGAGACCCCGCGACCTTCCTGCCGGCCCTGCACGCGGCAAGCGAGCCCGCCGCCGCCCCGGCACTTCCCGGCGGGATCGACCCGCTCCGGCTGAGCTGGTCCGCGCTTGTCGCCGAGATGCGGGCGGCGGCGCCCGACTGCCCCTTCACGGTGTGGTGCGACGAGGATCTGCCGCTGATCTGGCCGACGGTGCTGCGCGCGGTATCGGGTCACGGCGAGGCCACGCGGCTCGACCACCTCGACGAGTTCCTCGCGGAGCTCATGGTGCCCGAGGGCGTCGAGCGGATGCGGGCCTATTTCGAAGCGAACCCCCCTTCCAGCGACGCGCGCCGCCGCCGCGCCCTGGTCGCGTTCCTCGAACGGTTCGGGCGGCCCGAGCGCCTGGAGGTCGAGATCGACATGCCCGGCTGGACACAGGAACACGTCGCCGAGATCGGTGCTGCCTACGAGGCCGACGTCGCGCGGCTTGCGCAGATCCCCGGCGTCAGGCTGCTGGCGTGACCGGGGCGCCGGCGCGGCCCGTCAACTGCCGAGGATTGCCCGCACGTAACCCTGCGTCTCGCGGTAGGGCGGCACGCCGCCGTGGCGCTCGACGGCCTCGGGCCCGGCATTGTAGGCCGCCAGCGCAAGCCGCCAGTTGCCGAAACGGTCGTACATCATCCTGAGGTAGCGCGCCCCGCCGTCGAGGTTCTGGTGCGGGTCGTCGATGTTCACGCCCAGCCGCTGTGCCGTCGCCGGCATCAGCTGCGCAAGCCCGGTCGCGCCCTTGTGCGACACCGCCCGCGGGTTCCACCCGGATTCCTGCTGCACGAGGCGCAGGAAGAGGTCCTCGGGAATGCCGTGGCGCCGCGCCGCGGCACGCGCCACCGGCAGCCATTCCCCCCGGTACCGCCCGCTGAAACCCGGCACCTCCTCCCGCCCCGGCACCCGGGCGGAGGGCGGCTGGAGCCGCACCGAGTTGGCGTATTGCACTGCCGCGCGGCCGTCGAGAACGCGCACCTGCGACTGGAACAGCGCCATGCGCGATTTCGACGAGGCGGTCTCGTTCGCCTCGGCCGGAAACGCGGCAAGACAGGCGGCGATCGCCGCACCAAGGGCGCCCGGTCGTGTCATGCGGTATCGTCCCTCGTTCCCGCTGAAAATTCCGTCCGGCGCGAACTATACCGATTTGCGGCCGCAGCGCCAGCCTGCTCGGTGCCCGCACCGCGCGCGGGCTGGCGCCCGTGCCCTTTAGCCTTCCATTAACCACGCGAGGGTGATGTAACGGCACCCGGGCACTCATCGGGGATTCGGAGGGAGGCGCGCGAGATGGCAGGGTCCGTGAACAAGGTCATCCTGATCGGCAACCTCGGGCGCGACCCCGAGGTGCGGACATTCCAGAACGGGGGCAAGGTCTGCAACCTGCGGATCGCCACGTCCGAGACCTGGCGCGACCGCGCCACGGGCGAGCGCAAGGAGAGGACCGAGTGGCATTCGGTCGCCATCTACAACGAGAACCTCGCCAAGATCGCCGAGCAGTATCTGAAGAAGGGCTCCAAGGTCTACATCGAGGGCCAGCTCGAGACCCGCAAGTGGCAGGACCAGTCCGGGCAGGACCGCTACACGACCGAAATCGTGCTGCGTCCCTACCGCGGGGAGCTCACCCTGCTCGACGGGCGCGACGGCGGCGGCTCCGGCAGCTATGTGGACGACCGTGGCGGCGACTACGGCGGCGGCCGCGACTACGGCGGCGGCCCGTCCTCGGGCGGCGGGCGCGGCGGTCCCGATCTGGACGACGAGATCCCGTTCTGACACGGCGGCCCGGGGGCGCCAGCCCGCCGTTGGGGCCGGAGCATTCGGGGCATGATGCGGGCATCGCGTCCTGCCGGCCCTCCGGCGCGCCTCGAGCCGGCCGGGATGGCCGGGGTCCGGGGGCACCCTGCCCCCGCCCGTGCGCCCGGGGCAGCGCCTGCCGCAATTGCCGCCGACAGGCCCGAATGCGGGGGGCCGGTCTCCGGCGCCCGAGGCCTGCCCGTCCCTCGCGGGGCCTGCGGGCCGCGATTGCGCAACCGGCCGGACTGCCGGCGTCGTCGTGAGGGCTCTGCCGACAAGGTTCGCGGGGCGCCCGCCAGCGGGAAACGCGACACCCGCCTGCGACCGCACTGCCCTTGCCGGCAACCGCGCTTGCAGGCAGGTTCCGCCGCATGAGCCGACCGCCGCTGCCCCCGCTTCCACCGATTCCGCCGCGCCCGGGCCTGTTCCGCCAGACCCCGCCGGCGGCTTTCACCCCGGTCTTCGGCCTGCTCGGCCTCGGGCTTGCGTGGCGGCGGGCGGCAGAGGCCTTCGACCTCCCGCCGGGCGCGGCCGAGATGCTGCTCGGCGCCGTGACGCTCCTCTACCTCTTCGTGCTCGCCGCGTACCTCGCCAAGGCGGCCCGCCGCCCGGCCGTCGTCGCCGAAGACCTCCGCGTGCTGCCGGGGCGGGCGGGGCTCACCTCGGCCTCGCTCTCGGTGCTCTTGCTCGCGGCCACCGCCCTGCCCTATTCCGCCGCGCTCGCCCGCGGGCTGCTGTTCGCCGGGCTTGCTATCCACGCCGCGCTGGCGCTCGCCTATGTCAGGACCCTCCTCGCGGCACCTCCGGAGCAGCGGCGCGCCACCCCGCTCTGGCACCTTGCCTTCGTCGGCTTCATCCTGGCGCCGCTGTCCGCCGTTCCGCTCGGGATGAGCGGGCTCTCCACGGCGATCCTCGCCGCGACCGTCCCTGTTGCCGTGATCATATGGGCGCTTTCGGCATCCGTCGTCGCGCGCACGCCGCCGCCGCTCCGGCCCGTGCTCGCCATCCATCTCGCCCCGGCCGCCCTGTTCGCCACAGTGGCGGCCAGTCTCGGGCTGCCGCTTCCGGCACTCGCCTTCTGCCTGGTCGCGCTCGCCATCCTCGCTCTCCTTCTCGTGGCCGGGCGCTGGATCACGGCGGCGGGCTTCTCGCCCCTCTGGGGCGCCTTCACCTTCCCGGCGGCCGCGGTCGCCTCGGCCTGCCTCGCTCAGGGCTTCGAGCCGTTCCGCAGCATCGGCGGGCTGCTTCTCGTCGGCGCGACGCTCCTCGTCCCGACGATCGCCTGGCGGGTCATGAAGCTGTGGGCCGAGGGCAGGCTCGCTGCGGCCACGAACGCTGCCATCGCCTGAGGCGGGCAGTCAGAGGAGACCGACCCAGGCCCGGGCAAGCGCGAGGCCCGCGGCATCGGCGCCCGGTCCATGCGCCGCCGCCTCGAGGGGATGCGCTGCGGCCCAGCCCGAGGCCATGACCTCGGCCTGATCGGCGAAACTGCGCGACCAGTGCGCCACGACCGCCCGGTTCGCCTCGAAATGGAACTGCATCCCGTAGACCCGCCCGCCGATGCGGAACGCCTGCGCCGGAACCCCCGGCGCCTCGGCGAGGTGCACCGCGCCGGGCGGCAGGTCGAAGGTGTCGGAGTGCCACTGGAAGATGCGGAACGTCTCCGGCACGGCCCCGAGCACCGGATCGTCCGCCGCCGCGGGCGTGCGTCTGACCTCGCACCAGCCGAACTCGCGCGCCTCGCCCAGCCGGTTGCGCCCGCCGTGGCCGCGCGCCAGGATCTGCGCGCCGAGGCAGATGCCGAGCACCGCCCGCCCCGCCTCGCCGAAGGCGCGCATCCGCCGGGCGAGATCCGGCAGGTAGGGGTGGCGCGCATCGTCCAGCGCCGACTGCTCGCCGCCGAAGACCACGAGGCCCGCATAGCCGTCGGGCTCGGGAAGCCCGCCGCCGGCGAAGGGGCGGAACACGTCGGTCAGGATCCCGGCCTCGGACAGCGCCACGCCGACCTGGCCGTGATGCGTGACGGCGGTGTTCTCGACGATGGCGACGCGCATGGTCCCTCCCGCTCCGGCGACGTGATCCTCAGCACGGCGCGCGGCGGCCGACAAGACCCTTGCCTTCGGCCTGCGCCCGTGAAACAGGGGGGCGCCAGACGAACGCTCCCGGATGGAGGCTCCCGATGGAGATTCGCGAGGCCCTCACCTTCGACGACGTGCTTCTGGTGCCGGCGGCAAGCTCGGTGCTGCCGTCGCAGGCAGACACCTCGACCTGGGCGACGCGCACCATCCGCATGAACATCCCGCTGATGTCCTCGGCGATGGATACGGTGACCGAGGCGCGCATGGCGATCGCCATGGCGCAGGCCGGCGGCATCGGCGTGATCCACCGCAATCTCGGAATCGAGGAGCAGGCCGCCGAGGTGCGCCGGGTCAAGCGCTTCGTCTCGGGCATCGTCTACAACCCGATCACGCTCAGCCCCGACCAGACGGTGGGCGACGCCCGCGCCCTGCAGGAGCGCTACAGCGTCACGGGCTTCCCGGTGGTGGACGGAGAGGGCCGCGTGGTCGGCATCGTCACCAACCGGGACATGCGCTTCGCCACCGACGACGCGACCCCGGTGCGCGCGGTGATGACGTCGGACAACCTCGCCATGCTGACCGAGCCCGCCGACCTCGATGCGGCGAAGTCGCTGATGAAGGCGCGCCGGATCGAGAAGCTGCTCGTCACCGACGGCAAGGGCAAGCTCACGGGCCTGCTGACGCTCAAGGATACCGAGCAGGCCGTGCTGAACCCCGCCGCCTGCAAGGACGAGCTCGGCCGGCTCCGGGTGGCGGCGGCAACGACCGTCGGCGACACCGGCTTCGCGCGCGCCGAGGCGCTGGTCGATGCGGGCTGCGACATCGTGGTGGTGGATACCGCCCACGGCCATTCCGAGGGCGTGGCGAAGGTGGTCGAGCGGATCAAGCGCGCCTCGAACGAGGTGCAGGTGATCGCCGGCAACGTCGCCACCGCCGAGGCGACCCGCGCGCTGATCGGCGCGGGCGCCGACGCCGTGAAGGTCGGGATCGGTCCGGGCTCGATCTGCACCACGCGGATCGTCGCCGGGGTCGGCGTGCCGCAGCTCACCGCGATCATGGATGCGGCCTCTGCCGCCGGCGAAGTGCCGGTGATCGCGGACGGCGGCATCAAGTATTCGGGCGACTTCGCCAAGGCGATCGCGGCCGGCGCCTCGGCGGCGATGGTGGGCTCGATGATCGCCGGCACCGACGAGAGCCCCGGAGAGGTGATCCTCTACCAGGGCCGCAGCTTCAAGTCCTACCGGGGGATGGGCTCGATCGGGGCCATGGCGCGGGGTTCCGCCGACCGCTACTTCCAGAAGGACGCGGCCTCCGACAAGCTGGTGCCCGAGGGCATCGAGGGCCAGGTGCCCTACAAGGGCGCGGTGGCGGCGGTGATCCACCAGATGGTCGGCGGCCTGCGCGCCGCGATGGGCTACACCGGCGCGGCGACCATCGCGGAGATGCGGCGCAACTGCCGCTTCGTGAAGATCACCGGCGCGGGTCTGAAGGAAAGCCACGTCCACGACGTGCAGATCACCCGCGAAAGCCCGAACTACCGGCTGGGCTGAGAACGCGCCTTCCAGAGCGGCCCGTTCCGGGCCATGGCCTTCCTCTCGCGTCCGCGCCGCGAGGCGCGGCCGCTCGGGGCCTCCGGCGGGGATACTTGGAAAAGGGGAAGGGCGCAGGGGGCACGGCCCGGCTGCCTTCCGCCGGGCAACGCCACCAGGCAGACCGCTCCGCAGGCGACGGGGCTGCGTCGCCCAGGCTGCGGCCGGCGGCCGGCGGCCGCGCTCACATCCCGAGCGCGGCCTTGTACATCTCGAGCACCGCCTCCTCCTCGGCCACGTCGTCGCGGTCGCGCTTCCTGAGCGCGATCACCTTGCGCAGCACCTTCACGTCGTAGCCGCGCCCCTTGGCCTCGGCCATGACCTCCTTGATCTGGTCGGCGACGTCCTTCTTCTCGGCCTCGAGCCGCTCGATGCGCTCCACGAGCTGGCGGAGCTCGCCGGCCGCAACACCGTAGGCGGCGTCCGGGGTCGGGTTCGTGGCGGCGTCGGTCATCGGAGCGTCTCCCTTCTGGATCGGAGGTCCGTTCCCTACCCGCGGCGCCGGCCCCGTTCAAGGCCCCGCCTTGCCATGGGCGACGGCCCGCGATAGGCCGGACGGAAACGGGGGTTCGATCCATGGAATGGCTCGTCTGGACCGGCGCGGGCGTCACGCTCCTGGGGCTCGCGGGCCTCGTCTGGTGCATCCTCCGGGTGGCCGCCGCCCGGCGCGCGGGCCTGCCCGATGCCGAGCTGCGCGCGCGGCTCCAGCGTATCGTCGCGCTCAACCTCGGGGCGCTGCTGCTCTCGGCGCTCGGGCTCGTCATGGTGATCGTCGGCATCGCGTTGGGATAGGCGGCATGGACCACGAGGACCTTCGGCGCTGGTCGAAGCGCTCTGCCGACTGGGCGGCCGAGTACCATGCCGGGCTGCGCGCGCGTCCGGTGCGTGCGCCGCTCGTCCCCGGCGCCACCCGTGCCGCGCTGCCACCGCATCCGCCCGAGGCGCCCGAGGCGCCCGAGGCGATCTGGGCCGACTTCGAGCGCCTCGTGCCCGGCGCGATGACCCACTGGCAGCATCCGCGCTTCTTCGCCTATTTCCCGGCGAATGCCGCGCCGGCCTCGATCTGGGCCGAGCAGGTGGCGAACGCGATCGCCGCCCAGTGCATGCTCTGGCAGACCTCGCCCGCGGCGACCGAGATGGAGCAGGTGATGGTCGACTGGCTCCGCCAGGCGCTCGGCCTGCCCGAGGGTTTCGCGGGCACGATCCATGACAGCGCCACCACCGCAACGCTTTCGGCCGTGCTGACGATGCGCGAGCGGGCGCTCGGCTTCGCCGGGCTGACGCGCGGCCTCTCCGGCGCGCCGGTGCTGCGCCTCTATGCGTCCACGGAGACGCATTCCTCGGTGGACAAGGCCGCGCGGCTTGCCGGGATCGGCCAGGAGAACCTGGTGAAGCTGCCGTCGGGGCCCGACGGGTCCATGGACCCGCGCGACCTTGCCGCGGCGATTTCCGCCGACCGCGCGGCCGGACATGTGCCGGCGGGGGTGGTGATCTGCGCGGGCGGCACCTCGACCGGCGCCTTCGACCGGGTGGGCGAGGTGATCGCCGTGGCCCGGGCCGAGGGCCTGCCGAGCCATGTCGATGCCGCCTGGGCGGGTTCGGCCATGATCTGCCCCGAGTTCCGGCACCTCTGGGCCGGGGCCGAGGCGGCCGACTCGATCGTGTTCAACCCGCACAAGTGGCTCGGCGCGCAGTTCGACTGCGCGGTGCAGTTCCTCGCCGACCCCGGTCCGCAGGTCCGGACCCTGGGCCTCAGGCCCGACTACCTCGTCACGCCGGGCGCGGAGGAGATCGTCAACTTCAACGAATGGACGGTGCCGCTCGGCCGGCGGTTCCGTGCCTTGAAGCTGTGGTTCCTGATCCGGGCAGAGGGGCTGGAGGGGCTGCGCGCACGGATCCGCGCGCATGTCGCCTGGGCCGGCCGGGCGGCGACGGAGATCGCGGCGCTGCCGGGGGTCTGGATCGTCACGCCGCCGCGCCTTGCGCTCTTCACCTTCGCGCTGTCCGCCGGGGATGCGGCGACGGAGGCGCTGCTCGCCCGGCTGAACGACGGCGGCGAGGTCTACCTCACGCCGACCAGGGTCGCCGGGCGCAGCGTGATCCGCGTCTCGGTCGGCGGCTGGTCGACCACCGAGGACGACGTGCGCCACCTCGTCGGCTGCATCCGCGCCGCGCTCGCCTGATCCGCCTTCCGCTGCGGAAACCGGGTGTGGCGTCCCGGAATGCGAACGGGCGCCCCGAGGGGCGCCCGCGTGCTCCCGACCAGGCGGGCCTGCCCGCTCAGAACCGGAACGAGGCCCTCAGCGTCGCGGTCGTGGCGCGCACGTCGACGCCCGAGCCATCGAAGTTGTCGAACTGGTGGCTCAGCACCTCGCCGCCCAGGACCAGCGAATCCGTCACCTGGTAGCCCATGCCGACACCGGCAAACCAGCCGGTGTCGGAGAGGTCCGTCCCGCCGACGTTCGCGCTGGCGTGAGCCGCCCCCGCGGTGCCGTAGAACAGCGTCCGGCCGGCGTCGTAGCCCGCCCGAAGCTTCAGCCGGGCCACGTTGTCGAGCGAGTCGCCCGCAGCGCCGATGTCGATGTCGGTCACGTCGTAGTCGCCCTCGACGCCGACCACGATGTTGCCGAAGTCCCAGTTGTAGCCGAGGTGCACGCCGCCGAGCCAGCCGTAGCCGCTCACGTCGTCACTGAGGTCGCCGTAGCCGATCTGGCCGCCGCCGTACAGGCCGCTCCAGTCGCCCGAGGGCGACATGGCCGGCGGCGGGGGGGCCGCCACGACCGGGGCTGCCTGCGGTTCGTTCAGGCCGCCGGCGAGCGCCGGCGCAGCCGCGAGCGGCGCGGCGAGCAGGGCCGCGGCAGCAGCTATGGAACGGGTTCTCATGGTCTGTCTCCTCAAGCAAACTGCCTCAACTGCGTCCCGGACTGGTCTGACTGCGCGTCCCGGGCTTTCGATCCATTCACGCGCTCCCCGGTCGATGAAGCGCGCCGCGGAGCCGGCTGCAAGCGGACGCCTCCGCCGCCCCTGAAGTCGGCAAGACGGCGCCGCACGCATGCGGCTACGGAGGTCATATGACGGCGGAGAGCCGCCGGTTCCAGCGCCGGGGACTCACACCCGCTCACAATCCCGTGTCTCCTGTGCGTCGTCCAGGCGCAGGGGAACGACCCGCAGGGAAAGATCGGACGATGACGCTCCAGAACCGGGTGCTTCCGACAGGCGAGATCGTCAGCGATCCCGCGCGAGGCCTCCTTACCGGAAACCGGGGCATCCTGCACGGCCCCGACCGGCGGCTCGGCGCCGCGCGATGGCGGCATCCGCACTGGATCGTCTGCGCGCTCGACCACCCGCACGGGGTGGTGCGGCGGCCGATGTCCCCCGGCACCTGGACGGAGCTCTTCTTCCTCGACGAGGCGGTCGCGATGGCTGCGGGGCACCGGCCCTGCGCCTACTGCCGTCGGCACGCCTGGGAGGCATTCCGGGCGGCCTGGGCTCGGGCCGGCCTGCCCGGGCGGCGCGCCGCGGAGATCGACAGGGCGCTCCATGCCGCCCGCGTCACGCGGAATCGCGGGCAGGTGCGCCATGTGGCGAACATCCCGAGCCTTCCGGACGGCGTCTTCCTCCTCGGCGACACGGGACCGCAGCTCGTCCTGGGGGACGCCCTTCTGCCCTTCGCACCCGCCGGATACGGGTCGCCGATCCCGAGGCCGGGGGAAGGGCCGGCAACCGTCCTCACGCCGGCTCCCACGGTCGCCGTGCTGCGCGCCGGATACCGGCCGGTGATACACCCTTCCGCCGTCAGCCGAGGGTGAGATCGGCGAGCAAGGCCTCAACGCGGGTGGCGGTGTCGTCGGCATCCGACGAAACCGCAAGGCCGATCAGCACCTCCGGCGCCGTGCCGAAGGCGCGAACGTGATCGGCAGCGAGATCGGCTTCCTCCGCATGGTCGCCGGTGCCGGCGGCGCGCCGGATCACGCTGACGCCGCGGCCCGGCAGGTAGGGGCTTGCGACGATGGTGCCGGGCGCGCCCTCGCCGCCCCAGACCTGGATCAGCGCCCGCACCCGCGGGTTGCCGAGAAGCCGCCGGAGCGACCCACCCGGACCCGCGCGCGCCGCGGTTGCGGCGTCGGAGAACACGAAATAGAGCGCGAGGTTGCGGTCGTCGCCCCCCTTCCGGCCAAGGTCGGTCGGCGGGACCGAGGCCGCGACGCTCCAGCGCCAGGTGGCGCGGCGCGCACCGCGCGCCTCCTCGGGAACCGGGCGCCAGATCAGCGACGCGCTCGCCTCGGCCACGACACCGAGCCTGCGGCCCTCGGGCAGGAAGCGGGTCGGCGGGATGCGCCGGAAGGTGATCGGCTGCCACGCCGCGTCGAAGGCAACCTGCGTCGCATCCTGAAGCGCCCGCGCCGGCGCGGCGAGCGACGCGGCCGCGAGGGCCGACCCGGCCAGGAACCATCGGCGCTGCATGGGCCCCTCCTTCGCCCGACGTCCTAGGCGCGGCTGGGCGCCGGGCAAGCGCCGCTCACCCGGTCGTGAGAAGGCCGCCGCCGCCCAGCTAGCCGGCCTTCTCGGCCTTCTCGGCCAGCGCCAGCCACTCCTCCTCGGCCGCGGCGAGCGTCGCCTGCCGTTCGGCAAGCGCGGTGGTGGCGCGGGTGAACTTCTGGGGCTCCCGGGCGTAGAGGTCGGGCTGGGCAAGCAGTTCCGAGAGCCGGGCGATCTCGGCCTCAAGCCGGGCGATCTCGGCCGGCAAGGCCTCGAGCCGGTGCTTCTCGGTGAAGGTCAGCCCCTGCGCGGGCTTCCTCGGTTTCGCCTCCCGTCCAGACGCGACGGCGGGCGCGCGACCGCCTTCCGCCGGCGCCTGCGGCGCATCCTCGCCGCGCTGCGCGCGGTAGTCCGACCAGCCCCCCGCATAGACGGTGGCGCGCCCATCACCCTCCATCGCAACGGTCGCGGTCGCCACCCGGTCGAGGAAGTCGCGGTCGTGGCTGACGAGGAGCACCGTGCCATCGTAGTCCCCGAGGAGTTCCTGGAGAAGGTCGAGCGTCTCGACGTCGAGGTCGTTCGTGGGCTCGTCGAGCACCAGGAGGTTCGACGGCCGCGCCATGATGCGCGCCAGCAGGAGCCGCGCCCTCTCCCCGCCCGAGAGCGAACCGACCGGTGCCCGCGCCTGCGCCTCGGAAAAGAGGAAGTCCTTCAGGTAGCCCACCACGTGGCGCGGCTGTCCGCGCACCATCACCTGGTCGGACCGCCCCGAGACGCGCAGCGCAGGGTCGCCGGTCAGGCTCTCCCATAGCGTCGCGGCGGGGTCGAGCGCGGCGCGCGCCTGGTCGAACACCGCGACCTCGAGGCCGGTGCCGTGCCGGACGGTTCCGGAGTCGGGTTGAACTTCACCGAGCAGGAGCTTGAGAAGCGTCGTCTTTCCCACGCCGTTCGGACCCACGAAGGCGATCCGGTCGCCGCGCATGATGCGCAGGTCGAAGCCCTTGACGATGACCCTGCCGCCGAACGCCTTCGTCAGGCCCTTCGCCTCGATGACGAGCCGGCCAGACTGCGGCCCCGCCTCCAGCGCCATGGCGGCCGTGCCCTGCCGGCGGATCATCGCCGCCCGCTCGGCACGCATCGCCTGAAGCGCGCGCAACCTGCCCTGGTTGCGCTTGCGCCGGGCGGAGATCCCCTCCACCGCCCATCGGCCCTCGGCCCGGATCTTCCGGTCGAGCTTGTGGCGCGCCTCGTCCTCGGCCGCCCAGACATCCTCGCGCCAGTCCTCGAACGCCTCGAATCCCCGGTCGAGCCGGCGCACCTCGCCCCGGTCGATCCACAGGACGGATCGCGTCAGCGCCCGCAGGAAGGCCCGGTCGTGCGAGATCAGGACGAAGGCAGCCTTGGTTTCCGCAAGCCGAGCCTCGAGCCAGCCGATCGCGGCGATGTCGAGGTGGTTCGTCGGCTCGTCGAGCAGCATCAGGTCGGGTTCGGCCGCAAGCAGCCGCGCCAGCGCCGCGCGCCGCCGCTCCCCGCCCGAGGCAGTGGCGACCGGCGCCTCGGGCCGGAAGCCGAGGCCCTCGGCAGCGGCGGCCACGCGCCAGCCCTCGCCCGGCGGCAGTCCGGCGGCGGCCCAGTCGCCGAGCGTCGCGTGGCCGGAGAAGTCGGGCTCCTGCTCCAGATAGCCGACCGTCGTGCCCGCCGGAACCGCCCTGGTCCCCTGATCGGGCTCCACGAGCCCCGCCATGACCTTGAGGAGGGTGGACTTGCCCGAACCGTTCCGGCCGACCAGGGCGATCCGGTCGCCCGGCTGGACGGTGAGGGACACGCCCGCGAAGAGCGGGTTGCCGCCGAAGGTGAGCGACAGGTCGGTGAGCTGGAGAAGCGGGGCGCGCGCCATGGCGTCGCAGCTATCGCCCGCCCCGCCCCGGGTCAATGCCGGCTGCAAGAGCGGAAAGAGGGGGAGGCGCCGGCGCGCGCCTCCCCCCTGTCACGGGCCGGCACGGGGCCGGTCCGCATCACCCTTCGTAGCGGGGCATCGCGTCGAGCGCGTCGCGCGTCATCGGGACGTAGATGCGGATCTCGTCGCCGTCGGCGCGGCGCAGGATCTGCAGTTCGCTCATCGGGATGGCGACCGGCTTGGCGCCGATGCCGAGGAAGCCGCCGACATCGACCACGGCGTCGGTCAGCACGTCATCGGCACCGACGATCAGGTCGGAGACCGAACCGATCCGCGCGTCCTCGACATCGTAGACGGTGGCCCCGGTCAGGCGCTCGACCGTCAGGACGTCCGGCTCGGCGATGACGAAGCCCTCGCGCTCGACCGGGGTGCCGGCGACGGTCGCCTCGCCTTCCGGCGCGGCATCGGCCTCGGCCACCGCGCCTTCGGCGTCCGCCTCGACCGCGGTGCCGGTGGTCGCTACGTCATCCACCATGGCTTCCGGCGTGCCCGGCATCGCCTCGGTGCCGGCGTCATCCGCCGCGGCGCCGGTCCGCCATTCCCAGGCCGGGGCGGCCTCGAAGTCGGTGCGCGCGGCATTCATCACGAGGAAGTAGTCGGCATCGTCCTCGGCCGTGGCGTTGTCGGCCACGAAGCGCAGGGCGCCCATGTCGATCGCCACCTGGCGCTCGCCGACACCGAGGAAGCCGCCGACATCCACGAGGACCGACGAGACCGTGCCCTCGCGGGTGAGGATCACGTCGTTGATCTCGCCGATGTCCTCCCAGCCGGCCTGCAGGCCGTCAGCCTCGGCCGCAAGCTCCGCCTCGGAGGCATAGACGCGCTTTCCGATGAACTCCGATGCACGGATCTCCATCGGCTCGGCGGTTTCGCGGAAGAGCTGCGCGCCGTGGTTGTCGGCCAGGGCGCCAGCGGTCGTCGCCGCCACGAGGGCGGTCGAAAGCATGAGCTTCTTCATTGGGTTGTCTCCGGGTTTTCGCGTTACTGTCGCGCGGCGCCACGCATGACCGGACAACGCGAAGTCCGCACCCGGGTTCCACGAGCGGTTGCAGATTTCCGCACCGTCGGGATCCGGCGAGGCGGCTCAGAAACGGATGTTGAACCGCGCGCGCACCGCCCTGTCGATCTCGGGCGGCACCAGCGGCTGGGCCGACGCCGCAAGGATCGCCTCCTTCCGCGCGGTCGCACGCTCCAGCAGGCCGGGCCGCCCGAGTTCCTCCCATTCCTTGGGCGACGTCCGGTCGGCGAGCGCGGGGTAGACATACTCCGTCTGCATCAACCGCAGCGTCTCACCGCTTCCCAGGTAGTGTCCCGGCCCGCCGAGGCAGACCTCGCGCATCGCCTCAAGGCCGACGAGGTCCTCGGCGACCTCGATGCCGCGCACGCAGCGCAGCGCCTGCCCGATCAGGTCGTCGGCAAGCACCAGACCCTCCGGCGAGAAGCCGAGGAGCGAGGCGAACATGCCCCCCGCCTCATAGACGAGGTTCAGCCCGGAAAGCCCTGCAAGAACGTTGGAAATCGCCTGTTCCCACCCGGCCTGCATGTCCGGCAGCTTGGCATCCGCGATGCCCGCCGCCGCTCCGCCGGGCAGGCCGTAGAAGCGGTGCATCTGGGCGCAGCCCGCCGTCAGCAGCGCCTGCTCGGCCGAGCCCCCCGACATGGCGCCGGTGCGCAGGTCGGAGACGAAGGGCCAGGTGCCGAAGACGGCCGGATGCCCGGGGACCATGGCGTTGACGTAGACCACGCCCGCCAGGCACTCGGCCACCGCCTGCACGATGGCCGTGGCGATCGGCGCCGGAGCGGTCGCCCCCGCCTGCCCGGCCGACAGCAGCAGGATCGGCATCCCGGCGCGGACCAGAAGCTCCATCGTCCGGCAGCTTTCCTCGGCGAACTTCATCGGCGGCACGACGAAGCAGTTGGAGTTGCTGACGAACGGCCGCGCCCGCCATTCGGCCTCGCCGCCCGCGACCATGTGGATCAGCTCCATCCCGCCCGCGACGTGGTGGGGCTCCGAGAACGAGGTGCCGACATGCTTCGTCGTTCCCGCAAGACAGGCGTAGAGCGTGTTGATGTCCATGTCGAAATTGTCGGGGACATCGCGGCAGACCATCGTCCGCTGGAAGAAGTGGATGTTGTCGAGGTGCTGCGCGAGCCGCGCCGCCTCCCAGAGGTCGCGGGCGGTGGAGTCGCGGTACGTCCCCGTGGCGAGGTCGACGATGTGGACCGCCGCGCCCGCGGTCCCGTAGTGCACCCGGCCGGGAAGGAGATGCAGGTCGTGCGCGGGATCGCGCGCGAACAGCGTGATGTCGCGCGCGGCGACGGCCAGCATGTCCTCGACCAGCGCCCGCGGGAAGCGGATGCGCCCGTCGGGGCCCAGCACCGCGCCCGCGCCGGTCAGGATCTCCACCCCGCTCGGCGGTGCGTTGGCAAGCCCGATCTCCTCCAGCGCGGTCAGCGCGGCTTCGTGGATCCGGGCGACGCCTGCATCGGTGAGCGGCCGGTACTGACCGCCCTCCATGCCGGGCCGGATCGGCCGCGCCTCGGCCGCCACCGGCGCCGCCCGCAACGCCCGCCGTGCCTCGCGCCCGCCCGAACGCCGCGCCTTCGCCTCGCAGACCTCAGCCATTGCCCGCCCCCTTCCTCAGAAGCGCGTCGATCTCGCCCCCCGCTGCGGCCCGCTTCAGCGCCGCGAGGGAGCCGTTTCCGAAGATGCCCGCCATGCAGTCGCGGATCGCGGCATGGGTCACCCGCGCGACCATCGAGCCGAGCGAGATGCGCCGGACCCCCATCGCCGCCAGGTCCGCCACGGTCAGATCGCGCAGCGGCCCGGCGGCGAGCGCATTGATCGGTTTCGTCACGGCGGCCAGCACCTGCTTGAGTTCCGCCCGCCCCGGCGGGACCGGCAGGAACAGGCAGTCCGCGCCCGCCGCCTCGAAGGCCCGAAGGCGCCGGATGCCCTCTGCCAGATCGTAGGTGCCGTTCATCACTCCGTCGGCGCGCGCGACCAGCACGAAGGGCCGGCCGAGGCCCCGGGCGGCGGCTGCGGCCGCACGGATGCGCTCGACCGCGAGGTCGAACTCGTAGGCGGGGTGACCCTCCACCATCCGGGTATCCTCGATCCCGCAGCCCGAAAGCCCCGCCTCGGCGGCAAGGCGCACCGTCCCGGCCACGCCCTCGGGGTCGTCGGCGAAGCCGTTCTCGAAGTCGCCCGAGACCGGCAGCGGCGTCGCCGCGGCGATCGACTCGGCATGGGCCAGCGCCTCGTCGCGGGTGACATGCCCCATGTCGGGGCGGCCGAGCGTGAAGGCGTGGGCGGCCGACGATGTTGCCAGCGCCTCTGCCCCCATCGCCGCCATCATCCGCGCCGAGCCCGCGTCCCAGGGGTTCGGGATGACGAAGCAGCCCTTCGCGTGAAGCTCGGCGAAGCGCTCGTGCCGCGTCACATCCGCATCCTTTCGCCCTTCGGGTCGTAGAGCGGCGCGAGCGACACCCGCGCGCGCGTCCGCCGCCCGGCGATCTCCACCTCCCAGATCGAGCGCGGCAGCGCCGCGGCCTCCTCGCCCAAGCCAAGCGGCACCCAGGCCATGCCCACGGCCGCGCCGAGCGCGTGGCCGTAGTTGCCCGAGGTCAGGATCGAGACGATCCGCCCGTCGCGGAGAAGCGGCTCGTTGTGGAAGAGCATCGGCGCGGGGTCGTCGAGGATCACGTGCACGAGGCGGCGGTTCTGGCCCGCCTCGCGGCGCCTCAGCACCGCGTCGCGGCCGAGGAAGTCGCCCTTGGCGGGCTTCACCAGGAAGCCCATGCCCGCCTCGTCGGGCATGTCCTCGTCGGTGATGTCGTGGCCCCAGTGGCGGAAGCCCTTCTCCAGCCGGCAGGAATCGAGCGCATGCAGCCCCGCGAGCCTGGGCGCGGGCTCGGCCGCCATCAGCGCCTCGAACACATGCGCGGCCATCTCGGCGGGCACGTAGAGCTCCCAGCCGAGTTCGCCCACGTAGGAGACGCGGTGCGCCCGGGCGAGGCCGAGGCCCGCCTCGATCTCGCGCGCCGTGCCGAAGGGGAAGGCCTCGTTGGAGAAGTCGTCGGGGCTGACCGCCTGCATCACCGCCCGCGCCTTCGGCCCCATGACGCAGAACACCGCCTCGGCCGAGGTCATGTCGGTCAGGACCGCCACATCCTGCCCGAGGTTGCGGCGGAGCCAGTCCATCGTGCGCCGGCAGATCGCGCCCGCGACGACGAGGAGGAAGGCGGTTTCGGAAAGCCGTGTCACGGTCAGGTCGGCCTCGATCCCGCCGCGGTCATTCAGCAGAAGCGTGTAGACGATCCGGCCCGGCGCCACATCCATGTCGCCGCAGGTGACGCGCTGGAGAAACCTCAGCGCGTCAGGGCCTTCCACGCGGATCTTCCCGAAGGACGTGAGGTCGAAGAGCGCGCAGCCTTCGCGCGCGGCAAGGTGCTCGGCGCGGTGGTTCCCGAAGAACGACTGCCGGCCCCAGGAATGGGCGTATCCGGCGGTCTCGCCGGGCAGGGCGAACCAGTTCGCCCGTTCCCACCCCGCGACCTCGCCGAAGACCGCGCCGCGTGCCTTCAACTGGTCATGGACGGGGGACCGCCGCACCCCGCGCGCGGTCTCGACCTGCCGGTAGGGGAAGTGGTCGGCGTAGAGCAGGCCCAGCGTCTCGGTCACGCGCTCCTTCAGGTAGCGGCGGTTCCTCTGGAACGGCTGGGCCCGGCGGATGTCGGTATCCCAGAGATCGAAGGGCGCGGCGCCCTCGTCCATCCAGGAGGCAAGCGCCATGCCCGCGCCCCCCGAGGAGATGATGCCGATCGAGTTGTAGCCCGCGGCCACCCAGTAGCCCTGAAGCTCCGGCGCGGGGCCGAGGTAGTAGCGGTCGTCGGGCGTGAAGCTTTCGGGCCCGTTGAAGAAGGTATGGATGCCTGCGGTCTCCAGCATGGGCATCCGGTTGACCGCCATCTCGAGGATCGGCGCGAAATGGTCGAGGTCCTCGGGCAGCTGGTCAAAGCAGAAGTCCTCGGGGATGCCGGCCATGCCCCAGGGCTTGGCCACGGGCTCGAAGGCGCCGAGCATCATCTTGCCCGCGTCCTCCTTGTAGTAGGCGCATTCGTCCGGCACCCGCAGGACGGGAAGTTGCCCAAGCCCGGCAATGGGTTCCGTGACGATGTAGAAGTGCTCGGCGGCGTGCAGGGGCAGAGTTACGCCCGCCTGCCCGGCCAGCTCCCTGCCCCACATGCCACCGCAGTTCACCACGTGTTCGCAGAGGGTTGTGCCGGTTTCCTCACCTTGCCGCCACTCGACGCCCGTCACCCGCCCGGCCTCGGTCAGCACCCGCGTGACCTTGACCCCTTCCAGCACCTTCGCCCCGTTTGCCCGCGCGCCTGCGGCCAGCGCCATGGCGATGTTGGCCGGGTCGCACTGGCCGTCGCCGGGAAGGTGCACGGCGTGGTGCACGCCGTCGATGTTCAGGTGCGGATAGAGCGCCTTGGCCTCGGCCGGCGAGAGGTCGTGCACCTCGATGTCGAAGGCCCGCGCCAGCGAGGCGTTGCGGCGGATCTCCTCCTCGCGCGCCGCCGTGAGCGCGAGCGTGATCGACCCCACCTGCTTCATGCCGGTCGCGACGCCCGTTTCCTTCTCGAGAGTCACGTAGAGATCGCGGGAATACTTCGCGAGCCGGGTGAGGTTCCGCGTGGCGCGGAGCTGGCCGATCAGGCCGGCGGCGTGCCAGGTCGTCCCGCAGGTGAGCTGCCGGCGCTCCATCAGCACCACATCCGTCCAGCCGAGCTTTGCCAGGTGATAGGCGACCGAGCATCCGGAGACGCCGCCTCCGATCACGACGGCGCGGGCATGGGCGGGCGGGGTCATTCGATCCGGTGTCCTTCTAGGGTGAGGCGCCGGGCAAGCTCGGCGATGTGGGCGGGGGTGGTCTCGCAGCAGCCGCCGACGATGGTCGCGCCCTGCCCGACCCAGCCGAGCGCGAAGCGGGCATAGAGTTCGGGCGTCATCTCGGGCCGCGCCTTCAGCGCGTCGACAGTCGGCGCATCCTTCAGGAAGGCCTTGGTGATCTCCTGGAAGCCGTTGGCATAGGCGCCGCAGGGGAGCCCCGAGGGCAGGAGCGCGTCGAGCGCCGCCGCCATCGCCTCGGGCGCCGAGCAGTTGGCCAGCAGCGCCTGCGCCCGGCCCGCGGCGAGCGCGGGCACCCCGGCCACCGCCTCGCCCGAGCGGAGCAACGAGCCGTCCTCGTCGTCGACGGTGACCGAAAGCCAGACCGGACGCCCGGCCGCCGCCGCGCCGTCGAGCACCGCGTCGGCATGGGCAAGCGAGGCGACCGTCTCGCAGAGGATCAGGTCCACCCCCGGGCCGATGAGCCGGGCGACCTCGGCATAGCGCGCCACGGCCTCGGGCTTCGGCGGGTGCGTCTCGGGCCGGTAGCTCGCCACAAGCGGGCCGATCGACCCCGCGATCCGCCCCGACCCGTGCGCGTCGCGCGCCGCCCGCGCCTCGGCGACCGCCTGGCGCAGCAGCGCCTCGAAGCGGTCCTCGATCCCGGCGCGCGCCAACCGGTCGCGGTGCACCGCGTAGGTGTTCGTGGTGGCGACGGTGGCGCCCGCGGCGAAGTAGTCGGCATGGACCGCCTGCACGAGGCCGGGATGGTCCATCATCACCTTGGTGGACCAGAGCGGCGTCGGCGGATCGCCCGAGCGGGCGACGAGTTCCTGCCCCATGCCGCCGTCGAGAAGCGTGACCGTGCTCATGCCGCCTCCGGGATCAGGACGAGCTTGCCCGGCAAGCGCTTGCCTTCGAAATCGGCCTGGGCGCGGGCGATCTCGCGCAGGGGATAGGTCCGCGACACCAGCGGACGGACGGAGCCCTCGTTGATCCGCGCCACCAGCGCGGCGAAGACCTCGGGCGGCTGGAAGGTGCAGCCGTGAAGCGTCAGGTCGCCGAGGTAGATGTCGCGCAGGTCGGCCTCGACCACCGGCCCGGCGATGGCGCCGGACGTGGCGTAGCGGCCGCCGGGCCGGAGCGCGCGGATCAGCGCGCCCCAGCCGGGGCCGCCGACGAGGTCGATCACCGCGTCGCAGCTTCGCGGCGGGGGCGTCTCGTCCCGGCCGAGCACCGCCTCGGCCCCCGCCGCGCGCACCGCCTCGGCCTTCTCCGGCGCGGCGACGCCGGTCACCGCCGCCCCGCGCTGCGCGGCGAGCTGGACGGCGGCGAGCCCCACGCCCCCCGAGGCCCCGGTGACGAGCACCCGCTCGCCCGCCGCGACGCCGGCCCGCGCAAGCAGGTTTTCGGCGGTGCCGAAGGCGCAGGGCATGGCGGCGATCTCGACGTCGGTCAGGGGCGAGCCGGTCACGTCGTGCAGGTCGGCGGCCGCGACCACGCAGAACCCGGCGAAGGCGCCGTCGATCTCTGAGCCGAGCGCGATGAAGCCGACCGGGTTCTCGGGCGTGGGACGCGGCAGGTTGATCGGGCAGGTCACCCGCCGCCCGACCGCCGGCGCCGCGACACCCTCGCCGAGCGCCACCACCCGGCCGCAGAGGTCGCCGCCCTGGATGCGCGGGAAGGCAATCGCGCCGCCCCAGCCGCCGCCCCCCTGCCCGCGCGCATACCAGCCGGTGCGCGTGGCGATGTCGGTGTTGTTCACGCCCGCCGCCAGCACCCGCACCAGCGCCTCGCCGGGGCCGGGCCGCGGCACGGGCAGGTCGTCGCGCCAGACCAGCACATCCGGCCCGCCGTGGCCGGTGAGCTGCACCCCCGACATGACGGCGGGCAGGGTCATGCCTTCAGCCTCTCGTTCGCCGGGTCGTAGTGCGGGCCATCGTGCACCTCGACCGGGAACCAGTCGCCGAAGATGCCGATCTCGAGCCGCGTCCCCGGCACGGCCAGGTCCGCCCGCACGGTGCCGAGCGCGATCGAGGCCCCGACCCGGTGGCCCCAGCCGCCCGATGTCACCTCGCCGACGATCGCCCCTTCGTGGCGCAGCGAGGCCATGTAGGGCGCGTCCTGCGCGTTCCCGTGGACGGTGAGGCTGACGAAGCGTTTGGCCACCCCGCGCTGGCGTTCGGCCAGAAGCGCCGCCTTGCCGCGGAAGGCGGGCTTGCCCCAGTCGATGAAACGGTCGAGCCCGGCCTCGTTCAGCGTGTAGTCGGTCGAGAGGTCGCCCTTCCAGGCGCGGTAGCCCTTCTCGATGCGGAGCGAGTCGAGCGCCATCATGCCGAAGGGGCGCAGCCCGTGGCGTTCGCCCGCATCGAGCACCGCGTCGTAGACGGCCGCGGTGTCCTCGGTGCGCGTGTGAAGCTCCCACCCCAGCTCGCCCGCGAAACTGACGCGGAAGAGCCAGACCGGCCGCCCGGCGATGCGCGCCTGCTGGTGGGTCAGCCAAGGCAGCGCGAGGTCCGCCTCGGCCACCTCGGCCAGGATCGCGCGCGAGGCGGGGCCGGTCAGGATCTGGCAGGACCAGTCCTCGGTCTCGTCGGAAAGCGTCAGGCCGGGGGCGAGGTGGCGCATCAGCCACTCCCGGTCGTGCACCTGCGCGGTGGCGGCGGTGATCAGTAGGATCTCGTCGGGGCCGGTGCGGGCCAGCGACATCTCGGTGACGGTCCGGCCCTTGTCGTCGGCGAAGTAGCCCAGGCCCACCCGCCCCTCGCCCGGCACCCGCCCGGCGATCTGTTCGGCAAGCCATCCGGCCGCCCCCGCCCCGGAAAGGCGGAAGCGCGAGAACCCCGGCAGGTCGAGGATGCCCGCGTGGTCGCGCACGGCCAGGCATTCCCCGTGCACCGCGTCCCACCAGGGGCCCCGCCGGTCCCAGGTCCGTTGTGCCGCCTCGGAGGTGTCGTCGCCGGGGCGCGCATACCACATCGCCCGTTCCCAGCCGTTCCAGGCGCCGAACTGCGCGCCCAGCGCGGCGGTACGGTCGTGCACCGCGCTGGTGCACACCGGCCGGCCGGCGGGCCAGGCATGGGTCGGGAAGTGGATCGCGTATTCGTGGCCGTAGACCTCCATCGCCTTCGCCACGCAGTAGGCAGGCGTCTCCCACCCGCCAAAGCGGCGCGGGTCGCAGGACCACATGTCCCACTCGGTGGCGCCCTCGGTCACCCATTCGGCCAGCACCTTGCCGGCGCCGCCGGCCTGGCAGATGCCGAAGGTGAAGACGCAGGCCTCGAAGGCGTCGGGCACGCCGGGCATCGGCCCGATCAGGGGGTTGCCGTCGGGCGTGTAGGGAATGGGGCCGTTGATGACCTTCTGGAGCCGCGCCTCGCCCAGGATCGGCACCCGGGCCATCGCGTCGGCGATGTAGGGCTCCAGCCGGTCGAGATCGTCGGGGAAGAGCTGGAACGAGAAGTCGTCCGGCATCGGGTCGTCGGGCGTGACCCAGTGCGCGCGGCACTGCCGCTCGTAGGGTCCGAGGTTCATGCCGAACTTCTCCTGGCGCAGGTAGTAGGACGAATCGACATCGCGCAGGAGCGGCAGCTTGCGCCCCGCCTCGCGGGACCATGCCTCCAGCTCGGGGATCGTGTCGAAGAGAAGATACTGGTGGCTCATCGCCACCATCGGCACGGTGCGGCCGAACATCCGCCCGACCTCGGCGGCGTAGTAGCCGGCGGCGTTCACCACCTTCTCGCAGCGCACCTCGCCCTTCGGCGTGGCGATGATCCATTCGCCCCCCGAACGCCGCACCCCCGTCACCGGGCAGAATCGCTCGATCCTCGCGCCGAGGTCGCGCGCCCCCTTGGCCAGCGCCTGGGTGAGCTGCGCGGGGTCGATGTCGCCGTCCGACGGATCCCACAGGGCGGCCGTCAGGTCGTGGGTCTCGAGGAAGGGATAGCGCGCCCGGAGGTCCGAGGGGTCAAGCAGCTCGTAGTCCATTCCCTGGTGGCGGGCCATCTGCACCACGCGGGCGAATTCCATGCGCCGCTCGCGCGTGTGGCCCAGCCGGAGCGAACCGGTGACGTGGTAGTTCATCGGGTAGCCGACCGCCTCGGCCAGGCCACGGTAGAGAGCCGCCGAGTAGCGCTGAATGTTCATCAGCGACCAGGAGGCCGAGAAGGTGGGGACGTTCCCGGCAGCGTGCCAGGTGGAGCCGGCGGTCAGCTCGTTCTTCTCCAAGAGGAGCGCATCGGTCCAGCCCGCCTTCGCCAGATGAAAGAGGCAAGAGGCTCCGACGACGCCGCCGCCGATCACCACAACGCGCGCCTGCGCGGGCAGATCACCCATCCGCGTCCCTCCCTCTCCGGCGCCGAGATTGCTCCGGCCTCAGGCAGCGATCAATCGGTGCGATGGCCCTTTATTGATCGGGCTTTCCGATTAGAGTGGCCCCATGACCCCCGAGCTTCTCGACACGTTCCTCGACCTCGCCGAAACCCGCAGCTTCAACCGCACCGCCGAGCGGATGGGGCTTTCGCAATCCACCGTCTCGGCCCGGATCAAGGCGCTCGAGTCGGCGCTCGGCGAGCGGCTCTTCGCACGGTCCCGCGCCGGCACGCTGCCCACCGCCGCAGGTGCGCGGTTCGAGACACACGCGCGCACCCTGCGCCATGCCTGGGCAGAGGCGCGGCGGGCGGTCGCCCGCGCGGGCGAGCGCGAGGGACTCGTCCGGCTCGGGCTCCAGCACGACCTCGCCGCCGGACTGCCGGGCTTCGTCGCGGCGGTGCGCGCGGCGCTGCCGCGAAGCGACATCTACGTGGAACTCGACTACTCGACGCAGATGGCGGCCGACGTCCTGTCGGGCGCGCTCGACCTTGCCGTGGCCTACACGCCCCGACCCGACCCCGACCTCTCGGCGGAACCCCTGGGGCGGGCGCGCTACGTGATGGTCTCGACCCATGCCACCTGCCTCGCCGAGGTCGACCCGTCGCGCACCGTCCGCGCGAGCTACGCGCCAGCCTTCGACGCGGCGCATCGGGCGCTCCACCCGGGTCTGGACCGCGCGCCGGTGGGATCGGGCCTCGACGCCGGCGTTGCGGGGCTCATCGCGGCGCTCGGCGGCTCGGGCTACGTGCTCTCGGCCACGGCCGAGGCCCTGGAAGCCGCCGGCGTGGCGCGCCCGGTGCCGGATGCCGAGCCCATCGACCAGCCCGTCTACGCGATCGTGCACGTCCGCAACCGATCCTCGGCGCTGCATCGGCGGCTTCTCGCGCTTGCCCGGCGCCACATGGGCGAAAGGGGTCGCGAGTCGGGCGCGGCATGATTTCCGACAATTACAGTCAGTAATCCTTGACGCCCCACTCCCCGAGCGGGTATCGACAAGACACCCGACCAAAAGACTCGGAAAAAGGATACCCACGATGTCCCGTCTGATTCCCGCCCTCGCCGCCCTGATCGCGCTTGGGGGCGCCGCCGAGGCCGAGGGCGTGCTCAACGTCTACTCCTCGCGCCACTACGACACCGACGACCAGCTCTATGCAGGCTTCACCGAGGCAACCGGCATCGAGGTGAACCGGATCGAGGCCGAGGCCGACGAGCTGATCGCCCGGCTCGAGGCCGAGGGCGCGAACAGCCCCGCCGACGTGTTCATCACGGTCGATGCCGGCCGGATGTGGCGCGCCGAGGAAAAGGGCCTGCTCCAGCCGGTCGAATCCGCCGTGCTCGAGGAGCGCATCCCCGAGGCGCTCCAGCACCCCGACAACCTCTGGTTCGGCATCTCCACCCGGGCGAGGGTGATCTTCTACGCGAAGGACCGGGTCGAGAACCCGCCGCAGACCTATGCCGACCTCGCCGATCCTGCCTACAAGGGACAGGTCTGCATCCGCTCGGGATTCAACATCTACAACCTGTCGCTCCTCGCCTCGATCATCGAGCATGAGGGAGAGGAGGCAGCGCGCGCCTGGGCCGAAGGGCTGAAGGCCAACCTCGCCCGCGAGCCCGAAGGCGGCGACACCGACCAGCTCAAGGCCATCGTCTCGGGTCAGTGCGACATCGCGGTGGCGAACACCTACTACTTCGCCCGCGCCATTTCCTCGCAGGTCGACGGGCTCACCGGCTCCACCGACGGCATCGGCATCGTCTTCCCCAACCAGGAGACGACCGGAACCCATGTCAACGTCTCGGCCGCCGCCGTCGCGGCACATGCGCCGAACCGCGACAACGCGGTGAAGTTCCTCGAATACCTCGCCTCGGACTCGGCGCAGGAATACTTCGCCGGGCAGAACAACGAGTATCCCGCCGTGCCGGGCCTTGCCACGACCGAGGCGGTGACCGCCCTCGGCACGTTCCGCGCGGACGACCTCAACCTCGCCGCGCTCGGCCGGAACCAGGCGGCCGCGGAGCGGATCTTCACCGAGACGGGCTGGAAGTAGATCGCGCCCGAACGGGAATGACAGGGCCCGGCGCGGCGGGATCGCGCCGGGCCCTGGCTACCCTGCCTGCCGCCCGCGGCGGCCGCCCCGGCGCCGGGCCTCGGCCCCGCCATCGAGCCCGGCCTTGAGGACGGCGGTCATCGGGTGATCGGGGTCGCCCGCGTATTCCGCGATGACCCGCCGCAGCGCAAGGCGCGTGTCGGTGCCGGCTGCAAGCGACAGCGCCCAGTCGAGGAAGATCGACCGACATTCGGGTGCGCCGATCCCCTCGATCCGGTAGCTTTCGCGGATCAGGCCCTTCGGGTCCGCCTCCTCAAGCCGCATCCTGCCTCCCTGCGGTTCCGGCGCCACTATCGGCCAGCCGGGGCGGCTCCGGCAAGCACGCGTCCGATGACATCGCCCGCGACGCCCCGGGCGTCGGCGATCAGCCGGACGAGATCGGCCGCGTCCTCCGCGCCGGTCTCGCGGAAGAGGACCGCACGCCCTCCTTCGCCGACCGTCGCAAGGTCGAGCCGACCCTCCGTCAGAAGCCGCGTCACCCCCTGCACCGCCGACAGCAGCCGATAGCCAGAGGCGACGCGCTGCGCCTCCTCCCGCCCGATCAGGCCTGCCGCGGCCCCGGCCGCAAGCTGCGCCGCCACCCCGCGCCGGGGAGAGCCCGCGATCAGCGCCGCGGCCTCGGCCAGAAGCTCGATATCGGTCATGCCGCCTGCGCCGCGCTTGGCGTCGAGAGGGCCCTCCTGCGGCTTTGCGGCGAAGAGGCGCGCCCGCATCTCGGCCACGTCGGCCAAGGTCCGGCCGGGCTCGCCCTTCGCCGCGATCACCTCCCGGCGGAAGGCCTCGACCTCGGAACCGAGCGCCGCCGCCTCGGTCCCGGCATCGGCCACAACCCGCGCCCGGGTGAGCGCAAGATGCTCCCAGGTCCAGGCCTCCTCCGACTGGTAGGCGCGGAAGGAGTCGAAAGACGTGGCAACCGGCCCCTGCCGCCCGGAGGGCCTCAGCCGCATGTCCACATCGTAGAGCTTGCCCTCGGCCATCGGCGCGGACAGCGCGGTGACGAGCGCCTGCGTGAGCCGCGCGTAGTAGGCGCGCGCCGCGAGCGGCCGGCGGCCCTCGGACATCTCCTGCCCGGCAGGATCGTAGATCACGATCAGGTCGAGGTCCGAGGCCGCCGTCAGCGCCCCTGCCCCGAGCGAGCCCATGCCGAGCACCACAGCGCCGCGGCCGGGCGGCGCGCCGTGCTTGGCCCCGAAGTCGGCCGCCACTGCCGGGAACAGGGCGGCGACCACCGCCCCGGCGAGATCGGCGTATTGCCGGCCGGCCTCCTCTGCGCCGATCAGGCCCCGCAGCAGGTGGACGCCGACGCGGAAGTGCCACTCCTTCGCCCAGACGCGCGCGGCGTCCAGCTTCTTCTCGTAGTCGCTGACCTGGGCGAGCCGCCCCGAAAGCGCCGAGGCGAGGGCCGCCGGGCCCGGCCAGGGCGCGAAGAAGGCCCCGCCGATCACCGCGTCGAGCACGCCCGCGTTGCGCGAGAGGTAGCGCGCCAGCGCCGGCGCCGTTGCCGCAATGTCAACGATCAGGTCGATGAGCTGCCGATTGGCCTCGAACAGCGAGAAGAGCTGCACGCCGGCGGGCAGGCCGGCAAGGAAGCCGTCGAGGCTCATCAGCGCCTCCTCCGGCTTCGCCGCCTTCTGGAGCCGCGCCAGAAGCTGCGGGCTGAGCCGCCGGAAGATCGCCTGCGCGCGCTCCGACCGCAGCGCCGGGTAGCTGCGCCAGCGGTCCACCACGGCGCGCATCTCGGGCGGAAGGTCGGGCATGTCGCGCACGGCCTCGGGCGCGAAGAAGCCCTCGGTCAGCTCGGCGACGCGCGCGAGCCGCTCGGCGATCTCCGCGCGCAGCCGCGCCGTGTCGCCCTCGCCCATCAGGCGCGCCAGCCGGTCCCAGTCGGCGGGCGCGGCGGGCAGCGCGTGGGTCTGCTGGTCGGCGACCATCTGCACGCGGTGCTCCACCTCCCGGTGGGCGCGGTAGTGAAGCGTGAGCTCGTCGCGCACCGGCTCGGGGATCCATCGCGCGTCGGCCAGCCGCGCGAGCCCCTCGACCGTTCCGCGCACCCTGAGCGAGGGGTCGCGCCCGCCCGCAATCAGCTGCCGGGTCTGGGTGAAGAACTCGATCTCGCGGATCCCTCCGGTCCCGAGCTTGAGGTCGTGGCCGTCGAGCTGCCGCCCGTGCAGGCCCTTGTGGTCCCGGATCCTCAGCCGCATGTCGTGGGCATCCTGGATCGCCACGAAGTCGAGGTGGCGCCGCCAGACGAAGGGCGCGAGGACGCGCAGGAACCGTTCTCCACCGGCGAGATCCCCCGCGCAGGGGCGGCCCTTGATCCAGGCGGCGCGCTCCCAGGTGCGCCCGACGCTCTCGTAGTAGCGTTCTGCCGCCTCCATGCCCAGACAGACGGGCATCACCGAGGCATCGGGGCGCAGGCGCAGGTCGGTGCGGAACACGTAGCCGTCGGGCGTGATGTCCGAAAGCAGCGCCGTCATCTTTCGCGTGGCGCGGATGAAGGCGGCACGCGCCTCGTGCGCCTCGGACGGCTCGAAGCGGGTCTCGTCGAAGAGGCAGATCAGGTCGATGTCCGACGAATAGTTGAGCTCGAAGGCCCCCATCTTGCCCATGGCGAAGACCACCATGCCGGCCGCGTCGGCAATCGCCTCCTCGCCGAGACCGGGTATCCTGCCACGGCGGAGCTCGGCACCGACGAAGAGGCGGACGGCCGCCCCGACGGCGGCATCGGCCAACTGCGTCAGTGCGCCGGTGACGTCCTCCAGCGTCCAGGCCCCGCCGAGGTCGGCGAGCGCCGCAAGGAGAGCGACGCGCCGCTTCGCGCGGCGCAGCGCCGGGCCTGCCGCATCCTCGTCGCCGGGCGCCGCCGCCGCGGCGAGTTCGGCCGCAAGCGCGGCCTCCGGCTCGCCGGAGAGCGCCTCGGCTGCCCACTCGCGTTCGCGCCCGACGAGGCCCGCGAGGAAGGGGCTCGACCCTGCCGCCCCGGCCACCAGTTCGCGCACCTCGGACGGCAGATCGGGGAAAAGCCCTGCCGCCTCCCGGCCCCGCTCGGGGTCATGGGCGATGGGCGCGCGGGTCATCCGGGCGGCGAGGCTCATTCCCGATCCCTGCCCCCGCGGGCGGCGGCGGTCAATCCCGGGAGACGAGAGTTTCGGTCCGCGAATGCTCCGGGCCGGGGTGCGCCCGACCGGGAGCGGCCCAGGCCGCACGCGCGAGATGACGGAACCGGCCCGGAACCGGCCGCCGCCGGATCAGCAGAACAGCACCAGCGCGGCCGGATCCCAGGCGACCCGCGTCCGCTCGCCGCGCTCGAGCACCCGGCGGCCGACGAGGTTGCGCATCGAGATCGTGAGCGGCGTGTCCACCCCGTCGAGCAGGACCCCGTAGTAGGTCATGTCGCCGTAGTAGGTCACTTCCTCGACCGTGCCCTCGGCGACCCGACCCCGCGCCGTCTCTCCCTCGAAGAGGATCGTGAGCGTTTCCGGCCGGAAGCCCACGCTTCCCTGGCCGCTGCGGGCGCCGCCGGGGCATTGCTCGGCGGCGATCTCCACCGGGCCGAGGCCGGCCACCTCCAGGTCGACGGTGGCGCCGTTCACCGTTGCCACCGAGGCCGGCAGGAAGTTCATCACGCCGATGAACTCGGCCACCTGGCGGCTCACCGGCCGGCGGTAGAGCTCCTGCGGCGGGGCAAGCTGGGCGATCTGCCCCTCGAACATGACGGCGATCCGGTCCGACATGATCAGCGCCTCCTCCTGGTCGTGCGTGACGAGGATGAAGGTGATGCCGACCTGCCGTTGCAGGCGGCGGAGCTCCGACTGCATCTGCTCGCGCAGCTTCTTGTCGAGCGCGGAGAGCGGCTCGTCGAGGAGCAGAACCCTGGGCTTAAGGATCAGCGCCCGCGCGAGTGCCACCCGCTGCCGCTGCCCGCCCGAGAGCGCGTGGGCGGCGCGGCTGCCGTAGCCCTTGAGGCCCACCATCTCCAGCGCCTCCTCCACCGCCGCCGCCTTCTCCGTGGCGGGGCGCGGGTCGCGGCGAAGTCCGAAGCCGACGTTCTCGGCCACCGTCAGGTGCGGGAAGATGGCGTAGCTCTGGAACACCATGTTGGTCGGCCGCTTGTTCGCGGGCACGCCCTCCATGAGCTTGCCGTCGATGTGGATCGTCCCCTGGCTCACGTCCTCGAAGCCGGCGATGGTCCTGAGCAGCGTGGTCTTGCCGCAGCCCGACGGCCCGAGCAGCGAGAAGAACTCGCCCTCGCCGATGTCTACGTTGATGCCCCTCAGCGCGTGATAGTCGCCGTAGTACTTGTGGACATCCCGGATCTGGATGATCGGCTTCACAGGAACCCTCCGGCGTCCTTGCCCCCCGACCGCGCGATGCCGCGGCGGCGGAAGTATTCGGCGATGATGAGCAGTGTGATCGACAGCGCCACGAGGATCGTCCCGAGCGCCATGATCGAGGGCAGCTTCGTGGGGAACCTGAGCTGCGACCAGATGTAGACCGGCAGCGTGGGCTGGGTGCCGGTCAGGAAGAAGGCGATGATGAACTCGTCGAGCGAGATCGTGAACGAGATGAGGAGCGACGAGATGATCCCCGGCATGATCAGCGGGAAGGTGATCAGCCGGAAGGTGCTCCACCGCGTCTCGCCGAGGTCGATGGCCGCTTCCTCCAGCGACTTGTCGAGCGACTGGAACGCCGAGTTCAGGATCGCGATCGAGAACGGCGTGCAGATCAGCACGTGGCCGAGGATTACCGTCCAGGCCGAAAGCTGGATCCCGATTCCGAGCAGCACCACCAGCAGCGACACCGCGACGATGATCTCGGGCAGCACCAGCGGCAGCATGATGAAGCCCACGATCGGGCCCTTGCCGGGGAAGTCGTAGCGCGTCGAGGCCCGGGCGGCGAAGACACCGAGGCAGGTGGACAGGATCGAGGTCGAGACGGCGATGACCAGGCTGTTCCAGACCGCGCTGTGCAGGGCCGGGATCGTTGCGAGCTCCTTGAACCAGTTCGTCGTGAAGCCCGACAGCGGGAAGGCAATGATGGTCGAGTTGTTGAAGGCGAAGATCGGCAGCAGCACGATCGGCGCATAGAGGAAGATCAGATAGGCGATCGTGTAGGCGCGGAAGCCGGTTCCCTTGCTCCTCATTGCTGACGGACCCTCAGGAAGCGGCGGTTCAGGAACAGGAACACCAGGCTGACCGCGGTCACGATGGCCATGGCCGAGACCGCGAGCGCCGAGCCGAGCGGGTAGTTGTCGAGGCGGAGGTACTGCAGCTGGATCGCGTTCGAGATCATCCGCCCCTCCGGCCCGCCGACGAGCTGCGGCGTCACGTAGTCGCCGATCGTCGGGATGAACACGATCAGCACCGCCGCGACCACCCCAGGCATCGAGAGCGGCAGCGTCACCCGCCAGAAGGTCAGCAGCTTCGACTCGCCCAGATCCTGGCTCGCCTCGAGAAGCGAGCGGTCGATCTTCTCCAGCGCCACGAAGATCGGCAGGATCGCGAAGGGCGCGTAGGCATGCGCAAGCGTTATGACCACGGCATTGACGTTGTAGAGGATGAAGGTCAGCGGCTCGTCGATGATCCCGAGGGTCATCAGCGAGGAGTTCACGACGCCGTTGAACCCCAGGATCACCTTCCAGAGGAACACCCGGATCAGGTAGCTCGTCCAGAACGGGATGGTGATCAGGAACAGCCAGAGCGACTTGCGCGAAGGGCTCACGTGGAAGCTGACGTAGTAGGCCACGGGGTAGGCAAGCAGAACCGTCACCAGCGTCACCGTCGCCGAGACGTAGAGCGACCGCAGCATCACCTGGCGGTAGAGCGGATCCCCCCAGGCCTCGGCATAGTTGGCCAGCGTGGGCGTCCATTCGATGGTCAGGTAGCCGTCGGTCAGGATCGAGTAGAGCAGGATCGCCCCGAGCGGGACCGCGAGCATCAGGAGCGCGTAAAGCGCCGTGGGCGAGATCAGCAGGAGGCCGCTGGCCGCTTCCGACCTGAGGAACCGGCCCCAACGCGTCTTGGCATCCATGATCGCCGGCTGTCCCCTGTTCGCCCCGGTCGACCCATGAATTGCACATCGAAACAGGTCTGAAAAGCCGTGACGTGACTCCTCGGCGCCGACCGCCGCCGTCTCAGGCGCGGCCGGGCCATGCCGGATGCAGGTCGTCGATGACCAGCCGGTGGACATGCGACGCGCCGCTCCCGTGCGCCCTCAGGTGCGGGTGGTCGGGGGGCAGGTCGGCGTGGTGATGGGCAACCGCCTCCGGCTCGTCCGCGCGCCAGAGCCGCGCGCCGGCGATGGCGCCTGCCCCCGCGAGAAGACCAAGAATCGCCAGCGTCGGCCCGAGCCCGAGCGCGGCTCCCGCCCAGCCGGCGAGCGGATAGGTGAGAAGCCAGCAGGCGTGGCTCAGGGCGAACTGCGCGGCAAAGACCGCCGGACGGTCCTCGGGGTGTGCCGAGGCGCGCAGGAGCCGCCCCGAGGGCGTGAGGGCGGCGGCATAGGCTGCCCCGGTCAGCGCCCAGAGCGCGAGGAGACCGCCCCAGGTCGGCAGCCCGCCGGCCGCCATCGAAAGCCCCGGACCCAGCCCCGCGAGGCCGAGCAGAGCGGCGGCCCCGAGCATGACGGGGCGGTCCGACAGCCGCTCGAGCAGGCGCGGAAGCGCGAGCGCCGCCGCGGCCGAGCCCGCCCCGAAGGCGCCGAGCGCCACCGCGACCGCGCCCTCGCCCCCGCCGTAGCCGGCCCGGACGAGGACCACCGTGTTGACCAGGACGAAGGCCCCCGCCGCGGCGGTGGCGAAGCTGACGGCAAGAAGGCCGCGCAGCCTCGGTGTGGCCAGGTAGATCCGGATGCCCCGCGTCAACCTCTCGCGGAACGGCCGCACCGGTTCGCCGCGCGGCGCAGGCAGGGCAGCCGCACGCACCAGCGCGGCCGAGGCCAGGAATCCCGCGACGGTTCCGAGGAACAGCGCCGAGTAGGTCACCACCGTGAGCAGCGCCGCCGCCAGCGCCGGGCTGGCGAGGTTCTCGAGTTCGTAGGCCAGCCGCGAGAGCGAGAGCGCGCGCGTGTAGTCGCCCTCGTCGGGCAGCACGTCCGGGATCGTGGCCTGGAACGCGGGCGTGAAGGTGGCCGATGCCGACTGGAGCAGCAGGATCAGCAGGTAGACCTGCCAGACCTCCGACACGAACGGCAGGAGCAGCGCCACCCCTGCCCGGACGAGATCGGCACCCACAAGCACCGCCTTGCGCGGCAGCCGGCCCGCGAGCGCCTGCGCCACGGGCGCGAGGCCCACGTAGGCGACCATCTTGATCGCCAGCGCCGTTCCGAGCACCGCGCCGGCCCGGTCGCCGGCGAGCTCGTAGGCCAGAAGCGCCAGCGCGACCGTCAGAAGCCCCGTTCCGAGGAGCGCGACGACCTGTGCCGCGAAGAGGCGGGCGAACACCGGGTTGCGGAGGGGCGAGAGCATCGCGCCGGTCCTGATGCGGAGGGATTTCCGCGCACTCTGCGCGGGATGCCCCGCGCGAGGCAAGCCGGCAGGATGCGGGTCAGTCGGCGCCTTCGGGGATCTCCCGCCGCCACAGGTCGTGGAACGACCTGACCCCGTGCTCCAGGTCCGACAGGATGATTCCGTCGTAGCCGGTGGCCGATTTCGTGGCCTCGTAGCTCCAGACGCACAGGTCGTGATCCTCGGCCGCGGTGATCCGGTCGATGCGCCCCGAGAGGTAGCGCAGCGCCCGCAGCTCGCGGCTTTCGTCGGGGAAGCGGTAGGCCCGGCCGCGCTGGATCGTCTCGCCGGGCGAGAGCGGGATCTCCTGATACCAGACTGCGCTGTCGGGGTAGAGGCCGATCACGGTATTGGGGAAGAGGTTGTAGTAGCTCCAGCGCCGCGCGGCCGGCCCCCGGACGGGCGAGGCCGCAAGCAGCTTCTTGTAGGCGCGCACCGACCACAGCCGCCCGGGCCCGTCGTTGAACACCCCGTCCGAGCGCGAGACGTATCCGCTCCAGCTGGAGTCGGAGTATCCGCCGCCGTAGAGGTCGTGCAGGGCCGGGTGTGCCTGGCGGACGTGGTAGCCTTCGTTGTCGACGTCGCGCATGCACTTCCAGTTCGCGGGAACCCGGTCCTCCCAGTCGTTTTCGGGGATGCGGACCATCGAGGACACGTCGAAGGCCGCGAAGTCCTCGGCGAAGGGCGCCATCAGCTCGGCGACCGGCGGTTGCGGCGAGGGTTCGAAGCGGAGGAACAGGAAGCCCTGCCAGACCTCGAGCTCCACCGGCTTCAGGCCCCAGCGGTCGCGGTCGAGCGGCGGGAAGCTCTGCCGCTCGGCCACGCCCCTGAGCGTGCCGTCGAGGTTGTAGGCCCAGCCGTGGAACGGGCAGACGATCGCCTTGTTGCAGCGCCCCGTCTCTCCGGTCACGACGCGCGTGCCGCGGTGCCGGCAGATGTTGTGGAACGCGCGCAGCGTGCCGTCGTGGCCGCGGATGACGACCGCCCGCTCGCCCGCGATGTCGAGGGTCACGTAGTCTCCGGGCTCGGGCAGATCGCTGACATGGCCCGCGATCTGCCAATGGCGGCGGAACAGCCGCTCCTGCTCGAGCGCGAAGATGGTGGCGTCGTGATAGGCACGGGCGGGAAGACCCCGCCGGTCCCACTCCATGTCCTTGGCCATGGTCGATCCCGGAAGTTTGAGCGATTACTCAAACTAGCCCGGAACGCCCCACGGGGCAAGTCGAAAGTTTGAGCGCGCGCACAAATTCCCGCCCGCGCCGGGCCCTGCCCCTAGCGCGGCAGCGCCTCGATGGCGATCGACCGCTTCCTGAGCTCGGCCATCAGCGCCGGGACGACGCGAAGGTTGTCCACCGCCGCGCCGAGCGCCTCGCCCACGCGGTTGATGCAGACGCCCGGGGTCTTCACCCGCCAGACCATCCGACGCGCGACGCCGTCGTCGTAGACGATCTCCACCCCGCCGGACCGCCCGTGGCGAAGACCAAGGAAGTCACAGCCCCCGCGGGAGCTGTGGAACGCTTCGATATGTGCCATGAGCCTGCTCGCTCTGTTGTTTTCTGCCTCAACCCCGGCAGGATGCGAATCGCGCCGGCCAGCGTCAATTCACGCAAGCGCGAGGAGCGGGCCTTCGCCTGCAGGCGAGTCCATCGCGCAACATAAGCTGCGCCCCCCGAAGCGGTCATCGGGCGAGCCGCCCTCGCGGAACCGCCCGCGAACCCCGGAACGGAAAACGGCCCGCCACAGGGGCGGGCCGTGGTGATCGCGGCGCGGGCCGGATCAGCGCTTGGAGAACTGGAAGCTCCGGCGCGCCTTGCGCTTGCCGTACTTCTTCCGCTCGACCACGCGGCTGTCGCGGGTCAGGAAGCCCGCAGCCTTGAGTGCAGGGCGCAGTGTCGGGTCATAGAGCTGGAGCGCCTTCGACACGCCGTGCTTGACGGCGCCGGCCTGGCCGGAAAGCCCGCCACCGGCGACGGTGGCCGTCACGTCGAACTGGCCTTCCACGTTGGCGACCTGGAAGGGCTGCTTCAGGATCATCTGCAGCACGGGCCGGGCGAAGTAGGCGTTCACGTCCTTGCCGTTGACGGTGACCTTGCCCTTGCCGGGCTTGATCCAGACGCGGGCGACCGCGTCCTTGCGCTTGCCGGTCGCGTAGGCGCGGCCCTGCGCGTCGCGCTGCGGCGCACGGGCCGGCGCGGCCTCGGCCGCGGAGGCCGCAGCGCCGCCGACCGCCGACTTGAGGTCCTCGAGGGATTTCAGATCTTCGGCCATGCTCACGCGCTCCGGGTGTTCTTGGCGTTCATCGACTTGACGTCGACCACTTCGGGCGCTTGCGCCCCGTGCGGATGCTCTGCCCCCGCGTAGACCCGCAGGTTGGTCATCAGCTGCCTGCTGAGGACGTTCTTGGGCAGCATCCGCTTCACCGCGGCCTCGACAACGCGCTCGGGGTGCTTGCCCTCGAGGATCTGGGTCGCGGTGCGGCTCTTGACCCCGCCGGGGTAGCCGGTGTGCCAGTGATACACCTTGTCGGTGCGCTTCTTGCCCGTCATCTGCACCTTCTCGGCGTTGATGACGATCACGTTGTCGCCCATGTCCATGTGCGGGGTGAACGTGGGCTTGTGCTTGCCGCGGAGGCGGTTGGCGACGATCGAGGCGAGGCGGCCGAGAACGACGCCCTCGGCGTCGATCACGATCCACTTCTTGTCGATGTCCGCCGGAGTGGCGGAGAAGGTTTTCATCTGTCGGGTCCTGCCGGTTGCAAGTGGAACGGGCGGCGCGCGGGCCGCCCGGACTGCGATGGCGCGGTGTATTGCCGAAGCACGTCACGGCGTCAAGGGGCACTTCGGAAGTTTTTTCCATGCAGAACAACAAGTTGCAAATGCGGTAATATATTACCCCATTCTGAGTGACCTGGATGGAGGCGCATCTCTCCCGCATCGCGCGAGAATCCGCCGCTCCCGCACGCCAGACGGGAATATGGCTGGCGCGGCCGCGTTCATTCCCCTGAGATGGACCAGGGCACCGGCCTGGGGAGGCCGGGAAAGGACAGGACCGATGAAGACCATCGCCAGCGCGACGGGTGTCGCGGCGCTGTCGGCGGCTGCCGGCACGGCCACGGCCGCCGTGCTTCTCGCCGCAGCGGGGACGGCCGGGATATCACCGGAAGTGCTCCTGCGCGATCCTGCGCAGCAGTTCGGCTTCCCGGTCTATGCGGGCTTCGTCTCGGCAGTGGGCGTCTTCGCCCTGATTGCCACGGGTGCGATGGCCGCCCTCGCCGCGACCCTCGCGCGGGCGGACCGCACGATCCTCGCCACGGTCGCGGCGCTCTCGGTGTTCATGGCCTTCGACGACCACTTCGTGTTCCACGAGCGCATCGCCACCGTGCACCTCGGCCTCTCGAGCAAGCTCGTCATGGCCGCCTACGCGCTGGTTGCCCTTTGGCTCTTCTCCCGCCCCGCGGTGCGGCACGGCCCTGCCGGCGCCGGCGGACTGGTGCTCGCCGGGGCGCTCCTCGCGCTTTCGGGCGCGATCGACCTCTTCCTGCCCTACTCGGTGCCCGCCCTCGTGGCCGAGGACCTCGCCAAGCTCGGCGGCTACGCGGCCTGGCTCGCCCACTGGGGCCGATTCGCGCAGGCCAGCGTCGCGGCCTCTCAGCGCGAGGGCGGGATCGAGTATGTCAGCGAGGCTCGCGCCACCGGCTCGGCGGTCCCTTCGGAATAGATCAGCACGGCGCCGACCGCGAGCGCCCGGCCGAGCTTTAGGAGCCGCGCCTCAGCGATCAGGTCGCGCCCGGCGGCGGGCTTCCTGAGGAAGTCGATCGCGCAGTTCGTCGTGACGGCCAGCGCGACGGGCCCGATCCGGCTGAGGATCATCAGATAGACGGCGACGTCGGCCAGCGCGAACATCGTCGGCCCCGAGACGGTGCCGCCGGGCCGCAGGTGCCGGTCCTCGACCGGCAGGCGGACGGTGATCGCGGCCGTCGAGACGGCCTCGACCACGAAGTCGTCCTTCACCTGCGGGAACTCCGCCGCGAGGAAGTCGTGCAGCTCGTCCGGCGTCATTCCCTTGACGTCCCCTTCCCCGCTCGCGCGCCCCGCCGTAAGCTCGCAGCAAACCGGGAGGAAAGACAAGTGCCCGAGCCGATCCTTCTGCGCGCCGACGAGGGCGCCGTCGCCACGCTGACGCTGAACCGCCCCGAGGCGCTGAACGCACTCTCCGACGCCCTTCTCGCCGAGCTGAAGACGGCATTCGGGGCGCTGGCCGAAGACCGCAGCATCCGCGTGGTGATCCTCAGGGGCGCGGGCAAGGCCTTCTGCGCCGGGCACGACCTGCGCGAGATGCAGGCCGGCCGCCAGGCCGAGGATGGCGGACGCGGCTACTTCGCCGACCTCTTCAGCCGCTGCGCCGAAGTCATGCTGGCGATCCCGCGCCTGCCCCAGCCGGTGATCGCCGAGGTCCACGGCATCGCCACCGCCGCGGGCTGCCAGCTCGTCGCCTCCTGCGACATGGCGGTCGCGGCGGAGGGGACGCGCTTCGGGGTGAACGGCGTCAACATCGGGCTCTTCTGCTCGACTCCCATGGTCGCGCTCAGCCGGAACGTCCCCCGCAAGGCGGCCTTCGAGATGCTGACGACCGGCGCCTTCGTCGATGCCGCCCGCGCCCGCGAACTCGGCCTCGTCAACCGCGTCGTGGCCGCGGACCGTCTCGCTGCCGAAACCCGCACCCTCGCTGAGACGGTCGCCGCCAAGCTCGGCGCCGCGGTCAGGATCGGCAAGCGCGCCTTCTACGAGCAGGCGGAGCTTCCGGTCGCTGCGGCCTACGACCACACCGCCGCCGTCATGGTCGAGAACATGCTCTGGCGCGACACGGCCGAAGGCATCCAGGCCTTCCTCGAGAAGCGCCCGCCCGACTGGCAGGGCTGAACCCGGGCCCCCTTCCCTGCGCCAAGTATCCTCGGGGGGAGTCCCCGCAGCCGCGGGGACGGGGGGCAGACGGCCCCCCTGACACGGGCGGGGGCTTGCGCCCGCCGGGCAGCCGGGCGGACCGGCCGCTACGCCTTGCGCGCCTTCCTCAGGTGCTTGGAGAGGGCGGTCCGCCTGGGCGGGCGACGGTCCTTGAACGGGTTCTTCTCGGCCTGGCTCCTCAGCGTGAGGCGGATCGGCGTGCCCGGCATCTCGAAGGCCTCGCGCAGACCGTTGACGAGGTAGCGGCGGTAGGCCTCCGACAGGCCCTCGGGGTCCGAGCACATCAGCACGAAGCCGGGCGGCCGGGTCTTCACCTGGGTCATGTACTTCAGCCTGATCCGCCGCCCCCCCGGCGCCGGCGGCGGATGCGCCTCGGTCATCGCCCCGAGCCAGCGGTTGAGCTGCGCCGTGCTCACCCGGCGGTTCCAGACCGCGTGCGCCTCGACCACAGCCGCGTGCAGGCGGTCGAGCCCGCGGCCCGTCCTGGCCGAGACGGTGACGAGCGGGGCCCCCTTCAGCTGCGGCAGGAGCCGCTCGAAGCTGTCCCTCAGCTCCTTGAGCCTCGCCTGCCTGTCGGTCTCGAGATCCCACTTGTTCACGGCAATGACGACCGCCCGGCCCTCGCGCTCGGCAAGGTCGGCGATGCGCAGGTCCTGCGTCTCGAACGGCACCTGGGCGTCGAGCAGCACCACCACGACCTCGGCGAAGCGTACCGCGCGCAGGGCATCCGCGACCGACAGCTTCTCGAGCTTCTCCTGGACCTTCGCCTTCCGGCGCAGTCCCGCGGTGTCGAAGATCCGGACCGGGGTGCCCTCCCAGCGGGTGGTCACCGAGATCGCGTCGCGCGTGATCCCGGCCTCGGGGCCGGTCAGCATCCGCTCCTCGCCGAGGATCGCGTTGACGAGGGTGGACTTGCCCGCATTCGGCCGGCCGACCACGGCGATCTGCAGCGGGCGCCGCTCGGTCGGAGCGAAGGACGGGGCCTCCTCCCCGTCCTCGACCGCAACCTCGGTCTCGGGCGCCTCGCCGGCCTCGGCGGCGGCCCGCCCGGCGAAGGTCTCGGCGATGGGCGCAAGCGCGGCGTAGAGGTCCTCGAGTCCCTCGCCGTGCTCGGCCGAGAGCCGGATCGGCTCGCCGAGGCCCAGCCTCCAGGCCTCGAGCGCTCCGGCCTCGCCGGCCCGACCTTCGGCCTTGTTGGCGGCGAGGATCACGTGCGCGTTCTTCCTTCGGAGGATCGAGGCGAAGGTCTCGTCGGCCGGGGTCACGCCCGCGCGGGCGTCGATCACGAAGAGGCAGACATCGGCCATCTCGACCGCGCGTTCGGTGAGCCTGCGCATCCGCGCGGGCAGGCTGTCGCCGGTCTCCTCCTCGAGCCCTGCGGTGTCGATCGCGGTGAAGCTCAGATCGCCAAGCCGCGCCGCACCCTCGCGCAGGTCGCGCGTCACCCCGGGGCGGTCGTCCACCAGCGCGAGGCGCTTGCCGACGAGGCGGTTGAAGAGCGTCGATTTGCCCACATTGGGGCGCCCGACGATGGCGAGTGTGAAGGTCATCGGCCCCGGCTCCGCAGCGAAGGCAGCCCGCTTACACGGTTTCGCGCCGGGCTGGAAGACCGCCACGGGCCGTGGGGCCGACGACCCTGCCCTAGCGGAAGGCGTGGAGCTGGCCGCGGGCAGATATGACGTAAAGCACGCCCGCCGCCACCGCGGGGTTCGACGCCGCACCTCCGGGGATATCCGTCTCGTGGACGAGCGCGCCCGACTCCGGCGCGAAGCCGCGCAGCTTGCCGTCGTCGGAGGCGACCCAGACGCGACCGCCTGCGACCACCGGCCCGAAATGGGCCGAGACGGACTTGAGCCGGCGCACGCGGGTCTGCTCGAAGTAGGGCAGCTCGACGCCCCAGATGCGCTCGCCGGTCGCGGCATCGAGCCTGACAAGCTCGGCCTGGTCGGAAACGAGATACAGCGAGTTGCCCTCGGGCCAGACCGGGGAATAGGCGCCCTCGGTCGCCGTCCAGAGGCGCTCGCCCGTCTCGACGTCGAAGGCTGCGACGCGCCCCGACTGGTTCCCGGCATAGACCGTGCCGCCGTCGACCACCGGATCGCCGGTGATGTCGCTGATCGTGGCATAGACCCGCCCGCGCCGCTGGCCGGCCACGCTCGCGCCCCACACCCGGAGCCCGCCCTCGCGGAGCGCCGCGACGAGTTCGTTCGAGCCGAAGGGGAAGATCGCCAGACGGTCCGTCACGGCCGGGCCTCCGCCTCCCGTCATCACCGAGGGTGTGGGCGTGCCCTGCACGGTCCATTCGACGCGCCCGTTGTCCGCGCGGATCGCCCAGCCCCGGCTGTCGCGCGCGGAAAGATAGACGATGCCGCCCGCCACGGTCGGCGCTCCGGTGGCCGAGGCGTCGAGCTTCTGCGTCCAGAGCACGGCGCCGGTCTCCGCGTCGAGCGCCGAGATCGCGCCGAAGCCCGAAGTGACGAAGACACGGCCGCCCCCGTAGGCCAGCGCGCCGCCCGAGGCATCACCGCCGCGGTCGGAGGCAGGGGTGAGGTCCGTCGACCAGAGCCGGGCGCCGCCGGTCGAGACGGCGGTGACCGTCGCACCGGAGTCGAGCGTGAAGACCCGGCCCGCCGCAACGACCGGATCGGCGGTGATCCGCTGGCGGCGGCTGTTGCCCTGGCCGATGTCGGCGGTCCAGATCCGCTGCGGCTGCGGCGAAAGCGCCGGGTGCTGGGTGCGATGGAGGGGCGAGCCGTTGCGGTGCGTCCAGTCGGCATTGGCGCGCGGCGGCGGCAGGGCCGCGGCGACAGTCCGGTTCACCGGCGCGTCCGGCGACCGGCCGGTGCCCTGCGTGGCGGGCGCGGGCCCTGCCCCGGTCGCGTCCGCCGGATCGGCGATCCCGAGGTCGCGCAGGCCGATCCGTTCGCCGGGCAGCCGCTCCTCGCGCTGGCCGCAGCCCGCAGCGAGCGCTGTCGTCAGGATCAGCGCGAGGCCCCAGCCCAGTCGCACCGCTCTGCCCACCCCTGTCATCCCTCGTGTCGTTGCAACGCGGCGGCAGAGGTCAGCCGTCGCCGCCCTCGCCGAGCGCCACCATCAACTGCGCAGCGCGCAAGCGCAAGCCCAGCGACGCCTCCTGGTCGGCCATGAGCGCGTCGAGGAGCGCCCGGGCCGCATCGGTCTCGCCGGCGTCGATCCGCGCGTGCGCCTCCTGCTCCTGGGCCAGCACCCGGAACGGCGCCCCCGGCGCGGTCAGCGGCTGGAGCGCGGCAAGACGCTCCTCCGGCGGGATCGAGCGGCCGAGAAGCAGCACGCGCTTCAGCGCGGCGAGGTCCCGCCAGACGCGCGGATGGCCGGTGTCGGCGGCGAGCGCGGCATAGACCTCGGCGGCACGGGCGGTCTCGCCCGCCTCTGCGAGGTTCGCGGCCTGAAGCATCATCACCGGCGCCGCCCCCGGCCCGGCAACCCCGAGCGCGGCGAGGCCCTCCGCGCGCGCTGCGGCGTCGCCCTGGCTGAGCACCGCGTAGATCGCGTCGCCCGCCGCCTGCGCGGCCGCACGCTCGGAGGCGCGGCGCCATTCGGTGAGCGCCGCCCCCCCGACGAGGAGCAGCACGGCCAGCACCCCGATCCAGCCGTAGCGGCGCAGGATCGTGAAGAGCCGGTCGCGGCGGACCTCTTCGGTCACCTCGTTGATGAAGCTGTCGGTCGTGTTGCTCACGCGCCCTCTCCCCCTGCCCCGCTGCGCTGCCGCCATGGGGCCGGCACCTCTTACCCCGATCGCGGCCGCGCCGGCAAGGGCGCCGGGCCGGGCCGCCGGGCCCCGGGGGCCTGTGCGCTTGCGGCTCGGACGTGAAATGTCTAATCTGAACCGCCCGGTTCAGCGTAATGCGGCAAGAAGCGCTTCCGCGTCGCGGCGCGGGACGCGCGCAACCCGAGAACCTTGGTGAGGGACGGTGCGGCCGGAGCGGGCCGCGGTGCGAGGCCAGATGCGACCCATTCCCCTCCTGATCGCCGCGCTGGTCATCGCCACGCTCTATGCGCTCGTCTTCGAGCGCGAGCGTCTGCTTGCCTTCGCCGGGGCCGAGTCCGCTTCTGAAGGCGCGGGAAGCGCAGAGCCCGACGATCCCGGCCTGACCGTGGCGGAGGAGGAGGCGATCGAGGCCCGCGCAGGCGTTGCCGTCGTCGCCGTCCGCTCGGAGGCCCGCGAGATCGAGCGCGCCGTCCGGCTCCGCGGCCGCACCGAGGCGGCACGGCAGGTCACGGTCATGGCCGAGACATCGGGACGGGTCGTCTCGGAGCCGCTCCGGCGCGGCGCCTCGGTCGAGGCCGGCCAGACGCTCTGCGAGATCGACGCCGGCACCCGGCCGGCAGCCGTGGCCGAGGCCCGCGCGCGGCTGGCCGAGGCAGAGGCACGGCTCGCCGAGGCCGAGATCAACGACCGCGCCGCACGGTCGCTGAGCGAGGGCGGCTTCGCCTCGGAGACCCGCGTCGCCGCCACCGGGGCCGCGGTGCGGGCCGCGCAGGCGGCGGTCGAGTCGGCCCGCGCCGGCCTTGCCTCTGCCGAAACCGAGCTCGGGCGCACGGTCATTTCCGCCCCGTTCGCGGGCCTGCTCGAGACGGACACGGCCGAGCTTGGTTCGCTGCTCCAGCCCGGTGCGCCCTGCGCCGAGATCGTCCGGCTCGACCCGATCAGGCTCGTGGGCTTCGTGCCCGAGACCGAGGTCGCGCGCATCTCGCCCGGCGCTCAGGCCGGCGCGCGGCTCGCGACCGGCGAGGAGATCGCCGGCCGGGTCAGCTTCGTCTCGCGCGCGGCCGACGAGGCCACGCGGACCTTCCGCGTCGAGGTCGAGGTGCCCAACCCCGATCTGGCGATCCGCGACGGCCAGACGGCCGAGATCGTGGTGGGCGCGGAGGGCGAGGCGGCGCATCTCCTGCCGGCCTCGGCGCTCACCCTCGACGACGGTGGCCGGCTGGGGGTCCGCGTCGCGGAGGACGGCATGGCGCGCTTCATCCCGGTGACGGTCCTGCGCGACACGGTGGAGGGCGTGTGGCTCGCCGGACTTCCCGAGGTGGCCGATGTCATCGTCGTCGGCCAGGAATGGGTGGTCGACGGCGCGCCCGTCGCCGTGACCCTGCGCGAGGCCGGGCAATGACCGGCCTCGTAGACTGGGCGGCCTCGCGGGCGCGGATGATCCTGGCCTTCATCGCCCTGTCGCTCCTTGCGGGCGGCTACGCCTATGTCGGCCTTCCCAAGGAGGGCGAGCCCGACATCGAGGTGCCCGCGCTCTTCGTCTCGGTGCCCTTCCCCGGCATCTCGGCCGAGGACAGCGAGACCCTGCTCGTCAAGCCGATGGAGACCGAGCTTTCCGGGCTCGACGGCCTCAAGCGGATGTCGGCGACTGCCGCGGAAGGCTATGCCGGCGTCGTGCTCGAGTTCGAGTTCGGCTGGGACAAGACCAAGGTCATCGCCGACGTGCGCGACGCCATGACCCGCGCCGAGGCACGCTTCCCGTCGGGGGCCGAGCAGTATTCGATCAACGAGTTCAACTTCTCGGAATTTCCGATCGTCATCGTGAACCTCTCGGGCGCGGTGCCGGAGCGCACGCTGCTGCGGCTCGCGCGGCAGATGCAGGACCGGCTCGAGGCGCTGGAGCCGGTGCTGAACGCCGGCCTCGCCGGCCACCGCGACGAGATGCTCGAGGTGGTGATCGACCCGCTCCGGCTCGAGGCCTACAACGTCAGCGCGGGCGAGCTCATCTCGGTGGTGGTCAACAACAACCAGCTGATCGCGGCCGGCGAGGTCGAGACGCCGGGCGGGGCCTTCGCGGTGAAGATCCCCTCGTCGTTCAGCGAGCCGCGCGACGTCTATGCCCTGCCGGTCAAGGTGAACGGCGACCGCGTCGTGACGCTGGGCGACCTTGCCGACATCCGGCTCACCTTCGAGGACCGCGCGGGCACGGCACGCTACAACGGCGACACGACCGTCGCGCTCCAGGTGGTCAAGCGCAAGGGCTTCAACCTGATCGACACCGTGGCGCTGGTGCGCGAGGCGGTGGCGGCAGAGACGGCCTCGTGGCCACCCGAGCTGCGGCAGGCGGTTCAGGTGAACCTCTCCAACGACCAGTCGGTGAACGTGGCCTCGATGGTCAGCCAGCTCGAGGGCTCGGTGCTGACCGCGATCGCCCTCGTGATGATCGTCGTGCTGGCCTCGCTCGGTCCGCGGTCGGCGCTGCTCGTGGGCTTCGCCATCCCGACCTCGTTCCTGCTCTGCTTCGCGCTGCTGGCCGTGATGGGCATCTCGATCTCGAACATCGTGATGTTCGGTCTCATCCTCGCGGTCGGCATGCTGGTCGACGGCGCGATCGTGGTGGTCGAGTATGCCGACAAGCGCATCTCCGAGGGCTCGGGCCCGATGCGGGCCTACGTCGAGGCCGCCAAGCGGATGTTCTGGCCCGTCGTCTCCTCGACGGCGACCACGCTCTGCGCCTTCCTGCCGATGCTGTTCTGGCCGGGCGTGGCGGGCGAGTTCATGGGGATGCTGCCGGTCACGCTGATCTTCGTCCTCTCTGCCTCGCTGGTCGTGGCGCTGGTCTACCTGCCGGTGCTCGGGGGCGTGGCGGGGCGCATCTCCCGCAGGTTCGAGCGTGCCTCGGCCGCGCTGATGCCGCTGCCCTGGGCAGTGCGCGCGGCGCTGGTCGTGCCGTCGGCCTGGCTCACCTTCGCCGGTGCGATGCAGATCCTCAACCCCGACTACCTCGTGCCGGGAAGCGGCCTGGGGCCGCTCGCACGGCTGCCGGGTGTGGCGATGTTCCTCGCCGGCGCGGCCCTGACCGGCATCACGCTCGGCGCGGCGCGGCTCGAACGGCGTCCGCGTGCGATCGAGGCGGGTTACAGACGCACCCTGTTCGGGCGCTTCATCGCGCTGATCGCGGGCAATCCGGTGATGCCGCTCGTCACCATCGGCGCGGTCGGCTTCTTCGTCGTGTCGGTCTTCGGCTACTACGGCCAGAACAATCGCGGCGTGGAGTTCTTCGTCGAGAGCGAGCCCGAGCAGGTCATCGTCTACGTGCGCGCGCGGGGCAACCTCAGCCTCGCCGAGAAGGACGCGCTGGTGGGAGAGGCCGAACGCGCCGTCGCCGCGATCGAGGGGCTCGACAGCGTGTTCTCCTTCGCGGGGTCCGGCGGGCTCAACCAGAACACCGGTGGCGGCCAGGCGCCGCTCGACACGATCGGCCAGCTCCAGATCGAGCTCGCACGCTGGGAGGACCGTCGCCATGACCCGGCGCTGGACGGCGACCTGATCGTGGCGCGGATCGAGGCGGCGCTCGACGGCATCCCGGGGATCGAGACCGACCTGCTGAACCTCTCGCGCGGGCCTTCCTCGGGCAAGCCCGTGCACCTGCGCCTGAAGGGCGACGACTGGGAGGCGCTGCGGCAGGCTGTCGGGGCGGTCGAGGCGCGTCTCGCGGAAACCGGGGGGATCATCGGCATCGAGAACACCCTCCCGCTGCCGGGCATCGACTGGCAGATCGACGTGGACGTGGAGAAGGCCGGGCGGTTCGGCGCCGACGTGGCGACCGTCGGCGCGATGGTGCAGCTCGTGACGCGCGGGCTGCTGCTCGATACCATGCGGGTCGACACGTCCGACGAGGAAATCGAGATCCGCGTGCGCCTGCCCGAGGAGGACCGTGTGCTCTCGACCCTCGACGAGCTGAGGGTGCGCACGTCGGCGGGCCTCGTGCCGCTGGCCAACTTCATCACGCGCGAGCCCGTGGCCAAGCTCGGCCGGATCGACCGGGTGGACCAGCAGCGCTACTACGACGTCAAGGCCGACGTGGCGCCGGGGCTCGTGCGGATCGACGACGCGGGCGGCCGGCCCCTTGCGGTCGTCCCGGCTGCCGAGGCGGCAGCCCGCCTTGCCGAACCCGATGCGGCCGGCGGGCGGATGGTGCCGGTGACGCCGAACGAACGGATCGAGATGCTGACCGCATGGCTCAAGGCCGACCAGCCGCTGCCGCCCGGCGTGAGCTGGGAATGGACCGGCGACCAGGAGGACCAGGCCGAGAGCCAGGCCTTCCTGATGCAGGCCTTCGTGGGCGCGCTGGGGCTGATGTTCGTGATCCTGCTTGCGCAGTTCAATTCGTTCTACAACGCCGTGCTCGTGCTGCTCGCCGTGGTGCTCTCGACCACCGGCGTGCTGATCGGGATGCTGGTCATGGACCAGCCCTTCTCGATCATCATGACCGGGGTCGGCATCGTCGCGCTCGCCGGCATCGTGGTGAACAACAACATCGTGCTGATCGACACCTACCAGGAGCTCGCCCGTTACATGCCGAAGCTCGAGGCGATCGTCCGCACCGCCGAACAGCGCATCCGGCCCGTGCTGCTGACCACGATAACCACGATGGCGGGCCTTGCGCCGATGATGTTCGGCCTCAGCTTCGACTTCGTGAACGGCGGCTACACGATCGACAGCCCGACGGCGCTGTGGTGGAAGCAGCTCGCCACCGCGGTCGTCTTCGGCCTGGGGATCGCCACGGTCCTGACGCTGGTGCTCACGCCAGCGCTGCTTGCGCTGCGCGTGTGGCTCGGGATCGGCGCCTACCGGTCGGCGGCGCGGCTGAAGGCGCTTTCGCTCGGGCCCGGAAGCCGCGCGGCGCGCGACCTCGCCTTGCGGGCGGCCTGGCGGAGGCTGAAGGCGACCGAGATCGTCTGGGATGCGCCCGACCTCCCGGAGACGCGGCCGAAGAAGCCGCTCCGCGCCGCGGAATAGCCGCCGGACCTCCGCCCGGCGGGGCGCAAGGCCTGCGGAAATGCAGGGGCGCCGGGCGAGTGCCCAGCCGACAGCCGGCCGCTGCCCTACTCCGCCGCGACCCGCCGGCGCGACGTGAGGAGCGGCTTCAGGTAGCGGCCGGTATGGCTGCGCTCGACGGCGGCCACCTCCTCGGGCGTGCCCGTCGCCACGATCTCGCCGCCGCCATCGCCGCCCTCGGGGCCGATGTCGATGATCCAGTCGGCGGTCTTTATCACATCGAGGTTGTGCTCGATCACCACGACCGAGTTGCCCTGATCGACCAGCGCGTGAAGCACCTCGAGGAGCTTGCGCACATCCTCGAAATGCAGGCCCGTCGTCGGCTCGTCGAGGATGTAGAGCGTGCGCCCCGTGGCCCGCTTCGAGAGCTCCTTCGAGAGCTTCACCCGCTGCGCCTCGCCGCCCGAGAGCGTCGTCGCCTGCTGGCCGACCTTGATGTAGCCGAGCCCGACCTCGCGCAGGGCCGTCATCTTCTCGCGGATCGCCGGCACCGCCTGGAAGAACTGCTCGGCATCCTCGACCGTCATCTCGAGAACGTCCGCGATGCTCTTGCCCTTGAACCTGATCTCCAGCGTCTCGCGGTTGTAGCGATGGCCCTTGCAGGTCTCGCAGGTGACATAGACGTCCGGCAGGAAGTGCATCTCGATCTTGATGACGCCGTCGCCCTGGCAGGCCTCGCAGCGCCCGCCCTTGACGTTGAAGCTGAACCGGCCCGGGCCGTAGCCGCGCGCCTTCGCCTCCGGCAGGCCCGCATACCAGTCGCGGATCGGGGTGAAGGCGCCCGTGTAGGTGGCGGGGTTCGACCGTGGCGTGCGGCCGATCGGGCGCTGGTCGATGTCGATCACCTTGTCGAGGTGCTCGAAGCCCCGGATCGTCTCGCAGGGCGCCGGCGTCTCGTGCGCGCCGTTGAGCCTGAGCGCCGCGGTCTTGTAGAGCGTCTCGACCGTGAGCGTCGACTTTCCGCCACCCGAGACCCCTGTCACGCAGACGAACTTGCCGAGCGGGAAATCCACCGTCACGTTCTTGAGGTTGTTCCCGGAAGCCTTTACGACCGTTATGCTTTTCCCGTTACCCTTCCGGCGCTCCGAACGCACCGGGATCTCCCGCGCGCCCGAGAGATACTGCCCCGTGAGCGAGGCGGGGTCGGCCGCGATCTGCTCCGGCGTGCCCTGCGAAACGATCCGCCCGCCGTGCACGCCGGCGCCCGGACCGATGTCGAGCACGTGGTCGGCGGCCCGGATCGCCTCCTCGTCGTGCTCGACGACGAGGACCGTGTTGCCCTGGTCGCGCAGGTTCTTGAGGGTCGAAAGCAGCCGGTCGTTGTCGCGCTGGTGCAGCCCGATCGAGGGTTCGTCGAGGACATAGAGCACGCCGGTGAGGCCCGAGCCGATCTGCGAGGCAAGCCGGATCCGCTGGCTCTCGCCACCCGAAAGCGTCCCGGCTGCGCGCGAGAGGGTGAGATAGTCCAGCCCCACGTTGACGAGGAAGCCGAGGCGCTCGCGGATCTCCTTGAGGATCGCGCGGGCGATCTCGTTCTTCTGCGCCGAAAGCTGCGCGGGAACGGCCTCGACCCAGCCGAGCGCCTCCCGGATCGACTTCTCGACGACCTGGCCGATGTGGTGCCCGGCGATCTTCACGGCAAGCGCCTCGGGCTTCAGCCGGTGCCCGCCGCAGGTGCCGCAGGGACGGCTGTTCTGGTAGCGCTCCAGCTCCTCCCGGCTCCAGGCGCTGTCGGTCTCGCGGTAGCGCCGCTCCATGTTCGGGATCAGCCCTTCGAAGGGGCGGGTCACGTTGTAGACCCGCCCGCCCTCGTCGAAGCGGAAGGCGATCTCCTCCTCGCCCGAACCGTAGAGGAACACCTGCCGCACCTTCTCGGGCAGATCCTTCCAGGGCGTCCGGACGTCAGCGCCATAGTGGCGCGCGATGCCCTCTACCGTCTGGGTCTGGAACGGGCTCATGTTGCGCCAGGGCGCGATCGCGCCCTTGTCGAGCCGCACCGCCTGGTCGGGCACGACGAGGCGCTCGTCGAAGAAGAGCTCCATGCCAAGCCCGTCGCAGGCCGGGCAGGCGCCGAAGGGGGCGTTGAAGCTGAACAGCCTGGGCTCGATCTCCGGGATCGTGAAGCCGGAGACCGGGCAGGCGAAGTTCTCCGAGAAGGTGATGCGCTCCGGCTCCGAGCCGTCCTGGGGCGCGGTCTCCAGCACCGCGATGCCGTCGGCGAGGTCGAGCGCGGTGCGGAAGCTGTCGGCAAGCCGGGTCTCGAGCCCCTCCTTCACCACGATCCGGTCCACCACCACGTCGATGTCGTGGCGGAACTTCTTGTCGAGCACCGGCGGATCGTCGAGTTCGTGGAACTGCCCGTTCACCTTGACCCGCTGGAAGCCCTGCTTCCTGAGCTCCAGGAACTCCTTGCGGTATTCGCCCTTGCGGTCGCGCACGATGGGGGCGAGCAGGTAGGCGCGCGTGCCCTCGGGCATCGCCATGACCCGGTCCACCATGTCCTGCACCTGCTGCGCCTCGATCGGAAGGCCTGTCGCGGGCGAATAGGGCGTGCCGGCGCGTGCGAAGAGCAGGCGCAGGTAGTCGTAGATCTCGGTCACCGTGCCGACGGTGGAGCGCGGGTTCTTCGAGGTCGTCTTCTGTTCGATCGAGATCGCGGGCGACAGCCCGGAGATGTGGTCCACGTCCGGCTTCTGCATCATGTCGAGGAATTGCCGCGCGTAGGCGCTGAGGCTCTCGACGTAGCGGCGCTGCCCTTCGGCATAGATCGTGTCGAAGGCGAGCGAGGACTTGCCCGAGCCGGAAAGCCCCGTGATCACCGTCAGCTTGTCGCGCGGGATCGTGACGTCGATGTTCTTGAGGTTGTGCTCGCGGGCGCCCCGCACCTCGATCTCGCGCTGCTCGGCCATCGTCCACCCCGGAATGAGGGTTAACAGATAGTCGCTCCGCGGCGAGTCTCCAATCGAAAAATGAGAACATACATGGAACATGCCCGCCCTCCTGACAGCGCGATGCGCGCTCACGCAGCTGTCAGTCGCCACCAGGCGGCTTCGGACTAGACTCCGCAGCGGTCAGAAAGGGAGACGACATGAACCCCATCCCCCGCCGCCTCGCCATCGCCCTCGTCGGCACCGCGGTCGCCCTGCCCGCGCTGGCCCATCACGGCTGGCGCTGGACCGAAGCAGGCGAGTTCGAGCTGACCGGGACGGTCACCGAGGCCCGGCTCGGCAACCCGCACGGCCTGCTGACCGTGGACGCGGGCGGAGAGACCTGGACGGTCGAGGTCGGCCAGCCATGGCGCAACGCCAACGCGGGCCTGACCGACGGGATGCTGGCGCCCGGCACCGAGATCACGGCCCGGGGCCACCGCCATGCCGATCCGGCGCAGCGCATCATGAAGGCCGAGCGGATCGTCATCGACGGCACCGTGCACGACCTCTACCCAGACCGGTCGTGAGCGACCTCCTTGCCGCGGTGGAGGCCACCGCGCTGGCCCAGCACCTCAAGGCCGCGCGCTGGACCTATCCGCTGGCGAACGCCGGCCATGTCGCCGGGATCGCCCTCTTGCTCGGGGCCGTCGTGCCGATGGACCTGCGGGTGCTCGGCCTGGTCCGGGGGCCGGAACCGGCTGACACGGTCGCCTTCCTGCGGCCCTTCGCGGCGGCTGGTCTCGCGCTTGCCGCGGGATGCGGGGTTCTGCTCTTCGCGACACAGGCGACCGACTACGCGCAGAACGGCTGGTTCCGCCTGAAGCTCGCATTGCTGGCGGCGGCGCTTGCAAATGCCGCGCTGCATCTGCGTCTCGAAAGCCTCTCGGCCGCGCGCCGGCGGCTCGCGGCCGCGACGTCGCTGATGCTCTGGCCGGCGGTGCTCCTGTCCGGGCGGATGATCGGCTATTCCTGAAGGCGCGCCCAACTTTCGCCACAGTCAGAACCAGAAACCGGCGGATCGGCCTGATACGCGCATCCGGGCAGGCACCTGACCGACGGGGGCGGGCCGCCGGGGGGCGGCAGGGGGAAGGCGGTGGTATGGACGTTCTGGACTGGATCTCGGGCTTCACGGGCTGGCTGACGAAGGAGCGGCTGCTGCTTCTGGCGATCCCCGTGCCGATCGTGATGTATTTCCTCGGCAAGCGCGAGGAACTCGGCTGGAACGCGATCCAGAACACCTCGGCCACGATCCTCGTGATGGTCATCAACTACGCGGTGATGATCACCTGCCACAAGGAGATCAATGCCGTCGCCCAGGCCGGATACGACGCGCTGAACATCCCGCGCCTGCCCGCGGACTTCTGGGCCACCACGCCGCTGTGGGCAACGTCGATCCTGGCGCTCGCCGCGAAGGATCTTGCCGACTACACGATCCACCGGCTGATGCATTCGACGCGCTGGCTCTGGCCCGCGCACGCCGCGCATCACTCCGACACGCACGTGAACGTGTTCACGACCTTCCGGGTGCACTACTTCGAGGTCGTGCTGATGTCGTTCACCTACATCATCATGCTGACCTGGCTGCAGATGCCCGAGGTGATCCCGATCGCCACGACGCTGAGCCTCGCCCACAACATGTACGTGCACCTCAACGTCGGCTGGACGCACGGGCCGCTGCGCTACGTCATCGCCTCGCCCGCGTTCCACCGCTGGCATCACGCCGACGCCCCCGAGGCCTACGGCAAGAACCTTGCCAACATCTTCTCGTTCTACGACGTGATCTTCGGCACCTATTACATGCCGCGCGCCTGCGACAAGCCGATGGGCGCGCTGTCCTCGGGGATCGAGGACAAGAACCCGATCCTGATCTGGCTCTATCCGTTCCAGGAATGGGCGCGGCTCCTGCGCGAGACCGCGAGGGGCATGGCCGCGCGGCGGGCGGCCCCGCGCGACGCCGCCGCCGAAGAGCGCCCGAGCGTCATCCCCGGCGAATAGCCGGCAGGCCTGCGGCCGTCCGCCGACGGGGCGCTCAGAAGTGGAGCGCCCGTCCGTAGGCGTCGAGCACCGCCTCGTGCATCATCTCGCTGAGCGTGGGGTGCGGGAATACCGTCTCCATCAGCTCGGCCTCCGTCGTCTCGAGCGTGCGGCCGACGACATAGCCCTGGATCAGTTCGGTCACCTCGGCGCCGACCATGTGGGCGCCGAGCAACTCGCCGGTCTTCGCATCGAAGACGGTCTTGATCATGCCTTCGGGCTCGCCGAGGGCGATCGCCTTGCCGTTGCCGATGAAGGGGAACCGGCCGACCTTCACCTGATGGCCCGCCGCCTTCGCCTTCTCCTCGGTCAGGCCGACGCTGGCCACCTGCGGCTGGCAGTAGGTGCAGCCGGCGATGGAGTTCGGCTTGATCGGATGCGGGTGCAGCCCGGCGATCAGCTCGGCGACCATCACGCCCTCGTGGCTCGCCTTGTGGGCAAGCCAGGGCGGCCCGGCGATGTCGCCGATGGCATAGAGCCCCTCGACCCCCGTGCGGCAGTATTCGTCGGTCACGACATGCGTGCGGTCGATCTTCACGCCGAGCGCCTCGAGCCCGAGGTTCTCGACATTGCCGACGATCCCGACCGCCGAGATCACGGTGTCGAAGTCGCGCGTCTCGGTCTTGCCGCCGGCCTCGATATGCGCGGTGACCTTCCCCTTCGCCCGGTCGAGCTTCCTGACCGTTGCCTTCTCCAGGATGGTCATGCCCTGCTTGACGAACTGTTTCTTCGCGAAGGCGCTGATCTCGGCATCCTCGACGGGCAGGATGCGGTCCATCACCTCCACCACGGTCGTCCTGGCGCCGAGCGTGTTGTAGAAGCTCGCGAACTCGATCCCGATGGCACCCGAGCCGATCACCAGAAGCTCCTTCGGCATCCGCGGCGGCAGGAGGGCGTGCTTGTAGGTCCAGACGAGATCGCCGTCGGCCTCGAGCCCCGGCAGTTCGCGCGCCCGTGCGCCCGTGGCCACCACGATCGCCTTCGCTTCGAGCTCCTCGGTTTCCTTGTCGCTCCTTACCGTGACATGGCCCTTCCCCGAGATCGTCGCCTCCCCCATGATCGAGGCGACCTTGTTCTTCCTGAACAGGTGCCCGATCCCGCCCGAGAGCTGCTTGGCGACGCCGCGCGAACGCTGCACGACCGCGTTCAGGTCGTAGCCGATGCCCTCCGCCTTCAGGCCGAAGTCCTTTGCCCGGTGCATCAGGTGGAACACCTCCGCCGAGCGCAGCATCGCCTTCGTCGGAATGCACCCCCAGTTGAGGCAGATGCCGCCGAGATGCTCGCGTTCCACGCAGACGACCCTGAGCCCGAGCTGGGCCGCCCGGATCGCCGCGACGTATCCGCCGGGACCGGCGCCGATCACGATCATGTCGAAGGTCTTGGCGGCCATCTGCATCCTCCCCCGTGCGGAATTGGTTTACCCCTAAACTATTCCCTTGCCGCCAGCAAGGAACGCGGTGCCGTGGGGCCATGCGCGGCCCGCATGGCTCAGGCGGCCTTCAGGCGCTCGACGACGCCAGCATATCCCTCCTCGGCCAGAAAGCGCTCCTCGGCCGGGCTCGAGATGCGGTTGAGCGCGGCATTGCGGAACGGAAACCGGCCGAACCGGCGCACGATCTCCCGATGGGCGCGGGCGTGGACAAGGTTGCCGCCCGGATCGCCGGGCAGGCGCGTGAGGAACAGGCAGACGGAGAGCGACTGCGCCTGCCGGTTCTCGGCGTGCTCGTAGGGCAGGTAGAAGAACTGCCGCGCGACCCCCTCAATCTTCAGGTCGTGTCCGCGGGCGAGCGCGATGCTCGCCCCCGACCGCGCCAGCGGGTCGGCGTGGAACGCCAGCGCCGTGCCGCGGTAGATGTTCCGCGGCAGCTGGTCGGTGAGGATCAGGTAGGCGAGCGCACTCTCCGGGCGCGACAGCCATTCGCGGTAGGCACCGTTCCGGGCCTGGTCGCAGGCCACCTCGAACCGCTGCTCGCACAGCGCGTCGAGCTCTGCGCCGCCCTTGTACCACCCCTCCTCGCCGACCTCCTCGAGCCAGAAGTCGAGGACCTCCTGCGGTGTCGTCATGGCAGGTCACCTCCCGCGGGAAGGGTGGCAGGGCCCGACGGCGATGGCAACCGCGGATCAGGCGGCGGGTTCCGCGGCCTCCTCCTGGGCCTCGTGCACGGCCCCGACCGCAGCGCCCGCGGCAACCCGCGTCGCGCTCGGCCCGATCGGCACGAAGGCCCCGGTCTCGGTCACGCTCGGAGCCGGACGCCTCGTCATCCGCCAGGCCGCGTAGGCCGCCATCAGCGCGAGCAGCGCGGCGAGGAAGACGAAGAACCCCGAGGGCCCGATCTCCTCCATCATCCAGCCCACGACGAGCGGCCCGCCGATGGCGCCGACGCCATTGAGGAACAGGAGCCCGGCCGAGGCCGAGGCCATCGATTCCGGGGGCAGGTAGTCGTTGGTATAGGCGATCGCCAGCGAATAGAGCGGGTTGGCAACGCCGCCGATCACGAAGGCGGCGGCCAGAAGCGCAGGGAACGAGCCGAAGAACACCGTAGCGAGCGCCATCGCCGCCGCCCCGCCCGCCGCGAGGCCGAGAATCAGCCGGCGGCGGTCCATCCGGTCGGAGGCCCAGCCGATCGGATACTGCCAGAGCAGGCCGCCGGTGTAGATCGTGGCCACGAAGATCGAGATCTGCCGCACCGTCAGCCCCGCCTCGGTGCCGAACACCGCGGCCATGCCGAAGATGGCCGAGAACACGCCGCCGAGCAGGAACACCGAGGCGCAGCCGAGCGGCGAGGTTCGCCACAGCGCGCGCAGGCTCATGCCCTTCGTCGCGGCGAAGGCCGGGGCGGGGCTCGCCGTCAGCAGGATCGGCGCGAAGGCGATCGAGACGAGAACCGAGGGGATGATGAAGAGCAGGAACCCCCCGGGATCCGCGAGATTGAGCAGGAACTGCGCGGCGATGATCCCGATCATCTGGACGATGAGGTAGAGCGACATCGCCCGCCCCCGCGTCTCGTTGGTGGAACTGTCGTTGAGCCAGCTTTCCACCGTGATGTAGACGCCGCAGAACGAGAAGCCGAGGATCGCCCTGAGCACCACCCAGGCCCAGGGCTCGGTGACCACCGGGAAGAGGATCAGCACCGCCGAGATGAACGAGCCGAGGGCCGCGAAGACGCGCACGTGGCCGACCCGCTGGATCATCCGCGGCGCCCGGGCGGAGGCCAGCAGGAAGCCGCCGAAGTAGGCCGACATCACAACCGACATCTCGGTCGGCGAGAATCCCTCGAGCGCCCCGCGGATGCCGAGCAGCGTGCCCTGGATGCCGTTGCCGACCATCAGGAGCATCAGCCCCAGGAACAGGGCCCAGGTGGAGCGCAGGACGCCGAACATGGCCGCCCTCCTACTCCCGCAAGCGCGGGCCGTATAGCCCGAAGGCGACGGCGCGCGGACTGCCGCCGTCAGGGCATCAGGAGCGAGGCGTCGCCATAGCTGAAGAAGCGGTAGCCTGCCCTGATGGCGTGGTCGTAGATGCCCATGATCCGCTCGCGCCCCATCAGCGCGGCCACGAGCATCATCAGCGTGGACCTGGGCAGGTGGAAGTTCGTCATCAGCGCGTCGGTCGCGCGGAAGCGGTAGCCGGGGTAGATGAAGATGTCGGTCTCGCCCTGCCACGGGCGCACCGTGCCGTCCTCTGCCGCCGCGCTCTCGATCAGCCTCAGCGCCGTGGTGCCGACCGGGATGATCCGTCCCCCCGCGGCCCTTGCCGCGTTGATCTCGGCCGCCGCCGCGGGCGTGACCTCGCCCCACTCGGCATGCATGCGGTGGGTCGTCACGTCCTCGACCTTGACCGGCAGGAAGGTTCCCGCGCCGACGTGCAGGGTGACGTGGGTGAAGCCGATGCCGGCCGCGGCGAGGGCCTCGAGGAGCGGCGCGTCGAAATGCAGCGAGGCCGTCGGCGCCGCGACCGCTCCCGGGCGGCGGGCCCAGACGGTCTGGTAGTCCTCGCGGTCGGCCTCGTCCGGGGTGCGCAGACGTTCGATGTAGGGCGGCAGCGGCATCGCCCCGGCGCGCTCCAGCGCGGCGTCGAAGTCCTCGCCAGCCAAATTGAATCGAAGCCGGGCGTGCCCCCCGCCGGTCTCCGCGACCTCGGCGGAAAGCTCGGACGAGAAGACGACCGAATCGCCTGGTCGCAGCTTCCTCAGCGGCCGGACGAGCGCCTCCCAGGTGCCATCGGCCTGCGGCTGGAGCAGCGTCGCCTCGACCTTCGCCACCGCCTCGCCCTGCCCCGTGATCCGGCGCCGCGTGCCGGTCAGGCGCGCCGGGATCACCTTGGTGTCGTTCAGGACGAGCCGGTCGCCGGGGCGGAGGACCGATGGCAGGTCGCGCACGATCAGATCCCGGATCAGGTCGCCCTCGGCGACGAGGAGGCGCGCAGACGAGCGAGGGCGCGCGGGCCGCGTGGCGATCCGGTCTTCGGGAAGCGGGTAGTCGAAGTCGGACAGCTTCATCGGCGGGCCCCTTTGCGCGGCGCGATCTAGGCGCCGGCAGAGGGTGCGGCAAGGGCTATTGCGTCAGCGCGGGCGGGTTTGCCCGGAAGATCTCGCGGAACATCCCCGGCGTCAGGATCGACAGCGGATTGACCGTGACGCCCGGTTCGGAGGCCGGGCCGGACATGCGGTAGTTGAAGCCGAAGAGCCCCTCGCCCTGCCGCGAGAAGATCTGGCCTATCGCGTTCAGGAAGTAGACCGGCGAGATCGTGCCCTGCATGTCGATGCGGCGCGAGCGGAGGTCGTAGACCCCGGCCATCGAGATGCCGAGCGAGGGGCCCACCGCGCTGCCGCGCCGGAGCGTGATGCCGCGGGGCTCGAGCGTGAACTCGCCCGTGACCTCGCCGAAAGCGATGCCCTGGCCGTCGAGCTGTTCCAGAAGCCCGACGACCGAGATGGCGGAGAGAAGGCTTGCGAGCCCGGATGCGCCCTGGACGCGGAGGTTCGAGATGCGGAAGCGCCCGTCGTAACGGCCCTGCCCGCGGAGCGGGACCAGCGTGAGGTCGAGCTGCCCCTGACGCGCGCTCTGCAAAAGGCCGGACGCCCGCAGCGCGGCGCCGGCATCGGCCGCCTGCAGACGGATCGCGGTCCCGTTCGCCGAGGGCGCCAGCACGCCGCTGACCGGCGCCTGCCCGGCGAGAAGGCCGGTGAAACGGCCGTTCAGCCCTCCCTGGGTGCCGAGCTCGGCCCGGAGGCCGGAGAAGGCGATCCCCTCGCTGACGATCAGCCGGTCGAGCGCCAGCGAGATCGGCCCGCCCTGCCCTGCGCGGCGGCTGCCGAAGTCGGCCTCGCGAAGGTCGAGCGTGCCGCCCTGCACCGACACCGCAAGCGGCCGCCCCTCGCCGCGCGCGGTCAACGTCACGGGCGCGTCGAGCCAGCGGCCGGCGCGCACCCGCGAGAAGGCGAGCCGCTCGAGCCGCCCCCCGGCGCCGAGGACGACCCGGCCCTCGGCGAGGAGACCCGGCGCATCGAGCCGGAGCCGGTCGATCTCGGCGGGACTGCCGAGCCGGCCGGCGACTTCGAGAGACCCGGCCGCACCCGCCGCCTTGGACCAGCCGAGCGCCGGGACCGAGAGCGCCGCGCCCACGAGCCCGGATGTCAGCCGGAAGGCCGGCGCGCCCTCGCGCGGCAGGTCGATCGTGACCGTCCCGGCTGCGGAGCCCGACAGGCTGCCGGGCGGCAGTGCGATGCCGAACTCGTCGAGGAAGGCCCGGTCCAGCGTGACTTCGCCCTCGACGCGGCTGCCGCCCCCGGCCTCGGCGCCGAAGGGCTGGACCCAGGCGGCATCGAATTCGGCGCCGCCGATCCGGCCCGGACCCGAAACCGTCAGACCGCCGCCATCCGCGGTCAGCGTCATCTCGTCGGCCTCGAGCGTCCGGCCCGGGACCAGCGTCTCGGATCTGAGGTCGGTGAGGCGCCCGCCCACGGCGAAGTCCACATCCGCGACCGCCAGGTCGCGGACGAGCGGCAGCCGGATCAGCGACGACAGCCGCGCCCGGCCCGCGACCGCATCGGTCGGATGGCCGGCCTTGGTGAGGAACCGGAACGGCGGCTCGTCGAGCAGTGCCAGCGCCGCCGGTATCGAGCTCTCGGTCTCCAGGCGGACCTCGGCGATGGCGGGCACCTCGGCCAGGTCGGGGATCGTGAAGACGGACCCGTCGGTGCGGATCGTCTCGCCGTTCGGCGAAACGACCTCGCCCCTGGAAAGCGCGAGGGTCAGGCGCTCATCCTCGATCGCGGCGTGTCCCGAGCCCCCGACGATCGGTGGCAGGGTCCGCATGAAGCGGACGGTCGCATCGCGGAACTGGTAGGAGAGCGCGAGCCGGGGCGCGGCGCCCGGCCGGAGACGCAGCGCGGCGTGGACGTCGGTGAGCAGGCCGTCGAGCACGTTCTCGGCGAGCCACTCCCGGGTGCGCGGCACCGCACGCAGGGGCCAGAGCGCAAGCAGGCGGTCATGCGGCATCTCGTTGATCTTGGCGTCGAGGGAAACCGACCATCCGTCCGGCCCCGCCTCGGCCCTGCCCGAAGCGGAAAAGCGGCGCGGGCCGGAGACAAGCGCAAGCTGGCCGAGGTCCAGTTTCAGCGGGGCAAATCCGATACGGAGGTCGACGGCACCGGTTTCGAACCGCACGGGCTCGGACATCTCTCCTCTGGGGTCGATCTCGATGTCGGCGAGCGCGAGCTGCACCAGCATCTCGCCCGGCCGCCCGGTGTCGGGGTCGAGCGCCCTGAGAAGCGCCTGGCCGCTGGCGCGGAACCTGGCCTCGGGGGTGGTCGCGCTGATCTCGGAGAAGGCGAAGCGCCGCGCGGCCGGGTCGTAGGAGAGATAGGCCCGGGCGCCGTCGAAGGCGACGGGGCGCGCAGCGCCGCCCGGCACGATGGCACCCGCGCCCATCACCAGCGCGCCGTCGAAGCGTGCAAGCTTGCCCTCGGCGTCGAGTCCGCCGCGGAGACGGACCGAAAGGGGCGCGTCCGCGGCCGCCAGCCAGTCGAACGCGGGGATCTGCGCGGCCAGGTCGGCGGCGGCCACGCCCTCGACCTCGGCGGCGATCGAGAGGGTGTCTGCCGCGGGCCCGGTCGACAGCGTGATCCGGGCGGGTGCAGGGGCGCGCCCGACGCCCCCGGTGACGGCGAAGCCGACGGTCAGCGTCCGCGCCGGGCCGCCAAGGTCGAGCGCGAGCGTGCCGTTCTCGGCCCGCCAGACACGCCCGGTGCTCGCATCCTGGAACGTGAGCCGCAGCGCCTCGCCGGCGACGAGGCTGAGATCCTCCAGCGCGGGGAGCGACAGCACGCGGTCGATCCCGGTCAGGATCTCGGGGACCGTCGCGGCGCGGCGGAGCGCCCGCGCCTGGGCGCCGAAGGCGATGTCGAAGCGCCCCTCGCGGTCGCGCCGCACGGTCAGGTCGGCCCCGACGACCGTCAGGCGGGTGGGCCTGACCTGACCGCCGACGAGCGCCTGGGGCGAGAAGCGCAGGCGAAGCTCCGGCACCTGCGCCACCTCCGCCCCGACCGCGTTCGTGAGCTTCAGGTCACGCAGCACCAGGCGCGGCACCCAGGCCTCGCCCAGCACCGCAACGAGGCTTCCGATCTCGATCCGGCCCTGCCCGGCCAGCGCGGCGGTGGCGCGCTCCTCGATCTCATCGGTCAGCCACTGAGGCGCCACCAGCGCCCGCCCCGATGCGAAAGCGAGGGCGAGCCACGCCAGTCCGAGAGCCAGCGCAAGCGATACCAGCCCCAGCGGGCCGAACCGGCGGCCCTCCGCGGATTCCGATCCGTTCCGTTCCATCGTCCGGCGGTGCCGCGCGCCTGCCCGGCCCCGATGCTCTCCCCGAAACTGCGCCGCTGCGGCCGTCTGCCTTCGTGCCCGGCCCGGGCTTTATCTTCGCGTGGCCAGCCCTAGAATTGAAGCGCGTATTTCGGCACACCAGACGAGGAAACCGATGACCGACGCCGGCCAGACCGCCCCGGACTTCACCCTGCCCCGCGACGGCGGCGGACACGTCACCCTTTCGGCGCTGCGTCCGAAGGCGGTGGTGCTCTACTTCTACCCCAAGGACGACACATCGGGCTGCACGGCCGAGGCGAAGGACTTCACCGCGATGGCAGCCGATTTCGAGAAGGCCGGCGCCGTCGTGATCGGCGTCTCGAAGGACAGCGCGGCCAGCCACGACAAGTTCGTCAAGAAGCACGGGCTCGGCGTCATCCTCGCCTCCGACGCGGGCTCGGACGTCTGCGAGCGTTACGGGGTCTGGGCCGAGAAAAGCATGTACGGCAAGAAATACATGGGGATCGAACGGACCACCTTCCTGATCGACGGGGGCGGAACGATCCGCAACGTCTGGCGCAAGGTGAAGGTGCCGGGCCACGCCGAGGAGGTCCTTGCGGCGGTGAAGGCGCTTTGAGCCCGACGCTCGCCGAGCGGGCGGTCGAAGTCCTGAACACTCCCGACGCGCGGGCCAAGACGGCCCTGGCGCGGGAGCACGCCGCCGCCTGGTTCGCGGCCGAGGGAACGATGCCCGTGGGGCTCGCATCGCCACCCGACCGGCCGGCCCGCCCCGACCGGCCCGTGCTGCTGCCTCCGAGGGACGTTCCGCGGCGGCGCACGGGCACCGCCGAGGGACGCCTTGCGCTTCTTCATGCGGTCGCCCACATCGAGCTCAATGCGGTCGACCTGCACTGGGACATCGTGGCCCGCTTCGCGCACGTCCCGATGCCGCGGAGCTTCTACGATGACTGGGTGCGCGCCGCCGACGAGGAGGCCAAGCATTTCAATCTTCTGGCCGATTGTCTTGAGGCGAACGGAAGCCACTATGGCGCTCTGCCGGCGCATGCCTTCATGTGGCGTGCGGCCGAGGATACGGCAGGCGACCTGCTCGCGAGGCTCGCCGTGGTGCCGATGGTGCTCGAGGCCCGCGGGCTCGATGTGACACCCGCCATGGTCGAGGTCTTCCGCAAGGCCGGCGACGCCGGGGCCGTCGCCGCGCTCGAGACGATCTACGCGGAAGAGGTCGGCCACGTCGCATACGGGCAGAAGTGGTTCAACTTCCTCTGCGGCCGCCACGAGCTCGATCCGCGCGAGACGTTCCATGCGCTGGTGCGGCGCCACTTCCACGGGGCGCTGAAGCCGCCCTTCAACGAGGAGAAGCGCGCCGAGGCGGGCATTCCGCCCGATTTCTACTGGCCCCTCGTCGCGCCGGCGACGCCCTGATCGGCGGAATCCTGCCGTCCTTGGCAGAGCTTTCGCCATTTGCGTCAAAGGCGTTGCCCTTCTGCCGCGCTCTGCGGTAGCACCTGCGGGACGCTCGCGGCTGGGGATGGCGGGCGTCGCGAAAAGGGAACAACGGGACAGGCAGCCGGTGCAGGGGCGATTCTCTCACAAGATCAACGCGGCCTTGGAGCGCCACCTCCCCGAGCGCCGCCTCTTCCTGAAATCCGACACCGAGACCCGGTTCATCCGGCTCCGGCCCGTGACGCAGGCCGTTGCGATCTGCGGCGGGGCGCTGTTCGTGGGCTGGACCATCATCGCGACGGCGGTCCTGCTCATGGACTCCATCGGCTCGGGCACGGCGCGCGAGCAGGCGGCGCGGCAGCAGGCAACCTACGAGGCGCGCCTCAATGCGCTGGCGGCCGACCGCGACGCCCGGGCCGCCGAGGCGCACGCGGCGCAGGAGCGGTTCAACCTCGCGCTCTCCGAGGTCTCCGCGATGCAGGAGCGTCTGCTCGCCTCCGAAGACCGGCGCCGCGAGCTCGAGACCGGGATCGAGGTGATTCAGGCCACGCTGCGCCGGACGCTCCAGGAACGCGACGCCGCCCGGGGCGAGGCGGCGCGGCTGATGGCAGAGGCAGCGGGCGAGACCCCTGACGCGCGCGGCGCCGATGCCGAGGAGCTGGCGGCCACCGTATCCTTCCTGACGGACGCCTTGCGCAAGACGGCGGTCGAGCGCGAGGAGATCAGCGAAACGGCCGCCGCAACCGAGGCCGAGGCAGACCAGCTCGCGCGCGAACTGGCGTTGATCGAGGAACGCAACGACCGGATCTTCGGGCAGCTCGAGGAGGCGGTCACGGTCTCGCTCGCGCCGCTCGACGAGATGTTCCGCGCCGCCGGGCTTCCGACCGACCGCATCATCGAGGAGGTGCGCCGCGGCTATTCCGGCCAGGGCGGCCCGCTCACACCGATCGTGATGTCGACCATGGGCGGGGGCGAGCCCGAACCCGACGCGCTCCGCGCGAACGAGATCCTGCGGCGGCTCGACGAGATGAACCTCTACCGCATCGCCGCGCAGAAGGCGCCCTTCGCCATGCCGGTGAAGTCGGCCTTCCGCTTCACCAGCGGGTTCGGCTACCGCCGCGACCCGCGCGGGGCGGGCACGCGGATGCACGAGGGCACCGATTTCGCGGCGGCCAGCGGGACACCGATCTATGCGACCGGCGATGGCGTCGTGACGCATGCGGGCTGGCAGGGCGGCTACGGCCGGCTGATCAAGATCCAGCACGCTTTCGGGATCGAGACGCGCTATGCGCACCTGTCGAACATCCGTGTGAAGGTCGGCGATAGGGTCTCGCGCGGGGACAGGATCGGTGATATGGGCAACTCTGGCCGGTCGACTGGAACCCACCTGCACTACGAAGTGCGGATCGGCGGTCAGCCCACCAACCCCATGACCTACATCAGGGCGGCGAGAGATGTTTTCTAAATCGAAGATCAACGAGCCCGGTCCCCGGACCCCGGAGCCGGAGAAGTCCACCATTCCCGACACGGCGGCGCCGCGGGTCGGTGGCGAGTTCATGCCTGCAACGACGCCCAAGGCGAAGCCCGCGCCGTCGATCCTGTCGTCGGACCTGACGATCACCGGCAACATCAAGACGAGCGGCGACATCCAGGTGGAGGGCACCGTCGAGGGCGACATCCGCGCCCACCTGCTGACCGTGGGCGAAGGTGCGACGATCCGGGGCGAGATCGTCGCCGACGACATCGTCGTGAACGGCCGTGTCGTCGGCCGCGTGCGCGGACTGAAGGTCCGGCTGACGTCCTCCGCCCGCGTCGAAGGCGACATCATCCACAAGACGATCGCCATCGAGTCGGGCGCCCATTTCGAGGGCTCGGTCCAGCGGCAGGACGATCCGATCAGCGGCGGCCCGAAGGCGGCCATCGCGGGCCCGAAGGCGGCGGAGGCCGTGAAGGGCTGACGCCGGCCGCAGTGCGGCAGGAGACACGGGCGTCGGAGTTGGCTCCGGCGCCCGTTTCCGTTTGCGCCCCTTGCGCGGGGAGGCTGGCTCAGCCTGCCCCTCCCCCCACAAGGCGACGGTAGAGATGCCAGCTCGCGTGGCCAAGGACCGGCAGCGTCAGCAGCAGCCCCAGGAACGCCGGCACCATCGACACGAACAGCGCCGCCGCGATCAGCGCCGCCCAGCCGAGCATCACCGCCGGGCTGGCGAGCACGCTGCGCACCGAGACGATCATCGCGGTGACGAAGTCCACCTCGCGGTCGAGCAGCATGGGAAGCGACACGACATTCGTGGCAAAGAGCACCAGCGCGAAACCCGCACCGACGATCGTGCCCACGGCAAGCATGGCAAGTCCGTTGGGGCTGAGGAACACCTCGAAGGAAGTCGAGACGTTGGTCATCGCCGTGAGTCCGAGGAAGAGCGCGAAGATCATGTGGCCGAGAAAGTTCCAGAACAGGAAGAAGATGACGATGATCGCCGACATCGACGGGATCTGCCGGTCCTTCTGGCGGAACACGGCCCCGAGCACGCCGCCCCAGTCCAGTGGCTCGCCGGTTTCGAGCCGTCGGCTCACCTCGTAGAGGCCGACCGCGACGAAGGGGCCGATCAGGGGAAAGCCGAGCGTGATCGGGATGGTCCACCAGATCTGCCCCGAAGCCGTGAGCACCCAGACGAGGAACATCCCCCCGGCGACATAGAAGGCGGCGAAGAACAGTCCGAAGGCGGGCGCCGTGCGGAAGTCGCGCCAGCCGGCAGCCAGGGCAGCGCGGATGTCGGCCGTGGTCGCGGCCTTCGGCTCGGGGACGGAGGATGGCGGCGTCGCCGCCGGAGACATGGTCATCGGCATCCCTCCCGGTGTCGCGCGCGTCTCCGAGACTAGGCAAGCCGTGGCGAGGCAGCAAGGGCCGCGATCCTGCGCCGGCCTCGCAAGGTGCGCAGTTCCGGAGCCGGACCGCCGGGCGCCCGACGCGCGTTGCCGCGGGAACGTGGCGGGGGTCGCTCGTTGCGCGCCTTGCCGTCAGGCGATGTCGGCGATCTCGCCCCGCTTCTTGCCGGTGGCGTTCATCGCCAGGGTCGCGGCCATGAAACCGTCGAGGTCGCCATCGAGCACGCCGGCCGTGTCGGAGGTCTCGTAACCGGTGCGCAGGTCCTTGACCATCTGGTAGGGCTGGAGCACGTAGGAGCGGATCTGGTTGCCCCAGCCCGCCTCGCCCTTGCTCTCGTGCTGCTCCTGGATCGCGGCGTTCCGCTTGTCGAGCTCCAGCTGGTAGAGCCGGGCCTTCAGCGCGTTCATCGCGATCTCGCGGTTCTGGTGCTGGGATTTCAGCGACGAGGTCACGACGATCCCGGTCGGCAGGTGGGTGATGCGGACGGCCGAGTCGGTCTTGTTGACGTGCTGGCCCCCCGCTCCGCTGGCCCGCATCGTGTCGAGGCGTATGTCCTTGTCCGGGATGACGATCTCGATGTTGTCATCGACCACCGGGTAGACCCAGACCGCGCAGAACGACGTATGGCGACGCGCGGCGCTGTCGTAGGGCGAGATCCGCACCAGCCGGTGCACGCCGCTTTCGCCCTTGAGCCAGCCGTAGGCGTTGGGCCCCGAGATCCGGTAGGTGGCCGACTTGATGCCCGCCTCGTCGCCGGGGCTCTCGTCGAGCAGCTCCACCTTGTAGCCGTGCGCCTCGGCCCAGCGCGTGTACATCCGCGCGAGCATCGCGGCCCAGTCGCAGCTTTCGGTGCCGCCCGCGCCCGCGTTGATCTCGAGGAAGGTGTCGTTGGCGTCCGCCTCGCCGTCGAGCAGCGCCTCGATCTCCTTGGCCTCGGCTTTCGCGCGCAACGCCTTGAGCGCCTCCTCGGCCTCGCGCACGACCTCGATATCGCCCTCGGCCTCGCCGAGTTCGATCAGTTCGACATTGTCCTTCAGTTCGCGCTCGATCCCGTCCACCGTCTCGATCCGGTCGGCGAGCATCTGGCGGTCACGCATGAGTTTCTGGGCGCGCTGGGGGTCGTTCCAGAGCGCGGGATCCTCCGTCAGTGCATTCAGCTCCTCGAGCCGGAAGGCCGCGGTCTTGCGGTCCATGCGCTTGGCGAGGAGGTCGATCGACCTGCGGATCGCTTCGACATTGGCTTCGGCTTCCGCTCTCATCGGGTATCGCGGTCCTTCGCGTTTCGGGATCGAGGCCGGGTGATAGCGGACCCCGCCGGGGCCGGCAAGATCAGTAGAGCCCGCCCGACGAGACGGTGCCGAAGTTGGCCTTCGGCGGAATCACGGCCCGCTGGCCCGACGAGGTGGTGACCGCCGTCCCTTCGGCGCCGTCGGTCTCGCCCCGCCCGAAGAGCGGCAGGTTCGACCCCATGGCGAAGCCGCCGTCGAAGGCGATGCCGAAGAGCGGTTCGGCGCCGTCACGGAAGTATTCGGCGATCACGTTGTCGCCGGTCGCGTTGTCGGGCAGGCGCATCCCCGAGAAGCGGTCGATCTTGATGAAGTAGCCGCCGGGGGGCACCCGGAACCGCGTGCCGCCATACTTCTCGACCGCCTCGCGCATGAAGCGCTGGAACACCGGGCCGCACATGCCGCCACCCGAGGCGGAATCCCCCAGCGAGCGCGGCTGGTCGTAGCCGATGTAGCAGCCCGCGGCGATCGACGAGGAGTAGCCGATGAACCAGACGTCCTTGCTGTCGTTGGTGGTGCCCGTCTTGCCGGCGATCGGCACGGGCACGCTGATGCCGCGGCCGGTGCCGCGCTGGACCACGCCCTCCAGCATGGACGTGAGCTGGTAGGCAGTGATCGCGTCGATCACGCGGTCGCGCCGCGAGGTGATGCGCGGGGCCTCGCCCTCGGGCAGCGTCGGATCGGCGCAGGCGTCGCAACGGCGCTGGTCGTGCCGGTAGACGGTGCGGCCCCAGCGGTCCTGCACGCGGTCGACGAGCGTCGGCTCGACCCGCTCTCCGCCGTTTGCGAGCATCGCGTAGGCCGCGACCATGCGGTAGAGGGTGGTCTCCTGGCTGCCGAGCGCCATGGCGAGGTAGGGCTGCATCCGGTCGTAGACGCCGAAGCGTTCGGCGTACTCGGCCACCCGGTACATGGTGACCTCCTGCGCAAGCCGCACGGTCATCAGGTTGCGCGACTGCTCGATGCCGGTGCGCATGGGCGTCGGACCGTAGAACCGGTTCGAGGCGTTCTTCGGGCGCCATATCCCTTCCGGCGTGTCGATCTCGATCGGCGCATCGATGATGATCGAGGCGGGGGTGAAGCCCGTGTCGAGCGCGGCGGCATAGACGAAGGGCTTGAACGACGAACCGGGCTGGCGCAGCGCCTGGGTGGCGCGGTTGAGCTCGGAGTGCTGGTAGGAGAACCCGCCCTGCATGGCGAGCACCCGGCCCGACTGGACGTCCATGGCCATGAAGCCGCCCTGCACCTCGGGCACCTGGCGCAGAGTCCAGCGCAGGAAGGAGCCGTCCTCGTCCTTCGTCATGGCGCGCACGTGCACCACGTCGCCGACCGACAGGAGGTCACCCGCGACCTGTGCGCGCCGGCCGAGCCGGCCATCTGCCTGGAGCTTTCGCGCCCACTGCACGTCCTCGGGGGGGATCCAGTGGCCGTCCTCGTCGTCCGCCACGCCCTCGATCCCGATGCGCGCATGGGTCTCGCCCACCTCGAGGACGACCGCAGGGAACCAGCCGTCGATGTCGCGCGCCACCTCGACCTCGGCGAGCGCGGCGCGCCAGTCGGCCTCCGAGCCCAGGCGCGAGGGGTCGATCGTCTTCCGGGTGCCGCGCCAGACCCCGAGGTTGCGGTCGTAGCGCTCGAGGCCCTCGCGCAGCGCCGCGGCGGCGACCTCCTGCAGCTCGGGATCCACTGTCGCGCGGATCGTCAGGCCGCCGCCGAAGAACTCCTGCTCGCCGAAGGTCGAGCTGAGCTGGCGGCGGATCTCGTCGGTGAAGTAGTCGCGCGGCGGCAGTGAGGACTTGAACGGCTCGAAGTCGCCCGCCTGCACCGACCTCAGCGGCATGGCGCGCTCGGCCTCGAAGGTCGCCCGGTCGAGGTAGCCGTTCTGGTACATCTCGCGCAGGACGTAGTTGCGCCGTTCCAGCAGGCGGTCGGCGTTGCGCACCGGGTGGAAGTTCGAGGGCGCCTGCGGCATCGCCGCGAGGAAGGCCGCCTCGTGCGGGGCAAGGTCGGTCAGCGTCTTGTTGAAGTAGGTCTGCGCCGCGGCAGCCACGCCGAACGAGTTCTGGCCGAGGAAGATCTCGTTGAGGTAGAGTTCGAGGATCCGGTCCTTCGAAAGCGTCTCCTCCAGCCGCGCGGCCAGGATCAGTTCCTTGATCTTGCGCTCGGCCGAGCGGTCGGACGACAGCAGGAAGTTCTTCATCACCTGCTGCGTGATGGTGGAGGCGCCGCGCAGACGCCCGCCGCGCAGCGCATCGCGCGCCGCAGCCAGCATCGAGAGCGGATCGTAGCCGCGGTGGCTGTAGAAGTTCTTGTCCTCGGCCGAGATGAAGGCCTGCTTCACCAGATCCGGGATCTCGGCCGAAGGCACGAAGATGCGCCGTTCCTGCGCGAACTCGTCGATCATCCGGCCTTCGCCGGAGTAGATCCGGCTGATCGTCGGCGGCGTGTACTGGGCAAGCTGCTCGTGGTTGGGCAGGTCGCGCCCGTAGTAGTAGAAGATCGCGCCCACCGTGAGTGCGCCGGCGAAGATGCCGAGCGTCACCATGGAGAAGATCGCCCCGAGGGCGGAGAGAAGGAAGCGGAGCATCGCGCGGATCCTGTGGGCTGGCCGGTTATAGGCCGGGACCGGCGCCGGGTCAAAGGGGACAGGCCCGGCGGCACCGGCCTGACGGCCCGGCCTGCGTGGCTTCGCCCCCTGTCTCCCGGCTATCTCCGGGCGCGCGACGCCCGCCCGGCGTCGGCCTCGGCCCAGGCGGCAACCGCGCTCGTGATGCCGTCGGCGGCGCGGCGGCGCCACTCGGGCGAGGCGAGACGCTCGCGGTCCGAAGACGTCGTCAGGAAGCCGAGTTCGATCAGCACCGAGGGGATGTCGGCCGCCCGGAGCACCGTGAACCCGGCCGCCTGTCGCGGGTTCTTGTGAAGCCCGCCGACGGCCGCGCCGAGGCCCGCGACGATGGCATCGGCCAGCGCCTCGGACCGGGGCTGCGTGTCGAGCCGCGCGATGTCCATCAGCACCAAGGCAACCGTGTCGTCCTGGTCCGAGAGGTCGACGCCGGACAGCAGGTCGGCGCGGTCATGGCGCTCGGCCAGCCGGGCGGCCGCCTCGTCCGAGGCCGTTTCGGACAGGGTGAAGACCGTGGCGCCGGTCGCCTGCCCTTCCGGCACGGCGTCGGCGTGGAGCGACAGGAAAAGATCTGCCCCCGCAGCCCGCGCCCGCGTGACCCGGAGATCGAGCGGGACGAACACGTCGGCATCGCGGGTCAGCGCCACCCGGAAACCGGCGCGCACCAGCGCCGCCTCGAGGTCGCGCGCGAAGGCGAGCATCAGCTCCGCCTCGCTCGTGCCGCCTGCCTCGGCACCGGGATCGATCCCGCCATGTCCGGGGTCGAGCGCCACGGTGAGCGGACCGCCGCCCCGCGGCGCGGGCGGCGCCTCGGGCAGCGCGGGGAAGAGCGCCGAGTCCGGTGCGCCGGCGGCGGCGCGCATCTCTTCGGCCGATGCCGGCACGAGGCGCAGCCCGAGCCGTGCGGAGCCGTCGGCGGTGCGGGTCTCCATGCCCGCCTCGTCGATCACGAGCGGCACGGCCAGCGACATCGCCAGGCGCGACCAGCCCGGCCTCACCGTCCCGGCCCGCAGGCCGGTAACGAGATCCGAGTCGAGCATCGCCGCCGGTTCGCTGCCGCGCCAGTCGATCTCGCGGAAGTCGAGCACCAGCCGCGGCGGATCGGCCAGGGTGTAGGCGCGCCATGGCACCGGACGGCTGAGGACGAGCGAAAGCGCGACCTCTCCGGCGATGTCGCGGACGGAGGAGGCCGCGACGTCGAGACGGGCAATCTCCGGTTGTCCCTCGGACGTGGCGAGGGACGGCGCGGCGAACAACACCAGCGCCGCGGCAAGGAGTGCTGCGGAAAGCCTGCTCATGGCCTCTGCTTCGTTTTGCGCGAGACCCTAGCAGGCAGCTAACGCCAGCGGAAGACGGCGGCGCGCGGGCCGCTTCGCGCAAGGCCGGGCGCCGGTCTCCCGCGCAGGCAGCTGCGGGCTCAACCCCGCCGGCGCCGCCCCTCGCGCCCTCCGCGGGCGCCGCCCGCGGCCTGGGCCGCGGCCGAGGCCTCGGCGAAGGTCGCACCCTCGGCCACCGCATCGACGATCCGGCTGAAGCGGATCCATTCGCCTCCGTTCGGGTCGTGGTTCATCAGGAAGTTGGCGGCGCGGATCGCCTCCATCTCCTGCATCCGCACCGGGTTCATGATTGCGCTGGTCATGCCCGCGCAGATCGCCATCGGCAGGAAGGCCGCGTTGATCCCGTGCCGGTGCGGCAGGCCGAACGAGATGTTCGAGGCGCCGCAGGTCGTGTTCACCCCCAGCTCCTCGCGCAGGCGGCGCACCAGCGCGAAGACCTGCTGCCCGGCCGAGGCCATGGCGCCGACTGGCATCACCAGCGGGTCCACCACGATGTCGTGCGCCGGGATGCCGTGGTCGGCGGCGCGCTGCACGATCTTCTTGGCCACGGCGAAGCGCACGTCGGGATCCTCGCTGATCCCGGTCTCGTCGTTCGAGATCGCCACGACCGGCACGTTGTATTTCTTGACAAGCGGCAGGACGACCTCCAGCCGCTCCTCCTCGCCGGTCACGGAATTGACGAGCGGCCGGCCGTTTGCCGCCTCGAGCCCCGCCTTGAGCGCCTCGGGGACCGACGAGTCGATGCAGAGCGGCACGTCGACCAGCGCCTGCACCCGCGTCACCAGCTCGCGCATCAGGGGCGGTTCGACGAAGTTGTTGTCGGCATACCGCGGATCCTCGGCCATGCGGTTGGAGAACACCGCACCCGAGTTGATGTCGAGCACCATCGCGCCGCAGGCGACCTGCTCGACGGCGTCCTTCTCGATGGTCGAGAAGTCGCCCGCCTCGAGTTCGAGGTTGAGCTTCTTGCGGCCCGTGGGGTTGATGCGCTCGCCGATAACGCAGAACGGCTCGTCGAAGCCGATGACGACGGTCTTCGTCGCGGATTCGAGGACGGTGCGGGTCATGGAGGTTCCTTCCGTGTCAGGCTGCCTGCGAGGCGGGGATGCCCGAGCGGCCGCCATGCTCGCGCGCCCAGTCCGCGGACGGCTTGATGCCGCCGAGCGGGAAGATGTGGACGCGCTCGACCAGGAACCCGGGGTTGGCCGCCTTGTGCCGGGCGAGGTCGGCGACGACCTCCGTCGGCTCGAACGGGAGCACGAGCTTGGTGACGTCCTTCGCGCGCTTCTGGAGCACGCGGAGCGACGGGCCGACGCCGCAGGCGATGGCGAACTTCAGGAGCGTCTGGAGCTTGGCGGGCCCGGCGATGCCGATGTGGATCGGCAGGCGGATGCCCTCGGCCTTCAGCCGGTCGGCCCAGGCGATGACCGGCGCGGCCTCGAAGCAGAACTGCGTGGCGAGAGCCATCTGCGCATCGGTCGTCTCGCTGAAGCGCTGCTTCCAGCGCAGCGCCTCCATCACGTTGAGGTCCGACCCGTCGGGATCGATGTCGCGGTTGCCCTCGGGGTGGCCTGCGACATGGAGCCGGCGGAAGTCGCCGAAGAGGCCGGTCTCCATGAGCTGCATCGAGGAATGGAACTCTCCCGCGGGCGCGGCGACGCCGCCCGCGAGCAGGAGCGCCTGGTCCACCCCGGCCTCGCCGCGGTAGCGGGCGATCCAGTCGGCAAGCGTCGCGCGGTCGCGGATGATCCGCGCGGGGAAGTGCGGCATCACCGGGAAGCCCTCGCGCGCGAGCCGGGCGGCGGTGGCCACCATGTCCTCGATCGGCGTGCCGTCGATATGGGCGATGTAGACCCGCGTATCCTTCGGCAGCAGGTCGCGGAAATCCTCGACCTTCTCGGCGGTGCGCGGCATGACCTCGATGGAATAGCCCGCCAGGAAGGCCTCCATCTCCGAGGCCGAGCCCTTCGGCGCTGCGGAACGGCGGAAGTTCAGAAGTGCCATCAGAGCCTCCCGGAGGGCACGGGGCGTCACGCCCGCCCCTGGTTGTCGATGAGCGCCCGCAGACGCTCGGGTGGATACTCCGCCTCGATCCGCCGGGCTTCCGCCTCGGCCGCCTCGGCCTCCTCGCCCGGCACCTCCACCGGAGGCGCCTTGCGCCATTCGGAGAGATAGGCGTCGGTGCCGGTCAGGCCCGCCTTCATCGCGGCGCGGTCGATCGCCTGCTCGAAACGCACGTCGAGCGGCCGCTTGGTGCCGCGCCGCCCCTTCCCGGCGATCACCTGCGCCGGGATGTCGCGCCAGTAGACGATGGTGACCTCGGCCATGACCCGCGATTCCTCTCCGCCGACCTCATTACGCGCCCCGCCCCGCCCGCCGACGCCGGATTTCGACACAACCGGCGCGCGGAACGACGCGGGACGAAGCGGCGCGGCTGCCGTGGCCCGCCCGCGGAACATGCTTAAGGGATCGTGCACCGCCGCGCCACAAGGCGGGGCGTGAAACCTTCTCATGGAGATGATGAGCCGGACGCCACGGCGACCCGCCCGGCACGACACCGGAGGACGGCATTGCCGGGGACAGGTTCCCGAATGGAAGGCGCGGGCACAGGGTGGCGGGCGGCGGCGGGTCAGGGGGCAGGTCATCCCGAAATCCTGCCTCGCGGTGACGGGCAGCGACGCCGTTGCCGGCCTCTATCCGGCGGACATCTCCGGGGCCGGCGTGACCGAGGGCCTCGCAGGCGGGGCGCGGCACGGCCATGCACCCTTCCCCTTCGTCGATGATCCGGTCCTCGACGCGCCGCGGGAGGGCATCCTGGATCCGGGATCCTCTCCCCCCTCCTCTCGGGAACATGGAACGAGCCCGGCTCGATCGACGCAGGAAACCCCGGCGATCCCATTCCGCCCCAGCCGGCGGCGGCAGCTTCGACGGCATGTCTGCGGTTGCAGACGGGATCTTCTGGGCCGTGATCCCGCCGCCGGACGAACGGGTCCGAGGGTGCCGCCCGTCCTTTCCCTTGCGGGAACGCTTCGCGAACGCTACCTTGGCGGCAACCAGAGTTGGAGGGCGTTGCGGTATGGCGCCCAGGCGTCCCATCGGTGCGGGCGCGTTCCCGAGGGCGGTCGAGCCACCCGCACCCCAGAGACCTGATCCTGCGACGCTCTACGCGGCGCTCGATCTCGGCACGAACAGTTGCCGGATGCTGATCGCGCAGCCCAAGGGCAGCCAGTTCCACGTGATCGACAGCTTCTCGAAGTCGGTGCAGCTCGGCGCCGGGCTCGAGGTCTCGGGGCGGCTGTCGCGCGCCTCGATGGCGCGCACGCTCCAGGCACTGCACATCTGCCGCAAGAAGATCGACACCCACGGGGTCGAGCGGATGCGGCTGGTGGCGACCGAGGCCTGCCGGCGCGCCCGCAACGGGCCGGACTTCCTGGAGGCGGTGCATCGCGAGACCGGCCTGCGCCTGACGGTGATCGAGCCCGAGGAGGAGGCGCGGCTTGCCGTCGTCTCCTGCGCGCCGCTCGTCTCGACGCGCACCGAACAGCTTCTGGTCGTGGACATCGGCGGGGGCTCGACGGAGCTCGTCTGGATCGACCTCTCCAGCGTCCCGCCGCTGGAGCGGCCGCGCGCGATCATGCGCCTGCATGCGGGCTTCCACCCGCCCGAGAGCCCCTTCCCGGCGGCGAAGGTGGTCGACTGGATCAGCGTGCCGCTCGGCGTCGCCACGTTGAAGGACCAGTTCCGCGACGTGCTGGACGATGCCGCGCGCTTTGCCCTGATGAGCTGGTACTTCGAGGAGAAGCTCGCCGACTTCTCGCCCTACGCCGCCGAGCAGACGCGCGAGGGCTTCCAGATCATCGGCACCTCCGGCACGGTGACCACGGTCGCGGCATCCTTCCTCGGCCTGAAACGATACGACCGCACCAAGGTCGACGGGCTGCGGATGACCTCGGACCAGATCGACCGGGTGATCCGCGACTACCTCGCCCTCGGCCCCGAGGGGCGGCGCAACGACCCCCGCATCGGGCGCGACCGGCACACCCTCATCATGTCGGGCGCGGCAATCCTGCAGGCGCTGATGCGGATCTGGCCGACCGACCGGCTGAGCGTGGCCGACCGCGGCCTGCGCGAGGGGCTGCTCTATGCCCAGATGTCGGCCGACGGGGTCCTCGAGGACGGCCCTTTCTGAGCCGGCGCGCGCCAGCGGCCCGCCTGCGCGGGCAGGTCAGGCCGGAAGCCGGCGGTCGTAGGCGTCGCGGAGCGCGGACCACGTGTCCCAGAACGGCGCGGGTTCGCTTCCCTGAAGACGGTCGGCCAGGATGTCGAGATGGGTGTGCCAGCCCGAGCCCAGCATGACCCGCATCCCGCGCTCGGCGATCCGGGAATGGGTGAGCGTGAGCAGCACCCGCTCACCGGCCGGGGCGAGGTCGATCGCCACATGCGCCGTGTCGCCCCAGGCGAAGGCCAGACGGCGCGGCGGGTTCCATTCCGTGATCCGGCAGGCGAGGCGCGCCTCGGGGGCGAAGCCATCGGGCCGGACGCCCGGCGGCATGGTCAGTTCGTCGTTGCGCCAGACGAGTTCGAAGGCCGCGCCGACCTCGGGCTCCATCCGCCCTCCGGCAAGCCATTTCCGGCGCAGATCCTCTTCGGTCAGGAAGCGCCAGATCCGCCCGACGGGGCCCGGCAGCAGCCTCTGGAATACCAGCGTGTTCGGCGCGGCGAGCCGGCCGCGCGGATCGATCTCGGTCGTCCCGGTCATGCGTTGTCTCCTTCCGGTGGGATAACTTCGTCGGCGGCGGCAGTGGCCGAATCCTCGGCCAGCGCCCGTTCGAGCGCGTCGAGCCGGCCGGACCAGAACCGCTCGTAGGCCGCAAGCCAGGCGTGCGCTTCGGCCAGCGCGGCGGGTTCGAGGCGGCAGATATGGGTGCGCCAGCGCACCTCGCGGCGCAGGAGCCCGGCGCGCTCCAGCACCCTGACGTGCTTGGAAGCGGCAGCGAGCGACATGTCGAACGGCCGGGCCAGCTCACCCACGGTGCGCGCGCCCTCCGCCAGGTCGTGCAGCATGCGCCGGCGCGTCGGGTCGCCGAGGGCGTGAAAGACGGCATCGAGCCGAAGGGAATCTGATTCAACCATATGGTTTATCTACACTGCAATCGCCGATCGTTCAACCATAGAGTTCAATGATTGGCCGGAGCGCGGCGGCCACCCGGCCGCGCGCCCTCGCCTCCCGGCCGCGGTTGCGCTAGTCAGGGCCGCGGCGGGGCATTCCGGGAGGAGTCGATGGCGAAGGGCGGATCGGCGGGCGGACCGGCCGGAGGGTCCGGGCGGGGGCAGCGCGAGCTGCGCGTGCGGGTCAAGACCGCCAAGGGCCGCAAGCTCAGTTCCACCCGCTGGCTGGAGCGCCAGCTGAACGACCCCTACGTCGCCCGCGCGAAACGCGAGGGTTACCGCGGGCGCGCGGCCTACAAGATCATCGAACTCGACGACCGCTTCGGCTTCCTGAAGCCCGGCGCGCGGGTCGTGGACCTCGGCTGCGCGCCCGGCGGCTGGTGCCAGGTTGCCGTCGAGCGGGTGAACGCGCTGGGGCAGCGCAAGGGCAGACCCCTGGGGCGCGTGCTGGGCGTGGACCTGCAGGAGGTCGACCCGATCCCCGGCGCCGAGATCCACCGGCTCGACTTCCTCGAGGACGGCGCGGACGAGAAGGTGAAGGCCTGGCTGGGCGGGCCGGCGGACGTGGTGATGAGCGACATGGCCGCCGCCGCCTCGGGCCACAGACAGACCGACCACCTGCGCATCGTCGCGCTCTGCGAGGCAGCGGCGGCCTTCGCCTTCGACGTGCTGGAGGAAGGCGGCACCTTCGTCGCCAAGGTGCTGGCCGGCGGGGCGGAGGGTTCGCTCCAGACGCTGCTGAAGCAGCGTTTCGCGAAGGTGGCGAACGTGAAGCCGCCGGCAAGCCGGGCCGACAGCGCCGAGAAGTTCGTCGTGGCCACGGGGTTCCGCGGCCGCAAGGACGCCGGGGAGCCCGGGCCATGATCTGCGACAAGGGTCGTGCACGGGCAATCGGGCAGGGTCGCCCCGGCTGCAGGCAAAGGAGGTGCCGAAGATGACCGCGCCGCTCGACGGCATCACTGTCCTCGACCTGACCCATGTGCTCGCCGGGCCCTTCGCCAGCGCCACGCTGCGCGATCTCGGCGCACGGATCATCAAGGTCGAACGCCCCGGCACGGGCGACGACACGCGCGCCTTCCCGCCGTTCAAGGAGGGCGAGAGCGCCTATTTCGCGGCGCTGAACCACGGCAAGCAGTCGATCGCGCTCGACCTGAAGTCCGATGGCGACCGGGCGATCTTCGAGCGCCTGCTCGCGCGCGCCGACATGCTCCTGGAAAACTATCGTCCCGGAGCGATGGAACGCCTCGGCTACGGCTGGGACGAACTGAAGGACCGCCACCCGCGCCTGATCTACGGTGCGGTCTCGGGCTTCGGCCACACCGGCCCGGAACGGGAGAAGCCCGCCTACGACATGGTGGTCCAGGCGCGCGGCGGCGTGATGAGCATCACCGGCGAGGAAGGCGGGCCGCCGGTCAGGGTCGGCGCCTCGATCGGCGACATCGTGGCGGGAATGTATCTGGTGCAGGGGGTGCTGGCCGCGCTTTACGAGCGCGAGCGCACCGGCCTCGGCGCGAAGGTCGACATCTCCATGCTCGACGGACAGATCGCGATCCTCGAGCACGCCGTCGCCATCACCACCGCGACCGGCCGCCCGCCGGGGCCGACGGGGGCGCGGCACCCGACGATCACGCCATTCTCGACGTTCCGGGCCTCGGACGGGTTCTTCGTGATCGCCGCCGGGAACGACGCGCTGTTCCGGCGTCTGTGCGACGCGCTGGGACTGGGCGCGATGGCGCACGACCCGCGTTTCGCCACCAACGCCGCGCGCTGCGAGAACGTGCACCTGCTCAAGCGCCGCATCGAGGGCGTCACGCTGGAAAAGCCGCGCGACCACTGGATCGCGGCGCTCGAAGCGGCAGGCGTGCCCACGGGGCGGGTGCAGAACGTGGCCGAGGCGCTGGCCGACCCGCAGCTACTTGCGCGCAACATGGTGCTGCCGGTCGCCCCGCGGCCCGGCGGCCCGGCCTTCGTGGCAGCCGGGAACCCCATCAAGATGAGCACGCTGGCAGAGCCCGCGGCGCATGCGCCGGCCCCCGCGCTGGACGGTGACCGGCAGGCGGTGCTCGACTGGCTCGACCGGGCGGAAGGCGCATAAGGCTGAGACGTCGGTGCGCAGCCCGGCATCCGAGGGCCAGAGGGTTGACCGGGTGTCGGCGAGAGTGTTCTACTTATGTTCCGGCGGTGAACCGTGAGCGCACTCATGATCCTGATCGGCCAGTTCGATTCCTCCTTCGTCCGCCGCGTCGGCATCGCGCTGCGGCTCTACGGCCTGCGCTTCGAGCATCGCCCGTGGTCGGTCGCGGGCGACTTCGCCCGCCTGCGCGAGGTGAACCCGCTCGGCCGGGTGCCGGTCCTCGTGCTCGACGGCGGCGAGGTGCTGGTGGAGACGTTCGCGATCCTCGACCATCTCGACAGCCTGGTGCCGGAGGACGTGGCGCTCTGCCCGCGCGCGGGGCCGCTGCGGAGGCAGGTGCTGCGCGTCTGCGCCCTCGCCTCGGGGGCGATGGACAAGGGCGTGGCCGCCTTCTACGAGCGCGTCTTCCACCCGTCTCCCTCGCAGACGTGGCTCGACCGCTGCCGCGCGCAGATCACCGGCACCCTCGCCGTGCTGGAGGCCGAGCGGGCGGCCGCGGGGACGCCGCACTGGTTCGGCGTGCGGCTGACCCATGCGGACATCGCGGTTGCCGCCGTGCTGCGCCACCTCGGCGAGGCCGATCCCGGCTTCGTCGATCTCGCGGCCTTCCCCGCACTTGCGCGCCACGCCGCCGCGCTCGAGGCGACCGAGGCGTTCCGCGCGGTATCCCAGCCGTTCGTCGCGCCGGGCTGAGCGCGGGTTGACCGCCGTCGTGGCGTGGATCGCCCGCCGCCTGCCGCATTGAGGCATTGCGGCGGCCGCGGTTGCGCCTACAACCGGGCTGCGGCAGGACGGAGCATGTCATGGCAGACGACGCGCTGGTGATCTTCACCCCTTCGGGCAAGCGGGGGCGGTTCCCGCTCGGCACACCGGTGCTGACCGCCGCGCGGCAGCTCGGCGTCGATCTCGACTCGGTCTGCGGCGGACGGGGAATCTGCTCGAAATGCCAGGTGTCGCCGGCCTACGGCGAGTTCCCCAAGCACGGGGTCACCGTCTCGGCGGACGCCCTCTCGCCCTGGAACGAGGTCGAGGCGCGCTACGACCGGGTCCGCGGCCTCGCGCCGGGCCGCCGGCTCGGCTGCCAGGCGAAGGTCATGGGCGACGTGGTGATCGACGTGCCGCCCGAGAGCCAGGTCCACAGACAGGTGGTGCGCAAGCGCGCCGAGATGCGCCCGATCACGCTCGACCCCGCGACGCGGCTCTTCTACGTCGAGGTGGCCGAACCCGACATGCACGAACCGTCGGGGGATTTCGAGCGGCTCAAGCGTGCCCTTGCGGAGCAATGGCAGATCAAGGGTGTGGAGGTCGATCTTGACGTGTTACGCAAGCTTCAGCCGGCGTTGCGCAGGGGCGAATGGAAGGTCACGGTCGCGATCAACACCGGCCACCGCGACGCCCGCCACCGGATCATCGACCTCTGGCCGGGCTACTTCGAGGGCAGGCTTCTCGGGCTGGCGGTGGACGTGGGCTCGACCACCATCGCGGCGCATCTCTGCGACCTCTTCGACGGGACGGTGCTCGCCTCGTCGGGAGTGATGAACCCGCAGATCCGGTTCGGCGAGGACCTGATGAGCCGGGTGAGCTATGCGATGATGAATCCCGGCGGCGACGCCGAGATGACCCGGGCGGTCCGGCTCGCGATCGACGCGCTGGCGCAGGGCGTCGCGGCCGAGGCCGGCGCCGACCCGGGGCTGATCGTCGAGACGGTCTTCGTCTGCAACCCGGTGATGCATCACCTCCTTCTCGGGATCGACCCCGTGGAACTCGGCCAGGCTCCCTTCGCGCTCGCCGTCTCCGGCAGCCTGTCCTTCGCCGCGGCCGAGCTCGGGCTCGCCTCGCTGCACCCTCGGGCGCGGACCTACGTGCTGCCCTGCATCGCGGGCCATGTCGGCGCCGATGCCGCTGCCGTGGCGCTGAGCGAGGAGCCGCAGAATTCCGACGCGCTCTCGCTCGTCGTGGATGTGGGGACCAACGCCGAGATCCTGCTGGGAAACCGCAGCCGGGTATTGGCCTGTTCCTCGCCGACCGGCCCGGCCTTCGAGGGCGCGCAGATCAGCGCAGGGCAGCGCGCCGCGCCCGGCGCGATCGAGCGCGTGGAGATCGACCCGGCGACGAAGGAGCCGCGCTTCCGCGTGATCGGCTGCGACCTGTGGTCCGACGATCCGGGCTTCGCCGAGGCGACGAAGGCGACCGGTGTCACCGGCATCTGCGGCTCGGGCATCATCGAGGCGGTGGCCGAGATGCGCATGGCCGGGATCGTCGATGCCTCCGGCCTGATCGGTTCGGCCGAGCAGGCCGGCACCGAACGCTGCGTGCCCGAGGGCCGCACCCATGCCTACATCCTCCACGACGGGCGCGCCGCGGGCGGACGGCTGATCGCCGTCACGCAGGGCGACATCCGTGCGATCCAGCTCGCGAAGTCGGCGCTCTACGCCGGGGCGCGCCTGCTCATGGACGAGATGGGGGTCGACCGGGTGGACCGGATCGTGCTGGCCGGCGCGTTCGGCGCGCACATATCCCCGAAGCACGCGATGGTGCTGGGCATGATCCCGGACTGCCCGCTGGAAAAGGTCTCGAGCGCGGGGAACGCCGCCGGCACGGGCGCGCGCATCGCGCTTCTAAACAGCGCGGCGCGGCGCGAGATCGAGGAAGTCGTGCAGCGCATCCACAAGGTGGAGACGGCGATCGAGCCGCGCTTCCAGGAACATTTCGTCGCCGCCAACGCCATCCCGCATGCCACCGACCCCTTCCCGGAGCTTGCGAGGGTCGTGACGCTGCCCGACGTGAGCTTCAACACCGGGGGCGCGGCCGAAGGCGGGCGCCGGCGGCGGCGTGGCTGACCCCGCCCCGGCGCGCGCCCGGCGCGGGGTGCGCGAGGCGGGGTTCGTCCTGCTCTGTTTCGCGGCGGCGAGCGCCGTGCCCTTCCTGTCGCCGGATGCCAAGGCCCGCTTCTCCGCCCTGTTCCTCGGCGCGCCGCCCCTCCTGACCATCGCGATCGCGACCGTCACGGGGACAGGTGCGCTCTGGCTTCTCGGCGCGCGCGGCTTCTTCGTCGCGCCGGCACCGGCGCAGGGCGAACCCGGCCGGAAGCCCGGCCTCGGCCTCGGCCCGGCGTTCTACTGGGGTGCGATGCTTGCAGCCGCGGCAATCGCACTGGACCTCGTCGTGCCGGCAGGGGCGGACGCCGGACCGGGCTGGCCCGCCGCCTGGCTCTTCGAGTCCGCCCGCGCCGTCGTCAGGCTTGCGCTCCTCCACCTCGTCCCGCTCGCCCTTCTCGTCGCGCTGATACGCCGCCCGCAGCCCGCCATGCTGCTTGCCGCAGCCGTCGCGCCCGGGGCCGCGCTGGCGGCGGGTGCCATGCGGGGAGAAACGCTCGCCTTGGCGCCGCAGACGCTGGCCTGGGCGACTGCGCTTGCCGAATTCGCCCTGCTCCGCCGGCACGGCCTTGGCGCCATGGTCGCCTTCCGGGCCGCCCACACGCTTGTCTGGCAGATCCTCTGGGGCGGGGCCCGGCACGCGCTGCTTCCGGGCGGACCTTGACGGCCCATTCGGGGCCCGGTATCCCCTGCCTTGCGCGGGTGTAGCTCAATGGTAGAGCAGAAGCTTCCCAAGCTTACGACGAGGGTTCGATTCCCTTCACCCGCTCCACCTCCACTCCCATTGAAAGACCCCGGCAGGGCGCGTTGCGCATGCGGCACCCGGCTTGCCCGCGGCCCCTGACCCGCGCCGAGCATTCGGGGCCGCATGATCGGCGTCAGATGTCCTTTTCCAGGTAGATCGAAGCCCAGTCGATCCCCACGGCCACTGCGTCGGTGTTGTTCGTGATCCAGGAATTGAAGGCCAGCAGGGTGGTCGCGGAAGGAAGCACTGCCGCGCCCCCCGTCAGCGTGCCCGAGGCGACGTGACCGGTGTTGAGCCTCGTCACCTGCCAGCCGACCGTCTCGGTGATTCCGGGCGGCGCGAAGAGCCCCACCTCGTAGAAGTCGGTGTTGACGGTCGTCGCCGGGAAGTCCGACCCCAGGTCGATCGGGGTCTGCGCCGCGGTGCCGCCGAAGACGATATGCAGATTGTTCGATCCGTCGATCCGAGCCACCCCGACCTGCTGGGTGCGGGTGGCGGGGTTCACGTTGGCCGGGGCTGCTGCGGAGTTCACCATTCCGACGAACATGCGGTAGCTGGCGGAGACCGCCTGCATCCCGAACCGGCAGATCATGGTAAAGCCGCCGAGGGAGATGCCGTTGCCGTCCGGACCGGTTCCGAGGGTGTACTGAGTGGCGCTGATCCTCGTGCCGCCGAGGCTGCCCGCCGTTGCCGCCGTCGGATAGCCGACCCGTCTCATCCGCGTGAACAGGTTCGTCGTGGCCACGTTCCGGGCGGTGGCCGTGCCGGTCGCAGCGAAGGACGCGCCCCAGGACGTGATGACCGATCCGTTGCCGCTCGCCTGCCAGAGCACGACGTTGTTGCGCGCAAGCAGCGGCTGAAGCGCGCTGTCGAGGCCCGAAGGCCCGATGAACGCGGGCATCATCCGACCTGCGATCCGGCGGCCGAAGAGACCGACATGATCGCCCGCAGGCGCCGCCGGTGCCGGCACCAGGGGAAGCACGAGCTCGCCTTCGTCGCTCAGCGTGACACCGCTCCCCTGGATCAGCTTGCCCGTGCCCCCGTCGAAACGTGCAATGGCGTTGTCGGCAGCCGAAACCGGGCCCGCGACATCGCCGGAGCCTCCGCCCGCGGGCGGGGCCGTCCACGTGCCGTCTGCCCTCAGGAAGTTCGTCGTGCCGCCGCCCGACGCGGGAACAAGGCCTTTGGCACCGGCCGTGAAGGTGTCAAGGAGCGCCGTCTGCGCGCTCGCGCTTGCTGCGGTCAGCATCGACCGGCCGGCCGCGGTGCTGTCGCTGATCGCGGATGCCGTGTGCGTGTGCGATGCCGCCGCCTTGCCGTCGAGTGCCGCCTGGAGCCCGGTGACGGTGGACACGGCCTGCTCGCCGGTATGGGTCGCGCGGTCCCGAAGCTGGGCGTCGGACGCGTTCGCCGTGGCGCCCGGCGCGATGCCGTCGAGCTTGGTCTTGTCGGCAGCGGACAGGAAACCCGCCTCGGCGGCCGTTGCGGCGTCATGCACGTGGGTGGCGCTGGCCTTGCCGTCGAGCAGGGCTTGAAGACCCGCCACGTCGCCGACGGCATGGCTGTGGCCGGCGCCCGCCTTGCCATCGAGTGCCGCTTGCAGCCCGGTGACGGTCGAGATCGCCTGCGTGCCCGTGTGGGTCACGCGGTCGCGAAGCTGGGCGTCGGGCGCGTTCGCCGTGGCGCCCGGCGCGATGCCGTCGAGCTTGGTCCTGTCGGCATCGGTGAAGGCGTTGGTGTCGGGGTTCGCCTCATAGCGGAGCTTGACCGCCTCGTTCAGGCTGGACGCGCCGCCGGGGTTGAATTCGGTCATGGGTGCCTCACGCAGTCTGGAAGGTGAGCGGCATGCCGGCGAAGGTCATCGCGGTGCCGCCGAAGGTGAGCGGGAGCGTTCCTGCCGGCGGCGCGAAACCCCGGCGCTGGACGACTTGGACGAACCTGGCCGCGGCCTGCATCACCAGCCCACCATGATGCCGGTCGCGGTGGTTCCGGTGGCGCGGATCCGGGCAAGCTCGAGCAGATGCCAGCCGGCGGGAAGGACCGGGGTGACAAGCGACTCACCTCCCCGCGTGACGACCGAGAGGGTGCCGGCCGTGGCGAGGAACACCCATTGCGACACATGGGGAAGATCCTCGCCGTCATCCGGCGAAACGAGTGCGAGGTGCTGCGGCCCCCCCGAGGGGCTGCGGGCGGTAAGCTTGAAACGGTCGGATGCCGGCATTGCGAACTCCCCTGGAAGCTGGCGCGCCGCACATCGTCGAGGCCGGCGCCGATGGGCGCAGACGATTAGCCGGGCACCGTTAAGCCTTGAAAACCGCAGCGTTCGGTGATCGTTGCTCGGGGACGGGCGCGGCCCGAACCGCGGCGCGCCACAGCAAGGGAGACGCCTATGCCGGAGATAACCCGCCTTGAGACGGGGCCACGCATGAGTCAGGCCGTGATTCACGGCGGCACGGTCCATCTCGCCGGTCAGGTCGGCGCACCGGGCAAGAGCGTGACCGAACAGACGAAGGCGGTTCTTGCCGAGATCGACCGTCTGCTGACAGCCGCGGGAACCGACAGGACGCGGATCCTCTACGCGCAGATATGGCTGGCCGACATGGGCACCTTCGCCGAAATGAACGCAGTCTGGGATGCCTGGGTGCCTCAGGGTCACGCGCCCGCCCGCGCGACCGGAGAGGCCAGGCTCGCCGGCCCCGACTACAAGGTCGAGATCATCGTGACGGCGGCACTTCCCTGAGGCATGGCACGGTCCGGCGCCGCTTGCAGGCGCGCCGGAGCCGGTCAGCCCTGCCGGAGATACTCGACGAGCATCCTCGTCGAGCCGTCCTTCGACGCCATGCCTTCGCCGGTCTCGAGAACGGGGAGGATCTCGGTGGCCAGCTCCTTGCCGAGCTCGACGCCCCACTGGTCGAAGCTGTTGATGCCGAGGATCACCCCCTCGACAAACACGCGGTGCTCGTAGAGCGCGACGATCTGGCCGAGCGTGCGGGGCGCGAGCCGGGGGATCAGCAGCGTTGTCGAGGGCCGGTTGCCGGGAAACACCCGGTGGCGCGCCTGACGCTCGAGTTCGGCCCCCTTGAGGCCCTTCCGCGCCATGATCTCAAGCGCCTTCTCCAGCGATCGCCCCTTGAGCAGCGCCTCGGACTGCGCGAGACAGTTGGCGAGCAGAAGCCTGTGCTGGTGGGAAAGCTCCGGCTCGTGGCCCTCGCGCGCCGCGATGAACTCGCAGGGCACGGGTTCGGTGCCCTGGTGGATGAGCTGGTAGAAGGCGTGCTGCCCGTTGGTCCCCGGCTCCCCCCAGACCACGGGGCCGGAAGGCAACGCCAGGTCGTGACCGTCCATCGTCACGCGCTTGCCGTTCGATTCCATCTCGAGTTGCTGGAGGTAGGCCGGAAGCCGGGCGAGGCGCTGGTCGTAGGGCAGCACGGCGCGGGTCGGGTAACCGCAGATCTGGCGATGCCATATCCCGACGAGAGCGAGCATCACCGGCATGTTCTGCCCGAAGGGTGCCTCGCGGAAGTGGCGGTCCATCGCCGCGCCGCCGGCGAGGAATGCGCGGAAGTTCTCCGGCCCGATCGCGATCATCAGGCTCAGCCCGATCGGCCCCCACATCGAGTAGCGCCCGCCCACCCAGTCCTCGAAGCCGAACACCCGCTCGGGCGGGATCCCCCATTCGGCGGTCCGATCGGTCGCCGAGGAGAGCGCGACCATCTGCGCCGAAGGGTTCGCGACCGCCCGGGCCATCCAGGCGCGGGCGGTCTCCGCGTTCGTCATGGTCTCGATGGTGGTGAACGTCTTCGAGGCGATGATCAGGAGCGTCGTCGCCGGGTCGAGGCCGCGCAGCGTGTCGGCGATGTGGGCGGGGTCGATGTTCGAGACGAAGTGGCACCGCGGCCCGTCGTGGTAGGGCGAAAGCGCGCGCGTCGCCATCGCAGGGCCGAGGTCGGACCCGCCGATGCCGATGTTCACGACATCGGTGATCGGCCCGCCCTGGCCCGAGAAGCCGCCCGAGCGAACGGCCGAGGCGAAGGCTTCCATCCGGGCGAGCGTCTCTCGGACCGCCGGCATCACGTCGCGCCCATCGACCTTCACCTCGCCTTCGAGGTTTCTGAGCGCCGTGTGGAGCACCGCACGGTGTTCCGTTTCGTTGATCCGGCGGCCGGAGAACATCGCCTCGCGCCGCTGGGCGACGCCCTTCGCCTCGGCAAGTGCAAGGAGCAGGGCGCGCGTCTCGTCGTCGATGTTCGTCTTGGCGTAGTCGAAGACCATCCCGTCGAAGCGCACCGAAAAGGCGGCAGCGCGCCCCTCGCCGAACAGGTCCATGATCGGCCTGCCTTCGGCGAGGTCGCGGCGATCGGAGAGCTTCTGCCAGAGATCCATCGTCTACTCCGCCCAGTGCACGGTTGCGTTGGAAAGGACCGCCCGTATCGGGGCCTCGTGCACGGGCAGGCTGCGCGCGCGTTCCAGCGCCTCCCGCTTCTCCGTGCCGGCAATCAGGACGTGGATGCTCATGGCATCGCGCAGGACACGCGCGGTCAGCGTCACCCGGGGTTCCACCGCGCCCTCGGCCCGCAGCGCCATCAGCACCGGGGCATCGTCGGACAGGGCCTCGTCGAGCCTGTCGGCGCCGGGAAAGAGCGATGCCGTATGCATGTCCGCCCCCATGCCGAGCAGCAGGACCGAGATCGGCAGATGCGGTTCGAGCCCCTCGATGAGGCCAGGCAAGGCCTCCTCCGGGGTCGGCGCCGGCGCGTAGAGCGGCACGAAGCGGGCCTGAGCGGCGCGACCCGTCAGAAGCCGTTCCCGAAGCAGGCGGGTGTTCGACCTCGGACTGTCCTCGGGAACCCAGCGTTCGTCGTTCAGGAACACCGCAACGCGCGGCCAGTCGAGATCCACGCCCGACAGCACGTCGAACACCGGCCCAGGCGTCGTGCCCCCGGGCACGCAGAACGAGGCGGTCTCATGCGTCAGAAGGACGTTGTTGAGCTCGCTCGCCAGCGTGTCGGCGAGGCTGATCATCATGAGTTCCCGGTCGGGATACTCGACAAGCCTCATTCCCGTATCTCCCGCCACCGCCGGCCGTCGCGGTGCATGAGGATCTGCGCTTCCTCCGGGCCGGAAGACCCCTGCTCGTAGGGGAAGGGGCGGTCGCCCCGCTCCTCCCAGCCTGCGATCACGGGATCGGCCCAGGCCCAGGCCGCTTCGACTTCGTCGCCGCGCATGAAGAGCGTCTGGTTGCCCCGGATGACATCCATCACGAGCCGTTCGTAGGCGTCGGGGATGTCGGTGCCGTTCGGCCCCAGCGCCTCGGCGAAGGACATGTCGAGCGGCACCTCCACCAGACGCATGCCGCCAGGCCCCGGTTCCTTGATCGTCACCCGGAGCGTCATGCCCTCGTTCGGCTGGAGCTTGATCGCGAGGACGTTTCCGCGCCGGTTTTCCTGCGGGCCGAAGATGGAATGAGGCGGATCCTTGAAGACGACAGCGATCTCCGAGGCCCGCGCCTTCAGCTTCTTTCCGGTGCGCAGGTAGAACGGCGTCCCCTTCCACCGCCAGTTCGAGACATGAAGCCTGAGCGCGATGAAGCTCTCGGTCAGGCTCTCGGGGTTCTCGGCATCCTCCCGGTAGCCCGGTTCCCTGCCGTTCGGCTGGTACTGCCCGCGAACGATCTCCTCCGGCGCCACCGGATCGAGCGCGCGGATCACCTTGACCTTCTCGTCGCGAACCGCGTCGGGGTCGAAGTGCGCCGGAGGCTCCATCGCGATCAGGCAGAGAAGCTGCATCAGGTGGTTCTGCACCATGTCGCGCATCGCGCCGGACTTGTCGTAGTAGGCCCCCCGGCCCCCGACACCCACGGTCTCGGCCACTGTGATCTGGATATGATCCACATACTGAGCGTTCCAGAGCGGCTCGAACAGGATGTTGCCGAAGCGGACCGCCATCAGGTTCTGGACCGTCTCCTTTCCGAGGTAATGGTCTATCCGGTAGATCTGGCCTTCGTGGAAGTGCTCGGCGAGCGTGGCATTCAGCGCGCGGGCCGAGGCCAGGTCGCGGCCGAAGGGTTTCTCGACCACGATCCGGCATGTCTCGCACGCGATGCCCTTCTCGTGCAGCCGCTCGGCCAGCGGCCCGAACAGCGTCGGCGCGACCGAGAAATAGAAGGCCTGGATCACGTCCTTCCGGGTGATCTCCTTGAGGCGGTCCCAGCCCGCCTCGCCGGTGGCGTCGATCGCGACATAGCGGAGCCGCTCGAGGAATGCCTCCACGGTCGCCGCGTCCTGCTTCGGCTTCGCCACGAACTCCCCGATCGCCTCGCGGATGCTCGCGCGGTAGTCGTCGTCGCTCATCTCGGATCGCGCTGCGCCGATGATGCGGGCGTCCTTCGGCATCTGACCGGCGAGGAAGCGGCGATAGAGGCCCGGCAGGATCTTGCGGCGCGCCAGATCCCCTGTGCCTCCGAAGATCACGAGGTCGAAAGGCTCGACAGGAATGACGCGTGAGACCATTGGCTCCTCTTGTCGGGCGGCAGTCGTTAGCGCTAACGGCGCCCTCTTAGCCGATCGAGCCGGGCCAGTCTAGCACGCAACGGATGCGCCTCAATGCTGCAGGGAACAGGCCGATGTCGCTGGTGAAGCGGCTCAGCCCATCGCGCAGAGCAGTTCGAAAAGGATGGACGCCCCGAGCCAGGCGGTGATGCCGCCGGTATCGAAGGGCGGTGACACCTCCACCAGATCGGCCGCGGCGATGTTGACGCCCTGGAGCCCGCGCACGACCTCGAGAGCCTCGAAGCTGTTCGGTCCGCCCACCTCCGGCGTGCCGGTGCCCGGCGCGAAGGCGGGATCGACGAAGTCGATGTCGTAGCTGACGTAAGTCCGCCCCGATCCGGCAATGGCGCGCGCCTCTGCCATGACATCGGCGACGCCCCGCGCCATGAATTCCTCGATCGGGACGACCCGGATCCCGTTCGCCGATGCGAAGTCTCTGTCGGCGAGGTCGTATGTGGTGCCGCGGATCCCGATCTGGATCATCCGCGCGGGATCGAGCAGGCCTTCCTCCACCGCCACGCGGAAGGGGTTGCCATGGGTAAGCGCCGTGCCGCCGAAGTAGGGTGGGAACAGGTCGGTGTGGCTGTCGAAATGGATCAGGCCCAGCGGTTCCGTGCGGGCAAGCCCGCGCAGCACCGTCAGCGTGGTCAGATGGTCCCCGCCCGCGACCAGCGGCCGGATCCCTTGTGCCTTCAGCCGTCCGAAGAAGGCCTCGAAGCGGCCGAGCGTGTCGGCCATGTCCACCGGGTTGGGCCCGACATCGCCAAGGTCGGCGCAACGGCGCCGCTCGAACGGCCGCACACCCGACACCGGGTGCTGCGCCCGGATCATCGACGAGGCGTCCCGCAGCGCCCGCGGCCCGTGCCGGGCACCCGCGCGGTTCGAGACCCCGCCGTCCCAGGGCAGCCCCACAAGTCCGATCTCGACCTCCGCGAAGCGCGGGTGGCCTTCCGGCACGTAGGGCAGCCGCATGAAGGTCGGCACCCCCGCGAAACGCGGCAATTCCATGCCCGAGACCGGGATGAAGAACGGATCGGGGGGAGACATCGGCGCACCTCCGGGCTCGCGGAACCTGCGCGACTCGCGCGCATCCCACGGTGGAGCACCGAAGTTGCGCGATGTCCACCCGGTCGCTAGCCTTTCCCCGTTCATGTGGTGCGGGGAGAAGGTGCGCGGAGGGCTGGTAAAGGCGGCTGCCGTGTTGGCGTGCGGTTTGCCGTGCGGCGAACTGAACGCCCACCCCGGTGGGCTGAACGCCGAGGGCTGCCATCGCGACCGCAAGGCGGGCGGCTATCACTGCCACCGCGCGCCGCTGGCGCCGCGGTCACTCTCCGCACCCTCGGGCGGCGGCGGACGCGAACCCTTCTTCCACACCTGCTCGGACGCGCGGCGCGCGGGCGCAGCTCCCATCCGCCGGGGCGAGCCTGGCCACCGGGCCGGCCTCGACCGTGACCGCGACGGCATTGCCTGCGAATGAGCGGCGGGGTGCCCGTCGTTCAGGCCTCGAGCTCGGCGTCCCAGTAGAGGAAGTCGACCCAGCTTTCGTGGAGGTAGTTCGGCGGGAACTTGCGTCCCATGTTCCGCAGCTCTTCCGACGAGGGCTGGCGCGGCTGCCGCCGAAGCGAGAGGCCCGAGGCGCGCAGACTTCTCGAGCCCTTCCGCAGGTTGCACTGCGCGCAGGCCGCCACGACGTTCTCCCAGCTCGTGATCCCGCCGCGAGAGCGCGGAACGACATGGTCGAACGTCAGATCCCCCTTCGCGCCGCAATACTGGCAGCAGAACTCGTCCCTCAGGAAAAGATTGAAGCGCGTGAACGCCACGCGCTTCTGGGGCTTGACGTATTCCTTCAGCACCACGACCGAAGGGATCCGGATCTCGGTCGTCGGACTTCGCACGACCTTGTCGTATTCGGCGATGATCGTCACCCGGTCGAGGAAGGCAGCCTTCACGGCCTCCTGCCACGGCCAGAGGGAGAGGGGATAATAGCTCAACGGGCGGTAGTCGGCGTTCAGCACGAGCGCGGGGTTCTGTCTTGCTCCCGCCGGATCGCGGACGAAGGTCGTCCTGAAATCGCCGTCCATGCGTGACTCCGCTCTCGCCCTGTCTGCCTCTTGCCAGGCACCAGAGCGGGAGCCCCGCTCCAGCTTGCCAGCAACTATATCTGGCACATCTGCCCTTGCAAGCCCCGCGATGTGCGGTAGCTTCACCAGTCAGATGGCACATCGGGATGACACGGCCATGACGCCGACAGGCATCGCAGGCGTGCTCGAGGCGGCCGTCTATGCGACCGACCTCGACGCTGCGGAGGCGTTCTACGGCGGGATCCTCGGACTCGAGCGGATCGTGCGCGCGGGCAATCGTCACCTGTTCTACCGCGCGGGGCAGACAGTGGTTCTGGTGTTCAACCCGGAGGAAACGGCGCGGCCAGCCGCCAACCCCGCACTGCCCGTGCCGGCGCACGGCGCCACCGGGCCCGGCCACATCTGCTTCTCGGTGCCGGAGGGCGGGCGGCTCGACGATCTCGCCGCCCTGCTCGAACGTCGTGGGGTGGAGATCGAGGCCGACTTCCGCTGGCCGAACGGGGCGCGGTCCGTCTACGTCCGCGACCCCGCAGGCAACTCGGTGGAGTTCGCCGAACCCCGGCTCTGGGCTCCGTGATCAGCCGGCGTCGTGGATCAGCTGGTCCATCGTGATCGAGGGCTGATCGCAACCAGCCTCACCGACGATCCGTGCCGGCACCCCTGCAACGGTCTTGCACGGCGGCACCGGAGAAAGCACGACCGAACCCGCAGCTATGCGGCTGCAATGCCCGACCTCGATATTGCCGAGAACCTTGGCCCCCGCCCCGATCAGCACGCCGTCGCCGATCTTCGGATGGCGGTCTCCGTCCTCCTTTCCGGTGCCGCCGAGGGTCACCGAATGCAGCATCGAGACGTTGTCGCCCACGACCGCCGTTTCCCCGATGACGATCGAATGCGCGTGGTCGATCATGATGCCCTTGCCGAGGCGGGCGGCCGGGTGGATGTCGACCCCGAAATGCTCCGATATCCGCATCTGGAAGAAGTAGGCCAGATCCCGGCGCCCTTCGGTCCACAGCCAGTGCGAGACGCGGTAGGCCTGGAGGGCCTGGTAGCCCTTGAAGTAGAGCAGCGGCTGGAGGAAGCGGTGGCAGGCCGGGTCACGCTCGTAGACGGCCACAAGGTCGGCGCGCGCGTCCTCGCCCAGTCTCGGGTCGGAGGCGTAGGCCTCGGCAGCGATCTCGTTCAGGAGCTGCTCGCCCATCTCGCCCGAGGACAGCTTCAGCGCAATGCGGTAGGCAAGCGCCCGCTCCATCGTGGCATGGTGCAGGATGCTGGAGTGCAGGAGACCGCCGAGCAGAGGTTCCTCCCTGACGGCAGCCTCCGCCTCGCCCGTGATCCTCGACCAGACGGGATCCAGACTAGCGACCTGCGCGCGGGTCTTTGCCATGGCTTCGTCCTCCGACCTCGGATCTACCTATAGCAGATAGGCTTGCCCCGTCACGCGACAAACCGTGGGATCTGCGTTCACCTGCGCAAATGGGTGCTCCCGCGGTGCCTCAGTATCGCGTCCAGCACCATCGCCAGGGCGCCAAGATACTCCGAATCCGACAGCGAGCGCGGCTCGGCGAGCACCCTGCTCCGCGCGGCGCCCTCCAGCGTCCCGTTGCCCCAGACCGGGTGCGACCGGCCGGCGTGCTGCCGGTAGCGGTCCGCCGCCTCGGCTTCCAGCAGCATCCGCGCCGCCTCGGCCGCACGCCGCTGCTCGGGCAACGCGAGCAGCGCGCGTGCGGCCGTAGACAGATCGGGTTGCGCGATGTGCCGCATCAGACCGGTCTCGGCAGGCCGAGCGTCGCATAGTGGACCGCAAGCCTGACCACACCGGTCCCACCGAAATCACCGCCCTCCGCGGTCAGCAGCAGAGGCGTCGGCGCATAGTAGGCGAGCGGGGATCCGGTGATGCCGCGCAGCCAGGCGCCCTCTGCCGCGCCGATCCCGCTGCCGTAGCGGTCGTCCGCACCCGCGACCCCGATCCGCCACGAGGCAAGCGTGCCGCCGATGGTCGCGATCACCCGCCCGGTGACACCGAAGACGATCGCATTTGCCGGCAGCTCCGGTGACGTCGATGAGGTGGGCCCCGCTCCGACGCTGTGGTCGAACTCCCGCACCGCCATCGCGAAGGCCGACCCGCCGGCTGCCACGGCAACGGCATCTTCCACCCAGCCGCTGCCATCGAAGACCACCGTCCTGCTCTCCGATGTCACGAAGGCGCGCCAGCCGGCCTGTGGCACAAGGAACACCCAGCCGCCATTCTGGCGCAATGCCACCTTGCCGCCCTGACCGCCCCAGGCATTCACGGCACCGGCTGGAACGATGTAGGCGCTTCCCTCAACCGCGGCGGCCGGCGGCACACCCAGACTGCGCGAGATCGCGGTCATCTGGACGGCGGCGTCGAGCCGCGCAAGGGCCTCGTTCACGGTCACGTGCTTCTGTGCCTGCGACGGCGCAAGCAGGGGCAGCGAAAGCTTCGGTGTCTCAGGCATCGATGTTGATCCTTGCGTAGGGGCCGGGCCCGAAAGTCTGCGAAACCTGCGCGATCTCGACGACGAAACCGGCTGTCACGCCGTCCGCCGCCTGTGCGCTCGCCGGGTAGAGAAAGACCGGCGCGGTGCTTGTCGCCTCGCGGCGTACCGTGCCGGCGGCGATCACGCGGATCGCGTAGAGTTCCGTTTCCTCGCCAAGCGGAACCTCCACCGAAGCCCAGGTGTCGCCGTCGATCCGCGTTCGCCGGATCCACGTCACGGCCAGATCGCCGTTCGCCGCCCTTGCCGACCGCAGATGCGCCGGCGCATAGGGCCGCAATCCGGCGCCTTCGAAGGCTTCGACGAGGTGAACGAATGACGGATCGTCGTAGCTCCGCTGGGCCGGGCCGATGCGATAGCTTCGGGCCAGTCCGCGCGCCGCTGCCGGCAGCTCGATCTGGTCGAGCGCCTGGTTCACCAGCACGAAGGTGCTTCCCGCCGGCCACTCTGCCGGCATGAGAGCGTCCGTCCCGAGCTGCCCCCGCAGACGCCCGGAAAGCTCGTAGGTTCCCGGCGCGACCAGCGCGGCGTCGAGGAACTGGAACAGCTCCCAGTTGGCCGCCGAACCATCCCCGATCGCTGCAAGGTTCGCCCCGGCGAAGAGCGCGGCTTCCGTCGCAGATGCCAGCGTCCCCGACCCGATCCGCACCCGGAGCGGCTCTCCCCGGTCGATGAGACCCGGGACTGCCGCGGAAAGAACGCTTTCCGTCGTTCCGACCACCGCACCCTGTCCGATGAGCCGGTTGAGCTCGTAGCCGGCGTCCCCGCCGGGTGCCGAGTAGACCGCGACGCTGCCGGGCCACGGATCCGCCGCGACGGCCAGGTGCGGCGCGTGCGGCACTTCTGCACCGGTGATGAGCGGCAGATCGAGGAACAGCGGAAGGACGGGAAGCGGCGGCGCGAATGGCCTGAGGCCGACTGCCTCCTCCACCGCATCGCTCGGCACCTGCGTCTCCGGCTCGACCCGCACAGCCTCGATCAGGCTCGCACCCGCCTGGTCGACGCGGTCGATCCGGTAGGTGGCCGCCGTATCCCCGGCGACGAGACGCACGACATCCCCCGCCCCGAGCGCAAGGGCCGAGGGCGGCAACGCGAAGCGCGCCGAATCGCGGGCCACACGCGACTCGGCCAGCCAACGCTCGACGACGGCCCGGCCCTCGGCCGCCGTCAGCACAAGTGGCAGCTCCGAGGTCGAGACCGAGATGGTCCGCTCGTCGGGAAAGATCGCCTCCGCCGTCCGCGCCTCGTAGTCGCCATCCGCCTCGACATGCGTCAGCCGGACGCGCCCCGCGACTTCGGCCGCAGGTGCGCGGACGGTCTCGATGGCGCTCTCCTGCTCTTCCATGAGGGCAAGGTCATCAACCGTGAGATCGCGCTCGGGCCGCTGCCCGCGATTGCGGAAGACAAGTCGTCCCTCGCGTTCGATCGCCTCGAAGCCGTAGGCGAGCATCAGCGGCTGCAGTGCGGCCCGCGCGGACTCGACCTCGGCCACCGAGTAGCCGCGCACCAGTCCGTGAAGGGCCTCCACGTCCACCTCCTCGACCCCTGACCGGGCGCAGATCTCCGTCACGACCGAGGCCAGCGACTGAGCGCTGGTGCGGCCGTTGAGCCAGTGCCCCCGGCGGTAGTTGCCGGCGTCCGTCCACAGGTCAGACAGGCCCGGAAACTGCGGATAGGGGCGCGTGTCCCATGCCCAGGCATGGGCGCGTCCGAGGTCGATCATCGGCCCGCCATAGACCTCGGAGACGGGATTCCTCCCGGGCTCCGCCCAGTAGCCGAGCAGGGCCCGGTAGTATTGTGCCTGGATCAGGTCGTCCCTCGTGCCGTTCGAGAAATGCGGCACCGCGGATTCCGAGGAGCGCACGTCGAGGAACTTGTTCGGCTCGTTCGTGCCCTTGTCGAGCGCCGCACAGCCGATCTCGGTGAACCAGACCGGCTTCGATCTCGGAACCCACGGTGTCGGTGCCGGCTGGCGCACTCCGCCGATCCGCTCGTGGTGCGGATTCCCCCACCAGTTGCGGATGTCTTTGTAGCGGAACACCCACGGCTCACCATGGGCACCATCCTCGATCGGCAGGCGTAGCTGCGCGGCGCGGCCCTGGGGCGAATCGTAATACCAGTCGTAGCCCTCGCCACCCTCGACATTGGCCTTGAGGTAGTCGAGCGAGTGGATCGAGCCCCAGGACGCATCGGCATGGTCGAAGCCGTCGCGCCAGTCCGACAGCGGCATGTAGTTGTCGATGCCGATGAAATCGATGTTGGGGTCGGCCCAGAGCGGATCGAGGTGGAAGTAGACGTCGCCCGATCCGTCCTGCGGATGGTAGCCGAAGTATTCGGTCCAGTCGGCCGCATAGCCGATCCTGACCGACGGCCCGAGGATCGACCGGACGTCCGCGGCAAGCTGCCTCAGGCGTGCGACGGCCGGGAAGCTGCCGCCAGGGCCGCGGATCTGCGTGAGGCCGCGCAACTCCGAGCCGATGCAGAAGGCATCGACCCCGCCGGCGGCCACGCAGAGATGCGCATAGTGCAGGATCATCCGGCGGAAGCCCCAGTCGGCCGCTCCGGTGTAGGTCACGCCCGACGCGCCCACGGTGAACTGCTCCGGCTGGGCATTGCCGAAGAACGCCGCCACCTGCGCCTCGGCCGCCGCCGTCCCGTCGGGCGAGCCCGGAAGGCCGGGGGCGAGCGAGGTGGTGATCCGCCCGCGCCACGGCAGCGCGGGCTGCCCGATGCCCCCCGTCAGGGGATCGGGAAGCGTGTTGCCGGGGAGCTGATCCATCAGGACGAACGGGTAGAAGACCGCCTTCTGCCCGCGTGCGCGGATCGAGGAGAGCGCCTCCATCACCGCCCGGTCCGCCGGCGTCCCGCCGTAGATCGACGCGCCGTCGATCTTCGGCACGACCTGCGCCTGTTCCCGCGTCAGCCCCGATACCCGCCAGGGCATCCCGACACCGTCGTACTGGGCCTGCTCGACCTTGGGGCGGACCGTGCAGTTCCCGCATCTCAGGTCGTCGCCGAACCAGGCAACCACCGTCAGGACCGAGTTGGCCTGCGGCAGCTCCTCCCCGAGCATGTCCATCGACACGGTGAAATCCGTCCCGCCCGCCGAAGCGTGGACGTTTGCCGTGCGGTTCACGCCCGGCCCCTCCGCGTAGTGGACCGGGGTCGTTGCCAGGAGGTACTCGCCGGTCCCCGGGATCAGCGCGACGCCCTGCAGGATGTCGTCCAGTCCCGCAGCCGCGCCTGCTCCGCCTGCCGCAGGCCGGACCACCTCGAAGGTCAGCTGCGGCACGCGGTTGCCGAACGGGCCGAGATCCAGATCCTCGATCACCACATAGGCGATCCCCCGGTAGGCCGGCGCGTAGCCGGCACCCTCGACCGCAGCGATCTTCGGATCGGGGAGCTGGTCCTCGGTTCCGGTATAGACGCGCATCTGGATCTGGTCTCTCGCGATCTCCACCCCGTCGGCCCAGATCCGGCCGACTCGCGTGATCACGCCCTCGCAGAGCGCGATCGCAAGGCTCACGCTGTAGCTGTAGCTGCGGGTCCGCGGCTGCCTCGGCGCACCCTTGCCCGAGCCACCGCTGGTCGCCACGTTCTCCTGGAAGCGGGTCGCCCAGATGACCTGGCCCGCGACGCGGGTGCGGCCCCAGACCTGCGTGACCGGCGCGCCCTCGCTCGCCCCCGTCAGCCGGAAACGGTCCACCTTGCCGGTCTCAACGACGCCCGAGCCCGATCCCATCAGCCGCTGGTCGATGACACGTCCGATGGTGGCGCCCACCGCCCGGCCGATCACGGCCGTCGACAGTCCCAGCACGCCGCCGCCGATCGCGCCGCCCACGGCGGCACCGACGGCCGAAAGCACGATTGTCGCCATCAGCGCACCCCCTCGGGAAATCCGAAACACGCCACGATCCGCCGCGCCCAGGGGGCCGACAGCGGGCTCTCCACCACGCCATGTCCGCAGTAGGCGTGGACGAAGCTCGCCTCCGCGCCAACCGCCGCGCAGAGCCCGAGATGCTTGGCCACCATCCCGTCCCGCATGCGGAACAGGATGACGTCGCCCGCCGCCGGCACCGTTCCCGGCCGCGGCACCAGGTGGCGCAGCGCCGCCGCCCAGAGCGCCTCCTCCCGGCTCGGCTCCGCCCAGTCCGGCGTATAGGCCGGCACGGCCTCAGGCTCGCGGCCGTAGAGCGCGCGCCAGACACCGCGGATCAGCCCCAGGCAGTCGGCCCCCGCACCCCTCGTCGCCGCCTGGTGCCGGTAGGGCGTGCCGATCCAGGCCCGCGCCTCGGCCACCGCGCGCTCCGCGAGCGCGCTCATGCCCGGGACGTCCGGCTGCCGCCGGTATTGGCGCCCGAACGCACCGGGTAGCTCATCAGCCAGTCCTCGCCGGGAATGTCCGGGAACCCCCTGAAGTTCAGGAAGTTCTGGAACTTCAGCCGGCAGGTCTCGGCGCGCTTGTCGCACCCCGCCTCGATCCGGATCATGTCTCCCGCGCCGACCGGCAGGGCGATGCCTTCCCAGAGCTCGATGCGTCGGCCGGCGCCTTCCGCGCGGTCGTTCTTCACGACCCCCACAAGGCCGGCGGCCCGCCCGGTCAGAAGGCGCACGCGCCCCCGTTCGAACCAGCGGTCGTCGAACCCCGCCATCGCGGCGAAGCGGAACACGCGGCCCGCATCCACCTCCTCCACCTCACGCTCCGTCGCATAGCCGGGCCGCGTCAGGTCGAAGCGGCAGTGCCCGTCGCCGAGGACCGCCGTGCACTGCCTCTGGTAGACCCGCCCCTGCGGCTGGTTCAGCGCCTCGGTCAGCCCGCGCAGCTCTGCCTGGAAGGCGCCGCCCGCCCGCTTCACCTCGCCCACGGTCCCGCGGAACTGCAGCACGCGCTGCTCCACCGCCGCCCAGTTGACAAGCCAGGCCGTCACCTCGGCATCGTCGTAGCGCCCCGCCAGGATGTCCTCCTCGGTCAGGCTCGCATCCGAAAGCGCGCCGAGCGCCTCGGTGTTGTCAACCGACAGCCCGGTCGTCTGCTGCAGGGCACGCGCCGTCAGGCCGGTGCCGGCCCGGAACACGATCCCCTCGAAGGCAAGGTCGGTGTCGTGGTCGGTGAAGCCCAGGACGCGACCGTCGGCGCGCCTCAGCGCCCAGCACCGGCAGACGGTCGTCGCGCGCCCGGCCAGATGCGCCAGAAGGTCAGCGGGAACCGGCATCAGATCCGCACCTCCACCACCGGCACCGTGGGCACCTCGCCCGCCTGGAAGCTCGCCACCGAGGTCTGGATCCGGTCGGTGTCGAACCGGACCGGAACATCGAACTCGAATCCCGCGCTGATCTCGGCCCCGAGGTCGGGCGCCTCCGCGAAGGTGACCTGTCCGCGCGCGTAGTCGACCGTGTAGTTGACCGTCTCCACCAGCTGGTCGCCGCTCAGGCCGACCCGCACGGTGCCCTGCACCGGCTTCAGGATCGGCCGCACATACTCCGCCGGCCCGGAGGCATAGCGCTTCGTCAGCTGGAACGCGGCCGTCTGCCCGTCGCCGGTTCCGATAACCTGGTCGGTGAAGCTCACCTCCCGTGACGGCAGGCACGACTTGTAGTCCGACCAGTCCTTCCAGCGGAACCCGAAGAGCCGCCCGCGCCGCGCCTCGAAGAAGGCGATCAGCGCCTCGACGTCGTCGAGGCTCCTCAGACCCACCCCCGCGTCGTAGCGCCGGCGCGAATGCGCCCAGGGCGTGTTGCGCTCCTCGAAGCCGTTGGCCAGCGTCACCACTTCGGTGCGCCGCTCTGGCCCGCCGACCGAACCGAAGCTCAGGTTCGCGGGAAACCGGATCTCGTGAAACATCATCCCTCCTCGGCGGCTGCTCCTGCCGGGCCCCGGGCGCAAGAGGCGCCCGTTCATCCTGTCCGAAATACTCCCGGGGGGTCCGGGGGGCAGGCAGCCCCCCGGCCCCTCCGCCTGCCCGGCGCCTCAGCGGTTGCGCTGGCCCCGGCCGAGCGCGCGCGTGACCTGCGCGGCGATCTGTCCCTGGCTGCGGCGGAAGCCCTCCACGTCGGGCGTGGTGATGTTCATCACCACGTTCACCGGCCGCCCGCCGCCCTGCATCTGCACGCCGAGCCGCCCGTCGGCGCCGCGCGCCAGCGGCATGATCGCCTCCGGCCCCGCCTCGCCCATCAGGCCCCGCCCGCCGCGCATCGGGAACATCGTCGGCGCGGTCACGATCCCGCCCTGCGCGAAGGGAACCACCCGCCCCTGCGCGAACGAGCCGCCCTTCGCGAAGGGAAGGAGCCCGCCGACGAGGTTCTCGATGCCGCCCGCGATCAGCTGGCCGAAATGCTGCTGCACCGGCCGGATCGCCGCCGCATAGGCCGCCTCCGAGATCGAGAGCGCAAGCCCCTTCATCGCATCCGACAGCTTCATGCCGTCGAACACGACGCCCTCGAAGGCGGCGCGCAGCCCGCGGCCGACGGCGTTCGAGAGGCCCGCCACGTCGCGGCCCGTCGCGGCCATCGTCTCGCGCATCCGCGCGAGCTCGCCGTCAAAGGCCGCCGCCACGCCCTGCGCGCCCGCGAGGCTCGCCTCGAGCCCCCGCACCTGGTCCTCGAGCCCGTCGAGCCCGTCCGCCTCAAGCATCCTTGGTCCCCTTCCCCTCGGCGTCGGGATAGGCCGCCGCCAGTTCCATGAGCCGGGCGCGGGTGAGCGGCGGCGTGGCACCCTCCGCCTCGCCCAGCATCAGCATCAGCTCCGCCGGCGTCAGCGCCCAGAACTCCGCCGGCGTCAGCCCGAGGCCGCGCAGACCCAGCCGCATCAGCCCCGGCCAGTCGATCCGGCTCACCGCTCTTGCACGGGCGGCAGCTGGAACGCCCGCACCAGAAGCTCCGCGGCGGTCCGCGCGGCGGCAAGCGGGCCGCCCGCGATCTCGGCCGACCGCAGGTCCTCCGCCGTGCCCCGCCAGCCGCCGCCCCTCAGGCCCGCCACGATCAGCAGGAGCACCTCGCGGGTCGAGAACCTCCCCGCCTCGAACCGCTCGACCAGCGCCACCAGGCTCTCCGCCCCGAGCGCCGCCTCGAGCTCCGCAAGCGTGCCGAGCGTCAGCTTCAGGCGCCGCGGCACGCCATCGATGGTGAGCTCGACCTCCCCCGCCCACGGGTTCGCCATCAGTGCGCCGTGAAGGTCAGCGCGCCCGCCGAGGCGAGACTCATCTCGTAGGTCGCCTCGCCGTTGTGGCTGCCCGCATACTCGATCGCGGTGATCTGGAACGGTCCCTCCACGGTGCCGAAATGGGGGATGATCACCTGGAACTCGGGCGTCTCGCCGGCGAAGAACACCGCCCGCGCCCGCTCGTCGGTGGCCGCGTCCTTGAACACCCCCGACCCCGAGACGGCGGCCGACTTCACGCCTGCCCCCGCCAGCAGCTCGCGCCAGCCGCCCTGGCTCTCCAGGCTGGTCACGTCCACCGTCTCGGCGTTGAAGCTGATCCGCGTCGCCCTGAGGCCCGCGATGGTCTCGAACGTGCCCGTCCCGTTCATGTCGAGCTTGAGAAGAAGGTCCTTGCCGCTTTGCGCCGCCATGCTCTGTCACTCCGCAATGTTCAGTTCAGTCGATGTCCACGCGGGCGCGGAACCACAGGTCGATCCGGCGCTGGTCCGCCGCACCGACGCGCCGGGCCCGCGCGCGCAGGAACCAGATGTCCACCACGCGCCCGCGCGACAGCAGAAGCTCCGCGCCGACCAGCGAGTCGCTGACCGCGCCCGCGAGCGCCTTCGCGGTCTGGAAACCGGCCGCCTCCGTCACCACGCTCACCGTGAAGTCGTGCTCGGCGCCGGCGCCGGTCTTGTCGGACCGGTCGCGCACGTCCTCGGGGCCGATGCTGAGATAGAGCGGCGGCAGGGGTCCCGGCGGCACGGCGTCGTAGATCGCGCTGCCGACCAGCGCATCCACCGCGCTGTCGCCCATCAGCCGCTGGTAGACGGCCGCCTGCAGCGCCGCCGCGGATGCATAGCTCATGCCGTCGCCTCCTCCAGCGCGAAGCACACCAGGTAGTGGCCCGCCGGGTCGTGCTCGGTGACCGCACTGATGCGGAACAGCCTTGCACCCTCGCGGAACCGCTGATCCGGCCGGGGCCGGGCATCGCTGTCCACGGGTGCTGCGCGCACGACGATGCGGTAGGGCACGGCCGAGACCGTGAGGAACTCGCCCGCGCTCTCGCGCCCGGCGCCGGGCCGCACCTCCGCCCAATGGGTCCCGAGCGTCGTCCACACCACCGCGAACCCGCCCGCTCCGTCAGGCACGCGCTGCGGCGCCTCGAGCTCCAGCCGGCGGTTCAGACGCGGCGCCCGCATCAGAAGGCGCTCCCGAAGCCGCGCACCGTGCGCCACCGCTCGATCAGCGCCATCACCCCGAACGGCATCGCGCCGGGTTCCGCGCCCTCCTCGTGGCGGCGCTCGAAGTAGCCCGCGGCGATCAGCAGCACCGCCTGGCGCAACTCGGCCGGCAGGCTCGCCCAGTCCGGCCCGAAGCCGGCCCGCATCCGGATCTCGGCCGTCCCCCCGGTGGGGATCGCCGGCAGCACGCTCCCGGTGGCCTTCAGCCGCGGCCTCTGGCTGTCCCGCTCCAGCCAGTAGCGGCCCGCGTCCACCACCGTCTCGGCCCCGGCCCGGTCGGCCACCGTCACCGACAGGATCGCCGAGACCGGGGCGATCGGCAGCGCCTGCGAATGGGGCTGCCGCCACCGCGTCACCGACCAGCGGAAATCCCGCTGGAACAGCGCCTTGCCGGTGCGGGACTCGACAGCCGCCAGGGCCGCGCGCAGCAACTCCTCGAGGTAGAGGTCCGCCGTGCCCGTATCGGCGAAGCCGGTGCCCAGCCGAAGGTGATCCTTCAGCGCCTGCAACGGCAGGGCCGTACCCGGCACCTGGGTCTCTTCGATCAGCATCATGTCGGAAGTCTCTCGCTCTCAGGGGTCTCGCCGGTCTGGCCGGCGCGGTGTCCGGTAGGGCAGCCTGAAGCCGGGCGCGCGCTCCCCGCCATCGGACGGAGGGAGCAGCAGACGGATGCAGGGTCGGGGCCGAAGACCCGTCGCGCACGCCCGGCCGGGGCGCGGTCCGGCAAACGGCCGGCCCGCGCCTCTCGCCGGTCTCACGACACGGCGAACCGCATCAGCTTGATCGCGGCGAAGTCGCTCACGTCGCCGCCCACGCGCTTTGTGGCATAGAACAGGACGTGCGGCTTGGCCGAGAACGGATCCCGCAGGATCCTCAGGTCGGGACGCTCGGCGATGGTGTAGCCGGCGCGGAAGTCGCCGAAGGCGATCGCGTAGGACCCTGCCGCGATGTCGGGCATGTCCTCGGCGATCAGGACCGGATAGCCCATCAGCCGCGCCGGCTCTCCGGCCGCGAGGCCGTCCGACCACAGGAACCGGCCGTCGGCATCCTTCATCTTGCGCACCGCGCCCGCAGTCTTGGAGTTCATCACGAAGGTCGCGTTGGCGCGGTATTCGGCGTCGAGCGCATAGACGAGGTCCACGATCGCGTCCGAGGGGTTGGTCGCCTCGAAATCGCCCGCGGCGCCGGTCGGGACATAGCCGATCGAGCCCCAGGTCCAGAGCGAGTCGTCCACGGCCGGGTGCGCGAGGAACCCGCGCGGGCGACCGTTGCCGTCACCCGAGATGAAGGCCGACGCCTCGGCGCGGGCGAACTTCTGCGCGATCCGGTCGGCGAGCCAGCCCTCGATGTCGAAGGCGCTGTCGTCGAGCAGACGCTGGCTCGCCTTCGGCAGCGCCGAAAGCTCGTGCAGCGGGATCGAGATCCGCTCGATCGTCGGCGTCGCCGTCTCGGTGACCGGGCCCGTCTCGGTGCCCCAGCCCGAGCCGACCTCGCCGTGGTCGACCAGCACGTCGAACGAGTTCGCCATCACGTTGACGACGTTCGAGATCGACCGGATCGAGGCGGTCGACTTGAGCACGCCCTGGATCGTCGCCGCCGTCTCAGGATCGACGAGGTAGCCGCCGTCGGCGTTGACCGCGGTCGAGAGCGCCTTGCCCTCCAGGACGAGGCCGCGCAGCGCGCTGTCGTCGCCGGTGCGCAGGTAGGTGTCGAACGCCTTCTGGTGCGGCGCCGCGGTCTCGGCGGCCGCGGAAAGGGCGGGGCGCCCCGCCGGGGCATGGGTCATCGCGGTCTTGCGGTCCAGCATGGTCAGTCGCTCTTCCTGTTGTTGAAGCCTCTGGGAAATGTCTGTCTGGAAATTCCTGAAATCGCTCAGAAATCCGGTCAGCGCGGATTTCACCTCCGCCGCCGGGCCGGCATCGCCCGGCGCAGCCTGCCCGGTGCGGGCCGTGGTCTCGGTCTTGCTCATCGCTTGATCCCGTCTGGTGATTGGCGTCGTGAACGGCCGGCGGCGGTCAGTCGCGGCCCATCTGGCGGCGCGCCTCGTGCAGCGCCTCCGCCAGGTCGCGCAGGGCCGCGTCCTCGGGGCCTGCGGCCTCCTTGGTTCCGACCCGCGCCTGCGAGAGCATCGGGAACGTCACGATCGACACCTCCCAGAGCTCCACCTCGGCGAGGAGCCGCCGCCCCTTGCCGTCCCGCTCGGCCCGCTTGGTGCGGTAGCCGATCGAAAGTCCGTCGATCGCGCCCGCGGCGACCAGTGCCGCCGCCTCCCGGCCCCTGGCGACGTCCGTCAGGATCCGGCCGCGAACCCAGAGGCCGCGGTTGTCCTCCCGCACGTCATCCCAGACGCCGATCGGCTGCAGCGGATCGTGCTGCCAGAGCATCTTGATGCGCCGCCCCGCCTTCAGGCTCGCAGCGAAGGCGCCCGGAAGCACCGCGTCGCCGCCCTGGTCGACCGTCCCGAACAGCGAGGCATAGCCCTCCACCGTCGCGTCGTCGCCGACCGTCACGCCGCTCACCCGGCAGAACTTCGTCTCGAGCCCCGGGGCTCCGATCGTTTCCCACATCCGGCTATCCTCCCAGCCCGAAATCCAGGTAGGCCCTGGCGACCTCCGCCAGCACCACCGCCGCCACGCCGTAGACGCAGGTCCAGAGCCGCCGCTCCAGGCGCTCCAGTGCCTCTTCCAGCCGCTTCAGTTGCCGCTCCATGCCCCCGAGCCGGCTCTCCACGATGCGCTCGTGCGCCTCGACCTGATGGACCGAGGCGAAGGCGAAGGGCTCGTAGAGAAAGCGCGACCCGCCGTCCGCGGCGGCGCGCCTGCGCGCCGTCACGGGCTCAGTCCCCGTCCGTCAGCCGGGGCAGGCCCAGGAGCGCCCGCTTCTCGGCATCGCTCAGGAAGTCCGCCTCGCTGACCCGCCGCCATTGCGTGTCGCGCTCGGCCGCAAGCGCCGGCACCTGGTCGAGGTCGGGCTTCAGCTCCAGCGCCTCGCCCGCGAAGGCCGACAGCCAGTGCGACAGCGCCGCCGCCACCTTCTGCGCAAGCGGCACCACCGTCAGCCGGTAGAGCGCGCGGTTCGCTTCCTGATAGTTGGCATAGGTCGCGTCGCCCGGGATGCCGAGCAGCATCGGCGGCACGCCGAAGGCCAGCGCGATCTCGCGCGCGGCGGCCTCCTTGGTCTTGTGGAACTCCATGTCCGAGGGGCTGAAGCCCATCGGCTTCCAGTCGAGGCCGCCCTCGAGCAGCATCGGCCGCCCGGCGTTCCGCGCGCCCATGTGGTAGCTCTCGATCTCCCCCACCAGCCGGTCGTACTGGTCCTCCGAAAGGCTCCCCTGCCCGTCCGCGCCGCGATAGACGATCGCGCCCGACGGCCGGGCCGCGTTGTCGAGCAGCGCCTTCGACCAGGCCGAGGCCGAGTTGTGCACGTCGATCGCGCTGGCCGCCGCCTGCATGGGCGAAAGGCCGTAGTGGTCGTCCTGCGGATGGAAGCTCTTGATGTGCAGCACCGGCGCCGGCGCCCCCGTCACGTCGAAGCGGTGCCTGCGCGCGCCCACGGTGTAGTCGTAGGCAACCGGCCAGCCGTCGGGCCCCGGCACCAGACTCATGCGGTCCGAGCGCAGCACGTGCAGCTCGCCCGGAAGCGACCCGTCAGCGGAACCCGCGGCCTCCACGTAACCGTTCCCGCTCAGCAGGATCTGGCCGTAGAGCGCCTCGAGGAATTCCGCCCGCCCCTGCATCGGGTTCGGCCGGGCGATCAGGTCGAGAACCGCGTGCACCTCGTAGCGCCGCTCGCGGTCCTGCAGGACAAGCGGCAGCGCCGCGGCGGCCTCGGCGATCAGCTTCACCGACCGGAAGCCGACCGGGTTGCCGGTGAACCCCGTCCGGGTCAGGCTTCCCGTGTCGCGCGGCGACCAGGCTGCCCGGCCCGCGCCCGACCAGGCGATCACAGGCCCGGCCGCGCTGGCCTTGGCCTCCGGCGCCGCCGCCGCGGCCCGCCGCTTCATGAAGTCGAACACCATCGCCTTGTCGCTCCTCATTCCTTGGCACGCACGCGGGGGGTCCGGCGCCCCGCAGGGGCCGGCTGCGGCCTGCCGCCGCCCTCGCCGCCGTTCTCGAAGTCGTCCCTGCCGCCTAGCCGAGCGAGCGGATGCGCGCGCCGGACCCGGCGCCCGACCGCGCGGGCTCGACCATCAGCTCGGTCAGCGCCCAGACCAGCGCGTCCACCCGGTCGGGACTGCCCTGCCCGCGGTAACCGGTAACCGTCATCCGGCACATCTGCTCTTCCAGCTCGGCCAGGCCCCGCACATGGCCCACCCGCCCCTGCTCGTAGAGCGCGACCACCGGCTCGGCCCGCGCCGCCTTGTTCAGCCGCGCCCGCGCGGTCCTGATCCGCACCGTCGGATCGGTCTGCCGGATCAGGTCGCCCACCAGATCGCCGCCCTGGTTCACCTCGGCGACCAGGGTCGCCGCCCCGTGGCGATGATAGGCGGCCACCGCGGCCTCCGCCCATTCGCGGGGCGAGGCGCCCCGGACGCTCGCATCCCCGAGCACGACCGCGCGCCAGGCCTGCGGCGGGCCCTGCATCACCACCCCGGCGGCCACGATCCCGCATTCGTCCGACCGCGAATGGCCGGTCACGGGCGGATCCACCGCCACCACGATCCGGTCGAACTCCGGCAGCCGGTCCACCCGCGCCGCCTCGAGCATCGCCGTCGTCCAGTAGGCGCCTTCCACATCCTCGACCAGCCGGCCCTCCAGCTCCTGCCGCCCGAGGCGCGTGCCGGCGTAGCGGCCGTAGACCTCGCTCAGGAACGAAGCCGGCAGATGCGCCCGGTTCGCCTCGGTCGGCGCCGTCGTGACCACCGTCGAGTTCGCCGACAGAAGCTCGCGCAGCACCTTCACGTTCTGCGGCGTCGTCGTCACCACCTGCTGGGGATGCTCGCCGAGCCTCAGCGCGAACTGCAGCATCGTCCAGGCCTCCTCGGCGCGCTTCCACTTGGCCAGCTCGTCCGCCCAGGCGGCATCGAACTGCGGGCCCCTGAGCCCGTCGGGATCGTGCGCCGAGAAGAGCTGCGCCACCGCGCCGTTCGGCCACACCAGCCGCTTGCGCGTCGCCTCCCAGGCCGGGGTCCGGTCCGGCGGCGTGCAGGCCAGGATGCCGCTCTCGCCGAAGACCATGACCTCCCGCGCCTGGTCGATCGTCTCGGCCACCAGCGCCACGCGCCGCGCCCGGCCGGGATCGGTCGGCCGGTCGCCCTCGACCATGGTGCGCACCCACTCGGCCCCGGCGCGCGTCTTGCCCGCGCCGCGTCCGCCGAGGATCACCCAGGTCCGCCAGTCCTCGCCCTCCGGCGGCATCTGGTGCGGCAGCGCCCAGAACTCGAACATCCAGGGCAGCGCGATCAGCTCCGCCTCGGAAAGCTCAGCCAGGAACCTCTCCTGCACCTCCTGCGGCGCGGAGGCGATCCAGGCGGCGCCCGATCTCAGCGCGTGCCTCGGCAAAGTCGATCGCATGCTCCGGGTTCCCGTCCGCGTAGTCCCGAATGAGCTTGTCAATTCTGTTGCGCTCCTCATAGGCGAGCTGCGCCCACTTCCGCAGTTCCGTCAGCTTCCGGGCGGCGGCCTCGGCCGCCGCGTCGTTCCCCGCCTGCAACTGTGCGATCTTCTCCGCCACGTCCGCGGCGCTGGAGTCGAGCAGCAGCAGGATCCGCGCCAGCCGCGCCCCGAGCTCCGTTCCCCGGTCAGGGGAAAATCCGTCGTCCATCCGTCATGTTCCCGGCCCCGCTACCACACCGTCCGAGACAAAAGGAAAAGCGGCCAGCGGGGTTGCCCCCGGGCCGCTCACCCACGTCTTCCAGCTTGCCCGAAGTCCTATCGCGGACCGTTCGGAAAGTCAAGAAGTTTATTGTTATCAGATAGTTAACGGACCGTCACGGTGCCCTGGCGCAGGCTCACGGGCTGCCCTGCTGCTGCCCCTGCTCCTGCTGCTGGCGCAGCAGCTCCGCCTCGATCTCGCGCCAGCGCGCGACGTTGCGGTTGTGCTCCTCCAGCGTCTCGGCGAAGGCGTGCCCGCCGGTCCCGTCGGCCACGAAGAACAGGTAGTCCGTCTCCTCGGGGTTCAGCGCCGCCTCGATCGACAGGCGTCCCGGATTGGCGATCGGCGTCGGCGGCAGGCCGTCGATGACGTAGGTGTTGTAGGGCGTCTCGCGCCTGAGCTCGCTCTGCCTCAGGCCGCGGCCCAGCGGGGCCTTGCCCTCGGTGATGCCGTAGATCACCGTCGGGTCGGTCTGGAGCCGCATCCCCTGCGCGAGGCGGTTCACGAACACGCTCGCCACGCGCGGCCGCTCCTCCGGCACGCCCGTCTCCTTCTCGACGATCGACGCCATGATCAGCGCCTCCTCCGGCGTCGCATAAGGCACGTCGGGATCCCGCGCGGGCCAGAGCTCGGCCAGCGTCGCCGCCTGCCGTGCCTGCATCTGCGCGATCAGCGCCGCGCGGTCCGCGCCGCGGTCCACCTCGTAGCTGTCGGGCGCGAGGGATCCCTCGGGCGGCACCTCGGCGATCTCGCCCGAGAGGAACTCCGCCTGCTTCAGCTCCTCCACCACCTGCCAGCTCGTCACGCCCTCGGCCAGCGTCACCCGGTAACGCACGTCCGCCCGCTCCACCGCCGCGGCATATTCCGGCGGGACCTCGGCCGCACCGGGCGAGAACTTGACCAGCTCCTCGTAGCGGTTGGTCGCGGGATCAAGCTCGCGCACGATGATCTCCGCCACTGTCACACCGACGCGGAAGTTGACCTCCACGCCGCAGGTGGACCGCCCGCCCGTGGTGATCGCCGCGACGATCTCCTGCATCGAGGCGCCGGCCGGTATGAGATAGCTGCCGAACTTGAGCTGCCCCGAACGGTCCTCGTAGTCCGCCCCGATCCGCATGATGCTGGGGCTGGTGATCGCCCCCTGCTCGGCAAGGTTCGCCGAGACCCGCCGCATCGACGATCCGCGCTCCACCAGCAGGCAGATGGGCTCCGTCAGCGGCCCGGGCTGGGTGTACTGCCGCTGCCCCCAGCTGATGATCCCGACCACGGCGATCAGCACGACCACCGCCAGCGTCAGCGCGTTCGAGGCGATGTGCTTCCACATGCGGCTACACCCGCCCCAGCACCAGCGAGGCATTGGTGCCGCCGAACCCGAAGGAGTTCGAAAGTGCCACGTTGATCTCCCGCTCCACGGCCCGGTTCGCGGCCAGGTCCAGCACCGGCATGACCGCCGGGTTGTCGAGGTTGATCGTCGGCGGCGCCACCTGGTCGCGGAGCGCCAGCACGCAGAAGATCGCCTCGACCGCCCCGGCCGCGCCGAGCAGGTGCCCGATCGACGACTTGGTGGAGCTCATCGTCGCCTTCGCCGCGGCGTTGCCCATCATCCGTTCCACCGCCGCCAGCTCGATCGTGTCGGCCATGGTGCTCGTGCCGTGGGCGTTGATGTAGTCGATGGCCGAGGGCTCGAGGCCGGCCCGCTTCAGCGCCGCCCGCATCGACCGCTCGCCGCCCTCACCGTCCTCCGAGGGCGCGGTGATGTGGTAGGCATCGCCCGAAAGCCCGTAGCCCAGCACCTCGGCATAGATCCGCGCGCCGCGCGCCTTCGCGTGCTCGTATTCCTCCAGCACCACGCAGCCCGCCCCCTCGCCCATCACGAAACCGTCGCGGTCCGCGTCGTAGGGCCGGCTCGCCTTCTGCGGCTCGTGCGGGCGCTTGGTCGACAGCGCCTTGCAGGCATTGAACCCGGCGATCCCGATCTCGCTGATCGGGCTCTCCGCACCGCCCGCCACCATCACGTCGGCGTCGCCCCACTGGATCAGCCGCGCCGCGTCGCCGATCGCGTGCGCGCCGGTCGAGCAGGCGGTGACCACCGCGTGGTTCGGCCCCTTGAACCCGTAGCGGATCGAGACCTGGCCGCTGACGAGGTTGATGAGCGCGCCGGGAATGAAGAACGGGCTCACCCGCTTCGGGCCGCGCTCCTTGATGAGCACCGCGGTGTCGGCGATCGAGCTCAGCCCGCCGATGCCCGAGCCGATCATCACCCCGGTCCTCAGCCTCTCGGCCTCGCTGGGGCTCTCCCAGCCGGCATCGCGCACCGCCTGCACCGCCGCCGCCATCCCGTAGAGGATGAAGTCGTCGACCTTGCGCTGGTCCTTCGGCTCCATCCAGTCGTCGGGGTTGAAGGTGCCGCCCGAGCCGTCGCCGCGCGGAACCTCGCAGGCATAGGTCGTGACCACGTTCGAGGGGTCGAACCGCGTGATCGGCCCCGCGCCGGACTCGCCCGCCACCAGCCGCCGCCAGGTCTCCTCGACGCCGCACGCCAGCGGCGTGACCATGCCCAGCCCGGTTACGACCACTCGCCGCATGCTGCGCCCCCTGCCCATCTCCTGCCCGCACCGGTGATTACCCGCTCGCGCCCGGCGGCGCAACTCGGGCACGCCGGGCGCGGCAACGCCCGGCCTACCGGCGCCGCGCGATGATCCCGACCAGTCCCGCCAGAAGCTGTGCCGCCGTCAGCGCGCCGATCCCGTCCACGTCCCGCTCGGGCATGAACTCGACGAAGCCGAGCCCTGCGATCCGCCCCCGCCCGGCCGCCCCGCCCACCAGCTCCAGCACCTGCCAGTAGCCGAGGCCCCCCGCCGTGCGCCCGATGACCGCAGGCATCACCGACGGGTCGAGCGCATCGAGGTCGAGGCAGACGACCACCTCCGCGCCTTCGGGGATCAGGTCCACCGCCCGGCCCACCCCGTCGCGGGCGACCTCGCCGGCAGGCACGAACTCCACGCCGGCGGCACGGGCATCCGCCCAGTCGGCCATGCGCGCCGAGCCGATGCCGCGCGCACCGACCTGCACGATCCGCTCGACATGCGCCATCTCCGAGGCGCGCCGCATCGTGGACGACAGGCCGAGCCGCTCGCCGCCCACCTCGTCGCGCCAGTCGATGTGCGCGTCGATCTGGAGGATGGTGATGCCGCGCCCGCCGCGCCCGCCCCAGGCCTCCAGCATGGGGATCTGCACCGAGTCGTCGCCGCCGACCAGCACCGGCACCGCCCGCCGGTCGAGGATCGTGCCCACCGCGTCCAGGATCCGCTCCCGGTTCCCCGCGTGGTCGCCCTCGTCCTGCGGCAGGTCGCCGCCGTCGGCCGCCGTCCGGCCCTCCGGCAGGACCGGTCCGCCGAGGTCGAAGTTGACGTGCCCGAGGTTCGCCGCGTAGGCCGCCGAAGCCGCCCGGATCGCCGCGGGCGCATTGCGGCAGTAGGGGCCGACGCTCGCATAGGGGGTCGCCATCCCCGCGCCGATGACCGCGATCGCGGCGTCGAGCCGCGACAGGTCCCGGCAGCGCGGCAGCCCCAGGAAGGTCTCCACCGCCCGCGCACCGAACATCGTCTCGAGTGTCGCCATCGTCCGTCCCTCCCCGTGGCCGCCCCCGTCCGTCCCTCCCCGTGGCCGCCCCGTGGCCCCCCGTGGCCCCCCGTGGCCCCCTCGGGCCAGAGTGACGGCCGGTGGCGCGGCTTTCCAGCCCGGCCTGCGCGGACCGGCGGTTTCCCGCAGAGGGCCCCCGGAACGAATAGGGCGCCCCGCGGGGCGCCCTCAGGTTCGGCTCTGCGCCGGGCTGCGTCAGGCGGCTTCGGTGATGAACTTCACCGCGTCGCCGAAGGTCTGGATCGTCTCGGCGGCATCGTCGGGGATCTCGATCCCGAACTCCTCCTCGAACGCCATGACCAGCTCGACCGTGTCGAGGCTGTCGGCCCCCAGATCGTCGATGAACGAGGCGTTCTCGGTCACCTTGGACTCGTCGACGCCCAGATGCTCCACGACGATCTTTTTCACGCGGTCCGCGATGTCGCTCATGTCACTTCCTCATGTTTCCTCGGGGCGTGCGACCCCCGAACTCTGTTGTCCCTTGCGTTCCGAGGCGTTCCGCCTCGCGTGGGCTGCAACGATCGCGCGCACCGCCCCCGGATCGGGCCGCCTTTAGCACAACTTGGGGCCGAGGCAAACGCTTTCCGCCGGGGCCGCCGCAGCCCGCCGGCGAAGGCCCGCGGGCGGTCCGGCCGGGTGCCCCGAGGGCATCACATGTCGCCGCCGCCGTTGATGTTCAGCACCGCGCCGGTGACGTAGGCCGCCTCCTCGCTGGCGAGGTAGAGCACGCCTGCCGCGACCTCCTCGGCGCGCCCCATCCGGCCCGCCGGAACCCCGGCGAGGATCTTCTGCCGCTGCTCCTCGGTCAGCTTCTCGGTCATCGCCGTCTCGATCAGCCCGGGGGCCACGCAGTTCACCGTGATGCCGCGGCTGCCGATCTCCTGCGCAAGCGACTTCGACATGCCCGTGATGCCGGCCTTGGCGGCGGCATAGTTGGCCTGGCCGGGGTTTCCGGCATTGGCCACGACCGAGGTGATGTTGATGATGCGGCCCCAGCGCGCCTTCGCCATCCCCCTCAGAACCGCGCGGCAGAGCCGGAACGTCGCGTTGAGATTGACCTCGATCACGTCGTGCCAGTCCTGGTCCGACATCCGCATCATCAGCCCGTCGCGGGTGATCCCGGCGTTGTTCACGAGGATGTCGACCGATCCCATCGCCTCGGCAGCCTGCTTCGGCAGCGCCTCGACCGCCTCGGGGTCGGAGAGGTCGCAGGGCAGGACGTGGACCCGCCCGCCGAGGTCCGCCGCCAGCGCCTCGAGCGGCGCGACCCGCGTGCCCGAGATCCCGACCGTGGCCCCTGCGCCATGCAGCGTGCGCGCCACGGCCGCGCCGATGCCGCCCGAGGCGCCGGTGACCAGCGCCGTCCTTCCCGTCAGATCGAACATGGCTCCTCCTCGCACGCCGCCAGCGCCGCGCCTGCCCTAAAGCACCCGTGCCGTCACGGCAAGTCCACTAGGCTTTTCAGACGGGTAGCGATGCGCCCGCCGGCCGCCGTCAGCCCTTCGCGGCCTCCACGTCGGCCGGCCCCGCGACCGACCGCGTCGCGGCCTCGGGCACGATCCGCCGGATCATGCCCGACAGCGCCTTGCCCGCACCGATCTCCCAGAACTCCGTCACGCCCTGCGCCGCCATCCAGGCCACCGACTCGCGCCAGCGCACCCGGTGCGTCACCTGCTCGACAAGAAGCGTGCGGATCACCTCGGGATCGCTCACCGCCTGGGCGAGGACGTTCGCCACCAGCGGCACGCGCGGCGCCCGGATCTCGACATGGCTCAGCGCCTCGGCCATCGCGCGGGCGGCGGGCGCCATGAGCGCGCAGTGGAACGGGGCGGAGACCGGCAGCATCAGCGCCCGCTTCGCGCCCCGCGCCCGGGCCAGCTCGGCGGCGCGCTCGACCGCCGCCGCCGAACCCGAGACGACGACCTGCGCCGGATCGTTGTCGTTGGCCGCCTCGCAGACCTCGCCCCTGCCCGCCGCCTCCGCGGCGATCGCGGCAACCGCCGCGTAATCCAGCCCCAGGATCGCCGCCATCGCGCCCTGCCCGACCGGCACCGCCTCCTGCATCGCCCGGCCCCTCAGCCGGAGGAGCCGCGCGGCATCGCCGACGCTGATCGAGCCCGCCGCGCAGAGCGCCGAGTATTCTCCAAGCGAATGGCCCGCCACGAAGGCGGCCGTCTCGACCGTGATGCCCTCGAAGGCCAGTGCCCGCATCGCCGCCATCGAGGTCGCCATCAGCGCGGGCTGCGCGTTCGCCGTCAGCGTCAGCGTCTCGATGTCGCCCTCCCAGATCAGCGCCGAGAGCTTCTCGCCCAGCGCCGCGTCCACCTCCTCGAACACCGCCCTCGACACGTCGTAGCGCTCGGCGAGGTCGCGCCCCATGCCGATCGTCTGGGCACCCTGCCCCGGAAACACGAATGCGCGGCTCATCGTCCCTCTCCCCGCCCCTGGTTTTCACCGGGCATAGCGCCTCGCGGCCCTCCGCGCAAACGCCGCGGCCGGCTTGGCGAAGGCCCTCGGCCGGCCTACGTCGTGGGAAAGCCGAGGATGCCCCATGCCGCTCTCGAACACGGCCGACAGCTACGGAACCGTCGCCCGGGTGCTGCACTGGCTGACCGCCGCGCTGGTGCTGACGGCGATCCCCCTCGGCCTTGTCGCGAACGCCATGCCCTACGCCACGGGCGCCGAGCTCGCGGCAAAGGCGCAGGTGTTCTCGCTGCACAAGACCCTCGGCATCGCCGCCTTCGCGGTGGCATCGGTCCGCATCCTCTGGGCGCTGACGCAGACCCGGCCCGCGCCGCTCCACCCCGGGCGCCGCGCCGAAACCTTCCTGGCCGAAGCCGTCCACTGGGCGCTCTACGCGGGCCTCGTCCTGGTGCCGCTCTCGGGCTGGGCGCACCACGCCGCGACCGACGGCTTCGCCCCGATCCTCTGGCCCTTCGGCCAGTCGCTTCCCCTCGTGCCGAAGGACGCCGGTCTGGCGGCGGCGCTCGGCACGCTGCACTGGCTCTTCACCAAGGTGCTCGCGGCGGCCGTGGTGCTGCACGTCGCCGGCGCGCTCAGGCACGCCCTCCTCGACCGCGACGGCACGCTCGCGCGCATGTGGTCGGGCCGGCCCGCGGGCACGGGGGCGCCGGCGCGGCGTCCGCGGGCGGCGCGCCTCGCCGCGGCGCTTCTCTGGCTCGCGGCCCTCGGCCTCGGCCTCGCCCTCGTCCCCCGGGCCGAGACCGCCGCGGCGCCCGCCCCAGCGGCGGCGGCGGGCGGCTGGACAGTCCGGGAAGGCACGCTCGGCATCACGGTGCGCCAGATGGGCGCCGAGGTGCGGGGGAGCTTCTCGTCCTGGACCGCCGCGATCGACTTCGACCCCGCGAGCGGGCTGGGCACGGTCACCGCGACCGTCGATGTCGGCTCGCTGACGCTCGGCTCGGTCACGCCCCATGCGCTGGGGCCGGAATTCCTCGATGCCGCGGCGCACCCCACGGCAACCTTCGCGGCAGCGATCCGCCCCGAGGGCGCGGCCTACATCGCCGAGGGAACCCTCCGGCTCAGGGGCGCCGAGGTGCCGGTGACACTTCCCTTCGCGCTCGCAATCGAGGGCGACACCGCCCGCATGACGGGCGCGGCGCTCCTCGACCGCCGCGCCTTCGGCATCGGCCGCGCCTTCCCCGACGAAAGCCAGCTCGGCTTCCCGGTCCGCGTCGAGGTCGCCCTCGAGGCGGAACGGAACGACTAGCCGCGACGCGGCTTGCGCCGCGCGCCGGCACGTGTATAAGCGCGCATCCCTCCGCAAACCCACGTGAACCGGCGACGCCTCTCGTGGACGGGCCGCGGCGGGATCAGGCGCCCGTCCTTTGAAGCCGCCCGAGACGAAAGGAACCCGCATGGCTCTCTACGAGCATGTGTTCATCGCGCGTCAGGATCTCTCCAACGCGCAGGCCGAGGCGCTGATCGAGCACTTCGGCACCATCCTCAAGGACAATGGCGGCACGGTGGTCGGCTCCGAATACTGGGGCGTCAAGACCATGGCCTACAAGGTCAACAAGAACCGCAAGGGGCACTATGCCTTCCTGCGGTCCGACGCGCCCTCGAACGCCGTGCAGGAGATGGAGCGCCTGATGCGCCTCCACGACGACGTGATGCGCGTGCTCACCGTGAAGGTCGATGCGCACGACGAAGGCCCCTCCGTGCAGATGCAGAAGCGTGACCGCGACGACGACCGGGGCGACCGCGGGGACCGCGGCGACCGGGGCGACCGCCGCCCCCGCCGGGACGCCTGAGGAAAGGATTGTAGATCATGGCTGCGAAACCGTTTTTCCGTCGCCGCAAGGTGTGCCCGTTCTCCGGCGAGAACGCGCCGAAGATCGACTACAAGGACGTGGGCCTGCTGCAGCGCTACATCTCCGAGCGCGGCAAGATCGTGCCCTCGCGCATCACCGCCGTCTCGGCCAAGAAGCAGCGCGAGCTCGCGCGCGCGATCAAGCGCGCCCGCTTCCTCGCGCTTCTGCCCTACGCCGTGAAGTAAGGAGGCACGACCGATGGAAGTCATTCTTCTGGAGCGCGTCGCCAAGCTCGGCCAGATGGGCGAGGTGGTGAAGGTGCGCGACGGCTACGCCCGCAACTTCCTGCTGCCGCAGGGCAAGGCGCTGCGCGCGAGCGAGGCCAACATCAAGCGCTTCGAATCCGAGAAGGCGCAGCTCGAGGCCCGCAACCTCGAGACCCGGCGCGAGGCCGAGAAGCTCGCCGAGAAGCTCGACGGGCAGCAGTTCGTGGTGATTCGCTCCGCCTCGGACGCCGGAGCCCTCTACGGCTCGGTCACCACCCGCGACGCCGCCGACGCCGCCACCGCGGCGGGCTTCAGCGTCGACAAGAAGCAGATCGCGCTCGACCGCCCGATCAAGGAGCTCGGGCTGCACTCCGTGACCGTCACGCTGCACCCCGAGGTCGCGGTCAAGATCCGCCTCAACGTCGCCCGGTCGGCCGAGGAGGCCGAGCTTCAGGCGCAGGGCAAGTCGATCCAGGAGCTCGCCGCCGAGGCCGAGGCCGCGGCCGAGTTCGAGATCGCCGAGCTCTTCGAGGACATCGGCTCGGCCGCCGCCGAGGGCGAAGGCCCCGGCCCCCGCGCCGAATAGTCCCCGTCGCGGGACCCGCGCCTTCCGACGCCGCGCCGGCCCCCGGCGCGGCGTTCCCGTTTCACGGGGCCTCTCAGTTGCACGCCAGCCAGGCGGCCACCCCGCCCGGCATCGGGGGGCGGAACCAGGCGGTCGCCCGCCCGCCGGGGCCGGCCGCCGCGCCCTCGGCCCAGGGCGCCGTGCCGTGCAGCAGGAGCCGGTGCAGCAGCACCGCCTCGCCGGGTCGCAGCGGCACCTCGGTCCGCCGGCAGGTCTCGAACGCGCGGCGGCGGGCCTCGCCATAGGCGCGGGTGACGTCCGCATCGCCCTCCCGCCCGGGGTCCGCGCCGCGGATCGCCGCGGCGAGCCCCTCGCGCATCACCGCATGGCTGCCCTCCCACACGACCAGCGGGCTCGCCCCCCGGTCCGCAGCGGTCAGGCCGATCCCCAGCACGAAGGCATGGGGTTCGCGGACGTGCCGGCGCCGGCCCTCGCCCTCGGCCAGGATGCCGTCCACATGCGCCGCGTCCCGCTCGCGCCGGAAGCGGTGCGCCGCCTCGCTCTCCCCCGGATCGCGGCCGGGGTATCCCGGAAACACGACCGACAGCTGCGCCCGGTGCCAGGGCCCCGTCCAGCCGCTCGCCGCCACCGCCGCGCCGGCAAGCGGCGGGCCGCCCGCCAGCCGCCCGTCCGCGGCGTTCGGCAGGCTGTCCACGCCGACGAACCAGGTGCGGCCGTGCCGGTACCAGCGCGCCTCCCCCGGATCGCGCAGCGCGCGCGCCGCCGCGGCGGCCGCAGCCTCCGCCCAGGCCAAGGTCGCGGGCTCTGCCGCGAACCGAGCCCAGCCGGCGGGCCCGAGCTCCGCTACCACCCCAGCGCCTTCCGCATCATGTTCGCCGCCACGAGCATCAGGAACACCGCAAAGATCCGCCGCAACCTTGCCGGATCGGTCGCGTGGGCCATCCGCACGCCGAGCGGCGTGGTCACGTAGGTCGTGGCGATCACCAGAAGGAACGCGGGCAGGTTCACCGCACCGAAGGTGAGCGGCGGCCGCCCCTCCGGCGCGACCTCGAGAAGGAGGAAGCCCGCCACGCCCGGCACCGCGATCGTCAGCCCGAAACCCGCCGCGGTCGCCACGGCGCGGTGCATCGGCACGCCGTGCAGCGTCATCAGCGGCACGCCGAACGAACCGCCGCCGATCCCCATGAGCACCGAGAAGAAGCCCACCCCCGGTGCAAGGGCCCAGACCCTGCCACCCTCGGGCATCCGGTCGGCCAGCCGCCACTGCGGCCGGGCAAGCGCCATGTAGACGGCCACCAGGAAGGCGAGGGCCGCGAAGATCGCCTGCAGCGTGACCGTGCGCAGCCCGCTCGCGAAGGCCACGCCCGCAAGCGCGCCGACCGCGATCCCCGGCGCCCAGCGCCGCAGCGTCGCCCAGTCGACGGCGCCCTTGCGGGCATGCGCCAGGACCGACCGGGTCGACGTCACGATGATCGTGGCCAGCGACGTGGCAAGGCAGATCTGCATCAGCTGCGGGCTTTGGTATCCGAGCCCCCAGAAGACATGGAAGAAGGCCGGGACGAGCACGATCCCGCCGCCGACGCCCAGCAGCCCGGCGAGCACGCCCGCGAAGGCGCCGGCCGCCGCAAGGATCAGGATCATCGGTAGAAGTTCGGCCAATGCCGGCACGCGCGCGCTCCCTCCGCCCCCGCTCCGCGGTCCCGCCGTAGCCCGCCGTTGCGGCGGGCGCCAGAGGCAACGCCGTTCAGGCGGCGAGCCGCGTCACCTCGGCAAGCGCCGCGTCGAGCACGTCGAGCCCGGCCCCCTCGCGCGGGCCACGCTCGCTCAGGATGCGCCGCCACCCCCGCGCGCCCGGCCGTCCGGCGAACAGGCCCAGCATGTGCCGCGTCACCGCGTGAAGCCGCCCGCCGTCCGCCAGATGCCGGGCGATGTAGGGCCGCATCGCCTCGACCGCCGCCCAGGGGCCGTCGCAGGGCGGCCTCGCGCCGAAGAGGCGGGCGTCGGCCGCGCCGAGGATGTCCCAGGGGCTGTGATAGGCGGCGCGGCCGACCATCACGCCGTCCATGCCGGCGGCAAGCTGCGCCTCCGCCTCGTCGAGCGAACCGATCCCGCCGTTGATCGACAGGTGGAGATGCGGGAACTCCCGCTTCATCCGGTGGACGAGCGGGTAGTCGAGCGGCGGGATCTCGCGGTTCTCCTTCGGGCTCAGGCCCTGAAGCCAGGCCTTGCGGGCATGGATGGCGAAGCGCCGCACTCCGGCGGCCGAGACCGTTTCGAGGAAGCGTGGCAATACTTCCTCTGGAACCTGATCGTCCACACCGATGCGACACTTGACCGTCACCTCGGCCGGCTGGGCCGCGATGATCGCCGCCACGCAGTCGGCGACGAGGCCCGGCCGCTCCATCAGCACCGCGCCGAAGCAGCCCGACTGCACCCGGTCGGAGGGACAGCCGATGTTCAGGTTGATCTCGTCGTAACCCATCCCGGCCCCGATCCGCGCCGCCTCGGCGAGTTCCGCAGGGTCCGACCCGCCGAGCTGGAGCGCGACCGGGTGCTCGGCCGGGTCGAACGCCAGAAGGCGGCCGCGGTCACCGTGGATCACCGCCGCGGCCGTCACCATCTCGGTATAGAGCAGCGCCCTGGCCGAAAGCTGCCGGTGGAAGAACCGGCAGTGGCGGTCGGTCCAGTCCATCATCGGGGCGACGGACAGCCTGCACGACGGATGTTGCTTCATCTCTCCGGTCTCTTCCGCGGGCTGACTCCGGGCGCCCCGACGGCGGCCCCCCTGATACCGCCGATCGACCTCCTCCGCGACGACTTATTTGCCCTTCGGCGCACGCGGGGACCAATGGCCTGCGGCAACGTGTGGCCGCCGCAGGCTCAGCCCGGAGCGGACAGCACGGGCAGGAGCAGCCGGAAGAGCTCGCCCTGCGACGTGATCCTGCAGCGGGCGTAGAGCTGGCGGCGGAACACCTTGACCGTCTGCGGCGAGACCTGAAGCCTGAGCGCGATGGCGAGCGTCGAGTGGCCGCGCAGGATCAGGAGCGCCACCTCCGACTGCCGCGGCGACAGGGCGATGCCGTGGCGCTCGCGCAGGGCGCGCGCGAGTTCCGCCGGCACGTCCGGCGGCGGCGCGGTCGCGGCCGGCACCTCGGCCCAGTGGCGCTCCGCCAGCGCCGCGACCACCGGGGCGATGCGCCGGCAGCAGTCGAGGTCGCGCGCGCTGAAGGGCGTGCCCGAGGTCGCGTCGCGGCCCAGCGCCAGCGCCAGCGTCACGCCGGGCCGTGGCCGGGCGATCACGTCGATCTCGTCCAGGATCGTCGTCTGGCGGAAGTACTCGTTGTAGTAGCGCGAGCGGTGGAAGGCGTCGGGCGCCACGTCCGACAGCCGGTAGACGCCGGGCGGGGCCTGGCTGAGGTGCAGTTCGTGGATCGGGTCGAGCAGGTAGGCCCCGGCAAGATAGGTCGCATCGAGCTCTGCGAAGGCGCGCGGCTCGGTGGCGTGACGCCAGAGCGCAAGCGGCGCTCCGGCGCTGCGGAAGGCCAGCACCACCAGGTTGTCGGCCAGCGTCGCCCGCTGCAGGAAGGCCCAGAGCGCGGCCTCGAACCCCGGCGCGCCGCAGCGGCGCACCGCCTCGGCCAGGGCGGCCTCCGCGGCATTGGGAAGAGGCGTCAGGCATACCTCCCCGGGGGTATATACCCCCTGATCCGATCACCCTAGGCTGCCACCCGCTTCCTTGGGGGTATCGGGCAGCATGGGAGTCGCGGTCGCCGTCCGTCAAGCGGTCAAGCGCTATGGCAGCGTCACCGCGCTGCACGGCGTGACGCTAGACATCGCCGACCGCGCCTTCTTCACGCTCCTCGGCCCCTCGGGCTGCGGCAAGACCACCCTCCTGCGCCTGATCGCCGGCTTCGAGGACCTGACCGCGGGCGAGATCGCGCTCTTCGGCCAGCCGATCGCCGGCCTGCCGCCCGACCGCCGCCCGGTCAACACCGTGTTCCAGAACTACGCGCTCTTCCCGCACATGACCGTGGCAGAGAACGTCGAGTTCGGCCTGCGCATGAAGGGCGTGCCCGAATCCGCGCGGCGGGCGCGCGCCGCGCGGATGCTCGAGATGGTGCACCTCGCCGACCTTGCCGGCCGGCTGCCCGCCGAGCTCTCGGGGGGCCAGCAGCAGCGCGTGGCGCTGGCCCGCGCGCTGGCGCCGGAGCCGCGCGTGCTCCTGCTCGACGAGCCGCTCTCGGCGCTCGACCTCAAGCTCAGGCAGGCGATGCGGGTGGAGCTCAAGGCGATCCAGGAGGAGACCGGCATCACCTTCGTCTTCGTCACCCACGACCAGGAGGAGGCGCTGTCGATGTCCGACCGCATCGCGGTGATGTCGGCCGGCCGCGTCCAGCAGGTGGGCACCCCGCGCGAGATCTACGAGGAGCCGGTCAACCGCTTCGTGGCCGACTTCATCGGCGAGACGAACCTCGTGCCCGCTGAGGTCGAGCGGGTCGAGGGCGGGATGGCCCGCGTCGTCCTGCCGGGCGGCACGGCGCTGGCCTGCCCGGCCGCGCCCGGCGTCGGCCCCGGCGCGCATCACGTCTCGATCCGTCCCGAGCGGGTGACGCTCTCGCCGGCGGGCGAGATCGCGGCAACGGTGGAGCGGGTGGTCTATCTCGGCACCGACCTGCACCTGATGACGCGGCTCGCCGGCGGAGAACCCTTCGCCGTCCGGCTCCAGAACGCCGCGCGCGTCGCGGTGCCGGAGGCCGGCGCCGCCGTCCGGCTGCATCTGGAGGAAGGCGCCGCGCGCCTCCTGGCCGACTGATGGCGGGCGCGGCGGGACCGGGGGCGCCGTCGGGCGCCGAGGCGGTGGGCTGGCGGCGGCTCGTGGTGCCGCTCCTGCTGCCCGCCTGGGCGGTGGTGGGGCTCTTCATGGTCCTGCCGGTGGCGCTGATGGTGGTCTACTCGTTCCTCACGCGGGAGTTCCGCGGCGGGGTGTCGTGGGAATTCACCCTGGCCGCCTACGACCAGTTCTTCATCGACCGCGGCCTTTTCGGCGACGAGCCGCCGAAGATCGAATGGACCTACATCGCGATCTTCTGGCGCTCGATCTGGCAGGCGGCGGTGGCCACCCTCATCTGCCTCGCGATCGGCTTCCCGACCGCCTGGTTCATCGCCACGCGGCCCCGCGCAAGCCGCGGCGTCTGGCTGTTCCTGATCACCATCCCCTACTGGGTCAACCTCCTGATCCGCACCGTCTCGCTGCGCTTCATCCTGCGCGACAACGGGCCCCTCAACGAGGCTCTGATGGGCCTCGGGGTGATCTCGAGGCCGCTCGGCATCATCAACACCGACCTCGCGGTGCAGCTCGGGCTGTTCTACAGCTACCTGCCCTTCATGGTGCTGCCGATCTACGCCGCGGTCGAGCGCTACGACCACCGCCTGTCCGAGGCCGCCGCAGACCTCTACGCCAGCCGCTGGACGATCCTGCGCGAGGTGGTGCTGCCCGCGGTCCGGCCGGGGATCGTGGCGGGATGCATCCTCGTGTTCGTCCCCTGCCTCGGCGCCTTCCTCGCCCCCGACCTCCTCGGCGGCGCGCGCAACTTCATGATCGGCAGCCTGATCGACGAACAGTTCCGGGGCAGCCAGGGCAACTGGCCCTTCGGCGCGGCCTGCGCGGTCATCCTGATGACGATGGTCCTTGCGGTCCTGATCTGGCAGGCGCGCGGCGCGACGCGGGAGCGCGGCCGGTGAGGGGCGTGCGCCACTATCCGGGCTTCGGCGCCGTGGCGGCGGGCTGCCTCGTGCTGCTCTACGCGCCGCTCATCGTGGTCACCGCCTACAGCTTCAACGACTCGACCTCGATCACCGTCTGGGGCGGGTTCTCGTGGCGCTGGTATGTCGATGTCTTCACCGGGCCCGAGGCCGCGCGCTTCGGGATGGCCGCGCGCAACTCGCTGATCATCGCCGCGGTCGCGGCCACGCTCTCCACCCTCATCGCCACGGCGGCAGCGGTCGCCATGATCCGCGGCGGGGCCTTCCGGGGCCGCACCGCGACCTATGCGCTCATCAACCTGCCGATCCTCGTGCCCGAGATGGTGATCGCGGTGGCCTCGCTCATCTTCTTCACGGCGATCGGCCTGCCGCCGGGCCTTCTGACCATCCTGATCGCCCATGTCACGTTCTGCATCCCCTTCGCCTACCTGCCCATCGCGGCGCGGCTTTCGGGGATCGAGGCCACCTTCGAGGTCGCCGCGCGCGACCTCTACGCCAGCCGCTGGCAGGCCTTCCGCCTGGTGCTCCTGCCGCTTCTCGCCCCCGGCATCGTCTCGGGGTTCCTGCTTGCCTTCATCATCTCGCTCGACGACTTCATCATCACCAACTTCGTCAAGGGCGCGGGGATGGAGACGCTGCCGACCGCGATCTACGGGTCGGTCAAGCAGGGCATCAAGCCCAACATCATGGCGATCTCGACCCTGATGCTCCTGACATCGGTCGTGTTCGTCACCCTCAGCTACGCCGTCAACCGCATCGGACAGAAGACCCGCTGACCAACAGGAGAGACCATGAAACGCCTGCTCGCTCTCACCGCGCTCATCGCCACCCCCGCCTTCGCGGAAGGCCAGCTCAAGCTCTACCACTGGTTCGAGTACATCCCGCAGGAGCTGCTCGACAAGTTCGAGGCCGAGACCGGCATCGACGTGACCATGGACACCTACGACAGCAACGAGGCGCTGCTCGCTGCCCTCAAGGCCGGCAAGCTCGGCCAGTACGACCTCGCCGTGCCCGGCGACTACATGGTCAAGATCATGGCCGACGAGGGGCTGCTCGACACCATCGCCGAGGGCGAGCTTGCGAACCGGGCCAACATCGACCCGCAGTGGCTCGACGTGCCCTTCGACCCGGGCCGCAAGCACTCGATCCCCTACCAGTGGGGCTCGACCGCCTTCGCGGTCAACCGCGACGTCTACCAGGGCGACATCTCGACGCTCGGCATCATCTTCGACCCGCCCGAGGAGCTGCGCGGCCGCATCAACGTGCTCGACAGCCAGGGCGAGGTGCTGGCGCTGGGGTCGATCTACCTCGGCATTCCCCAGTGCACGCAGGACCGCGACCAGCTCAAGGCGCTGTCGGACATGCTGCTCGCGGCCAAGGCGCACTGGGCCTCCTTCGGGTCGGACATCGCCAAGGATGTCCTGGTATCGGGCGATGCCGCGGCGGGGATGATCTACAACGGCTTTTCCGCCAAGGCGCGGGCCGAGGGCGCGAATGTCGAATACGCCTTCCCGAAGGAGGGCTACGTCGTCTGGATGGACAACGTGGTGCTCCTCAAGAATGCGCCCAACCGCGCCAATGCGCTGAAGTTCATGGACTTCCTGCTTCAGCCCGAAAACGCCGCGGCGGTGACGAACTATGCCGCCTATGCCCCCGGCGTGCTCGGCACCGAGCCCTTCCTCGATGCCGCGATCACCGGCGCGCCCGAGAACAACCCGCCCGAGGGCCAGAGGGGCTTCTTCATCGAGGCCTGCGACGAGGAGACCCAGCGGCTCTACGACGCGATCTGGACCAACCTGAAGAAGTGACGCAGACCGCCGCCCGCCGGCCTCGCCGGGTCGCGCCGCCGTCCGGAGGCGGAGAGCGCCCCGGCGGGCCCGGCGGGCGGCCCCCACGGGAAGACCTCCGATGCGCCTAGCCCTCCTCCAGGCCGCTCCGCCCCTCGGCGACATCGACCGCGCCTGCGCCGAGGCCGAGGCGGCCCTTGCCGCCGCGGCCGCCTGGGGGGCCGCGGCGCTGGTCCTGCCCGAGGTCTTCCTTCCCGGCTACAACCGGCCGGACATCCCGTCCCGGGCGCTCGCGCGCGACAGCGCGCCGATGCAGCGCCTCGCCGCCGCCGCCCGCCGCCACGCGACGCCGCTCGTCGTCGGCTACGCCGAGCGCTGCGGCGCGCAGGTCCACAACTCCGCCGCCTGCTTCGGCGCCGATGGCGGCTGCCTCGCCAACTACCGCAAGGTGCAGCTCTACGGCCCCAGGGAGAAGGCCCTCTACGCACCGGGCGATGCCTTCGCCACCTTCCCGCTCGGCGGGGAAACCGCTGCGATCCTGATATGTTACGATGTGGAGTTCGCACCGCACGTCAAGACCCTCGCCGACCGTGGCGTGACCGTCATCCTCGCGCCCACCGCCAACATGGCGCCCTTCACCCATGTCGTCCGCCACACCGTCCCCGCCATGGCGGCGAACCACGGGGTGACCATCGCCTATGCCAACTACTGCGGGCAGGAAGGCGACCTGACGTATGTCGGCGGCTCGCTCATCGCCGGCCCGCATGGCGAGATCCTCGCCCAGGCCGGCGAGACCCCCGCCCTCCTCATCGCCGATGTCCCGCCGCGCGACCCGGCGCGCCTCTCCACCCAGTCCGCCGACCTGAGGGCCCCCGGATGACCCGCCTTCCCGCCCACGACATCCTGTTCGAGCCCGTGCGGGTCGGCCCCAAGACGGCCAGGAACCGCTTCTGGCAGGTGCCGCACTGCAACGGCGGCGGCTACCGAGACCCCTCGGCCGTGGCCGAGATGCGGCGCACCAAGGCCGAGGGCGGCTGGGGCGTCATCTTCACCGAGCAGACCGAGATCCACCACACCTCCGAGATCACCCCCTTCATCGAGCAGCACCTGTGGGACGACCGCGACATCCCCGCGCTCTCCCGCATGGCCGAGGCGATGAAGTCCCACGGGGCGCTGGCCGGCATCCAGCTCGCCTATTCCGGGATCAACGGCCCCAACTTCTACACGCGCGAGGTGCCGCTTGCCGTCACCGGCGGGCCGATCCTGACCTTCACGCCCGACCCGCTCCAGGCCCGCACCATCGACCTGTCCGACATCGCCGACATCCGCCGCTGGTTCGCCAATGCCGCGCGGCGGGCGCGGATGGCGGGGTTCGACCTCATCTGCCTCTACGGCGCGCACGGCTTCGGCATCTTCCAGCACTTCCTGTCGCGCGCCACCAACCGGCGCACCGATGCCTACGGCGGCAGCCTCTCCAACCGCGCGCGGTTCCTCGCCGAGACGGCGGACGCCGTGCGCGAGGCGACGAAGGGGGAACTCGCCGTCACCTTCCGGCTGTCGCTGCACGAGGAGGGGCCCGAGGGCTTCTCGAACGCCGAGCTGCGCGAGCTGATCGCGCTCCACCCCACGCTGCCCGACGCCTGGGACCTCGCGCAGGGCACCTGGGAGGCCTGCTCCGGCCCCTCGCGCTTCGTGGACGAGGGCGCGCAGGAAAGCCTCGTCGCCGGCATCCGGGACCTGACGCCCCAGCCCGTGGTGGGCGTGGGCCGCTTCACCTCGCCCGATGCGATGGTGCGGCAGGTGAAGGCGGGCATCCTCGACTTCATCGGCGCCGCGCGGCCCTCGATCGCCGACCCCTTCCTGCCGAGGAAGATCGAGGAGGGGCGCTACGAGGAGATCCGCGAGTGCATCGGCTGCAACATCTGCATCACCGGCGACATGACCTCATCGCCCAGCCGCTGCACGCAGAACACCGCCTTCATGGAGGAATGGCGCAAGGGCTGGCACCCCGAACGCCCCACGCCCAGGGGCCCCTCGGGCCGCGTGCTGGTGGTGGGCGCGGGGCCGGCGGGGCTCGAGGCGGCGCTCCAGGCCGGGCGGCGCGGCTACGAGGTGATGCTGGCCGAGGCCGGCACCGTTCTGGGCGGCCGGGTCGCGCGCGAACGGCGCCTCCCCGGCCTCTCGGCCTGGGGCCGGGTGGCCGACTGGCGGACGGGCATGATCGCCCCCATGCCGAACGTGGAGGTGTTTCCCGGCAGCCGGCTGACCGCCGAGGACATCCTCGGGCTCGAGGCCGAGCACGTCGCCATCGCCACCGGCGCGCGCTGGCGGCGCGACGCGGTGGCGCGCTTCCACCTCGCGCCCATCCCGACCGACCGGGGCATGCCCGTCTTCACCCCCGACGACCTGATGGAGGGGGGCGGCCCCGCGGGCGGGCGGGTGCTCATCTACGACGACGACCATTTCTACATGGCCTCGGTTCTGGCCGAGCTCCTGGCCGCGCGCGGCTGCTCGGTCGATTTCGTCACCCCTGCGGCGCTCGTCGCGGAGTGGACGAGGAACACCCTCGAACAGGGCCGCATCACCCGCCGCCTCCTGGACCTCGGCGTACGGCTGCACCGCAACCTCGCGCCCGTCGCGGTGGGGGCGGATGCCGTGACGCTCGCCTGCACCTTCACCGGCGCGACCCGCGAGCTGCCGGCCGGGGCGGTGGTGATGGTGACAAGCCGCACGCCCGAGGACGCGCTCCACCGCGACCTCCTCTCCCGCGACTGGCGCGGGGCGGGGATCGCCAGCGTCCGGCTCATCGGCGATGCCGCCGCGCCGGGCCCCATCGCCTGGGCGACCTACGCGGGCCGCGCCTGGGCCGAGGGCATCGACGCCCCCGACCGCGGCGATGCGCTGCCCTTCCGCCGCGAGATCGCGGCGCTCGATCCTGACCTCGCCTTGTGAGGATGCCATGGAACGCCCCACGGAACGCACGGACACGCTCGTCATCGGCGCCGGACAGGCGGGGATCGCGGCCAGCGAGCACCTCGCGCGCCACGGCATCCCCCACCTCGTGCTGGAGCGCGACCGCATCGCCGAGAAGTGGCGCAGCTGGCGCTGGGACAGCCTGGTGGCCAACGGCCCGGCCTGGCACGACCGCTTCCCCGGTATGACCTACGCTTCCGACCCCGAGGGCTTTCCGGGGAAGGAGGAGGTGGCCGACTACCTCGAGGCCTACGCCCGCCGCATCGGGGCGCCGATCCGCACCGGGGTCGAGGTCACGGGGCTCGCGCGCAACCCTTCCGGCCCCGGCTTCCGCGCCGAGACCTCCGCCGGGCCGGTCGAGGCGCTGCGGGTCATCGTCGCCACCGGCGCCTTCCAGACGCCGGTGATCCCGCGGATCGTGCCCGCGGAGGCGGGCGTCCTGCAGCTCCACTCCACCGCCTACCGCAACCCCGGAGCCCTTCCGCCCGGCGGCGTGCTGGTGGTGGGCTCGGGGTCGTCGGGGGCGCAGATCGCCGACGAACTGAACCGCGCCGGCCGCCGCACCTGGCTGTCGGTCGCCGCCCACGGCCGGCCGCCGCGCCGTTACCGGGGCCGCGATTTCGTCTGGTGGCTGGGGGTGCTGAACCTCTGGGACCTCGAGGCCGCGCCCGACACCGAACACGTCACCATCGCCGTCTCGGGCGCCTATGGCGGGCGCACGGTGGACTTCCGCCGCCTCGCCGCCGAGGGGATCGTGCTGACCGGCCGCGTCGCGGGCTACGAGGATGGCGCGGTGACCTTCGCGGGCGATCTTCAGGAGAATCTCGCCAGGGGAGATGCCGACTACCTCGCGCTGCTCGACGCCGCCGACGCCTGGGTGGCGCGCCACGCGGCCGATCTGCCCGAGGAGCCCGAGGCGCGGATCATCCCGCCCGATCCTCCCTGCGTGACCGAGCCACTGGCCCGCCTCGACCTCGCGGCCGAGGACGTGGGCACCATCATCTGGGCCACGGGCTTCCGCCGCGACTTCGGCTGGATCGCGCTCGACACCTTCCACCCCGACGGCACGCCGCGCCACCAGCGCGGCGTGGCGGCCGAGCCGGGGCTCTACTTCCTCGGCCTGCCCTGGCAGTCGCGGCGGGGGTCGTCCTTCATCTGGGGCGTCTGGCACGACGCGGCCTTTGTCGCCGACCACATCGCGCGGATGCGCCACTACCTCGACTATTCCCCCGCCGCCCGGCCGGCATCCGCCTGAACAAGGAGGCCCCCTTGGCCCATACCCGCATCCGCCCGTTCAACACCCGCGACACCTATCCCGAGCAGCGGCTCGACAACGACCTCGCCCAGGCGGTGGTCACCCGCGGCGGCCGGATCGTCTGGCTCCGCGGCCAGTGCCCGCAGGATCTCGACACCGCGCGGAACATCGACAGCCACGATCCCGTGGAGCAGACCCACAAGGTGATGCAGAACATCGCCCGGCTCATCGAGGAGGCGGGCGGGCGGATGGAGCACCTCGTCAAGATCGTCGTCTACCTGACCGACGTGCGCCACCGCGAGGCGGTCTACCGCACGATGGGCGAATACATCCGCGGCGTGCACCCGGTCTCGACCGGGCTCGTCGTCTCCGCCCTCGCCCGGCCCGAGTGGCTGGTCGAGATCGACGCAACCGCCGTCATCCCGGACTGAGGCGCATGACCTTCTCCCTCGTCGCACGCCCGGCCTTCCGCGCCTCCATGGCGGCCCGGTGCCGCACGCCCCGGCACGCGGCTCAGGAGAGTTCCAGGTCGCGCGCCGTGCGCAGCACCACCGGCGCCTCGCGCGCACAGGGCACCGTGTAGACGAGGATCAGTCAGCGCGCCGGGCCGCTCGTCGCCCGGCGCGAGCTCGACGGCGAACATCTCGACCCGCTCTACCTTGCCGCCGTCGAGGCGTTGGAGGAGGCGGTCGTCAACGCCCTCGTCGCGGGCGAGGACGCCCCCACCGTCAAGCCGCCGGGTGCGGTCGTCCGCGCGATCGACACCGCGCGCCTCGCGGCGATGGTCCGCTCCGGGGCGGCCTGACCGCGCCGGCGCCCGCTCAGCCCCTGGCGAGGTGCTCGAAGAGCCGCGCCACGCCCTCGGCGCCGGGGTCGTTGTGGCCGGCGAGCTTGTCGCGGCCGAGGTAGCTCGCCCGCCCGGCCTTCGCCCGGGTCATCGCCGCGGTGCCGTCGGCGCCCTTCCGCGCCGCCTCGGCCGCCGCGCCGAGGCCTGCCGGCAGCGCCTCCAGCGCCGGCGCCAGCGCGTCGATCATCGTCCGGTCGCCGGGCCCGGCGCCGCCCACCTGCATCACCCGCTCGAGCCCGGCCGCAAGCGCCCCCACCCAGTCCCTGCCCGAGGCCGAGGCATCGCCCGCCGCGGCGAAGAAGATCGCGAGCAGCACGCCCGACGAGCCGCCCATGGTCTGGCTCAGTTCGTTGCCCACCGCGCGGAAGAGCTGGGTGGTATCGGCCAGCGGCAGCCGGTCGACGGCCGCCTGGAGCGCCCGCGCCGCCCCGGCGAGCGTGCTGCCCGTGTCGCCGTCGCCCGACTTGGCGTCGAGCAGGTTCAGGTCGGCCTCGGCCGCCACCAGCGCGGCGCAGCAGCGCTCGATCAGCGCCCGTCGCGCGGGATGGTCCGAGGGCATCGCGGGCACCGGCGACAGCCCGTCCGGCAGGGGGCGGACCGTGAGCCCGGCCACCTTCGACAGGCCCGGCCAGGCATGCGGCGCCACCGGCGCGGCCAGCGCGTCGAGCTGGGCCTCGTCCACCGGCAGGAGCGAGATCGAGAAGCCGTGCATGTCGAGCGAGGTCATCATCGCGGCGGGCCCCACGACCCAGCCGATGCGGTGGCCCATGTCCGACCGCGCCAGTTCCTCGGCCAGCACGCTCATCTCGAGCGGGGTTGTCCCCCCGAGGTTGTTCAGCAGCGCCACGCAGTCCCCCTCGCCCGCGTGCGGCGCAAGCCGGTCGAGCATGACCCGGATCGCGGCGCGCGCGCCCCCGAAATCAACCTGCTCCACCCCCGCCTCGCCGTGGATCCCGAGGCCGAGCTCGGCCTTGCCGGGGCCGATCCGGTCCTCCTTGGGGCTGCCGGGCACGGTGCAGGTGTCGAGGCTCATGCCGATCGACACCGCCCCGGCGACGACCCGGCGCGCCGCCTCCGTCACCGTGTCGAGGTCGGCGCCCGCCTCGGCCAGCGCGCCAGCGATCTTGTGGACGAAGAGCGTGCCGGCCACGCCGCGCGGCTGCGGCAGCTCGGGCAGGGCCACGTCGTCGTCCACCACCACCATCGACACGCGCTTGCCGAAGGCGCGCGCGCGCTCGGCGGCCAGGCCGAAGTTCAGCCGGTCGCCGGTGTAGTTCTTCACGATCAGGAGGCACCCCGCATCGCCGGTCACGGCGAGGATGCCGGCAAGCACGGCATCGACCGAGGGGCTCGCGAACACGTCGCCGCAGACGGCTGCGGTCAGCATGCCCCGGCCGACGAACCCGGCATGGGAAGGCTCGTGCCCCGACCCGCCGCCCGAGACGAGGGCGACCTTCGAGCGGTCCCAGTCGGTGCGGACAACGACCTTGATGTGCGGATAGCCGTCAAGCCGGGCGAGCCTGCCGCCCGACAGCCGCACCAGCCCGTCGATCGCCTCGGTGACCAGGGTTTCCTTGGTGTTCATGAACTGCTTCATCGCGGGTCTCCTCAGGCCAGCCGGTTGCCGGCGGCGTCGAACCAGAGCGGGTTTTCGGGGCGGATGCGCAGGCGGTCGCCCGCGCCGAGCGGCGTGTGGACATCGGTGAGCGTGACGATCTCGTGCGGCCCCAGCGCGAGGTGCAGCCGCGTCTGGTCGCCGAGGTGCTCGACCCGGCGCACCTGCGCCTCGGCCCCCTCGCCCTGCACGATGTGCTCGGGCCGGAGCCCGATCTGCGCGGCGCCCGCCGGCACCGGACCGCCAAAGGCATCGGCCGGCAGCAGGTTGATCCGCGGCTGGCCGAGCCGCGAGGCCACGTAGGCCGAGACCGGGTTCTCGTAGACCTCGCGCGGGCTGCCGAACTGGACGAGGCGGCCCCGGTCGAGCACGCCGACATGGGTGGCCATCGTCATCGCCTCGATCTGGTCGTGCGTGACATAGAGGAAGGTCGCGCCGAGATCCTGGTGGATGCGCTTCAGCTCCACCCTGAGATCGGCGCGGAGCTTGGCATCGAGCGAGGACAGCGGCTCGTCCATCAGGTAGATGCGGGGGCTGCGCACCAGCGCCCGCCCGATCGAGACGCGCTGCATCTCGCCGCCCGAGAGCCGGGTCGCCCGGTTGTCGAGCTTGTGGGCGATGCGCAGGACCTCGGCCACCTCCTGCACGCGCCGCGCGATGCGCTCCTCGGGCCAGCGCAGCACGGGCGAGCGCAGCGGGAAGGCGAGGTTGTCGCGCACCGTCAGATGCGGATAGAGCGAGTACTGCTGGAACACCATCGCCACGTCGCGCTGGGCCGGCGTGTCGCGCACCACGCTTCGCCCCGCGATGCGGATGTCGCCCCGGTCGGGCGTCTCGAGCCCTGCGATCAGCCTGAGCGTCGTCGTCTTGCCCGCGCCGGTCGGTCCCAGAAGGACGACGAAGGCCCCGTCGGGAATCGTCAGCCCGACGTCGGCGACCGCCGTGGTCGCCCCGAAGCGCTTGGTGAGGCCGGAGAGGACGACCTCAGCCATGGAACACCCCCGCGTTGGCCGCCGTGCGGAACGCCCGGCCCGTCCCGGCGTCGAAGAGCGACAGCCGCGAGGCCGCGAAGGTCAGACCCACCGTGTCGCCGGCCCGCGCCGGCCGGGCGGAGGGGATGCGGGCCTTGAGCGGCCCGTGCGGTGTCGTGACGGTGAGGATCTGCGTGGTGCCGAGGTATTCCACCGCCTCGATCCGTCCCCGGTAGGCCCCGTCGTCGGAAAGCGAGACATGCTCCGGCCGCACGCCGAGGACGAGCCGCCGCCCCTCGGCCTCCTCCTGCACCTCGGGCAGGGCGATCTCCACGCCGCCGAGCCGCACCGAGCGGTCGCCGGGCCGCACCGTGCCCTCGAAGGGCAGGAAGTTCATCGGCGGCGAGCCGATGAAGTCGGCCACGAACATCGTCGCGGGGTGGTCGTAGATCTCCTGCGGCGTGCCGAACTGCTCGACGACCCCGTGGTTCATCACCACGATCTTGTCGCCCATCTGCATCGCCTCGAGCTGGTCGTGGGTGACGTAGACCGTGGTCGCCCCCATCCGGTCGTGCAGCGCCCTCAGCTCCTCGGCCATGCGCTCGCGGAACTCGGCGTCGAGCGCGCCGAGCGGTTCGTCCATCATGAAGGCCTTGGGCTGCCGCACGATCGCCCGGCCGAGCGCGACCCGCTGCCGGTCGCCGCCCGAAAGCCCGCCCACGGGGCGGTCGAGGATGTCCTCGATCCCCAGGATGCGGGCGACCTCGGCCACCTTCGCGCGGACCTGCGCGCGCGGAACCCCCTGCGAGACAAGGGGATAGGCGATGTTGCGCCGGACGTTCATGTGCGGGTAGAGCGCGAACATCTGGAACACGAAGGCGATGTCGCGCTGGCTTGCGGGCTTCTGGCTGACATCCTCGCCGTCGATCAGGATCTCCCCCGAGGTCGGCAGTTCCAGCCCCGCGATCATCCGCAGCGTCGTGGTCTTGCCGCAGCCCGACGGGCCGAGCAGCATGAAGAACTCCCCATCGCCGATCGTGAAGGTGGAGCCCTTCACCGCGGTGAAGCTGCCGAACTCCTTGCGCAGGTCGCGGATGACGATCTCGGCCATGGCTCAGTCGGGGAAATGCGAGACGACGATGAACATGACCGTCCCGGTCAGCGTCACCGCGAAGGACCAGCCGTAGGCGGCCAGCGAGAAGGGCTGCATCAGCATCAGGACGCCGAGCCCGATCAGCACCGAGGCGACCATCTCCCAGGGGCCGCGGCGCAGGCGCAGGAGGCCGGAGAGGAAGCGCGTCATGCCGCGTCCTCCGGTGCCCGTCGGCGGCCCGGCCGGGCCGCGGGAGAGGGTGCACGACCCGTGCACAACCCGTGCACGGCGCGTGCACCGCTGGAACGCACCGGCGCCCGCCTCATTTGCGCACCGCCCCGAAGGTGATCCCGCGCAGGAGGTGCTTGCGCAGGAGGATCGTGAAGATCATCACCGGCAGGAGGAACAGCGTCGCCGCCGCCGCCACCGCCGGCCAGTCCTGCCCGCCGACGCCGATGATCGTCGGGATGAAGGGCGGCGCCGTCTGCGCCTTGCCGGAGGTCAGGAGCACCGCGAAGGCGTATTCGTTCCAGGCGAAGATCAGGCAGAAGATCGTGGTCGCCGCGATGCCGGTGGCCGCCTGCGGCAGCACCACCTTCCGGAACGCCTGGAAGCGGGTGTAGCCGTCGATCAGCGCGGCCTCCTCGTATTCCCGCGGGATCTCGTCGATGAAGCCCTTGAGGAGCCACACGGCAAGCGAGATGTTCACCGCCGTGTAGAGCAGGATCATGCCGAGGTAGGTATCCGACAGCCCGAGCGTGCGGTACATCAGGAAGATCGGGATCGCGACGGCGATCGGCGGCATCATCCGGGTGGACAGGATGAAGAACAGCAGGTCGTCCTTGAGCGGGATCCGGAAGCGCGAGAAGGCATAGGCCGCGAGCGTGCCGAGGAACACGCTGAGGAAGGTCGAGCCGAAGCCGATGATGACCGAGTTCATGAACCGCTCGCCGAACTTCGACGGCCCGGCGATCACCATGCCCTGCTGGCGCACGATCCGGTCGTACCAGGTCTCGGGCGGCGGCAGGGCCTGGAACGCCTCCTGACCGATCCGGGTCCGGGTGGTGAAGAGGTTGACGTAGCCCTCGAGCGAGGGCTGGAAGAGCACCTTCGGCGGATAGCTGATCGAATCCGGGCCCGACTTGAAGCCGGTCGAGATGATCCACAGGAGCGGGATCAGCGTGACGACGGCGTAGAGCGTCACGAGGATGCCGGCGATCCATTTCGACCGGGCCGTGGGTTCGGTGACGGACCAGGCGCTCATCTCACCGCTCCTTCACCTTGTTGAGCGCCTTGACGTAGATCGAGGCGAGGCCGAACACGGTCACGAAGAGGATGATCGCGTAGGCCGAGGAATAGCCGGTGCGCCACTTCTCGAAGGCCTCGCGCTTGAGGTCGATGGAGGCGAGCAGCGTCTCGTTGCCCGGCCCCCCGCCGGTCAGGAGCACCACCATGTCGAACATCTTGAAGTTCTCGATTCCGCGGAAGAGGACCGCGAGCATCAGGAACGGCAGCACCATCGGCACCGTGATCGTCCAGAACTGCCGCCACTTCGAGGCGCGGTCGATCTCGGCCGCCTCGTAGATGTAGTCGGGGATCGAGCGCAGCCCCGCGAGGCAGATCAGCATAACGAACGGCGTCCACATCCAGGTGTCGACGATGACGATGGACCACTTGGCGAGCCCGCCGGGCCCGAGCATCGAGAACGACGAGGCGGGCCGCCCGGTCAGCAGCTCGACGGCGTAGTTGAAGAGCCCGATCTGCGGCTGGTAGAGGAAGGTCCAGAAGTTGCCCACCACGGCCGGCGACAGCATCATCGGCAGCACGATGAGCGTGGTCAGCAGGTCGTTGCCGCGGAACTTGCGGTTGATGAGCCAGGCCAGCGCGAAGCCGATCACCACCTGGAAGAACAGCGTCCAGAACAGGAAGTGGGCGGTGGTCTGCATGTTCGCCCAGGTGCCTTCGTCGGTCAGGATCCGCTCGTAGTTCCTGAGGCCCACCCACTCCACCTCGCGCCCCGGGCGGTTCGCGGCGAAGTTGGTGAAGCTGAGCCGGATGGTCCAGATCAGCGGGAAGATGTTGATCGCAAGGAGCAGGAAGATCGTCGGCGCGACGAAGATCCAGGCGATCGCGGTGTCGGAGAGGCCGCGGATGCGCCGCGCCACCCCCGGCGGGGTCGCTTCGGCGACACGGGCGATCGGGCTGTCGGTCATCTCGCTCATGTCCCGGATGGCGGTCTGGGCGCGGTCGCCCCGCGAAGGCGCGGGCCGGTCCCCCGCCCGGCGCGGGAGACCCGGTGGCGATGGCGGGGCCGGGCCAGCGCCCGGCCCCCTGTTCTCAGAGCTTGCCCTCGTCCTCGAAGATCTCGGTCCAGTCCGCGATCAGGCCGTCGAGCGCCTCCTTCGCCGTGCCCTGCCCGGCGACCACGTAGTTGTGCAGCCGCTCCTGCATGGCCAGCAGCAGCGAGGCGTAGGCCGGCTCCTGCCAGAAGTCCTGAACCCCCTCCATGGCCACGAGGAAGTCGGCCGCGAAGGGCGCGGTGTTGGGGAAGTTCGGATCCTCGAGCACCGACTTGTGGCAGGAATAGCCGCCCATCGACCACCACTTCTGCTGCACCTCGGGCTGGGCGAACCACTTGATGTATTCGAGCGCCGCATCCTGCTTGTCGGAGTAGCTCACGACCGAGATGCCCTGCCCGCCGAGGGTGGAGGCCGCCACGTTCTGCGGCGGGTTGACGAAGAAGTCGATCTTGTCGCCGCCCGTGTTGGGGTCGGCGTAGAGGCCGGGGAAGAAGGCGAACCAGTTCATCGCCATCGCCACCTGGCCCGACTTGAAGGCGTCGAGCGACTGTTCCATGTAGGCGTTGTCGTAGCCCGGCGGCGTGCAGCAGTCGTAGAGTTCCTTGTAGAACTCCAGCGCCTCGACCGCCTCGGGCGAGTTGACCGCGCCCTCCATGTCGTAGCTGCCCGGCGTGTTCTCGTACTTGAAGCCCCAGGCATAGAGCGCGCCGGTCGCGCCCATGGTGATCCCCTCCGAGCCGCGCTCGGTGAAGATCGAGACGCCATAGACGGTCTTGCCGTCGATCTCGCGGCCCTGGAAGAACTTGGCGATCTGCATCAGCTCGCGCTGCGACTGCGGCTCGCGCAGGTCCTCGCCGGTGGCCTCCTTGTAGGCCGCCATGATCTCGGGGTTGGTGAACCAGTCCTTGCGGTAGAACCAGCCGTTCGCGTCGCCCATCGCGGGCAGCGCATAGTAGTTCGGCGTGCCCTTAGGCCAGGTCGAATAGGCATAGACGGTCGCCGGGGCGAAGTCGTCCATGCTGATGCCGTTGGCGTCGAAGAAGTCGTTGAGCTTGACGTAGTGGCCATTCTCGGCGCCGCCGCCGATCCACTGGCTGTCGCCGATCAGGAGGTCGCAGAGCTTGCCGCCGGAGTTGAGCTCGTTGAGCATCCGGTCGGCGAAGTTCGGCCAGGGCACGAACTCGAAGCTCATCGTGTGCCCGGTCTGCGCGGTGAAGTCCTTGGACAGTTCGACCAGCGCGTTGGCCGGATCCCACGCGGCCCAGCAGAGCGTCAGGTTCTCGGCGGCGGCGGCGCCGGCCGAAAGCGCGAGCGCGGTCGCCGCGGTCGCGGCAAGATGGTGCGATCTCCTCATCGCGGGTCCTCCCTTGGGGTGAGTCGGGCCGGGTCGTGCGCCCGGCCTTGTGGTTCTTGGGGGCAGAGTAGGCACAGGCGGGCGGGCCTGTCCACGATTTTCTGAGGTACGTTCCTCATTTTCCGGCGCGGCGGATGGCCCGGCGGTCAGAAGGCGGGCCGCACCCAGGCCGCGTCGCGCCGCGAGGAGCGCACGCAGGCATCGACGAAGGCCACGCCCTGGAGCCCCTCGGCAATGCCGGGGAAGGTCACGTCCGGGTCGGGGGCGCGGCCGTCGCGCGCCGCCTCGATGGCCCGCGCCGCCTCGGCGTAGATGTTGGCGAAGCCCTCGAGATAGCCCTCGGGGTGGCCGGGCGGCACCCGCGTCACCCGCGCCGCCGCGGGCCCCGCCCCGGCGCCGCCGCGGGTGATGAGCCGCTTCGGCTCTCCGAGCGGCGTGAACCACAGGTAGTTCGGGTCCTCCTGCGCCCATTCGAGGCCCGCCTTCTCGCCGTAGACGCGCAGCCGCAGCGCGTTCTCGTTGCCGGGCGCCACCTGGCTGCACCAGAGCATCCCCCGCGCGCCGCCCTCGAAGCGCATCAGCACGTGGCCGTTGTCGTCCACCCGCCGCCCCGGCACGAAGGCCTGGAGGTCGGCGGCGAGCGCCTCGAGCCTCAGCCCCGTGACGAAGCACGCGAGGTTGAAGGCATGGGTGCCGATGTCGCCGGTCGAGCCGCCCGCCCCCGACTGCGCCGGATCGGTGCGCCAGCCGGCCTGCTTCTGCCCCGTCGCCTCGAGCGGCGTCGCCAGCCAGTCCTGCGCGTATTCCGCCTGCACCACGCGGATCGGCCCCAGTTCCCCCGCCGCCACCATGGCGCGCGCCTGCCGGATCATCGGGTAACCGGTGTAGTTGTGGGTGAGCACGAAGAGCGCGGGGGACTTCGCCGCCGCCGCCGCAAGCGCCTTCGCCTCGCGCAGCGTCGCGGTCAGCGGCTTGTCGCAGATCACGTGGATGCCGCGGCGGAGGAACTCGACCGCCACCGCCGCGTGGAGATGGTTCGGCGTGACGACCGCCACCGCCTCGATCCCGTCCTTGCGCCGCGCCTCGGCCCGCGCCATCTCGGCGAAGCTCGCGTAGACCCGCCGCGGGTCGAGCCCGAGCTCGGCCCCGGAGGCCCGGCTGCGCCCGGCATCCGCGCTGAACGCCCCCGCCACCAGCTCGAACCGCCCGTCGAGCCGCGCCGCGATCCGGTGCACCGCGCCGATGAAGGCGCCCTGCCCGCCTCCCACCATGCCGAGCCGGATCCGGCCCGCCGCCCCATCGCTACGCCCCTCGATCGCCATGACCGCTCCTCCTCCCCTTCAGCCTGTCGCAAATACTCCCGGGGGAGCGCGAGGGGGCAGGCGGCCCCCTCGCCCCGCCCGCTCAGCCGATGCCCAGCATCCGCCGGTTCGCCGCGTCGTCCGCGCCCGAGCCCGCGAAGTCGTCGAAGGCCTTCTCGGTCACCCGGATGATGTGCGCCCGGACGAACTCCGCCCCCTCGCGGGCGCCGTCCTCGGGGTGCTTGAGGCAGCATTCCCACTCGACCACGGCCCAGCCGTCGAAGCCGTATTGCGTGAGCTTCGAGAAGATGCCGCCGAAGTCAACCTGCCCGTCGCCGGGCGAGCGGAACCGCCCCGCCCGGTTGACCCAGGACTGGAACCCGCCGTAGACCCCCTGCCGCCCCGTCGGGTTCAGCTCGGCATCCTTGACGTGGAACATGCCGATGCGCTCGTGGTAGATGTCGATGTGCTCCAGGTAGTCGAGGTGCTGGAGCACGTAGTGCGACGGGTCGTAGAGCATCCGGGCGCGCGGGTGGCCCCCCACCCGGTCCAGGAACATCTCGTAGCTGATCCCGTCGTGCAGGTCCTCGCCCGGATGGATCTCGTAGCAGACATCGACCCCCATCTCCTCGGCATGGTCGAGGATCGGGCGCCAGCGCCGGGCGAGCTCGTCGAAGGCGGTCTCGACGAGGCCGGCGGGCCGCTGCGGCCAGGGATAGACGAAAGGCCAGGCCAGCGCGCCGGAAAAGGTCGCGTGCGCCGTGATCCCGAGATTGCGGCTGGCGGTGAGCGCCTTCTTCACCTGATCGACCGCCCATTCCTGGCGCGCCGCGGGCCTGCCCCGCACCGCGGGCGCGGCGAAGCCGTCGAAGGCCGCGTCGTAGGCCGGATGCACGGCCACGAGCTGGCCCTGCAGATGCGTCGAAAGCTCGGTGACCTCGAGGCCCGCCTCCTGCGCGATCCCCTTGAACTCGTCGCAATACGCCTTCGACGAAGCTGCCTTCTCCAGATCGAAGAGCCGCCCGTCCCAGCTCGGCACCTGCACGCCGGCATAGCCGCAGCCGGCGGCCCATTTCGTGATCGCCTCCCACGAGTTGAACGGCGCGGCGTCGCCCGCGAACTGCGCCAGGAACAGCGCCGGTCCCCTGATCGTCCTCATCCTTCCTCCCTCGGCCCCGCGGGCCCTTGCTCGCCTTCCCGCGCCGCCAGCGGCGGCAGGTTCTCGCGGATCACGATCTCGATCCGGATCTGTTCCTGGCCGGGGTCGATCGGCACCCGGTCGACATGCGCGCGCAGCACGCGGAGCGCGCTGCGCACCAGATGGCCCACGTTCTGCGCGATGACGGCATCCATGCTGCCGCCGATCAGCGCGGCGCGCGCATGGGGCGTGAGGTCGTGGGCGATCACCACCGGCCGCCTCGGCAGGGCGAGCCGCGCGAGCGTCGCGGTAAGCGCGCGCTGGCCTGCGCCGAGCAGGTAGACGCCTCCGGCCCGGGGGGCGTGGGCGAGCGCCGCGGTCAGCACCTCGGCGAGCCGCTCGGGCCGGCCGTGGGTCTCGACGGTGGGCAGCACCTCGACATGGGGGAAGCCTGCGAGCATCACCGCGTCGAAGCCGAGCCGGCGCTCGACGCTCTCGCGGAGCTGCATCGATTCGGCCACCACCGCGACCTGCGCGGGGCCCGCGCCGAGGAACCGGCCCATCAGCACCCCGGCCGTCCGCCCCGCGGCCACGTTGTCGATGCCGACGAAATGCGCGCGCCCGGCATCGGGCAGGTCGGTCACCAGCGTCGCCACGGTGACGCCGGCCTCGCGCAGCGCCCGGACCGCATCGCGCACCACCGGCGTCTCGGGGGCCATGAGCGCCACGCCGTCGATCCCCTGCCCCGGCAGCCGGGCGAGGAGCGCGGCGAGCGCATGCGCATCCTCGGCCGGGTAGCGCAGCACCTCGACCTCGCTGCGCGCCGCAGCGGCCAGCGCCGCCGCGCGGGCCGCCTCCGCCGCGATCATGCCGACGAACTGGCCGTCGGTCTCGGGCAGGACGAAGACCATGCGGTAGACGCGGCTGCGGGCGAGGTTCGCGGCGGCGACGTCGCGCACGTAGCCGAGCCGGCGGATGGCGTCGTTGACCGCCTCGATGGTCTTGCGGCGCACGCCGGGACGCGCGTTCAGCACCCGGTCCACCGTGGCAAGGCTGACGCCCGCCTCGCGCGCGATGTCGTTGACGGTGGGGCGCACCGGCGGTCCTCCCTCGCCCGCGACTATCGTCCGCCGGTCTGAGGTACGTCAATCAGGGAATCCCGGGCGCGCGCGCCGACGCACGCCGCCGCGCGGGGGCGGGCGGGAGCGGCCGATGCGGGTCTGTCGGAGCGCGCCCTGCGCAGGCGCGCCCGGTGGCCTTCCCTTGGGTGCGGTCCCCTGGTCAGGCGGCGACGGGCCGGAGGCCGAGGATCTCGCGCGCCTGCCGCCAGGTGGCCACCGGGCGCTCGTGGCGGTCGCAGATCTCCACCACGCGGCGCACCAGCGCGGCGTTCGAGGGCGCCAGCCGGTCGCGGTCGAGCCGCACGTTGTCCT